>Ga0209124_10000014_pt1 | contig 225211 bp, 196 predicted proteins | sample BarGraIncu01122A_FD_184502 | JGI IMG/M metagenome (GOLD analysis project Ga0209124, IMG submission 184502) | Arctic peat soil microbial communities from Barrow, Alaska - Barrow Graham LP Incubations 011-22A (SPAdes) (version 2) | ecosystem: Environmental > Terrestrial > Soil > Wetlands > Peat...
GATGAGTATTGCTATAGGTTTAATCGCAGCAATATGAAGGAAGGAATTTTCGAAAATCTCATGAAACGAATGGTAACGAATCTGCCTTTTTCATACAAACAAATTATTGCTTAAATGCCTAATTCAATTTCCTTATTTAGAGGTGACTTTCATTGTTTTTAACTATTCCGGTGATGTATTTTTCGATACGTTCCCTGTGCAGATCAACGATTAAGGGCAATCGGTGTAAAGTTGTGAACACTGTGTGTACAGGTTGTTGTATTCTACTTTCATAAATAAGGTAATAAGGTTTTACCTTGTTGGTTATATACTTTCTACTGAGGTTTATTCTCTAAAAATAAGGTTTTTAAGACAATCGTAGGAGGGCTGATCCGATTTGTTGTTAATCTCCATTGTTTATACCTTGTTTAATAAGACATATTTTAATATCAGAGATGTGGAAAATCATGACTTGTATATAAAGAGTAGCTTTTGGAGGGGGTTTGGGGGAGGCTTTTACTTGGTTTTGATGCCCATGTTGAGGGATCCGGTTAGCTTTCCAATGTCGTCAGGATTAATTACCCCGCGAATGCTGATCAATGTGTTACTTTTACCACCAACTACTAGCAATAGCTCCGAAAGTTTTCCGTTTGCTCCACTTCGGCCATAAAACCGAACAACTTCATTTTTATCCGTTACTTCCATCAAAACTTCGTATTTGTTGTTTTTGAAGAACCCATCGGATTCCAACTCTTTATAAAAATTAAGATTTATGTTTACAATTGAATCATTGGCCGACAATACCCGAATACCGCTGATTTTATTCAACATTTCAATTTCATCATCTTTCGAATCAGCAAAACTGTTGGCTAAACTCAGCAATTTGCCACTGATATTTACAGTTGTAAACCCATCTTTATTAGCATATTTGTTAAAAAGCTTGTCAATCGGACTGTTGTCCTGAGCTATCCCCAACAATGGGATGAGCAAAACCAGAGTCAGTAATAATCGTTTCATGGTTATTTGTTTTTAAATTTTTTGTTTAATGTTTCAACTTCTTTCATTTGCACGAATCCCTTGTTCAGTGTATTGATTCCTGATCTTAAAGGATCTATGGCACTTTCCATTTTCTTGATAGGCCTTAGCTGTGCCAAACCTTTGTTGTATTTGCCGGCAACAAAGTCAAGGGTTTTAGCCGCTTCAGCGTAGGCCTGATCAGGATTTTTAAAAGTGTCCTTCCATTGGTTTTGATTGCTGTAGAAATTCACAGCCATCATTACCAGAATCACAGAAGCAGCCACACCGGTCACAATTTGCCATATCCAGCGGTATTTAAGCTTTTCCTTGTGTTCCGATTCCAGAATGTAATTCATCAAATCGTCGCCCAGATCAGGATTTTCGCTAACCGAAAGATCTTTTAGTCCCGAAAACATAGGAATGTATGATTTCAGTTCGTCAGTAACTTCGCCTGAGTTGAAATAATTGATCAGTTCATTTTCCTCGTCAATTGTGGTTTCTGCTTCAAAGTATTTATTAAGCAGAATATGTATTTTCTGTGATTCCATAGTTTTGAATTTTTAAGATTTCATCCCGCACTTTTTTGCGTGCACGCGATAAATTTACCCTGATTGCATTCACATTTAACTCAGTTGCTTCGGCTATTTCTTCGTATTCAAGTTGCTCAATGTCGCGCAGATGAATTACAGTGCGCTGTAAATCGGGCAATTCAGAAATAATTCGCTTTACCAACCCGGCCATTTCAGTATTTTCAAGATAATCTGTATCCGAACTGTCCTCGACCATCCGATTATTCTTTTTCACTAGTTCCATCGAGATAGTCCGTCGTGTGCGGATCAGATCGAGGCAACGGTTTCGCGTCATTCGAATAGCAAAAGCTTCAAGGTTCTCCACCTTCCCAAGTTCGTCACGTTTTTGCCAAAGTTTCAGAAATATATCCTGAAGTACATCTTTCGCTTCTTCTTCGTTCTGAAGTATCTGAAGCGCAAACCTCAACAACTTGTTGTGGATCGGAAGTACATCGGTTTTAAAATCTCTGGCTAACATTCGAACTCTTTTCTGTTTGTTTTCAAAGTTAAGACGAAGTGAGTTGGATTTCATTACATGAAGAATTAAAAAAGCTCTGCTTCCAGCACATCTTTAATTTCCATCAGATTGTTTTCGAGGATGAGCATATTTTCGATCAGGAAATTGAAGATTTCAGGCCATTGGTTTTGACGGTGAAAATCAGCATTGGGCAGTGAAGTGTAAATACGGCAAACTTCCTGTCCGCTTTCTCTGACGAAGCAAAAATCCCAAATCAACGGTTCTGCGAAACCGTCTTCAAGCAACAGTCGGTATTTCTGCATGGTTTCGAAAATTTCCAGTCGGCGGGTTTCCTGTTTGCTATTGATTTCAATCATTACCAGTGCTTCATTACGGGTTACCTCAAATTTAAGGTCAATTCCGCTGAGACCGGTATCATACAAAATCCATTTCTTCTTTTTGTACTTTAACTCCGGAACGATCTCACATCGCCGGGCAAATACAATCCAGAATTCTTTTCGCAGTAGTTTCGCTTCGTCTTTGCTGTACATATTCTTGATTTGTTATCCCTGAAATTCCCGGTGCGACTTGAAGTCGCGCGGGGAATAAACACATAAAAAAGGCCGGAATCCTTTCGACCCCGGCCTATACTATAATTTTTTTAGCTTATTTTTTTACTACTTTTTTGTATCCGTAGATAGCTGATGCACCTAATTCTTCTTCGATGCGAAGCAATTGATTGTATTTTGCCATACGATCTGAGCGGCTCAACGAACCGGTTTTGATTTGTCCGGCGTTGGTTGCAACAGCAATATCGGCAATGGTCGAATCTTCGGTTTCGCCTGAACGGTGCGAAGTTACTGAAGTGTAACCAGCACGGTGAGCCATTTCAATAGCGTCCAAAGTTTCGGTTAAAGTACCGATTTGGTTAACTTTAATGAGGATTGAGTTGGCAGCTCCCAATTCGATCCCTTTTTTCAGGTATTCGACATTGGTTACGAACAAATCGTCGCCAACCAACTGGCATTTGTCGCCCAGTTTTTTTGTTAACTCAACCCAGCCTTTCCAGTCGTTTTCGCACATTCCGTCTTCGATCGAATCGATTGGGAAGTTAGCAACCAATTGGGCAAGGAATTCGGTTTGTTCCGCTGAATTTCTTTTGGCACCCTTTGGGCCTTCGAATTTTGAATAATCGTAGATTCCGTCTTTATAAAATTCAGAAGCGGCACAATCCAACGCGATTGAAACATCGCCGTGGTCTTCGGCACGACCTGGTTTATATCCGGCATTTTTGATTGCCTGAATGATGCTGTTCAATGCATCTTCTGTTCCGTTTAATTTTGGAGCAAAACCACCTTCGTCACCTACAGCAGTGCTTAATCCACGGTCGTGAAGCACTTTTTTCAGGTGATGGAAAACTTCGGCACCCATGCGCAAACCTTCGCGGAACGAAGTTGCACCAATCGGGCGAATCATGAATTCCTGGAAAGCAATCGGCGCATCAGAGTGTGAGCCACCATTGATAATATTCATCATCGGAACCGGCAATGTCTTGGCATTTGTTCCGCCAATATAGCGATACAAAGGCATATCAAGAGCATCGGCTGCAGCTCTGGCAACCGCCAGTGAAACTCCCAATATTGCGTTGGCACCCAGTTTCGATTTGGTTTTTGTGCCATCAAGGGCTATTAATTTTTTGTCGATGGCTACCTGGTTTAAAGCGTTCATGCCCAAAGTTTCTTTGGCAATAACGGTGTTAATGTTGGCAACAGCTTTCAAAACACCTTTACCTAAATAACGTCCTTTGTCACCATCGCGTAATTCCAAGGCTTCGTTTTCACCTGTTGAGGCACCCGATGGTACGGCAGCTCTGCCCTTTGCACCACATTCAAGGGTTACTTCCACTTCAACGGTTGGATTACCGCGTGAGTCCAGAATTTCCCTGCCAAATACTTTCTCAATTAACATTGTGATAAGGTTTAAAATTAAACTTGAATTATTTTTTTTATCTTGTAAGATATTGATATTTAAAGCTATTTCAATAGTGTACAAATATAACAAAAGCAACTGAAAAAAGGTTTAAAAACGAGAAGGCATAACTTTAATTTAAATATGTGCAAACACTATTTTGCCGATGGTAGTTTCATATTTACTGTTTATATTACCCTCACAAAACAATGTCAAATGAACAAACTACTCATTCTCCGAAAAATTGTCTTTTCCGGTATATTTATCCTTTTTTTTGGTGCGGTTCAGTCACAGAATAAAATTGAAGTTGTACGGCAAAAGATCGACAGTTGGCGATCAACACCAGGATTGGCTACTGCCAGTATTTGTATAGCTGTTGCCGACAATCAAACCGGTGAAGTGCTGATCAAATCCGAACCTCAGCAAAGTCTTGTTCCAGCCTCCATCCTGAAGTTAATAACTACTGCCACAGCGCTGGAAATTTTTGGTCCCGACTTCCGTTTTCAGACTACAATGGCCTCATCGGGTATTGTCAGGAATGATACACTTTTTGGTGATTTACAAATTATTGGCGGTGGCGATCCAACTTTGGGCTCTACACATTTTCCTGAAAACAATCATTTTCTTGAAGATTGGGTCAAAGCAATTCAGAACAAGAACATCAAAGTTGTTCAGGGGAATCTGATTATGGATGCCACCGTTTATGAATCGCAGACGATTCCGAATACCTGGATATGGGAAGATATTGGAAATTATTACAGTGCAGGAGCATCGGGCCTCAGTGTATATGATAATCTGTATGAAATTCATATTAGTTCGGGAAACGTAGCAGGAATGCCAACCAAAATTGAGCGAATCAATCCTGAAATTCAGGGCCTTGAACTACAAAACGAGGTGCTTTCATCTGCGATAAACAGCGATCAGGCTTATGTTTTTGGAAGTCCAATGGAAAACCGCCGGGTGATTCGTGGCACTATTCCGTTAAATAAAAGTGACTTTATAATCAAAGCTTCTTTACCTGATCCTTCAGCACTTTTGGCCAGCGAATTCAGGAAAGCACTGACTAAAAACAACATTTTATTTTCCGGAGAAACAAAGTTTGAAAAAGCGAGAAATGTCGATAGTACTTCAGTTGTTTACGTTGTTAATCAGTCACCTGCATTGCGCGAAATCATTAAAGTTACCAATTATGAAAGTGTAAACCTGTTTGCCGAACATTTGCTAAAACAGCTGGCATTCAAGAGTTCGGGATTGGGAACTACTAAAGATGGCTGCAAATTCGTGGTTGAATTCTGGAAAGATAAAGGATTGGATATGACAGGTTTCTTTATGAACGACGGCAGTGGTTTGTCGCGTTTCGATGCGGTTACGGCCAGCCAGATGGTAAATATTCTGAATTACATGAAAACAAAAAGTGTTTATTCATCCGACTTCTATGAATCGCTGGCAGCGGTAGGGAAGGGGACATTAACGGTTTTTAGGAACGAAAACTTTCCGAACCAATGTTTGCGGGCTAAAAGTGGCTCCATGACCCGTGTCCGTTGTTATGCTGGTTATCTCACGACAGATGGCGGAAGGCAGCTTTCCTATTCCTTCATGCTGAATAATTTCTCGTGCAGCCAGCTGGAAGCAATAAAAAAGATTGAGGAAGTACTTGTTGAACTAAGGCGATTGTAACAAAGAAAGCCCCGTTTTCCAACGAAGCTTTTTTGTATCAATCTGATTTTCAATTTCTAGATAATCGCTTTCATTGCTTCCATAGCGCTACGCAATTCGTCACCTACGTTTTCAACTTCATGGTAACGGATTTCTTCGTTGATAGCAATTAATTCAAGGTTATCAACATGGCCGCTCTTCCCGTCGTTAAAGTTTTTACCTATTACATCGGTATCGATTTTGCTCATGAAATCGGCTAACAATGGTTTGCATGCATGATCGAAAAGGTAACAACCGTACTCAGCAGTATCGGAAATTACGCGGTTCATTTCGAACAATTTTTTGCGTGCAATTGTGTTGGCAATCAGTGGAGTTTCGTGCAACGATTCGTAATAAGCCGATTCAGGTTTAATACCGGTTTCAGTCATTACTTCAAAAGCCAACTCAACACCAGCTTTAATGAAAGCAACCATCAAAGTACCATTGTCGAAATACTCTTGTTCGCTAATTTTCATGTCGCCAGCTGGAGTTTTTTCGAAAGCGGTTTCACCAGTGGCAGCTCTCCATGTTAAAAGATCTTTGTCGCCGTTTGCCCAGTCTTTCATCATGGTCGATGAGAAAACACCGCTCATAATGTTATCCATGTGTTTTTCGTACAATGGGCGCATGATATGTTTCAATTGGGCTGCCAATTTGAAAGCTTCAATTTTTGCAGGATTGCTCAAACGGTCCATCATGTGGGTGATACCGCCTAATTTCAATGCTTCAGTAACGGTTTCCCATCCGTATTGAACTAATTTTGAGGCATATCCTGGATTAATTCCTTTTTCAACCATTTTGTTGAAACACAGAATTGAACCAGTTTGCAAAACGCCACAAAGAATGGTCTGTTCGCCCATAAGGTCCGATTTTACTTCAGCAACAAACGATGAATGTAAAACTCCGGCTTTGTGGCCGCCAGTTCCAACACAATATGCTTTTGCGATTTCCAAACCATCGCCATTCGGGTCGTTTTCACGATGAACTGCGATCAATGTTGGTACACCAAATCCACGCAAAAATTCAGCACGAACTTCTGACGCAGGTGATTTTGGAGCAACCATGATTACCGTAAGGTCCGGACGAATCTCAATTCCTTCTTCAACGATATTGAATCCGTGTGAATAAGAAAGACAAGCGCCTTTTTTCATTAGTGGCATTGCTACGTTTACTACCGGAGTGTGGTATTTGTCGGGAGTGAGGTTTAATACAAGGTCAGCTTTTGGTATCATTTGCTCGAAAGTACCTACTTCGAAGCCATTTTCACTGGTGTTCAGATATGAAATCTGTTTTTCGTCGATTTCGACCTGGCGCAACGCATACGAAATATCCAGGCCACTGTCGCGCATGTTCATGCCCTGGGCAAAGCCTTGTGCCCCGCAACCAAGAATAACGATTTTTTTACCTTTCAGTTTTTCAACACCGTTGCTGAATTCTGATTCATCCATGAAATCACATTTTCCCAATTGTTCTAACTGAACACGTAAAGGGATTGAATTGAAATAATTTGCCATTTTTTGAAATTTTATTGTGTTTAAAATCCTGTGCGTTATTTACATTTTATTTGATGATACAAAGCAATAGAATATTCGCCAAAAAGCAGGGTGAAAAAACAAGTATTTTAGGTATTTTTCATGGGTAATGATTTTTTAATCCTGCCGAATTTAGGGAACAATATTAAAAACCAAATGTTTAGACTTGGTTCCGTCAAGGTAATTATAACTGCAATCTGACAGGAACCAAATGTGGAACTAAAAAGCATGACTTAACTTTGTGGGGGGGCAAAACCCGAACCAGAATTGCCCTCTTAGGAATCGGGTACGTGCGTTTAGCGACCGAAAGACCTCGTCAGGAAACTTTTAGTACTCGAAAACCTGAATACAAGCTTCGAATCGCGTTTACCTGAATTTCGGGCTTCAGTCTCGGCACAAAAGGCCGAAAATGTATATTTGAATTCGCTCATAAAAAATGGAAAAAACCTTGTAAAATTGAAGCTTAACCGCATGATGATACCTTTCGAAAAATCGAAACCCAATTTTTATGCGGCATATATCAACGCCACCAAGGTAGTTGCCTACGGAACCCGCCACGAAAAACCTGAAGAACCTGCTCCCAATGCCAACCAACCGCAGGTTTAATTTAGAATTGTTGGATTAAACATCAAGTAAATTCACCCATCAGATGGCACAAGGCTATCTGGTGGGTTGAAACTACAAATTGGATGGGGAGGTTTTGAATGTGGGCAGAATAAATTTCATCCGGCTATTTCATCGGTTCATTTTTTAACCTATATGCAAAAACGATCATAAAAAACATCCATAAATTATTGTTTATAAAATTGAATTTCATACATTTGGATAGAATATTATAATTTATTATAACAGATGGCGGATAACCGATGATTCGGCCATCCCGAGCACCTCGAAATCTATATTGAAACTATCACAACCCGGAGGATTGATAATGGGAATCGGATGGGAATTTAGAATATTATAAAGGAAGAGAAATAAACTTTCGGCTTTTGCAAAGTTATTGGCAAACTTAAGAACAGACATACTTAAAAAGAATAATATGGGACATAGATGTTTTATTTCTTTCAAAACGGAAGATTCAGGATATAAAAAATATATTCAAGACTATTTGGATGTAGATATGATTGACCATTCGTTAGATGAACCAATTCAATCTGACGACCTTGATTATGTTATGAGAGTTATAAGAGAACAATATCTTTCAGACTCCACAGTAACGCTCTTTTTAATTGGAGAAAGAAGCAACGAAAATTTAGGTGCTTACGAACAACGATATTTAAAACGGGAATTACAAGCTTCACTTTACCATAGAGTAGGTAATACACAAAACGGAATTTTAGGGATAGTGCTTCCATCAATATATCCATCCATATTTCAAGGGTCAGGTATTTGTAGTGTGTGTGGGAATAGTCATAATTATGTTGCGATTAATAATTCCACAACAATAATAGAATTTAACTACAACTATTATATTCCAAATAACAAATGTTTTTGGTCAGATGATGATAGATTTTGTGAATTAGTTAAATGGGACGATTTCATTAAAGAACCAGAAAAGTATATTGACCAAGCATTTGATAAAAGAAGCCACCCTATTGCAGAAAAAACTAAAGTAAGGCCATGATATGGAAATAAACGTTACAGATAAAGACCTGCCAGGTCTTTATCAAATAGCAGACAATTCTTCAATTAAAGAACAGAGTAAATATTTCAATGGAATAGCTTGGTATTTAATCCTTCTATTTGTTGCTGCTCTTTTTGCTTATTTTTCTGATGGTAAAACAAACCCAAGTTTTAAAATCATCTCAACTATTCTTTTTCTAGTCACAATGTTTATAATGATTTGGCTTAGAGTTTACAAACCTGATGACATATGGTATAACGGAAGAGCAGTAGCTGAATCTGTAAAAACACGGTCTTGGAGATGGATGATGAGGGCTGAACCATACATTGATTGCGAAAATGTTGAGATAATGAGGAGGCATTTTGTTAACGACTTGAAAATAATATTAGAACAAAATAGAAGTCTAATTGGAAAATTAGGTGTGGGTGCAAGTATTGAGGACCCTATCACGAAAATTATGATTCAAGTCAGAAAACTGACTTTACAAGAAAGGTTTGATTTATACAGAAGGGAAAGAATAATAGAACAAGCACTATGGTATGCAAAGAAATCAAAATTCAATAAAAAGAGAGCCAGTTTTTGGTTTTTGTCAACAGTATGTTTACATGCTTGTGCAATTATTTTATTACTTGTAAACATTAGTCAAGTAGGCTTAAAATTACCTATTGAGGTAATTGCAGTTGCTGCTTCCTCTGTTTTGACTTGGTTACAAGCAAAAAAGCACAATGAACTTTCATCTTCATATTCGTTGACTGCACACGAGATTGTTCTAATTAAATCGGAATCAACAACAATTGACAATGAGAAAGACTTCTCGGACTACATTATGAATTGCGAGAACGCATTTTCAAGGGAGCATACACAATGGTTTGCAAGGAAAACGGAATGAAAAGAAAGCCAGCCAATCATAAAAACTACATGTCAATTGTGGTTTCCGTGGTACGCGAGCAGCAGAGTTCCGCAACAACTTTTGCTGTATGCGAACAGGACAACGCCCGCAAATTCCCAACTGCATATAGTTTTGAACGTTGGGAGGCATTATATGAAACACATCGATTCACTAAATAACAAGATTTGAGATGGATATAAAAACTATGATTCGAACTTCGGCAATAATTTATGCTGATGAGACTTGTACCGTTTCGACAAAAACAATTCAACGAAAATTCATTGAAGCTGTTTATATTGACAATGATAATAAAGAACTTGTTATTAATGATTTGATTACTGAAATTGAAAAGAAATTTAATTTATCTTTCTCAATTGATGAGACAACCGCGATTATTAATAAGGCAGACGCTGATTTTTTTGATACTCAGCATAATGGGAAAAATGTTGAAAATGTTATAATTAAGCTTTCGGGTAGTAGATTCAAATATCTTAAAAACAAAGAAATAACAAATGATTTTGAAAATTTTACAAAAGAATTTTCTGAAACATGTAATGATTGTAAATTAACTGATGTCCAAATTACAGATATTCTCTTTAAATATCTCTATGAATTATTAAATACTAATATTCAACTCTATTCAAATATCCTAAAACCATTAAACCAACAGCATAATTTTACCATTGATTCTACTAAATTTAATGATAGCGAGATATGGATTATTAATGAATTTTTATCTTGGAATAATCCTAAAAAAAACAAAGCTCTATTTAAGCTTGTAAGTTATTGTATTGAATACGCATTAGTCGCAAATCATTCAAGTGGAGATAGTACATATTTGGCATCTCTTCGCAATAAACTTTTCTATTTAGATAATAACATTTTATATAGGGCACTTGGTATAAACGGAGATACGAGAAAGCAAAGAACTATTGTTTTTTTAAAGAAATGTATTGAAAGTGGTCAAAAACTAGTTATTTCAAAATATTCAAAAAAAGAATTTGTCGATACAATTGAGTATCATATTAATCAATTGAAAAAACTTCCATTTGGCAGAATTAACCCAAAACTGTTTAGCAAATACTGCGTTAGCCCAAGTTTCTATGAATTCTACCATAATTGGAGAAACGGGAGAATTACCTATGGGTTCGATTCTTTTCATGCCTTTGTTTTGAGTGAATATGATTCTCTATTGAAATTATATAAATTCGAAGAAGATTACAGAATACCTTATGATGAAAATAATTCTGATATTCAAAATGAGATTGAAAAATACAAGGATGAAATTCAGTCTATAAAGGGTTATGGTTTTGAGGAATCGCATCGCTTCGATGCTCAAAATTGTTTTTTAATCGAAAAAAAAAGAAATGATAACAATAAAAATATACAGGATACTAAATATTACTTAATAACCACAGACCAAAAATTGAAAAAGTGGGATGATGGCCATTCAAAAAACCAATCACTTACGATATTACCAAGTCACTGGATGGGGCTTTTACTTAAATATTTTTCAAGGACTGATGATGATTTTAAGAGTTTTGTGAGTTTCCTGCGACTTAAACAACATGATGATTTAATTGACGAATATAATCTTCAAATTATATTATCTGGCATAAGCGAAATAACAGAGGACTTTAAAAGACAAGATACTGTAATGGAACGTATGGTTGAAAGAAAATTTTCTGGAATAATCGACTATAAAAATCCGACTAACACAAGAGAAGAAGCTAAGAAATTTGCTAAAGAGGTAATAGAAGATGAGTTAGACAATACTAAACTTGCGCATCAAGAAGAAATCAATGATATTTCGGAAAAACACGAATCGGAAAAACAACAAATAATATTAGAGAATAAAAGTATAATTGAGGATTTTTTTGAAAAAGAACGGGTCAATAAACAAAAAGAGAGATATGATACGGTTTGTAGAGAAATAAAACGAATAATTAAACTAAAAGAGAATGCTGAAGAAAGAGCCGAGGAGGATTATAAGACGGGTAAGTTTAAGTTTTCATTCATACCTACTGTTTTGGGTCTAATTCTATTTGTATGTGTAATTCAATTTGAATGGAATATAATGGAGAAAATAACTTGGATTGCTGCGGCATTGATTGTTGGTTTAACTTATGCTTATTTAGGCCTTTATGGAAAAAATTTTAATCCAGCTGAATACTTTAGAGGCTTAAAAAATAGAATTGTAAAACGGGTTTACCTTGAATTTATGGTAGACTTAAATGAACTTAAAGAATTAGAAGAGATAAAAGCTGAATTAGAAAAAAAATAATGCCAACCTGCTCCTCAGAATAAGCAAAAGATATCAATGGTTGATGAAGATTTGTAATCTCCAGCTTTTGATTTTGGAAATGCAAAGAGTCTGAACGGTGATTTTTGTCTGAACTATGATTTTTGTGATTTATGTGATTACGATGATAAAAGTGTCTGAACTCCCGACATATCGGGATTTGCAAACCACACAAGCCGACACGAGACCAAAGTTTGCAAAAAAGCTGTTTCGTGCCGACACACGGCAGCAAAATTGTATATTCGTGGAATTAAAAAAACAGCATTAAATGCTAATTGACAACGAAAATAAAACAATAATTTCCACGATGTCCTGCGAAGTAGATATATTAGAGAACGATATACGAGAGAAGTACCCCAACGTGTTGGAAACGCTTCTACGCGACCATACCACACAGAAAAATATTTTTTGGGCTACTGATAACTACCAAGACCTTGGCGATGGCTATGAATATGCATCGTCTATAATGCCAGAACTCATTACTGGCGAGCATGGTAATGTAATAATGCCGCGCATTAAGAAAGATAAAGACCTCCAACAATCGCGCATACGAGATATGGCCGAAGTTTTTACTCCCTCCTGGATTTGCAATGCTCAAAACAATTTGATTGATAATGCCTGGTTTGGTAGCGAAAATGTTTTCAATACCGAAATTACAAACCCCGATGGGTCACACATTTGGCAAGTTAATCAGGAAAAGTTTAAATACCCCGAGGGCAAAACATGGAAACACTATGTGCGCGACACTCGTCTTGAAATTGCTTGCGGCGAAGCACCTTACATAACCAGTCGTTACGATACGACTACGGGTGAATTTATTCCAATTGAAAATCGCATTGGTCTGCTCGACCGAAAACTTCGTGTTGTGAGCGAAAATGTTGATATCTCCGGTGAATGGCTCAAAGCTGCACAGGATGCTTACAAAAACACCTACGCTTTCGAGTGGCAAGGCGATAGTTTATTGCTTGCGCGCGAAGCAATGCTCTATACTTTTATCGAGAACTTTGAAAAAAAGTTTGAACACCAACCCAAACTTGAATCGATCCAATATATTGCCTATATAATATCATGGAACGTATGGCAAATGGATGGATTGAAAGGAGTTGTGCCCAATAGTTGTGGCGACAAAACAGCAACAACAGAAAATCTATTCGGTGAATCAGAAATAAAAGTTACACCATGCGAAGGATGTAAAACTGACAATATTCGCAGGCATAACGGCATTTATTGCCTCATTAAAGATTGGAGCAATAAAGATATTGAAACTGGAAGTAAAGGAAGAAAAATAAGATTTATTGATTTAATGAAGCCATGAATTGGATTGGGCTTTAGCCCATTCATATAAATAATAAAAATCAAATTGGGCTTTAGCCAAAATAGATAAAACCATTCAAAAATTATTGATTATGCCATTTATTAAAGTTTACATTCATTTTGTATGGTCAACAAAAAACAGGTATCCATACCTTTCATCACCCGAATTGCGAAAAACAATGTGGAAACATATCCGTGAAAATGCGAAGAGGAAAGGAATATTTATCGATTTCATTAATGGTTATCAGGAACATTGTCATTGTTTGGTTTCATTAGGCGATGACCAAACCATGAGGCTAATCATGCAACTGATTAAAGGAGAATCATCGCACTGGATCAATAAAGAACAACTTTTGCCTGAAAAGTTCGAATGGCAGGATGAGTATTTTGCAGTTTCCGTTTCCGAATCGCTGGTTGATAAAGTAAGAAATTATATCAAAAATCAGGAAAATCATCATGTCAACAAAACATGGGATGAAGAATATAATGAATTGATTGAAAAATATGGATTTCAAAAATTTAATGATAATGAATAAGATTGGTGAATTGGCCATTCATTAAAATGAATAATATAAAAGGGCTTTAGCCAAATAAATAAGAAAGAATTTGGCTAAAGCCAATAAAAGGAAAATGAATTTGTTTTTCTCCAGCTAAAGCAGGAGGCAATTCAAATCCTCCTTTTGAAAATGGAGGCAATTTATAAATAGGATTGGCATTTTTGCCTTTCAAATGAATAGCCCATTCATTAAAATGAATAATATCAATATTGGCTTTAGCCAAAATATAGCTTTCGATTAAATAAAAACATAATCGTATGAAATTCACTTCGGCTTTAAAACTCAAATTGATTTATGTTTTTCGTATCAACGATACAGCGCATTTAGGCTGTCTGAAAATTGGTGAAGCAACATCCGATAACGAAAATATTTGGGGATTGGAACCAAATAGCCGTGCATTGAATGAAGCTGCCAAAAAGCGAATCAACCAATATACACAAACAGCAGGAATATCATACGATTTACTTTATACCGAAGTATCGATCTATACTAAAAAAGGGAATATCTGTGGTTTTTCGGATGCCGAAGTGCATAATGTGCTGGTACGTTCGGGCATAAAGCGAAAAACATTTGATACACAAAATAAGGCCAACGAGTGGTTTTTTTCCGACCTCGAAACGGTGAAAAATGCCATTAAATCAGTAAAGGATGGCAAAGACTCACTCAACATCAGCCAGATAAGCGCAAACCAAAACCCTATTATATTTCGTCCGGAGCAGCGCGAAGCTATCGACAAAACCAAGAAGCAATTCAAAAAGAGCAACGAAATGCTTTGGTATGCCAAGATGCGTTTCGGCAAAACGCTTTCGGCACTTCAGGTAGTGAAAGATTTGGAATTCAGACGAACACTGATACTTACGCACCGCCCTGTGGTAGATGCCGGTTGGTTCGAGGATTTTGGTAAGATATTTTACGACCGACCCGAATTCAAATACGGTTCGAAAACCAAGGGTGATACCTTTTACACGTTAGAAAAACAATGCCAGAAATGTAATAACAACTATGTTTATTTCGCTTCGATGCAAGACTTACGAGGCTCGGAACTTGTAGGCGGCAACTTTGATAAAAACAACGAAGTTTTTGATACACAGTGGGATTTTATAATAGTGGATGAAGCCCACGAAGGAACACAAACAGAGCTTGGGCGAAATGTAATAACTGCTCTTGTGAAACCCGAAACGAAAGTACTTCACCTTTCGGGTACGCCGTTCAACTTACTCGACAACTACAAAGAAGAAGAAATATATACCTGGGACTACGTGATGGAACAACGTGCCAAAGCCGACTGGGATAAAGTGCATTTTGGCGATCCTAACCCATACACTGCCCTACCACGACTCAATATTTTTACTTACGATTTGGGTAAATTGCTTACCAAATATATTGATGAAGATGTAGCTTTCAACTTCCGTGAATTTTTCCGTGTGAACAAAGAGGGAACTTTTTTACATGAAGGCGATGTGCGCTCATTTCTGAACCTGATTACAAAAGCCGACGAAGATAGCAACTATCCTTATGCTACCGAAGCCTACCGCAATAATTTCCGACATTCGCTATGGATGGTGCCGGGTGTAAAAGAAGCACTTGCACTCAGTACCATGCTACAGGCACATCCTGTATTTGGTCAATTCAAAATTGTAAACGTGGCTGGAGATGGCGATATTGACGACGTAAAGGCAAATCAAGAATCGCTCGAAAAGGTGAAAGCTGCCATTGGCAAAAATCCGCACGAAACTTATACCATTACACTTTCGTGTGGACGACTTACGACAGGAGTTTCAGTGCCGGCGTGGACGACTGTATTTATGCTCTCCGGCTCTTTCAATACCTCGGCATCCGCCTATATGCAAACCATTTTCCGTGTGCAAACGCCTGCCACCATTAACGGACGCGTAAAAGAAGAATGTTTTGTGTTCGACTTCGCGCCCGACCGCACACTAAAAGTAATTGCCGAAACTGCTAAAATTTCTGCCAAAGCGGGTAAAACCACTGGCAACGACCGTCAGACGATGGGTGAGTTTCTCAACTTCTGCCCAATTATTGCCGTTGATGGCTCGCGCATGAGTACTTACAACGTGGATGGTATGCTTGAGCAACTCAAGAAAGTGTATATTGAACGCGTGGTTCGCAATGGGTTCGAAGATAAATTTCTTTACAACAACGATCAGCTGATGAAACTCGATGCCTTTGAACTGAACGATTTCGATAACTTAAAAGGCATTATTGGCAGCACCAAGGCAATGCCCAAAAGTGGTGATATTGAATTGAATAAGCAAGGTTTCAGCGACGAAGAATATGAGCAATGGGAAGAAGCTGAAAAGAAAAAACGTACGAATCAGGAACTTACAGCCGAACAAAAAAAACTGTTGGTAGAAAAAGCCGACAAGGTGAAAAACCGCGATAGCGCCATTTCCATTCTACGAGGTATTTCCATTCGTATGCCACTGCTTATATACGGTGCTGATGTGAACGACGAAAACGAGGAAATCACGATCGACAATTTTGCTCAGCTTATCGACCCGCAATCGTGGGAAGAGTTTATGCCCAAAGGTGTAAGCAAACAAGAATTCAATAAATTTAAAAAATACTACGAACCCGATGTATTCCGTGCTGCCGGAAAACGCATACGTGCCATGGCACGTGCAGCCGACCACCTCACTGTGGAAGAACGCATTGGGCGCATTACTGCCATATTCAATACTTTCCGCAATCCCGACAAAGAAACAGTGCTTACCCCATGGCGAGTGGTAAATATGCATGTGGGCGACTGTATGGGAGGATATGTGTTTTACGACGAAGCGATGGAAAACCCTGTGGAACAGCCCCGCTTTTTAGATCAGGGACAAGTAACCCGTGATGTATTTGCCCCCGATGCTCGTATTCTAGAAATCAACTCCAAATCAGGTCTTTATCCGCTTTATATGGCTTACGGCATTTACCGCGCACGCCTTGCTGCCAACGACCCTTTGGGATTGAACCCAAACCCAACACCCGAGCAGCAACTCCGTGTATGGGACAAGGTTGTGGCCGAAAATATCTTTGTGATTTGCAAAACGCCCATGGCTAAAAGCATTACCAAACGGACATTGATTGGTTTCCGAAAGGCAAAAGTTAATTCACGCTATTTCGAAGACCTTGTAAACCAAATAACCAACAAACCAGCTAACTTTATAGAAAAAGTAAAACAAGGTAAAACTTATTGGAAATCAAACAACAACGATACTATGAAATTCAACGCAATAGTAGGTAATCCGCCGTATCAGGTGATGGACGGTGGTCATGGTGTAAGTGCAAAGCCCGTTTATGATAAGTTTGTTGAAATTGCCAAAAAAATCACTCCAGATTATATATCAATGATTATGCCTGCACGTTGGTATTCAGGAGGAAAAGGACTTGATGAATTCAGAGATTCTATGTTGCAAGAGAATAAGGTAATTCGTTTAATTGATTATTTTGATTCTCAAGATTGTTTTCCGGGAATTGATATCTCGGGAGGAGTTTGCTATTTTCTTTGGGATAACAGTTATAATGGGAAAAGTGAAATTATAACACACAGAAATGGCAGTCAATCAAAAATGAACAGGCACTTATCTCAATCATTAAACTCAAAATCTTTTATTAGATTTAATGAAGCTATTTTGATTCTTCAGAAGATACAGAATTTGAACGAATCAACATTTTCTGGGATAGTAAGTTCAAGAAAGCCATTTGGATTAACAACAAATGTCAAAATAGATAACGAAGAAGGTGATAATTCTGTTAGAATTTTTGCATATCCAAATAATGGATTTATCGACAAAATGAATATCCTTCAAAATGTGCAATCAATAGATAGTCACAAAGTATTTATTTCATACGCATACGGTGAAAGGGGTAAATTTCCGTATTTTGTAATTGGAAAGCCATTTATTGGTATGCCAAGTACTTGTTGCTCGGAAACATATTTATTAATTGGTCCATGTATATCACAAGAACATGCAGAAAATATTATTACTTACCTAAAAACCAAATTCCTTCGGTTTTTAGTTTTATTAAAAAAGAACACTCAACACGCTACAAATAAGGTCTACGAGCACGTTCCCCTTCAAGATTTCACATCCGCTTCCGACATTGATTGGAGCCAGTCGGTAGCAGATATTGACCGCCAGTTGTATGCTAAATACGGGTTGAGTGTGGAGGAAATTGGGTTTATTGAGAGTATGATAAAGCCGATGGGGTAAAGGTTGAGGATGATTTGCCTACGCTTCATAGTCAAGCACATTGGCTGGTCACACAAAGAAGCCAACGCACGACCAAAACCAGCCAAAGAGCTTGCCTACCCAAACGCACGGCAGACAGAAACAGTGTAGCAAATTGACAGAGAAATAATTAAAGACAATAAACACCAGCTGGTAACAGCAAAATACCCGCAAGTCGGGTTTCGGTGCTTCGTTGACAGGAAATTAATAATTTGAAATGCAGATCTTTGTAGGAAGTTCATCGGTTAAATCCCGCACTGCGAGTAGCTGCGGAACGTAGTGCATATAAACGCACGCTTTTTGAAAGAGCATCGGTTCTTGACAAAAAGTTGAAACTGACATTTTTCAAATTGAGAGGGTTTCGCTTTTCTTCAGGGGCAAGTAATTTGAGAGATTTTTAAATGTTTATCAACACGAATCAGATAGTCAAGACATATGAAACAGTTTATTATTTTTATTTTCGGACTTATTTTTAGCGCTAATTGCTACGCCCAGGATACTTTGTTCGTATTGCATCCATTGGTTGGCGACACCATAGATAAAATGGAAAAGATGAACTATTTTCTTTTCCCTTCAATAAAAAATGATGATTTCAAATATTGTTATATTATTCAATCAAACGATCATTTTTTTGTAAACTCATATACATTGGGCGATTCAATCAGCATTCGACAGATCGACACAACTGAAATCAGGCAATACATTGTTAATATCGATAAATTTCATGCTTTTTATTTAAATAGAGCCAAAAATGACTCACTGAAGCAAGCTGAAAAGTTAGACCTAAATTTTAATAGCATTAATTCCACCTATAATAACAATCAATTGGTCGGTGAGCAAAGTAAAGAAAGAATCAGTAAAGAAGTAAAAAGAGATAATCGAATACAAGCTGATGCAGTAAGGGCTAGTAGAATAAAACAAGGTTCTGATATATTTGATGGAGGTGCACATTTTGAATTTTTCAGTATCGGAAAGAAAAAGAAGAAATGACAAGGCACTCAAAGTTGCTAGCATAATTTATTTGTCGAAATACTTTAATATTTGATAGTTATTGTAGCCGTAGAAAAATTAAATACGCACTATAACAGCAAGCTACCCGTCAAGTGCGGCAGAAGGGGTTTTCGGAGTGTATCTTTCCGCTCAAGCATCTTTTCGGCATGACATCCGCCTTTGCGAGTAGTGAGACGTTGACGGCATAAATTCGAAGAATAATAGCATATAAATTAAAATCAATACCATGACAATGAAGAAACTTACAATTTCGATCTTATTAATCATTTCATTTTTCTTTTGCCGGGCACAAAAATTAAATGGGATTCAAAGCACTGATTACCGCATGCACAAAGGGTTCTTCTTATCTTTAAGTGCTGGCCCCAATTTTTCCGGAATATCCGCTAAAGTTAACGGACAAAGTGATATTAATTATAATGGTTCAGGTACGGTCTTGGATTTGAAAATCGGTGGAGCCATTAAAGAAAACTTGATTTTGCATGCGACAATATCTACGGATTATATGTCAGGGCCAAAAATTTCTTCAAATGGAGAAAGTAAAAAAGCATCAAATAATTTTTTGATAGGAGAAGATTTTACTGGTGCAGGTATTACTTATTACATGATGCCGTCGAATACGTTTTTATCAGGTTCAATTGGGCTTGGTAATTTTAGGAGGATGGATATGGATGATAATACCTCTGTTTCTTCTGATATAGGCTTTGGTTTTCAACTAAAAGCTGGAAAAGAATGGTGGATTTCCAAAAGGTGGGGATTGGGTATTGCATTGTCATATAGTAAAATAAATGTAAGGAATGAACCTGAAAACGGTGTCTTAGAAATACTAAATAGCGATAGTTTTGGGATTCATTTTAATGCTACTTTAAATTAAAATACAACCACTAATAATAAACTACCCAGCTCCGTAGGATATGTAAAAATACTTGTAAGGGCTGGTGAAGATTTGCCAGCCAGTGGCTGACGGGCAATCTTCATCTTTTGATTTTGGAAATGCAAAGTGTCTGAATTGTGATTTATTTGATTTTTGTGATTAAATGATTGCAATGATAAAAGAGGAATATAAATATTCGGAACTGACAGGCAAAATTATTATACCGATTGGAGAAATGTAATAGTCCAGTTATCGCTCACTCAATTGGCCTAACATTTCTATCCATCGGCATTCTACCATGAAAGCATTTGGAGTAATCTATAATTCACTTTGGTATAAAGTGTGCAATGATTGTACATAGTACATTGGGTAATGGTTTCCAGGAGGTGATTTATCAGCTGGCACTAATAAAAAGTATAAATCAAATAAATCATAGTTCAGACGAATGACGAAAGAAACGAAGTCACGAAAGAATATATAAGAATAACGTACGTCAGGATTATGTAAATACAACCGCAATAATACTAAACTGAGGAATAAAAAATGATTAATCAAAACAGTAACTTTCAGTCAAATTTAAATTGACAACAAAATGAAAAAGAACAATTCTCCAATTACAGAATTACTTTCAATAGCCGCTATTGCGGGCAACATTCTTTTTATTTTATGGATTTTGTATAACGGTATCAATGAAGGTTTTCAAGGAACTATAATAGAAAAAATCTCATACATCACTATTATGGGCCTTTTATCGGTCAACGCATTCCTGCTCATTCGTAACCGCATACAACAGAAAAACATATAACTTTTAAGGCAGCCTCTCATTTGATGGAGAAACAAGAAACAGATAAATCTGAATAATAATTTACTATAACATGAAAGAAAAAACGATTTTATTTATCGCAACATTCCTGGTAATTGGTGCGATAGTCAATGGTCAAACAATTGCAAAACCTGATTCGGTTGTTGCCAATGAAAAAGCGAGGTCTCAGCAAGAAAACATAGAAAGTTTCCTTGCCAAAAAAGCAACTTATCCCAAAGAAGGAATAATGAATAGTATTCAGGGAGATGTAGTGATATCATTTCTTATCACTAAAGATGGCAAATTAGACAGCATCTCCATTGTCAGCTCACCTGATATTGCTTTGTCAGCAAGTTCAATTGTTGCATTCAATGAAGTGGGTTATGATTGGATTCCGGCCAGGATAAACAATGTACCGGTTGACAAGAGATACTTACTGGTTTTCAGATACAGGATCTATTTGGATAGACAACCTACTGATTATAAAATGATGGCCAATAAATGTTTGGAAAGTCAAAAATATGAAAAGGCATTAAAGGTTTATAAAAGGGGTATCAAGGACAATCCATACGATCATCAATTGTTCGAATTGCGCGCAAAAGTGAAAGAAATGTTGGGTGATATGGAGGGTGCAAAACTTGATCGTTCATTGTCAACTGATCTTAAAGATAAAATAATGAACATAGTTGATGTTACTGCAAAGGGATTTACCCGTATCGTAAAAACCGTCTCGGTCACAACACGAGATTATTAGGCCAATCAAAGTTTAGAATATTGAATCAGGAAAGGAAATAATTGGACAAATACATTGTTGTACTAATTTTGCAGTGTACAATAAAAACAAATTATTTTCGAATGAAAAAAACAATCGGATTATTACTGTTATTGATTCAGTTTGCATGTACCAATCATACTCCTGAAACGCAGACATTTAAAATTCAATACAAGCCTGAAAAAACCTACAAGCTGACAACGGAGCGATCATTGGAGGTGATCATGAATTACGTGGGTTCGGAGAAATCGCTGCGTAAATTGAGAGAAATGGGAACGAAAATTCCAACGATCTCGAACAAAAAATCGAGAACTGAATCGGTTCTGAAAACAGGAAAACAAATTGACGGAACCAACTTCCCGGTAACAATGGAAGTTGTTAAAACAATGAGTACCGATGGTAAAATAGAGATTCCGGATGGAACCGTTTTCCGTGGAGAAAGTGTTGATGGAGAGATTCCTGAATTTGACTTTATAGTGTTGGATGGGCTTGACAAAAAAAACAAAAAGACGCTTATCCAATCATTGCAGAAAACTTTTACTCAATTCGCCTTTCCGAAGGAAAAACTAAAAATCGGGGAGCAGTTTACTATAGAAAACACGCTTTCGATGCCAATGGAGGGTTCGATGATCGAAATGGCTGTCACCAACAATTATAAATTAATCAGTATTACCGGGGGCATTGCCAGTTTTGATATTTCGCAAACGTATTCGATGGTTCCAACAATGATGAATAATTCGTTTAAAGGTTCAGGAAACGGGAAAGGACAAATGCACTATGATTTTGCCAATACGATGATTTTATACTATACCCTGAATACTGAAATGGAATTGGATAAGAAACTCGATAGTTTTGATTTTAACCTGAAAGCCAGGAGTGGATATACTCAGACAGCCAGCATATCGAAGCAATAAAGGGTTGGTGAATGTTCATTGAAAAAGAGAAAATTGTATGAAGAAGGATTTTAAAATAATTGGTTTTGATGCTGATGATACACTTTGGGTGAATGAACCGTATTTTCAGGAAACGGAAAGACTATTTTGTGACTTGCTTTCTGATTTTCAATCTGCGGAGGTTATTTCGAAAGAACTTCTGAAAACAGAAGTGCAAAATATTGAGTTGTATGGTTATGGAGCAAAAGGGTTTATGCTTTCGATGATTGAAACCGCGCAAAGAGTGAGCAATAACCGCATTCAAAATTCGGTGATCGGTGGAATTATTAATTTAGGAAAGGAGCTTTTAAATAAGCCGGTTGAACTTCTTGATGGCATTCATGAAGTTCTGGAAAAGCTACAAAAAGCAGGATATACAATCATAGTGGCAACCAAAGGCGATTTGCTGGACCAGGAAAGAAAATTGTCGAAATCGAATATCGGGAAATATTTTCATCATGTTGAAATTATGAGTGATAAAAAGGAATCGAACTATAAGAAACTATTATCACACCTGAATATCGCTCCTGAAGAATTTTTAATGGTTGGCAACTCGATGAAATCGGATATTATTCCGGTATTTAATATAGGTGGATATGGTTTGTATGTACCTTATCACACAACATGGGCATATGAAAAGGTTGAGAAAACAAATGAAATGAATAATTTTTGGGAAATTGAAAAGGTTTCTGAATTGGAAGCATTACTTGACTTGTGACTCCGGCATATTGGAAATTGGCGATTTGGAATGTCTAAAAAGAAGCAGCTGCTGCAAATGATCGGATGATTACCAATTTCTGACAAGGTTGGAACCCTCGTCAGAAATAGTTAACCGGCAACATCACAAAGCGGAACCAACTGATCACAGTTTATTGTGCGTTTGCAAATACAATCAGTACCACTAAAGGTGATCAACTTGCCATAAAAACCAGAGGTATGGCAGAAACATCATCAACAAATAGACACCGATAAAAATTACTTCTAAATTACTTTTAGTTTTTTCCTTTCTGTGGAAAAACATGACTGCACTATAGTTGATCATCATGATATATTTTTTTAAACTGTGAATAATGGTTTGTGAATGATATAAATTATCTTCCTTTTCAATGCTTGTATTACCACTGCAAAGATGATCACCTTGCGGAAGGTAAATGTTACACATTTCTTGAATTGAATTGCAAAATTCACTGGTTCTCAGGTATTATGGATCAATCGTTCATTCGAATTTGATCATTGATATCGCGGTGGGTTTATAAACAGATTTCGGAACTATCCGGAAACAAATAAACTGATCAGTATGATAAGAACTTGTCTGACTTCGAAGACTGGCAGATGGCCGGTTGTTTTCTTACGATCAAAGCATTAACTTTGACCCTAACAGCAAGAGATTCATTCGTAACAGACCAACCAGTTAATCCGTTTTATAAAAACAATCTTAAATAGAAACTCATATGTCGGGACATAGTAAATGGTCGACCATTAAACGCAAAAAAGGAGCAATCGATTCTAAACGCTCAAAGGTGTTCTCCAAAATAGTCAAAGAAATTACGGTCGCTGTAAAAGAAAGCGGTTCCGATCCGGACAGCAATCCGCGTCTCAGGTTGGCTATTTCGAATGCCAAAGGGGTAAGTATGCCAAAAGACAATATCCAGCGGGCCATCAGTAAAGGAGCGGATAAGGATTCGGCCTCATTTATCGAGTGCACCTTCGAAGGTTATGCCAACGGCGGCATTGCCATTTTCATCGAAGCCACTACCGATAACCAGCAACGAACCATTTCGAATGTCAGGATGTATTTCAATAAACAAAACGGCAACCTTGGAACCAATGGCTCATTGAGTTTTATATTCGACCGTAAAGGTATTTTCACCATTCCACAAGGTTCGCTTAATGCCGATGATTTTGAAATGGAAATGATTGAAGCCGGTGCTGAAGATATGCAGTTCGAAGATGGCTATTTTACCGTTACCACTGCCATGGAAAACTTTGGCTCAATGATGAAAAAACTGGAAACGCTGAAGGTAGAACCGGAAAGTGCACAACTTCAACGCATACCGAAAGAAACCACCGTACTCGATCTTGAAAGTGCCCGGAAAGTAATGCGGCTCATCGAATTGTTTGAAGAAGACGATGATATACAAGCGGTTTATCACAACCTTGAGATGACAGACGAACTAATGGAATTACTTTAGGTTAACTTTATAATTTGTCTTATGGATTTTACTATCAGAAAAGCTACTGAAAGTGATTTTGAAAAGGTTTACCCTTTGTTTGAGCAACTTTGGCCAAACAGAGAACTGGATAAAGAGGCCTTGAAAACGGTATTTGATCGTGGAGTTAACTCCGATACAGATGAGTTGCTCTGCCTCGATTATTCCAATGAACTAATCGGATTTTGCGCTTATGCAATCGTAAATAATTTGTGGCAAGCCGGATATATTTCGTATATGTACGCAATGGTTGTGGACGAAAAATACCGGGGGAAAGGATACGGTACCATGCTGATTGAAGAAGCAATTCAGGATTCAAAAAACAAAGGGTTAAAACGACTGGAACTTGATTCGGGATTTCATCGTGAAAAGGCGCATGAATTTTACCTGAAACTTGGATTCGAGAAACGTGCCTTCCTGTTTTCGTATCCACTTTGAATTGAGTATTTACTTCTTCAAGAGCTTAAAATTCATATCATTGATGCTTAACAGGTAAAGTCCAGAGGGATATGCTGATAAGTCAATTGTTGCAATGTTTCCTGAAAACAAATGATTTCCGACGGCGTTGTAAACCTGCCAGTTATTTTTGAAATCGCCCTGAATGACAAATCGCCCTTCAGAAGGATTTGGAATAATTTTCAATGATGAATCCTCTTTCCTGGTATTTTCAGAATAATCTGGAATACATGCTGTTTTGCCGGTATTTCCACCCACACACTCGTAGCATTTATCCAGATAAGCGGAGCCATTGATTTCGCCGGTACAATCTCTTTTGGTACCCGCATTTTGTGCCATATATCCCATAAGCCAGGCCAATTCAGCATTCCAGTAAATTCCCGGCTCAAGCGTACCCGCCGTTTGAACGTTCATAAACCGTTTCCACGGATCTTTGATATAGGGAATTGTTGTTTCATCGAATGCCATGATATTTCCGCACAGATAGCCGGGAGGAGCGTTAAAATTGTCATCCCAAAAGAAACTGTAGATATCGACTCCATGAATGGTATCTCCATATCCGGTCACAAATATGCTGTTTACCGGATTTCTTCCAAGTATCCAATCGACTGAATTGGAAATGGCATTCTTGTATTTTACATTGCCGGTCCACTTATAAACCTGATCATAGACGTACGCATGAGTGGCAATCAAACCGGATGATCCCCAGAACAGATGATTGGGTGCTGCCAGTGGTATATTATAGGCCGTATAACCTATCCGGTCAATGGTCCAGTTTGCTTCGGTTGTATATGCCGCCTTCAATTTTGAAATGATGGTTTTATTGGCATCTGGTTGAGGTGATTGAATGTAATCCATGTAACCAAGGTTGATTTCAGATTGCTCGAGGCCGCTAATGATGCCACCCCATGCCTGATTGTCATAGTAATCGCTCAAGGGATCTTTAAACCGCGACGTAAACCATGTATTATAGGTTGCCTCACCTGTTGCATTAAAAAGCGAGATAGCTGCAATAGCGCGCATCGAAAGATCGTGCGCATCGTCTTTTGCATACCCATAAACCTGTCCGGTCCTTGGTTCAATCGGACTAACATTATTAGGATGAAGAAGAAGCCATTCCCATGATTTTTTGGCTTTTGTCATTAAAGTGTCGGCATAACTGGAATAAAACGGATGCTTTTTGTACAAAGGGTAGGCTTTGGCAAACAGCGCTGCCAAAATCGCTGCTGAGGAAGAAGTTACATCACTTAACGATACGGTTTTCCGGTTGTTCTGCGTCACAAAAAAATGCACCGAACCATCCCGGTTCCATAACTTTTCGTACCACATCAGTTCGTATTTTATTAACTCATACAGATCATTGGCACCAGCTTCGGATTCAGGAATGTTTAACGAATTTTTCTGAACCTTGCTTTCGAATTGACGCTGCGTTTCCAGCAACCACCAAACCGCTTCGAAAGGCGCATGCGCATCCATGTGGGTATCGCCAGCATCAAACCAACCACCTTTGATGTCGCGCGTTCCAGCTTTATAATCATACGTCGCGGCTATTCCTGATTCATAAAGTGATGGGCGGGTGTGTTTTTCAGCAAAAGGTTCTAAAATGGCTTCTCCCGATCTGGAATAGTAAAAGAAACGAAGTGCATCCCTGAAAATGAGATTGTAAGCCGTGTCTGAAATTTCAAAAACGGGCGAGACCTGATTGAGTTCAGCAATCACCATCCGATATTTACCGGGAGTTTTAAATGCAGTGAAAATGCCTTGGTAAACATCATCGCCATCTTGCCCCCAATCAGTTACATTGAGCGCTGTTTTCTTCACCAGTGATCCGGTAAATACAACTGATTCATTTTCGGTACTGACGATTGAAAATTTGGTAGGTATTACGGAGGATGAACCTTTTTCGAAGCTTACAATGCCAATTTTTTGTTGTTCAGGCAGATAACCTATCTGATTGATTTTAATGGCATCCATATACGGATTTACAATGGAAGGGACAATTTCCATTTTTTCGATGTACATTTTATTTTTTGTTGAATAAGTGCCTTGTCCGATGGTTTCTAAAATTGTTACCCTGCTCAGATTAATTCTCGAATTAGTTGCTTTAAAATCACTGATCGGAATATAAATATCTCTCCAGTCGAGTGTTGGCTGAGTATATTTACTGAGAAGAACGCTTGCATTTTGCTCGGGGAAGTTGGCTGCAATATTATTTTCCTGGGTATGTAGTTTGATGGTTAGATCGGCTTGTGGTGCAATCACTTCCCATTTTAACCGAAGGTGGAGCAATGGATGACTTCCCATTCGCAGATAATCAACCGGTTTACCCCAGCCAACCTTGAACATAGCGTTCCAGTATCCCGATGGTTTGGTTGATTCCAATACAAGCGAACCACTTCCCTGAGTCATATCAACAGGCACATCGCCGCCAATATTTACACATTGAGCTCCTCCACCCTGATAGATATCAGTTTTGTATCCATCCCATGCCTTAGGCGAGGTATAAGAATTGAAATAAGGAATATTTCGTCCCTGCTGATTGATTTGAGCAAAGGAAGATGTAACTAAAACGAACAGAAATAATTGAAGTAATACCGATCTTAATACCATGACTATATTTTACTATTATTTTTCAGAGTAAATTACTCCTGAAACCACTAATTTCTTCACATCCAAATTGCCATAAACCATTTTCACGAAAGGCTTGCCATCTTTCAGGCCAACATTGCCAAATCCGGTTTCCGTAGATAGAAAGCTTGTAAAATTGCCGATTTTGGAATCAATATACAATGTTTTATCGACCGCATCGTAACGCACTCCGGTAAGTCCTTCGAGCAAAGCATAACTCGACATGGCTCTTGCATACCAGTGGCCACATTCGTATTCGTTAAACGGGTTACGAACATCGCCAGCATAACGTTTCCGGCATTCGCGGACAATATCCAGCCCTTTTTCAACTTCACCTTTGAGCATCAAGTGACTGGCAACCTGATATTCAATGCCTGTCCAAACTTCGTTGCTATACACAAACGGAAGCGACAGTTTTCCGCCTTTTGGCCAGGTACAGAGTAACAAACCACCTTCTTTTCCGCAAGCGTAAGTAGGTCGTTGCGGGTTATCGTGGTTGGATAAATCGGTTTTTAAATTGTATTTATGCACTGCCACCAAATGGCTCTTGACCTTGCTGTTGTCCACTATTTCATTCAGGCCACAAACCGAAGCCATCCACATTCCGAGAATTCCATCCGACAAACAGCCGGTTCCGTACTGGTATTTTGGCCCTTCTTTTTGCAAAATATCCAATGCTTCCTTCGAATACTCGCCAGCGAACGATTTTTTGGAAGCCTCAACCGGGTCGGCAGCTCTCAGCCCTGTCCATTTGATTTTTTGATTAAAATACTCGCCGTTGAAAAGATCGTTTTCCATGACTGTTTTGCCTTTTGAAAGCAATGTACTGTAAGTTTCTGAAGGTTCATTGGCGGCTTTGCTCATTTCAACAAAAGCAGTCAGTGCACCGAGATAAAAACTGGTACACATTCCATCCGGTCCCCAAAATTCGATGTCGTAAGTATTGTGGTGAGGTTCTTCAAGTGTTCCCTGATGTTTTGGGTCCCAGGTTTCGATGCAATAATCGAGACTTTGTTTTACCAATGGATAAAGTGTTTTCATCCATTCGGTGTTGCCGCTGATCCGCCATTCGCGATAAACTTTCATAATACCGCCCAATTGTCCGTCAGACGCGGCATAGAAATCGTGAATTGCCTCCGAAATCGGTAAGTTTGTCCTGAAAATCTGGTGTCCTTCCTTATTTTGGCTCACCTTAAATTCCGTTTCACGAAGACTGCGCTCCAAGGCAGGAAAAAGGTGAGGAATGGCTTGTGCATAGTTCCAGACATGGGTGCAACTTCCGTGGCAGCATCCGGAGTTATCGCCGCAGCCTTCCCATCCCCAAAGTCGGCCATCGTATTGACGTAGGACTGTTGGCGATTTCAGAATGGTGAGGTTGGCAGCAACTGCCTCCAATACTTCAGGAGGAAGTGTTGAAGCAAAAAATGCATCCCGGAAAAGCTCGCTGTTTCGCTTTAAATCAGCATAATGAAGCATCCAATATTTCGAAACTTCATCCAGCGTTTTAAATTTGCTGGCGTACCAGGGCTTGTAAAAAGGATCGGCACATAGCCCACCTGGACAACATTCCGACTTTTCTCCCGCCGGTTTAACTATTTCCCAGCTTCCGAAGTCGGCTTTTTCAAAGTCTTCAATTAACTGCGCTTCAGGTGATAATTTGTCAAGATTTTCTTCTGAATTATCGGTCAGAACAAACTGGTCGGCCATGATATGCCCCCAACCACCAGTTGCATTGTCAACGATTTGAATTACCGCTTTCTTTCCTTTGTACGCTATCAAATCCCACACTTTAGGTTGCAGAATTTCATTCTGATTTCCAACGGCTGTTTCAACGATCTTACCTCCAACCAACAGTTTCACTGCAGTTTTCTCTACATCGTTGCCGCCACCAATCAAAAATTTCAAATACCTTTTGCCAATCGTAATTGTTGGAGACTGTAAAACGCCGGTTTGCGCATCACCTGAAGGGTCGAAAGTGTTGATTAATTTTCTTCCTAAGAATCCTGAAACTTTTTGCTGACTAGGAGCATTTCCTGAAGATGGTTTGTCCTTGAAAGCTGAACCTGCATTAAGAGGCGCGCCAACCGTCAGTTTTGTATCAGGAAGATACCAGCAGAAATTGACGGTGATGGTCTTTTCTTCGCCAGGGTTCAACGTCATCGGCACATAAACAGAAGCTCCGGGTGAAACACCGTCAACCGGTGGATTGCCAACGATTGTTCCATTTTGTATGTTTTTCCACAGAATTGTCAGAGAGTCGAACCAACCTCCACGAAACCAACAATGATCAACCACGGCATCGTTGTTATCAACGAAAATAGTGAATCCTGTTTCTGAATTCGGCAATTTGTCATCTTTGGCTTTCGTCAGCGTGAACCCATTTCCGGCTTTCAGGATGCGGCCTTTGTCGTCAATAAAATTTCGGGCATTGTATGAGAAAACAGCTTCAACTGGTTTATCCGAAGTGTTTTTGAAATAATATTCCATTGCTCCGGAAGGAAGGCTTGAGTTGTCTTCGTCGGTTGGTATGAAAGGGCTCCATCCTACAACTTTCACCTGAAGCGGAATGTCTTTGTCTTCCAGTTCGAGCGTTGCGAAAGGAAAACGTGGCAAAAACCGTCCATTTTCGAAACGAGGCAACCCATAATTGGTTCCCGAACCACCATTGCCGGTTCCTCCCGAGCCAAACAATTTCCAGGTTGGAACGGGCGCTTCCAGCACCTTGGCGCCGTTTTCAACACCTTTCACGCTGATGGCCGCAAAGGCAAATGGCTCATTGTAAACTTCAGGACGGTTGTTTACCGAAAGATGCGAAATGGCACCGGTACCTTCCATGCAAAACATTCCCGCACCAATTCCTCCGATGGGAAAAGCAACCCGGTCAAGGTTTTTTCCAGAGTAATAGCTATTAAACTGGTGAGCGGTGGCTTTTTCCTGACTTATTCCCGAAAATGGGAAAAATCCTAAGGAGAAGATTATTAAAATGTTGATTAAATGATTGGTTTTCATGTTCTTTTTGAATTTCCGATAAAATTAAAACTCATATCAAAATTTTATTTAAGTAACCTTAATCGACACTACATTTATAATGGCACATTCTCTTGCGTCCGAAAATATGGCAACAAACAACCGCAAATCGGGACCCAAAGCTTTCCCCCTTGGGGGAATGGGAAGGGGGCTTATTCGATCTGAACGATTACATTTTCTCCAGATAAAGCCGGTGCATTAAAAATGTGTTTTTTCCTGATTTATGAGGATTGTTCTTGAGCGTTACCGTAATGGTATTGGTTCCTTCCTTAATGAAAAGTGAACCAATCAGTTCTTTCTCAACAAACGTATTTTCGGCAGCGTAACCATCCATTTTTTTAATCGGAATTTGCCGTTGGTTGATTTCAACGGGGCCGCAATCAGGTCCTTTAAAATATGACATCAGTAATTTGTATTGGCCGTTTGACGGCACTTCCAATTCAAACTTGGCAAAACCATCTTCGGCTGCAACCAATTTGAAAACTTCATTTTTCTTGCCGGTCTTTGCGTCTTTGCAATCTTCGTTCGAAATGGTTGCTCCCTGGCTTAATGCTTTAATCGGTAGCAGCGCCAGCCAATATTCCTGTAGCTTGGGCGATTCTACTTTTTTCAATAATTCCATGGGAGGCAAATTGTTCGAAACCGGGGCCCTATCGCAATAGTAATAAGCCACGGAAGTATAATCAACCGGAACGAGGTTCCCTTCCGGACCATGCTCAATCGTCATGTTTATAGTGCGTTCAAAAGAAATTTTATCGGTCAGGAAGAAACGATATGCACCTGTGTGTGCCAAAGGAATGGAATAAGCCAGACAACCATGAACCGGCAAACTGAAAGCCTGGTCCCAGCGGTCGGGAAGTGCGTACCAGCCACCATTAAATGCATCTTCAGAACCAGTACCATGATATCTCATTTCGCCATCGACAGTACAAACATCGTCACCTTCAAAGAAGAGTGTCATTCCAGAATTGAGCCCCTGAGCCTGCAATGCCGTTCCGACATAATGCCCGCGACCGGTTTTATTCAGGATCAAATAAGGTTTGCCTATTTCCGGATTTATTTCTCTTCGCCATTCAGCATAGAATTTTCCTTCGTTGGAAGCTCGTTTAACTTCAGTATAATAAACCGTTACATTCACCGGAATTTCAGTTGACTTATTCAACGCATTTTTCAGAAACTCCAGTTCAATTGTTGCTTTTTTATCGAAAGGCATGGGCAGGTAGCAATAATGCATGCCAGCATTTACCCCAACCAGCATAGCCTGCATGGAAGGTTTGCCAAAAGCATAGCCAAAGAAGTCGGAAAGCGGGCAATTTATTGCAGCAACCGTTTCGTCATCCCAACGGGCACGAAAAATCAAATCTTTAAACTCACTGTTTAAAAGCAATTGTGGGGTAATTTCGATGCCAACTACCCGTCCTCCAATAGGTAAGCTGAAAATGGATTTGATATCGCCTGGTTTCAGGGTAACACTTTTGGTCATTGTTTTAACCTTATCAAGCATTGATGGCAAAAGAGTCTTCATGTTTTCTCCGCTGTTTTTCCAGACTTTAATTACCGACGCAAGTGCCTCATCTTCTTCTTTTGACAGCTTTACTTGAAATGATGAAACTGTTTGTTGGCCTTTCAATTCCCGGAACTGAATCTGGAAGAACTGCATCCGTTTCCCTTTATAAACAACTTTACAGGATTTCTGGTAGGGAATGGGCAAATAACAGTAATATCCGCCAACTTCGTTTCCCACAATTGGTCTCGAAAACGGGTACTTTTCTCCTGAAAAAAGATCGATAAATTTCAATTCGATGCGGGGTGTTTTTTCTCCGTCGAAGAAAAACTGGATGGTATCGTTTGATGGTGTCGGTGTCCAGATTCGCTGAATCACGCCCGGGCCTTTAAGTTCGGCAATGACTGAATTCCCATTTTCTTTCCGCAGAAACGAAAATCGACCGGAAAAACCGTCGTCGTTTCCGCCGGTTGTATCATAGCTCGAAACCTGTTTGGTAATTACTTCTTCCTGAAATTGAGGCAATTGATCGATTCTGGCAAGTTTCAGAATTTCATCTTTGTATCCGCCAGCCGAACAAAGCAACTGTTGACCGATAAAAAGGAAAAAAAGTCCAGTTTTTAAAATTGAAGTTTTCATTGTATTTGAGTTAGTTATAAATCATCAGTTATAAGTCAGCCGCACACCTGAATCCCACAGTGCTACAGCGATCAATTCCCGGATAAATCAGCAATTGTTTGGCTGCAAAATTTAAAGCCTGAGGGCCGCCATCGAAATACCATTCCGATCCTTTGGCTTTGTAAAAAGAACCGCCTTTCAGGATGCAAAAGCGGGTTCTGCCGTCGGTGTGTTCGCTTTCGGTCAATTCCCACGTATTTCCAACCATATCGTAGCAGCCAAAAACCGATTTCCCATTTGGATAGGCTTTAACTGTCGCTGTATCTCCGGATTCTCCGTCATTACAGAAACTCTTTTCCATCTTTTCGCCCCATGGGTATTTATTACCCTCATTTCCTTCTCCGGCAAATTGCCATTCATGCTCGGTAGGCAACCTTTTTCCTGCCCACGCAGCATATGCCCGCGCATCATTCAGATCGACATAAACCACCGGATGTTCCTCTTTTCCAGCGGGTATTTTTCCATTGTGCCAATGCTTCAGAAAATTTTGAGCAACCTTCGGAACGTAACCGCTTGACTTCAGGAATAGTTGATAGTGTGTATTTGTCACCGGAGCTTCGTCGATCAGAAATTTAGAAAATTTTACTTCCTGTGAGAAAGTTGTTTGATGATGAAGTGCCGGAGCTCCAATATTTATAAAAGATGGATCAATTGACTGGTAAAATCCGACTTCCCGTACCCTGAAAACTACCTCCAACTTCCCTTTAAAATTAGGTATTTCAACCATTCCCGACAAAGGTCTTTTATTTCGTTTTGTATGGGCAACAGGCATTAACTTCGCTTGTATTTCAGGAAAATCGGTACTGAACCCCGATGCTTTGTATATTTCAGATTGTGCGGATAAAAATTCCTGAAATTCACTTCCAAGTGTTTGTGCATTTCCGGCGATAAAACAGCCAATTCCCCGTGGAGAGATTTTCCCGGTCAGTACAATTTTTTGCTGATGTTCCCTTGGCAGAATTCTCTTTCCCTGAATTAAATCGAAATAGATATCACCCTCTTTCGCATCAATATGCAGCATATCACCTGCAATAATATCTTCGGATCTGTTTACAAGTGTCCACAGCCTGATGCCATTGTTCTCCCAAGTGTTTGAATAGATATTTTGTGCCGGGATCTGGTCAGCCATTGGTGTCCAGCCTTCACCGGAAAACAGGCTGGAATATCGTTTTTGAATAGGCGCCATCGATCGCAGAATTGATTTGTCCCTTTCGTTCCAGCCAACCCATTGCCCGAATACATTTTCCCAAATCATGATACCACTGCCATTCATCCAGGCGGTGTGTAATTCTTTTGTGCGATCTCGCTCCCAGCGGCTTATTCCATGCTGTATATGGCGACGTTCGAACCACTTGTTCCGCAATATTCCGGGCACTTTGCTATCTTCAAACCACTGGGCCCACGACATGTGATGATCAAAAATGTTCTCAACGGGTAAAGCAAGCTCGCTTTCCAATACCACGCCGGGTTTCGCTGTATCCAGTTTTTTCCTGAATTCTTCTGCACCCCAGGCCATGGTATCTAAAAAAATCCCATCGGCATCAATTTCTTTCACAATATTGGTAAGGACTTCAATGTCAGGAGCTCCTTCGCGCCGGGTTCCGGTATCCCATGGATTGTAGTTGATAAAGACTTTGACACCTTTTTGATGGAATTGTTCTGAAATTTTCCGGAGTTCTGAAAGACCGCCCGGCATTTCACGGTAAAAATCGAACTGATTTCTGTCATCCAATCCAATGCGCGGATAAGCGTGCCACAATACAACAATATCAAGCCTTCCAAAATCTTTTTCGCTCTCTGAAATGAACTCTTCAACCGTGTATTTCCCTTCCTTCCAATTGTAGAAAAATTCGTCATACATCATCAGGAAATAACAGTTGTAGGCGGAGGAAACCCATTTAAATTCAGGACGATCGTACAGCGATCCATCATATCCTTTTTTTTGCTTTTTGTCTTTCCTCCAGGTATTTAGTAAATTTCTGAATGCTTCCCAATCGTTGGGATTTTCAGGAACAGGAATTATATTGGGCTGATCGATGTCAAGTGATTCCAGCGCATTTTCTTCCATGCTGGTGCCACCATCCATTAAAATCCTACTGATTTCGGGGGAAAGGCAGATGATACCCAATGAATTGACTGTATTTTTAAAAAAGAATCTCCTGTTCATGAGAAGCAATTATTTATTTCAGCTTTAAGATCATTTTGCCAAGATTATACGAATAAGTAATATTTGGTTTTTTATTTTGTCCTGAAACAGTAAACCAGTAGAAATCAGGCCCACTACCTTTTGAGATAATACCCGGTTGATATCCGCCCTGCCATTCCTTTACTCCCGGACGTGCCTTCCATGAAGTCCATGTTCCGGCATAAGTCCATGGTCCCCACGGATTTGGTGCATCAAAAACATCGAAGTCGGTCATAAAAAGGTAGCGCTTTATCCCGGGATGATAAATCGCTGAACCCTGACCAAATGTGATTGGTCCTTTGACCGGTTTTGCCATCGACTGGTTGGATGACCATTTTGGTTCCTCATTTTTTGAATACCCGGCGAAGTATTCATATTTATTGTAATTCGCAATGTTTTCTTTTTTTACCCGGGTGAGAAAAACCCTTAATCCCATCCAGTGCCATTCAGTTCCAATGCCAAGCGCATATACAAAACCGTCGGTGTTTAGGTTGTAGTTTTGGCCCATATTGATGAAAAACATGCAGCGGAATGGTGAATGGTTTTTCCGGAGCCATGGCGATGAATCGTTGGATTGTTTTTCATTCTCACCAAAATAGCCAATTCGTTTCCAGTTAATTCCGTAATCTTTAGAAACAGAAAGATAACCAATCCGGACATCTCCAAGCGGTGAATGGAATTGTCCGTACAGACATGAATCCAGGTAAATCAGGCTTGAAGGTTTGTCGTTGATTGCCAATGGCGGGTTTTCATCTTCGCGGTATTGTGCTTTTGGTTTTAAATCAGGCAATTCACCCGTTAGTTTAACAATGCCACAATCAACTCCGGGAATTGGTTCTTTGTCATTTAAAGGCCCCTTGCCGTCGCCCCAGCCAGAGTATATATTGTTGTCATCGGCCCAAGTCGATAACCACAAATCTCCGTCTGAAGCGAACGGTTCAAGGGGCCGTCCATCCACCAAAACTGTCTTTATAATTGGGCTTTCAGGAGCGGCTTGCAAAATAAAAACAGGAGCTTCTGAAACCGGTATATTGTTGTATTTTAAGGGCTTGCTGACCACAACCTGTGCGGTATCCATTACCCAGTATGAACCTTTTGGGAGTTGAAGGTTTTGCTGAGTTCCGGTTTTGGACCAGGCAATATAGACTGGTTCGTTGGCAACCGTATCAATAAAACGATAAACTGCAAGCTTATCTGAAGTTTTCACTTTACCATCAGGCGACGCATTCACCAAAAATTCTTTGATCGTCGGGAATTTAGTCAATACATCCTGCAATTCGCTGATGCGGGTTATTGAAGTTTGTGAAAAGCCTTCAATAACACAAGCTAAAAACGCCGTAAAGAAAAATAGTCGTTTAATATGAATTCGCACTGGACACATAAAATACCTTTCAGTTATTGATTCAGTAATTACCCATTATGTTTTCCCTGATTTAGCAGAAATTGGAATTAGAATTTTGTTGCTATCTGGTTTAAATCAAGTCCAAATAATTCGTTGACAATTTTGGCCAATTTTTCTTTATCGCCCTGTATATGAATAACTCTCTGTGAATGTGTCAGGGATTCATTGGGTTGTAATTGTGCTGCAGGTGACGATGTTTCTATTTCATAGAAAGGTCCCATGATTGAGCCATCTTCAACCGGCCCGTCATTGTACGAATTAATTACGTCGCCTTTAAACGGATCGTCTTGCTTTCCCCATTTCGAATTCACGTAGGGTTTTGGCGTTGAAGGTATTGAACACCAGAGTATTGTAAGCATATTTTTTCCTGAATCAAAGCTTCCGCAGATTCCTTTAGCTCTTTCGGGTGGCAGTCCGATTTTGCTGCGATATTTGCCATCAATCTTAAAATAAACGGTTCCGTTATCTACAATCAGGCGATCGGCTGGAACTTTTCCAAAGTATTCATCATTAACGATGACTCCTTTTTCTTCAGGTTTATAAGGAACAAAAACAGTGGTGGTTGGTGATGGATTAAACATACATAACAACCAAATAGATAGTTCTCCTGAATCTTTTGTCCAGGCATTTGCTCCAGTATTTGTGATCGTATTATCCGATTGATAGGCAACAACATTCAGTCCTGAAGGAATATTTACCTTAAATAATGTTGAAATCGTGTCTTGTGACAATAAAGAAACCTTTCTTTCGATGGCAATTTTAAATTCATTACCTGAGGCATTCTTTAGTACCGTATTCTTAACAAATTTTACACTCTGCGAACTCTGTTCTTTTACATCATAAGTCTCAGTATCAAACACCGATGGCACCTGCCAGTTGGCAAACACTTGTTCAGCACCTTTTGCAAAATAAATTGAAAATGGTCCTCCTTCAGGTCCTAACCAAAAACGTTCTTCTCCTCCAATAGGATTGAATTGTTTTTTTACTTCACCTGATTCGAGCAACTTATAATTGATCCAGCCATAGCTGTCTCCATCATAACCATTTGCCGAACTTGTCATTACCCGTCCCTGATAAGTCGGGAGCAACAGAATGCTGGCCTTTGAATCTTTGTCTTTTAATTCGATGGTCTGAATCTTTTTGCCTTCAAAAAAAGCGACAACATAACCGTATGATCCCTTCGCGTAAGCACTTTTTTCTTTGACAGCCATGGTCGTATTTTTTTTCGCAGGAGAGGCACAGGCAACCATTAACGCAAGTGGTGCAATGTATAGACCCAGACGACATTTATTGAATAGTGTATTTTTCATATCATTATAGAGTTTAATTTATGAATACAATGGTCCGTAAATTTCACATGCTTTGTAATCGGCAGCTTCTTTCTCACTTCCCATTGATGCCCATGCACTTGGCCTGAATATTTTATCGGCTGCGACATTGTGCATGCAAACCGGAATGCGTAACATCGAAGCCAGCGTAATCAGATCAGCGCCAATATGTCCGAACGAGATTGCCCCGTGGTTGGCACCCCAGTTGGCCATCACGCTGTACACATCTTTAAATGATTCTGAAGCATTTAAGCGTGGAACAAACCAGGTAGTTGGCCATGTTGGATCGGTACGTTTATCAAGAATTGCGTGAACATCTTCAGGCAATTCAACAGTCCAGCCTTCAGCAATCTGAAGAACCGGTCCGAGACCTTTTACAAGATTGACGCGCGACATGGTTACCGGCATAGTTCCCTTGGTTTTGAAATGAGAAGAAAAACCGCCGCCACGGAAATATCCTTTGCTGGCAGGGCACCAATCGGTGTTTTCCAAACATTTGGCAGCTTCGGTTTCGGTCACTTCCCAGAATGGTTTCATGGCAGGTTCTCCGTCTTTATCACGCTGCATAGCAGTTGCATCAAGAGTTGTAGAACCTGAATTGATCAGGTGGATGATTCCGTTTTCGGCGATACCGGTCAATACTTTACCAGTCACACGTTTCACGGCATCGGGACTCCAGTAGGTACGAACATCGGAGAAAATCTGTGCGGTATTGGTCAGTAAATGACCGAATAACATGGCTACACCGTTCAAACTGTCGTTTTCGGTTGCAAATACGAATGCCTGACGGATTCCGTTCCAGTCGAACGATGAATTAAGCAAAGCTTCGGTAAAATCGGCATTTGGCAAATGATCGCTCCAATGACGCTGCCCCTGGAATCCGCCCAAAATGGCATTTCGGCCTTTTGCTTCTTCGCCAAAACCTATTTTTTTCAATACAGGATTTCCAATCATTAAGTCACGGCAGATAAGCGTCATTTTAACACAGGTTTTCCACTCCCAATCTTTGCGTTCACGGGTCGATTGATTTTGAGGATCATTCAGATCGGCACCTTCCGGGCAGTTTGCTTTGGTCCATGCAAGCGCTTTCTTGTATTCTTCCTGATCATATATTTTTTCGTCGATCCGGCGAAGAACTTCAGTCATATCAACCGATTCAACACGTATTCCGAGGTAATCCTGAAAGAAATCGGGATTAACCACCGATCCGGCAATACCCATTGACGTGCTGCCAATCGAAAGGTATGATTTTCCTCTCATTTGAGCTACGGCCAATCCACCTTTTACAAACCGCAGAATTTTTTCCTGAACATCTTCAGGAATGCTGGTGTCGCTTGAGTCCTGCACATCGCGGCCATAAATTCCGAATGCTGGAAGTCCTTTCTGTGTGTAACCAGCCAATGCAGCAGCCAAATAAACAGCTCCCGGACGTTCAGTTCCGTTGAATCCCCAAACCGCTTTTGGCACCAGTGGATTGGTGTCCATTACTTCGGTTCCGTAGCACCAGCAAGGTGTAACAGTTAAAGAAACGCCCACACCTTCTTTTTCGAACTTATCGGCACAAAAAGCGGCATCGGCCACACCGCCAATAGTGGTGTCGGCAATTACGCATTCCACTTTTTCGCCACTTGGGAAACGAAGGTTTTCCTCGATGAAACGTGCAGCTGCCTTGGCCATGTTCATGGTTTGTACTTCGAGCGATTCGCGCACGCCACGTTCCCTTCCGTCAATAACAGGCCGGATGCCAACTTTAGGTAACCGACCAATCAATCTGTTTGTCATTTGAATATATTTTTAAAGTTTAATATATCTGAAATTTGTTCTAATTTACTTCTAACTGTTCCCATGAAGGTAATTTGGGATATTTGGTATGTGGATCGGTTTGATACCAGAAACAAACTGACGAAATATCAGATTGTTGAGGTAAATATCTGCCACCTTGCCTCCAGCCTAAATCCTGAATCGTAACTTTCAAATCCTTTTCAAATCGCACCGGATCTTTAATGTGCCAACGATAAAGGCCAAACCGTTGTTGCGATTTGTAGGTTCCATCAGGGCGAATCACCTGTACCAGACCGGTGTATGGTGTGCAAAATTCCTTGTATTGTCCATCACGGTCAAAATTGTACGAGCCGCAGAAGTAATCTTCGGTACCAGTTCCGCAGATTGTTGGAAATTTGTTGTCGCCATCAATGAAAAACTTGATTTCGCCTTCGCCCCACCAACCGTTGTTATTGACTCCCCAGGCAAGGTAAACGCCCACCATCTGGCCTTTCCCTTTAATGTTATCAACAATGGTGTAATCTGAAGTTGTATTGGGATTTAACCTCCGGAACTGGGAATGAAAATAAGCTGCATCGTCAGGAACATTGGTTAAAGTGTAATCAACCTGATAGTAGAGTGTCATCGGATCTTTGTCGTTGATGTTCTCCATTGTCATTCTGCATTTTTTACGGAATGGCATTGTCCAATAGCAATTAAAGGCACTTCCGGGATTCACGCAAACAGCCAATGAATTCAGCGGGGCATATTGGTTCCAGCCCATGCAAAAGAAGTCGCCAACAGGGCATTCAACCGAAGGTTCAGTTTCGTCGTCCCAATAAATCCGGAGTATTGAAAAGCGCCAGTTACCGGTTGGGGTCATCCAAATATGCTGAATTGCTCCTGAACCTTCAATCTCGGCAATGGTAATGGTTTCGCCCGGTTGAATTCTGATATATGGATTCACTTTCCATCCCTGTCCCAAATCACGTGCGGCAAAACTGGCATTGGCAACATTTACTTTGTCTTTATCTTCTATTTTGGCCATGCCGCCTTTTCCCTTTTCACCTGTAAAATTTTCAGGACTGATAGACCGGGTTTGAGCATTGGATAGCCGATATAAGTTCCCCAAATCTGTATCAAGACCATTAAATCCTGATTGGGAAAAAGCTTCACTCACGGCCAGACAGATCATTATAAGAAATACAAACTTTTTCATTGTAATGAATTTGAAATTAAACGTTTAAGTGAAATGCGGGAGATGTGAATCAACCACACGATTCGCGAATAATTAACTGGTGCTTTAATTCAACGTGTACAGGTTTAGTCGATCCATGAATTTGTTCAAGCAATACCCGAACCGATTCTTTGCCCATTTCTTCAATAGGCTGTTCGATGTATGTTATTGGCGGATAATAAAAATCGAAGGCTTCATTGCCATCAAAACCAATAATTGCCACATCTTCAGGTACTTTGAGGTTGTATTTTTTGATCGCATACAAGCCTGATATTGATAGCGTATTGGTAGCAAAAAGTAAGGCATCCGGTTTGTAATTTCCATTTATCAATTCGCTCACACCAATATCCATGTCTTCTTTCACCCGGTCATACAGAAGCTCCTTTATTTGAATTGCATCTTGAAGTTGGTTGTCTTTCATGGCCTCTTTGTATCCCCGGATACGTTCTTGCATGTGGATCAGCGAAGATTTGTAGGCAATCATGGCAATTCGTTTATATCCCTTGGTAATGAAATGATTGACGGCTTCGTAGGTAGCCTTGAAATTATCGAGAACAATATAATTGGTTGAAACTTCGGGCAGAAAACGATCGATCAACACAACCGGAACCTCTCTTTGTACAAGTGTTTTTATTTCTTCATCACAACCTTCTGAAGGGACAATGATAAAGCCGTCAACCTGTCGGTCAAGCAGAGTATCAATCAAGGAAGCTGATTTCGTGGAATTTTCGTCTGAGCTTCCGATAATGACGGTATAGTTAAACTTGCCGGCTTCATCTTCGACGATTCGGGCAAGTTGTCCAAAAAATGGGTTAGCTATATCGGCAACAATTAGCCCGATCGTATTTGTTGAACCTTTTCTAAGACTGCGCGCTATCTGGTTAGGCTTGTAATTCAAATCCCTGGCTACCTCTTTGATTTTCTTCACAATCTCAGGCCCAACCCTCTTCTCTTTTTCCAGGCCATTCAATACATACGACACCAGAGCGGTTGAAACACCAACTTTACTTGCGATATCCTTTAAAGAAACTCTCTTACTCATTCGTGGTTTAATTATGCAATTTAGAACATCAGCATCAAGAAATTTTAGTAGTATATTTCACCGATGAATGATCAACAAATATATGCTTAATCGTTTAATCAAAATTTATGTATTATATGTTATAAGACACAAGATATTCAGAAAATGGTAGTCTGTGACCTTAATGCAGGTAAATGATTTTAGTCTGCTCAGAGTCTCAAATATCCATTCTAATTGTCATTCGGCAAATATTTGTTTGATAAACAAAAAATCAAAAAATAAGAAATTTGAGCAGTTTCTAAATTCAAATGATTATTTTGGGTCAAATTTTCGAAAATGATACGGAAACGAATAAAATATAGCGCACTCTTCACCTCCACCATGGTTGTCGTTGCGATATTCCTGACTTCGTTTTCACCTCGTTTCACTACATTAACACTTCCCGACGAAAGTATTGCTTAAGTGAGTTTGTAATTCTGCCAAATAAGAAAATTGTTGTAAAAGCGATTTATAAAACAGACGACTACCTGAAACAGATTGATCCTTCAAAATAGGGTATAACCTACTATTTGAGGCTGAGATTTATTCTTTTATTATTTTTCTAATCTCATCAGTCTTTTCATTCCTGAGTTTTGCAAAGTAAACTCCGCTTTTCAGGTTGCTAATGTCAATCTGTGCCACATTGGCTTTCATAAGTAGTTTTATTAGCTCTTTTCCGTTTAAATCTATGATTGTCAGCGTGCTTTCTTTTGCAGTTTGAGGGAGGTCTATTGTTATTTTACTGGTTGCCGGATTAGGATAAATATCCATCAGGTTCAGGGCTGTCTCTTCTATGCCCGAAGTGCCTTCCACTAACTTGGAAACTCCGGCATCGGTTCCAAACCAAATACTTTTGTCACGAGGATTTACTTCCACTTCATAAACCGTGTTACTGATCAATCCGCTTTGGGTGGTATAATTGGTCCACTTAGTGCCCGATAGTTTTGAAACACCATAACCAGTTGCAAACCATATATTACCTGAACCATCAATCGCAATATCATACACATAATTATCAGTCAATTGATTAATTTTAGAAGTATAATTGGTCCATGAAGAAATTCCGTCGAACTTTGATACACCTCCCATAGTACCAAACCACAAGTTTCCCTGAAGATCAATGGCAATAGAACGGACATCGTCGTTGACCAACCCATTTGCAGTGGTGTAGGTAACCCACGTAGAACCGGAAAGTTTAGACACTCCACCCGGAGTTCCAAACCATTTATTGCCCGAACCGTCAATGGCGATAGCATTGACAACATCATTAACCAATCCGCTTTTTGTGTCGTAGGTAGTCCAGACACCTCCGGAAAACTTACAGACACCATAACTATTGGTACCAAACCAGCGGATATCACCATCAATGCCAATAGAGTTTACAACATCAAAGACCAATCCATCGGACGTATTGGTGGAATTGTAAGTGGTCCATGAAATAGTATCAAATTTTGATACCCCGGCATTATTGGTACCAAACCACAAACAATCCTTGGCATCGACAGCGGCACAGCGAACATTGTTTTTAGCCAATCCGTTGGTTGTTTTATAAGTTGTCCATGTTTTTCCGTTAAACTTCGACACCCCGCTCCAGCTAGTACTAAACCATTTATTCCCTTTCGAGTCAATTACCAATCCGCTAATTCCGTTATCTGCCAATCCATCGGCTGTGGTATAGTTGGTAAATGTTTGAGCATAACTGCTTAACACAAAAACCAACATGCTAAAAGCGCAAATAATTTTTTTCATAGTCATTTAAGTTTAAAGGTTTTTATACGTTTCGTTTTGAAATTTCGGGGTATTTAATATTCAATGATAATTCGTCTGGAAGTCATAATCTATTTCACAAATTCAACCTCCTGACTTTGCGAAAATTACAAAAAAAATCCAAATAGTACAATCAAAAAAAAATCCTGACAGTTTTCTATTCTGTCAGGATTAATAGGTATGATTTAATGCGTTCTATTTTGCACTTCTGACTGAACCAGAGCCAGCTATCGACTGATCAATCAAAGGTTTGCCTTTGTAAGTTACGTTCCCGGAGCCTGCTAAACGGATGTACAAATTGTTTTTTGCTTCGATACCCGCATTCCCTGATCCGGAAATTTTTATGGAAACATCATTGGCACTGTAATCCAGTCCTTTAAAGTTTCCGCTGCCAGATATTTCGATACCCAGATCCTGAGCGGTGGATTTTCCGGCAATAATAATGTTTCCTGACCCTGAGATTGTAGCTTTTACCCGCTCCGCAGTCAAATTCGAAAATTTGATTTTTCCACTTCCGCTCACATCCAAATCCATCACTTTGGTTTTGATTTCATCTTCAGCAATGATATCGCCCGAACCAGAAACAGCCAATCCATTAATTTCCGGAGTAGTGATGTTAATGGTTATTTCTCCGGGTTGAAAAGTTTTCCAGAAAAAGTCTTTGTTGGGAAACCGAATAATCAGTTTACCTTCTTTTACTTCAGTAACAATTTCGTCAAGTGTTGAAGATTTGGCTACAATTTCGAGGCTTTGTTTTGGGCCTTGCGTGAGGTGAACATTGGCTCCAATCCTGAGTGAAATTTCATTGAAAGTGCCAACTGTGCGGGTTTGTTCGTCAGCCTGAGCCAGATTGACTGTCAGGATAAAAGCAAATAGAAAGATTGCTGTTGCTAATTTTGTCTTCATGTGATGGATATTAAATGATTAATTGTTTCGCTTTCTAAACGCTTTTATAGACGGCAAATTTTACATGAAGTTGCACGGACACACAAAAAAGTTGCCCCACCCCTCCAACAGAAGGGAGATGGAACCTGCATTCGATCATTTCAATTTATAAGAACAATTAAGTGAGTCTTTTAAGCCCTCCCTTTTGGGGAGGGTTTGGGTGGGGCTTTATTCCTCGTCCAGATCAAACAATCCCTCAGCGATACGAAGTTCAATTTCTTTTTGGTCCTCATCAATTCTGATAATCAAATCATCATTAATTGGTACAAATACGTCTTTCCCCTGATAATCAATCAAAAGCAGCAGGTTTCCGGCGTAATCGTGTACTTCTTTAATTTGACCTATCAATCCCAGATTCTCGCCGAATAGTTGGAATCCAACCAAAGCATTGGTACTCATTTCATCCTCAAATTCAATCACGTCGTCTTGATTTACAAAAACAGACGATCCGCAAAGTTCTTTGGCTTTTGCATCGGAGTTAATCCAGTCGAGCCGGGTGATCACCGATTCAGACGACTTAAACCGAAGCCCTTCTTCTGAAATAAAGTATGGGACGAGTAGGTTGTCTATGTCGAGAAAAATGACCGGATATTCTTCAAGCGTCTCATAATATTCCTCCTGAAATCGGATGACCAGTTCTCCGTTTATGCCGTGTGGTTTGTGCACATAGCCAATTTTAATACAATTGTTTTTCGATATTGTTTCCATAGTTGTAAAAATAGAAAAAAGCGACAGAGTTCTCTATCGCTTTTATACGTTTTCTGATTTAGCCCGAGGGTTAAACAGGATTTGGTCAATAATTAACCTTCAGTTTCTTCAGGAGCAACTTCTTCAGGAGCAGCTTCTTCAGCAACAACTTCTTCAACAACCTGAGGGGCAGGAGCAGAAGCGGCTCTGGCAGCAGCGGCGGCTTCAGCATTGCGTTTTGCAATTGCATTGGCTCTTTCTGCATTCTTTTTCACTTCATTCTCAAGCTGAGATTTTTTTGAAGACTCTGAATTGACTACCAAACCATCTTTTTTAGCCTGAACTTTGTTCGCCTTTTCGGTTACCCAAGCGTCGAATTTAGTTTCAGCTTCTTCAGCAGTGAAAGCGCCTTTGGCTACACCACCTAAAAGATGTTTTTTGTACATTACTCCTTTGTAAGATAAAATAGCTCTTACAGTATCGGTAGGTTGAGCACCTTTTGCAAGCCAGTCAATAGCTTTGTCAAAATCAAGTTCGATAGTAGCAGGATTTGTGTTTGGATTGTAAGATCCAATCCTTTCAACATTACTACCATCCCGTGGTGCCCTGCTATCAGCTATCACAATGTGATAGTAAGCATACCGTTTGCGACCATGTCGCTGCAATCTGATTTTTGCTGGCATTTTGCTTAAATTTAAATGATAAACAGTTATTAAAAAATTGTGGCGCAAAGTTAAAAGTTTAATCCTGAATTCAAAATTGAATTTAAATAAAACAAGGCTTTCTCTCGTTTGGGTAACATGCAAATAAATATCTTTGCATTGGAACAACCTTTCAAAGCCATATTGCATCTAGTGTATTCAATATTTAATCATTCAGAAAAACATAAAGAAATGAAACAACTTCGAATTTTTGCTATTTTAATGGCAGCCGTTTTAATTCTATCATGCAATAAAGACCAGGCAACTGGTTCCGGTGACGCAATAATCGTGGCAAAACTGTCAGGGACAACCACCGTTTATGGCATTTCATTGTATGCCTACACCTATAGTACGTTTGCAAGTGTCACTGCGGTAAGCTCTGCCGATCCCGGGAAAACATACACCCTAAAATCAAACCGCGGCTACAAAACAAGTTTTTATTATGAAACTCCCGAATCCGAATTCACCGCAACCAAACCGGCTGCAGCAATTTATAATTTTTCAGCAGTTTTCGAGAACGGTGTTGCTCAGAATTTCCAGAACACATTATCTGACAAAGTTTTGCCTATTCCTAATGTAGTGAAATGCGAATACAATACAACCGACCATCAGTTGGACGTCAGCTGGACTGATCTTACTGATGCAAACAGTTATTCAATCAGTATGTTTGATGGTACAACCCTGGTTTTTGGAAGTCTTGAACTTGAAAAAAAAGTGCTTTCATATTCATTAAAGGCTACGGCTACAGGAGGAGGCTGGGCTGTTGGGTTTACTCCAGTTAGCGGGAAAACCTATACTGTACGTGTTTATGCCTATCTGTATGAGCCCGGTGGAGGTGCATACAACGTTCAGGCAATATCAATCGCTGAAAAAACTGTGGTCTGGGGGAATTGATTATTAACCAAATTATACCGAATCATTTCCTACTTTTGCTTTCAGTAACCTATAAAACAAAAAAATGATTTTTAAAGAACAGGTAAAAGGTCTTATTGATCGCCGGGATGCGTTAAGGAGGCATCTTTGACTACGATCAGAAACTGATCCAACTACAAGAAGAAGAACTAAAAACCCAGGATCCAGCATTCTGGAACAATTCAAAAGAAGCTGAAGCTCAGATGAAAGTCATTCGTTCGATCAAAGTTTGGACCGATGATTTTCAGGACGTTGACAGGCATACGGAAGACCTGTTGGTTTTATATGATTTTTTTGAAGCCGACGAGGCTACGGAAGAAGATATTGAACAACAATACACTATCACCCTCGGATTAATAGAAGCGCTGGAAACCAAAAATATGCTCCGGAAGGATGAGGATAAACTTGGCGCGCTCCTTCGTATCAATGCCGGCGCTGGTGGAACTGAAAGCAACGATTGGGCCGACATGCTGATGCGTATGTATATGCGATACGGCGAAAAACAGGGATACAATGTAAAAACAGTCGAATACCATGCCGGCGATGAAGTGGGAGTGAAAAGTTGCACCATTGAGTTTGAAGGTGAATATGCTTACGGCTATCTGAAAAGCGAAAACGGAGTTCATCGCCTGGTGCGCCTTTCTCCTTTCAATGCACAGAGCAAACGAATGACCACCTTTGCTTCTGTGTTCGTTTCACCCTCGATTGACGATACCATTGAAGTGGAAATAAACCCTGCCGATATTACCTGGGAAACTTTCAGATCGGGTGGCGCCGGAGGTCAGAATGTTAACAAGGTTGAAACCGGTGTCAGGCTTCGACATGCTCCTTCAGGAATTATTATTGAGAATACCGAAAGCCGCTCGCAGTTCGGAAACAAAGACAATGCGCTCCGGCTCCTGAAATCACAATTATACGAACTCGAACTTCGCAAACGTCGCGATGCTGAACAGCTTATCAATTCTACCAAGAAAAAGATTGAATGGGGTTCGCAAATCCGGTCATACACAATGCAACCTTATAAATTGGTGAAAGATGTGCGAACCGGATTTGAATCGGGAAATGTTCAGGCTGTTATGGACGGTGATATCGGCGGTTTCATTAAAGCTTTTTTGATGGAATTCAGCGACGACGTTAATTGAAAGGAGAATTAGTGGATTAGAAGTTATTGCAATCACAACATACAAAAGTAATATTTAAAGTGCGGAGACAGCACTATAATCACTGTTGACAATAAAATGAAACCAAAAAATTTACTTATTTCATTTTCGTTTTTTCTGACTCTATGCTTTTTCTTACCAACTTTTTCTATCGCGCAGAATACATGGACACAAAAAGCGAACTTCCCCGGGGCGGGAAGATTCGTTGCTGCCAGTTTTTCTATTGGCACTAAAGGATATATAGGAATTGGCAGTGCGAGTTTCGACATGAACTCTTCTTTTAGCGATTTTTGGGAATGGGATCAAGCGACTAATTTATGGACAAAGAAAGCCGACTTCCCTGGAAATTCAGGTGGTATTGCTGCGAGTTTTTCTATCGGAACAAAAGGATACATAGGAACCGGACAAAATAAAAGCGGTAACGGTTTTACAAACGAATTATGGGAATATAATCCAGAAACAAATAGCTGGACACAGAAAGCATCTCTTCCCACCTCCCCGGCGAGAGCTTGGGCTGTCGGCTTTTCAATTGGGACAAAAGGTTATATCGGAACCGGAACTCAGGATGTAGGGTTGCCTGATTTATATTACCAGGATTTCTGGGAATGGGATCAAACGACTAATATATGGTCAAAGAAAGCCAACTTTGGAGGAACGGCAAGAAGTTATGCTGCTGGATTCGCGATAGGCACTAAAGGTTATATAGGAACAGGGGAAGATATTATTGGAGGTAATAACGTTGACAAAAAAGATTTCTGGGAATGGGACCAGACAACTAATATATGGACTAAGAAAGCCGACTTTGGCGGAACTGCAAGAGGTTATGCCAAAGGGTTTTCAATTGGTGCAAAAGGATATATAATAATGGGATTAGACGCCTCAATGTTAACCATATTCAATGACTTATGGGAATGGGACCAAAGTACAAATGTTTGGGTTCAGAAGGCGAATTTTGGTGGAATCTCCCGATTTGCACCTGTTGGTTTTTCAATAGGGGGGAAAGGATATATTGGAACAGGAGGTAATGGCACTACTTTCAATAATGATTTTTGGGAATATACCCCTTCAATAAACACGGGCATTATAGAAGTGGCTAATGAAAATATCTCGATATTTCCCAATCCTGTTTCTGACTTACTTACTTTGAATTTTAACAATAAAGATAATTCGGATCTGACATTGAATATTTACAACGTAACTGGTCAATTAGTCAGATCAGTATTGCTAAAACAGAACCATCAACAAATACCCGTAGCAGATTTAAGCATCGGAATTTATATGGTCGAAATCAAATCCAAGGATTGGGCGAAAAAACAAAAGATAATAATACAAAGATAACTTGAAGCTAAAATGGACCCAATCATACGACTTGCAGAAAAACGTGATGTACCAGGGATTTTGGAAATTTACGCGCCATTTATTCTCGAAACGGCTGTCACATTTGAAGAGACGGTTCCAGACGAAGCATCTTTCTGGGAACGAATTCAGGGAATAATGGCAGAATTACCTTATCTGGTTTGCGAAATCGATGGACGGATTGCAGGATATGCTTATGCGTCAGGTTACCGGAGCCGCGCGTCATACCGGTGGAGTAAGGAAGTGTCAGTTTATATTCATCCTGATTTTCAGCGCAGAAGAGTTGCTCACGCACTTTATACCAGCCTGAATGAATTGGTTCGTTACCAGGGTATTGCCGATTTGCTGGCCATCATTACCATGCCAAACGAATCAAGTGTTGCATTTCATGAATATTTTGGATACACTAAATGCGGTGAGTTCTCGAAGGTGGGCTATAAAATTGATCAATGGCAAAATGTAGGCTGGTTTGAATTGTTCCTTCAGGATGAAACAAAGGCACCAAAAGACCGGATTTTACCTTTAAGTGAAATTAGCGGGTTGCCGATTTTTCAGGAAGCTATTCAAAAAGGATTGGATAAACTAAAAATCTAAAAGTTTGTTTCTTCCACATTGTTTCTGAATTTAAAAGAGCAAAAATGGATAACAACAGTAAATACAACAACCGGGAAGTTAGCTGGCTTTCATTTAATGAGCGGGTACTTCAGGAAGCCGAAGATCCCACGGTACCATTGTTTGAGCGGATCAGGTTCCTGGGAATTTTCTCCAACAACCTTGATGAATTTTTTAGGGTGCGGGTTGCTGCAGTCCGCCGTATGCTCGAATTTGGGAAAGACGAAGAAACCCTTTTGGGCGATTATTCAGCTTCCGAATTGTATGATAAAATTCAGGAAACAGTAATTAACCATCAGCAAAAAGCGCAGGAAATTTACCGGAACATCTGGAATGAGATGGCCAACGAAAATATTTTCATGGTCGATGAAAAACAGCTGACACACGAACAGGGCGTTTATGTGAGAAAGTATTTCAATATAAAAGTGCTTCCAAACATTGTCCCGATCATGCTTGGCAAGTCGATGAAATTTCCATATCTCCGCGACAAGTCTGTATATCTGGCTGTTAAGTTGTCGAAATCAAATTCTCCTGATAAGTTTGCCTATGCGTTGGTTCGAATTCCAAACCGGTCTGTTTCGAGGTTTTTGGTTTTGCCAGATCAGGGGAACAAGAAATTCGTGATCATGGTTGACGACGTTATTCGGTTTTGTCTGAACGATGTTTTTCCAATTTTCAATTATGATCATTTTGAAGCATATACCATCAAAGTTACCCGTGATGCCGAATTGGATATTGATGATGATATCTCCAAAAACCTCATAGAGAAAATGGAAATAGGCCTGAAAAAGCGTAAAATTGGAATTCCGGTCAGGCTTATTTACGACCGCGAGATGCCTGGTGATCTGCTCAATTTCATCATGAAAAAGATGAAGCTGGATGGAGAGGACAAATCTGTTTCTGGTGGTAGATATCACAACCACAAGGATTTTATGAATTTTCCTGAAATTGGGAAGCCACATCATTATTATCAAAGCTTACCTCCAATTCCACACAAAGATTTGATTCAGAGGCAAAGTATCCTGAAAAAGTTAAGAAAGAAAGATATTTTGCTGCATTATCCTTATCAGAGTTTTTCGCATTTCATCGATTTTTTGCGTGAGGCGGCCATCGACCCGAAAGTTCGCGAAATTGGGATCACCATTTACCGTGTTTCCGAAACATCCAAAGTCGTAAATGCTTTGCTGAATGCCATCAGGAACGGCAAAAAGGTAACCGTTATAATCGAACTTCAGGCCAGATTCGACGAAGAAGCCAACATTTTCTGGTCAAACAAACTTCAGGAAGAGGGCGCACATGTAATCAACGGGATACCGGGACTAAAAATACACTGCAAACTGGCGTGGGTTCAGCGGAAGGAGAAAAACGGTTTCCGCAACTATGCCTATATCGGAACCGGGAATTTTCACGAAGGGACTGCACGCGTTTACGCAGACGAAGGACTTCTGACCGCCGACTCACAAATCACCAACGATGTGGCCAATATGTTCGAATTCTTCAAGCACACCTATACTCATTTTCATTACAACCAGATCATTGTCAGTCCTTTTATGATGCGCAATTTTTTCGTTCATAAAATTGATCAGGAAATTGCCAATGCCCGAAAAGGGAAAGAAGCATATATGATACTGAAAATGAACAGTCTGATTGATCCAAAGATGATCGACAAATTGTATGATGCAAGTCAGTCAGGGGTAAAAATACAACTCATTATTCGTGGAATTTTTGGACTGAAAACCGGCGACCCGATTTTGAGCAAGAACATCGAAGCCATCAGTATTGTCGATAAATTTCTGGAGCACACCAGGGTTTTTCTTTTTGCCAACGGTGGAAAGGATGATATTTACATTTCTTCAGCCGACTGGATGCCCCGCAACCTCGACCGACGTATCGAAGTTGCCTGCCCGATTTATTCTCCTGAAATCAGAACCGAACTGAAAGAATTGCTGCGAATTCAATTGCGTGACAATACCAAAGCCCGCATTTTGGATAGCGAACTGAGCAACCATTATAACAATCAAACCAATGGGCAACGTTATCGTGCCCAGGAAGATTACCACAATTACATCAAAAAACGACATCAGAATGCCATAAAAATATTTCACAACCCGCGCAGTTCAAAAAGTCGTGAAGGACTTTTATATCTTGAAGAAAAAGGATACGATTTTGATGTTATCAACTACATGAAAGACGGAATTTCTGCGAAGGAAATCAGGGAATTCCTGAGCAAATCGGGTCTGAAGATTGAAGACATTATCCGGACCAACGAAGAACTTTACAAACAGCTATACAAAGGGAAAGAGTTGACTGCTGAAGAATGGATCAAAATTTTGGTTGAAAATCCCAAATTGATTCAACGCCCGCTGGTAATTAGAGGAACACATGCAGTACTGGCCCGACCTGTAGATGAAATAGAGAAGTTATTCTGATAATTTATCTATATTTATCAGATAAATAAAAACCCATGATTACTTTAACTCAATTGGAATACATCGTTGCTGTCGATACTTTTCGTCATTTTGGACGGGCAGCCGAAAATTGTTTTATTACCCAGCCCACCCTTAGTATGCAAATTAAAAAGCTGGAGGAAGATCTGGAAGTGATCATTTTTGACCGAAGCATACAACCTTTGATACCGACTGACGTTGGTCGTCGAATCATCGACCAGGCAAGGATTGCGCTTCAGGAATCACAAAAAATCAACAGCATCATAAAAGAGCATAAAAATCTGATTTCAGGAGAACTGAAAATCGGCATTATCCCAACACTTGCACCGTATTTATTGCCCTTGTTCATTGGCAACTACAAGCGGAGATACCCCAACATCAATATTAAGGTTGAAGAACTGACGACCATGAACATCATCGATCGCCTGCAACGCGATTTGCTGGATGTTGGCATTTTGGTCACTCCGTTGAATGAAGCTCGGATTAACGAAAAACCGATTTTTTACGAAGGGATGTTGTTGTATGTGCATGATGATCACCCGCTTGCAACACAAGAAATTATTAAGCTGAAAGATATAGCAACGCCTGAAATCTGGCTTTTGAGTGACGGTCATTGCTTTCGCGATCAGGTAATCAATTTATGCTCTTTCAAAGGTGCGGTCAATACGGCTTTGCCCTTCCAATTCGAAGCTGGTTCGCTGGAAACGATCATGAACATCATTGACAAGGAGGGCGGACTGACCATTATTCCTGAACTTGCAACCCTTGGAATGAGCGAATCGCGCTATGATCATGTCAGAACTTTCATTGATATCAATCCACTCCGGGAGGTTAGTCTGGCATATTCGAGGCATTTTGCCAAATACAAACTCATCGAACTGCTTTGGAAAGAAATAGTTGCTTCGATGCCCGAAAAGCTGCTCCAAAAGGGCAGAGGAACCATTGTTGAATGGCGATAAATATTTTTCGCAATATGTTTGTGGATTCAAAAATCTTAATTTCCTTTGCATCGCTAAAATAAAAAGCCTGCTGCTAAACGAAGCCGAAGGAATTTTGGTAAAAATTCCTGAAATAATTTGGTGACTTAAAAAATTGGCTTATTTTTGCAGTCCCAAATCAGGGGTATAACAAGTTGGCCCGTTCGTCTAGGGGTTAGGACGCCAGGTTTTCATCCTGGTAGCAGGGGTTCGAATCCCCTACGGGCTACAAATAAATTTAACAATTTAGAATACAAAAAGATGGCACATCATAAATCAACAAAGAAGAGAATCAAACAGGACGAGGTAAAAACTGTGCAGAATAAATACGTTGCAAAAACCATGCGTAATGCTGTAAAAAAATTACGTCTTGAAACTGACAAAGAAGCAGCTGCAGTATTTTATCCAAAAGTTGTTTCAATGATTGACAGACTTGCAAAGAAGAATGTTATTCATGCAAACAAAGCTGCCAACCTGAAATCTTCACTTGCAGTGCACCTCAACAAAATAAGCATCTAAGAAAGATTCTTATTTTCAGAATATATAAAAACTGTCTTTTTAAAAGGCGGTTTTTTTTGTTTGTACCTGGGTGAAAGGGTGCGGAAGTTTTCAACTTCCGATTTTAAATTATCTATTCCTCAACATTGCGATTAAAAATCGCAGCACCCGAATTCTTCCAATAAAAAAGCCTCACAATTTCCTGCAAGGCTTTCATATTTGAATATTTATTTTCTAACTATTGCATTGATAATTGCATTCGTGGCAGTGACTGATTCCTCCGCTCAGCCGTTTTTCGATCAGTTCATCAATTCGTTCGCTTAAAGCTGGAATAGTTATTTTCTGAACAACCTCGTGCGCAAAGGCATTCATGAGCATCATCCGCGCTTCTTTTTCACCAATCCCACGCGCCCGAAGAAAGAATAGCGCTTCTTCGTCGATTTGTCCAACTGTTGCGCCGTGACTACATTTCACATCATCGGCATCAATAATCAGCTGAGGTTTGGTTTGCATTTTGGCCTTGTCCGAAAGCAATACATTGTTATTTCGCTGGAAAGCATTGGTTTGCTGTGCATCGCGGGCAACATGAATCCGTCCGGCAAACGCGCCTGTTGATTCATCGTCAAGTATATTTTTGTATATCTGGTTACTCAAACAGTTTGGCGAAGCATGTTCAATTACCGTAAAATTATCGACGTGCTGCTTTTTATCTGTAAATGAAATACCATAAACTCCGGCTTCAGAATGATCCCCACTGAAAGTTACTTTTAGGTTATTCCTGATCAGTCCGCCATGTAAGCTAATAGCGCTTGTCGTCAGATTTGAATTGCGAAGTTGCTTGTAAAATGCAGAATTAATGATGGTTGACTGGTTGTGGTGATTCTGTATGGTATAAACATCCGTCAAAGAATCTTCGCCGGAAAAAACTTCAGTAACGTTGTTGAACAAAAATGATGAAGTTGTAAGCGTATGATCACAAACCAGAATTTTTACCTGAGTATTCGATTCAGTTACAACAAGATTACGTTGGGTCACCATCAGATTTTCGTCAGAACTCAGCAAATTGATGATTTGAATTGGCTTTTCAATTGCCACTCCTTTCGGAACGAACAAAAAGAAACCATCTTTCGCAAAAGCAGTATTCAGCGCGACAAACGGATCGTTTGAAAAACCAGCCTGACGGTTCAGGTAATTCTCTAATAATTCAGGTCGTTCGTTGGCAATCTGCTCCAAACTACCCAAAACAACTCCTGCCGGAAGTTCTGCTCCGGGCTTATTTCCACTGTAAAACCATCCATTTACCAGGAAAACCAAATGCGTATCAAGTTGAGGAATATTGCATTTGAAAACTTCATTCAGGTTTATCAACCCGGTTTCCCTGACCAATTCCTGATGGTACACTTTTTCAAAAGCGGGTTTCAGATTGGTGTATTTGAAATCTTCGTTTTTGAAATCGGGAATTCCGGCCTGAGCAAATCGTTTGATCGATACTTCGCGCGTTCGGTTGAGTAACGGCGAAGAACCCTGATTCAGTAGTGGTTTGCTTTGTTCAAAAAGCGAAACCAATTGATCAGCCTCAGCTGTTTTTTCTTGAATGATGCTCATGGTTATTGATCGTTCCCGTTTTTTATCCAGTCGTAGCCTTTTTCTTCAAGTTCGAGGGCAAGTTCTTTCCCGCCAGTCTTTACAATCCTTCCTTTGTACAAAACATGCACAAAATCAGGAACAATGTAATCGAGCAGGCGCTGGTAGTGTGTTACCAGAATAGTCGCATTTTCAGGCGTTTTCAAGGCATTCACGCCCTCAGCCACAATACGCAATGCATCAATATCCAATCCCGAATCGGTTTCGTCGAGTATTGACAGCAAAGGTTCCAACATGGCCATCTGGAATATTTCATTCTTCTTTTTTTCGCCTCCTGAAAAACCTTCATTCACCGAACGATTAGTCAATTCAGTATCGAGGTGAAGCATTTCTTTTTTTGCACGCATCAGTTTCAGAAACTCACCGGCAGTCAATGGAGCCAACCCTTTGAATTTGCGGTGTTCGTTCACCGAAGCTTTCAAAAAGTTAATCATTGGCACGCCTGGAATTTCGACCGGATACTGAAAACTCAGGAACAATCCACTGCGAGAGCGAACTTCTGGCGACAATTGGAGTAAATCCTGTCCCAGATAAGTGACTTCACCGCCAAGGATTTCGTAATCCTGTTTTCCGGCCAACACATTGGCTAACGTACTTTTACCTGAACCATTCGGCCCCATAATGGCATGTACTTCGCCAGCTTTCACTTCAAGGTTAATTCCTTTCAGTATTTCCTTGCCTTCAACCGAGGCACGTAAGTTTTTTATCGATAGCATTCTATGTAGTTTCAAATTTAATATTCCAAATTCAAAGTCTTGAATATTAGAATCTCAAATCTCGAACGAAAAAACACTCATCATTCGAGACTCTAATATTCAAATACTCTTTTTATCCCACGCTTCCTTCCAAACTGATTGCCAGTAGCTTTTGTGCTTCAACCGCAAATTCCATCGGAAGTTTATTCAGCACCTCACGGGCATAACCGTTTACAATCATTCCAATGGCATCTTCAGTAGAAATACCGCGCTGGTTGCAATAAAAAATCTGGTCTTCACCAATTTTTGAGGTAGTTGCCTCATGCTCAATAATCGACGATTTATTGCTAACCTCGATGTAGGGAAATGTGTGTGCTCCGCAAGTTGAACTCAATAAAAGCGAATCGCATTGCGAATAGTTGCGTGCGTTGGTCGCTCCGGGCAATACTTTTACCAGTCCCCGATATGAATTATCGCTTTTACCAGCCGAGATCCCTTTCGAAACGATCGTGCTTTTTGTGTTTTTGCCGATGTGGATCATCTTGGTTCCGGTATCGGCCTGCTGATGGTGATTTGTCAATGCCACCGAGTTAAACTCACCAACCGAATTGTCGCCAATAAGCACGCAGCTTGGATATTTCCAGGTGATGGCTGAACCGGTTTCAACCTGTGTCCAGCTAATTTTTGATGATTCACCACGGCAAATGCCACGTTTGGTTACGAAGTTGTAAATTCCACCAACTCCGTTTTTATCGCCCGGATACCAGTTCTGAACTGTCGAATATTTCACTTCGGCCCGATCCATTGCAATAATTTCGACCACGGCAGCATGTAATTGATTTTCATCGCGCATCGGAGCAGTGCAGCCTTCGAGGTAGCTGACATAGCTATCATCTTCAGCAATAATTAAAGTCCGCTCAAATTGTCCGGTTCCGGCGGTATTTATCCTGAAATAGGTTGAAAGTTCCATTGGGCAGCGAACGCCTTTCGGAATGTAGCAAAACGATCCGTCAGAAAAAACGGCTGAATTGAGCGCTGCAAAGAAATTATCGGTTGGCGGAACTGACGTGCCAAGGTATTTACGCACGAGTTCCGGATGTTCGATCAATGCTTCGCTGAACGAACAGAAAATGATCCCTTTTTCGCCCAATACCTTTTTGAAAGTAGTGGTTACCGAAACACTGTCCATTACCACGTCAACGGCAACTCCGGCCAAATGTTTTTGTTCTTCGATCGGAATTCCGAGCTTTTTAAAAGTTTCAACCAATTCAGGATCAACTTCGTCAAGACTTTGGTATTTGGGCGATGTTCGCGGAGCTGCATAATAAATTGTTTCCTGAAAATCGATTGGCGGAATTCGTAAATGCGCCCATTCCGGAGATTTCATTTTTAACCATCCTCTGTATGCTTTCAGTCTGAATTCAAGCATAAATTCAGGCTCCTTTTTCTTTAACGAAATCAGCCTGATCACGTCTTCATTTAAGCCTTTCGGAATCACGTCAGTATCAATGTCGGTCACAAAGCCGTATTGATATTCCTGCGTTGTTATGTCGTTTAATAATTTATCCTGATTTTCCATAGCTTTCTGTATTCTGTCACCAATGATTACAGCCCTTCTAACAATCTTACCACGCGACAGTTTAAAATATATTGCAAAGATAAGGAAGTAAAGCTATTTTTGTCGAAACTTTACAGGCAATAAATACCTCCAAGTCCGAATATTTAACATGGAAAACACACAAAAACAGACGACACTTGCAGAAATCGGCGAGTTTGGATTGATTACCCGGTTGACAGATAAGATACAGTTAAAAAACATTAGCACTCTGAAAGGCATAGGCGACGATGCTGCCGTGCTGAGTTATCCCGACAAAAAAATTGTAGTAACAACAGACTTGCTTACTGAAGGTATTCATTTTAACCTGATGTATGTTCCATTGAAACATTTGGGCTACAAGGCAGTGGTGGTAAACCTTTCCGACGTTTACGCGATGAATGCAACGCCAAGGCAAATCACAGTTTCAATCGCCATTTCTTCAAAATTTTCTTTGGAAGCTGTTGAAGAGTTGTATTCAGGAATTTATTTGGCCTGCGAAAAATACGGCGTTGACCTTGTGGGTGGCGATACTACCAGTTCGCTAACCGGATTGATTATCAGCATAACAGCTATTGGCGAAGCCAATGAAGATGAACTTGTGTATCGCAGTGGCGCTCAGGTGACCGATCTGGTATGTGTAACAGGCGATCTGGGCGGCGCTTACATGGGACTTCAATTGCTTGAACGCGAGAATGAAGTGTTTAAAGTGAACCCGAATCAAAAACCGCTATTTGAAGGATACGACTATATTTTGGAACGCCAGCTGAAACCAGAAGCGCGTGGCGACATCAAAGAATTACTGAAAACGTTGGATATCAAGCCTACTTCGATGATCGACATTTCGGATGGCCTTTCGTCGGAAGTGCTTCATTTGTGCAAAGCCTCGAAAGTTGGATGTAGTATTTATGAAGAAAAAATACCACTCGACCTTCAAACCAAAAACTTCGCTGAAGAATTGAGCATCAATCCGCTGGTAGCTGCACTAAATGGTGGCGAAGATTACGAGTTACTATTTACCGTTCCGATTGCCAGCTACGACCTGATTAAAAAGGAATTCGACATCACGATCATCGGTCATATCACTCCAGAAAGTGAAGGCGCTAATCTAATTACTGGTGGGGGTTCAGTTATTCCACTTCAGGCTCAGGGCTGGAATCCGTTGATGAATAGCGACAAGGCAAAAGGATAAAGGCCCCCGGGCTCTTACATTTCTACCCCGGTATCGGGGTTCCTGACCCCGGTTGGTTTCATTTTAATCTCGGGTTGTTTCATTCCCAACCTGATATGGCTTTTCATTGGGACTACCAATACAGAGCCGTATGATCGGTTTATGTTCGAAGGACAGGATTTCTTCCGTTCCAGTACAGTAAAATATTTGTACTTTTGAATTGTTCAAATTTAAAGATTACAACATGGGAGCTATCGTAATAAAATCAGATTCAAAAAGCCTTAAATTGATAATGGAAATAGCCAAACGCATGGGAGGACAAGTAGCAAAGTTAGACGATGAACAATTGGAGGATTTTACTTTTGGCGAAATGTTGAAAGAAGCTAAAACAGGCAAGTCGGTAAGTCGTGAAACCATCATGCAGAAATTGAGATGATTGTCATTTTCGACCGTTCATTCAGTAAAAGCATTGACAAACTCGATGACAGACATGTCAAAGAAAAACTGATAACTTTGATTGAGTCAATGGAAAAAGCAAAAAGTATTTCTGAACTTACTGCAATTAAACCAATGAAAGGACATACTGGCTTTTACCGTATTAGGATAGGCGATTATCGTGTTGGATTTGAATTAATGAACAACGATGAAATTTTATTGATATTGGTTGCTCACCGAAAGGATATTTATAAACGGTTCCCGTGATAATTTTCTACTACTGGTCAAGAACAACTTTCAGGTTGGTCATCTTTTTTATTAAACGACATTTTTTTAGTCTCATTTTCAGCTAATTAGCAATATATGTTCAAAAACAGAATTTTAATTTGAAAAGAGAGATTGAATCGAAATTTTGGACTGGGAATTGGAAATTGGCACTTAGTTTTGTAGTTTTGAGAAAAAATAGCAGATAGATATGGGAGCAATTGTAATTAAACTTCAGGATAAATTGGAATTGGATTTGGTTTCAAAAATGCTGTCAAAAATGAAAATAGAAAGCATGTTCATTTCTGATGCTGAAATTGAAAAGCTTGGATTGGTTAATGCCATTGACGCTGGAAGGAAAACCAAACAAGTTGACATCTCAGAAGCCAAGAAGTTGCTTCAATGAAGACTGTTGCCAGAGGATCTTTTATCCGCGATATCAAAAAAATAAAGGACATTGAGACTAAAGCAGCTATTCTGAAAAGCATTGAGTCTGTTGAGAATGCAGAAAGGCTTTCAGATATCCCTAATATTAAAAATCTGAGCGGATTTAAAGGTTATTACCGAATAAAACCTCTTCCAAATAAAGAATACAGGATTGGCCTTTACCTTTCGAGTGATATTATTGAATTTGTTTGTTGTCTGAAACGGAAAGACATATACAAATTCTTCCCTAAAAATTACGAATAGCAAATGTCAAAGTGATCCGTTCTCTGAAAATACTTGGACTTTATTCGCCAGTTTCCGATTCGTTCAGTTCCTGCAATGTTTCGTTCAGCTTGACCAGATAGCGGCCGTAAAGCCTGTTGAACCCCCAGCGAAGGAGGAAAAAAGTACCGGCAATAATCGGTAACAGGAATAACAATCCAACACCAATTATCACAAATATTTTTGATACAGAAATATTTTCGAGGCCTCCTGGGAATTTACTCGCATTGTATTTTATTCCCAGATAGTATCCAGTCGCGAAAGCCACTATTATATTAATCATCAGAATGATTATGGCCAAATAAAACATACGCCGGTATGTTTTCAGCGTATCGAGAATTCCGGTCAGAAAATCTTTCAACTGAAGGTCAACGGAGAAACTACGTTTAATTTTCAAGTAACGGATCACGAAAAACAGGTAAGTTGTAACAATCAAAGTATTCGTGAAAACATCTAATGGATACAGCCATGTCGGATATTCTATAGATTCCAGAATTTTGATTTTGGATATTAATAAGTCATCCACGACAACATAAGCGATAAAAACAAGCAATATCACCATACCGATTCTTAAATTGCGGTCAATCCTATCGACCAGCGTTTTGGTCTTGGTCCGCAGCAACTCATGTAAGGACTCCTTTTCTAGATGATGTTTATCCACCTCCTGAGAAGAATATTTATCCCACGCCGATTTTAAATCCTTAAATTCCATCTATTCTTCTGAATTCATTAACAACTTCAACTTTTTCTTGATCCTGTTCATTTTCACCCTCACATAATTCTGGGTGATACCGGTAATCTCAGCTATTTCTTCATATTTTTTGTCTTCCAAAAACAACAGAATAATCGATTTTTCGATGCCCGATAGCTGCGCCACCGCTTTGTTCAGCATTTTTATCTGATCTTCTGTTCCTGAATCATATAAATCCTCCGCCAATTGCAAATTCTCGTACGGAATTCCTGTCTTATCAGGTTGCCTTTTGTCTTTCTTGAAACTGGTAATCGCAGTATTCAAAGCCACACGGTACATCCATGTCGAGAATTTTGATTCGTTTCGGAATGAAGGAAATGATTTCCACAATTGTATCAGAATCTCCTGAAACAAGTCACGCCGGTCTTCTTCCGAATCGCAATAGATGGAACAAACCTTGTGAATGATTCCTTGATTATCAGTGATTATTTGTAAAAATTCCTTTTCCAAAATGTAGCTTATTAGTCTGCGAAAAGTGATTTCATTACATCAACTCATTTTCAGAAAATTAATTTCCTGAGGGGTTAGAAAGCGATAGCGACCGCGGGGCAAATCTTTTTTAGTAAGCCCGGCAAAAAGAACCCGGTCGAGTTTTTCGACATGATAGCCAAAATGCTCGAAAATTCGGCGAACAATGCGGTTTTTTCCTGAATGGATTTCGATGCCAACTTGCCGGGCATCATCAGGATCAATGCGGTGAATATCGTCAGCAGCAATCATTCCGTCTTCCAGCTCAATTCCGTTAGCGATTTTTTCCATGTCTTCAGGAAGAAGGTCGCGGTCGAGCTGGACATGATAAACTTTTTTCTTTTCGTAACTCGGATGGGTCAGTTTTGTTGTCAGTTCACCGTCGTTGGTGAAAAGTAGCAGCCCGGTTGTTTGAATATCAAGCCGGCCAACCGGGTATATCCTTTCCGAACAGGCATTCTGAACCAGCTCCATCACAGTGCGGTCGGCATGTGGATCGTCGATGGTAGTGACAAATCCTTTAGGCTTATTGAGCAACAGATATACCTTTCGTTCCGGGTTAAGTCGTTTTCCGTCAAACCTGATGTCGTCGTCAAGTGTGACTTTATGACCAAGTTCGGTAACTACATTTCCATTTACGGTTACCAGACCCTCGCTGATAAGTTTATCGGCATCTCGGCGCGAACAAATACCAGCATTCGAAATGTATTTATTAAGTCGTATCAAGCCGTCGCCAGCAAGTTCTTTAACCGACTCTACAGCTGGCTGTTTCTTTTTTAAAGTGATTATTTTTTTCGGAAGATCTCTCACAAGGTTGTATTAATTACTGAAATTTTAAATGGTTAATCCGGGTACAAACCTCTAATCAGCAAATTTTTCTCGGATTTTGAACTACAAATGTGGTAAAAATTAACGAAGTTTCATTCAATGACCTTCCTCTTGGTATAATTTATATTGTTCTTTGATTGCATTTCTGACATCGTAATCGTTTGAAGTGCTGGTAAGTACATTCTTACCGTTGAAATAGAGCATAAACTCATCCGCCTGAAATTCATTCAATCCGGTAAGTTCTATAACTAATTTTTTGTTATAGTATTGCGATAAAACCTCCCATTGTTTTTCGGTAACAATGGCTTTCCTGGTTTCGCGTTTTTCGCGCTCGTTTTTGCTTGTATAGTATTGCAAAAAGCTCACAGGATTAAAAAAGGCTGCAAGTATAGGTGGTTTTTTATTGAACGAATTTCCACGAAGCTGAGGATCAATGTCTAACTTTTTAGCCACTGGTACGCCATCCATATTTACTTTTGCCTTTTCTCCCTTAACGCTTACCCCGGGAAGTGCAAACCTAATCGGCTTGGCATACAGGATCAATACATTCATCTCGTTGTATTTGGCCGGGACATGTACTGTTGTTTTTGAGAACCCGAGTATAGTTATTGAAAGGCTGTCTATGTTCAGCATATCCATGGTAAAATGCCCCTGATCGTCGGTGGTAACTCCAGTATGGGTGCGGAAATTGAGAATAAAAGCAGACGGAACCGGCGACTCGTCATCCAGATTCAGAACTTGACCTTTCAGCTTGATTGGCATCGGATCAATTTCATCCGCCACCTGTGCAACAAGTTGGAACGCAGATAAAAATAAAATCAAAAATAAGTTCAGTTTTCTGTTTTTCATTGTTTTTACAGCCGTTCTGGCAAAAGTAGAAAAATACATGCAATTTTAAGCCAATCATAACATTCGTTAACTGCTTTTAACAGACTTGTACAAAAACCCGAAACTAATTCGATCAGATGCTTGCCCTTTGGTTTTCGATAAGATTGATTAATTTAACGGCTCAGATTTAGAATTCATTGTATTTCAAAAAACGAAAGATATGGCAACTTCTTCCATGATAAGAATGAGAAAGCGAATTTTATGGTCAGTCGCAACTGTTTTGATTGTAGGATTGGCCTACGGGGCATTTTATATCAATTCACTATTGCCCATTATCACCGGTTATCCGGCCAAATATTTATGCTCGGCCGTTTTTGTTTCAAACAGGACACAGGCAGATGTAGAAGTTCTTGATCTGCACTTTTCGTTTATCAAATACACCAAGAATGAAGTCAATCGTCAGGATTCGAGTGTTACTAGTTTCTTCTTGTGGGGAAAATCGAAAGCCATTTACCGCAAGGGATTTGGTTGTACTTTGCTTCGCGGCACTGATGAAACCGCACTACGAAAAGTTAAATTTCCGTTGTCCGCATTGGCCAACTATAATCAGGATACGATAGCGTGGCCACTTGGAAATATGGTACCTGATTCGATTACGGGAATCGACAAAGCAAAACTTGCCGAGGTTACCCAAAAACTGATCGTTGAAAACGGTTACAATGGAAATGCTTTTGCATTTATGGTTCTTCACAAGGGGATTCCGGTAGCCGAAAGTTACAAACCTGAATTCAATGCAAAAACGCGATTTCAAAGCTGGTCGATGGCAAAAAGTGTGACCAACGCATTGGCCGGAATCATGATTAAGGAAGGCAAATGGGATATTTCGGAACAGATAGCACTTCCTGAATGGCAAAACGACGGTCGCAAACAAATAACCATCAACGATTTAATGCAGATGCAAAGTGGCCTGCAATGGAACGAGGATTACGGAAACCGGTCAGATGTTACTGTTATGCTATATTGTGAAAATGATTTTGCGCGGTTTACATACGATCAGCCTTTGAAATTTCCAATTGGCAGCAAGTGGCATTATTCCTCCGGATCAGTGAATGTTATCAATCATTTGATGAGGAAAAGCCTGAACAATGACAAAGAATATTACAGTTTTGCGAATTTCAGGTTGTTCAATAAAATTGGTATGGCTGATGCTGTTTTTGAAGTTGATGCAGCTGGCAATCAGGTGGGGTCATCGTATCTTTATGCTACTGCAAGGGATTATGCCCGGTTCGGCTTGCTTTATCTTCGTGATGGAGTGTTCAACGGCGAACGTATTTTGCCTGAAGGTTGGGTAAAATACAGCACCACTCCTGCATCCGACAGCAAAGGAGAATATGGATCGTTGTTTTGGCTCAACAAAGCGAAATACTATCCGTCAGCTCCTGAAGACATGTATTCGTGCAACGGACACGACGGACAACATATCTTTATTATTCCTTCGAAAGATTTGGTCGTGGTGGTGCTTGGCTATTCGCCAAAACCTGCACATGTAATGAATTTTGATGCGCTGTTAGGTGATGTGCTGAAGACAATAAATTGATTCTTTTATTCGAACATTAAGGGAATTTTCGATAGGTGCTTTCATCACGCTTACCGAAAAACAAAAACCAAACAATGTTATCTTCCAGCGAGATACCAATTCTGTAATCTCCAAACTTGATTCTATAATAACTTGGGTGTCCAACAATAGGAGTAATGTTGGGTATTTCATCAAAATTTTTTGCCGATGCAACTTTCTCAATAATTTTTTTGAGCCTTGTTTTGACAGATTTGTCTTTTATCTTGAAAACCAATTTGTCAAATTGTTTTGAGGTCTCAAATTCCATGATTATTTGCTTAAAAACTCGAGAACTTTGTCTTTGTTCCCTTTTCCACTTTTGCGTGAGGCGGTCATCTGGGCTGCGATAAATTGATCTGAAATTTCTTCATCGCTGGCCACGGTGATGCTTTTTACACCTTTAAGCATTTCAATAGCCTCAATGAGTTTTAATTGATTGGCTTTTGGATCAAGTTTAATAACTATTGTTGCCATACAGAAAATTTTGAGTTAAAGTTAATAAAAACAAGATAAAGCATCCAACTGATCATTAATTTCAGAACATCTGAATTACCTTTTTCAAAGCAGTAACAAACAAATCAATCTCTTCCAACGCATTGTAGAACGCGAAAGAAGCGCGTACAGTTCCCTGAATGCCGAAATGATCCATCAGCGGATCAGCACAATGATGGCCAGTACGAACGGCAATCCCGAATTTGTCGAGCATCGTTCCCAAATCAAAGAAATGAACACCTTCCACATTAAACGAAACCACTCCTGATTTTTCGGGTTGTGTACCGTAAATTCGCAATCCCGGAATTTTAGTTAATTCGGCAGTTGCATAGTTCAGTAATTCGGTTTCGCGGGCCGCAACTGTTTCCAAACCGATGTTCTGTAGGTAGTCGATAGCTGCACCATAAGCAATTACCCCGCTGATATTGGGTGTGCCGGCCTCGAATTTATAAGGTAATTCGTTGTATGTAGTTCCGGCAAAACTCACTTCCGAAATCATTTCGCCACCACCTTGATAGGGAGGCATTTGATCGAGCAATTCTTTTTTGCCGTAAAGAACGCCGACTCCATTGGGACCATACATTTTATGTGCAGAAAAGGCATAGAAATCAACATCCAATTTCTGAACATCAATTTTGAGATGCGGAACAGCTTGAGCACCGTCGATCAAAACATGAACTCCACGGGAATGCGCTATTTGGGTGATCATCTTCACCGGATTGATAGTTCCCAATACATTTGAAACATGAGCTACAGCAACGATTTTGGTTCGTTTTGTAATCAATGAATCAAGCTGTTCGACCAGTAATCTGCCATTGTCATCAATCGGCAACATTACAATTTTGGCTTTTTTGCGTGCTGCCATCAGTTGCCATGGAACAATGTTCGAATGATGTTCCATTTCCGAAACGATGATTTCATCGCCTTCCTTTATAAAAGCTTCGCCGTAGGAAAATGCCACCAAATTGATACTTTCGGTAGCTCCCTTGGTAAAGATAATCTGCTCACGGGTTTCGGAATTGATCAGGTTTTGTGCTTTTGTGCGTGTATCTTCATAAGCCTCAGTTGCCTTATCCGCAAGGAAATGCGCGGCTCTGTGAATATTTCCGTAGTATTCGGTATAGGTGCGGTTTAGTGCATCAATCACTTGCTGAGGGCGTTGAGTTGTTGCAGCGTTGTCGAAATAAACCAGCGGCCTATTGTATATTTTTTGGTTCAGGATCGGAAAATCCAACCGTATTTTTTCAATATCGAAACTCATAATGGATTCATTGTTATGGAATAAACAACAATCTCGAAGTGAATATTCCTTGTCGGACCAAAGATAAGAGAAATAAATCAAGCATTCTTCCTTTGCTTCTTCGACGCATAAAGCTTCTTCAACAATTTTTTGCCTCTGGAGGAAATTCCGGCAGAGCCATGAAATTCAATTTCATTTTCGATCAATTCAATTAGTTCGCCCGAAAAGTCGGGTTCTTTTTGCGCAATGTTGTAGAGTATTTGCATTGCATGAACCCGAACAGCAACAGGTTCACTTGCGGATGTAAAAATGTCCATGCTGAAGTTCAGTAATATGCCCATTTTTTCTTTCGGAATGTCGTGAAGACCAATCAGTTTAAGGAAATGCCTTTTTTTACCGTAATTGTGAGTGGTTAAAACGAAATCGGTCATCAACGGAAGATAAGGCACAATCAGTTCCGGGTGTTTGTCGTGAATTTTATCGACCATCCATGCTGCCCGCCAGTTTTCAGGCTGACTGTCATCCAATGCTTTGGTCATGATAATTTCAACATGTTCAGGATAATCAGCAATATATCGTACCAAAATTGCCAGATTCTCCCACGATTGAATCAACGTTTGGATTTCATTTTCGTTCATGATGTAGCTAACTGCGGCTGTTTAAAACTTGAAATAAAGATAATTTTTTCCTTCTTTACCAATTCAATTTTTCCTGAAAAGAAAGAAAATGATTGAAGTCACTTGTGCTATAATTATCAACGATTCAAAAATTCTGGCAGTTCAGCGCGGACCAGAGAGTAGCCATCCGTTGGAATGGGAATTTCCGGGCGGCAAAATTCATCCCGGTGAAACTGCTGAACAATGCATTGTTCGGGAGATTTCGGAGGAACTGATTATCAGGATTGTAGTTTTGAATCAGCTTGAATTAGTCGAATACGATTATGGTTCAAAGCAAATTCGCCTGATTCCTTTTGTCTGCAAAATTGATTCAGGAGAAATCGTCCTGACCGAGCATATCGCCAAACGTTGGATCGTTATTGCTGAATGGCCTAAGCTGAATTGGACGGGTGCCGACCAAGAACTGATTCAGAAAAATCAGAAATTTCTTTTTTCTATTTTACCAAATGAGGGAAGATGAGTGCAAAAGCAGCGAAAACTGCTGTCCAACTCAAGATAGATAAAACCATGTACGGCAATACTAATTTATGTTTTGGGTAGTATTTGTTCAGTAAAAATGCTCCCAGAGGAAGGCTTAGCAAAATTGGCGAGGCAATAATAATACCTGGCAACCCATATTTTGTGCGGAAGTTGGCAATGAATCTGTTTCTTTTTGTGAATACCTTTTCTCCGGTTATTTTTCTTCTCCATAAAAATAATTGCCTGTATTTTAGCCTTATGGAATGCGGGCTGTGTTTCCAAACAAAAGTTTTAACATGATGAAACCGTTTAATAGCAAAACCGCTGAAATGATAAAAGAAGAAAAAACCTGCGAGTCCACCCAATGTAACTGAGATCAGGGTTTGCTCAAAGTTTAACCCGATCAGCACAGCATAAGGAAAGGTTAATACATATTTTACAGAAGCCAATAAAAAAACCTGAATAATTTTAAAGATTGCAATCATAATCTTCTCCGCCTAAAGTTCCACAACACAACGTCAAATGTCGTAAAAAAGTTGTTGCAGTCAGAAGATAGGTGCCTGATTTTTAACTTTATTAAGATATTTTAATGCTTAACTTTCAGGTTGTTTTGTTAAAAAATCCCGAAACATCAGTCTGATGAGGGTTTCAGTACGTTATTTTCCTAACCTCACGAAGATCAGACCAAACACAATTATTCCGAAAAGGAGCAGATCGGTGTTAAAACTACCGAAATTCAGGGTTCATTCCATCATTTGAGAGCGCTTTGGAACCATAATTCTTCGAACTTTCCTATTGAATTAGACGATTCCAACTTTGTAATTCATCGGATCGTCGATCATCCGGTCGTTTTCAAACTGATCAAAATCGGGTTTCATTTGCTGAAATTTATTAGACTATATTCCAGGAATACTAATTCCCTTTATCTTTCGGTATAAATCGAGAGCGTACAGATCTGTCATTCCTGAAACAAAATCAACGACGGCCTGCACTTTTTCGTACGTTGTTGTGTGATTGCTACGATATTGATCAGGAATCAGCATCAGCATTTTCTTTGAAATTCCTTCTTTCGGGTTGAGTATTGCCTCGATAAAAACTTCGAGCAAAGTTCCGATAATCTGATAGCCTGAAATCTCAATTTCGACTACCGAACGATCGTTATAAATATTTCTGACGCTCACTTCCTTAATGGTTTTGATTGCTTCCAGCGATATTGGATGAATGTGATCAATCAATGGGTTCTGAAAATTCCCGGACAAAATTTCGTCCTGTTTCTGCTGGAAAACATCGACACATTGTTTCACCAATTTTCCGATTACACTTGCCCGTAAATAGGCAATTTGTTCGTTTTTGTCGGCTACCAGATTGAGCGTTTCATTGATACGTTTGATCTGTTTCGCTTCAACCTGTTGATCGAAAAAGCTCATAAAAAGTTCCCGGGTCCTGTCGTAACCGTGTATTTTAAGTTTGTGAGCATCTTCCAAATCCATCAACTGATAACAAATATCGTCAGCCGCTTCAACCAGAAATACCAACGGATGGCGAATGTATTTTGCAGGGTTACTACTCATCTGCAATAGACCCAATTCATTGGCGATACGTTCGAAAATAGTTTTTTCTGATTGGAAAAAGCCAAACTTTGGTTTGACGGTCAACATTGATTCGAACGGATATTTTACAATGGAAGCCAAAGTTGTGTATGTCAGTGCAAAACCTCCTTCGCGGCGGCCATTAAATTGATGGCTCAGCAATCGGAAAGCATTGGCATTTCCATCGAATTGGGTGAAATCCCTCCATTCTGCTTCGGACAGTTCTGCCCGTAAACGTGGCTCGTTGCTCTTTTTAAAGAATTGAGCAATGGCATCTTCGCCTGAATGCCCAAATGGTGGGTTTCCCATATCGTGGGCCAGACACGCCGCAGAAACTACCGAGCCAATCTCCTGGAACAATGGATTTTCCGGAAGTTTCCCTTCGTTTTCGGCTATTTCGAAGAACATACTTCCCAATGAACGGCCAACGCTTGCAACCTCCAGACTGTGAGTAAGTCGGTTGTGCACAAAAACACTTCCGGGAAGCGGAAATACCTGTGTCTTGTTTTGCATTCTTCGGAATGGCGAGGAAAAAATTATCCGGTCGTAGTCGCGTTGAAATTGTGTGCGGCTATGTTTATTGTCTTTATCGGCAAGTTCTTCCTGTCCCAGCCGGGTGGTCGATATAATTTGGTTCCAATTCATTCTGTGGTTTTTCTTTTTAAAAAGTTTGTGTCCGGAAATTGTTCATTTCCTTGTCGGCTTTGCGCGAGTTCGGGTAGCAATGTTCCAATAATAACCAGAATTTCTCGCCATGGTTTTTCACAACTGTATGAGCCAATTCGTGCAGAAGAACGTAATCGATCAAATGCTCCGGAACGCGCATGAGATGAAGGTTCAGGTTGATATTATTGGCAGAAGAACAACTTCCCCACCGTGTTCTCGTATTTTTTATACTGACATCCTGGTATCGGAATCCGTGTTTATCTGCCAGTTCTTTTAATCGTTTCGGAAGATAGACTTTTGCTTCCCAGCGCATTACATCAATCAGCGTTTTCTTTATAAACTCCTGAACTTTTGGCAATTCGTGGTTCACCCTTTCAGGAATAAAAATCTGAATGACCCCATTGCCTACCCGGTTGTAAACCCTGTCAGTATTGCCTTTGGTGATGGCTAACTGGTGAAACTTTGTTTTAAAACAGCTTTCGGGCGCAAACAATGTTAATCCTGCTTGTATCTTCGATTGTTGCTTAATTATCCAGTCGGTTTTCGATTCAACAAATCGGATGGCATCCCGGTAAAGAACCGAAGGAGGCATTGAAACAACAATCTCACTATCAGACTTCACGCTCAGGCGAATTCTTCTGGATCTTTCGTTAATTGTGACCGAAATTCGTCCAACTTTTTCAATGTTAATGTACTTTGTATCCATTCGATGTAACTGAATATTGCGCTAAAGTAATCAAACAAAAAAAACTAATGATATGGAACAGAATAAACGATTTGAAGTTTTCGGAACTTTAACAAAAACCGAAACAGTATTACCGCCAATCACAAAAATTTACAATATGTGATAGGAATATGCTCCTGTTCGCTTATTTTTGCATGAAACCTAAACCAAACCAACTATGAAGAACAAATCTATTCTTTTTTCAGTTTCACTATTCCTTCTTTTCATCTCCTTTCAGGTAAATGCACAGTCTCTTAAGATAAACGAAAACGAGTATTTCGAGAAACCCGGATTAAATGTGATGGTCTTCTTTGATATTTATCCTGAAGGACATCAGGGAGCCATCGGAATCATTCAGAATGGTGTGCGTGTTGCCACCAATGGCGATTTGCGTTTAGAGCCAACTCCCGGGCAATGGCAGCCGATCCCAAAAGTTGGGAAACGCTCAGTTGACCGAACAAAAAATGAAATCACAGTTAAATGTACTTACCCCGATTCAAGCATCAACCGCAAAGGTTTTAACCCTGTTGAATATCCCGATTTGTACTTCACTTACCATGTTCGGGTGGTTGGTGAAGGAAATAAATTCCGCATTTTGGTCGATCTCGACAAGCCACTTCCGGCAGGATGGGAAAAGAAAGTCGGCTTTAACTTTGAGTTATTTCCAGCAATATTATTTGGAAAAAGCTGGTATCTCGATAAGCAAGCTGGCATTTTCCCTACACAGGCCAATGGCCCAATGGAGAAAGATGTCGATGGGAACTGGCAGGCTTTTCCAATGGCAATTGGTAAAAAATTAACCATTGCTCCTGAAGTTGCTGGCCAAACCATGATCATTGAAAGTAAGGGACAGCCTCTTCAATTGATGGATGGCCGTTTTTATCACAACAACGGATGGTTTGTAGTTCGCTCGCTGGTTACTCCCGGTAAAACCGTGGGTGCCGTTGAATGGGTGGTCGATTGTAATGTATTGCCGAATTTCAAATCGAAACCGGTGGTGCACGTTAGCCAAATTGGTTATCATCCCAATCAGCAAAAAATAGCTGTAATCGAGGTTGATAAAACTGATTCTTCAATTGAAAAAGCAAGTCTGTACCGTATTTCCGAAGATGGCGGATTGAAAGAAGTCCGGAGTGCAGAACCTCAAAAATGGGGACAATTCCTGCGTTTCAACTATTATCAATTCGATTTTTCTGATATTAAAACTCCCGGTATTTATCAGATCAAATACGCAGGAAACACAACTGAACCCTTCAGGATCAGCAGTACGATTTACGACCGCAATGTATGGCAGCCAACGGTGGAGTATTTTCTTCCGGTGCAGATGTGCCACATGCGAATCAATGAAGGGTATCGCGTTTGGCATGGCCTCTGCCATATAGACGATGCGCTGATGGCGCCTGTCGATACCAACCACTTCGACGGATATAAACAGGGACATTCAACGCTCACTAAATTCAAACCTTTGGATCAGGTTCCCGGACTTAATCGCGGTGGCTGGCACGATGCCGGTGACTACGATTTGCGGGTTGAATCACAAGCTGGTGAAGTCTGGATTTTATCTCAGGCTTACGAATTATTCCGTCCGGAAATTGACCAAACTACGGTTGATCAAAAAAACCAGTTGGTCGAAATCCACCGTCCGGATGGGAAAAACGATCTGCTTCAGCAGGTTGAGCATGGTACCATTTCTATTTTGGCCGGATACCAAAGTCTTGGTCGCTTGTACCGCGGAATCATCGAAAACAATTTGCGGCAATATGTGCATCTTGGCGATGCTGCAACCATGACCGACGGACGAAAATACAATCCAAATCTTAAAAAAGACGAGGTCACAGCAAAGGAGTCGGGTGTGCTTGACGATCGTTTGGTTTTCACCGAAGAAAATCCGGGACGAGAGCTGGAAGTAGCAAAAGATTTGGCTACAGGAGCAAGGGTATTGAAGGGATTCAATGATACACTGGCCGTGCAATCGGTCAGCACTGCCGAGGCATTGTATGCAGGAATTGATGCCGATAAGAACCAGCGTTTGACTGGTTCAAAAATCAATGCCGCCGTTGAGTTGCTGATTACAACCGGAAACTTAAAATATCAGGTAGATATTCTGAAATATGCACAACCTGAAGTTTTGAAAAGACCTGAAATAATCGGTTACCTGGGTCGTGTTCTGAAACGCATCAACGATGCAAAACTCACTGCCATGGTTGAAACGGCTGCAAAAAATTACAAAGCCGAAGTTGACAAGGTACAGAAAGAAAATCCGTTTGGAGTGCCATATCGTCCGCAGATATGGGGCGATGGCTGGACGATCCAGGGTTTTGGAGTCACCCAGTATTTCCTTCAGAAAGGCTTTCCTGAAATCTATGATTCAAAATACATGCTGAATGCCCTGAATTTTGTGCTGGGAAACCATCCGGGTGAAAACACTTCTTCGTTTGTTTCCGGAGTTGGTTCGCGTTCGGTTACTCAGGCTTATGGAGCCAATCGTGCCGACCGCTCTTTTATTCCTGGAGGTTCGGTTTCAGGGACAGGAATTATCCGTCCCGATTTCCCGGAGTTGAAAGAATGGCCTTACTTCTGGCAGCAAACCGAATACGTTTTGGGAGGTGGAGCCACCAACTTCATGTTTCTGGTTCTGGCAGCAAAAGAGGTGCTGAAATAGGAATCAACTTCTCCGATGACTGAAGTTCATCGGAGAAGTTGATTGAATAGATTCCGTTTGTTTTTGAAAGGATTACATCACTTTAAGGAGACGACCACTTACATTTTACCAAAATCAAAAATTTCCATTGTTTCGATGAAAGAAACAAACATCGGATTGAAATTGTATGTATGTTTGTATGATACAATTAAATACCATGCTTTTAAAAACTGTTCGTATCGAAAAGCCTACTCCCCAATTATTGAATCTGGTGAGAAAACTACAGGCTGAAAAGGAAGAAAACAAGAAGCGGCTTGTTTCAAAAAAAGACGATTTTTTCAAGAAGAAATAATCTACCTCTCTTTTAACATGCAATTAGAGCATACGCTTTCACATGAAACCAAGGAAGGAAATAAATATCTGGTTGAATTCTCAGCCTTTAACCAAAATGCCATACCTGTAAATGTTAATCTGCCAATAATTAATCTCTCATTGGTTCAGGTTGAAGCGGTGAAACAAAACAGTCCGGCATTTCTGAAGTACCTGGCACAATATGTCTGTGATTATGTCAATACGTTTGATGTAATCTTGTACTATTATTGCGACACTACAGATATTGTAATGAGAAAATCCAGGAAAAGTACACCTCAAAAATACCGGCACGATTTATTCTGTACTTTGTACGACACAATTCATAATGAGTCAATTATCCGTGAAATAATTATCATTAAGGATGATTCTGTGGGCGACCACTATATTTTATTGATTACTACAAAAAAGAACCAGAAGGAATTAGAAAAGCTGTCAGCTGAATTTGAGGATTTTAAGGATAAGGTGTAGTTTTGTCGAAGAGAGTGTATTTTAGGGTTAAAGATGCCATCTCTTAAAAAAAACGGAGGTTCGGTTTCAGGAACCGGAATTATTCGCCCTGATTTTCCTGAGTTGAAAGAATGGCCTTACTTCTGGCAGCAAACCGAATATGTATTGGGTGGCGGTGCCACTAACTTTATGTTTCTGGTTCTGGCGGCAAAAGAGGTGTTGAAATAAGTTTTAGCAAACCGGAGTCCTCCGACAGGCTCAAATGAATCTGTTTTAAGCAAACCGGAGGCTCCCAGAGTCATCTTTTTTTTATTTTAACCCAACCGGAGGTGCGGAAAGTCACAATTTAAATGCTCGGTCGAGCAGCAAATATTCAATAATTAACGGGATTTACCGCCTTTTCTGAACTGTTTTTCCTTGGCTTTGTCTTTGGGTAGGTTTCGTTTTTCGTTTTTAGGCGTCCGGCCAAATATGTGCTTTTTCTCATGAAATGCACCTTTAAATGTTGGATCGGCAATTCTTTTTTGACGGTCGATTTCGCGCAACTGATCCTGATTTTCTTCCTTTTTAGTGACTACCATATCCAGATCGGCTGGTAGCTCCAACTGCGGAATTTCCATTCTGATAAGTGCTTCAATTTTATGGAGGTTATGCTCCTCCGCAGGGTTTACAAGTGTGATGGCTGTTCCGACATTGTTGGCACGTGCAGTTCGTCCGATTCGGTGAACGTAATCTTCGTGATTCGACGGAAGATCAAAATTGATGACATGGCTAATCAGGTCCACGTCAATTCCACGCGACGAAATATCGGTAGTGATCAGAATACGAACTACTCCACTTTTGAAAGCGTTGATGGCATTCAACCGTGTGCTTTGACCTTTATTGGAGTGCATAATCCGTTTTTCACCTTCCGAGCGGCGTTTGATGATTTTGAAAACCTGCTCGGCATTTTCTTTGGTCCCAACAAAAATAATTACACGCGAAAAGGTTTCTTCGTCGCGAAGCAGATAATTAATCAGGTTCAGTTTGGTCTGGAAATTAGGCACTTTGTAATAAACCTGGTTAATCAATTCTGCTGGAGTTGCCGAAAGAGCTACTTCAACACGTTCAGGAAAATCCAGAAATTCGTGGCTCATTTCTTCAACCTTTTCGTTGAAAGTTGCCGAGAACAGCAGGTTTTGCCGTTTCAGCGGAAGTACTTCCAGAAAATTACGGATTTGGGGCATGAACCCCATGTCGAGCATCCGGTCGGCTTCGTCGATAACCAGTGTCTTGATCTTTTTAAATGAAACAGCTTCAGCACGGTACAAATCCCACAAACGGCCGGGGGTAGCCACCAAAATATCAACTCCGGGTTTTATCAGGTCGGCATGTTTGGTCCATCCAATACCACCATAAACAGTCGCTTTGCGAAGATTGGTAAATTTGATCAGGTCTTCAAGATCCTCTCCAACCTGTATTGCCAATTCTCGTGTTGGAACGAGTACAACAGCCCGTGGATCTTTGCCTTCAGCTTTAACCAATTTCATGATCAGCGGAATAAAATAGGCGGCAGTTTTGCCGGTACCGGTTTGTGCAATTCCAAGTACATCTACTCCTGACCGGATCATCGGAATGGCCTTCTCCTGAATGGGTGTTGGCTCGGTAAATCCCAGCTCTTCAATCGCTTTTAAAACCGATTTGCTTATTTTTAAATCTTCGAATGTTGACATACCGCAAAGATAGTTGCTTATTTCCGATTTTACTTCAACCGGTACATCTTCCCCGGCAAGCTTGTAACCAATCCTTTAAATTCCAATCCAAGCAGCAAAGCTGACACACGGCTCATTGGCAATTGAGTTTCGATGGTAATTTCGTCAATAAAACGGTCGCCTCCTTTCAGAAGATCAACCAGTTTTTGTTCTTCCGAAGTTAGTTCAACAAATAAAGAAGTTTGAACAATTTTGGGGGCAGAAAGCTTAACATCCCAGTTCATGGCTTTTTCAATGTCGGCAGCATTCTCCACCAAAACAGCTTCATTTAATTTTATGATTTTGTTGCATCCTCTGGAAAACGGATCATTGCAACGTCCGGGAAAAGCAAACACATCGCGATTGTACGAATTGGCAATGTCGGCAGTCACCAGCGCACCGCCCTTTTCAGCCGATTCAACAATGATGGTGGCATCGGCCAGCCCGGCAATGATGCGGTTGCGGCGAAGGAAATTCTGCCGGTCAATTTTTGTTTCGCTGACAAAGTCGGTAATCAAGCCGCCCTTTTCGAGCATTTTAGCCGCAATTGGAGCATGCAGTGCCGGATACATATTATCCAGTCCATGAGCAAAAACGCCTACCGTCGGAACATCATATTTCAGGCAGGCTTTGTGTGCATGAACGTCAATTCCGTAAGCAAGACCAGAAACCACCAACAACGGATAATTACGTTCAGAAAAACTGCGGATCAGTTCGTCGCAGATTTCCTTTCCGTAGTTTGTTGCATTCCGCGTACCAACTACCGAAATAATGTGTCGTTCGTTCAGGTCGGCACTTCCTCTGAAATACAATACAATAGGGGCGTCGCTACAATTTTTTAATCGGGTTGGGTAGTTGTCGTCGAGATAAAAAAAAGTGCTGATTTTGTTCTTCAAAATGAAATCAACTTCTCTTTTTGCCCGTTCGAGTACATTTTGCCTGACAACTCTTTGCGCATTTACTTCGCCAACACCAGGTATTTTCATCAGGGTTTTTTCTTTCTCCTGAAAAACACCTTCAACGCTTCCAACGTAGGCGATAAGGTTTCGCGCAGTAATACTGCCAATTCCGGGAATCAGCGAAATAGCGATTTTATAGGCAAGATCTTCAGGAATTTTCATCTTAAATGTTTACCATAAAAATAAACATTTTGATCAACTTTTTAGCTTGATGCTAATTCTGTTTTTACCCATAATTTCCGTTAAAGTTGATCTTATTTGCTCAACCTCGGACTTGTTAAGCGCTGACAGGCTAATTGTGGGGTATTCAGCTACGCCCCGTTTCGTTTTAATTGCAATTTCAAGGTCGGCAAATCCCATGGTATTTTCGATTTGAAACCCAACCAATAAATTGTGTGCGAATTCAATCGAATCGTATCTTTTTTTCATGATTGAAAGAATTGGGTAATACCTGATCAAAACTTTTTCATTTGCAGTACTGAAAGAAACATAGCAAAGATTGGCAAATATCGAAACACCGACATAAACGGCAAACACACCGGCAGTTACCATCACAAGGATATCTTGCTTTAGCCAAAGTAAAATTAGACCAACCAGAACAATGATAATGCCTGTAACATTGAAGGTTCTCTTGATTTGTCTGCTTCTGTTTTGATTTGATAATTCCATGATTCTTAATTAATTTGTGAAAATAGATGGGCATTCAGCTTGCGAACTATGACCTATGGCAAAATCGTTTAACTTTGTGGCCATTAAAAACCAAGTCGATGACTGATTCAAATGTACACTCAAATATTGTCTTCTCACAACATATTGGTGACGAACTTCGGAAAATTGTTCAAAAATATGCTTTTGGAAAAGTATTTTTACTCACAGAACAAACGGCAGCAGGCTTTTGTTTACCAGCCATTCAATCTGTATTAAACGAGTTTAATGTCAGGCAGTTTGCTATTTCACCGGGTGAAGAAAACAAGACAATTCAGTCAATCGGAATGGTTTGGGACTTTCTGAGTAACAACCAAGCTGACCGTAAATCGCTGCTAATTAATCTTGGCGGCGGAATGTTGACCGATCTGGGGGGATTTGCTGCCTCAACTTTCAAACGGGGAATGGATTTCGTGAACATCCCAACTACGTTACTAGCTCAGGTTGACGCTTCTCTTGGCGGAAAAACCGGATTCAATTTTAATGGCCTGAAAAATGAAATCGGTGTTTTTAAAGAACCTAATTCAGTTATAATCAATACCAATTTCCTGAAAACCATTGATTTCGAGAATTTTCTTTCCGGTTATGCAGAAATGCTCAAACACGGATTGATAAAAAGTGAAGCGCATTGGCATGAATTGCTGGCTTACGACCTTGAAAATATCAACTATGATGCACTTCAGGAGATTATTGCCCATTCGGTAGCAATTAAAGAATGGCATGTTTTGAACGATCTGACCGAGCAAAACATCCGGAAAGCGCTGAATTTTGGGCACACCATTGGCCATGCTTTTGAAAGTTATGCCCTGAGAACCGGACGACCAATTTTGCACGGATATGCGGTGGTTTACGGAATGATTGCCGAACTTTACCTTTCAGTCAGGAAATGTGGGCTGGAAATTAACAAACTGAATGATATTTCAGCTTGGTTTCTCAGTAAATATGGTAAATTTGAAATTCAGGAAAGTGATTTTGAAGCTTTGTACCAGCTCATGACCCATGATAAGAAGAACGAAGGTAAACGTATCAATTTTACCTTAATTCCAGAAATTGGGAAAGTTGAAATCAATATCGATTGCAATAAGGAGCTGATTATTGAAGCGTTGGAGTACTATCGGAGTCTAAAATAGTTCCAAGTGGCGCAACCTGAAACTTGAAATTTGGAACTTGGAATTAATCTAATCTATTGTCTAATATCTTTTTCTGTTCGAAATATGAAATACATCGTATCCAAACCTGACCAGACTCTAAAAGGAAGTATTGTTCTTCCTGCATCGAAAAGTATTTCCAACCGGGCGTTGATTATTCATGCACTTAGCGATAGCCCTTATCCTATCGAAAATCTTTCGGATAGCGACGACACACAGGTGATGAGTCAGGTTTTTATCTCTAACAGCAATCATTTCGATATTGGTCATGCCGGTACTGCAATGCGTTTCCTGACCGCTTACCTTTCACAAATTGTTGGCGAATGGACAATTACCGGATCAGATCGAATGAAACAACGACCGATTGGAATATTGGTGGAGGCGCTTACCAAACTCGGTGCGAGGATTGAATATATTGAAAATGAAGGTTTTCCACCACTCAAAATTTATGGATCGCACCTGAAAGGTTGTATCCTCGAGTTGGATGGAAGCGTGAGCAGTCAGTATATTTCGGCTTTGCTGATGATTGCTCCGACCATTGAAAATGGCCTGACTTTGCGCCTGAAAAATAAAATAATGTCGCGATCGTATATCGAAATGACTTTGAAACTAATGGAGCAATTCGGCGTTCATCATGTGTGGAAAGGCAACGAAATACGCATTGCTGAACAAAAATATATAGCCCATCCGTTTTCTGTTGAGGCTGACTGGTCGGGAGCATCATACTGGTACCAAATGGCTGTTATGTCCCAAGAAGTGGATCTCGAATTAATTGGTTTGCAGACTGAAAGCTTGCAGGGCGATGTTGTGTTGGCCAAATGGTTCGAACAATTGGGCATTCAGACTTCGGCTTCAGAAAATGGTTCACGACTCACTAAAAACAGGAACCCGCGACCCAAATCACTTCAGCTTAATTTCATTGAAAACCCTGATTTGGCGCAGACTTTCGCGGTTTTGTGCGTGATGAAACAAATACCGTTTCACTTTACAGGGCTGGAAACCCTGAAAATAAAAGAAACAAATCGCATAGCCGCTCTTCAGTACGAACTGGCTAAGCTGGGTGCCGAAATTATTGAGCCTGCTGATGGAGAACTGAAATGGGACGGTACCTATTTGATCTGGGAGCGCTCTATACCCGAAATAGAAACCTATCACGATCATCGTATGGCCATGGCATTTGCTCCGGCTTGCCTGTCGTTTGGCCCGGTTGCCATTCTCGATCCGATGGTGGTTACCAAATCATATCCAGGATATTGGGAGGATTTGAAAAAGGTGGGGTTTGAGGTTGAAGAAATAGATTAATTGCCAATCATTCCTTCAATCAAATCAATTAGTTTTTGTACTGGCTCAAAGTATGGCAGTACTTTCTCCTTGTCAAAATCAAATAAATCATCGTAATCGCCTTTCTGCCTCCAGGTAAATAGTTGACGGTTGAATTCCATTTCTGTCGATCTGCCAGAATTTGAGCATCTTCAAAAGTATCTTTTGCGCGAAGCAACCGGTATTTGATCAGGTCTTCTTGGGTAGCATTCATTTTATTCTGATTCCTTCTTTTTTGATATTTTTATAAAATGGAGTTGAAATATAATCTTCCATCCATTGTTTCTTCGAATAAATTAACGGGGAAATTATAGCGCCAGTTTCCAATTCTATTTCATAGAATTCATCCATGAATTTGGTCTCAAAATCGAACGAAATATTAGAAGAGTTTAGCAGAATTAATAGATCCCAGTCTGATAATTTTCTGGCACTACCACTTGCACGTGAACCATACAAATATACCTCTGAGTCAGGAGCAGCATTATTCGCCACATTAATAATTCGTTGAACTATTTGTTTATCTTTACTCATGTAGTAAAAATAGCATTTTTATTCGAAATTCAGAGAAGTATCTTCAACCACCTAATTTTTATCTCTTTTTCTGAAAGAAAATTCTCATCAAAGCCCCACATTCGTTTTCAAGAACTCCTGAAACAACTTCGGTTTTGGGATGCAAGGCTGCCGGGGCAAACTTCCGAAAACCCCTTTTTTCGTCGCTGGCACCATACACTATTTTGCCAATTTGCGACCAACCCAAAGCGCCTGCACACATCACGCAAGGTTCAATAGTAACATACAAAGTACATTCGTTCAGGTATTTTCCACCTAATAAGTTGGCCGCTGAGGTGATGGCCTGCATTTCGGCATGAGCTGTCACATCGTTCAGTGTTTCGGTTAGGTTGTGCGCAATGGCAATGATGCGGTTTTGCGAAACCACCACTGCTCCAATCGGCACCTCACCTTCCTTAAAAGCCTGTTCAGCTTCCTGAAGGGCGCGTTTCATATAGTATTCGTCGTTAAAAAGTTCCATAAGATCAAGGAAAAAGTGAAAGGTCAAAAGTAGAAAGAAACCTTGAAGTTGTTACTTAAACCGAATGAAGGGCAACCAGGTAATTTCGTTCAATTTTCAACTAACTGGTTCCATTTAGCCTAAAAACAAATATTTTTGATCTTCACACAGAAAAGAACTATGAAACAAATACTATTTGTTTGCCTTGGGAATATTTGTCGGAGTCCCAGTGCCGAGGCTGTTTTCAATTCTATGATTGAGAAAAATGGTCTTGAGATTGAGCTTAGCTGCGATTCGGCAGGTACAGCAGCTTATCATACCGGCGAACCCGCTGATTACCGGATGAGGCAGATTGGGCTTAAACATGGATACCGGTTGACAAGCATTGCAAGATCAGTTGATCCGGACAGTGATTTCGATCGTTTTGATTATATCATCGGGATGGACAAACAGAATGTGCGTGATTTAAGAAGCATTGCCCGAAATGAAAACGACCGCAAGAAGATTTTCCTGATGACTGATTTTTGCACTGACAGAAAATATGATTCAGTACCCGATCCTTATTATGGCGGTTCTGCCGGTTTTGAATTGGTGCTCGATATTCTGGAAGATGCCTGTGACGGGCTATTGCAGAAACTTCAAATGGAAAAGTGATCAGTGTTCAGTCTCAATTTACAGAAAATGGATCTGCTTTTTGGCAAATAGTAAATCCAGACTAAAGTCAAAGCTCTTCCGATTCAAACAGTCTGAACTTCTGCCTTCTGCCTTTTGCCTTTTTACTTTTGCTTTTTTCAAAGTTGATCGCAAATCTGAAGCATAGTATGGTACATAAACGGCGGATTATATCCCAGATCGGATTTTCCGAAACGTAAGATAATCACATGTTTTTCAGGATAAACATAAATTAATTGTCCATATAGCCCAACTGCATAGAAACTTCCATATTTTTTTGGCCCGATTCCCCAGTTGTAATGGTAAGTTAACCGCTGCCCGCCTTCTTTTGATGATTGAAGCGTTTTTGCTATCCACGATTCAGGAATGATTTGTTTTCCGTTCCAATTTCCCTGGTTTAGATACAATCGTCCATATTTTGCAAAGTCAACAGTTCTGGCATTAATACAGCAAAAAGCTTTTTCCATGCCCTTTGGGCCATTATCGCTCAGGCTCCAAGATGCCGGATATTCCATTCCGAGCGGTTTCCATATTTTTTCCTGAAGATATTGAGAAACCGACATGCCTGTGGCTCGTTCAAGGATTAGGGCGAGCAGTTGGGTGTTGATATTGCTGTATTCGAAATGGTCTCCGGCCGGAAAGTAGGGATGAATATTGAAAATGTCTTTTCGAATGTCTTTTCCCCAATAGAATTCAACATTTCCACCAACGTGATTTTTGACTTCCTTGAAATGTATTCCTGAAGTGTGATCGAGCAAATTGTCGATTGTAACAAGGTCAAAGCCTTGATTTGTAAGCTCGGGGAAGTAGGCTGTGATCCTGGTTTCAACTCCGGGAATATCACCTTCGGCAATAGCAATTCCAATTAATCCTGAGACGAATGCCTTGGCAACCGAAAACGATGTTACAAAGCTTGTGTCGTTTTTCGATTTATCGAAGAACCGGTATAAAATGGTGTCGTTCCTGATAATCATAAACGACAATGTCCGGTGTTCTTTCAGAAATAAATCAAGAGGGACATCGGTTGCGTCTATTTTCCGGCTGTCAACTTCTATTGTTGTCCCCAATAGTGTGTCGTTGCTTGACTCATAAAAACGGAAAGGTTCAGTTCCGGCATCTATTTTTCGGCTTGCAAAGAACTTATAATCATTCTCATTCGGAAATCCCGCTTTCCTGAATTTAAAAAGGTTTGCACAGTCGGAAAACAAAATCAGAACAAAAACAAAAAAGGACAGCTTTAGCGTTAGTTTCATTTTTACCGTTTGTAGAAAACACAGGCAAGTTAACGCAATTTTTTAAGTAAAGTAAATTTTATCCAATAGCTGCATCCAGAATTCGTTCAACATGTACTTTGGTGGTATTTATCAGCTCAATGTCTTCCATGTCGCTGCTTTTCAGTATCAGGGGCAATTCGGTGCCTCCCAGAATCAGGCTATCTATCTGTCCCTCATTATACATACGGTTAGCAATAGTTAACAGATGGTTTTTGGTTTCAGGCATAAATCTTCCCCTTGCCAATTCTTCCATGTATATTTTATGAATGTATTTTCGCTCGTCTGGCATGGGAGTAATAATCTCCATTCCTGCTGCTTCAAAACCATTCAGGAAAAAATCTCCTTCCATGGTCGAAATTGTTCCAAATAATCCAAGTCGGCGAAGTCCTTTTGACTGGGCATACGAAATTGTGGAATCAACAATGCTTACCATTTTTGTTTTTACGCGCTTAACAAGAGGTTCATAGACAATATGTGGAGTGTTTGATGCTAGAAATATCACTTTTGCCCCTGCTTTTTCCAGAACAAAAATTTCTTCTGAAAGATAGTCGATCAGTTCGTCTAAATGATCGTTGGCTATCAGGTTCATCATGTGGGTCATGTTGATACTATTGATAATAATAGAGGGGTATTCACGCTGACCAGTGCGTTCCTGAAAACGTGAAATAATTCGTTGGTAGTAGTCAACTGTCGAAGCTGGGGCGATTCCCCCAATCATTCCGATGGTTCTAAAATGTTTGAACATAAGTGAAACGGTTTATTTAGAGTTCAATTAATTATTTTGCTATTTCTTTCCCTTCTCTTCTTCCCGTCAGCTTTTTCTTTCTTCCTGTTATTTTATCCTCCTGAACGTTTGACTTTGTAATTTTCATTTTTAAGGATTTCAACCACCTTGTTACAAAAATCACCCTGAACCAGGATTTCTCCGTCTTTGGCCGAACCTCCCACACCACATTTGGTTTTCAGTACTTTAGCCAGTACTTTCAAGTCGTCATCCGTTCCCACGAAACCTGTTATCAGCGTTACACTTTTTCCTTTTCGTTGTTTTTTGTCGAGCTGTACCCGCAAATTCTGTTTTTGCGGAGGAAGTGTTTCGGATTCACTTTCCGCATTGGTTTCGTATTGAAAATCGGGGTTGGTTGAATAAATCGTTCCGAGTCTATCTTTCCAATCGTTGGCCATTTTTCCTGAAATTTGGGGTCAAAGATAGCAGATTTATCTCTACCATAAAACTTCTTCCAGAATACTACCGGCACAATGGTCGGGGATGGGCATGTGCAGGATTTCAAGGATGGTCGGAACCATGTCTTCGCCCAAAATTTTACTCCTAATTTGCTTGTGTTTTATTGAGTTTCCGTACATTATGAATGGAATGTTTGAATTATCGTTGTAAATGGTTCGCTGGTATTTGTAAACTGGTTGCCAGCCATCTTCGAGCTGGTAAAGGACATCGCCCGAACGTTTAAAATTGTACGAATTGGCAATTACTGCCAATTGTCCTTTGGCATAATCACCCTGTTCGAATGATGCCGATGGAAGCGCGATTTTCACCCCTTCAAACTGATTGATAAAATTGGCTGTTTTTGTCTCGATATCCTGCGGCGAAATGTTCTTTTTCTCAAGCAGTTCGCGGTTAAAATAAAGTTGCTGGTCGCCTACCACTTCAATCCAGTCGCCTTGACCGTAGGTAATATTCAGGAATGATTTTAATAGGGCCACTGCACTTTCTGGCGAAAAAGTTCCGACCGGCATGTGGAATTCTTCTTTCAGGTAATCAGTCGGATAAGTTGAAGAGCAAGTTGAAGTAAGCACAACCAGCGACTTTCCCTTGCCAATAACTTTGTCGAGAAAATCCATCAATAATGCAATGTCCTGATCCAAGCGCAAGTAAGTATCTTCCATTTCTATGGATGCCGGGCCAAAGGAGTTGTTCTCGTAATCCATCGAGCTAAAAGTGAGGGATAGAAAATCGGGGTATTCATCTTTCCCAAGTTCTTCGGCAAGAATTAAGTTGGTTGCAAAATCCTTCACAATGGTATTTCCATAAGGAGTGGTTTTCAGGAATTTATAACTTCCGGCTTTGTCTTTTATTTTTTTCAGATCGTAGGGAAACGTGTTCCATTTGTCGTAATATCCTTTTTCGAGAATGTAATCATCTTTCATACTTTCCTCGTAGCTGTTGATTGGGAGCAAAGTAGTCCAGTTGCGCTGGGTGTAGGTCTTGGCGAATCCTTTTTCGTTGAATTGGCGCACCCATTCAGGAAAAATATCGACATAATACGAACTTGAAATCATATTGCCATTTTGCGTGTCGAACCAATATGCCCCGTTGGCAGCATGTCCGGCTGACAATACTGCACTGACATCGTTCATAGCCACACTGAACACTTTAGAGCGGTTGCGGGTATTTATTTTGATGAGGTCGCCAATGGTTGGTGAAAGCAATTTTGCAGCAGAACATTCGCCTTCTTTTGAATCGCTTCCAACAGTAATGTAGTAATCGTCTGCAATACAATTGATTTCCTTCTTTTTCAGGCGGTCGTACCAACTATCGCTTACAATGCCATGAGTTGCCGGATATGTCCCGGTAAACATGGTGGCTGTTCCGGTCGAAATCTTCTGAACATGTAAATCGAGCTGGGCATTGGAACAAACAGCACCTTCGTTCACCAATCGTTTGAATCCACCTTCCTGAAATTTATTCCAGTAGCGGGTAAGGTAATCTGTTCGCATTTGGTCAACCGATAGGACCACAACCAGTCGTGGGACATTGGTCTCAGTGTTTTTAATGCTTTGTGCAGTAAGGGAATTTTCGGACAGAAATGTCAGTAAAATGAAAACAATCAGAGAATTTAGTTTTGTCATGGTTGGTCTATTTGAGTGGCAAAAGTATAAAAACAAAGAACGATAGCCAATTACTAACAAACAACGAAAATAGAAATGAAAAATTATTTTGCCTTGACTGTTGCCTTGGGTTTTTACATTGGAGGTTTTGCGCAAATAGAAATGCCTGAGAATAAGAAAGGCGGTGTGCTTGATAAAATCCATTGGTTGATAGAACGTTCCGACATAAAAACTGTCCGTGTTGGATTTCAGAAAATTTGTGATGAAAACAATTTTCCTTCGCTTGTTTCAGGTTTGAAAAATGGAATCTACAAAGGTGCGACTCCTTATGATGATTACGGTTATAAACACGAGGTGACATTTGAGATGAAAAACGGGAAGATGGTTTCGATTGACTACGACGAAATACACCGCGACGGCCATGCCAAACAGCATGATGAAGATTATTGCAAACGAATGCTTCAAAGTGGCACCACACCTGCTATTGCCTATCCGAAATATGAATCGGAAATGCTGGCAAAACAAAATTACAACCAGATTGATGCCGTAAGTGGAGCCAGTTATTCGCTTTACCGTTTCAAACTGGCCATTCTATATGCAATTTGGGATTCGGAACAGTTGTAATAAATCAGGCCGTTTTCCGGTATCTGAGCACCGCCAGACTCAAAAAAGTTAATCCAATGATACTCATAGCGATGAATTCATGGATCAGATCACCAAAGTTTGATCCCTTTAGCACCACCATACGCATGACCCTGATAAAATGATAAATCGGATTGGCTTCGTCAACCAGTTGCGCCCAATGCGGCATACTGTCAACCGGAGTAAATACGCCACCCATCAGGATAAAAATCATCATAAAAAAGTAGGTAACAAACATTACCTGTTGCTGCGTGTCGGCCATGGTCGAAATGAACAATCCAAGTCCCAGAATTCCCAGCAAATAAAGCACTCCAAACCCAAAAATAAGCCATAAACTGCCTACAATTGGGAGATTAAATACAATTTTTGCGATCAGCAGACCGAAAGATAAATCGAAGAGGGCGATTACCACAAATGGGATCAACTTTCCAGCTAGAAATTGAATTTTTCGGATCGGAGTCACATTCAACTGTTCGATGGTGCCTTGTTCTTTTTCTTTCACCAAACTCATTCCTGAAAGAAACAAGCCGATGAGCGTGACCAAAATGCAGAGAACGCCCGGAGCCATGTACCATTTGTATTCGAGTTCTGAATTATACCAAAAGCGTGAGACAGTATTGATTTGATAGGGCGGATTGAATTCGGGCAACCCTTTCCATTCGGCAATGATATTTTTGTTGAAATCGCGGATCACCGATGCTGCATAAGAATAACCAATCTGCGCTGATTGTCCATCGATGGCATTGACCAGTAATTGCAGACTGGCTTTGTCGTCACGGATTAAATTTCGTTCAAATCCTTGCGGAATAACCAAAACCATGTGATCGGCGTTGCGCAAAAGTTCTTTTTCTCCATCTTCAGTATTGAACGAGGTATTGTTAATGGTAAAAAACGGCGAAGCATCTAATTTTGAGGCAAGTTCGCGTGAGGTGGACGACAAGTCTTTATCGACCAGGAAAACATTAACGTTTTTCAGATCGTAAGTAGCCGCAAATACCAATACCAGCATTTGTAATAACGGGATCATAATGATCATCCGGAGCATGGTTTTGTTGCGCCTGACCTGGATGAATTCTTTCTGTATAACGTAAAAGAGTGTTCTCATCTTTTTTATTTATTATTTTGAGATTTACCATTTACTATTTGTGTTTCATAATGAGCCAGATAAATGGGAAATCGTCAATAATTAAATTGTAAATTATTCTAATCTTATCTTAAAATTCCTGATACTTAGTGCAATAAACGTAAAGGTCATAAACATCAGGATCAGCGTTTCTTTCCAAACGTACATAATCCCGGTTCCTTTCAGCATGATATTTTTAATGATCACGATGAACCAGCGGGGCGGCATCGCGTGACTTATGATTCGCAATGGAAGGGGCATATTTTCGATCGGAAACATGAATCCAGAAAGCAGGATTGTTGGCAGCATCAGCGCCATTACCGATATGAACATGGCCGTCATTTGGTTGGGAGCAATGGTCGAAATCAGGATTCCCAAACTGAGCGCCATCAGGATAAATAAGAAACTTTCGGCCATCAGAAGAATGAAACTACCTTTGATTGGAACACCAAAGAAAAAAACTCCAATGATAATGATTGTCAAAGCATTAATAAATGATAGCAACAAGTAAGGAGTAACTTTTCCCAACACGATTTGGATCGGTCGAAGTGGTGATGCCAGCAAAACTTCCATGGTTCCCAGTTCTTTCTCTTTGCTGATTGAAATGGAGGTCATCATAGCCGAAATCAGCATCAGGATCATGGCCATGATGCCGGGAACGAACATGTAAACGCTTTTCAGACCTTCGTTGTAAAGCATTCTGACTTCGGTATTGATTTGGTTTGGAAGTTGCAGGTTCTGAAGTTTTTCCTTTTTTACATAGTCGTTAATAATTCCTGAAGCGTAATTCGTTAGTATTCGTGCGGTATTTGGGTCGGAAGCATCGGCCAGTAACTCAATATCGGCTTTCCCGTCGCGTTCCAGGTTATGTTCAAAATTGGTTCCGAAGGTGACCACCATTTTAACTTTTCCTTTCCTGAAAACATCTTCCACATCGTCGCCAGGAAGCAACTCTTCGCCCAGCACAAAATAGCCGGAAGAAAGTAGTTTTGAAGTAATTTTGCGAGTCGTATTGTCGTGCGACTGATCCATGATGGCGATTTTCGAATTCTGAATATCAGTATTGATAACCTTTCCGAACAGCAAGAGCTGCACAATTGGCAATCCGAAAATGATGATCATTGTTCGCGGATCACGAAAAATATGTAAAAATTCCTTCCGTAGAAATCCTATAAATTGTTTCATAAAGCCTCCCCCCACCCCCTCCACAAGAGGGGGTTTTTGATCGTGCAAATTAATGTTGAATTCTTCATGTATAATGTGTTTGTACTTTTAAGCCCTCCCTTTTGGGAAGGGTTTGAGTGGGGCTATCTTGCGATTTTCAGGAATACCTCATCCATATTTTTTGCTGAATATTGTTTCTTCAGGTTTTCGGGTGTGTCAAGTGCTTCAATGCGGCCATTGTTCATGATCGAAACCCGGTTGCAATATTCGGCTTCGTCCATGTAATGGGTAGTTACGAAAACAGTGATTCCGCGGTCGGCTGCTTCGTAAATCAGGTCCCAGAACTTTCGACGGGTAATCGGGTCAACACCTCCGGTTGGTTCGTCCAGAAATACAATTTTTGGTTCATGAAAAATGGCAACTGAAAAAGCCAATTTCTGTTTCCACCCCAATGGCAGCGAGCCAATCAGAGCGTCTTTCGACGATTCGAGACCAAGATTTTGGAGCAATATATCCTGTCTTATCTTCCTGTCTTTGGGCGAAATACCGTAAATTCCGGAGAAAAACCTGATGTTTTCGGCGATGGTCATGTCTTCGTACAGCGAAAACTTCTGGCTCATGTAGCCAATGTTCCGTTTAACTTTTTCGGTTTCGCGGTAAATATCAAACCCAGCAACTTTTACTTCGCCGGAAGTAGGAGCGGAGAGACCGCACAGAATCTTCATCGCGGTGGTTTTGCCGGCTCCGTTTGCTCCCAGGAACCCAAAAATCTCGCCTTTGTAAACGTCAAAATTCAAATGGTCATTCGCGACGAATGTTCCGAATTTCTTGACCAGGTTTCTTACTTCAATTACTTTGTTATCCATATTTTCTAGGATTTACCACAGATTTCTCAGATTACCACAGATTAAAAGAAAATTTAACTCTGTGCTTCTCTGTGTTTTCCTCTGTGAAACTCTGTGGTTAAGAAAACTACTCTTTCATCATATTCATAAACACATCTTCAATTGTTGGTTGAATGTCGAAAACCTCCAGTTCTTTGTGATTATTCTTCAGCAAAAATGCTTCGAATTCGGTAGCTTCCACCTCGTCATCCTTCCCGGTAACATGCAGGTATTGTCCAAAAGCATAAGCAGAATCCGTTTTTTCGAATGAGCGCAAATCCAGAATCAATCGGTGCATATCATTTGACCGGATGGCGTATAATTTCCGGGTATAATTTTCAACCAGTTTTGTGGGAGTGTCAATTTGTAGAACTTCTCCTTTTTGCATCAAGGCCACACGGTTGCAAAGGTTGGCCTCATCCATGTAAGGTGTCGAAACCAAAATGGTAATTCCTTTTGTCTGAAGTTTTTTCAGCATATCCCAGAATTCTTTTCTTGAAACAGCATCCACTCCGGTGGTTGGTTCGTCGAGTACCAAAATTTCAGGCTTGTGAATCAGGGCGCACGAGAGGGCCAGCTTTTGCTTCATCCCTCCTGAAAGTTTTCCGGCCAAACGCTTTTTGAAAGGCTCAATCTGAATATAAATATCCTTTATTAATTCGTAGTTTTCTGCAACGGTAGTTTTGAAAACTGTTGCAAAAAAGCTCAGGTTTTCCTCCACAGTTAAGTCCTGATAAAGGGAAAATCGCCCGGGCATATATCCAACCATTTTCCTGATTTGCTTGTAATCTTTAATTACATCAAATCCATCCATTGCTGCTTTTCCCTCATCCTGAATGAGCAAAGTCATCAGGATGCGCATCAGGGTAGTTTTGCCAGCGCCATCAGGACCAATTAACCCGAAAAGTTCGCCTTTTTGCACTTCGAACGAAATGTCGCGAACTGCCTGAACATCTTTATACGATTTGCTGATATGCTGAACGTTGATAGCCTCCCCAGAAGCCTCCCCCAACCCCCTCCACAAGAGGGGGCTTTCGAAACCGGGGTGCGATGGATTATTTTTTGATTTCAATACATTCATAATTAAAAGATTAAAAGCTCAGAGTCTTCACTGACCTAACTCCCTTCTCCTTTGGAGAAGGGCTGGGGATGAGGCTTGCAGTTTTAGGAGGGGCCTCAAAATACCACTTCTCCGGGCATTCCTATTTTAATTTCGCCGTTGTTGGCAACCACTACTTTTAAGGCATACATCAGTTTCACCCGTTCTTCCTTGGTTTGAATAATTTTAGGAGTGAATTCAGCTTCCGACGAAATCCAGCTTACCTTTCCTGTGAATGTTTGCATTGTTTTGTCTCCTGAATCGATCAGTACTTTTACATCATTGCCAAGCTTTACCTGTGGCAGTTGAGCTCCTGAAACATACACTTTCAGCTCAAGATTTGACAGATCAGCCATTTTCAGGATAGGCTTTCCGGGGGTTGCCAATTCGCCGGGTTCAAGGTAAGTTTCGAGAACTGTTCCGTTGATCGGACTTTTCACATAACATTTTGTGAGCTGTTCGTCGAGCAAATCCATTTGTCGTTTAATGACTTCCATCTCGCTGGCAATCAGTTGGAACTGAGTGTTCGTGCTCGAAATCTGCTTGTCCAATACATTGACTTGTCCGTTCACGTCGTCCATTTGTTGTTGCGTGGCCGCCTTATCAGTAAACATTTTCGAGATCCGCTGCTGCGTGGTTTCCACGTTCTTCTTTTGTTCTTTCAGCACATTGATTTGAGCAGTCACATTCTGCTTTTTGGTTTCGCTGGCTGATAATTGAGCTAATGTTTGCTGTTTTTTCAGGAGTAATTCGGTGGAATCGATCGATGCAATCAACTTGCCGGTTTCAATTTTATCTCCTTGTTTGACTTCCATGGCCAATAGTTTCCCCGCTGATTCAGATGAAACGATTGTTTCAACGACCTCAAAATTTCCGTAGGCATCCGATTTCTGCGCCCCATTTTTGCAGGCTCCCAATGCCAGAAAAGCCAATGCTATAATTTGTAATTTTTTCATTGCTATGTGTTTTAATTTACGATTTATTCATTTACGATTTGCGATTTGGCTGCGCCATTAACCATTCACTCAAGATTCTAACATTCAAAATTCTAATCTTCTCATTGGTTTCCACGGATGTTTTCCAATTTAATCTGTGCTTCTTTTAACTGGATTTTATGAGTTCCGAGCGTTAACCTGGCTGTTAATTCAGCATTCAAATCCTGAATATAATCGGCTATTGTAATCGCACCATTCTCTAATTTAGAAGCAGATGTTTTGGTAATTCGTTCCCGAACATCAATCAAATCCTGATCTGTTTTCATTAATTCGGTTAGCTGAGCGATTTGTTTGTTTTGCTGATCGGTGGCCAGATCAATATTCCTGACAAAGGTTTCCTGCTTGGTTTGAACAATTTCCTGTTGTAGTTTCAGCACCTGACGCTGCCTTGATGTGTTTTTCCAATCAAGCACATTCCAGTTAAACCCAAGTCCAACGAGATAATAAGTGTCGAATTTATTGTTGAGCATGTTCAGTCCCGGTTTGCCATAGCCTGCCTGTCCAAATCCGAAGAGTTTTGGGTTGCGTTGCTTTTTCAGAATTTCAGAATTGGCGCTTAACAAGTCACTTTGTTTGGCAAAAAGATCCAATTCCGGACGCATCATAGGTTTATCCAAAAGTATTGGTTGGCTTGTCAATTGCAGGTTTTTAAACTGATCGGCATTTTTTCCGGTTAGGATCGCCAACCCTGACTGAACGGTTTCCAGATTGCTTTTCAGTTCTAATATCAGCTGATCTGTTTTGATAAGTTCTGCCAGAAGCTGATCAAGTTCAGATGAAAGAACCATTCCGTTTTTGACTGCTGATTCTATAAGCTTCCTGCGTTCGTCCAATGTTTCTGTTTTCTTATCCAAAATTTTTAGATTCTCATGAATCAGGAATGACGTAAAATAAAACTGATTGATTTTTTCTTTCAGTTGATACAATTCGACTTTTACTTGCTGCTGATTTCCGGCATTTTCTGTTTCATTGATTAACGCTTTGGCTTTGCTCAATCCACCATCCCAGATTGTTTGTTTCAGATCGAGGTAAAATTTATACTGGTCTTTGTCAACCGTTGGTATATTCATATTTGGAATCGAAAGACCGATTTTTGTTACAGATGATTGGTATGTAGCCTGTCCGTTCAAGGTAACTTGTGGCAGGGTAGTAGTTGCATTGTTTTCATTTTTCAGGTCAAGAATCTGCTGGTACAATCCCGATTGTTTCAATACAGGTTGATTCTCGCGGGCCCATTGCTGGCATAGCTCCAAGGTAACCGGCTCCTGTGCAAATAGCAAGCTGGCTGGCAATAATAGCCAGATGAACATGAGTTTAATTGTTTTCATATTTTTGACTTTATACTTTTTCCTTGTTCCTGATTACAACAGCATCGATTACAAACTTTTTGATTACTTCTGCCCGTTCGGCATAAAATACTTCAAGTGCGATCTGATCGTCTTTAAAGAGTACAAAGCTGACCAATGGGCGTGCTGCGAATGGGAATATACACATCGAAATAATGTTGGCTGCCAGATGCCGCGGTTGCATTTGAATGATTTCTCCACGGTCCATGGCAATCTGAATCTGATCAAAAATTACTTGCGGGTTTAGCCCGAATTTGACGACCATCTTAAACAATCCAGACGGATCGCGGTTCAATTCCTTCATTACGAAACCTGGGATAAACGGATGTTTTATCAATAAATCGATGTAAGCATCAATTACCTGTTCGATTTTTGTGACGATTGGCTCATCTGATTTCACAATACTGGTTATTTTTGGAAAGGCAAACTTGATTATTTCTGAAAAAATAGCTTCGAAGAGCCGCTCTTTGCTCCTGAAATAATAGTGAAGCAATGCTTTATTGATTCCTGCTTCATCGGCAATTTCCTGCATCCGGGCACCTTCCATTCCTTTGGAAACAAACACTGTTTTGGCTGCTTCCAGAATTTTTTCTTCGGTGGTATCTTTTTTTGTTTCCATTTTACTTACTGGTTTAACTGAATGGTTAAATCACACGGTCAAAAGTAAATGCTTGAAATTAATTTACCAAATGTTTTAACCAAAAAATTTAACCATTTGGTTAAAAATTATCTTAAGTTTTGAATCATCAGTTGAGCCAATAGTTTTAATTGAACCATACAAATGAATTTGAAAAAAAGAGTAATTTTGATCGAATTCAAAAGGAAACATTTTCAATACTGAGATTTCTTCTGATTTACCTTATGTGCTTATAATTAAGAGTAATAACCTTTAAAAATTTATTGCCATGGCAAAAGGAGTAGATACTAGAAAAAACGAAAAGAAAGAGCCAACAAAAACGCTTAAAGAAAAAAGACTGGAAAAGAAAGCTAAAAAGGACAAAAAATAGCGGATCTTTTCGATTTACGGTTTATTCAATTCGTTTCACAAAGAGCCGGGCTAAGAGTCCTGCTCTTTGTTTTTTATGGAAATCTGTTAGCATTTAAACTTCAATTTGTTCTCTCATTATCAGGTTTTTGAATTTAATATTTATCTTTCAGCAACCAATTTTATAAACCAACAAACCAATAAAAATTATGAGCAAATTTTCCCCACAACCTTTCATTTTGGTGCTGATCCTGACCTTGGTAATGGCCTGTAATTCAACAAAAACCAAAGAAAAAGGGTGGATACAATTGTTTAATGGCAAGGATTTAAATGACTGGAATATCAAAATAAAAGGGTTCCCGCTGAATGAGAATTACAAAAACACTTTCAGGGTTGAAGACAGCTTGCTTAAAGTAAGGTACGATCAGTATGATAAATTTGACAACCATTTCGGTCATATCTTTTACAAGCATCCTTTTTCACATTATAAAATTCGGGTTGAGTATCGCTTTGTCGGTGAACAGGCTTCCGGTGGAGCAAGTTGGGCTTATCGTAACAGTGGCATCATGATCCATGGTCAAAGTGCTGAAAGCATGGAGCTAAATCAGGATTTTCCTGTTTCGGTTGAAGTTCAGTTGTTGGGCGGAAATGGTACTGATGAACGATCCAATCTCAATGTATGCACTCCTGGGACTAATATTGTAATGAATGGACAACTGATAACAGAACATTGCACCAACTCCAAATCAAAAACTTATCATGGCGACCAATGGGTGAAGGTTGAGGTCGAAGTTCAGGGCGATTCGATTATTCGACATATCATTGATGGGAAAACCGTGTTGGAATATACCCAACCGCAACTGGATGATCGTGACCCGAATTACTTGAAATTGCTCCCGGCCAACGGGAACAAACTGCTTAAAAAAGGCACCATTTCATTGCAATCCGAAAGTCATCCTATTGATTTCAGGAAGGTTGAATTGCTAAACCTTGATGACGCGGGCGAATAAGCACTCCGGTATCTGCTCATTTTTTTGTAACTTGCACCTGCTTGAAACAGGAGGAAACCATGGAAAGATATGTATGGTCGAAAGGAATTTTCAGGAACCAACTTGAAATTATGCGTGGTTCGGAGCAAATAGGTTCTATTGTGTGGGAAAGTTTTTTTGGTTCAAAAGCTCACGGAATGATCAAGGGACACCGCTTTATCTTGAACCGCGAATTTTTTCTTTCCAAACTTGAGATTTATGATGCCAGCAATCAGGCACTTTTAGGAACCATCATGGTTAATCTTTTCAATCCGAGAAGTGAAATAATCATAAATGGGAAACGGTTTGAGCTGGAAGTGAAAAACTTCTGGCAATCGCGCTGGTCGTGGAAATTCAATGGCGATGAGTTGATTACCTACCAAAGTAACGAGCTATTATCAAAAGACAAAGGCACCATCGAAGTATTTACTGCATGTACCGACGAGATTGAGATTCTTTTATTGCTTGGCCTGTTCGTCCGTAACCAATTCATATTGTTTATGCTATTGATTATACTTCTGTTAATTATGGTTATCTTCTGATCTTTGAAGTATGAAGTGAAAGCAACCTTGAAATAGTCTAAATAATAGATTAAATTTGCGCTGCGAAAAAAATGAATTTGACAATAGATTTTGAACACACATACTTCAACAAGGAGAAAAGCAAATGAAACGAGATAAAATAGTGATTGGCATTTCACAAGGCGATATCAACGGAATTGGTTACGAAGTGATTATAAAAACATTGATGGAACCTCGTATTCTTGAAATGTGTACCCCTATCGTTTACGGTTCACCCAAAGTGGCTGCTTACCATAAAAAAGCGCTCAACATTGAAACTTTCAATTTCAATCATATTCGCACTGCCAGCGAAGCTGATCCACGTAAAGCCAACATTATTAATTGTATCGACGATAATATCCGTGTTGAACTTGGCAAATCGAGCGAGATGGCTGGCGAAGCCTCCTACATGGCGCTCGAAAAAGCTGTTGAAGATTTGAAAAACGGTGAAATTGATGCCTTGATTACCGCACCGATCAATAAAGATAACATTCAGTCGGACAAATTTAATTTCCCCGGGCACACTGAATATCTGGCAGAGCGGTTCAAAACCCGCGATTACGTGATGCTTATGGTCAGCGAATCGATGAAAATTGGCGTGGTGGTAGGTCATGTTCCGATTTCTGAAGTTTCAGCAAAAATAACCAAGGGAGTCATTCTGAATAAGTTGCGAATTATCAACCAATCGCTCGAAAAGGATTTCTTTATAAAGAGGCCGAGAATTGCGGTGTTAGGACTCAATCCACATGCCGGCGATAACGGATTGCTTGGAAAAGAAGAACTCGATATTATTATTCCTGCCATTCAACGTGCCAAAGACGAAGGCATCATTGCTGTTGGCCCTTATCCTGCCGATGGATTTTTTGGCTCAGGTGATTATGTGAAATTTGATGCCATCCTGGCCATGTATCACGATCAGGGTTTGATCCCATTTAAAATGGCTTCCTTCGAACGTGGAGTTAATTATACTGCCGGACTGCCCATCATCCGCACTTCACCAGCCCATGGAACTGCTTTCGATATTGCCGGTGAGGACAAAGCTTCGCCCGATTCATTCCGTGAAGCCTTATATTTGGCCATCGACATTCACAAGAACCGTGCGCTCTACAAGGAGATTACGAAAAACCCGTTAAAGAAATACGAAATCAATCAGGGGCAAGTGGACGAGTCTATTGATTTTGAGTCTATTGATGACGAAATTTAATACTATTTTGGTGTATGTTTGAATATATCAAGGGTGCTGTTACCACGCTGAAACCATCTCATATCATATTGGAGGCCAATTCGGTGGGTTACTTCATAACTATATCACTAAATACCTATACCCAACTGCATGGCAAAGAGTCCACAAAGTTGTATATCCATCAGGTAATCAGGGAAGATGCGCATTTGTTATACGGATTTTCTACTGAAGCTGAACGAGAGCTTTTCAGAATGCTCATTTCAGTGAATGGCATCGGATCGAATACAGCTATCATGATGTTTTCATCTCTGTCGCCTGACGAAATTAAAAATGCCATCCTAACCGAAAATATCAATCTGCTTAAAAGTATTAAAGGAATTGGGATCAAAACCGCCCAACGAGTGATCATCGATTTGAAAGATAAAGTTGGAAAGTCGCCTGCCAGTGATCAAATAGTATCATCAGCAGACAATACAATTCGAAACGAAGCGTTATCTGCATTAATAATGCTGGGATTTGCCAAAAAACCGGTTGAGAAAGAACTGGACAAAATTTTGGCTACAAATCCAAAACAAACAGTTGAAAGTGTTATAAAGCAAGCGCTTAAAAGCCTTTAATCAGAAAAAGTTTTCGGAATTGAAAAAGTACCGCAGAAACATACTTCTATTTTTCATTGTGTCTTTTGTTTATGCTTTTGGCGGAAACCCCACAGAATCACGAACAACCGTCAGGAATTACAATTCATTTACTATTATCGGAAGCCCGGCTGATACGGTCAGGATTGATACTACAGGAGTACTTCCATACAAGTTTAAGGACGAACCCGCATTCGCATTTCCTGATAAGAAGGACAGCGCTAAAATGTTCCTGAAAAAGCCGTCGAATATCAGAACTGAGATTGATTATGATCCGGTTACAGGCGAATATATTTTTAATGAGAAAGTTGGGGACCTGGATTTCAGGTTGCCCAAAACAATGACAAGAAAAGAGTTCCAGAAATACGATTTTGAACAATCGGTACAAAATTACTGGCGCAATCAGACAAAAATCAAAGGTATTGAAGGCAAAGGAGGGTTAATCCCGCGTTTGACTGTTGGCGGCGAAACATTCAGTAAAATATTTGGAAGCAATACCATCGATATCCGGCCACAGGGATATGTGGAGGTTAGCTTTGGCTACCAAATGAATACTACCCAAAACCCTTCTACCCCTGTGCGTCTTCGCAAAGTCCCGACGTTCGATTTCAACCAGAAAATACAGATGAATGTGATGGGCAAGATTGGCGACAGGATGGAAATGCGTGTCAATTACAATACCGAAGCCACATTCGATTATGAGAATAAAATGAACCTCGGTTATACCGGAGATGCAGACCAGATCGTCAAAAAGATTGAAGCAGGAAATGTTTCGCTGCCATTGAACGGATCGCTCATTACGGGAGGCTCCAATCTTTTCGGTGTAAAAGCCGAGATGCAGTTTGGAAAGCTGAACCTGACTACCATTTTTTCGCAGCACAAAGGCGAAACAAAAGTAATTGAGTCACAAGGCGGCGCTCAAAAGAAAACATTTGAAATTAGTGCATCCGATTATGATGCCAATCGCCACTTTTTTCTTGCCCAGTATTTCCGCGACAATTACAACAGATCGCTTAAAACCCTGCCTATTGTGCAGTCGTCAATTACAATCAATAAAATTGAAGTCTGGGTCACCAATAAATCAAGTAATACAACGGGCAACAGGAATATTCTGGCTTTCATGGATTTGGGCGAACATAAAGCGAATATGTTCAACAAAAAAGTTGTTGCTTTTGAGGAAACTCCCGGATTAATATATCCTGAATCTACCTATCCTTTTAACGGCGCCAATGGTTTATATCAACAAATGTTAACCACTTATGGTGGAATCAGGCAGTCTGACAATATTAATAAAACGCTTTCGCCCCTCAATGCTGATGATTTTACCGGTGGGCAGGATTTTGAGAAAATTGAATCGGCACGGTTGCTGACCGAGTCGGAGTATAGCATCAACCTCAATTTGGGCTATATCTCCCTGAGATCGGCGCTGAACTCAGACGAAGTACTGGCCGTGGCTTACGATTATACTGCCAATGGCGTAACTTATAAAGTCGGTGAATTCTCAACCGATGGGATTGATGCACCACAAACCCTTGTGTTGAAATTGCTGAAGGGGACTAACTTGTCGCCAAATATTTATACCTGGAAATTGATGATGAAGAATATTTATGACCTTAATGCTTATCAATTGAGCAAAGATGGGTTTATGCTCGACATCATGTACCAGAATGACGCAACCGGAAACTACCTCAATTATTTGCCTGACGGACCATTGAAAAATCTCATTCTGTTGAATGTGATGAACCTTGACAACCTGAATTCACAGCTTGATTTGATGAAAGACGGGGTGTTCGACTATGTGGAAGGGATTACTGTAAATTCCTCAACTGGTAAGATTATTTTTCCAACAATTGAGCCTTTCGGTCAAAGTCTTGCCGATGCGATTATTGGCCTTCAACCTGATAAAAATGACTTAACTTCTGTTAATAAATATGTTTATTCAACGCTATATAATAATACCAAAACAGTGGCACAACAAGATGCCGAGCACAATAAATTCATTTTAAAGGGTTCATACAAAGGATCTTCTAGTTCCGAAATTAGTGTTGGGTCAACAAATCTTGCGCGTGGTTCAGTGAAAGTCACACAGGGTGGCCGTACTTTGATAGAGAATCAGGATTATACCGTCGATTATGCTTCAGGAACTGTGAAAATCATCAATGCCGGATTGCTTGAGTCAGGCGCACCACTTTCTGTTTCTACCGAAAGTCAGGATTTATTCAGTATGCAGCGTAAAACATTGATTGGTGCCCATGCCAATTATGCTATAAACGATCGGTTCAATCTGGGGGCAACTGTTCTTCACATGCAGGAACAGCCATTGACCCAAAAAGTGAATTATGGCGACGATCCAATTTCGAATACCATGCTTGGACTCGATGCAACCTATGCAAGTGAATCAATGTTCCTGACCAAGTTACTCGATAAATTACCATTTTATTCCACAAAAACGCCTTCGTCCATTTCTTTCGACGGTGAGGTTGCACAATTGATTCCCGGACATCCGAAAGTGATCAATAAAAGCGGAACTGTTTACATCGACGATTTTGAAGCCACCAAAACTTCCATCGATCTCACAGCACGTGCGGCATGGGTTTTGGCCAGTACTCCACAAAAGCAGACGCTGTTTCCCGAAGCTGAAACCAATACTCTTGCCTATGGCTTTAACCGTGCTAAATTGGCCTGGTATATAATTGATCCATTGTTTCAGCGGCCCAGCCCTAACACACCTGGTTATATCAAAAATATTCCAGACTCAATGTCAAACAATCTTACGCGTGAGGTATTTGAACAGGAAATTTTCCCCGACAGGGAAACGCCGGTAGGGCTTCCGACCAATATTCCGATTTTCGACCTTGCTTATTATCCTGAAGAAAGGGGACCTTATAATTTTGACGCTCAGGCCTCACCTTATTCAAGGGGTGTAAATCCGGATGGAACCCTGCGCGATCCGGAAACCCGTTGGGCCGGGATAATGCGTAGTATTCAAACCAGCGATTTTGAAGCGGCCAATATCGAATCTCTTGAATTCTGGGTGATGGATCCATTTGTGAACGATTTATTGGGAACCGACAAGGGAGGTGATTTGTATTTTAACCTGGGTGATATTTCCGAAGATATACTTAAAGACGGACGTAAATCATTTGAACAAGGATTGCCGATCAATGCCACGGTAACCAATGTCGATACCACCATGTGGGGACGGGTTTCCAAGCTCCAATTACTAGTTAAAGATTTCGATCGTACTACTCTTACAAGCCGGCAATACCAGGATATCGGACTGGATGGCTTAAATGATGAAGATGAAAGGAGCCATAATCAAAGTTACCTTGAATCGATGAAAAGTATCCTGAATCAGAATGCGTATGACAGAGCTTTCGCTGACCCGGCTGGCGATGATTTTCATTATTTCCTTGGTTCTGATTTTGACAGTCAGAAATTAGGGATACTTGAACGATATAAAAATATCAATGGCCCGGATGGAAACTCTCCTGAATCAGCAACAGCGGTAAATTCAGTCACCTCAGCGCCTGACAAGGAGGATATTAACGACGACAATACCATGAATGAATACGAAAGGTATTACCAATACAAAATCAGTATTCGCCGCGAGGACATGGTTGTCGGCAAAAATTCGATTGCCGATATCAAGGAGGCAACTGTAAAACTGAAAAACGGGAACCCCACAAAAGTAAAATGGTACCAGTTCAAGGTGCCCATTAAAACTCCAAATGACGGAGCTTACGGTTCTATCAGCGATTTTAAATCTATCCGGTTTATGAGGATGTTCATGAAAGGGTTTTCTCAATCAAAAGTTCTTCGTTTTGCGACCCTCGACCTGGTAAGATCTGACTGGCGCAAATACACCAAAGATGTTGATGGAAAGCTTGGCAACAATTCACCCAATACCCAATTCGATATTACGGCTGTCAACATCGAAGAAAATGCAAGTCGCCTACCAGTACATTATGTGTTGCCCCCCGGAATTGAAAGGGTGATCGATCCAGCCAACCCGCAACTTCGCCAGTTGAACGAACAGTCGCTGGTGCTGCGGGCCATCGATCTTGAAGAAGGTGAAGCCCGTGCAGCTTATAAAAGCCTCAGTATGGATTTCCGTAATTACAAACAACTTCAGATGGAAGTTCATGCCGAAGCCATTGCCGGTTATCCGCTTAAAGACAACGACCTTTCATTGTTTGTGAGGGTCGGTTCTGATTATTACAACAATTATTACGAATATGAAGTTCCGCTGTCGCTTACACCTCCAGGGTTGTACAAAAGCGATATTGAAGTCGACCGTTTAGCTGTTTGGCCTGATGCCAATCGGATAGATTTGGTTATGAGCGCTTTAACTGACTTGAAGCTTAAGCGTAACGATGAACTTCGTGTGGCAGGTTCAACAGTCAGCCTCGCAAAGGAATATACAATTGCCGATGGTGTCCGTACATTGAAGATCAAGGGAAATCCGAACCTTGGCAATGTTGAAGTGATGATGATGGGTATCCGCTACAATAAAAAAGATGCCAATAATTACGGACCGCGTTCAGTCGAAATGTGGCTCGACGAGTTACGGTTGTCTAATTTTGATGAAAGTGGTGGTTGGGCCGCAACCGGAAGGGTTACAGCACGATTGGCTGATCTGGGTTCGGTTATTGTCGCCGGGAGACATCGCAGTGCCGGGTTCGGCAGCATTGATCAAAAAGTCAATCAACGCGCCATGGACGATTTAACTGAAATTGACGTTTCGGCCAACTTCGAGCTTGGCAAATTCTTTTCTGAAAAGGCGCAGGTCAAAATCCCGCTTTATGTAGGCTATTCCGAAAGCAAAAGCAATCCAAAATACAACCCGCTCGACCCCGACATAAAAATGAAGGATGCCCTGAACATGGCAGGCGGAAAAGCAGAAAGAGATTCGCTCAAAACTCTGGCTCAGGATGTTACTACGCGTAAGAGCTTCAACCTGACCAATATGAAGATTGACAAAAGCAGCAAATCAGGAAAACCAAAGATTTGGGACCCGACGAACTTCTCGCTCACCTATTCATACAACGAGCAAACGACGAGGAGTGTTAATATCGAAGGAACCCTTGATAAGAATTATCGTGGGATGTTTAGCTATAATTTTAACGGACGGCCTAGTGTAATTGAACCTTTCAAAAATTCAAAAGCGTTGAAAAAAAATGTGTTCCGCTTAATTAAGGATTTCAACTTCTCTTTGATGCCAACTCAATTTTCGTTCCGCACCGATATGTGGCGGCACTACAATGAAAGCCAACTCCGGAATATTGCCAATCCGAACATGATTATTCCAATGACAATCAATAAAGATTTTATCTGGAATAGATACTATGATATAAAATACAATTTGACCCGAAGCCTTCAGTTCGATTTTTCTACTCAGGGTACAGCACGAATTGACGAACTACCTGGTAGGTTCAACCCCAACGTTGATGATTATGCCGCGAAGAAGGATACAATTTTGAAGCACCTGTGGGATCTTGGCCGTCCTACGTTGTATCATCACACTGTGAATGTTACTTATATGGCGCCAATCAATAAATTGCCATTGCTCGATTGGACATCGCTATCGGGTACATACCAGGGAATGTATGACTGGCAGGCCGGACCAGTTACCGATACAACGGTAGTAATGGGAAACGTGATGGAAAATTCGCGCCAATATCAAGTAAACGGTATGTTAAACATGATAACACTATATAACAAAGTCGGATTTTTAAAAGATATTAACCAAAAATACGGAACAAGTTCTCGCCAGATGCAGCGTATGCAAAAGCCGAAAAAAGGGCAGGCTGGGCAACAACAGAAGCAAACGTCTCCTGAAAACGAAAAAGATGCACCGAAGATCAAGGACGTTCAATATTCGATCGAAAATATCAGGTTAAAAGCAAAAACGCCTAAATCGATCTTCCATAAACTGAAAACGCAGGACGTGGAAGTGACTGCTGTTGACAAATCCGGGGCTAAAGTGGAAGGGCAAATAGCCATCATCAACGAAAACAGAATTACATTTACTCCTGAAAAAAATGCCTCCGGAGTTAAATTTATAGTCAAGGGGAAGGTGGTAGTCAATCGCGATTTAGGACAAAAAATCATTCAATATACAGCACGTGCTCTGATGAGTGTTCGTAGTATTTCTATTAACTATTCTTCTACCGATGGAACAGTAGTGCCAGGTTTTATGCCCGTTCCGCGTGTTTTCGGCTTTGGAAATTATACTCCTAAACCAGAACCGGACGGCAGCAGTATTGGAAGCTCTACTGCTCCGGGACTTCCTTTCCTTTTGGGATGGCAGGATAAAAATTTTATGCTCCATGCAATCGAAAAAGGTTGGATAACCCGCGATAAAGCGCTCAATTCGCCTTATGTGATGTCGCACACCGAAACATTCACAGTCCGTGCGAATGTAGAACCGTTCCCCGATCTCAGGATTGATGTAAATGCCAACCGCAACTATTCCGATCGCACTACCCAATTCTACAATTACGATTCAAAAAAAACTGTGAACAAAGATACACTGGTAAACAAATCGGTTCGCGGTAACTTTACCATATCGATCAATACGATGAGCACTGCTTTCAGCAAAATGGGGAATGCGGATGATCCCCTGGCATCAAAGGCATTCCAAAAATTGAAAGATAATCGCCTGATAATTGCAAAACGACTTTCCAGTCAGCGGACAGGAGTGTATGATCCCGCGCGTACTACTTTCCCGGATGGATATGGGGCAACTTCACCAGAAGTGTTGGTTCCGGCCTTCATTGCTGCCTATACCGGGCAATCGGCTGATAAGGTGCCGTTAAACCCTATTCTTCCACTTAAATATATGCGCCCCAACTGGCATATTACTTACGAAGGGGTGGTTGCACAATCAGAATTTCTGAAAAAATACTTTAAGACACTTAGCTTTACCCACGCTTATCGGTCGAGTTACAATGTAGGTTCATTTATTTCCAATATGGATTATGTTGAAGGTGCTGGTAAAACCAATACTATTGGAAACTATATAGCTCCGAATGACATCAATTCTGTCAGTATTTCAGAGCAATTCAGCCCATTGATTGGCTTGGAAATGACCTGGATCAATGATTTCGAAACCCGTATTGAATACAAATCTACACGCAATCTTGCGTTGAGTTTTGCAAATAATCAGCTCATCGAAATGTTAGACAACGAAATGGTGTTTGGTCTAGGTTACCGGTTTACCCGTATGGATTTGATTATCAAGACCAAGAAGTCGCAGAAAGCATATTCGAACGACCTGAACATTAGGGGTGATTTATCATTCAGAAAAAATCAGACCATTTTGCGAAAGATTGTCGAGGAAAACAGCCAGACCACTGCCGGTCAGAATGCCATCACGCTTAAAACTACCGCCGACTATATGTTGAGCGACAAATTCCAGTTACGTTTATACTACGACAGAATTATTAACAAGCCGATGGTGGGTTCATTTAATACCTCCAATTCCAATTTCGGGATCAGTTTCCGGTTTACATTGGGGCAGTAGAAATTCATAAGATTTTAAATTTTCTTATCCAAATGCTTGCTAATCCCGGATTAAATTCATTTTTTTACACCAGATTTTAAAAACATGATTCAAAATACAAATACAATATGGCTTCCGTGGTGGGGTCTTCTTTCTAAAAAGTAAGAAGTAAGAGCCATATTGGTATTTTTTAAACCATACAAAGGCCTGCTTCTCTTCGGAAAAGCAGGTTTTTTAATTTTAACTGAGAATGATGATTACAATGAATAATATTTGGTGGTGGCACAGAAACTTTTCGCAATACCGTGGAAGGAAGTAGCTATCATTGTCAAAAAAAATGAACAAAAAAGCGGCTTATCGGAACACGGTAAGCCGCTTTTTTTAGCAGCCCCCTTCCCGTTCTCCGCCAGCTGGCGGAGGAAAGCCTTTTGGGGCTTGGGTCGAATGGGTTTTTGCCCTGAAAGGGCAGAATATCAATAACCCGGGGTAAACGAGGAACGAGTGCAACCCCGGGATTAAAATGAAATCTGATATTCCGGCTGACGGGAAATGATAAAAAGAGCTTGGATCTTATTTCAGCCGGAAGCTTGGTAAGTAGTTCAAAAGAGAGAATTTAAAAGATAAAAACTAAAAATTAAAATACATCGCATGCAAAAAATTAATGTACAAGTCAGTGTAAAAAAAATACTTGCCGACACATTAACACCGGTGAGTGTTTACTTGAAATTCAGGGATTTATACCCGAATTCGATCTTGCTCGAAAGCTCCGATTATCATGGCCACGAAAATGCGTATTCATTCATCTGTATCAAACCAATGGCGTGCTTCACTGCCGACAATGGGGTTGCAATTACTGAATACAACGGTCGCGAAAAAGTAACTGAAACAATTACCACAGCGAATCCAGTCGATCAGATGTTGGATGCTTTTTTTAAGTCATTCGAGCTAACAGGCGAAACCGAAGGACTTCCAGCGAACGGTTTATTCGGCTATATCAGTTACGATGCTGTAAAGTATTTCGAGAAGATTGAGATCAAAGCCGAAACAAAAGAGGCTTATTCAATTCCTGAGGTGAAATACTGTTTCTATAAGTACATTGTTGCCATCGATCATCACAAGGACATGATTTACCTGATCGAAAACCTGATGGAAGGTGAAATAAAAGAAATCGGACAGATTGAATCTTTGCTTCGGAACCTGACCTTCCAGGTTACACAATTCAAAACTGTTGGTCCGGAAACCACCAACATCACCGACCAGCAGTATCGTGAAATGGTAACCAAAGGAAAAGAACATTGCTATCGTGGCGACGTTTTTCAGATTGTGCTTTCGCGCCAGTTCTCACAGCCTTTCGAAGGCGATGAATTCAATGTTTACAGGGCTTTGCGCTCGGTTAATCCTTCGCCTTACCTTTTCTATTTCGACTACGGAACTTATCGTATTTTTGGTTCGAGTCCCGAAGCTGAGTTGAGAATTAAAAAGAACCGGGCCATCATCAACCCGATTGCCGGTACTTTCAAACGTTCCGGAAACGATGATGAAGATCGCCGTTCAGCAGAGCGTTTGTGTGCCGATCCAAAAGAAAATGCGGAGCATGTGATGCTGGTCGATCTGGCACGAAACGATCTGAGCCGCAATGCCAGCGACGTGACGGTTGACAGCTACCGACAGGTTCAGTACTTTTCGCATGTCATTCATCTGGTATCCGAAGTATCGGGTAAATTGCCCGACAATACCAATATGGTGACTGTTTTGGGCGATTCGTTTCCGGCCGGAACTTTGTCCGGAGCGCCCAAACATCGCGCCATGCAACTGATCGACACTTACGAAAACCAACGCCGAAGCTTTTATGGCGGATGTATCGGTTACCTGGGATTTGATCAGACATTAAACCATGCCATCATGATTCGTTCTTTTTTAAGTAAAGGAAATACACTTTTTTATCAGGCAGGTGCCGGTATTGTGGCCGACTCGCAGGAAGAGAGTGAACTTCAGGAAGTAAATAACAAACTTGCCGCCCTGAAAAAAGCCTTGGAAATGGCAAAAGAGATCAACTAACAGCCTCCCCCGACCCCCTCCACAGGGAGGGGGACAAAAAGGAGCAACTAATGAGCTTAAAGATAAAATACAATGTTTCACTTAAATAGTGGGCTTAAAAAATACGACAATGAAACAAAATAATACCCATTTAGAAAAAAGCGAATCCCAATCACCCCTTCCGCCAGTTGGCGGAGGCAGGGGGGAGGCTTCCATAGTCGTCATAGATAATTACGATTCGTTCACTTACAATCTGGTACATGCCATCAAAAAAATATCGGGCCTGCCGGTTGATGTGTTCAGAAACGATGAAATCGCTTTGGACGATCTCGAACAGTACGATAAAATAGTACTGTCGCCTGGTCCCGGAATTCCGGAAGAAGCCGGATTATTGCTCGACATTATCCGTAGATTCGCGCCAACAAAAAGTATGCTGGGAGTTTGCCTTGGGCATCAGGCCATCGGCGAAGCATTTGGCGGCAGCCTGACCAACATGAACCGCGTTTTGCACGGTATTGCCACACCGGTTACCAGAACTGAAGTTCCAACTGATCTGTTTGAAGGCCTTCCGCAAACATTTCAGGTTGGTCGCTACCATTCCTGGATTGTCAATTCAACCGGACTTCCGGAGTGTTTAAAGGTTACCAGTTACGACGACAAAGGCATGATCATGTCGATGAAACACACCGAATACGATGTCGAAGGTGTTCAGTTTCATCCTGAATCGGTGCTAACACCTTTGGGCGAACAAATGATTGCAAACTGGTTAGGCCTCCCTAACCCCTCCCTGCCTCGCCGGCAGGCAGGCAAAGGAGTGGCTTTATAAGTCGCCTATTCGGTAGTATATATAATGATCAAAGTCAGTCCCATCGGGACGTAATATTTGTAGCCCCGGCTTTTAAGCCGGGGTAAAGTAAGCATAGAAGTTCTGCGCCGATGTGCAAATTTTGAAAAAGGCTTTTTTGTTCTTTCGGCGCAATGGTTCAACTTTTGGTATTAATATTTGAAATTAAAGAAGCATGAAGGATATTTTAAACTATTTATTTTCTGGAGACACGCTTTCAAAAGCCGAAGCACATCAAATGCTGGTTCGCATTGCTGAAGGACAATTTTCGGATGCTGAAATTGCCTCTTTTCTGACTGTTTTCCGCATGCGCCGGATTAAAGCTGAAGAATTGGCCGGGTTTCGACAGGCATTGCTCGATTTGTGTGTGGCAATCGACCTTTCGGAATACAACACCATTGATGTGGTTGGTACCGGTGGCGATGGAAAAGATACTTTTAATATTTCAACACTTAGCGCTTTTGTACTGGCGGGTGCTGGTATCAAAGTGACCAAACATGGCAATTACGGATTGTCGTCTGTTAGCGGATCGTCAAACATGTTTGAGTATTTCGGCTACAAATTCAGCAACGATCAAAGTAAATTGCGCCGCGAAGTTGAAGAAGCCGGAATTTGTTTTTTTCATGCTCCACTTTTTCACCCGGCTATGAAAAGTGTTGGCTCGGTTCGGAAAGCCTTGAAAGTTAAAACGCTTTTCAATATGATGGGTCCGATCATCAATCCATCGTTCCCGAAAAACCAGTTGGTTGGTGTTTACGATCTGGATGTGATGGATTTGTATCACGAAGTTTTTAAGGAAAGTGGACAAAACTATATGATTGTTCACAGTCTGGATGGTTACGACGAAATTTCACTCACGGGTGATGCTCGTTTTGTTTCGAACCTGACCGAAGATAATCTTTCACCTGCTGATTTTGGTTTTTTGCCAGTTACCCAGGAAGAACTTTATGGCGGGGAAACAGTTGCCGAAGCGGCTAAAATATTTCAAAGCGTGCTTGATGGAACTGCTACTGAAGCTCAGCAGAATGTGGTGATTGCCAATGCTGCACTGGGCATTCGTTGTGTTTTTCCTGAGAAAACGTTGCTTGATTGTGTGGCTGAAGCGACAGAATCGCTGAAAAACAAAAAAGCGCTGGGAGCATTTAAAAAACTGATGGATTTGAATGGAAAAATTACCACGAAGTGGTAAAATGTTAATGACCCCCGATGGAATCGGGGGAATATGACGGCATTAAATAAAGAACCCCGAAGTGGGTTCAATAATCTGGGATAATATTGAACCCGTTTCGGGTTCCGTTTTTACTTAGTATTTTATCCCCCAATTTCATTGGGGGTGATTAATATTAATCCCATTCGGGATTTAAAGTGGATAAAAAATAAAAGTTATTATGGATATACTTGATCAAATAAATAACCACAAACGGCGTGAAATTGCTGAGGCAAAAAGCAAGGTTTCGTTAGAAGAATTAAAGGCCTCGCCATATTTTAAGAGGCCTGCCAATTCGCTTAAAACCGCTTTGCTGGCTGAAGGCGCGAGTGGTGTGATTGCTGAGTTTAAAACCAAATCTCCGTCGAAAGGGGTGATAAACGATGAGGCAGAGGCTTCGGAAGTAACTGCGGATTATGTAGTTGCCGGTGCCAGCGGCTTATCGGTTCTCACTGATGATAACTTTTTCGGAGGTTCGTTCGAAGATTTGGCCAAAGCACGCTGGGCTAATCCGAAAACACCGATTTTGCGCAAAGATTTTATGCTCGATCCTTATCAGATTTACGAAGCTAAAGCCCATGGCGCTGATGTGATTTTGCTGATTGCCGAAAGTCTGAGTAAAGGTTTGTTGCTTGAACTTACCCAGACAGCCAAAGAAATTGGGCTGGAAGTGCTGGTTGAAGTTCACAGCGCCGAAGAACTGGAAAAACTGAATCCACTGGTTGATCTGGTTGGAGTGAACAACCGTAACCTGAAAACTTTTGAGGTGGATGTTCAAACCTCGGTTCGATTGAGTGAACTGATTCCCGAACAGTTTGTAAAAATCTCGGAAAGCGGAATTTCTGATCACGAAAGCATTGCTCAGCTTCGGGCTGCCGGTTTTAAAGGTTTCCTGATTGGCGAAACTTTCATGAAAACCGACAACCCGGGCAAAGCCTGTGCTGAGTTTATTCAAAAATTGAAGTAGCTAATTCCGGGGGCGACTTCGAGTCGCCCCCGGAATAAAAAAATACGATGAACGAACTAAAAATTAAAGTCTGTGGAATGCGCGATCCTGAGAATATTTCAGGAGTTGTTGCTGCATTGCCCGATTATCTGGGATTCATTTTTTACCCGAAAAGCAGTCGGTTTGTTGGTTACGAGCTTACTTCTGAAATATTGGCAGCAGTTCCGGATTCGATAAAAAAAGTGGGTGTATTTGTTGATGAAATGCCGGTGAAAGTAATTGAAACCTGTCTTAGCCTTAATCTGGACGTGGCACAGCTGCACGGACATGAAACTCCTGAATATTGCCGGCAAATTCAAAATACTGGAATCACAGTTTTTAAAGCATTTTCGGTGGATGAACATTTTGACTTCACAATTCTGAAAGGTTATTCCAGTGTTTGCGACTATTTTCTGTTCGACACAAAAGGCCGGTTGCCGGGTGGTACAGGACAAAAATTCAATTGGAAGTTGCTCGATAATTACCAATTAAATGTGCCGTTTTTCCTGAGCGGTGGCATTGATCTGGACGATGTTGAGGCTGTTCGCAACTTCCAACATCCGCAGCTTTTCGGAATTGATATCAACAGCGGTTTCGAAATCAGTCCGGCATTGAAGGATGTGGAGAAAGTTCGGAAATTTATTGCAGAAATTAGAGTTTAAGAGACTAAATGTAAAGAGAATCAATATTTATAACGCAAGCTCCAATCTTTCCCCCTAAGGGGGAATAAGAAGGGGGCTTTTAAATCAGTAAAATGGATTACCAAGTCAATCAAAAAGGGTATTACGGAGAATTTGGTGGTGCCTACATTCCGGAAATGATGGTTCCGAATATTGCGGAACTTGAAGCCAGATACCTTGAAATCATGCATTCGTACGATTTCAGGCAGGAATTTATTGGTCTGCTGAAAAACTATGTGGGCAGGCCGTCACCATTGTACTTTGCCAAGCGGCTTTCAGAAAAATACCAAAGCAACATTTTTCTGAAACGCGAAGATTTGAACCACACCGGTTCGCACAAGATCAACAATACAATTGGTCAGATACTTGTTGCCAAACAGTTGGGCAAAACCCGCATCATTGCTGAGACTGGCGCTGGTCAGCACGGATTGGCCACTGCCACCGTTTGCGCATTAATGGGCCTGAAATGTATTGTTTACATGGGAGCAGTTGATGTGGAGCGACAGGCGCCGAATGTGAAAAAAATGCGGATGCTGGGTGCCGAAGTAATATCGGCCGTCAGTGGAAACCAAACACTGAAGGATGCCACCAACGAAGCCATGCGCGACTGGATCAACAATCCGGTTGACACGCATTATATCATCGGTTCGGTGGTTGGGCCGCATCCTTATCCTGATATGGTTGCACGGTTTCAATCGGTGATTTCAGAAGAAATGCGTTGGCAACTTGAGGAGCAGGTTGGCCGCGAAAACCCTGATCGCATAATTGCCTGTGTGGGTGGAGGTAGCAATGCTGCCGGTGCTTTTTATCATTTTCTTGATCAGGATAGTGTGGAACTGATTGGCGTTGAAGCTGCCGGGAAAGGCATTGAAACTACGGAAACTGCCGCTACTATTACACTTGGAACACCGGGAGTGCTGCACAGTTCTCGCTCTATTCTGATGCAAACTGAAGATGGACAGATTACCGAACCGTATTCCATTTCAGCCGGATTGGATTATCCCGGAATTGGCCCGATGCACGCCAATCTGGCAAAAACAGGTCGGGCAAAATATATGTGGGCTACCGATACCGAAGTACTTGACGCTGCACTCGAACTGACTCAACTCGAAGGGATTATCCCTGCACTGGAATCAGCTCATGCTTTGGCCGTTTTGCCTAAAATTAAACTCAAACCCGAAGAAATTACGGTGATCAACCTTTCAGGAAGAGGCGACAAAGACATGGAAACTTATTTGAAACATTTTGGATATTAAAAAATTATTCATACTCCGGGGGCGACTCGAAGTCGCCCCCGGAGTAAAAAACTAAATCATGAACAACAGAATAAATAAGCTATTTCAGGAGAAAAAAGAAGGGATACTTTCGGTCTATTTTACTGCCGGATATCCCAAACTGGATGATACTGTCCCAACTATTCGGGAATTGGTGAAAAACGGAGTTGACCTGATTGAAATCGGGATGCCATTTTCTGATCCGGTGGCCGATGGCCCGGTGATTCAGCACAGTAGCCTTGTTTCTTTGCAGAACGGAATGAGTGTGAGAAAGCTTTTCGGACAATTGGAAGATATCCGGCAATCGGTTGATATTCCGCTTATTTTGATGGGTTACATCAACCCGGTGCTTCAGTATGGCGTGGAGGCTTTTTGTCAAAAGTGCAATGAAATTGGCATTGATGGACTGATCATTCCCGATCTGCCTTTGTCGGTTTATGAAGAGGAATTCAAATCAATTTTCGAAGCCAATAATTTGCACAATATACTCTTAATCACACCACAGACTTCGGATGAAAGACTTCGGAAGATCGATGAAGCTTCTTCAGGCTTTATTTACATGGTTTCAAGCAATTCCACCACAGGGGCAAAAGAAGGCGTATCAGATTTCCAGACAAGTTATTTTGAGCGGATCAGCGCCTTTGAATTAAAGAACCCACGATTGATCGGATTCGGGATTTCGAATGCTAAAACCTTCAGGAATGCTTGTCAGTATGCACAAGGAGCCATTATCGGCAGTGCTTTTGTAAAAGCGCTTGGAGTTGATTTACCATTGAATGAGAAAGTTTCGCAGTTTGTTAAAACTATTGCAACCAATGTGTAATTCGGGTGCAGTTTCTTTGCTGTGTAAACTAAAAGAAAAGAATGTTTTCAAACAGCTTTCTGAAGTTATTTGATTAGCTGATTGTTTATCAATTGATTATTGGATATTGTAAGCTGTTTGGCTTTATTTTCGACTGTTAAACGGTGTTAATTGTGCGATTGGTCATACATTGGTATTTAAATAATAGTTAGGTTTAGGCAACAATTAGAAAACAAACAAACAGAATTATGCTAGAGTACGCAAAAGTTATTTTACCTAAAGTTAGTTTCAGCCGCGAGTTATTCCGGAAAGAACTGGCAAAGTGTATTAACTGGGTTGGAGATTCGGATTTAGGTCAATTACAAAAATGGTGCTTTGAGAATTTCAGGGAAATATATCCTGATATTCTGACCGAAGCCTTTGCTCCAGTAGCCTGACACACGGTAAAAGAAATTTTTTAAGGCAACAAGCCATTGAAATTACCCAGTTGGGTAGAGTGAAAAACAACAAAGGCTTCCGGAAAGGGGAGCCTTTTTCTATGACAGTACTTCGCAGAAATTGACTATATTGACTTCAAATGTTTCATTAACTGATCATTTTGATTACCCTATGGTAATCGGATTGTGAAATGGGAAGGTTATCCGGATATAAGTATCGGGTAATTATCCAGATTCAATCTTATGATTTGTGATGCTCCCGTTTTAGTAAATTCCCCAAATCTCTACCAATCCGCTGAAACCTTTCTATTCCCTGGTTGAGCGGTTCCGGGTTAATATCACCATATTCGTTGTATTTACTGTCGATCAGATAGGTTCGTGGGTAAACGATAATTTTGCTGTTGGCGGCGAATTGTTTATCCAGTCTTTCCTGAATGTTCTCCATACAGTTTTCGTACGAAACGGAGGCACGGCGGGCGGCAACATATACAATTATATCTTCAGGAGAAACATATTGTTGCAACAATTGCAGATCAGCAAGATCAAATTCGTCAGAAAAAGTAAATCCGCTATTAATCTTTCTTTCAGAGAAATGATTGTTGATAGCTTCGTGTGATTTTTGATTACAGTAGCAGAAAATATTCAGACTCAGTTCTTTGGACAGAACGGACATTTTTGACAACCATATTTCGAATCCCGGTTCCAATTCGCCAAAAGGAGGACAAACTACCACCATTTTTTTGTGGCTGACAAGTGGATATGCAAAATGACAAATATAAATTGCCTTGCTGGTCTGTGAAATGATGGAGGCTGTCTTGGTTTCGATGAACCGTTCGATCAACCCGCTTTTACGCGGCCAGCCAATCAGTATGGTGTCGGCCATTACTTCGTATGATGCCCTGATGATTCCGCTGGCAATGTTGTGATCGATGGTGGCCTTGATGTTCACCAATGTTTCGTTCGCAGAAGCCATTTTTACCAAAGATTGCAGGTTGTTCTTGGCCCTGATAAGATTTTTTTCGGCTTCCTCATTATTCGGAACTACTGATAAGATAGTTACCGGATTAGCAGATTTCTTGTTTTTCATAAATAGCGCAAATTCGAGTAACATTTCCATATTATCCAAATTGGCCAGTGGCAAAAGTATGTGTTCATCTTCAAGTGAAGTTCCTTTGTGCAAAGGCTCATCTTTCTCGGCGGTAAGAATCCGGCGTGAAGCGTTTTCAGTTAAAATAGTCGCGACCAGGCAGGTAACAAGTATCAGTAAAATAGTACCATTCAGCGCATTTTCATCGATTAATTTTGATTGGAAACCAACAAGTATCACGGCCAGTGTTGCTGCGGCATGTGAACTGCTCAACCCGAAGATAAGTGCCCGCTGATCGGATGTGTATCTGAAAATATAGCTTGTGGTGCTGGCAGCCACCCATTTGCCTATCAAAGCCACTACCGACAAGGTGACAGCTATGATTATCGCAGTTGGACCATTCAGAAGCACTTTTATATCGACCAGCATACCTACACTGATCAGGAAAATTGGTATAAATATCGATTGGCCGATGAATTCGATCCGGTTCATTAAAGTGGATGAATACGGGATCAGTTTATTGAGCGCAAGCCCAGCCACGAATGCACCGATAATAGGTTCAACTCCGGCCAGTTCTGCCAGAAACGCCGAGAAAAATACTACTGAAAGTACAAATATATAGTGCGAGGTTTTTTCACTTTCCAGTTTTTGGAAGAACCATGCAGTAATCTTCGGGATAAACCAGAACATGATGCCGGTAAATACGGCGAGTGAAGCCACCAACTGTATCCAAAAAGTCCAGCTCAGTCCGCCGTTGTTGGAACTCATTATAATAGCCAATAAAATAAGTACGGCAGTATCTGTTAAAATGGTACCTCCAACGGTGATGGCAACAGCTTCGTTTTTCGAAATTCCGAATTTGCTGACAATCGGATACGAAACCATGGTATGGGTCGAAAACATACTCGAAATAAGCAAGCTGGCAGTAAAATCGTAATTCAGAAGGTAAAAACATACCGGAAACCCGATGGACAAGGGGATAATAAAGGTGAGAAATCCGAAAACCAGACTCTTGTTTTTGTTTCGCTGAAATTCTTTCAGGTCGAGTTCCAAACCAGCGATAAACATGATGTACAACAATCCGATGGTCGAAAAAAGTTTAACTGCCGAATTTTGCTCGAGAAGGTTGATGCCATGTGGCCCGATGATTACACCTGAAATGATGAGACCGATAATTCCGGGAATTTTTAGCTTCCGAAGCAAAATAGGAGAAAGCAGTATAACAAACAGGATGACAGAGAAAACCAATACCGGGTTTTGAAATGGGCGTTCAAATTGGTGGGCTATCTGATCAAAAAAACTACCTGTCATCTCTGTAAATTAATGAATTTACAATCCTCAAATTCGGCACAAGATAGTTGAATTAATGCCTTGTTGATAATTCAGGAATAACAAAAATACTCCGAAGAAGGTGGGTTTAAAAACAATCATTATTTTCACACGATTGTAAATAATCAATTTCTAAACTTAAACTTTGAAGGAGACCTGTAAATGGCAAGACGTATTATTGGCATTCACGAAAAGCTTCCTATACTGGAAAGCTTACCACTTAGTTTTCAACATCTGACAGCCATGTTCGGAGCCACCATCTGGATTATTCGTGGAGCAGCTTTGTTGGCCATCGCTTTTTCGTGTATTGGCAAAGTTTCGGCAGCCATTTCAACCATTCCGGTGCCGGTCATGGGTGAAATTACCATGCTTCTGTATGGTGTAATTGCAGTACAAGGGTTCCGGATGTTTGTTGAGCAAAAAGTTGATTTTAGCAAGAACAGCAATATGGTGCTTGGTGCCATTACATTTGTTGTTGGTGTAAGCGGTGCAAGTGTTAACATCGGAACGGTTCAGCTCAAAGGAATGGCTTTTGCCGCCATTGTCGGAGTTATTTTATCGCTACTTTTCTGGACATTTGGCAAACTTGGACTGATGAACAAAGACGTTTAACGCTGAATAATTTCTTTCCAACTCATAAAACCGAAACAACTCTATGTCAACCAACGATTTCAACGACAAACAAGTAATGCCTGATGAAGCTGCCCTTGCTGCTGAAATAGGCGAAACAAAAGAGGTTCTCGATCGCATTTGTAGGTTCATCGAAACAGAAACCGGACAACTGGCCCGCGAATGGAAACACTACGGACAAAAATCGGGCTGGACTTTGAAGCTGTTGTCTAAAAAACGGAACTTGCTGTTTGTTGGGCCTGAAGATGGTTACTTCGTAATTGCATTTGTTTTTGGCGACCGCGCAGTCGAAGCAGTTGTGAAGAGCCAGTTGCCTGAAACCATCAAAAACGATCTCCAGAATGCCCGAAAATATGCCGAAGGTCGCGGAATCCGGTTTGAAATCAGAGACGGACGCGAACTTGAAAGCGTCTTGCAACTTATCAGGATAAAACTGGAGAACTGATGATGTTGTAATCAAAAATTCACCAGTCTTTAATCTTCATGTAATGAAATGGTGGCTACTTGCAGACAATTTAATAAGCAAATTGCTTTATGCAGTCAGCTATCCGCAAATTGGATATTTCAGTTATCTCAGACGTACATCTGGCAACCCTCGCCAGTAAAGCCAAACCGCTCCTCAAGTATTTAAAGTCGATACAACCTAAAACACTGGTTTTAAACGGCGACATCATTGATTCGTGGCGATTCAGCCGGAATTATTTTCCAAAAGCACACCTGAAAGTCATCCGCCAATTGTTGAAAATGATCGGAAAAGGGGTACAAGTGGTATATATCACTGGTAATCACGACGATGTTTTTCGCAAATTCAACAATACCCAGCTCGGAAATTTCAGCATTGTCAACCAGCTCGAATTGACTGTGAATAACCAGAATGTCTGGATTTTTCATGGCGATGTATTTGATCATATTATCCATCATTCACCCTGGTTGGCAAAGTCAGGGGCTGCAGCTTATGGCTTGCTAACTCTTATCAACAGTATGGTCAATTCAGTTCTGCGGATTTTTGGAGGTGGTGAGCTGATTCTTTACAAATCGATGAAAGACCGGATTTTGAAAGAGAAAAAGGTGCTGACCAATTTCGAAAAGGCCATTGCCAATGCAGCGCTCAGCAAGGATGTTGATTTGGTTATTTGTGGTCACACACACATACCAGTCGATAAAACAATTATTAACGAGAAAGGGGCTGTAAGGTACATCAACTGCGGCGATTGGGTCGAACATTTTTCGGCAGCCGAATTTGTTGATGGAAACTGGAGCCTTAACTATTACAAATCAGACTCTGAAGAAGAGATCGAATCTCCAAATGACGAACTTTTTATTCCGAATAAAAAACAACTTTTCAAATCTATTTTGGAAGAAATGAAGGTTGCCAGTTTCTTTTAGAGTATCAGGTATCAAGACAATTACCAATAACCAATATTGAATAACCAATCACTAATGAAAGTTTTATACGCTATACAAGGAACAGGAAACGGGCATCTTGCAAGGGCAACCGAAATTGTCCCGATCCTGAAGTCGATGGTTGAAACCGATGTTTTGGTCAGCGGTACCCAATCCGACTTGAAAGTGCCGTTTCGAATCGATTATCAGTTTTCAGGAATGAGTTTTATGATCGGGCAAAACGGTGGAGTCGATATTCCGGCCACCATCCGCAAAATGCCGGTTTTGCAATTCATCAACGATATCAGACATTTGCCAGTTGAAAAATATGATTTGGTAATCAGCGATTTCGAACCGGTTTCGGCATGGGCTTGCTGGTTCCAAAGAAAAACCTGTATTGGCCTTAGCCATCAGAATGCTGTTTTGCATCCGTCGGCACCAAAACCTGAAATTCAGGATATTGTGGGAAAATTTATTCTGAAACATTATGCCCCGGTGAACTATAAATATGGTTTTAATTTTAATTCCCTCTCTCCTGAAATATTCCCTCCTGTCATTCGTCGCAACATTCGGAATGCTGAATCCACCACCGAACCACATTATACGGTTTACCTGCCAGCTTACAGCGATCAGCAGATTCTGCATGTTTTATCCCAGATTCAGGATACCGAATGGCAGGTTTTTTCCAAACATTCGAAAACTAAATATACGGTTGGTAATGTTCAATTTCATCCGGTTTCGCTCGAAGGATTCACCCAAAGTTTCCTAAGTTGTAGTGGTTTGATTTGTACCGCAGGTTTTGAAGGCCCGGCTGAAGCCATTTATCTGGGAAAGAAACTTTGCGTAATTCCGATGAAAAATCAGTACGAGCAATATTGCAATGCAGCTTTCCTGAAATCAATGGGCATCAAGGTGCTTGATAGTTTCTCGAAAAGCGTTCCTGTATTAACCGGTTGGACTAAGAATTCATTCGTTCTTGAAATAAAATTTCCTGATATCACCCGCGGAATACTGGAAGGAATACTGGCAAAGCATGGATACGAAAATCCGGATAGAACTTTTCAGAAAATGAAACTTGAATTTGCCCGTTTGCTGGCGACGCAGGGAACCTATAACTTCTAAAATGCGCTTTTCTCCGGAAGATATTTCCAGAACCTTTTTGGCAAAAACTGGCGGTGAACTTTGTCATTTTTTCTCTCCTGAATACAAATGCTTTTGTAGTATTGTTTCCATAGTTTCTGAAAAAGTTTCTCGTCGTCGGCCAGAAGTGACGAATGCAGTTGCCCGTTTTGCGGATTAACCCTCAATTCGTCGAATACCACGCGTGAAACGGTTTTCAGATCGTACAAAAATCCATAATTACGCTTCAGGTCATAAATAATCCATGATTGATCGGCGTATCGGTCGTGGAAATGAGGAATGCAGAGCGGAAGAACATCATAAATTGGTGCAAACGAAGCGTAATAGCTATTTTCAACTGTTTTCTGAAATCGGACAAACATGTTTATTCGCTGGGCTTCGCGGCAAACTTTGAAGTGCAGCTTATTGATCTCGATCACCACAGACTCCGAAAAGTTGGTTTCTTCGTTTTTGTTTGAATCGATCACCAAACGAATGTATTTCACAAGTAACAAAGGCGTGTCGGGCAATCCCGCAAGGAAAACCCGATAAATTCGGTGTGCGTTTTCTTCTGAAGAATGCGAAACGATGCCTTTCCAAACACGTTCCGCTTTTCGGTCGTCAGTTTCAATCGCTAAAGTTGAAGCAAACAAAACATTCTGGCTTCCTTCTCCTGCAAGTATTTCGTCAGGAAATTGCCTTCGCTGGTAACTTTCGAAAACCAATGTCAGCAAACCTTCAAAAGTATTATCAAACGAAAAAACGTTCATAAACAGACATTTGCAATTTTGTGAAAATCCTGAAAGGATTTAATGTTAATGATCCCCAATGAATTCTACTCTTTATATACAAATCAGGATCAGTATATCTTTCTGGCCTGAAGGGCCAATATAATTCAGCCCAGGGCAAAGTTTCGGGAGGAACGAACCGAAACGTCGCCCTGGATAAGGGGAGCGCAAGGAAAACCGTCCGCGGGGAAATGAAAATTAGGACAATAAACTTGTTTCGGGCGGAATTGAGTCCTATAATTGCCTGAGAAATGAAATTCATCTTTTTCGTCCGAAATATGAATTGTTCTTTAATGAACGCTATCTCGCGGACGATTTTTTTACTCGTTTTACAACCCAGGGCGACACTCCTTCGTCGTTTGCCCTGGGCTAGATTGTGCTGTCCCTTCAGGACGTTTCCGTTTTTGTTAATCATCATTTTCATTTCTAAATGATTTGTATAAAGAGTGGCAATGAAATTGGGGGAATAGAAAAACATGTGTACCACCACTGACCACTACCTCAGCGCCGGCATCATTGGGTAAAACAACTTTAATTGAACAGCAGAATCACTTCCGGCGGCTTTCTTTTCAAGCAAAAGCTGGCGGACTATTTCAGGCTTTAAATCCTGAACATTCTGAGAGCGAAGTTCGTTGCAGGTGATAAAATACCGGGCGCGTTTCATCACCACACCCATTTTTTGAAGGTGCGAGGAGTTTAACCGGTTGTGTTTGCGGCCCATCAGAATCAGCTGAACCGACTTGGTCCCGATCCCGGGAATTCGCAGCAGCATCAGCGGATCAGCTTTATTGATGTCAACAGGGAACAGGTGCGGATTGCGCAAAGCCCAGGTCACTTTCGGGTCGAGTTCCAGATCGAGATTGGGATTTTCGGTATTTACGATTTCGTTGGCCTTAAATCCATAGAAGCGCAACAACCAATCGGCCTGATACAAGCGGTGTTCGCGACGGAGTGGGGGAGTATTCAATGCCGGAAGCCGGTTGTCGTAACTGTTTACGGGAATGTATCCTGAATAATAAACCCGTTTCAAGTCGCGCCGGGTATAAAGTGCCGATGACAGTTTCAGAATAGTATGGTCGGTGTCGTTGGTGGCTCCGATAATCAGCTGCGTACTTTGTCCGGAAGGACTGAAAAGCGGTGCTCCCCGATATTTTTTGCGCTCTTCCTTCGATTCCAAAATGTTGGTAGAAATGATTTTCATCGGTTCGAGTACACTTTTGAAATCTTTGTCAGGAGCAAGTAGCTTCAGGTTATTTTCGGTAGGTATTTCAATGTTCACACTCAAACGGTCGGCCCACCTACCTGCATCGGCAATCAATTGCGGACTGGCACCCGGAATGGTTTTCAGATGAATGTAACCATTGTACTTGTGTTCAATCCTGAGCAGTTTGGCAACAGAAACCATCCGTTCCATGGTGTGATCGGGATTTACCAGAACTCCTGAACTCAGGAAAAGGCCTTCGATATAATTGCGGCGGTAAAATTCGATGGTCAGGTTGGCAATTTCTTCAGGAGAGAAGGAAGTTCGTGGAATGTCGTTGCTTTTGCGGTTGATACAATAGGCGCAATCGTAAATGCAGTAATTGCTGAGCATGATTTTGAGGAGCGAAATGCAACGTCCGTCTTCGGCAAAACTGTGACAAATGCCCCAGGCAGAGGCATTTCCAATGCCACTGGCGGTGTTGCTTCGTTTGGTTCCGCTCGATGCGCAAGATACGTCATATTTGGCGGCTCCGGCTAAAATCTTTAATTTCTCAAGGCTACTTTCTGAAATCATTGCAGTTTATCGTTTTTCAATTGACAGCCATTTAATCATTGTTGTTTGAACAAGATAATGGAATCAAACGAAAACCAAAAAGGAGTTGGCGATTTATTTTTCTGCTGAGAAATATTTTTTTTTGAAGTTTTTTTATTCTGAATCGCCGTTTAACTTCTCCGGTGATGAAAAAGGCGAACTTGAAACTTGGAACCTTTTTTACGGCTGGTATCCAGATTGGTTCAGAATCATTTGGAAATCAGTATTGTTCATCAAATCCGGAAGCTTCACATCCGGATGTACTTTCATATACGAGCGAACAATCTGCCATCCAATCCATGTTCCGGTGCGGGCGGGCGATTGATCTGTAAATGCTGAAGTATAAGGTCCATCGTCGATAAAACGTTTTACGGTCATTCGGTCGGTCGAGAACAGGAATTTGTTTTCGGCAAGGGAAGTCCACATCGAAGCCTGGTTTTTTGTGCAAAAGTCAAGTTGCTTTTTTGTATAACCGATCTTCAAAGTATCCGGAAGATCGGGCAACATGGCATCCAGAAAATACATCCTTTTTCCTTCCTGAATCATTTGGCTGAGCAAGCTATTATTATTGTCAGCGTTGGGCCATTCAGTCACAGCCCAGGCGTACATCACGTCGGGAATTATCTTTTCAGGATGCATGTTTCTTCGTTTGTACAATGGCAACCCCAACTGTTCGTAGAAATGGCTGTTAGCTCCCATATACTTGTCCAGACTTACTCCGATAAGATTCTCGGCAGTTACTACCGACTGGTTAAATCCTGAAATACAGGTATAAATTACCGGAATTTCTTTTGCCGGAAAATAGTATTTGTAATGTTTGAATGCCAACTCGGCTTTCTTCCTGAATTCAATGGTATCAACCTTCCCGGCTACATTTTTTTCAAGTTTCAGGATAAGTGTGTCCGAAACAAAGGTATAAATCAACTGAGGAAAATTTTCCTGATCAGGACTTCCAATCCCTATCATCCGGTAAACGAAAATGTCGAAAAAATTGCCGTATGAACTTTTTAATACTGGAATTGCTGCCGTTACCTGATCCTGTTTCAGCTTAAGCAGATCAACATCCAGATGCTTGATTTTTAGATCTACTGAAACATTTAAAACGCTTATATTCAGTGCATTACGCGTGCAGGAGAATAAGATAACAGTTAAACACAAAAGCAAAAATACTCGTTTCATTCAGGATAATTTTTGATAATTACGGACGAACTGCTTTTTTATTGTCATTTTAAATTTAAAAGTCGAGATTTGCAGTAAACAAAACTAAGTCATTCCTGCGTTATATTTGCAAACTATGAAACTGATTTTTGCAGAAGTTTGTTTGGCATAAATATTTAAAGCTGGCTTTCAACCATTAAACAAAAAGCGATGAAACGAATTACTTTATTTGCAGTCCTTTTTACCATTGTATTAACCAGTTGGGGCAAAACCAGAGTGCAACTTTCCTTTAACGGAAGCCCTTCAGTAAACTGGATGAATACCAATAATCGGTATTCGTACAATGAAAAATTAACGCTTGGATATGATTTTGGAATAAGCGGCGACGTTTTCTTTTCGGAAAACGAGCGCTATTCATTGCTGACAGGATTGCAGATTATAAATACCGGAGGCGCTATTTCATACCGAACCAGTAATTCTTTCGAGTTTGCCGGAAGCGACCTGGAACCTGGTACCCAGATTAAATATCGCATACGATATGTCGAAATACCTCTTTCCATCAAACTCAAAACCGATCAGTTTCGCCGCGTACGCTATTGGGGACAGTTGGGGCTATCGGCAATGGTGAATATCGGTGCAAATTGCGATACCAACGAAGGTACATTCAGAAAAGCGAATATCAATAGCGAAATTAATTTGTTTAATCTGGCCATGAATGTGGGAGCCGGATTTGATTTTGATTTGGGCGGAAACAATTCGGTAACTGCTGGTTTGATTTTCCAGAACGGATTGGTTGATGTAACTACAGATCATGGCTTATTAACCGACAAAACCATTATCAATTCGTTGAAATTGAGGGTCGGACTGATTTTTTAAAGAGTATAACTATGAAGATTGCGATTGCTCAGCTCAATTATCATATCGGAAACTTTGCCCTGAACACCGAAAAAATTATCGATTGTATCAACAAATCGAAAGATGCCGGAGCCGATCTGGTTGTTTTTTCCGAATTATCGGTAACCGGTTATTATCCGCACGATCTGCTCGAAAGGAAAGAATTTATTGAGCAATCATACAAAGCCATCAATCAGATTGCTTCCTGTTGTACTGGCATCGCTGCCATTGTTGGAGGACCAAGCATTAATCCGGAACCTCGTGGGAAAAAGCTTTTCAATTCGGCTTTTTTTATGTGCGACGGCGCTGTTCAGCATGTGGTAAACAAATCGCTTCTGCCGACTTACGATATTTTTGATGAATATCGTCATTTCGAACCAAACAAGCATTTCAGCACATTCGAATACCTTGGGAAAAAGCTCGCAATCACCATTTGTGAAGATCTTTGGGACGAGCAGGAGACTCAAAATGAGTTCGGACGCGAAAAACTGTACCAGCTTTCTCCATTAAAAGAGTTATCAGCTTTGAATCCTGATTTGGTGATTAATATTTCCGCATCTCCGTTTTCCTACAATCAGGAAAACTGGCGCAAGAATATCCTGATCAAAAATTCCATCAAATATCAATTGCCCATTTTGTATGTAAATCAGGTCGGAGCCCAAACCGAACTTGTTTTCGATGGAGGTTCAATCTTACTTGATAAAAGCGGTAATATTCAGGAAGAACTGAACTATTTTCAGGAAGATTTCAGGATAATTGATACCGAAATTCCTTCAGGAAAGCTTCAACCAAAAACCGAAACCATTGAAAAAATTTACCATGCCTTGATTTTGGGTATCCGCGATTATTTCACAAAAATGGGGTTCAAAAAAGCTACTTTGGGTTTATCCGGAGGTATTGACTCGGCTTTGGTGTTAGTGTTGGCCGTTGAAGCACTTGGTAAAGAAAATGTGCGGGTCTTGCTGATGCCGTCGCAATATTCGTCTGATCATAGTGTTAACGATGCTTTGCAATTGGCTCAAAATCTTGGCATTCAACATGAAATCATCGCCATTCAGCCGATGGTCGATAGTTTTGAACAGAGCCTTTCTCCTGTTTTTACAGGTCTTTCAAGCGATATTACCGAAGAAAACATTCAGGCACGAACCCGGGGAATTCTGCTGATGGCAATCTCGAATAAATTCGGGAACATTCTGCTTAACACTACCAACAAAAGCGAATGTGCCGTTGGATACGGAACTTTATACGGCGACATGAACGGTGGACTTTCGGTGCTGGGTGATGTTTACAAAACCGACATTTTTAAAATGGCCAGGTGGATCAACCGTGATCATGAAATTATTCCTGAAAATACAATCCTGAAGCCACCTTCGGCCGAGTTACGACCCGATCAGAAAGACTCTGATTCACTGCCCGATTACGGTATTCTCGATCAAATTCTTTTCGATTATATTGAACTGAACCTTTCTCCTGAAGAAATCATTTCCAAAGGATTTGATGAATCAACAGTTTTGCGGACGGTCAGAATGGTTAACAACAACGAATACAAAAGATTTCAGGCGCCGCCAATCCTGAGAGTTAGTTCGAAAGCTTTTGGGTTTGGGCGACGAATGCCTTTGGTAGCGCGGTATTCCTGATGGCCCCCCTTCCCGTTCCCCCCAAGGGGAAGGCTTAAAAAAATGATTTGCTGTTGTTTTCACCCAGAATTGGATAATCTATAATACCGGTTAAATAAGAATTGGAAAAGGGGGACAGATTAGGAAAATAAATGTCCCGAATTTCCATTACTAACAAATTTATTTAACTTTGATGCTGCAGAACATGAAAAATTATTTCTATGGCGAGTCATGAAGTGGGGATGAAAGAAGTACTTGAAAATCCAAAATCTATTTTCAGTGCCTTGACCCCTGAAGAAAAAGAGGATTTACAACGCAATATCACTTTGGCATATTTCAAAAAGAATGAATTCATTTTCAAGGAAGGCGAAAAACCTACAGCCTTTTTGTTCCTGAAAGATGGGAAAGTTATTATTTACAAAGAAGGATTGGCTGGACGTGAGCAAATCATCCGGATGACCAAACCATTTGGTATTATTGGCTATCGTGCTTTATTAGCTGATGAACTGCACATCGGTTCTGCCATTACGCTCGAAGACTCAACTGTTTGCATAGTCAGCATTGATTATCTTTATAAAAAATTGCTTAAAAACCCTAATTTTTCGCTTCGGCTGCTCCAAAAATTAGCCAAGGAGCTTGGGTTCTCAAATGGTAGAACTGTTACCCTGACACAAAAACACATTCGCGGTCGTCTTGCCGAATCTCTTCTTTTGCTGAAAGAAAAATACGGCTGGGAGAATGATGGCGCTACCCTGAAAGTTTACCTGTCACGGGAAGACCTCGCCAACTTGTCGAATATGACAACTTCAAATGCAATCCGTACTTTATCCACTTTTGCCGGCGAAAAGGTGATCGCCATTGATGGTCGCAAAATCCGGATTCTCGATATCAACCGACTGGGAAAAATCAGCCTTTTGGGGTAGGAAAGTTTCAAGTTACTGCCAAATCAATAATCAAGCGGTTTATTTTGTCTATTGCCTTGATTTACTTTTGTAGATTTAATTGTAATGTTGGATTGAATGCTTTAGTTTTGAGACCACACATCAATTCAACCGGAGAATACCCCAATGATAAATAGTCGGAAACGAAAAATCAGAGAAAAACTACTTAAAGCATTTGGATCAATCAAAGATGACTCATTTAGCTTTGAACAGATAGAAACCTATTTCAGGAAAAAGGACCATTCAAATTCATTTCAGGTTTTGTCGGATAAAACTTGCAACGATCTGGATTTCCGTGAATTGTTCATGTTTATCGATCGTACAAATTCAAAAGTCGGGCAATATTACCTTTATAACAAGTTAAGAACGATCCCATTAGATTCAAGTAATTTGGTTTTAACCGAGAAGCTAATTGAGTATTTCACACTCAATACAGATTCACGCATTGACGTTCAAACTCAATTGGCAAACCTGAACGAACACGAAGCTTTTTACATTACTTCATTATTTCAGGATGAACATATAAATCCTCCAAAATGGTTTTTCGTCGTTCGGCTTTTGTCGTTCACAAGCGTACTTTCACTAATCCTGATGTTTTTTAATCAGGTGATATTCTTTGTGTTAGTGGTAGTATTTATCATCAACATTGTCATTCATTACTGGAACAAAAGAAACCTATACCAATACCTGAGTTCTATTCCACAACTTTTAAGGTTAAATAGTGTTGCCAGTGAATTATTTAAGCTCAATCCCCTGAAAGAATTGAATCCTGATCTTCAGAAATCAATCAGCATTTTAGATACGATTCGCAACAGAATGATGTTTTTCAAACTGGAAGCAAAATTGCAGGGCGATATGGAAGCCGTCTTCTGGGGAATTCTGGAGCTTTTCAAAATACTCTTTTTAATTGAACCATTGCTTTTGTTCGGCGTATTGAGACGGCTTGATACCAAACGAAAAGAAATTGAAGACGTTTTTCTGTTTGTCGGACAGGTAGATACGCTGATTTCTATCGCTTCATTAAGAAAAGGGCTTGTTAAATATTGTATTCCAACCGTTACTGCGGAACAAAAAAGAATTGTCGCAACAGAAGTATATCATCCTTTGATTATTGATTGCGTGTCAAACAGTATTCAGGTTGATAAAAAATCGATTTTACTTACCGGCTCAAATATGTCAGGCAAAACTTCGTTTATCAGAACTATTGGAATTAATGTAATATGCGGGTTGACTCTAAACACTTGTTTTGCTGAACGTTTCACGATGCCCAGAATGGGTATTTTATCCGCAATACGAATCAGTGACGATTTAATGAACGACAAAAGCTATTATTTCGAAGAAGTTCTGACAATCAAAGAGATGATTGATCAAAGTGAGAATAGGAAACCTAATTTGTTCTTACTCGATGAGATATTTAAAGGTACCAATACGGTCGAGCGGATTTCGGCAGGCAAAGCAGTTTTATCATATCTGACAAAGGCCGCAAATATTGTTTTTGTATCGACACACGACATCGAACTGGCCGATTTGCTGAATACAGAATACGAGCTATATCATTTTAGCGAAAGGGTTGATAATAAGACTGTTGATTTTGACTATAAGCTGAAAGATGGCCGGCTGAAAAACAGGAATGCTATCAGAATCCTTCAAATAAACGATTATCCTGAAGTCATTATTAATGAAGCAATAGAGCTATCGAAAGATTTGGATAGCAATTCAGCAAGAAAAGTAATCATCTAAACAGTATTAATCACAGCGTTTTATTCTTGCAGGTAAACACGTTTAACCCGCTGTGAGATGCCGGTAAGTATTTCATAAGGTATGGTTCCAATTGTATTGGCAATGTCGCTCACCAGAATGTGTTCGCCCATCAGTTCCACTTCGTCGCCAACCGCAACATGCAAACCTGTCACGTCAATCATGCACATGTCCATACAAATATTCCCGATTATTGGCGCAATTTGCCCTTTCACATATACTTTTCCTACTCCATTGCTTAATCGTCGGTCGTATCCGTCAGCATAGCCAATCGGAAGAATGGCAATCTCAGAATCATGAACTGCCAATCCTTTCCGTCCGTAACCGACCGTTTCTCCAGCTCTAATCCTTCGTATCTGCGACACCGTGGTTTTCAATCTGCTGATGCTTCTGATTTGCTCGTTACCACAGGAACTTACTCCATATAAGCCAATTCCAAGCCGCACCATTTCAAACTGATATTCTGAAAATCGTTCGATGCCGGCCGAATTCAGGATATGCCTGAATACTTTGTACGGAAGCTTTTCAATGATCATCGAACTGAACTTTTGGAACTGCTGAATCTGGCCAATGGTAAAATCGTCGTGAACTGATTCATCGGCTCCAGCCAGATGAGAAAAGACCGAGCGAACCACCATTTGTTCCTGTGCAATCAGCTTTCCGATCAAGCGTTCAATTTTAATTTCAGAATCAAAACCAAGGCGATGCATTCCGGTATCCAGCTTCAAATGAACTGGATAACGTAATACTGCATTTTGTTGCAATACTTTTCTGAATGAATCGAAAATTTCTTCGGAATAAATATTGGGCTCGAGTCTAAACTCGATCATGTTTTCAAAACTATGTTCCTCCGGATTCATCACCACTATCGGCAGATCGATTCCTGCCTGACGAAGTTCAACGCCCTCGTCAGCAACTGCTACAGCGAGATAATCAACCTTGTGGAACTGAAGAATCCGGGCAATTTCAGCCATTCCGCTTCCATACGAAAATGCCTTCACCATTATCATGATACGCGTTTCCGGTCGAATAAGTGAACGGAAAATGTTGAGATTGCCAATTAGGGCATTCAAATCAATTTCGAGAACTGTTTGATGGTATTTTTTCTGAAGTAAAGATGAAATACGTTCGAAATGAAAGTCCCGGGCACCTTTCAGGAGCAAACATTCCTGATTGTAGTTACCAGGCTGAAACGATTCAATAAATTGGTCGGTCGTTTCATAAAATTCAGCCGACATTTCAAACAAAGCGGCATGTTTCTTAATTCGCGAACCAATCCCGATTAAGTGGCTGGTTTTATTCAGTTGAAGTAACCGTGCAACTTCCTGATACAATTGTTCATCTGTAATTCCGGATTGCTGAATGTCAGACAAGATCACCGTTTTTCGCAAATAAGGAGCTTGTGCATGGTTGTTTAAAAATGCCAGCGCAATTTGCAGTGAATTGATGTCAGAATTATAATAATCGTTTATCAGCAGACAATTGTTGATGCCTTCTTTCATTTCAAGGCGCATCGCCACAGGCTGAATATTCCGGAACGATTCCAGAATTGAGTTGTCGGCATAATGCTGTGAAAGCAGAAAAGCCAGGCAATGTCCGGCATTTTCGAGATTGGCCGCATCCTGAAATGGCAAAGTAATCCGGTATGTTTTTCCTTCAAAATCAGTAACCAGTTCAACTCCATTTAAAATTGCTTCAGTTTTGAAATAAAGATCAGCTGATTGGTCAAGGAATGACCATGCCAGAAGTTTTACAGATGAATTTATCTCTCCGTTACTTAATGTTGAATGAACCAGCGGCTGATCTTTGCAGTATATCAAAGTGTTACACGATTCAAAGAGTTTCAGCTTTTCTTCCAGTTTTTGTTGTTTCGAGGTGAAATTTTCCTGATGTGCTTCGCCGATATTGGTTAAGATGCCAATGGTTGGCTGTATAATTTCCTGCAAATGTTGCATTTCTCCGGGTTCTGAAATTCCCGCTTCAAAAATGGCAAGTTCAAAATCAGCACTCAGATTCCAGACCGACAAAGGAACACCCACCTGCGAGTTATAGCTTTTTGGACTGCGAATAACCGCATGATTGTGAAGTAATTCGAACAACCACTCTTTCACGATGGTTTTCCCATTGCTACCGGTTATTCCTATTACTGGAATGTCGAATTGAGAACGGTTCCAGGCAGCCAGCTTTTGCAAGGCTTTCAGCGAATCCTCAACAACCACGAAACAACAATTTGTGTAGTTCAGGTATTCTTCTGAAAAGTCAGAAACAACAAAGGCCTGAACTCCCGCATGAACCAGGTCTGAAATATACCGGTGTCCATCGTTTCGCTTCGTTTTCAGGGCAAAAAACAAGCTCGATTCCGGATCAAAAATGGTTCGGCTGTCAATTGCTATAGATGAAATTGAAATTTCGGAAATCAATTCAGGAGCATGAAACTCGCCACCCACAATTGATGAAACCTGACGAACTGAAAGAATTGGCATTATCGGGTAGCTTTGGTATAACAAGAACGGCACAAAGGTTCATATTCATCTTTTTCGCCCAGCAAAACCAGTTTGTCGGCTTTCGAAAAACGATGCGAAAACTGAGCCACATCGCCGCACCTCATGCAAATAGCGTGAACTTTTGTAATATGATCGGCCACTGCCATTAACCCGGGAATCGGGCCAAATGGTTTTCCTTTAAAATCCATGTCCAGTCCGGCAATGATAACACGAACACCCATATTGGCAAGCGAAACGCTAACGTCGATCAGTCCATTGTCGAAAAACTGGGCTTCGTCGATCCCGATAACATCTACATCGCTGGCCAAAAGAATAATGTTTCCTGAAGTTTCAACCGGAGTACTCAGAATTGAATTTTCGTCATGCGAAACTACTTCAGCTACCGAGTAGCGGGTATCAATGGCCGGTTTGAAAATCTCGACTTTTAATCTGGCAATTTTTGCACGCTTCAATCGTCTGATCAATTCTTCGGTTTTTCCTGAAAACATCGAACCTGCAATGACTTCAATGCTGCCGATCTTTTTTTGTCTGTCAATACCCCTTTCAATAAACATGTATTTTATGTGCTAAAGATTTTTGTATTTTTACCATCATTCAGTGACCGGTTCCACCTCTAATTGTTAAAGGTACTCCGGTTCTAAAAACAAAGGTAAATTTAAATCATTACGAAGGAAAAATCAGCTTATTTTACAGATTAAAATCACAAATAGAAATGGACAAGCGCACATTGGTTCAGATCATCGTTAAAGATCTGGAAGAACTAAAAATTTTATCCGAAGAAGTTGCAGATAGTCAGGACAATTCATCGCTGGTGATTGATCTTGCATTAAACAAAGCCCGTCTTTTGATTCAGGAAATTGAGTTACTCCGTGAATTGGCCGGAAATTCAGAATCATTGTCTGAAGAACCTGAAGAAGAAAGTTTTAATGAGGACGAAGATGAAGTCTCAAATATTAGTTTTCCTGATCCTGAACTTGAAATTTTAAATTTCGAAGAAGGGGAATTTCCGGAATCTGAGCAATTCATTAATGAGGAAGTTCAGGAAGACGAAGACAAAGAAGATGAAGAGGACAATGACGAAAACGAAGAGGACGATTTAGATGAAGAAGATTTGGAAGATGAATCTGAGCCAGAAGCAGAGGATGATCTGACAGAAGATTTGGAAGACGATGATTTAGCAGTTGAGGAAGATGATTCAATCGATGACGAAGACGATGATGAGGACGAACTGGATGAAGAAACTGAAATTGAAGAGGAAGAAGAATTGCCCCAGGAAAAGCCGACCATCCAGGTCACTGAATTAAAAACTGAATCACATTCAGGAATCCGGGAGATTAATATTGACGATCCGGATGATGACTTCGAAATTGAACATGCCCAATTTTCACCTTCAGCTGGATCAACTTCAAGGCCACCCATGCGGGAAATACCAAAACCTGAAAATCCGGTGGTTGGGGAATCTTTCCAGAAAGAGCGTTCATTGAATGATTCGATTGGAGAAAATAAATCGATAGAATCCAAACTGACCAACACTCCAATCACTAATTTGCGGGCAGCTATTGGTCTAAACGACCGATTTATCTTTATCCGTGAAATTTTTGATAACAACACAGAGAAATACAATACTGTTATTGAACAACTTGATAAAATGGAAAGTATTCAGCAGGCGGTTGAATATCTGAAAGCCAATCTCAGTATGCAAAAAAATGAAGCCAGTCTAAAATTCGTTGATTTGCTGAAGCGTCGGTTCACGAAATAATAGAGCAAATAAAGAGATGGGGAAATTATTTTTGGTGCCTACACCAATCGGCAATCTGGAAGATATGACCTTCCGAGGAATCCGTATTTTAAAAGAAGTAGATTTGATCCTGGCTGAAGACACGCGCACTTCAGCCAAACTTCTCAATCATTACGAAATAAAAAATAAATGTATTTCTCATCACAAGTTCAACGAGCACAAGACTGTTGAAATGATTGCGAGTCAGATTGAGAATGGCAAAAATGTTGCTCTTATTTCGGATGCCGGTACTCCCGGAATCAGCGACCCCGGATTTCTGCTTGTAAAAACCTGTCTCGACAAAGAAATTGAAGTAGAATGCCTGCCCGGAGCAACAGCCCTGATTCCGGCGTTGGTCAATTCCGGTTTTCCAACCGACCGTTTCACATTCGAAGGATTTCTTCCTCAAAAAAAAGGCAGACATAAAAAAATCAAAGAACTTCTTACTGAACCCAGAACAATGATTTTTTACGAATCGCCATACAGGTTAATCAAAACTCTGGAACAGTTTGCCGAGTTCCTTGGGTCCGATAGGAGAGCTTCTGTATCGCGCGAATTATCGAAGTTCTTTGAGGAAAACCGAAGGGGAACACTGGCCGAGTTAATTGAATACTTTGGGTCAAAAGCCATTAAGGGCGAAATTGTGATTGTTTTGGAAGGTTTTAAATCCGCCACAACAGAAGAACTGGAAGAAGAATGAGAAAATACGAGTATCTTTTTTTTGATCTTGATAATACTCTTTGGGATTTTTCTGCAAACTCGAGGGAAGCATTGAAAGAAATGCTTGAAAAACTGGATATTATAAGTCAGATTGGGTCATTTGATGACTATTTCCCTATTTATGAAAAAATCAATGAATCACTCTGGAAGGATTACAGAGAAAAAAAAATCACCAAAAATTCTTTAATTGTTGAGCGTTTTTCGAGATCGCTCGAAGCATTCAAACTTCCCAATCAAGATTGGGAAGGAATCAACCGCCTGTATTTAGAATGTATGGCTCTGCAAACGCGGTTATTTCCCGGTACACTCGAAACGCTTGGATATCTGAAAGCAAAAGGATATCAAATGCACATTATTACCAATGGTTTTAGAGAGGTACAACACGCCAAACTTAAGAATTGCGGATTGTCAGATTTCTTTGGCAAAGTGTTTATTTCAGAAGATATCCACACCACAAAACCTCACCGTGAAATTTTTGAATACGCCCTAAAATCGACCAATGCATCCAAGAAAAAAAGCATTATGATAGGCGATTCGTGGGAAACTGATGTTGAAGGTGCGATGTCATTCGGAATAGATCAGATTATGTTTCTGAATAACGGACTGAATATGGTTCCGGAATTGATAAAAATGAACATTTTGTCAGCAAATTCTACCTTTTTGGAGTTGAAACGTAACACCAGAACCTATTTTGTCGATGAAATTGTCGGGCTAAAGGTTATTTTGTAATTTATATTAATTCTAAATAATGAAATCGGTATTTGTTTGCTAATAATGTAATTGTCTTTATGTCAGTTGTTTATTTTTACTTTATGTTTTTTAGACATGTTTTCATTGATTTAATATTTGTTAACATTGTTAAAATATGTAATTATTTATCTTCGTAGATCAACGATCCTATCTGCAATTTTTTAAATTTGTCTTCGTATTAGGCATTAGTACATTTAATGTGTAGTACCAATTTGAAAAGGGGGTCTCGAATAATTCTGATAAAAATTTCCGGAAGATTTGATTTGGGGGAATCAAATCTTTAAGTTGAATGACTATTGAAGAGGAAATTTCAAATTAGAGTTAACTTACCTATTTTTCATTATAAATCGATGCTGTTTAATTTAAATTTATTTTACATGAAAAAAATCGCGTTATTGCTTGCATTCTTTGCAATTGGTTTGCAGGTCTTGATGGCCCAAACCAAAGAGATCTCAGGCACTGTAACCTCTGCCGACGACGGAGGGTCAATTCCTGGAGTATCTGTGTCAGTGAAAGGAACTACTATGGGAACGATCACCGATATGGCCGGTGCGTTCAGGTTGAAGGTACCTCAGGATGCCAAAACCCTATTATTTACTTTTGTGGGGATGGCTACTCAAGAAGTTGCTATTGGTAATCAAACAACTTTTAATGTTAAGATGACTTTCTTAAACATCGCTGTTGAAGAAGTTGTGGTATCTGCTTTAGGTATTCAACGACAAAAAAGGGATTTGGGTTACTCTACCGCCACTATCAAAAGCGAAGAGTTAACCCAAGGAAGGTCGATGAGTGTAGCGACAAGCTTGCAGGGTAAAGTTGCTGGGTTAAACATTGCATCACTCAACAGCGGTGTTCTGGGTGATGTGAAAATTAACTTACGGGGTATTCGCTCTCTTACGGGGAACAATAATCCTATGTTACTGTTGGATGGTGTGCCTGTTGGACTTGGGCTTTTGAATTCCATTAATCCGAATGATGTTGAAAGTGTTAATGTGCTGAAAGGAACTTCAGCTGCTGCAGTTTATGGACCAGATGCACGTAATGGTGTTATCGTCATAACTACTAAAGCAGGCTCAAAAGACGGAAAACCTGACATTATGGTCAGTAATTCCACTCAATTCAGCCAAGTATCATTTTTTCCTAAATTCCAGACTCAGTTTGGCTCTGGAGGATCAGGTTCTTATATACCCTACGAGAACTGGTCTTGGGGGCCTGAATTTGACGGAAGTCAAACCACATTGGGTGAAACACTCGAAAATGGAGATGTACAAACTATTCCGTACTCGTCGATTAAAAATAACAGAAAAGATTTTTTCGATACTGGTATAACCATGCAAAATGACATTTCTTATTCTGCAAAGGACTTTTATCTCAGCGTGCAAGATGCCAAAATTACTGGAGTTGTACCTAATGATGAAAATAGGCGAACTGGAGTGCGATTGAATACATCACAGACTTATGGTAAGTTCAATGTGACTTTTAATACGAATTACATTAATCAAAAATATGAAGTTTTTGATAATACTGCTATGGGAGATTATTATGCTGGTAATAATGTTGGTTTAAATGGAGGTTTAATGAACCTTATTTTTAGTACGCAAGCAGACGTTCCCTTAACTTCGTACAAAGATTTTGTAAACAATGAATTTGCTACATACAATAATTATTATAATCGTTACGGTATTAATCCATACATTGCTCTTGATACATGGAGAAAAACAGCAACAGATCAAAACCTGATTAGTAGTCTTGATTTGAAACTTTCTCCTACTGATTGGTTGGATTTAAACTATAGGGCAGCAACTACATATCAAAGTATTGTTAGCCAAACAAATGGCAAACGTCTTGTCGCTACTTCTTATGGTACTGGAAGAGGTATTGACAATGTACCACAAAGTGTTAACAATAGTACATACGTAGGAAATCGCTTGTCCTCTGAATTTTATGCTAATTTTCACAAAACATTTGGCGATTTTAAAGTAAATGTACTTGGAGGAACTTATGTCCGTCAGGTTAAGTCAAGAAGTACTGGTGTAAATGCTAGTAATCTTGTTATCGAAGGATTGTTCAACGTTTCTGCACGACCGGGTGAATTAGGCGGATCTTCAACCGAATCCAAAACAAGACTGTTTTCTGTTTATGGAAGTGCCGGCTTGAATTATAAAAACTTTGCGAACATTGAAGTTACTGGCCGTAATGACAAAACTTCTGTACTAGATCCTAGTAACAATAGTTTCTTTTATCCCGGAGTAAATGCATCTTTTATATTAACTGATGCTCTTCCGTTTGTAAGATCCGACATCTTTAGTTTTATGAAACTGCGTGGTTCCTGGAATAAAACCGGAAATGCAGACATAAATCCGTATCTGCTGGGCGCTACGTTTTCCCAAGATACTGATGATGGTGATCCGTCTGGATTCCCATTTAACGGTATTCCAGGGTATTCTGCTGATAGAACTTCATACGACAAATATCTGAAACCTGAGTTTATTGAAAGTACCGAATTTGGTTTTGAAGCAAGCTTTCTGAAAAGCAGGATCAATATTGATGCGACTTATTATACTCAGAAAAATACAAATCAGATTGTAAGTGTGCGGGTTCCTCGTTCAACTGGTTATACTTTTGCATACGTTAATGCGGCCTCATTTAAAAACTATGGTTTTGAAACCCAGTTGAAAATTACTCCTCTTGTCAAATTAGGAGAAGTCAAAGTAAATTTTACAGCCAACTATTCCTATAACAACAGTGAGGTTTTAAGTATTTATCAAGATTTAAAAGAACTTTCAATCGGAGGTTATGTAATGGCCGGCAACCAAGCTGTTGTGGGTAGTCCTGCATTCGTCTTTAATGCAACTGACTATAAAAGAGATGATCAGGGACGTGTTATAGTTGATGCAGAAACCGGGTTTCCAATTATCGATGAAGTAAACAAAAAGTTTGGTCGTACGATGCCTCTTCATATTATTGGATTAAGTCCTTCTATTGAGTGGAAAGGTTTGACTGTATCTGCTTTGTTTGAATACAAAGGCGGGCACAATACATTCAATATGATTGGAAACGAAATGGCATGGACAGGCGTTTCTGAAATTACAGCCGCTAATCATCGCGAGCGTTTTGTGGTTCCAAATTCAGTGTACGAAGATCCGCAAAACCCTGGTAAATATATACCGAATACAAACATTACAGTATATGATGCACAGGAATTCTTTACAAGCGATAATTATCGTGGCGTAGCTTCAAACTTTATTACGAGCGCTTCTTCATGGCGTTTAAGGGAACTTGCAATAACTTATGAATTACCAAAATCGTTGATTTTAAGGCAAAAATTAATACAAGGAGTAACTGTTGGCTTTGTTGGTCGTAACCTCGCATTGTGGTTGCCGAAGTCCAATGTTTATACAGATCCAGACTATTTAGGTAATGACGATTTTATTTCAGGAAATATTACCGGTATTGCAAATGCTACAGTAAATCCTCCAACGCGTACGTTCGGTGGAACTATTTCTGTTAAATTTTAATTTGTAGATTTAAAATATATTTTATGAAAAAGCTATTATATATAATATTAGCAAGTGCATTTTTGGTAAGTAGCTGTAACGATAAATTTTTCGACATCAACCAAAACCCGAATAAAGCAGTTGAAGAAAATATGACTCCAAGCCTGGTTTTGCCCAGAGCTTTAAATAGAATTGCTGAGAAGTCGGCTACTGGGTACGATGTATATGAACGTTGGATGGGTTACTGGGCGCGTTGTTCCGGTACTTATGGCCCTAACACAGACGAAGAATCCTATCAAATTACATCATCTTTTAATCGCACATCGTGGTTGGATATGTACGACATTTTGAAGGATTTTGATGTAATTGAGAAAAATGCAACGACCAGAGAAGAAACTGGTTATGTGGCTATAGCCAAAATAATGAAATCAATAGGATTTATGCAATTGGTTGATCAGTATAACAACGTTCCATATTCAAAAGCATTTGACCTTGGTGAAAATATGCTGACCCCTTATGACAAAGCCGAAGATATTTATGCTGATCTCATTACTCAGTTAGAAAAAGCAGACTCTTTGCTGAAAGATGCCAAAGTTGCAGATAATCTTGATATCCAATCGGCTGATTTAGTTTTTGGTGGTGATTTGGAGATGTGGCGTAAATTGGGGAATACCCAACGCTTGCGATTGTTAATGCATCAATCTCAACTTTTGGGCAATGCCGCTTTGAAAACGGAAGTTGATAAGATTGTTGCAAACGGAGGAGGGTTCTTGGAAGCAGGAGAAACAGCTGAAGTGCAACCCGGTTATGCCAAAGATGTAAACAAGCAAAATCCATATTGGAATACGTACAATATTAATGATGCCGGTGGTTTAGATAATTTTAACAGAGCCAATAACTATTTTCTAAATATATTGGAAAGCAATGATGACGTGCGTTATCAGTATTTTTACTCTAAGGCCGCAACTCCTACAAACAATGAAGATTATGTTGGCTTCGATTATGGTTTTGACTATCCTGAAGGTACTCCTGAAAACCAGAAGAAAGCTGCAGCAAATTCATCGAATGTTGCAGGCCCTGGTATTGCAACAGGTCCTGATATGGCTCAATGGTTATTTACTTCATTTGAAAGTATGTTCCTTCAGGCAGAAGCAATACAGCGTGGTGCATTAAGCGGTGATGCAAAAATCATGTATGAAAGTGCTGTTAAAGAATCTTTTAGCTGGTTGGATGTTCCCGACGCTTCAACAGTTGCCGGTACTTATCTTAGTGCAGAACTTAAAACTTTTGCTGTTTGGGATGCAAACACTGACAAGTTGAAATTGATTCTCACTCAGAAATATATAGCCATGTTTGGTATTGATGGTCTTGAAACATGGACAGACTATCGCAGAACAGGGATTCCGAATGTTCCGCTATCAATATATAAGAGCAGGGGATCAAACATTATACCTAAACGCTTGATTTATCCTCTTGAAGAATACCAGTACAACAGTACGAATGTCTTAGCTGAAGGCACAATTGATGCGCAAACGGCTACCATTTTCTGGGATAAATAATTTATTAATAAGTTAAAAATTAAAGATATGAAAAGAAGAATATATGGATTGATCATGTCCGCATTGATTGTTTCGGGAGGATTTACATCTTGCTTGAACGATAAGAAGATCGATGATCAGGAATATGGTCTGATTAATCTCAATGCCAATAAAATTATTGAAATTCCTGCCGATGCTTCTCACGAAATAAGTCTGACTCTTTTGCCTGAAGGAATTAAGGATCTTACAATTGGTGAAGTTAGGTTAGCTGCAGAATCTCCTGCTTCAGAAGATATTGTTGTAAGCCTTACAACGTCAAAAACTTCAGAAATAATTGGTTCTGATCTACCTTTGTTCCCTTTAGATCAAATTACAGTACCAGTTACAGTCACTATTCCTAAAGGGGAACGATCAGTTCCACTTATTGTAAAAATAAATACGGCTGTGCTTGAAAGCAACCCGCAATATCTTGCTATCTCCATAGCATCTGTTGATAAACAGGGTTATATAATCAGTGGTAACTATGGACTTGTAAAGGTAAACATGAAAGTTAAGCATAAATACGAAGGTAAATATGTTTTGACTGGTACTATGGTAAATTTACCAAGCCCGGGTGCCTATGTACATGTAACTACTGTGTGGGATCCGGATCCGTATATTGTACAATTACAAACCAAAGACGGTCAATCGCTTCAGTTCTATGACGAGAATCTTTTTACAAATGGATTTACGTATCCGATTGCAACAGCAGCTGGTGGTCTCAGTGGTTGGGGATCATTCTCTCCGATATTTAAGTTTGACGATGCTGGAAATGTAATTGAAGTTACCAATTATTATGGTCAGCCTGCGTCAAATACCCGTAGTGCAGAAATTGATCCTTCGGGAGTCAATAAATATGATACGGCTACTAAATCTTTTAAAGTATCTTACTGGATGAACCAACCATCAGTCGTTACAACTGCTCCATATCATCGTTGTCATATGGTTGAAACCTATACGTTCCTGGAAGATTTATAGTCATCTGGAAGGATAAATGTATTGTTTTTGAATCAGTACATTTGAAATTTAATCATCAGCTAGTAAGTACATTTTTGCTAGCTGATGTTTTAAACAATTAGCGAAACAAAAAGGCCGTCTCAAATTAATATGAGATGGCCTTTTTGTTGAATTTTGCTTTAAACGTTAATCTCTGTTTTTTCAACAAAGATTCAATTTTATACCATTCCCCACAACTTTGTCATCTGATCATGGATTATTCTATAATTCACTTTTGTATTATTTCAACGCTATACTCAATAGATACAGTTCCGTAAATACTCCCCTTTTAGTTTACGTTCCACCAACATTACTCCTCCGGGTTTAACTGCTTTTCACCCAAAACTTCCTACTTGAATGATAAAACCAAATGATCTTCAACATTGTCTAATCGCCACATGAAATGCACCATTTACCGGTTCACATTGATTAATCGCCGCATGAAATGAACTAATTGCCGGTTCACATTGATTAATCGCCACATCATATCAATTAATCGACACATGATATTGAACAAGTTGCCGGATGAAATTGACAAATTGCTGGGAATATTCAGGACCTTCACTGTCTTACCCTCTCCCTTTCGGAGAAAGCTGGAGAGGGGCTATCAGGTTTTCGATATCCCTGCATTAAACCTAAACCCAATTCCGTGAAGATTCAGGATTTTAATGTTTTCATCGCTGCTCAGGTATTTCCGAAGTCTTGAAATAAAAACATCGAGACTACGCCCAAGATAATAATCATCCGATCCCCAAACTTGCTTAAGAATGTCGGAACGACTCAGAACCTTGTTCGGGTTATCACAGAAATAGCGCAACAATTCTGCTTCTTTGTACGTCAATGTTTTTCGTTCTCCATTGGCATCCAGCACTAAACTGTCAGAATAGAAGTTGAAATGACCGACTTTGTAAAAATTCTTTTCATTGACACTATCAATCACAGTAAGACTTCTTTTCAGAAAAATCCTTATTTTCAGAAGTAATTCTTCCATGCTAAAAGGTTTGGTGATATAATCATCGCCACCGATGGTCAATCCGATAATTTTATCTTCGGTCATTGATTTGGCTGTCAGAAAAATAATTGGGACATGGTCGTCAATTTCCCTTATTTCTTTTGCAAGTGTAAAACCGTCCTTTTTCGGAAGCATAACATCCAGGAGGCACAAACTAAACTTACCTGAAGCAAATGTCTTCACTGCCGATTCGCCATCTTCTATAGAAGTCACAACATAGCCAGCTTGTTCAAGATTATCTTTGATAATAAAATTGAGGGTTTTATCGTCCTCCACCAAAAGTATTTTTTCGCCTTGATAGATCATTATATTGAATTCTTAATTTCAACAATAAAAGTACTTCCTTTTCGCGAATTTTCGATCACATTTATTCTCCAACCATGTCTCCTGACAATTTTTTGCACATAATCCAATCCTAATCCAAACCCTTTTACATCATGAACATTTCCGGTTGGAATGCGATAAAACCGATTGAAAATCTTTTGGCGATAATCTTTCTGAATTCCTATTCCATTGTCGTCAAACGAAATAACATAGCGGTTTCTGTTTTTTTCAAGTCGAACAATAATATCAGGTTCAACCGTACAATATTTGATGGCATTGTCGAGGATATTAAAAATAAGATTTGAAAAATGCAGTTTGTCGGCTAATACATTGGCATCTACAACACTCGACATCAGATTAATAGCGTAAGCATTCCCATTTTGACTATTCTTAAATTCTTTGATTGAATCGGCAAGAAAAGAGTTCAATTCTATTTGTTCAAGATTTAAGTGAAGCTTTGTTTTTTCGATGGTTGCCATCTGAAGCAATTTCTCGACGTGATCGGAGAGTCGCTTATTTTGTTGTCCAACAATTTTGACATATTCTCTTAAGCGTTCCGGCTGCTCAATAATTTTGGGATTTGCAAGTACTTTTGCGGCTAGTTCGATCGACGCAATTGGAGTTTTAAACTCATGGGTCAGGTTATTAATGAAATTCTTCTGTATCTCGCTAAGTCGCTGTTGTTTAATAATGATATACACCGCGTAACCAAAGAAAATCACCACAAAAAACAGGATGCCAGTCATTAAATACCAGGCGATCAGCCTCGAATTATAAAACTGTGTGCGATCTGGAAAATGAACTCCAAAGTAATACGTATATTTTTCGCAAGTAGGTAAATTGCAGACTCTGGTCTTTTTATTCGCCTTTTTAACATGCTTATCATACATCAATTCTTCCATACTGCATGAACCCGAGTCTCGATTCTTTGAAGTTTTTGCATTTGGAAGGATGGAATCGCCTTTCAAAGCGTTCCCATGAACCATTTTTTTCGAATCGCAGTCGTAAATACCATATTCAAACGGGAGGTTCAAATTCCGTTTTTTGAATTCGACAGTCAGAAAATGCTCCAATAAATTTGGGTCAATCACATCATTTACATTGACCACATAATAATTATTTGAAATTTGGTCAACCGTGCAACTCTCAACTGGTTTTGAAGTGTGACCATAAACTTTCGCATTATACTCATTGATTTGATTTGCGACACTATGCAATGCACTGGTTGTTAATTGGTGGAACTGCTTCTCGTTCAAATCATACGAATTTTTCAGGAAGAAAAACTGAATCAACAGGATTCCCAATACCGAAATAGTCGCCATTACAATTACAAAACCAATAGAATTTCTCTTCATACAACTGCCAATTATTCTCTTTGAATGTACGAAACTACTTAAAAAAAACTTCTCTTTATTTCATTAACAGTTCATTAACAAAAGTTTGCTGGTATTAACAGCATAAGTACGAAAGGTTTTTTAGATTTGCACTCATTGAAGAACAATAAAATAAATTTGTCTTCTGTTTTTGGGATAAATTTGATTGTCTTACCTTATTTATAAAATAACTTTAAATTTTGTACGGATGAAAATTGCAATTACGTTTTTACTGGCCATGTTAATTTGTTTGCCTTTTACCAATCAGGCACAAACAGACACAAACAAATCAAAAATTGTATTTGAAAAGCTACAGCACAACTTTGGAACTTTTAAAGAAGAACTAGGTGTGCAGACCGTTGAATTCAAATTCAAAAATGAAGGATCTGTTCCATTGATTCTCAACAATGTTCAGGCATCATGCGGTTGTACAACTCCTGAATGGACCCGTGAACCAGTTGCCCCGGGTACAAAAGGGTCAATTAAAGTTAGTTACGATGCAAGGAATCGTCCGGGAGTATTCAACAAAACTATCAGAGTTAGCTCAAATGCTGAAAATCCTGATGTTGTTTTAACAATTTTAGGAGAAGTTACTCCTAGAGCAAGGACAATTGAGGAAGACTACCCAAATGAAATTGGGCCGCTTCGTGCAAAAACAAATCACATTGCTTTTGTCCAGATCAAAGAAAATCAGATCAAAAAAGACAGTACTGAAGTCATTAATAACACGGATCAACCGATTCAGTTGAGCTTTAAAACTCCACCTCCACACCTGAGTGCTGTTATTAAACCAGCCAAACTAGCCCCAAAACAGAAAGGTTACATTGTTGTGACCTTTGATGCCAACAAGATTAAAGCTTATGGTTTCGTGATGCATTATATCTATTTAAATGTTGACGGACAGGATGATCATAAAAACTCGATTGCTATAAGTACTACTCTTGAAGAAGATTTCTCAGGTTTATCGGCTGCTGATTTAGCAAATGCTCCGGTTGTTAAATATGATATTGAATCATTTGATTTTGGTGACATTAAACCTGGCAGCAAGGTTGAACATACCTTCAACTTAAGAAATGAAGGCAAAAAGGATTTGATAATTCGTGACGTTAAAAGTTCATGCGGTTGTACTGCCGTTTCTCCATCAAAGAATGTAGTAACTTCAGGCGAAAGTGTGCCATTGAAAGTTTCTTTTGACTCAACTGGCAAAAATGGTCGGCAGAGTAAAACTATTACGGTAATTACCAACGACCCCAAAAATCCTACAACCATTTTAAGAATTGCCAGCAATATTCTGGCTCAATAATATTTTATACCTATAAATTTTAAAGGGAAGTCATTTCTTGCTTAGGAATGGCTTCCCTTTTTTAGTTAGATGGCCAGTTGCAACAATTTTATACTAAAATAGAGTCAGAACCATCTATTATTCTTTCCTGATAACTACATTCGCATAAAATTAATGAGCATGATTGGAGATCAATCTTACAACCATATTGAAAATGACCCGGAATATGTTGGACTGAATGTAAATCAAGGCATTGAACCGTTACCTTCGGTGAATGAAAATTCAGTAAAACGATTCCTGAAGAATAAAAGAAAGAATTCTTTATCAGTACAACAATATGTTGATGGCATTTTGAATGGGGATATTACCATTCTCAGTCAGGCTGTTACACTTGTTGAAAGTTCGAAGCCCGAACATCAGGAAATTGCCCAGGAAATCATTGTAAAATGTCTGCCTTTTAGTGGAAACTCAATCAGGATAGGAATAACCGGTGTGCCGGGGGTTGGTAAAAGTACCTTCATCGAGGCCATGGGAAAATATATCACTGCCAAGAATAAAAAATTGGCTGTATTAGCCATTGACCCGAGTAGCGAGCGAACCAAAGGAAGTATTTTGGGTGATAAAACCCGAATGGAAGACCTATCAATTGATCCGAATGCTTACATTCGTCCTTCACCATCGGCTGGCTCGCTGGGCGGAGTTGCCAGAAAAACCCGTGAAACCATTGTGCTGTGCGAAGCTGCCGGATTCAACCATATTTTTATTGAAACCGTTGGTGTTGGACAAAGCGAAATTGCCGTTCATTCAATGGTCGATTTTTTCCTTTTACTGATGTTGGCCGGAGCCGGCGACGAATTGCAAGGCATCAAACGAGGCATCATGGAAATGGCCGATACCATTACAATAAACAAAGCAGACGGAAATAATATCGAAAAGGCAGGGTTAGCACGAGTTCAATACATGAACGCCTTGCACCTGTTTCCTGCGACCGATTCGGGCTGGAAACCCAAAGTATTGACCTGCTCTGCTTATGCGAAAACAGGAATCAGCGAAATTTGGGATACCGTTGATGAGTATCTTTCACTCGTAAAAAGCAATGGTTATTTTCAGCACAAGCGAAATGAGCAATCGAAATTCTGGATGTATGAAACAATCAACGAACAGCTCCGGAACAACTTCTATCAGAACCCGAAGATAATGGCGTTGATGGAAGAATTGGAGAAAAAAGTGCTGAATGAAGAAATTTCCTCATTTGTTGCTGCAAAAAAATTGCTCGATTTATACGATCAGATAAAAATGAACATTTAACTATACACTTAACAACTAATTCAATGAGAAATCTATTAGCTATTTTGGTTTTGTCACTGACGGTTTTCTCCTGTCATACACCAAAAGATGAATTTTCGATTAAAGGAACCATTGCGGGTGTAGAAACCGGGAAAGTATATCTGCAAAAGATTGTTGATGGTCGTCCCAAAACCATTGATTCTACCAGTCTTGAAGGAGGTAAATTTACCTTCAAGGGAAAGATGGAAATTGCTGACATGCGGATACTAAAGTTAAACCAACAAGATTATTTCGCTCAACTTTTCCTTGATAACTCTGATGTTAAGATTATTGCCAAAAAGGACAGCCTACGTAGCACAAAAATATCAGGTTCTCCGACTCAGGATATATTTACTATTTATAATACAGAGATGGAGCGCTTGAACAAAGACGTGGCAAAACTTCAGGAAAAATATCAGAATGCAATGTCAACAGGCAATGCTGACGAGGCAAGAAAAACGGAGATTGAATATCAAGCTATTATTGATAACATGAAAGTTTTCACTAAAAACTTTGTAAAGGAACACAACACTTCTGTGGTTGCTGCATACATCACTTTGGTGCAACTTTCAGCCCAACTTGAAGGTTCAGAGCTGGATTCGATTATCGCCAAATTTCCCGCAGAAATAAGTAAATCTGAATATGTTATAAAAGTTAAAGAAATCGCTGAAGGCTTGAAAAAGACAACCATCGGAGCAATTGCGCCAGACTTTACGATGAACGATCCGGATGGCAAACCAGTTCAACTGTCATCATTGCGCGGCAAAGTTGTACTGATCGACTTTTGGGCTTCATGGTGTAAACCATGTCGTCAGGAAAACCCGAACGTTGTGAAACTATATCAGAAGTACAATAGTAAAGGATTCCAAATAATTGGTGTATCTCTCGACCGTAATAAAGAAGAATGGGTGAAAGCCATCAAAGATGATCAATTGAGTTGGGTACATGTTTCCGACCTTCAGTTCTGGCAGAATGCTGCTGCTCGCCTTTATTCGGTAAGCCAGATTCCGCAGAGTTTTCTTCTCGATAAAGACGGTAAAATCATTGCCAAAGGTTTAAGGGGCGAGCAACTTGCACAGAAACTGAACGAATTGTTTCCACAATAGATAAACTTAAAATTTCACATAATATAACCATCAAAAGTCGCTTTCACGCGGCTTTTGCCGGTTATATATGATCAGGAATATTGGTTTTGGCGAAAACTTTTCATTGCAAAAACTGTTATGATACTGTTTGTTATAATCTAAAGAAGCGATCATTTATGAGTTACGATCTAATAGTTGTGGGTAGCGGTCCGGGTGGATATGTAGCCGCTATACGAGCCGCTCAACTTGGCTTAAATGTAGGAGTTGTTGAGAAAGAAAGTTTGGGTGGCATTTGCCTTAATTGGGGTTGCATTCCAACCAAATCGTTACTGAAAAGTGCGCAGGCATTGGAATATGCACAACATGCCGCCGATTACGGAGTCACTATTTCAGGAGATATTAAGCCTGATTTTGAAGCAATGGTAAAACGTAGCAGAGATGTAGCCGATGGAATGAGCAAAGGGATAAAGTTCCTTTTTACCAAAAATAAAATTGAAGAAATTCATGGTTTTGGCCGACTTGTCGATAAAAATTCGGTTGAAGTAACTGACGAAACTGGGCATAGGGCGGTTTATTCAGCAAAGCACATCATTTTGGCAACCGGAGCCCGATCGCGCGAATTGCCAAATCTGGAGCAGGATGGAGAGAAAATTATTGGCTACCGCGAAGCAATGACTTTACCCAAACAGCCAAAGTCGATGGTGGTTGTTGGTTCAGGAGCCATTGGAAGCGAATTCGCCTATTTCTACCAAAGCATCGGCACGGAAGTTACTTTGATTGAATACATGCCAAATGTAGTTCCGAACGAGGATGAAGAAGTATCGAAAGTACTTGAACGTTCATTCAAGAAAATGAAAATGAAGGTACTGACCAATGCTTCTGTTGAATCGGTTGACACTTCAGGAAAATTGTGCAAAGTGACCGTGAAGACTAAAAAAGGTGAAGAAATTATTGAAGCTGAAATAGTACTGTCAGCGGTTGGAATTGCTCCAAATTTGGAAAATATCGGATTGGAAGACATGGAAATTGAGCTTGAAAAAGGCAAAATAAAAGTCAATGAATTTTACCAGACCAATGTCGAATCGGTTTTTGCTATAGGCGATATTGTTTCCGGCCCGGCGCTTGCCCATGTGGCCTCTGCTGAAGGAATTGTTTGCGTTGAAAAAATTGCCGGATTAAATCCACAGCCGATCGACTATTCGAATATTCCGGGATGTACATACACCAATCCTGAGGTATCATCGGTAGGAATGACCGAGCAGAAGGCCAAAGAAGCAGGTTATGAAATCAAAGTCGGTAAATTTCCGTTTTCGGCAAGTGGAAAAGCAAGTGCTTCGGGTCAGAAAGATGGTTTTGTAAAGCTTATTTTCGATGCTAAATATGGAGAGTTGCTTGGTGCACACATGATTGGCGGAAATGTGACCGAAATGATTGCCGAATTGGTCGTGGCTAAAAAACTTGAAATTACTGGCCACGAGCTTATCAAATCAATTCATCCTCACCCCACAATGAGCGAAGCTATTATGGAAGCTGCGGCAGCCGCCTATGGCGAAGTAATTCATCTTTAATCACATAAAAGTTTAAAATACTTCAAGCCTGGCTTTTATATAACCAGGCTTTGTTTTGTTGGAACAATAAAGTTCCTTGTTCAAAAATTCTCAATATATTGATTTTCAGGCACATTATTTTCCTTAAGTCATAAATATTTATATTTTTGTTTCAATTAAATTTTAAAACCAGACTATGAAGAAATTTGCTGTTTTAATAACCGGAGGTTTTTTGTTGATGAATACTGCTTTTGCAGGTGGAATTTTAACAAATACAAACCAAAGTGCTCAGTTTGTGCGTATGCTTTCCAGAAATGCTTCTACCGACTTGGATGCTGTTTATTTTAATCCTGCAGGATTGACCCAAATGGAAAACGGTTTCTACTTTGGACTGAACAACCAAAGTATTTGGCAAACCCGTACGATTAACAGTGGATTCTTTCAGCCCCAAACCGATGCCACTGCATTTCTTTCTAATCATAATTCTACATTCAAAGGGGAAACATCAGTGCCGTTTTTCCCGGATGCTTATGCTGTTTATAAACTTGACAATTGGGCATTTTCAGTAGGATTCGGTCCTAATGCCGGTGGAGGTACTGCAAAGTACAATACCGGGTTACCTAGCTTTGAGAAACAGATTGCAAGCATGTCTGGAGGTTATCAAAAGTTAGCCCCTATATTTTCAGGTTATCAAATACCGGGAGTTACAGACTATGGCGTAGATATTTCGTTTAAAGGGTCTTCTATCTTTTGGGGAATCCAAGGCGGTGCAACTTACAAGGTCAATAAAATTCTCTCAGTATACCTCGGTGCACGTTATGTACCTACAACAAATACATACAACGGCGGTATCAAAAACATCAAAGTCACTGTTGCAGGGAATAGCATTCCAGCTTCACAATATCAAACAATGGTAACCCCGGTAATGAATGGGTTGATCGGAAGCCTTCAGTCTTCTTATCAAAAAATTGAAGGCGCTATCAGTACAAAATTAATTGATGGAAATGCAAACATTGCAGATCCTACTTTGCAGGGTACATTGGATTTGTTGGGATCAAAAGCTAAAACTTATTCTGAAGCAGTAACCTCTTTAAAAACTACCGAAGCCCAATTAGACCAATTAAATAAATCTGATTTAAGCGACAAAGCTGTTGATGTAAAACAGACCGGCGGAGGTGTGACCCCAATTATCGGATTCGATATCCATCTCGACAAATTGAATATCGGCTTAAAATACGAACATACAACTATTATCGGCTTAACCAACAAGACGGTAGCGGATGGCACAGGATTATTCCCCAATGGACAAAAAACAAACAGTGACATTCCGGCAATCATTTCTGGTGGTGCCGATTACCAAATTACTGACAAATTAAAAATTTCAGGATCTGGTACATACTTTCTGGATAAAAATGTAAACTGGGGTAAAAATGTATACCTCCAGGATCGTACTATTGACAAGAACTTTGTAGAATTATCCTTTGGTTTAGAGTATAAAATCACCGACGATTTTGCTGTCAGTGCAGGTTATATGAATTCAAATACCGGCGTTAGCGAGCAGTATCAGAGCGATTTCAGTTACAGCAACGATTCTTACACATTTGGCGGAGGCTTTCAGTGGAAATTAACCGAAAAGCTTGTCCTTGACGCTGGTGTGCTGAGTACAACTTATAAAGATGCAACCAAAGCATTTACTGATCCTACATTTGGAAAATATAACGAAACCTACGGGAAAACCACTTTCGACTTTGCTATCGGAATCGGCTATAAAATATTCTAATACATGATTTTCTCCCGAAAAAGGTGCTTATTTCTGATAGGCACCTTTTTTATTGAACTTCGCCGATATGACCCGGCCATTCAACTCACTGTTTCGACTATATTTGTGGAAGAATTAACCCAGTTGACGGGATAACCACGAATATCATGGAATTAAAGAACTTTACCTATCTGATTTTGATGATTGTTTCAATTTCGGTTCCTCTGGCACAAAGCTTTCAGACGAAAAAACAATACAAAAGCAAGATCAAATACATCATCCCGGCAATCCTGATCACAAGCGCTTTTTTCCTGATCTGGGACATCAATTTCACGGAAGCAAAAATCTGGAGCTTTAATTCTGAATACACCATCGGGACAAACATAAAGGGTTTACCCATAGAAGAATGGCTCTTTTTTCTGGTGGTTCCATACTGCTGTGTGTTTATATATGAAATTGTAAAAGTTGACCTTGAAAAGTATGAATTCGCCAATTTTTTCACGGTTCTTAGCCTGTTTTTGATTGTTGGGTTTGGGCTGATCAGCTATTTCTACAGACATCAGTTATATACCTTCCTCGCTTTCCTCTTGCCATCCGTTTATTTGGCGTACATTGTTTTGCGGAATCAATTTAAGCAACATATCACCAAGTTCTATTTCTGTTATTTCTTTTCGTTAATACCGTTATTGATCGTTTACGGAATACTCGCATCGCTGCCATTGGTGGAATACAATCCTGCTCATATACTGAATATCAGGATAATAAATATACCTGTCGAGGATTTCACTTATTTTTTTCTGATGCTTTTAATGGTAATTACAATTTATGAAAGGCTCAAGGAGAGCAAGTACTATTAACCGGTTATTTTGATGAAAAAATTAAAAATTGAAATACAGGTTACCATTTTAACTATCTGCATCGCAGGTGCTGTGATTGTTTCAGGATATATGGCTTATCAGAGTCTGTCCAGGATTGTTGATACCATCCACAAAGAAGCACGTCCTGACCTTAAATTATTGATAATTAAAGATATAGCTTCCGATTTGAATGAGGTCGAAAATACAATCCGACTATACAGTTTAACTGGAGATCCATCATTTCTTCATTCTTATCGTCAATTGGGTGATTCCATTCAGGAGAAGCTAAGCACATTGACAAGCTATGCGGTTCCAGGCTCAGACGAAATTCTACACATCGATTCAATTGCGCAGCTTGCCAACCGGAAATTACTGATCTGGGATAAAATCAGGGCTCTTCATAATTCTAAAACCGATGCCCACAACTCATTTTCGAGTCTCTATTCGCGAATTGACACAGCGTTCATCCAACCCGATACAATCAGGTTTAAACAGGAGGAGAAAAAAGGATTCTTCAAAAGGTTATTCAGCAAAAAAGATACAACCACGAAGCGACCGATTATCATTGATAAAACCAAGGAAAAGGAAGTCATCAAAAAGGAAATTTCTGATATTGAACTTCAAATTGCCTCTCAAACAAATCGATTGAAAACTAGAGAAATGGGCTTGTTTGAACAGAACATTCAGCTAACAGAAACACTGAATCGGCATATCGCAAGTATTGAAAATAGCGAACAGAAACGGCTGGAAACTAAAACCCAGGAAGCTGATTTTATGGCGGCTCAAACTTACCGGCGAATGGCAATTTTCACCATTGCGGCTGTAATACTACTGATAATCATTTTAATCTTATTCTTCCGGAACCTACGGAAAAACAGGACTTACCAACAAGTTTTGAAGAAAGCTAAAGCGGAGGCAGAAAGCCTGACCAAAGCAAAAGAAATATTTGTTGCAACGGTCAGTCACGAAATGAGAACGCCGGTAAACGCCATCTATGGACTGACTGAACAAATGCTTCAAAGAGCTGATTCGGATGAATTAACTGCTGATTTACAAGTTGTGCATAAATCGGCCAAACACTTGATTGCTCTTGTAAACGACACACTTGATTTTTCGAAAATCGAATCTCAAAAATTAAAAATTGAGCGAATTGATTTTTTGCCTGATGAAATTATAACGGAAGTTCAAACCCTGCACAAAGATTCGGCACAAAAAAAGGGGATTGAATTGATTGTCAACAACAACACTGATAAGAATCTTGTGCTTCAAGGCGATCCGATCCGGCTGAAACAAATACTGATCAACTTGATTACCAACGCTATCAAATTTACCAATCAGGGGCAGATCACGATGACTGTTTCAGGCGAAGAAACTTCTGAACAAAACTACCTGCTACATATTGAAGTTTCGGATACAGGTATTGGCATTTCGAAAGAAGACCTGCACCTTATTTTCGATGAGTTCGTTCAACTGGGCACCGATCTCACCCAAAAGCAGCGCGGTGCCGGACTTGGACTGGCAATCGTAAAAAAGCTGATCTACCTCCAAAATGGGAAAATTGAAGTCGATAGTACACTTGGAAAAGGAACTCGCTTTACTTTGCAAATTCCATATCAAATAGGTAATCCGGACAATATAAAAAAGAGTTCGAGTGAGCAACTGCTAATCCCGTCATGGTTCAGCAAGCTTCATTTTCTGATTGTTGACGATGAAGAATTCAACCTTTACCTGATTAAAAATATCCTGAAAAAATGGGGCGTGTCTTTCACCGAAGCCAAGAATGGCAGGGAAGCTGTAGAACTCGCAGAGAAAAATGCGTATGACCTTATTTTTATGGACATTCGTATGCCCGTAATGGATGGATACGAGGCAACAAAATTGATTCTGCAGCATCGTCCATCGTCCAAAATCATTGCTTTGACTGCCACTACGAAGTCAACAGATATTCAAATGATTGAGGCTGTCGGAATGCAGGCCTTCCTGCAAAAACCATTTGCTGAATCTGACTTATTAAACTCCATTTTGAAATTAATTTCAGAAAAAGTTGATCTGGAAGTAACTGTAAAAGACACAACGATCGACCTGAATGAAATGGAAAGAATTTCAGGAGGAGACACTACTTTTTTCAATGAAATGCTGAGAATTTTCATCCGTTCGAGCGAAGAAGCATTAACGAAATTCCAGCAAGATCCAGCAACCTCAGATTGGAACATCCTAACTGAAACAGCACACAAACTTGCTGCGCCTGCCAAGCATTTACAAGCCACCACTCTTTATAAGCATTTAAAGGAACTTGAAAATAGCCCTGAGAATCGTAATCCAGACGAGATAAAAAAACTAATCTCTGATATTGACCGGGAAATCAGGAACATCAATTCAATTCTTAAGCAAAAACTCAAAGAAGAATAAGTTCAAATCGAATATTTTATCAAAATGATAATTTGTTGACCAGTTTCTTTCAAAAACTTACTACATTGCAAATACTGATCAAAATTCAAAACAACGAAACATCCTAAAATGCCCGAAAAAGCCTTCAAAATATTTGTCGTTGAGGATGATGAATGGTACAATCGATTGCTGGTTCATACCTTGTCACTCAATCCCGATTACGAAATTCAATCCTTTTCAACCGGAAAAGACTGTCTGGCTAATTTGCATGAGGCACCGGACATCGTTACCCTGGATTATAGACTTCCCGATATGAAAGGGCTGGAGGTACTTAAACAAATCAAGGAAATCAACGAAGACATCCAGATCATCCTGATTTCGGAGCAGGATGACATTGAAGTAGTGGTAACTTTATTGCGGCATGGTGCCTACGATTACATTGTTAAGTCAAAAGATATCAGGGAACGGTTGCTGAATACGGTCAATAACATCAGGCAGGGCAGCAACCTGAAAAAGGAAATTGTAAATCTGAGGCAGGAAGTCAAGCAGAAATATACTGACCAAAACACCATTATCGGCAACAGTGCGGCTACCAGAAAGATTTATGAACTCATCGAAAAAGCCATTCGGACCAACATTACAGTAACCTTAACCGGCGAAACCGGAACAGGAAAAGAACTGGTAGCCAAGGCTATACACTACAATTCCAGCCGATCGAAACAACCATTTGTTGCTGTAAATGTTGCTGCTATTCCTAAAGAGCTGATTGAAAGCGAACTCTTTGGTCACGAAAAAGGTTCATTTACCGGAGCTGCTTTCCGCAGGATCGGTAAGTTTGAAGAGGCAAACGGCGGTACTTTGTTCCTCGACGAAATGGCCGAAATGGATATTTCATTGCAGGCTAAATTGTTACGTGCACTTCAGGAGAAGGAAATTGTCAGGATTGGAAGCAATACTCCTGTGAAAACCGATTGCAGGATTATTATTGCCACCAACAAAGATCTTCAGGAAGAAATCAAAAAAGGAAATTTCAGGCAAGACCTTTATTATCGGCTTTATGGGCTTCCGATTGAATTACCACCATTGCGCGATAGAGAAAATGATGTGATTATTTTGGCCAGACACTTTATAAACGTATTCTGCAAAGAGAACAAAATGACCATCAAAACATTGACTCCTGAGGCATCAACCCGTTTGCTTTCCTATCCATTTCCGGGCAATATTCGTGAATTAAAGTCGGTGATTGAACTCGCTGTTACACTGGCCGATCAGGATGAAATAACCGCCGATCACATCGTTTTGGGCAGAGGGCAGAATCTGCTCGACGACTTGGGTAACGAAGAACTCAGTCTTCGTGAATACGATATCCGAATTGTAAAAAAATTTCTGGACAGGTACGATAACAACATCAAACTGGTGGCCGAAAAGCTGGATCTTGGGGTAGCTACCATCTATCGAATGCTAAAGGAAAATAATAAAGAATAGAACATCTTCCTTTTTCAAGATTATCATTTCAGGATTTAATTTGATCAATTTGAGAAATTGAATCCTGCACTTTCCCTTACAAAATACTGTTTGTTAATGCTTTAATTCAATACTTTTTTGTTGGCACGGGCATTGCCATGCCTTAGACTGAAATCGAACAGAAGTAATTCAATCAAGTGCCGGGTTGAATCACAGAATATAAAAAGACAAATAAACATTAATTTACTTAATATAAAATGACATGGAAAATTCAAAAAAAACACTGTTAGCGACAATCATTATTGCAAGTTTTATTTTGATTGTTGGCGTTGTTGGTGGAGTGTATGTTTACAACCAAAAAGAAGCTGAAATCAAATCTTTGACGGTTGAAAGAAACAATAAAACCCAGATGATTCAACAGAAAGATTCTGTTGTGAACGACATGGAAAACACCTTTAATGAAATTGAAACTAATCTGAAATTCATTAAAGAAAAAAGAAATCAAATTTCTATGGTTCAATCAGAAGGTGGTAAAAACAGGAAACAGTTACTTATAGCTGACGTTAAACTGATGGACACCATGCTGGAAGAAAGTGAGAAAAAAATTGCTGAACTGGAAAGCAAATTAAGGAAATCGGGACTGAATGTAAAAGCCTATGAAAAAAGGCTTCAGGGTTTAAATGAAACCATCGAAAGCCAAAATACTGAAATTGCTGCTTTGAAAAAAGATATTGATAACAAAAATGTCAATATTGCAGAGCTCGGTACCAAAGTTCAAAATCTGAATACTAACATTCAACAACAGTCTGATACCATCACTTACAAGCAAAAACAGATTGTTGACAAAACGGATAAACTTAACACAGCTCATTTTGCTCTTGGAACCTTTAAGGAACTGAAAGAAGAAGGCATACTTAGCCGCGAAGGTTCAATTCTTGGAGTTGGTGGTGGCAAAGCAATTCAGGGGAATTTCGATTCAAAATATTTTACTGATCTGGATATTCGCAAAACAAAAACAATCACCTTAAATGCAAAAAAAGCAGTTGTGATTTCAGAACATCCAAGCAGCTCATATAAGTTGGTTGAAGAAAACGGACAAATTGCTTACCTACAGATCGAAAATCCTGAAGAATTCTGGAGAATCTCGAAATATGCAGTGATACAGATAAAATAAATATTGAAGATTAGAAAGATTCAAATAAGGTTAATTAAACATTATTCAACTCAGTAACAGAAACCACCAATTCAACCCGGTGTTACCTATAAGGCTGTTCCGATTTATTTCGGAGCAGCCTTTTTTGTGCATAAAACGATCAAATTATCCCCAGCGACTTACCGACTTTAATAAACGCATCAACAGCCTGATCAATCTGCTCAAAATTATGAGCAGCTGATAATTGCACACGAATACGTGCTTTCCCTTTTGGCACTACCGGGAAAACAAATCCGATGACATAAATTCCTTCTTTGAGCAATTCGTCGGCGAATTTTACAGCCAACGGAGCATCGTAAATCATAACCGGAACGATGGCGGTTGTGCCCTTTACCAGATCAAATCCGGCAGCTTCCATTTTATTTCTGAAATATTTGGCATTTTCCATGGTTTTCGCCGGAAGTTCTGATGATCCGGTCAGTAAATCAAGCACTTTCAAGGTAGCTCCAACAGTTGCAGGCGCAAGAGTATTCGAAAATAAATAGGGGCGGGAGCGCTGACGAAGCATCTCAATAATTTCTTTCCGCCCTGAAGTGCAACCACCATTTCCGCCGCCCAGAGCTTTGCCAAAAGTGGTAGTGATGATATCAATCTTTCCGAGAAGTCCATAATGCTCAGCTGTTCCCCTTCCGGTTTTACCAATGTATCCTGAAGCATGAGAGTCGTCAACCATTACAAGGGCATCGTATTTTTCGCACAAGGCAACAATCTCCGGAAGTTTTGCAAGATCACCATCCATCGAGAAAACACCATCGGTAACCACCATCCGATATTTCAGCGATTGAGCTTCTTTCAGACAATTCTCCAGTTCTGCCATATCGGAATGTTTGTAGCGGGCACGTTGCGCTTTGCAAAGCCGCACTCCGTCGATGATAGAAGCATGGTTTAACTCATCAGAGATGATAACGCTGTCTTCACCCAGTAAAGGTTCAAAAACACCACCATTGGCATCAAAAGCGGCACAATACAGAATGGTATCTTCTGTACCCAGAAACTCTGACATTTTCTGCTCAAGTTCTTTATGAATTTGTTGGGTTCCGCAGATAAAACGAACCGATGAAAGGCCGAATCCCCAATCATTCATGGTTTCCTGAGCTGCTTTGATCACTTCAGGATGATTGGCCAACCCGAGGTAATTGTTGGCGCAAAAATTAAGTACTGTTTGTCCACCAGTAACGGTAATCTGTGAACTTTGCGAAGAGGTGATAATCCGTTCGTTTTTATACAAACCCTGTTTTTTTAATTTCAGAAGTGTTTGCGCTAAATCTTGTTGTATTTTTCCGTACATGATGTTCAGGTTAAAATTTTAAACAAAGTAATGGTTTCAACCACTTAAAAATAGTGATAAAACACAGTTGGAACTTCGCTATTAATCAGGAATAACAAAAAATTAAGAGAGTTCTCTCCGTTTCATCAATTATTTTTTCTTATTTGGCTGGAGAATTTCAGTAAACCAAAAGCGCAATACGATGAGAACAATGGTTTTAACCGGAATCAGGAAAATTGAGCAGATTAACCGCCAACAGCCAGAACTCAAAAATCCAGATGATGTTTTGATAAAAATTAAGTCGGTTGGCGTTTGTGGTTCGGATGTTCACTATTTTACAGAAGGAAAGATTGGCTCGCAGGTGGTTGAATTCCCATTTGCCGTTGGTCATGAATGTTCAGGAACAGTGATTCAGACAGGAAGTTCGGTCACTCAGGTAAAACCAGGCGATTTGGTAGCTATCGATCCCAGCATTCACTGCGGTGTTTGCGACCAATGTTTAAGCGGAAGACCACACACTTGTCGGAACAACCGTTTTCTGGGCTGTCCCGGGCAAATTGAAGGTTGCCTGTCCGATTACATTGTGATGCCCGAATTTACCTGTTTCCCGCTTGATGAAAAATTTAATGAAACAACCGCCGCATTGATTGAACCATTAACCATCGGAACTTACAGTGTTGAACTTGCTAAAACTGACTTTCAGGATAAAACCATTGGCATTTTTGGTGCAGGACCTATTGGATTGTGCGTATTAATGGTGCTGAAAACCAAGCAAACTGGCCGTATTTTTAGCTTTGAACCTTTAGAATTCAGGAGAAACAAAGCAATACAACTGGGCACTGCTATTGCTATTAATCCTTTTACTGATGACGCTTTTGAGGCCGCCAGCAAACATGAACCACTTCTATTGGACATTGTTTTTGAATGCAGTGGCGACCAAAAAGCTGTGAATGATGCCATCAAAGTATTGAAACCTGGTGGAAAGCTTGTATTGGTAGGTATTCCACCTGATGCAAAATATGTTTTCGACATGGATTTGATGCGCAGAAAAGAATTATCCATTCAAAATGTACGTCGGCAAAACCATTGCATGGAGAAAGCCATCGAACTAATTTCAAACGGGTTACCGATTGGCCAGATTGTAACCCATCATTTTTTGCCTGAAGAAACACAAAAGGCGTTTGATCTGGTTGCCAACTATCAGGACGGAGTAATAAAAGCGATGATCGATTTTCGCTAAAACATTTCTTTGATAAAAATTCAGAAGAATGCTTAAAATTGTTGCAGGTAAAATTGTTTTTCATTTATTTTCGCCTCTCAAGTATTATTAAATTTTTTCATATCATTGTATTAAAAATTTCTATCAATGAATCCCAGTAAACCCAGAGTAATTAAGGATTACGAAAAGCTTGATCCTGAAATTCAGGAACGAATTAAACTTGAATATCCATCCGGATACAGCGATAGTTTAATCTATTTCAACAACAAGGAAGGAAAACGGGTCAGTGCTTTACCATTCGAGACAGACGATAAATATTATCTGGTTCGGATGACCGTTTACGAAGCTGAAAGAATCATCGAAGAAGATGATGATTATGATAGCTCAGGTTCACTCAAAAGTAGCGCTAAGGAAGAATATGAAAGCAAATATTCGGAAGACGAGTTCCTTGTTCCGGAAGCAGATGCGGAAGATGTGGCTGATGACGACTTCGATGATGACGAGTATGATAAAAATGACAAGGCAGAAGACGATGATGATGAAGATTAATCCACGGTAAGTATTTTCGTCTTTTTGCTGAATTCGATCTTCAAAAACACTTCAAAAATAGCTTGGTTGTATCATGTATCAGGAAGTTGAAAAAGCGCGATGCTTTTCACTCCTGAATACATTTACAGCCTTTTTTCTTTTAATAATCCCACCTTTTAACAATTAGAAATCAAGCCTGAATTGGTCTGCATTGTCTCCAAAAGTTTTCCGGTGATAACTGGTTATTCCTGTTTCGCGAATAACTCTCCGGTGATGCAAAGTTGGATAACCTTTGTTTTTCGACCAATTGTACTGTGGAAATTCCTGATGGATAATGTTCATGTAATCGTCGCGGTAAGTTTTTGCCAGAATGGACGCAGCTGCAATGGATAAATATTTGCCATCGCCTTTTATTATGCAAGTATGTGGAATTAGCGGATAAGCTTTGAATCGGTTCCCGTCAATTAACAAATGTTCCGGTTTTAGGCTTAATTGATCGATGGCCCGGTGCATCGCCAGAAAAGAGGCATTTAAAATGTTGATTTGATCAATCTCATTATTATCGACAATTCCAACGGCAAAAGCCAAAGCCTGACTTTCGATGACCGGACGAAGTGCATACCGTTGCTTTTCGCTCAGTTTTTTTGAATCGTCCAGCAAATCATTCTCAAAATCTGCCGGAAGAATAACAGCAGCAGCAAATACAGGTCCGGCCAAACAACCGCGGCCTGCCTCATCGCACCCGGCTTCAAGCCTTCCATCCTGCAAAAAAAGTTGTAATTTGTCTTTCTTCATCCAACTAATTCATTTTCTCCATTCTCCTTTTTCCGTTCTCCCGTTTCCGTTCTCCCGTTTCCATTCTCCTTTCACGTATTCGCGCAAATCTGGATACTTCCCCAAAGCAATTCGGCAGTTTTGTCCCAGCTGAATTTTTCCTTTTGCCTGAAACCCTTTTCAATTAGCGAATCACGAAGTTCCTTGTCCTGATAAAGACTGATCATGGCATCTTTTATCTGGCTCATGGCAAACGGATCGACATACACCACCGCATGACCGCCAACTTCAGGCAAAGAAGTTGTGTTTGAACAAATTACCGGCACACCAGCATTCATAGCTTCAATAACCGGAATACCAAAACCTTCGAAAAAGGGAACAAAAGTGAGCGCAATTGAAGCCCCCAAAACCTGGTGCAGGTCTTCGTTTCCCAATCTTCCGGTAAAAACAACATCTTTTTTGTGGCGCATTCCTTCGTAAGCCAGCTCAATATCGCCGGTTTTAAACATGCTTTCTCCAACGATCAGCAACTTGACATCCGATTCAACCGAAGTGCGGAAGGCATCAAAAGCACGAAGTAACCCGCAAATGTTTTTCCGTGGATGCAATGATCCAATAAAGAGAAAATAATCTTTTCCATCAGAGAATTTTGCTTTGGTGATTAGTTTTTCATCTTCCAAAGTAGGAATATACATGGTGTTTACGCCATTGTAAACGACATCAATTTTGTCATTTTCAATTTTGTAAGTGCGATGAATATCTTCTTTCGAGAACAATGAAACGGTAACAATCCGTTTCGCTTTGCGGGCAAAACGAGGAAAAAAATAGTTGTAATATCTTGCTTTCAGCCATGGTAAATCCTGAGGCCGGTGTGCAAAATTTATATCGTGAATGGCTGCAAGCTGCTTTACCCGTGTGCTGAGCGACAAATATCCGTCAGGAGAAAAAAATAAATCGGCTTTGTATTTCTTTAATATCGCCGGAATCCGAAACTCGAACCAGATATACCACAAAACCGGATGCCTTGTTGGTGGGGAAAGCACAATCGGGGTGACGTTCTCAGAAAAAATAAATTCCTCAGAAAAGGGCCGGTCGAAAATAAACACGAACTGATGTTCGGGATGATCTTTTGTAATCCGTGAAAGTGTTTCTTTGGTAAACCACCCGATTCCTTCGAGCTTTCCGGTCAATAACAAACGGGTATTTACGGCTATAATCATAGTTTTTTGTTCTGATTTCGAATAATAATCAAATGTACAAAGTCTCTTCAAAAAATTGCTACTTTTGAAACACTTTAATCAAAACAGGAAAAGATACTCGCTTGAAACGGAAGTTTATTACAAATCTATTATTGCTCCTTTTTCTGAATGTTTTAATCAAACCCTTCTGGATATTTGGGATCGACCGCCATGTGAATAACCTCGTGGGTGTTGAAAACTACGGATTATACTCCTCATTGCTGAGTTTCTCGATGATCCTCAATATCCTTCTCGATCTTGGAATAACCAACTTCAACAATAAGAACATTGCCCAGCATCATCAACTGATGAAAAAGCACATCAGCAACATCGTTGGGTTGAAGTTTTTACTGGCAGGTATTTATGCAGTAATATGCATGATAGTTGCCTTGATCATCGGGTATGAGGGAATTCAGCTTCATTTGCTTATCTTTCTGATATTTAATCAATTCTTGATTTCTTTCACCTTTTATCTGCGTTCAAATATCAGCGGATTGCACCTTTTCAGAACCGACAGCCTTTTATCAGTACTCGACCGCACGCTAATGATCATTATTTGTTCGGTACTTCTGTTTACCAATATTACTCACCATACATTCAGGATTGAATGGTTTGTTTATGCACAGACAGCAGCTTATCTGATTGCCTGCCTGATTACTCTTGGAGTGGTTTTATCCCATACCGGAAAGCTGAAAATTCAGTTTGACCGGCGGTTTTTTATCGTTTTCCTGAGGAAAAGTTATCCGTATGCTTTATTGGTATTGCTAATGTCATTTTACAACCGCATGGATTCTGTAATGCTCGAACGATTATTGCCTGACTCGGTCGGGAAGGAGCAGTCAGGGATTTATGCCCAGGCATTTCGTTTGCTCGATGCTGTCTCGATGTTCGGCGTTTTATTTGCAGGCTTACTGCTTCCCATTTTTTCGAGAATGATTAAAAAAAAGGAAGACATTGGCTCTATGGTTCAACTTTCATTTCTATTGCTTTTTGTTCCGGCAATCATTATCAGTTTTTCTTCCGGATTCTACAATAATCAAATAATGGATTTTCTTTATAATAGCAACATCGAACTGTCTGCGTCCATTTTACAGTTACTCATGATCAGTTTTCTGGGTATCGCCACTACTTATATTTTTGGAACTTTGCTTACCGCTAACGGCAGTATCAGGCAACTGAATTGGATGGCGGTTGTGGGAATGACAATAAACATTGGACTGAATTTAATACTGATACCCCATTTCCAATCTATAGGATCAGCTTGGGCCAGTCTGGCAACTCAGCTATTTACTGCACTGGCACAAACCATACTTGCAGTGATAATTTTGAAACTGACAGTCAATTACCGGATCATTGGAAAGCTAATACTGTTTATCGGATTTGTCTTTATTGCCGGGTCTGTTAGCCGCCAAATCAGTACCTGGTATTTTGGATATGCGGCTATGATCATTTCCAGTATGTTGTTTGCTTTTGCGACAAGGCTTATTAACCTGAAAGCATTGACAGCAATCATCCGAAACGAATAACGATGAAAAGAAAGCTAACTCCTGAAGATTTGCAAAATGGATGCGAATTTGAACTTCTGGCAGAGGTTTCCCATCAAAGCCTGCGCGAATTTATTGTCGAACAAATCACAAAAGAAAAAGTGATTATCCGTATCTATTCCGTCTATCAGGTGAGTATGATGACATTGTTCGCGTTTCTGTTCACTCGTGGAATTGTACTGTTTATCAAAGGCAATCACGATCCGCTGATTCAAACTGGTATCGGAGTGCTCTTTTCTGTAACAGCTCTCATCGTAATTCATGAACTTTTGCATGCATTGGCCTATCTGGCAACCGGGGCACGGAAAATTTCCTTTGGTGTCATCCTGAATAAATTCATCTTTTATGCCATGGCCGATCGTCAGGTGATTGCCCCACGCGCTTTCCACATCGTGGCGCTTACTCCTTTTGTGGTGGTTAAACTGGCTTGCATTATCGGTGCAATTTGGGTTGCACCACAACCATTGATCTACTTTTTCCTGAGCATAATGTGTTTGCATTCATTGTTTTGTGCCGGCGACATTGCGATGCTCGCTTTTTATCGGCTTCACAGTGGAAAAGAAATTTATAATTTTGACAACAAAAGCGAAGGGAAAACTTATTTTTATGCCCGAAAAATCAAGTAAAAAGGCAAAAGTAAGAAGTAAAAATTGACACGCTCAAATAGAAATATATGACAGTTTTTGAAGCCATTGTAATTGCAGTTGTTGAAGGAATCACTGAATTCCTGCCTATTTCATCTACCGGACACATGATTATTACCGAAAAGTTACTGGGTATGAATATCGACGAATTCACCAAAGCATTCACCGTGAATATCCAGTTTGGAGCAATCCTTTCGGTCGTAGTACTTTACTGGCGGCGATTTCTGCAAAGCTGGACTTTCTATCAAAAGCTGTTTGTGGCTTTTCTCCCAGCTGCAGCAATCGGATTTTTAGCTGGTGATTTCATTGACAGTTTACTTGAAAATGTAATGGTGGTGGCTATTACCATGTTTCTTGGCGGTATTCTGCTATTGTTTGTTGACAAATGGTTCAACAAGGAAAACCCTGATCAGGAAGTTACTTACCCGAAAGCGCTAAAAATTGGTTTCTGGCAATGTATAGCAATGATTCCGGGAGTTTCGCGTTCGGCAGCATCTATCATAGGCGGAATGCAACAAAAACTGAGCAGAACCAACGCAGCCGAATTTTCCTTTTTCCTGGCTGTACCCACGATGGCAGCAGCTTCTGGATATAAACTCCTCAAATTAATTCTGAACCCAAATGGCGTATCAATACTGAAGGACAATTTAACGACTTTATTAATCGGTAATGTCGTTGCATTTATTGTAGCCATGATTGCCATTAAAACCTTTATCACTTTCCTTCAGAAACATGGATTCAAAGTCTTTGGCTGGTACCGGATTGTAGTTGGATTGATCCTGATTATTTTGTTTCTGATGGGAGTTGATTTAAAGGTGGTGTAACAAATCCGGAGGATTTTCAAGTTTTTAGAATCAAAGTATTTTGAAAATATTCTACAAATTCAACACATAAAATTATGATGGCGCAGGCCTCGGAAAGAACGAATTAATTCACTAATTTTCAAACAACTGCCTGAGTTTTTTACTTACTTCAGATTCAATCGATTTATTAAGTTCACCTAATTTCCTCTTGATTATACTTTTGGGGATTGTTACTATTTTATGCAATCTAATTGCAGAATCAATTACTAACCCAGTTCCCAGAGATTCTTCAGATTGCTTTCTGATTATTACATCACTATCCATCAAATCGTCTGGAATTTTGCTTGAAATAAACGCGATAATTACCTGGTTATATTTGCCAATTTCAGATGTCAGACAAAGAGCCGGTCTAACTTTCGAATCAGAAAAATCATCAAAAGGAAAAGGAACAAGTACTATTTTGTTCTTAATCATTAAATGGTTCTCCGTCTTTTTGTGAGTAAACATCCTCCGCAGGTTCACTTAAAAAATCGAAGGAGGGGTTAGTTGAAATCGAATTCATCCAAAGTTTCTCTTCTTCAATTTCATAGGAATCATCTTCAACTAAAATCAAAACACGAACTTTACGCTCTGATTTATTGAGTTGGTAATCAATTTTCAGATGGCCAAACTTATCTGTTTGCGAATTAATTTCAATTGCTCTCATAACATTTCAGTTTCCACAAAGATAAGGTTTTATAATATCATAAAAATGGAGATAATTTATCTTGATTTCCAGATCTTTGGATTACGGCTTGTATGAAAAACCGCTGAGATGATTATAGTTTTATGGCTTTCATCAACCCAATAATGAATCATAAAAGGGAAAATTGATAAGCCCACAGTCCTGACATTATCGTATTTCACACAAAAAGATTCTGGTTTTTGGACGATAAAATGAACTTTATCCCTGATCTGAGCGGTAAATCTTTTTCCAAGACCTCGTTGCTTCTGTTCATACCAAAGAGAAGAATCCCTAATGTCCTTTTTGGCTAAAGGCAAAATAATGGATTTGTACATTACAATTCCTTTTCGATTTCATCCATGGTTTTGTCAAAATCCAATGCCAAATCGGGATTTTTTTTATATTTTTCCATTCGTTCCCTCACTTCGTCCATTTGCCAAGGTGGAATATCAAATTCTTCGCTGTCAATCCCTTTGTATTTAAGCTTAAGAGCATTCCATTCATTAATTGGAATGAAAACGCCTGTTGTTTGTCCTTTACTGTCGGATATAAACTGTAAATTCATAGATATTTTGTTTTCAGAAAGATAATAAATTGAAAGCCTATTAACAATAGTAACTACTTGATTGTTTCACAAGCCTTTCTTATCCTTCCAATGGTTTCTTCTTTGCCAAGCAGCTCAAAGATTTCAAACAAATCGGGACCACTACTGCTGCCAACCAATGCCAGGCGAACAGGAACCATTACTGCACCAAATCCCCATTCTTTGGCAGTCATAAATGCCGAGAATGCTTCTTTGATTGGTTCATGTTTCCAATCTGTCACTGTTTCGAAAAGTTCGGCGATGGCTTGTAGTTTCTCGCTGGTATCAGGTTTCCATTTTGTCCTTACGGTCTTTTCATCGTAGCTTTCAGGAGCTTGAAAAAAGTAATGTCCCTGTTCCCACAAGTCCTTAACAAATTCGCAGCGTTCTTTGATCGAACCAACAATACGTTCAAGTTTCTGCTGATCGGGATTAATTCCTTTTTCCTTCAGGATTGGTAAAAACAATTGGACTAGTTCGGCTGACGTTTTTTGTTGCATATAGTGGCGGTTGAACCATTTAGCTTTTTCAGGATCGAAGCGGGCACCTGACTTTACAACGCGGGTAAGGTCGAAACTCTCAACCAGTTCTCCGATCGAGAAAAATTCCTGTTCGGTACCCGGATTCCAGCCCAGAAGCGCCAGCATGTTGATAAACGCTTCAGGAAAATAACCATCTTCGCGATAGCCTCTCGAAATATCGCCGGTCTCAGGATCTTTCCAAAGCAACGGAAATACAGGGAATCCCATTTTATCGCCATCGCGTTTGCTCAGTTTGCCTTTTCCTTCAGGTTTTAAGATAAGCGGAAGATGCGAAAACTGCGGACGATGTTCGGAAATGCCCAGCGCTTCGTACAATAAAATATGTAAAGGCATGGAAGGGAGCCATTCTTCGCCGCGGATCACGTGGGTAATCTTCATTAAATGGTCATCGACCACGTTGGCCAAATGGTAGGTTGGCATTCCATCGGACTTAAACAAAACTTTATCGTCCAACTGATTGGTGTTGAAAGAAACGCGCCCGCGAATCAGATCTTCTTCAACAATCTCGCGGTTTTCGGGCATTTTAAACCTGATCACATAATGCTCGCCACTTGCCAATCGTGCCTGAACTTCTTCAGCCGAAAGGGTCAGCGAATTCTTTAGCCTGTTTCGCGTATGTAAATCGTACGAAAAAATCTGTTTGTCGGCTTCAGCCTGTTTGCGAAGTTCGTCCAGTTCTTCGGCAGTGTCGAATGAATAATAGGCAAATCCGTTTTCAATCAACGAATCAGCATATTTCTTGTACATTGGTTTGCGTTCGCTCTGCCGGTAAGGGCCCATTTCACCACCAAACCCAACTCCTTCATCAGGCACCAAACCACACCATTTCAACGATTCGATGATATATGCTTCGGCTCCCGGAACAAACCGGTTCTGATCGGTATCTTCAATGCGCAAAAGGAAGTCGCCCCCATGCTTTTTGGCAAATAAATAGTTGAATAAAGCAGTCCGAACTCCACCCATGTGAAGCGGTCCTGTGGGACTTGGAGCAAACCGTACCCTTACTTTTCTTTCCATTTTTGGCTGATTAAAATTTCGACAAAGATAATATTTCCAAAGGGAGTGAATTGCTTTTTTTTGACTCGATGACATTAAGTATTGTGGATAAAAACAATCTGATTTTATTTTTTTATTAACTCACCCCAGCCAATCGTTCCGATCGGCTTTCCCCTCTTTACATGTAGAGAGGGGGGAAGGCCGCCTGCGGGCTTCGGGGTGAGTTTAGGTATTTCTCTTATTCCTATTTTACCCACAGTATCCGTCACAGAACCTTTTTTTGAGGCATATTTCCATTTTACAGTTCACTTAACGGCTCAAATAAGTAGTTGGTTGATAATTTCAGGAATATTTACAGTGATTCGTCAATTTGATTTGTAAATAGTCAGATATAGATATCTTTGCCACTCAATTTCTACAATATTCATATTTTTATTTTTCAAATGAAACGATTTTTAGTTTTTGTCGCATTCCTGCAAGTAGTTCTACTTGGAACAGTGAAGGCAGATGAGGGGATGTGGTTGCCGGCTTTGATTGAAAAGCTGAATATCAACACAATGAAAAAGATGGGATGCGAGATTAGTGCTGATGAAATATACAGTATCAATCATTCAAGTTTGAAAGACGCAGTAGTTGCACTTGATCGCGGGTCGTGTACTGCCGAAGTTATTTCAGACGAAGGATTACTTCTGACGAACCACCATTGCGGTTTCGAGGAGATACAGGAACACAGCACTGTTGACCATGATTACCTGAGAGACGGTTTTTGGGCAAAAACAAAAGAAGAGGAATTGCCAAATTCGGGAAAAACAGCCTCTTTCCTGATTAGTTTTGAAGATGTTACTTCGAAAATTATTCCTGAGTTAAACGACACTTTGACTGAAGAAGAAAGAAGCAACAAGGTCCGTGAAATTGCTTCCGGAATTGAAAAGGAAGCAACCAAAGACACTGAATACGATGCCCGCGTTCAGTCGCTTTACAATGGCAACAAATACTATCTTTTTGTTTATGAAACTTTCCGCGACATACGGCTGGTAGGCGCTCCACCACAGTCGATGGGGAAATTCGGTGGTGATACAGATAATTGGATGTGGCCACGCCATACCGACGATTTCAGCATGTTCCGTATTTATTGTAGTAAAGATGGAAAACCGGCTGCCTATTCAAAAGACAATGTTCCGTATAAACCAAAATACCATTTGCCAATCTCGCTGAAAGGCTATAAAACGAATGATTTTGCCATGGTGATGGGATATCCCGGAAGCACCAACCGCTATAAAACTTCCTTCGGAATTAATTATACCATGCTGGTCACCAATCCTATCCGGATTAAAGTTCGGGAAGAAAAACTGCGCATTATGAAAGATTTTATGAAGACCTCGCAGAAAGCCAATATCATGTACTCGTCGAAATATGCACGCAGCTCGAATTACTACAAATTCAGCATCGGACAAAACAAGGGGCTAAAAGATCTGGATGTGATTGCTCAAAAACAACAACTTGAAGCAAAGTTTACTCAATGGGTAAATGCCAATCCTGAGAGAAAGGCAAAATACGGGAAAGCTCTTTCGATGGTTGCCGATGCATACAAAGATGTTAACGATGACATTGCTTCTGAATACATGATGGAAGCAATGGTACGCGGACCTGAAATCTTCTATTTTGCCTACCGCACCCGACCGCTTTACGACGCACTCAAATCAGACAAAAATTCGGAACGCATTGGTCTGGCGAGTGATAGAGTGAAAGATGGCCTTGACCAGTTTTTTAAAGATTATGACCCCGAAACAGACCAAAAAATTGCGGCTTCTCTCTTCCGGATCTATGCTGAAAATGTTGCTCCACAATACTATCCGCCATTTATCAGGGAAGTGAAAGCCAAATATGGCAACGATTTCGAGAAATACACCAAAGAATTGTATGCAAAATCAATCTTCGGAAGTCAGGACAAACTAGTTGAATTCTTTAAAAAGCCAAGGGCCAAAGTGCTCGAAAAAGATCCTCTTTTCCAGGCTTCGCTTGAGATTTTCAGAATGATGGGTGTTATTGGCGACGAAACCGGAAAAACAACGGATGAGCTTTCGAAAGGCAATCGTTTATTTGTAGCCGGATTGATGGAAATGGAAGCTGACAAAACTTTTTATCCGGATGCCAATTCAACCATGCGATTGACTTATGGCACCGTGGGCGATTACATACCACGTGATGCAGTTAAATACGACTATTTTACCACCTTGCGCGGATACATCGAAAAAGAAATTCCAGGAGACGATGAATTTGATGTACCTGCCAAATTGAAAGAACTATATGCTGCCAAAGATTACGGTCGGTATGCCGATAAAGACGGAAGTTTACACACTTGCTTTTTAACCAACAACGACATTACCGGTGGAAACTCTGGAAGTCCTGTAATCAATGGCAAAGGCGAGCTAATCGGAATTGCATTCGATGGAAACTGGGAAGCAATGAGTGGCGATATTACATTCGAGAATAGTATTCAGAAATGTATAAACGTTGACATCCGTTTTGTTCTGTGGACCATCGACAAAATGGCTGGCGCGCAAAACCTCATTGACGAAATGACAATCGTGCAATAAAATTTGATTTTTATTATACCAGAAAGACCCGTATTTTAGCGGGTCTTTCTTTTTAAACTATCATGAGCATTACAATTTATACTGACGGCGCTGCACGTGGAAATCCGGGTCCTGGAGGTTACGGAACAGTGCTGCTTTCAGGAAAACTCAGGAAAGAATTATCTGACGGATTTGAATTGACCACCAATAACCGGATGGAACTATTGGCCGTGATTGTAGGACTTGAAGCACTGAAAATAGAAAATTCGCAGGTTACGATCTACTCCGACTCAAAATATGTAGTTGAAGCAGTCGAAAAAGGCTGGATATGGAATTGGGTAAAAATCAGGTTTAAAGGCAAAAAAAACGAAGATCTTTGGCTTCGTTTCCTGAAGATTTATCCAAAGCATCAGGTGAAATTTGTCTGGATCAAAGGACACGCCAATATTCCTGAAAACGAACGATGCGACCAACTGGCAGTAGAAGCTTCGATGCAACCACGTTTAATGAAAGACACTGGGTACCTTTTAAGCCGTGAATAAGAAACACATCAATCCAACTAAAAAATTACTTTTGCCATAAAATTGACGCTTAATGAACCTGATTTACAATCTTTTCATACACTTTTATTCAATCCTGATTCGATTGGTATCACCTTTTAACCTGAAAGCGAGCCAGATATGGGAGGGTCGTCGGAGCGTTTTTGCTGATATAGCTGATAAGATCAAACACAATCGGCCGATTATCTGGGTTCACTGCGCCTCGTTGGGCGAGTTCGAACAAGGACGGCCACTGATTGAAGCCATCAAAAAGCAACATCCAGCTTATCAGATTTTCCTGACATTCTTTTCACCTTCAGGATATGAAATCAGGAAAAACTATGAGTTGGCCGATTACGTTTTTTATTTGCCTGCCGATACAAAAAGCAATGCCCGGAAACTTATTGCACTGATCAATCCTGAAATCGTTTTCTTTGTGAAATACGAATTCTGGTTCAATTATATTCAGGAATTGAAGAAAAGGAACATCCCACTTTATATTGTTTCTGCCATCTTTCGCGAAAACCAGCTCTTTTTCAAAAACTCGCCCTGGGGAAAATGGTATCGCAAGATGCTCCTCGGATTTAAACACTTTTTTGTTCAGGATAAAAAATCGGTTGAATTACTTGCCAGTATTGGGTTGACAAACGTGACCAAAGCCGGCGATACCAGATTCGATCGGGTTGCAGGGATTGCCCGCAGTGGGAAGGACATTCCGCTGGTAGAAAAATTCAAAGGAAATCAACATTTAGTGGTTGCCGGAAGCACCTGGAAACCCGACGAAGAGTTGTTGGTGGAATATATACATGCCAATCCTGATATCAAATTTGTGATTGCTCCACACGAAACAAAAAAGGCAAATGTCGATCGGTTGATAAACCTGTTGAAAACCCCTGTTATTTGTTATACAGAAGCAACCTACGAATCGGTTATGAACAAACAAGTATTGATTGTTGATACAATCGGATTGCTTTCGTCAGTTTACCGATATGCTGATTTGGCCTATATCGGAGGTGGTTTCGGAGTCGGAATCCACAATACACTCGAAGCTGCTATCTTCGGATTGCCAATTATTTTTGGTCCTAACTACTTAAAATTCAACGAAGCAACTACAATGGTAAAGCTTGGTATTGCCTACCCGATAAATGATTTCCCAGGACTAAAAACAATATTTGACACCTTGGTTACCGATACTGCAAAGAGAGAACACATCATTACAGAGTGTACGAATTTTACGCAGCAGAATCTAGGCGCTACTCAAACCATCATCGATAAAGTTTTTAACAAGTTTCCTGTTTAGAAATAGGAAAAGGTTGTTCAACATATAATAGCTTCAAACGGCTTTCTCTCAGCCATATTCCGGTTATTAATATCTACATCTTCTAGAAAATCAATTTTCTTTTTTGTAAACATTTTTCAACAAAAAAAATGTTAGTTTGCTAATATACAGGATATTAACATCTTGAAGTTGATAACTTCTGTAATCATTTTCAAAATTTGTAATCATTTTTTGGTGTACAAGCTTTATATTGCATACAGCAAAAAAAACCTAACGTAAACTGTTTTTTACTCACGTTTACAAATGATTAACAATTATTAAAGATCAAATTTTCTGGTTATGGCATTCAAAAACGTAGCAATTGAGCCTCAAATGGACGAAAAAACTTACTCCCATGACGAAGCTTATAAAGCTTCCCAAAATTATTTTAAAGGAGATGACCTTGCTGCAAGGGTCTGGGTAAACAAGTATGCATTGAAGGATTCGTTCGGCAATCTTTACGAACTGACTCCTGATGATATGCACCGACGCCTGGCTTCTGAAATTGCCAGAATTGAAAAGAAGTATGAAAATCCTATGACGGAAGAGCAGATTTTCGCGCTTCTGAAAGATTTTAAGTACATCGTTCCACAAGGAGGACCAATGACTGGGATCGGCAACGATTTTCAGATTGCCTCGCTGTCGAACTGCTTTGTGATCGGAAACGAGGGACACTCCGATTCGTATGGTGGAATCATGAAAGTGGATCAGGAGCAGGTTCAGTTAATGAAACGCCGCGGTGGTGTTGGTCATGATCTATCTCACATCAGGCCCAAAGGATCGCCGGTAAAAAACTCTGCTCTGACTTCAACCGGTATTGTTCCTTTTATGGAACGCTATTCCAATTCTACCCGCGAAGTGGCTCAGGATGGCCGCCGTGGCGCGCTGATGCTTTCTGTTTCAATCAAACATCCTGATGCAGAATCATTCATCGATGCCAAAATGGACCAGGGAAAAGTAACCGGAGCGAATGTCTCGGTTAAAATTCATGACGATTTTATGCAGGCTGTCGAATCGGGCGAATTATACCAGACACAATATCCGATTGATGCAAAAGTTCCGAAATACACCAAAGAAATTGATGCCACCAGCCTTTGGAAAAAGATTGTTCACAATGCATGGAAATCGGCCGAACCTGGAATTCTGTTCTGGGATACAATTATCAAAGAGTCAGTTCCGGATTGTTATGCCGACCTTGGTTATAAAACGGTATCGACCAATCCTTGTGGTGAAATTCCATTGTGTCCTTACGATAGTTGTCGCCTGATTGCTGTGAACCTGAATTCGTATGTTGAAAATCCCTTTACTCCTAAAGCAAAATTCAATTTCGAATTGTTCAAAGAACACGTTGCTTATGCACAACGAATGATGGATGACATCATCGACCTCGAATTGGAAAAAATTAACGGCATTCTTGGTAAAATAGATGCCGACCCCGAAAACGAAGATATTAAGCACATTGAAAGATCAATGTGGTTGAAAATCCAGACTAAAGCCAAAGAAGGACGCCGCACAGGTGTTGGTATTACTGCTGAAGGCGATATGCTTGCATCGTTGGGTTTGCGCTATGGAAGTGATGATGCAACTGATTTTAGTGAAGAAATTCACAAAACCGTGGCTGTTGAAGCTTACCGCTCATCGGTAAACATGGCCAAAGAACGTGGAGCTTTCGCAATATATAGTACCGAACGCGAAAAGAACAACCCGATGATCAAACGGTTGCGTGCCGAGGACGAGCAATTGTACCAGGACATGGTAAAATACGGTCGTCGTAACATTGCACTTTTGACAATCGCCCCAACCGGAACAACCAGCCTGATGACTCAAACTACTTCAGGAATTGAACCTGTATTTATGCCTGTTTACAAACGTCGCCGGAAAGTAAATCCTGGTGATAAAAATGTAAAAGTTGACTTTGTTGACGAGGTGGGCGATTCATGGGAAGAATACATCGTTTTCCATCACCAGTTTAAAAAATGGATGGAGGTAAACGGCCACGACCTGACCAAGAATTACACCCAGGAAGATCTGGATGCCCTGATTGCCAAATCTCCTTACTACAAGGCCACTTCGAATGATGTTGACTGGATGAACAAAGTGAGAATGCAGGGTAAAATCCAAAAATGGGTTGATCATTCAATCAGCGTAACAATTAACTTACCTGCCGATGCCGATGAAGAACTGGTTGGCAAACTCTATTTCGAAGCCTGGAAAAGTGGTTGCAAAGGTGTAACTGTTTACCGCGATGGTTGCCGTTCAGGAGTTCTTTTGTCACACAAAAAAGAAGATGAAAGTAAAGATAGCATTTTCCCAACCAAGCGCCCTGTAGAATTGGAGGCTGATGTAGTTCGTTTCCAGAACACAAAAGACAAATGGGTTGCTTTCATTGGAACCATTGACGGACGTCCTTATGAGATTTTTACCGGACTTTCTGATGATGAAGATGGAATTCTGCTGCCAAGAACCATTACCAGCGGGAAAATCATTAAAAACATTGACACTGACGGCACCAAACGTTACGACTTCCAATACACCAACAAACGTGGCTACAAAACCACGATTGAAGGACTTTCATACAAATTCAATCCGGTATTCTGGAATTATGCCAAGCTTATTTCCGGGATTCTGCGGCATGGAATGCCTATCCACAAAGTGGTTGATACAGTTACCAGTCTTCAGTTCGACAACGACACCATCAACAGTTGGAAAGCCGGTGTGGCACGTGCACTGAAAAAGTATATTCCGGACGGAACTGCTGCTGAAGGAGCTGTTTGTGAAGAATGTGGATCACACCATGTGATTTATCAGGAAGGCTGTTTGACTTGCCCCGACTGTGGATCATCCAAGTGCGGTTGATACGATAGTTATAAATTCACCTTATATTAAAAACCAAAACAACAGGAGGCTGCCCCAAAAAGGTAGCCTCCATTTTTTTAGTAAACTTATTCAGCCATACAATCAAACAAAATTCATAATTGTTCTTTGTCAACGAACGATTATATTGAAATTTGTTCGTTATGGACGAATGATTTGAAATTGTCTCTGTTTGGAAATCGCTCTTGTCGTAAATTTGTTTGCTTCCTGATGGAATATTGTAAACAGATGCTGTCACCAAAGCTGCAACAAGTATCAACAGTATGTACAACCGATTGTATTGACAACCAGCTGATAATCTTTTGAAAATGAGTAGGTGTAATTATAGTTAAAGTTGAAAAAATGGGTTATATTTGGGGATAATTAATAGTTAGCGTGTATTTAAAAGGACGCAGACACATTGAGAAAAATAATCGAAATAGGAGAAAAAGAATTTGCGACTAAAAAGGACGCACTAAATCACTTTAAGACTATTTTGAACTCATACGAATTTGGAGAGACTTTAAACCAAGCCGACTTAAAAGACATTTTGGAATTACTTGAAACTCATCCGAGAGTAAAAGAAAAAATTGGGGTTGGAATTGAAAAAATAAGGATTGCAAAAGTAAAATACAATACGAAAGCATTTGAATTGGTGCGTTTTGACAATTCAACAGAGTATTTTTCATACACAAAAAGAATAAATGCTCCGAAATCAGATTTTACAAAATTTAGAGAAGCTTGCAGACAAGCAATTCAAGAAGATTTAAGAAACATAAAACTCGCATACTTTGACAGATTTTCTAAAAAAGGACAGGTTAAATGCCAAGAGACAGGAGAATTAGCAAAATATGAAGAATTAAATGTTGACCATAGACAACCGAACACTTTTTCAATTATCGTTGACAGATTTGTGGAAATCCAAAGTATTGACCTTGAGAAAATTGACTATTTGCAAATTGATGGTGGACCAAACGAACTTGCGAACGAGAAACTGAAAAAAGCATTTAGAGAATATCATAAAGACAAAGCCAATCTTCGGATTGTAAAGAAAAGTTTGAATTTAGGACGTTCATTTCAAGCAAGAGTTAACAGACAGAAAAAGGATTTAAAAGTTATTGACAAACAGACAAATGAAAAGGAAAACGCCCTATAACAGCAAAATACCCGGTAATTCGGGTTTTGGTGCTTCGTTGACAGGAATTTAGTATTTTAAAAAGCAACTCTTCGGTGTAGATTTATCTGTTATCTCCAGTTATTCAGCAATTTGAGAATAAATTACAAATGCAAAAGGTCAATCAAATAGCCAAATAAAATCATCTTTCAAAAACAACAAATATGGCAAACGAATTATCAAAAAAGGCACAAAGCATATTTGAGCAAATTAAGAGGCTCGATAAAAACAACAACGAATATTGGTCAGGACGCGAGCTTGCTAAGGTATTGGAATATTCCGAATATCGTCACTTCAAACCCGTTATCGAAAAGGCCAAAGAAGCATGCAAAAACAGTGGACAACCAGTCGAGAACCATTTCGAGGATTACCTCGAGATGGTCAAAATTGGTTCTGGTGCTGAACGTCCTTTTGACGATGGCGTAAAGCTCTCACGCTACGCCTGTTATCTCATTGTTCAAAATGCCGATCCATCGAAAGAAATTGTAGCTACTGGTCAAACTTATTTTGCTATTCAGACCCGGTTGCAGGAAATTCGGCAGATGGACGAATACAACCGTTTGAGCACGGAAGAAGAAAAACGATTGTTTCTGCGTAACGAAATGAAAACGCACAACATTCAACTGGCCGAAGCGGCCAAAGATGCCGGTGTTATTGAGCCTGTTGATTATGCGATATTCCAAAATCATGGTTACATGGGGCTTTATGGCGGTCTCGATGCCAAAGGTATTCACAACAGAAAAGGCTTAAAGAAAAGCCAAAACATACTCGACCACATGGGTAGTACCGAATTGGCTGCCAACCTTTTCCGTGCTACGCAAACCGAAGAAAAACTTCGCAGGGAAAATATCAAAGGGAAAAACAAAGCCAACCAAACTCATTATGATGTAGGCAAAAAGGTGCGTCAAACCATTAAAGAACTTGGAGGAACCATGCCCGAAAACCTGCCTACAGAGGAAAGCATCAAGAAACTTGAGACTAAAGAGAAGAAAAAGCTTGACGATAAAGGTAAATTGAAACCTTAAACGAGTTAAATATTTATCTCCAGTGGTTGTTTTTGGAAGGTGAAATTGCTCCAGAGCGCACAACCCGGAATGCCTGCCAACTGCTATCAGGCACAAAAAAAGCCCCCTTTTCAGGAGGCTTTCAGTTTATCGGTATGATTGTTTATTCCAATTCTTTGATCTTGATGTTGCGGTACCAAACATCGCCGCCATGATCCTGAAAAGCAATGTATCCTTCATGAGCAACATCTGCCCAATTTTTATTCAGATTCGGGAATTTGCTGTCTTTCACCAGTTTTTTCCAGTCGTCGGTCCACAAATGATATTCAAGAACAGTTTCGCCATTTTGTTTGTGAACAACAGTTCCTTGATATATAATGATTTCGGCAGTATTCCATTCGCCAAAAGGTTTTGCATTTTGTGGTTTTGCCGGAATCAGATCGTACAACGAACCTGCCTGACGATTTCCATCCTTACCCATTGTGGCATCTATGTGATTTACATTGTCTAAAACCTGGTACTCGGGAGCGGTTTTATAAATTTCCCAACCAGGTACTTCCTGTGCCAAATAGAAAATGCCGGAATTACCACCTTTAGATATCTTCCATTCAACTTTCAAATCGAAGTTTTTGAATTTTTTGTCGTAAATGATGTCGCCACCATTTTCAGCGCCGGCTTCTCCGTTTCCCGATCCTTTGCAATATAAAGTTCCATCAACAGCTTGCCATCCAGTGGGAAATACAGTTTTGTTGTATCCTCTCCAGCCCGTCGAAGTTGTTCCGTCGAACAATAATTTCCATCCTGAATTGGCTTCATCCGGGGTTAATTTGTTTAATTCCGGCGCTGTAGCAGCAACTTCAGTGGTAACTCTGGTTGAATTTTCAACCGCTTTTTTCTTGCCACCCTGACATGATGCAAAGGCAAAAATAATTGTGCCGACCAGTAAAAGTGAATAGATTCTTTTCATTGGAAAAAATTTTAGTTTATTAATAATTTAATGTGGTTCTTAGTTGTTGCCGACAAAGTTAAAAAAAACTTCAGCAGCCGGATGAATTGGATTGAAAAATCAAAGTGATTGGGTCGAACATTTTTATAACTTTATGGAAACTATTTCAGGAATAGAATTGTTAACAATTATAAATGATTTTTTATGAGCAATAAAAAAGTAAAACGAATAGGTATTCTGACTGCTGGTGGCGATTGCCCGGGATTGAATGCTGCAATCAGGGGCGTTGGAAAAACTGCCATTGTTCAATATGGCATGGAGGTGATTGGATTTTCGTCGGGTTATACTGGGTTGATTCATAAACAGTATGTGGAGCTGAAGGAAAAGGATTTATCGGGCATATTAACTCTTGGTGGTACCATCATTGGTACTTCAAGAGAAAAACCTTTTAAAATTGTGACAGAGGAAGACAATGATAAACCCGATTTGATCAAGCAAAACTATCACGATCTGGGTTTAGACTGCCTGGTTTGCATCGGCGGCAACGGAACCATGAAAACTGCCCATTTGCTTTCGAAAATCGGTTTAAATGTAATTGGGATTCCAAAAACCATTGATAACGATGTTTGGGGAACTGATATGACTTTCGGTTTTGATTCGGCTGTATTGATTGCCACTGAGGCAGTTGACCGCTTACACAGCACGGCCAACTCTCACGGACGGGTAATGATTGTTGAGGTGATGGGCCACAATGCCGGGTGGATTGCACTTTATGCCGGAATGGCTGGTGGGGGTGATATTATCCTGATCCCTGAGATTGAATACTCCATGAAGAAAGTTTGTGCCAAAATAGAGGAACGATATGCAAACAATAAACCATATACCATTGTGGTGGTTGCCGAAGGAATTGACCATCCCAAAAACATGTCTGCAGCCAGATATTTATCCGAATCGATACAGTCGAAGCTTGACGTTGAAGCACGCGAAACCGTTTTGGGTTACACCCAGCGAGGAGGAAGCCCTACGCCAATGGACCGCATTTTGGCTACGCGCTACGGAGCTTTTGCTGCACAGTGTATTGCAGAAGAAAATTTTGGCACAATGGTCGCATTAATAAAGAACGAATTAACGACAATTCCGCTCGAAGAAGTAGGTGGAAAAATGCGTTTGGTCGATCCTGATAATCCATTGGTTTTAAAATGCCGAAATATGGGTGTTTCGTTTGGGGATGATTAGCATGGGGCAGAGTGCATGTGTCAAGAAGGTTATCAGGTTCTCAAGTTTCATAAGTTCTTTCCAGATAAATTGATCAAATATAAAAGGGACGATTTTGTCGCCCCTTTTATATTTGATATAAGTGTTTATAAATCAGCGCATAGCGAGGTTATTTGTCTTTATAGATTTTTTCTTTCTGAATGTCTTTTAGGAATAAGCTTCTGGGTGATTTATAGAAATTCATAAAATCATCAGGGAAAGTTTTGTTCGGGTTCCCTGTTTTTGAAACCTTTGGTCTGTAAGTATGCCTCCAGGTTAAAACATAACCCACCGGGTATTTGCTCACTACAGGTAAAAGTACAGTTGACCACCAGTCTTGCATCCCTCGTCTTTCGCCGGTTTCGCTTAATGCTGTTAGCTTATTTCTGCTGATTGCCTCTTTGGTAACAAAGTTTAATGCATTGTCGAGTTCTCCGCCAAACTGCTCACCACGGTCATACATATCGAGCGAAAGCATATCAATTACATCGTCGCCCGGATATCCTTTCATGTATTGTTCAAGGCTTGTTACCCTGTCGGTATTGTAGGCATAAAGTATGTTGTGGATGTTCTTTTTATCGCGCAAAAATTCAACCGTATAGCGCCAAAGGGAAGCATATTCCTTGTCGGTACAAATGTTGGTGCCCCACCAAAAAAATGAACCGGAATGTTCGTGGTACGGCCTGAAAATAAAGGGGATGGGCGTACCTTTGTTGTCTTTTAATCCGGTAAAAAATGTAGCAAGACGTTCCAACCAGATGTTAAACAATTCGTTGTTCTTTCCTTCAGGAAGTATGGAAGCTACCACCTCTTTGGAACTGACATCCCAGGCAGTGCCGTATTGACGGCGGGATTGGTTATCAGGAATTTGCATTGTTAATGGGTTGTTGAGATGCCAGCTGATGGTGATTACACCTCCACGTTTATAATGTGCTTTAATCTGTTCTGCAATCTGGACAAAGCTTACCGAATCGAGGCTTCGTTCATTGCCAAGTTCGATGTGGCCAAGTTCAAATCCCGCAACAGCAGGGTAGTCGCCTGTAAAATCTTTGGTGTCCGACCTCTCTTTCTCGTACCACCATGTGCTGCCATACATGAGGTCATCCTGATGTCCATACATGACTCCCTTATTTTTAAGTTCGAACAATGACTGGAAAAGCCTGACCGTTTCTTTTGTTGCTTTTTTATCAGCAGGTACAGGTAATTTTGTTTTGAAACTACACAAAACGAAAAAGGCCAACAGTAACAATACATTTAAGTTTCTCATATTCATTAAGTTTAGGATGTTTGGTGTCTATTTCGCCCGTTTGAACCGCTGTTTGTTTTCGGCGGTCATCTTTTCGCAGGCATATTGAAAAATGAGGCGTGGTGCTGTATCTTTCCATTTTTCGAGGAACGATTCGGTTTCGATAGGACTGATTTTCCATGCTTCGCGGAGGAACCAACCTATTCCCTGGTGAACTTCCCGCTCCAGATCAGACATCAGCTTTTCAACAAAAGTAATCGACGGCATTACCTGCCTGGTTTTTTTGATGTGCTTGATCAGTGTTACCGGTACGCACCTTCGCTGAAATTTAAAAGGAGAATCGAGCCATGAACTAAAATCATTCATTTCAATAATCTTTTTATCGAGAAACCTGGGCAGAATGAACATCCCCAACGCATCGGCATGAGCCCAGTTGTTTATACTGAAAGTGAACCACTTATCAATGGTATGGAAGGTTTCAGGAGTAAATTGTTTCCAAAGTCCGTCAAATAGAAGCAGTGCAAGTGTGATTTCTTCGTATTTCCCACTTTCCATCAATATGGGTGTTGCCTCCAAAACCGTCGGCAAATCAAGCTCACCGCTTTTCAGCAATTCTTTCACTTTGCTATAGATTTGCTGAGCTGTTAGCCCATATCCAACAAACTCTTCCTTAAAATAGCGCTGCGACTTCTGAGCCCTTTCCGCATCGGCATTTTCGATACAATACGATCTGATTTCCTGAACTAATTCACTTGTGGTCATAGGTTTTGTTTTTGCTGACAGGCCGTAAATGCAAAGATTCCGACAATAACCATAATTAGAAGGTGTTTTATCATGATAAAGTTGATATTAACTCACTTTTTCAGCTTCAATTTCAACCAATAATTCGGCCCGGCAGATATCCGCTTTTACAATCGTCATAGGTATTTCACCAAAATGTTGCCGACAAATAGCTTTTACTGAAGGAATGTCTTCTTCATTTTTCACATAAACGCGCACATAGACATATTTATCAGGGATGACGGCAAGTTCCGGGCAATGTAATTTCAGGTTCGATTCGCTGGTTAGTAACTCAATATTCTCAATAGTTACCCGGGTTTGTTCTTCAACATCATTCAAACCGATGGTTTCCTGCCCAACAATCGACGCTGTTCCGGAGATAAATACTTTGGAAAATAACCCGTTTGTCATCAATTTGGCTCGCTCGAACTGCGGAGGTTGATTGCTGGTTCTGTTTTTCAGCGGTTCGCCCTTTAAAACATTTTGCCCGTATTTATATGAATTGAGTTGTTGTGGATTGTTGATGGCAACAATTTTCAGTTTCGCATCTCCGGCAACAGCCATACATTCGATGGTTACACCGTTGAAATCGACTCCAATCCCGGTTGCCGACGGAAAATCAGGAGCAGTGCGGTATCTGGAATAATATTCACCTCTGGCTTCGTTAAAAAGCTGGTAATTCTGCCGTTTCTGATGATCAATTTGTTCGATTCCGAAAATTTGCTCCACATAATTCCATTGCCTGACAATCTGATTAAATCCAAGTTCCAATTCCATGAAGGTTGTCAGGAGTTGACGAAAAGCACTCTTGGCTGAATCATAAAGGGTATTTTCTTTTAAATCACCGGTAATGCCAGCAAACCAAAATTCGCTGTACCCAGAAGTTGAAAGTTTACAAAATCTAAGCAAATTGGCGTGGCCGTACTCCACCTTAATATTTTCAGCGTTGACAAAACCAGCTTCAATTATTACCAAGTTGGGTTTTTCAGGCGATTCAGCCAATATGCTGAAAGGAATATTCGTCTTTGAAAATGTTTGCTTAATCTGTTCTGAGTATTGAAGAAATTGCTGAGAGTTTTCAGCATCAACAAATACACGAACTATAAATGCCTTTTGATTGGGATGATTGGTTAACGAAGATTGAAAATCATCAAAACAGCTTTTCCATTGCTTTTCGAAAGTTCCCGTGCATGCTGGTTTAAAAACCTGATATTGAGGTTTAATCATGATACCTTGTAACTCATTTACTGCTTCTATTTCCATTTCAAATCTGTTTTTCAAATCTACCAATAATATAAAAGTTAATGAATGACTTATTTCATTTTTAGGTTTTCTACCTGTTTCCCTTTATTATTCTGAATCATATTCTCAATGAGGTTTGGATCAACATCAACTTTACCGGTTACAAATTCCGGTATATTGAACGATTCCATCAGGTTTTGGTAGAAATCGGTATTTGCCTGAGGCAACAAAAATGGTTTGCCCGCAACACCTTTTTCGTCGATGTGTGCTATAAACGGTCGGGTATAAAGTCCATCAATCCGGCGGCTACTAAAAACAAACCAGCGTGAGTTGGATGACCAGGAATGATAACTTTCGGTATCATCGCTGTTCACTTCATCAATTGCACGACTTTTTCCGGTTTGCAAATCCATAAGGTACAAATCGGCTTCCTTGTGCCAGATTGAAAAATTTCCGTAATCGATCAAGGTAAACATGATGAATCGGCCATCGGGCGAGGGGCGTGGAAAAGTGACACTTTTACTCAGCGCAGTGGCATTGAATAAAGTGTCAATTTTATCGCTAAAAGTACCGTTTTCAGGATTAAAAGTAATGCGGCAAAGGTTGTACCTGACCTGATTAAACTCGGCTGGCATTTTTTTAGTGGTGGCCCGACAGAAATAAAGCGAACGTCCGTCAGGAGAAAAAGAAGGGAATGTTTCGAAAATACTGTCCTGCATCAATTTACTGCAACTAATTGGTAGATTATTTTTGATGTCGTAAACAACGATATCCGAAGCTTCATCAAGCACCTCAACTCTTTTTTGTTTCATTTCGTGAAAAACCTGATGCGTTTTATTCACCGAATAAGCGATGTAATTACCTGATGGATGCCAAAATGGATATACGAAATTTGAAATGGTTTTATCTGTCTTCGTATTCAAAAGCTTTACTTTACCGTCTTTCATTAAAACGGTTCCGCCCTTTTGTCCTCTGATATGAAAGCTCATTTCTTTTGGGTTAGACTGACGAAATGAATGGCAGTTGACACAGCTTCCCGGAATAAGCGTATTTTCTACAATAGTTGTCTGCTCAAAATTCGACAGATTTCGCTGATAAATACCCATTTTGCTCCAAACTTCATAACCGGGAGCAATCAACCGATAAACCAAACCATAGTCAATTGGTACATCACTTACAAACATACCGAAAGAGGCAAATTGAATCCACTTATCATGCTGCTTAATCGAAACGGTAATCCGAATGCTATCACCTTTGCTTGATTCAAGTAATTTAGACCATTTCTTCGCCGGAATGCAAATTTCTTTCGAATCCTGGACATGAATTACCTCCTTGTTTTTTCCTTCGAAAACCGCATCAATGTCAGAATAATCGCCCACAACCTTGAAATTAAGTGGTGCAATAGTTGCTGGAATGGTTACACCCATATAATCAGGAAAAAGTGTTGGTTTTTCTTTTCGTATTTCACTGTTAACCAAACTGTTGCGACATCCTGAAATAGTCAAAATCAGTAATCCAATGCCATATATTAAAAGTTTGCTCATTTCAAATTCTGTTAATTTCTGTAATGTAAATAATACCAATAAGTATCCGAAAATTCAGGCCGGATCAAGGATTCAGCATTCGTCTGGCTGGTGTAAATCCGATTGTAGATTTGCACCTTTTGTTTAACTACATTGCTAACCTGATAAGGAATGCTTTCTGTCGGATTGTTGTTGGTTAATCCCCAAATATAAATCAATGCTTCCTGATAGCTCTTTGGTATTACTTTGTAATTAAGCGAATTACCCAAAGGAAAATATTGCATAAAATGTTGTAAATCCTTTGAAAGCAAGCAATAAGCCATCAAATATTCAAAAGCCATTCTATTTTCTTTGTTTTGATTGAATAGAATTCCCAACATCATATCTTTTTCACCTTCGCTAAAAAGAAAATCTTCATTCGTCCTGCATCGACGCAGCCATCCCCATTCAGGATGTTGGGCAATTCGTTTTTCATCCTTCATGGTTTCCATGGTCTTAGTAGCCCAAGTGCGATAATAAAAAGTTTGTTGTAGCAGATGCAGGTACTTAGCGGCAACGGCATAATCACCATTTATCAGATTGGTCTCAGCCAGACGCTTCACCGATCGCACACTTTTCTGATAATCAGGCAAAGCTTCCATCGCTTCAAAAGCATATCGTTGCGCAGTATTCACAAAACCCAGATGATAATAAATCTCTCCAACAATCATTGGAATGGTATAATCGCGAACAAATTCAGGAATTAAGCCTCCAATGCCATTTTGGTAATAGCAGAACATCCGTTCTCCAAGAATACCTTCTTGTGCAAGCGCCAAATTCAGACAGGAAACCGATAGCGGACTATCAGGAGCTTTCTTGTCGGCAAGAGCAATTACCCGATCCCATTTTCGCATCCTGACATTAAAATCGTAAGCCATCACCTCTTCTTTCTTCATATCAGCCGATTGCCGAATAAATACAAATCCACCAAATACCAATACAACAATCTGAACAACAAGAAGTAGTTTGGTTCGATTCTCCTGAATTCGAGGTGACAAAAACCACAATGCAAATGGAATGAATGCAATTAACAACCCAATTACTCCAACCGAAAATGGAATAATGACAGGGAAACGAAAGTAATTGGCACCAATCCAAACACGCAGCATCGGAAATTGGAGAAAATATAATTTACATATAACAGGAATAGCAACAGAAAGAATAATACAAATAGATGCAAAAACTGCAACCTGAGCTATTCCTATTTTTCGCTTCATCAGTTCGTAAGCGATGGAAAAAGCTGGCAGCAAAAGAAATGCGCCACCTGCAAGCCAATACAGAATCGGAATGGAAATCAAAACAAAAGCCATCCGTGAACGAAATGAATTCAGGAATAACCAAACCAAAATAAAACCGGAAACGAGTAACATTACGATCAAACCTCCAAGGAGATAATTCTCGTCGCACAAAAGCCCCCAATAAAGCAACGAAGGAATAAAGGTAAGCGGAATTAAAAACGATTTCGCCCCAAGACGCTTTGAAATACTCCAAACGATCCGTTGCAACACAGTAAGTAATGAGGCAACAATGATTGCTCCAACCCATGAATAGAAGAAAAACTGCGTAAAGAAATTACCTATATAATCACTGAATCCACCGGGCTTCGAAAAGAACTTCAGGAAATAATCAGCGGAAAACAAGAACAACTGGTATTGCTCCTGATAATTCAAATGAAACGGATAGAAAAAGGCAAAGAAAACGAATGCAACTAAGCCAAATACCAGCGAAAGCACTTTATCGGTCGAAAATATCTTCACCTGAATGTGTTTTTAATTAATAAAAATTTATCTGTTCAAGCTTCTGATTCCAGTAAACCTGTTCAATGTCAGCAGCATCAAACGGAGTTGGTCCTTTTGACAGTTCCGGAATATTAAAGGATTTAAGCATATCATCATAAACAGCAGGATCGCTCTGAGGCAGAACAAAAGGTTTGTAGGCCTTTCCAGAGGAATCGATGTAACAAAAATAAGGTTTGCCATAGATTCCATCGTCACGTTTGCTGGCAAAAACGAACCACCGACTGTTCGATGACCAACTGTGATACGAATCAGAATTTGGTCCATTCACAACTTTCAGACTATCGATTTCGCCTGTTTGCAGATTCATCATCTGTAAATCAGCTTCACGGTGCCAAATCGGGAAAGTACCATAATCGGCAACAGTATAAAGTAGAAATTTCCCATCGGGCGATGTTTTCAGATGACAAACTGAACCTCCCATTTTCCGTGAATTCCAGATTGTATCAACCTGCGAACCAATGACTCCTTTGAATGCATCAAAACTTACGCGACAAATATTGTATTTTAATGACTTGATACTATCGGGCAAAGGAACTGCTTTTGCCACACAATAATAGATCCATTTTCCGTCAGCAGAAAAAACAGGAAAGGTTTCAAAGGCGTTGGGATCAGCAATAACGGGCTGAGTGATGACTTTATTCTTATCAAAATCTAAAACAACCAAATCAGATGCGGTATCATACACTTCGAGCCGTTCACTTCGGTAAGCATGCAATTCAGGAATAATAATGTTTGTTGAAAAGACTGCAAATCTGCCTCCCGGATGAAAATTATCATAAACGGCATTCGAAATCATTCCTTTGGCTCGGGTATTAATTTTCCGCAGTTTGCCATTTCTGTTCAAAATAGTTCCGCCCAGCTTGCCACGTATATGAAACATCGAAAGCGAAGCATTCTGATTACCATAAATATGGCAATTCATACAGCTTCCGTCGGTTAAGTTATTGTCGGCAATCACCCGCTCGTCAAAAGACTCAACATTTCGCTCAACAAGCTGAATTTTATTCCAGACTTCATAGCCTGGTTCAATTAGCCGATAACTAAGATAGGAATTTATACTGTCGCTTTTCACATGCCAAAAGAATGGTTTATATTGAATCCACTCTCCCTTTAAACGTGCAGTAACACGAATGCGAAGGTTATCTCCCTGCTCTTTGGCAAGAAGTAACTTCCATTTTTGCAACGGAATACTTAACTTTTGTGATCCACAAACTGTAATTGAATCATTTTTCCCCTTAATCATAACAACCATTTTTTCTGGCTCATTCCGCATCAGGAAATTAAGCGGAGCCACATTTACCGGAATTGCAACATCAATATAGTCGGGATAAATGGGTGGAAGCAAATGGCTCACCTTTACATTTTCCGGTTTATTGCAGGCAAACATTATCAGTACTGAAATGATGCAGATGATATTTTTCATTTCTTCAGAATTGTGGCAAAGTGATAATAAAACCAGTACGATTTACCAAAACGATCTTTCAAAGCATTCATATCACCCTTCGTTTTTTCATATAGTTGTGAATAATCGGCAAAGTCTTTTAATTTCTTCGGATTAATGGCGTAACTTAAAGCTTCACTTTGTGTTGCCTGTGAAGTTATTAAATGAATTAGCAATGCTTCACTATAAACTGAAGGAACTGGCCGTTTATTCAATCGACCAAATTGATCGTACACTTTCATGAAAGATTTCAAATCCTTATTGAGCAAATGAAAGCAAAGCAGGTAATCAAGTGCAATCAGGTTCTTGGGGTTCTGTTCGACGAGAAAACTGAGAGAAGCCAAATAATTATTCGATAAACGGATCGTATCGATATTGGGAATCTGATCACGTTTTTCGATCAGCCATTTGTTTGAAACGGAACCATGATTCATTGCCTGCCTGCTTTCAGCCCATTTTTTATGGAAAAGCGTCTTGGAAAGTATCCGAAGATATTTATTGGCAGCGGTTGAGTCCTCATTAACCAAATTGATTTCTGCCAGTCGTTTAATCATGCGTGAGCTCCTTTGCCACGGCGAAAATGTATTGCCAAGCATCGCAGAATGCTGTGCAAGGTTCATATCACCGAGCAGGAAAAATACTTCACTGCTTATGAAGATCGACTGCCAGTTTTCGTCGGGAGCTACAGGCAATATCAATCCGGATGCTGCCGGCTGATAAAAGTTCAAAAGATATTCGGGTAATAACCCTTTTCGAGCCAAAGCCATGTTGGTAAAATAGCTTGCACGCCTATCCTTTATGTTGTATTTCTGCGAAAGTTCAAGAACACGATCGGTATTCCCGAAATAGAATTCACTGTCAAGCGACAGTATTTTTTCGAAGTTGAAATTGGCATTGAGCCAGATTCCACCAGCAAACAAGGCAATAAATACTGAAGAAAAGTAAATGATCAGGTTTTGAATACCTTTAAACTCAAATAGTTTTACGAAGATGGCAAGCGATACTGCAAAAATGAGTGAGAGTTGTAAAAAAAGGCTTTTATCTTCCAAGGCTGGATAAATAAAAGACTGATGAAGTGTGAGCAGGTAAAATGACCGAAAATAAAATGGAACCACCACCACAGAAGCAAAAAATAAAACCCAATTTAACACATTATTGCGGCCGTGTTTCCAATCGAAGCAAATCATCAATATTGGCAAAACCAGAAATAAGCTACCCGCCAGCCAATAGCCGGTAAATGTAATAGCAATGCCGGAGAGCAAAGCCATCCATCGTATTTTAGACACGCTATAAATCAGAAATAATGCAAGAACGACAATGTATCCAATTGAAGATGACAAGCCATGTAATATACCGCATTGAAGAATCCAATCAGCTGCAACAGGAAGCAAAGCCCAAAGCCAGGCATGTGAAGTGTCGCAAATTCGTTTGATCACAATCACGCCGATGAGCCATTCCATAGAAAATACAAAAGCCAGAACTGTGGGTCCACCTCCCCTGAGATAAAAGAACTCAGTCAAAAAATCACCGGCATAACAAGCCAGCCATGCAGGTTTATTGAAATAGGAAAGAAAATAATCGGTGGAAAAAACGAACAGCTGAACCTGCTCTTTAAAAAACATGTGATAGGGATATACGAACTGAAAAAACAGAAAGCTTATGGCTACAAGTATTGGTAGCACAATCAGATAGCTATATTTTTTGTATTTACCCATTCTATCAATCAGTTGTGCATTTTATTTCAAATCGAATTTTAGTTGTTATTCACGAGAGAAAGAGCTAGCCATTATTTTTTCTACAAACTTTCCGACTATATTATTCTTGTTATTTTCTACAAACTTGGAATGAAAGTCTTTGGCAAATTTGCTTAAGGAATCAGCCTTTTGATTAAGAGCAAACTTTTCAGATTCATCAGCTATTCGTAAACGATTTACAAGTCCATCATTCAAACTATCAAATATCTTTTTTTTCTCTTTCCAATGCTGAAGAGAATCATTGAGTGCTGTTCCTGATGCAGAACTGTTTGTTCCAATAGTCACAATCACTTCACCGGGTTCCCTGACTACAAGAAGTTCTTCAAGTCTGAATCTCAATATCGGTTTGGCTCTGATGATGTATATTTCGCTTTTTTTAGTCTCACCTTGAAAATGAAATTTCCCATCGCGAATCGTTGCGGAATCGACTCTTTCTTTGATTGCATTTTCCAGAGGTACCAAATAAATCACCTCACCATCATAAGTTTTATCAGGCAGTTGACCTTTAATGATAAAACCAGAATTCGATTGACAAGCAGTCAGAATCAAAAACAGAATCAAAAACGTATTTCGCATATTAAAATGATTAGTCAGGAAACTGAAAAAGAGGACGAACAAAAAGCCCGTCCTCTTTACAATTCAATTATTTTGCAATCTTTTAATTATTTAGCCTTGAACATCCAAAACCAGGCAGTACCCCAGGAACCAGCTCCAGGCTCCGGAAATGCCAAAACAAGTTTGGTATCATCTAATTTTAAAATATCGTATTCATATACAGGTGCATTTGCAGCGTTTGGCTGTTTTCCACAAAGAACTGTTACTCCTTTAGTTTTCAACTTGCCTTTTGCCCAAACAGCCTTTGAGTCGTCCAAGGTTATTGCAGTCATATCGAAAGAGAAAGAACCTGCAACAGAAGTACCGTCGTTTTTTTTCTTTGTAAGTGAAGCACCTTTCACTGCGAATACCATTTCCGCTCCGGCACCTTCACCGATAGCAGCCTCCTGTGTATTTATATCACTCAAAGCTACTTTCCACCATCCTGGAGAAACATTGCCTTTATAGCCACCATTACCCCAAACTGCAGTAGGATCAGTATCATCCCACACCCAACTCTTTGCTCCTGAACCACAAAGGAAACCCCATTCCGGAGGAACATTAATAAGTGTATCGATCTGTACAATTAAAGTTTTTGTAATGGTTGTTCCATCGTGATTCAAGCCTGTAAACACAATTTCATTGGCACCCTTTAGTACCATTTCAACTGTTATCTTCGTACTTACGGTTGTGCCATTTCCATAATTCCAGGAGGTAAGACAACCAACTCCATCACTGTTCAAATCAATTTTATTTGAATTTTTACCATCCACTTTTTGCGGAGTTGCGGAGATTTTCAAATCGTTAGCTGTAATAGCTCCGGATAAAACATCTCTGTTCTCCACAGGATCGCAGGCGACCATCATTAATATGGCGGCCAACGCCGAATATAATAGTATTTTTTTCATATCTTTTATATTGAAATTTTTAATTAAATATCTTAGTTATTCATTCCAACTAACAAATAACGCAGATGCATCCCAACCGTCGTTCTGTTTTAATACGCCGTTTGAAAGATCTATTTCTGACTGCGGAATTGGCATAAAACCCTTTGTTGCATCGTAACGGGCAGCATAACCTACTCCTTGGTTCTTCATTGTTGTAGCAATACCGCGATTCCAAATATCAGAACCAAGTTGATTTGAAAGAGCCTCTTTTGTAATACCCCAACGACGAATATCACTCCAGCGTGTTCCTTCAAAGGCTAGTTCCCAACGACGTTCATTGCGAAGAGCTGTTTCTGAATAGGTAACAGCAGCTAATCCTGCGCGGGCACGAACTTTATTCATTTCAGTTGCAGTACCTGTGAGTTCGGAGTGCATTAAAAGAACATCAGCAAAACGAATTACATTCAAATCTATTTCATGAGCCAATTGGAAATCAGAAGTCACACCATCTCCGTAATATTCTGTTGAAGAAGTAAAACTATTGAACAGTTCATTAAGTGTACCATCTGTATTGTATGTTTTTACACCTCTTGTAGCAATGACTTTCTTGGACCAAAAACCAGATTCTTCCATTTGTTTGTCAGCGCCATAGATATAGTCTTTTGTTTGTGAACCATCAAGGATAGAAGCTTCACGGCGTGGATCATTTGGCTCTGCAGCTTTCCATTCATTCCAAAGCTTGGGACTTACCGGACCTGCACCCCAACCTTGACCGAAAGGATAAAGGTTTTTATACTGATTTACAGGATCTGTACCAGCACGAATTGCAAAGAACAGCATATATTGGTTCGAATAACCGGTAGTTGTAGCCCAACTTGCCAAATGCGAAAATTTAATAGAAAATACGGTTTCAGGATTTGTTCCGTCTTTAACCCATGCCGGAGCGTCTTTGGCGTAAGGATAATCCTTTTTTGAAAGCGTATTGGTATAAGGCCACAAACTACGATAGTCAGTCACCAAACTTTGACCACTATTGGCAATACAATCTTCTAACCCAGTAATTACTTCAGCCTTTGTGATTGAACCAGTAATAGTACCATCAGCACCCATTAAAGGAAGTGCATCTTTACCATAGAAACCTGTATAGAAAAGGTAAACCCGGGCTAAAAGAGCTTCAGCAGCCCATTTTGTTACATGACCACTACCAGTAACAGTTTCATTCCATTTCTTGGCGGGCATAATAGCAATTGCTTCTTTCAAGCCAGCAGCGATAAAGCCATACACCTTTTCCGGAGAAGCCTGCGCCGGATATACCTGTGCTTCAGCCACTGTAGCCGGAACTTGGGCAATCAAAGGAACATTACCAAACATTTCAACCAATTCGTTGTAAAAAAAGGAACGAAGGAAAAGTGATTCACCCATCAATTGATTTTTTACTGTCACATCAGTCACTTTATCCAGATTGGCAATTGCCATGTTGGCACGACTAATACCAGAATAACGATCGCCCCAAAAAGTTTTAAAACGATCAAGATTGGTGTACATTAAGTGGTCAAGTACCTGAAAATCTTTGTCATTCTCGCCACCACCACCAAAACGATCGTCAGAAGCCAATTCTGATGCAAAATAATAAGTATTGCCACAATTCGCCACAGGCTTATTTAATGTAGCATAAACGCCAGTAACCAACTCAAGGGCATTAGCTGCTGTCGTCGGATAATTTCCGGTATTCTTTTTAGTATAGCTCTCAGTATCGAGATAATTCTCGCAACTTGTAAACAAAAGAGCAACAGCTGCAAAATATAATATCTTTTTCATATTCATTCTCTCATTTAAAATTTAAGATTAACACCTACCATATAGGTTCTTGGGCTTGGATAATAACCTAAATCAATACCTTTTACCCAACTCTCACCATAGCCATAACCAATTTCAGGATCCATACCAGAATATCCGGTGAATGTATAAAGATTTTGTGCCGCTACAAATATACGAGCCTGGCCCAATGGCATATTTTTGAAAAGTTTTTTGAAGTCGTATCCTAACGTTACATTCTGAATTTTCAGATAATCACCATCTTCAATGTAAATATCAGAAATATTCTGCCAGTTAACATTGCTACCTGAAGTCAGACGAGGTAACTTATTGGAAGTACCTTCACCTGTCCAACGACCAAAAATTTCAGTTGTGTAGTTTTGTAATGGAGAGTCTGCGAATGAGCGGTAAGACTTGGCTATTTGCTGACCAAATGCACCGGCACCGGTAATACTTAAATCGAATCCTTTATAAGCAAAGTTCAGATTCAACCCCAACGTAAAGTCAGGATTTGGATCTCCAATCTGAGTGCGGTCAGCTTCTGTAATCTTATCATCACCATTGGTATCAACAAAAATAAGGTCTCCTGGCTGAGCTCCGGCATATTTTGCTTTGGTGCTGTTTACCTGATCCCAATTCTGGAATACTCCAGCAGTTTTATATCCGTAAAAATAGCCAATAGGATAACCTACCTGGGCACGATACATTTCTGTGGTACCCTGACTAAGCACGTTAGTCAAACCATGAAGAATACCTTCGGCATTGGCAATGCGAGTTACCTTATTTACATTGTGAGCTACATTCACTGTTGCACCATAATGAAATTCACCAACTTGATCATTCCAATTCAATGCGATTTCGAGACCTTTGTTTTCAACATCACCGCCATTAATAAAAGGAGGATTCAATCCCCATACAGCTGACATTGGAGCTAACAACAACCAATCTTTTGTAGTTTTCTTATACCAATCAAATGATAAACCTAAACGGGAATTCAAAAAACGGGAATCAAAACCAAAATCCAATTGTTCCGATGTCTCCCATTTAACATCTGGATTAGCCAAAATATCAGCATAACCGCCTACGGTCTGTGCTTTAGCCTTGTCAGGGTCGAAATAATAGCCATTGCTTGTATCAAATGCTATTGTAGAGAGATATTGAAATGTATTAATATCAGCGTTGCCATTCTGTCCCCAACTGGCTCGAAGTTTCAAGAAATCCAAAAAGTTTTTACTTCCTTCAAGAAAAGATTCGTTGGTCATAACCCAACCTGCAGACATTGAAGGGAAATACCCCCAACGTTTCCCTTTAGCAAAATTTGAAGAACCATCAGCACGCATAGTGAAAGATGCCAAATAAGTTTCTTTGAAATTATAGTTTGCACGTCCGAAAAAAGAGGCCAATGCACCAGCTCCCCAAGGAGCGCCACCAGCGCTACGCTGTGCCAATACTGTAGGTTTTGTATTATCAACCCAAGCGTAATCAAACAACCCTGGAAACATAGAATTATTTCCACTTGCACTCACATTTGAACCCATTCCCCATTTTTCAACAGACTGACCAACCAAAACATCAAACTGATGTTGCTCAGCAATGCTGAATTTATAATTCAAGGTATTATCCAATGTAGTGTTAAATCCAGAACCTGCATTTTGAGTTACATTGTCAAGAGTGACATTTGTATTGTTTGACAAACGATAAATTCCATCATACGAACGATAACTAGAGGCGGTCATTTTGTACCCAAACTGAGATCTGAAAACCAAATTTTTGATTGGTTGGAGTTCTAAATATGCACTTGTTTGAAGCGCATAGTTCTGAGAGCTGTTTAACCCCCAACTAGAAAGAGCAGTTCCTGCAATCGGATTGCCTGTATTACCATCAAAGTTCCATCCATTGGCCACTTTATCATAGTAATCGTAAAAATTACCTTCCTTGTCGTAGGCAGGAAGCAAAGGATTTCCAACCAACAAATTGTGAATAGAATTCCCATAGATATTCCCAATAGCAATACCTGATTTTTTGTTGTAATTATAGTTCAAGGTTTGACCAATCTTGATAGCATCAAAGCCTTTCACTTTTAACAATACATGGTCAGAATTGATACGAGCTGTGTAACGATCGTACTGAGATTGAACTGGCTTGCCTAAAATACCTTCTTGTGAAGTATAAGAAAAACCCATTGAAAATTTAGATTGATCGTTACCACCAGCCAGATTTATGGCATGATTTTGAGTAGGAGCTGCTTTATTATAGACCTCATTCATCCAGTTGGTTCCTTTCCATGAACCATCTTGAATAGATTTATAAAGATCTGCTGGCAATTGAGTAGCCCAGTCGTAAGGTGAATTTGCTTCATTAATGCGAATTTCATCCATCATGGACATATATTCCTTGGCATTCAGCAATGCAGGCATTTTAGCTGCATACTGTACTCCATAGTAATTGTCGTATGATAGCTGAAGCTTTCCTGTCTTACCTGTTTTAGTTGTTACTAAAACAACACCATTGGCAGCACGCGCACCATAAATTGCTGCCGAAGCAGCATCCTTCAATATGTCGATTGATTCAATATCCGATGGACTTAACGCATTAATGTCGCCTCCAGCCACACCATCAATTACATACAAGGGAGAAGAATTATGAATTGTACCCAAACCACGAATGGTTACTTTGAAGCCTTCTCCTGGTTGACCTGAAATCTGTGTAATGTCAACACCTGGAGACTGGCTCTGCAAGGCACCTAATACACTTACAGTATTCAATTTTTGAAGATTTTCGCCACGAACTTGAACAGTTGCACCTGTTGAAAGTTTTTTCTTCTGAACGCCATAGCCAATAGCTACAACTTCTTCAATTCCAATGGATTCTTCTTCCATGGTAATGTTAATGGTTGTTTTTGCACCAACAGCCACTTCCATCGTTTTCATTCCTACAAACGAGAACTGCAAAATAGCATTTCCCGGAATATTGGAAAGTGAATAATTCCCATTTATATCAGTAATTATACCATTGGTGGTACCTTGTATCACTACCGAAACACCAGGAACAGATGACCCGGATTGATCGGTAACTTTACCTGAAACAGATTTTTGTTGTACCATTTCCGACTGGGTAAAGTTGTTCGCAGTAGTTAATACGATCTGGCGATCTTTCACCAGATAATTAACATTGGTGTTTTCGAAAATTTGCGACAGAATTTTGTCGATATTTTCGTTTTTAACGTCCAGATTTACCTGTCGTTCAACATCCACAAGCTTTTGATTAAAGAGAAAGAAATATTCACTCTCATCTTCAATCTTACTTAAAACATCGATCACTTTAGCCCCTTGCATTTTTAGTGTAAGGCGGGTTTGTTGTGAGTAAGTAACTGTTGCAAAGGATTGTGCAACAAACAGCAGCAAAAAAAATACACTTAAGCGCATAATTTTCCAGAGTTTAAAGAGCATACGGTTAGGCACCGGTACCCTGATTCGTTTTTTTTTCATAAATTTGAATCATTAAGTGGTTAAACAATTAATTGAGCTTTGTACTACTTGATTATCGCAGGGAAGTGGTGCAAACACTTTCCTGTTTTTTTTTATTTGAAATGACTGATTTTTGACTGATTTGTATGTATCCAAATTTTTCTTTTCTGATATACTCCATCTGTATTGGTGGTCCTTTTTTCTTCTTTATAACTGATTGGTGTCGTGATCGAAATGAGTTTCAATACTTCATCAAGCGGCTCGTCGCTAAATGTTGCGTGAAAGGTGTACGCGTCGAGCAACCGGTCGTCAACCACCACCTCGGCGTTGTACCAGCGGCTTAATCGGCGTGCCACCTGCTCCATGTTTTCATTCCTGAAAACCAGTTTGCCTTCTTTCCATGTACTATATTGTGAAGCCTCAACTTCTTTTTTTGTAATTGTCTGGTTTTCAATATCCAGTGTCAATAGTTCGTTGGGGATCATCACCACGATTTGTTTCCCTTCCCTGAAAGAAACATCTACTTTCCCTGTTTGCAGAACAATTTCTTCTGTTCTTTCGTCTTCGTTGGCAATTACGTTGAAAGTGGTTCCTAACACTTTGATATCCAGATTTTTTGTATTTACGTGGAATGGAATTTCCTTGTTGTGAACCACATCAAAAAAAGCTTCACCAATAAGTTCAACCTTTCGTTCACCTGTAAATTGAACAGGGTATTTTAATCGTGATCCGCTGTTTAAATAGCCTGTTGATCCGTCGGGGAGTTGAAATTTGGTGCGGACTCCCAGCGGACATTGAATCTCGGCATACGAAACCTGATTAACTAATTGACCTGATTGAATATAAAGATATGCCAAAAATGAGATTAGTAACGGAAAGATCAATATTGCTGCAACTCGCTGAAAATTAAGCCACCAAGTATTGTGTCGGCTATCATTGTTTTCTTTTAACCGAATCTGGTGATGAACCTGATCAAGAACGGGACTTAAATTATGGTTCAAAATCCTTTCTGATTCAAGGTGATTGTTCATGTCATCAAGTAAAATTTGTGCGGCATCATTATTTTTCTTGTCAGCCAGCAGCTCCGATAGTTCAATATGTTCCTGAAGGCTTATTTTCCCTTCTAAAAATCGTTGTAGTAAATGTCGTAAATGTCCCATAATTCCCTTTAATTGCAAAAAATCTTCCTACTTCTATAAAAACCGTCCTATTTATAAAGGTTCAAGAGCTTATATCCACTGATGTGAATTTTCTCATGGGTATTTTTAATGTTTTTTTAATATTCGGATGGAATAGCCATGAAAACAAACATTTAGACCACCATAAATTTCCAGACATGTTAGTCTTATGCTTAAAATCGGGTATAAGTTATGTTAGAAGACGAACAAAACCGAAAAGAGAACAAATACGAGATTTTCTTTCTTCAATTGGGAGCGTATAAACCGAAGTGCTTCTGAAACTTGGTTGTCAACCGTTCCGGGAGAGATATTTAATTCGTCAGCAATAACTTTCGAGCTTTTGCCTTCAAGCTTGCTTTTTGTGAATATTTCGCGACGGCGAAAAGGCATTTGTTCAATGAGCTGGTTGATCTGCTTCATGAACGTTTCATAATCGTCGTTCTGAGTTGTTGGATGTTCGTCAATTTGCAGTTCATTTTGAAGACTTTCCATGTAACGGAGCGAAATGGCTTTCTGGTTGAAGTATTTTCTGATTTGATTTAATGCAATGGTAAAAAGGTATGATTTAAAGGAAAGTTCTGATTTCAGGTTTTTGTGGTTTTCCCAAACTTTCACGAAAACCTCCTGAACTAACTCTTCTGCATCGGTCTCGTTTTTGAAATATTTCAGGGCAAAGCCAAATAACTTCGGACTGTAAACCTCAAAAAGTGAATCAAATGCTGTAACATTTCCCTTTTGAAGTAATTGCACCAAATTATTATCATTACCTAATTCAGTCATCCGGACGTATAAATCAGAAATATTTCGGGATAAATGTAGTAAAATATCGTATAGGAGGGCAACCGAATCAGTGTTCAGTCTCAGTGTTCACGGAATACTGAGACTGGATACTGAGACTGATCACTCCTTATGTCTTTTGCTTCTTTTTCTTTGCGGCAGGGAACAAAACATTGTTCAGGATAAGCCGGTATCCTGGTGAGTTGGGATGCAGGTTCAGGTCGGTTGCCGGATCGCCAACAAAATGTTGATAATCTTCGGGATCGTGACCTCCATAAAAAGTCCAGAACCCTTTGCCCAGTTCACCATGAATGTAGCGTGCTTCGTTTGCCGCCTTGTTTTCGCCCATCACCAGCACTTTTGGCTTCACAAAATTTTTGTTGAATGCGGTCGTCTGCCCCATAAAACCTTTGATCATGTTAACGTGATTCTGGCAGAGCATTGTTGGTACCGGGTCCCATTTGGCCGAGAACTGGAACAGTGTGAAATAATCCTGCTCGCGTGGAACTTTCCGTGTTGTTGATACATCTATGTTCGAGAAATTGTATTCGTAAGGATTGGGGTTTATTGTGAAATTCTGAAAAGCCAACGTATTATTGAAGTCGAGTTTTTGATTCATATCCGGATCGGCCGGATCGCCATCGTACATTGATTCGCAGATGTCAACTCCTTGTGAAGCTTGCGCTATGTCGTAAGTGTCGGTTGCAGCGCACATGGCAAACAGGAACCCTCCGTTTTCAATGAATTTATGAATTTCGCGCGTTACCACTTTCTTCATTTCCGAAACTTTCATGAAACCGAGTTTCTGTGCCAGCTCTTTGTTGATCCGCACTTCTTCCTGATACCATGGAACATGCTGATATGCCTGAAAAAATTTACCAAACTGGCCGGTAAAATCTTCGTGGTGAAGGTGTAGCCAATCGTAATCTTTCAGTTTCCCATCCAGGATTTCTTCATCGTAAACAACATCGAATTTAATTTCGGCATATTTTAATACCAGCGTTACCGCATCGTCCCAGGGTTGCTTGTTGGGCGGCGAATAGACGGCAATCCTCGGAGCTTTCTGCATACTTACAGCATCTTGATTGACATCTTCGCGCGAAATATCGGCCAGTATATTATTGGCCTGACCATCAGCCAGGGTTTCAAAAGTGACTCCTCTAACCACACACTCGCTGGCAATTGCCTGCTGGTTCTGGATAAGGAAACTTCCGCCGCGATAATTAAGCAACCATTTCACTTCAACACCCTGTTCAAGCGTCCAATAGGTAATTCCGTAAGCTTTAAGATGATTGGCTTGTTTCTCATCCATCGGGATCAAAATAAAAGCGGCATTGGCTGTCTGGATGAACAGAAATAATATCGCCAGGATGAGCCATTTGCGATAATTATCAGAATGGTACATGTTCGCCTCCTGAATTTCCATAATGGCCGAATTTTTCGTCTTCGAACGAAGAATTGATCGGGATTGCTGCTGATTTACTCCGGAAAGGGTTGCCGGAATCTTCGTTCATTTTTGATTGCACTTTGTATTGTCCACCTCCATTTCCTTCAGGAATGATGTTTTCCATATCCGAGAATTTGGCAAGGTTCTTCTTGAACGATAGCTTGACATCGCCAATGGCACCATTACGGTGTTTGGCAATGATAATATCAGCAAGACCAATTGTAGAACCATATTCGTCTTCATTAATGCCATAGTATTCCGGACGGTGAATAAACAAAACGATGTCGGCATCCTGCTCAATAGCTCCCGATTCACGAAGATCGGAAAGTTGCGGGCGTTTTCCTTCACGCGATTCGACCGAACGGTTCAACTGCGATAGCGCCATTACCGGAATGTCCAACTCTTTGGCGATTGCCTTTAGTGAGCGCGAAATCATACTTACTTCCTGTTCGCGGCTTCCTCTGTTATCTACCCCGGCGGTCATCAACTGAAGGTAATCGACAATTACCGCGCCGATGTTGTGCTGCATTTTCAGACGGCGACATTTGGCCCTTAATTCGAAAACAGAGAGTGCAGGAGTATCGTCGATAAACAGCGGTGCATCGTCTAAAATTGCCAGTTTGCGATGGAAGTGTTCCCATTCATAAGGTTGCATCCGTCCGTTTTTTATTTTTTCTGAACCCAGTTCAGTTTCAGCCGAAATCAAACGGTTAACCAACTGAAGCGAAGACATTTCGAGCGAAAAAACCGCGACTGGCACTTTGTGTTCTACCGCCATATTGCGTGCCATCGACAAAACGAATGCTGTTTTTCCCATCGAAGGACGGGCGGCAACAATGACAAGGTCGGTTTTTTGCCATCCTGAAGTAATACGGTCGAGGGCTGTAAAACCGCTGGGCACGCCGCTCAGTCCGTCATCGCGTTTCGAGGCTTCTTCGATCAACAAGGCGGCTTCGCGCAGAAGTGGCTTGATGGGCATCGATTCTTTTTTGATATTTCCTGAAGCCACCTGAAAAAGTGCCGATTCGGAAAAATCAATCAAATCGTCCACATCAATGGTATCGTCGTAAGCTTTGGTCTGTATTTCGGTTGATACACGGATCATTTCGCGCTGCATGAACTTCTGGGCGATGATTCGCGAATGGAATTCGATGTGCGCTGCCGAAGCGACCCTCGAAGTCAACTGAGTGATCATCAATGGTCCGCCGACTTCTTCCAGCTTGTCGCGATTCTTCAATTCCTGGGTGACCATCAGCAAATCGACCGGTTTTTCGTGGGTCGATAAATACTTGATGACATCAAATATCTTCTGATGTTCTTCCTTGTAAAAACTTCGGGTGTCGATGATATCAGCAACGGTAATGTAGGCATCACGTTCGAGCATCAATGCACCCAAAACAGCTTCCTCCACTTCAATTGCCTGTGGCGGGATCTTCCCATATTGTGCATTGACCTGATCAATGGTCATCTTATTTTGTTGCTGATAATTCTTTCTTTCTCCGGCCATGTTTTTGGAATTCAATCAATCAGATATTTAGCTGTTCCCTGCTTATTTATTTTATGCAGGGTTTCAAAGGTAGAAAAAAAGGATACGTTTAATCCTTCTCAGGATATTAAGTTATTGACAAAATTGCTTCTGCTTATCTTCAATCGTAAACTGCTATTTCAGTTAATCTGATGTTTTTGCCAGATTATATTTCTCGATCAGGTCATTCAGCAGTAATGGATTGTTATGCTGCACTGTTAAAACATGATTCCGATATTCGGCAAAACTTTCTTTATCAGCATTGAATGAAATGTAAAAGGAAACGCTTTTTTTTGAACCAGATGCTTGAAAGAGAAAAATCAATCCCCCAATAGTATTTACCTTCGGAATCAAATCTATTATTTTCTTGTGTCTGGGCTTAAACTTTTGAACTGTGATCTCAGTATCAAAGGGAATTAATCCTATAAAATCGGAATCAACGCCCTTAAATATTAGGACATTACCAGATAAAGTACAAGAAGTTTCCTCTTTGGGCTTCATCGCGTAATTAATATCAATCTCTTCAGGCCAAATTTTATTTTCGATGCCTAGCAAGTTCCGTTCTGCAAAAAGATCTTCGATCAAAGAAAGTCGTTCTTCATAATAATTGCTTAACTGGCCATCAATGTCAATGGTAGGGTCATCAACCGAAGTGAGAAATTCGGCAATATCCTTGATTAAGTTTTTCTTGTACCATTTGTATGGTTTAGCAAATAAATAGTGAATCTCAAATACAGCAAGGGTTTCAGAGGACAAATCAATGAAATAATCGTACTCGTCATTCTGGATGGGGACCCAGTAAGGTTTAAAAAACTCCTGATCAAGCGGATGGTCAAATTGAGCAATTAGCGAAACCCATTCCAATTGTGATTTAAGGACTTCACTGGGTAGAAGCGGCTGAAATCTTTTAAGTTTTGAAACCAGTTCAGGGTACGATGACAGATACTTTAAAATGAACGGAATGTTTTTGAACTTGTGATCCCAATCTGCTAGGAAGGAATCAAAAAGTATTTGTTTATCAGTGAATTTCATAAATCAACTTTAAAAACACGTATTACTCTTGTCCATTGATTTTTACAACCACACCAGATATGAGGACGGAATTCACAATAAAAACTATCGAAATTTCCATTGTAATTATTATTGCAATGCCAATATTCGTCATCCGAATTTTTAGAATTTTGAACTTCTCCAATTAGTTCAAAAGACGTTTTATATTTTTGTTCAAAATATCTTTTAAAGCCATCGACACGATCTGTTTTTACATCATCAATAAATGGACTAACGCATACAAAATAGTTTTCGCCACATTGTGTATTTTCAATAATGTTGAAAAGTCGATCTTGATTATAATCATCAATGTCGAGAATATTTGAAAATAGATGCATTGTTGTTCTATTTACTTTTTCCGGGAAATCTTCAACGGTTAATTCATCCAATTTTTTTCCAATTGTTCTAATATTTAACTCTGGATTATATGTTCTTAGATGTAATGCTGCTCGTTGGAGCGACAATAAGGATGGTTCAATTAAAATTACTGAACTAATTGAATCTATTCCTAAATAATCAAGCAAAGACATTGAAGCAATTGCCTGTCCGCATCCCCAATCGATAATATTAATTGGCGTTCGTAAATTATTTTCTAAAAGCTCATATGCAGAATCGAGTTTTGCTTTATGCATATTCCCAAAACGACGCATGTAAGAATACATTTGTTCTTCTGTTTCTAAAATATTGACTCCTCTGCCAGTAAAAACTCGACCATCTGAGCGAGAAACAGAAATATTACGAATTGCTGAAAAGGATATATTATCTATATTTATAATCTGGGTTAAGATTTCGGAATAATCTGAATCTTTTTCAATTATAATTTCTTCATTAAAATATGTAAATTCAGAGACGTCTCGTTCAGGATGTTCTAAGTATATCTCAATTTGTTTCTGTATTTCATTTTCTGCTGTAACAGTATCAGAAATATCTATCGATAATACCGTATTTATGAATTCATCAAGTAAAAAACCATAGGTCCTGTTTAATATCGACTGTAAAGTCTTTTCTTTTAATGAATTAATAAAAATTTCAGAAGTGTCTCTAATTACTTTTAAATAGTAATTAACGAAGGTAACTATTGATTTTTTTTCGTTGTCTTCCTCTAGCTCAATGGCTATTTCCAATAGACCACAAATATTCTCAAATCTGTCTATATAGTTTTGAGGGTCCTTAATTTGAAGTAGATATAGTTTAGCAGCTTCTCTCCTTTTCCCAATATATAATTCCCTTTTCTGTAACGTATCCTCGATTGCGACGGTATTTAAAAATCCAAACCGTTCGCAAAAATCAAAAAGAATGGAAATAAATGCTTTATTCTGACTTTTATTGAAATCCAAAGTTCCATAAATGGGTCTTTTACTAGCAATGAATCTTCTTATTAATGATTTTTCATTTGCCAATATAGAATAATGACTATTGGCTAAAGAGTATATCTTGCTAATATTTAAATGCAAGTAATTTTCTAATTCATCTGTGGTTGATGAATTTTGAAGTAATTCCTCAAATATTTTCATGATCTAATGTTAGAAATTCAAACTATTCTGATCAATAGATTTCAAAAAATCATCTATCTCCTTTCTTACTGAGGTAATATTTTTGTGGGTTTTTAATTGCTTAAGTATTTTATTGTATTCATTAAGTTTTCTATCCATAATATTATTTTGTTCATATTTAGTTTCGACTTCAGATACGAAGGAATTACTTCTAATTCTTAATTCAGTTATTTCAGTTTTCAATTTGCCGACATTTTCTTTTAGCACTCTATTTTCTTCTAAAAGATTTGGATATTGGTTTTTCTCTTTTTTAAGCTTTTCTATTTCAAAATCTTTTTCATTAATAATGTCTTGGTAATCTTCTTCAATATCTCTATTAATAAAGTCAAAGATTTTTTCTAAAAAAGGTCTGAATAATTCTTTCTGATTATCATTAAAAAAGTGTTTTAGAATATTTGACCACCAAGTTGTATCGCCCACTTTAACTTTTCGCCCAATTATTACTTTGTCAAGAATAATATATTCGTTCTTCTTAAGTTTTCTAAATTGCTCATTTTGTTTTGGACACCAATTATCCAGGTATGGGAATTCAGAACTTGGGAACATGCCATTTATTGCAAATTGATAGATGCTTTCAATTGTATAATAATCCAATTGGCAGTCGAGTTGAAATTTAACTAGTTGTAGTTTTTCTGAAACCTTATATTTATTAGAGAAGGCAGAATAACCTTTGTTTATTCCGAAGTATAAAGATATTAATTCTGGTTTGTCTGGTTTAATATCTATTTTAAACTTATTTGCAATTAAGCTATCAGCTTTTTTCTTTCTCCCTTCGTCTCCAATGCCATATGTATTTAAAACAGAAACAATATAAGTAAACTTGTCTAGGGAATTAATATCAATTAATCCAGTTATTTTATTCTCAGTTATCTTCTGATTTTCTTTGGCTGCAATTTCAAAAAGATCATTTTGTGTGATCTTTTTATATAAATATGGATATAGAACTTTCAAGGTGTCCTCCCCCAAAAAAGCATCATGAAATTTTCTATTTATTTCTCTTTTTGAATTAATTAATTCTGTTTCAATCACAGAATTAAACAGCGATAATGTTGAAAAATAGGTTTCAGAATAGTTCATATACTCTTCACCACCAAGTCTCATGAGAGCAAAACCGCCTAAAATTCTGTTGTACTTTTCTAATTTATTGGTCCAATCTACTTTTGTACAAGCATTAGGCAGGTTACTATTTGCGATCTTAGCCTTCTCCATTCTTTTCACAACTTTTACAATTGATTTAGGAATGAAAGCGGTACTTAGATTGATTGTAGTTATTGTATGGTCTTTCTGACTTTCCGAATTAAAATAAATTGTTTTTATCCTGCTTATAGGTAATGGTTTTGATAATAAATAGATATCATTTACGTCATTTAAATTGATTAATTGTTTTTTTTCATCTTCAGTAAGTACTATCTCCAATGCACAATCAGTATTATCTAATCCCATTTTTGTTGATAGAATTAAAAAATCTCCGAAAAGATTTTGTACATCAGCATTTCGGTTGAAGTAATACTTTGTTGGCTTGATGCACGCACTTCCAAAATAATGTGCTAAATTCTTTGATTCAATTGGTAAATAATATTTTGTTTCCATCATAAAACTCTCTTATCAATTACTTTATTAATTCCTTCACTTGCTAAAGGTAAATCAGTATTACTGATTAAAAACAAATTGCTTTTTGATCGAGTTACACCAACATAAAAATCTCGCCAGTCAACAACTTTGAATTTTAGTTTAAAGCAATGAAAATTTGGCAAGATTACTAGATCAAATTCTAAACCCTTACAAGATTTAAAAGTTGTTACGTGTAAGTTACTTATATATTTTGCTCCTGTTGGAAATTTTACTTGATCTTCATAATAAAATGTGCAGTCTGGAAATTTGCTGTTAACAATATTAAAGAATTCATCAACAGTCGATTTAAAGGGAACTAATATTCCAATATTAATTGCTTGGTCTGAATGAAATTGGCTAATAATATCAATAATTACGTCGCATTGCTTTTTCTGATTACCGTTTGAAATAAATAAGCGAGGGAAAGGGTATTCTTCCCCTTCTTTGCAACTTTCTATTAATTCTTGAGGTATTTCAGCATGAGTAAATATTTGTTTTGCAAGACGTAAAATTTTCTTTGAATTTCTATAATTAGTATCAAGAGTATGTAGGGTATTATTTGGGAAAATTTTCTTTAATTCCTGCTCGGGAGAACACTTCTCTAAATTAAATGACTCATCTTCATTTCTAGCCCAAGCAGCTATTAATTGCTGATCATCTGCACCATAAGAAATCTTTTTTGAACGATTTTTTAACCATTGACTAAATTCTATAGGTAAATCTTGTGCTTCATCGTGAATTATTTCATCTTTTTGAGTAGGATGATTAAACCTCCAATGTTTAGAAGAATCGACATGTTCTGCCGCACTTTCGCTTTCTTTTTTACAACATTCTTGAAGGTAAAGTGCGAGGGAAGTTGTATATGTAATAAGTTGACTTTTGATTTTATGTTCTTTAGTATGATTAGCAATATGCCTAAATAATGATACAACACTCTTACCTGTACCAGGTCCACCTGAAAGGGCAATTGCATTTATGTCATTTACAGCATCTTGTTGTGTTTCACTTAAACGAGTTAATGTCGGTAAACTAAAATAATATTCAGCCATATTTCATTCTCCTTTTATCATTTCATTAGTTGGTTTTTGTAAATGTTTTTCCCAGTTAGCAAGAGCAATTTCTTTTGAAGCATTTGCATAACAATATTCACAAAGATGTGGGCAGGTATTGTACTCTCCAATGTCCTTGCTGAAAATACAACCGCAAAACTCACGTTGCCCTTTATCTTTATTGTTCTTTTTATTCTCAATAAATCCATTTGGATTAAAAATATCCGGTGGTGTAATTTTAACGCCCAAAAAATCCATTAGGATTTTATCATTTGAGAAAAGTTTGATCATTAAATCATCGTCAACACATTTGTTATGAATGATACCGTATTTTTCAAGTGGAATTTTTTCAGCACAAGTTCCGATTTCAAAGTTCCAAGAGTTGTTTAATTGTTGAAGACCTGATGCAAATTCATTCATTCGACTTTCGTTGAATTCCTGATAGTTGATTGAGTTCTTTCTTAGATTGTTTTGAACTTTTTTGTAAAGGTTAATATCTGCAAAACTGAAAACCATTTTCTTGGTATGTCCTTTCAATTGATTACCAATATTCTCAACCTTTCTCAATAAATCATCGACTCCAATTTCATCTGTTAAGATCAAGGGGTCGAACCTCCAGATAACTTTTTCTTTGCCTGCTTTCTCTGATAATTCGATAAAGGTTTCTATTCTTGATTGAACATTTGGCACATTTGGCTCAAGTTTTTCTTTGTCGTAATCGTTTAAAGTAATTTGGAAATAGAAATTTGGAATTTTCTCTTTAATAAAATCGAGATGTTTAATAATTGGCTTTGGATTCTTCGACCAAAAGACCACTAATCGGGCTTTAGAAAAAGTAACGTACAACGAAACTCCATTAAAAGGATTTTTCCACTTCACATATCCGGCCTTTAATCGTTCAACAAACCAGTCAGCATAAAAAGCAGGTATGTCAGTTGACCGACTGGCAGATATAATAATTGGAGCTTGTGCTTCTACTTTCTCTCCGTTTTGAATATTAATTTTTATTTTATCCCAATTCATCTTTCTCGTTTTCAGGTAAAAGTAAATAAACTCTATTCTTTATTTACTGCTCGTTCAATGTAACTTATTAAAAGAAAATGATTATTTTTAATTCAAAGTTGATCTTTTAAAGTTACGTATTTCCCTCCAAACCCTTCTTCTCTAATCCATTTTAGTTATAAACAATAAGCTTTTTTGTTTTTTTTATTGAACCTTTTGGTTAATTAACTTTTCTTTTTTCATGAATCATTACCAATATTTCAGTACATTTCCTTAAGATCAGAGTTGCAATTTCAAAAGCAACTTTGGATCCATCTGAAACCCTGTTGCAGCATTCTATTCTTTAAAAATACTTATTTCATCTCTTTTCATTCGTGAACGAATAGGGAAAATCTTTGTCGTCAATGCCTCTTTTCAGGTTGGGTTGATCGCCCATTTTGAAGTTGAGGGTTGCGCCTTTCATTAGTTCACGGTGGCTCAGCCAGTTTTTGTCATAGTCTTTCCCGTTGAAAGTCATTGACTGGATGTACTTGTTATCCGCATTGTTTTCAGGAGCATTGATCACGACTTCCTTTCCGTTTTCGAGTTTCAGGGTAATTTTTTTGAACAGCGGCGCACCCAGAACATACTGGTCACTTCCGGGGCAGACCGGGTAAAAACCCATTGCTGAGAAAACGTACCATGCCGATGTTTGCCCGTTGTCTTCATCGCCGCAATAACCATCAGGAGTGGGCAAGTACAAGCGGTTCATCACCTCGCGAACCCATTTCTGTGCTTTCCATGGCTGACCGGCATAATTGTACAGGTAAATCATGTGTTGAATGGGCTGATTTCCATGTGCATAGTTTCCCATATTAGAGATCTGCATCTCGCGTATTTCGTGAATCACTTGTCCGTAATACGATTCATCGAAAATGGGCGGCATCACAAAAACCGAATCGAGCATACCAACAAACTCCTTTTTGCCGCCCATCAGGTCAATCAAACCCTGCACATCGTGAAACACCGACCACGTATAGTGCCAGCTGTTTCCTTCGGTAAAAGCATCACCCCATTTAAAAGGGTTAAACGGTTTCTGGAAAGTTCCATCCTCGTTTCGGCCACGCATTAATTTTGTTTCAGGATCGAACACATTGCGGTAGTTCTGGCAGCGTTTGGCAAACAAATCAATTTCTTCCTGAGGACGTTTCAGCGCTTTGGCAAGTTGATAAATAGTCCAGTCGGCAAAAGCATATTCGAGGGTTTGGGCGGCATTTTCATTGATTTTCACATCGTACGGAACGTATCCCAGTTTATTGTAATAATCGCACCCTTTGCGCCCCACCGACGTGAGCGGACCTTCGGTTTTGCTGTTTTTCAACACAGCTTCGTAAAGCGTGTTGATGTCGTATCCTCGCGCGCCTTTCAGATAAGCATCGGCTATGATGGTGGCCGAGTTGGAGCCGATCATACAATCGCGATGTCCCGGGCTGGCCCACTCCGGAAGGAATCCGCTTTCTTTGTATGTGTTGACCAATCCTTCCTGAATTTGTGCGTTTAACGACGGAAACATCAGGTTAAAGAATGGGAAAACAGCGCGGAATGTGTCCCAGAAACCATTGTCGGTGAACATCGCTCCTGGCAAAACCTGACCATTGTATGGACTGTAGTGAACCATTTTCCCATCTTTATCGAACTCGAAAAACTTGCGGGGAAACAACATGGTGCGGTACATGCACGAGTAAAAAGTGCGGGTTTGGTCGGTGGTTCCTCCTTCAACTGCAATGCGCGACAATTCTTTGTTCCAGATATCGCGCCCTTTCTGGCAAATCTGATCAAAATTATCAGTTCCGAGTTCTTTCAGGTTCAGTTCAGCCTGATCGAAACTGATGAACGACGAAGCCACACGTGCATGAATCTTTTGTCCTTTTTTCGTGACAAACCGGATAGCAGCACCCACATGGTTGTCTTTTAATTCTGTTTTCCCGGAAACGATTTCTTTGCTGCTCCAAACCTGACTTTCAGCAAATGGCTGATCAAAAATCAGCACAAAATAATTCTTGAAATTCTGAGGAACACCGCCACTGTTGCGGGTTGTATAGCCAATCACCTTATTTTCTTCAGGAATAATTTTGATATACGAACCCTTGTCGAAGGCATCAATCAGCACCCACGATTTTTCGTTTTCAGGAAAAGTAAACCGGAACATGGCGGCCCGTTCGGTGGGCGTAATTTCGGTGGTGACATCGTAATCGGCCAGATAAACGCTGTAATAATACGGTTTCACCGTTTCAGCTTTGTGCGAAAACCAACTTGCCCGTTCTTCTCCGTCAATTTTCAGGTTTCCGGTCATCGGGAAAATCGAAAACTGGCCGTAATCATTGATCCACGGACTAGGCTGATGTGTTTGTTTAAACCCTTGAATATGTGTTGCATCATAAGCATACACCCAGCCATCGCCCATTTTGGCGGTTTGCGGAGTCCAGAAATTCATTCCCCAAGGCATTGCAATGGCAGGATAGGTATTTCCGCTCGACAATGAATAATTGGAATCGGAACCCATTAGCGGGTTGACGTAATCAACTGGTGTGATTTCCTGGGAAAATGTTTGGAAACAAATGAAGATAAGTAGGTTGAGAAGAAATAATTTCATGGTTGTCAGGTAAAAGTTTCGGTAACGAAAATAGTTAAACTTTTAGGATACAAAGCTGATTTTAGGTTGCAGACTCGTTTCTTCATCAGAATAATTTATTTTTGTTGACAATAAATCAGAAAACCTAAAAATCAATTAATGAACAAAAACCCAATACCAGCCATTGCTTTGGTCGCACTTTTATCGGCTTGTTCCGGCGGAGGTCAGAAAGCAACAGAAAAAGAAAAATCCATGAGTAAATTCACTGGAGCCAAAGGTGAAGTCAAACTGATGACACTTGATCCGGGCCATTTCCATGCTGCACTTGTTCAGAAAACGATGTATGAGCAAATCGATCCAACTGTTTATGTTTATGCTCCTGAAGGCGCCGATGTAACCGGGCATTTGGCGCGAATTGATGCTTTCAATAAACGTGCTGAGAATCCTACCAACTGGATCGAAAAAGTATATACCGGTACCGATTACCTCGAAAAAATGCTGGCAGAAAAGTCTGGAAACGTAATGATGGTGGCCGGAAACAATGCAAAAAAAACTGAATACATTCAGAAAGCGATTGAAGCCGGCATCAACGTTTTGGCCGACAAGCCCATGGTGATTACTCCCGAAGCTTTTCCGGCGCTGGAACAGAGTTTCAAAATTGCGGAAGAAAAGGGCGTTTTGCTTTACGACATTATGACCGAACGTTACGAAATTACCAATATCATTCAACGTGAGCTGACTCAGATTCCTGAAGTATTTGGCGGATTGATTGATGGTACTATTGAGGAACCGGCCATTTTCAAAGAAAGTGTCCATAATTTCTGCAAAATGGTTTCCGGAGCTGCGCTGAAACGTCCGGCATGGTTTTTTGATGTTACCCAGCAGGGCGAAGGAATTGCGGATGTAGCTACCCATTTGGTCGATTTGGTTCAATGGAGCGGTTTCCCTGAAGTGATCCTGAATAAAACCGATGTTCAGATGATTTCAGCCAAACGCTGGTCAACCGATCTGACTCCGGCTCAGTTCGATAAAGTAACCGGATTGAAAGAATTCCCCGAATTCCTGAAAAAAGATATATCTGATGGCAAACTTAAAGTCTATGCCAATGGTGAAATGGTTTATAAGCTGAAGGGCAAAGTGGCTAAAGTTTCAGTTCTTTGGGATTTTGAAGCGCCTGCAGGTGCCGGAGATTCGCATTACAGCATCATGCGTGGAAAATTGTGCAATGTGTTCATCAAACAAGGGAAAGAAGAAGCATACAAACCAACTGTTTTCATTGAAGCGAATACCGCTGGCGATTTGGCAGCCTTTGAACCCAATTTGAAAAAAGCGGTTGAACAGGACATTGCCGCCAAATACCCAGGTTTGAAACTGATTAAAATCAGCGACAAACTCTGGACCGTTGAAATTCCAGATAAATACAAATTGGGACACGAAGCTCATTTTGGTCAGGTAACCGAAAGATACCTTCAGTATCTGAAAGATGGTAAGTTACCCGAATGGGAAGTTCCCAACATGATTACGAAATACTACACAACTACCGAAGCCATGAAAATGGCGAAGAAGTGAACAAGGCAAAAGTATCAAGGCAAAAGTATCAAGGCAAAAGGCAAAAAATAGCGAAAGGCTATCTGAGAAAAGGATGGCCTTTCGTAATTTTGAATAAAAATACTCATTGAAAATGGAAACAAGAATCAAATTGGTTTTTGGCAATATCACCAAACTCGAAGTGGATGCCATCGTGAATGCTGCCAACTCGTCGTTAATGGGCGGTGGCGGTGTTGATGGAGCGATTCACCGGGCTGGTGGACCTGCTATTCTGGATGAATGCCGGAAAATAGTTGCCCGACAAGGTCGTTGCGAAACGGGCAACGCGGTGATCACTTCTGGAGGAAATCTTCCGGCTAAATATGTGATTCACACCGTTGGGCCGATTTGGCGAGGTGTCAACAATAACGAAGCTAAATTGCTTGAAAATGCTTACTTGAATTCATTGAAATTGGCTGTTGAAAACGGAGTTGAAACCATAGCGTTTCCAAACATCAGCACGGGTATTTATGGTTTTCCGAAGCAAAAAGCGGCTGAAATTGCCGTTGAAACAGTTTCCAAATTCTTGTCAGGAAACAATCAAATCAAACAGGTTTATTTTGTGTGTTTCGATCAGGAAAACTATGATCTGTACCAGCGGCTACTTAACTAATCAATTCTGATCCTGTTTCTGATTTTTCTTTTACATTTACAGGAGTACAAATTACCTACTGAACTTTTATGGGAAAATCTGAATTTAAGATTTATGGCTACCGGTGGATTATGCTGGTAGTGTATATGTTCATTGTTGCCATGAACCAGCTTCTATGGATTACTTTTGCTCCCATTACCAGCGAAGCCATTCATTATTATGGAGTTTCCGAGCTTTGGATTGGAATACTTTCAATGAGTTTCATGGTGATTTTCATCCTGTTCTCGATTCCCGCTTCGTGGATCATCGATACCTATGGTATCAGGATTGGAGTCGGAATCGGCGCTTTGCTTACCGGAATTTTTGGCCTGATGAGGGGATTTGTTTCCACAAATTTCGATTTGCTGTTGGTTTCTCAAATCGGAATTGCCATTGGTCAACCTTTTTTATTGAATGCCATCACCAAACTTTCGGCACGCTGGTTCCCAATAAACGAAAGGGCAACAGCTTCAGGCCTTGGAACATTGGCCATGTATATTGGGATTTTGGCCGGAATGATTTTCACTCCATTTCTGTCACTGAGTTCGGGTATCGACGGAATGCTCTTGTTTTATGGAATTTTGTCGGTAATTGCGGCTACGGTTTTTATTTTGTTTGCCAAAGAGGGTCCGCCAACGGCTCCATGTTTGCCAGGGCAAGAGGAACGTGCATTGGTTCTCGACGGATTTAAAATCATTTTCCGTTCGAAAGATTTTCTCTGGCTGATGCTCATTTTCTTTATCGGATTAGGGGTTTTCAACAGCGTAACTACCTGGATAGAGGCGATTCTTAATCCTCGGAATATCTCGGTTACACAGGCCGGAATCATTGGAGGAGTGATGATAGCGGCCGGAATTGCAGGTGCCATGGTGATTCCTTTACTGTCAGACCGATACCGGCGGCGGGTTCCATTTATTCAGCTTGCATTGGTTGGCGCAACGCTTGGTTTGATCGGGATTTCCTATTCAACAAACTATTCACTCATTCTACTTTCCGGAGGTGTGTTGGGGTTTTTCCTTCTCAGTTCGGGACCGATCGGATTTCAATATGGTGCCGAAATTACTTATCCGGCATCCGAGGGTTCCTCCAACGGGTTGCTCTTGATGATGGGCCAGATTTCAGGAATTGCCTTCATTTTCGGGATGGATATTTTTAAATCGAAAATTGATGGATCGATGAGTAATCCATTGATGGTAATGATCGGATTAATGGGGATAAGCCTTATCGCCTCCACCAGATTGAAGGAATCTGCGATGGTAATTAAACCGGAAATGGCAGAAATGGAAGATTTAGTTTTATTGAAGGATTGAAGTTTTGTGAGCCTCAATTTAACAGCAAACGATCGAAAGCTTTGTTCTCAGCTCCAGAGGAGCTAAATATTTGTAGAACTGAATAATATAAGGATGCTTGCGTCTGCGTTATGATGACAATCAAGGCATATAAAATCTTTCGGACGTAATGGTGAAAATCAACTTCAAAAGTTCAAAAGCGAATGAAATGATTCTTTTAATACCTGTTTTCATGCAGAAACAATCAAATCAATTGTCTGGAGGAATCATCCTTCTGATCCTGATATTCAGTTTTCAGTTCTCACCTCTTTGTGCACAAAATGAAATTCCGGATTCATTGATTACGCAGCGGCTTCAATTCATCAAAAATACACTGGAGATGGATAAAATAAGTACCAAGCGTTGGTGGTATGGCTGGCAGATTCCTTACAGTGCCGCAACAATCGGGCAAGGAATTTATTATTTTAGTAAGAACGATGAAAGATCGCGGCAAAATATGGCACTGGGTGCTGCAACTACTTTACTAGGTGCAGTTGGCCAGTTTATCACTCCATTAATGCCTGGCAAAGAACCCGAACAATTGAATTCAATTCCTGGATCAACCAGGATCGAACGGTTGAATAAACTAGTGGTAGCCGAAAAGTTATTGAATGAATGTGCCATGCGCGAAAAATTGGCCAGTAGTTGGGAAAATCATGCTATTTGTAGTACAATTAATTTGGGCGGCGCATTAATTACCTGGCTGGGTTTTAAACGCACTGTTTGGGATGGAATTGGATACTTTGCTTTTAATTCGGCCATTACGGAAGCTCAGATTTGGACACAGCCAACCCTCGCCAGACGGAATTACAAGAAATACCTCCAAAAATACCTGCAAAACGAAGACGACATTTCTTATTTGCCTGAAGTTAATTGGTACCTTGAAGCTTACCCGGGAGGACTTGGCATCAAGGTCAAATTTTGAAGGATTTAATCAGTTCAGAGATCTGAGATTTTCCAGAGCTTCGGGTACAAATTTGTGTAAATTGGAGGTTAAGGTGCAATCCTCCAGTTTGTCGCAATTGGCGCAGGTTTTGTAGTCTTTCGAAGTCACACAATTCCTAATTTCACATTCTGCACAATGCGAGAATTTAACTCCGGCTTCCCGACACCCGGTACAATTAATCATTTCAGGTGTAATGCCCGTTGCACCATGTTGAACTTTCCATTTTTCTGCTGTTTGGGCACGCAATTCATCATCATCGGCTATTGTGGCTATTCTTGCATCGCAAGCAGCACAATTTAAACCACAACATGCAATAAGTTTTTCCATAATCAGTATAGTTTTTGAGCTTATATTTTCCTGATCTTTTCAGGATTTTGTCTGCAATCAAAGACAGAAGCAATTGTGATCAGGTTTCCTTTTTTCCAATAGATTATCTTATAATTGCTTTCAATGAGGTATCTGAAATCTTCGGGGGAGTTATTTAATAATTCTTCTTTGGGGCCAACGAGTGGATTACTTTCCAAGATTGATACCCTATCAATTAATTTGCTGATTATCCTTCTGGCGATTTTTGGACCTGCCTCAAAGGAGTAATAATCGTATATGTCTTTGAGTTGTCTTTCTGATAGTTCAGACCACTCAATCTTTATTTCCATGTTTTGGTTTTCTTTATTAATTCCTGGTGAGAAATAACCCGTCCTGCATCACTATCACTTTTTGCCTGATCGATTATTCCATGGAATTCATCCATTGACATGGGTTTCAAGTTCCTTTCATGAGAAATTTTCTTCTCTAGCTTGATAAATGATTCAAGCTTAGTGATCAGACTTTCATCACTTATCCGAAGAAATTCTTCAATTAAAACCAATTTTCTTGCCTGAATATTCATGACTTAAATTATTTCAACAAATATAAAGAATTTCAGAGTGAAAAAGCGTTGTGTCAATTTTCGTGACCAAACTCAAAATCTACCTATCCATCGGTAAAAACTGCCCAACCGTCTATTGCATTTTATAAGGAACTGAAGCCGGTGTAGTTTTGGTTCAAAATTGTAAAAAGCCATAGAAGTCATGAAAACAATTAAAACAAGCTTACTGATTGCCGGATTCCTGATCATCTTTTCGGGATTTACAGGCAAGGCACAGGGCAAAAGCTGGACACTGGAAGAATGTATCAACTATGCGTTGAGCAAAAATGTCCAGATACAGAAAGCCGACCTGTCAAACGACCAAAACCAGCTTTATTCCGACCAGGCACAGGCCAACCGGTTACCATCGGTAAATGCTTCGGTTCGCGAAAGTTTTAGCTGGTACAAAGGATTCGACTCAGCAACCGGAGGATATGGAAACGGTTCGAACAGCACTAATTATACGGTAAATTCGAGTGTTGCACTTTTTAATGGTGAAAAACTTGCCAACAAAATTAAACAGGCTCAACTCAATTTGCAGAGCGGTCATTTTTACTCCGAATCGGTAAAAGAATCGGTTGGTTTAAATATCCTGAACGCTTATCTACAGGTTTTGTACGATGTCGAAAGCGTTAGCAATGCTGAAAAACAAATTGTATCGACCACTGAACAATTGGCTTTGGCGAAGGAGCGCATGGATCTTGGAGTTATTTCGATGTCGGATTATTTGCAGATCAAGTCGGAACTGGCCACCGAAAAATCGACCCTGGCGACTGCTCAAAGTCAGTTGTCAATTGGGAAAGTTACGCTAATGCAACTGATGGAATTGCCTGTCGATCCGAACTTTGCAGTCAGTTCGCCGAATCTCGACAGTTTACTGGTAGAATCCGGTCAACCCAACGCTCAGGAAATATACAACCTTGCACTTGGGATTAAGCCGCAAATAAAGAATGCTGAGCTGACAAAAGAAAGTACAATGCTGAATGTTAAAATCGCCAAAGCTGATCTTCTTCCAAGCCTTTCGATGGATGCCGGTTTGTCCAGCGGATATTCGAGCGTGACAACTAATTCAGCATACACCGCTCAGCTAAAGGATAAAATAAATCCATCCGTCGGACTTTCGCTCTCGATTCCAATTTTTCAGAAAAAACAGGTAAAAACGAATATTGCCATTGCAAATATAGCTGTATCGAATGCTGAACTTGACGAGATCAATACGAAAAATCAGCTTCGTAAAGACATTGAACAAGCTTGTGTCGATGTGGTTTCGGCAAAAGGTCAATACGCTGCCAGCCTCGAACAAAAGCAATCATCTCAGGAATCGTACGATGTGACCACAGAAAAATACAAACAGGGATTGCTTAACTCAGTCGATTTTCTGATCCAAAAAACCAACCTGATTACCTCTGAAAGTAAATTACTGCAATCGAAATTCAATGTGATATTCAGCTACAAAATACTTGATTTTTATAAGGGAATTCCATTGGCTCTATAAATAGAAAAACATCAAAAAAACATATATCATGAAAAAGAAAATTATAATCATCGGATCGGCAATAATTTTAGTCGTTGCTGGCTTCTTCGCTTTCAGAACTTTCAGGAGCGCCGAACAAACAATTACATTCGAAACTGCGAAAGTTGAAAGAGGAACGATCAGCAATACGATAACTGCAACCGGGACACTGGAAGCAATCAAAACGGTTAATGTTGGTACACAGGTTTCAGGAGTAATCGAGAAAATATTTGTTGACTTTAACTCGCAGGTAAAAAAAGGTCAGTTGTTGGCTCAGTTGGACGAAACTCCCCTGATCGCTCAGCTCCAGCAAACAAAAGCCTCAGTTGATCAGGCTGAAGCACAGTTGAAATACCAGAAAGCAACTTACGATCGATACAAAGTGCTTGCTGAAAAAAAATTGATAGCCCAAACGGATTTTGACCTTGCAGAGTTCAATTACAACAATGCGCTGGGCTCATTGAGCAATGCAAAGTCGATGTACGACAAAAACAAAATTAACCTGTCGTATGCCAGGATTTATTCGCCAATCGACGGAATTATCCTTGACCGCGCCGTTGACGAAGGTCAGACTGTGGCTGCAAGTTTCAACACACCAACCTTGTTTACCATTGCCAACGACCTTACCCAAATGCGCGTAGAAGCCAAGGTTGACGAAGCCGACATTGGCCAGGTACGCAACGGTCAACGGGTTGAATTCACCGTTGATGCTTTTCCACTAAAGAAATTTTCCGGAGAAGTTACTGAAATCAGGCTGCAACCAATATCATCGGCCAATGTAATTACCTATACCGTAGTTGTGAATGCTCCAAATCCGGATAAAATACTAATGCCGGGAATGACTGCGAACGCCAATTTCTTTGTTACCGAGGCAAAAGACATTTTACTGGTTCCGGCAAAAGCCGTTCGGTTTACGCCCGATACCGAAGCACTAGCGCTATACAATGAAAAAGTCGCTGGAAGTAATTCTCCGGCTATGGAACAACATGCAAGGCCAATGAGAGAAGCTGGTGCCATAGATCAGAAAACAAGTGGTGCAGAACATACCGTTTGGATTAAAAAAGGCGCAATGGTTCATCCGAGAAAAATTACAGTTGGTGTGACCGATGAAATTCATTACGAAGTTTTATCCGGATTAAATGAAGGTGATGAAGTAGTTATTTCGATGAATTCGGGAAGTACCGCTCAGGCAACATCAAAAGCAGCAGTAGTGAAGAGTCCGTTTATGCCTCAAAGGCCTGGAAGTAACCGTAAACCAGCAACAACCAAGTAGCCATGAACAAAACAATTATAGAAGTCAGGAGCCTGAAAAAGGACTTTTATGTCGGTGAAATCACCGTACATGCTCTGAAAGGAATTGATCTGGAAATTAAACAAGGTGAGTTTGTGGCCATCATGGGAACAAGCGGTTCAGGAAAATCGACGATGTTGAATATCCTGGGTTGCCTGGATAAACCGACCTCCGGAACTTACTTCCTGGATGGAATCAGCATGGGCGAACTTTCGAAGAACGAACTGGCTGGTTTGCGTAATAATAAACTGGGATTTGTCTTTCAGTCATACAATCTTCTGTCAAGAACTTCGGCGCTCGAAAACGTTGAACTTCCATTGTTTTACAACTCAAATGTGAAATCGAAAGAACGTCGCGAACGCGCTGAAGCAGCCCTCGAAGCTGTTGGTCTGACCGATCGTATGCACCACATGCCTAATCAGCTTTCGGGCGGGCAGCAGCAACGTGTGGCCATTGCCCGCTCGCTGGTAAACGATCCGGTCGTTATTCTGGCCGACGAAGCCACCGGAAACCTTGACACCCGGACTTCCTACGAAATTATGGCACTCCTTCAGGATTTGAACCAAAAAGGGAAAACCATCGTGTTTGTGACTCACGAAGCAGACATTGCAAAGTTCATGTCACGTCAGGTTGTTTTCCGCGATGGGCATATTATCCGTGAAGAAATGGTTGCCGTCAGGAATAATGCCATTGAGTTGCTGAAAGCCCTTCCGGTAGAAGAAATCGTTTAAAACTTAAAGTCATGAACTATACAAATTCAGTAAAAATAGCTTTGAGCGCCCTGAGAAGAAACAAATTTAGAGCTTTCCTGACCATGTTGGGAATTATCATCGGAGTTGCTTCGGTAATCGTGATGCTGGCCATCGGGCAAGGTTCAAAAAAAAGCATCCAGGACCAAATGTCGGGAATGGGAACCAACCTGGTTTTTGCCATGCCCGGAACGGAACAAAAGGGCGGGGTAAGAGTGGGCAACTCCGATGCACAAAGTATGACTTTGAGCGATATTGTTGCCATAGAAAAGGACTGTCCGGCTATCAGCGACGTTTCTCCTGAAGTGCGTTCAAGCGGACAGGCAGTGCTTGGTAACAAAAACTGGCCAACCTCCATTTACGGTGTCAACAACAAATATTTCAACATCCGCAAATATACCATTGGTTCGGGCCGCAGTTTCAGTGAAAACGAAATTCAGACCTATGCAAAGGTTTGCCTCATTGGGCAAACAGTGGTCGAAAATTTATTTGGAAAGACCGATCCAATCGGTCAAACCGTACGTTTTAAAAACATCCCGCTCCTGATTATTGGTGTATTGGGAGAAAAAGGTGAAAATGGAATGGGACAGGATCAGGACGACCTGATTATGGCTCCATACACAACGGTTCAGAAGCGTATCCTGGCTATCACCCATATTCAAAGTATTGCTGCTTCGGCTGCCAGCGAAACGCAGAATGAAGCGGCAATTGATCAAATCACCGAATCGCTCCGGAAAAGTCACAAAATTAAAGAGGGTGAAGCTGATGATTTTCGGGTCAGGTCGCAATCCGAAATGGTGCAAACGTTTAGCTCTATCAGCAACATCATGACGATATTATTGGGGGCTATTTCCGGGATATCATTGCTAGTCGGCGGAATCGGTATCATGAATATCATGTACGTATCGGTTACCGAACGTACCCGTGAAATCGGGCTTCGGCTTTCGGTTGGCGGACGTGGAAATGACATCCTGATGCAATTTCTGATCGAATCGATTTTGCTGAGCGTTTTTGGCGGTATCATCGGAATTTCACTTGGAATTTTGGCAACGCAGATTACTGCTTCGATCATGGCATGGCCCGTAATAATTACGACATTTTCGGTTGTCATGGCATTTCTGGTTTGTTCGGCCATTGGTATTTTCTTCGGATGGTACCCTGCACGCAAAGCAGCCAGCCTGAATCCGATTGATGCGTTGCGTTACGAGTAAGGTGAACTATTGACGATTTAAAAGTCGCACAAATAGTAAATTGTAAATCGTTAAATTGTAAATTATAATTGGTGTACTATCTTTGAAAAAAATGAGACACAATGTTGAAATTTCATTCCATATCTGATAAAAAGATTTCTCTGGCCCTCCATGCCATTGCCTGGATCATCGTGATTATTATCCCTTTGTACCTGACCAATGCATTTGGCGGAGGTAATCTGCATCGTTTGTACCAGTTTTATGTGCATACTGTATCTGCTGCGATCGTTTTTTATGTTGGGTATTTATGGCTGATACCCCAATTTTTTCTTCAGGAAAGAAAAGCAAGCTATTTTTTTATCCTGTCCGGATTAATTTTGGCTACTTACTTTTTAACTTCATTCATCAATGATACCCTGCTTTTTGATGCAATTCAGGATGCCAAATTTCAGGAGGCATTCAAAAAGCTGAATGAAGGTGAAAATGTACATCCTCAATTTAAAGCTTTTGGCTTTTTTAACCATATTATGGCTTCTATTCTGATTTCAGGTTTTGCTATGGGCCTTGGTGTGATGAAAAAATTGAAACAGAATGAGGAAAAACAAAAAGAGCTTGAAAAAGAGAAACTGCACTCTGAACTGGCATTCCTGAAAAATCAGGTAAGTCCACATTTTTTCTTCAATACTCTGAATAACATTTACTCGCTAATTGGCATCGACGGCCCAACGGCTCAGGATTCTGTACTGAAATTATCCAAATTGATGCGTTACCTGCTTTATGAATCAGAACATGGCGAAACATTGATGAGTCACGAGATTGACTTTATGAATAATTACATCGATTTGATGAAGTTGCGCCTGAGTTCCAGAGTTGAATTGGAGATCGATTTTCCCAAAGAATTTACCGATTTCACCATTCCACCGCTTCTCTTTGTTCCGTTTGTCGAAAATGCATTTAAGCATGGTGTGAGCTCCCGCGACCGTTCATTTATTAATATTCAAATGAAAATAGAGGACGATCGGATTCATTTTTACTCTGAAAACAGTATTGGTAAAGGTAGCCAGCCAGATGATCTGCAGCATTCGGGGATTGGTCTCGAAAATGTGAAGAAACGGCTCAATTTATTATTTCCCGGGAAACATGAGCTGAAAATAGAACAGACTGATACCATTTTTAGGGTTGAACTTTCGATAAAGAACGAGAAATTAAAGGTATGAAACTTAAAACGATTGCCATTGACGATGAACCACTTGCACTCAGGTTGGTTTCCGATTATATCAGCAAAACTCCTTTCCTTGAATTGGTTGGAACATTCGATAATCCGTTGGATGCCATTGATTTTCTTTCAACTCAATCGGTTGATCTGATTTTTGTTGACATCCAAATGCCCGATCTAAACGGAATTGAGTTTGCCAGAAGTTTGGAAAATGCGCCTAAAATAATATTCACCACGGCGTACGAAAAATATGCGCTCGAAGGGTTTAAACTGAATGCCATCGACTATTTGCTGAAGCCGTTCAGCTACGAAGAATTCCTGAAGGCTGCCGGAAAAGCCCGTAAACAGTCGGAACTAGAGGCCAGTACATTGCCTACAATTGAAGCCAATAACCAGTTTCTGTTCCTGAAATCGGAATACAAAATCCGGCGCATCAACTTCAATGATATCCTTTACATCGAAGGATTGAAAGACTATATCAAAGTTTATACAACGGGAGAAGACAAGCCAATTTTGTCGCTCAACTCAATTAAATCGCTGGAACAGAAACTTCCGGAAGAAAAATTTATGCGTGTGCACCGTTCGTTCATTGTCAACCTCGACCGTATCGAAACCATCGAGCGAAGCCGTATTATCTTCGGCAAAACCTACATTCCGGTGAGCGATCAGTACAAAGACAAATTTCAGGAATACCTGGATAAGAATTTTTTGTAGCTGATTGTTATCTCGTTTGTTTACAGCTGTTTATAAATAGTCTTGCCTTATCGGGGTAAATACATCAATTACTTCTCCTGCTTCGATTACTTCCCACGAATGCAAAACATCTTCAGGTATTGAATAGCTGTCTCCAGGATTAACTATTTCGTTAATGTGCTGATATATAATTCGGTACTTTCCTGAAATCACATAACCGCTTTGCTCGTTTGGATGAGAATGTAATGGCACATTGTCTCCAACTTTGTAATTCATTCTTGTTACCATCGATTTTTGTCCAACAGCCAGAACGTCAAAGGAAACTCCTTTAAACTCTCTTTTTCTTGCATTTTCACCTTTAGTTATCATTTTGTTGTGGTTTTGAAATGTGTGCCAATTTTAGGTAATGGCATCGAAAGTTAAAAAAAATTCAAAACGATGAAGTCCGTTTGTGCTTTAGTTTCGCACAATAAACAATAATAGTTGTGGTGGTCATGAATTTTCATTTTGTATTAAGGCTACAAAAACTTGGATGGAAACTTATAATTGTCGAATTTCACGAACAGTTTTATGAAGGATTTGCATAACATATATTACTGAAATAAAAATGATTACAAATCGACGGAAATTTATAGCCACTTCGCTGGCTGGTGGGTTGGCCGCAACAATGCCCGTTTCAACTTACGGATCACAAAGTCCTGATGATATAAAATCAGGTTATTCGAAGCTTGATGAAATACTTAAAAAGCCGGTACTTAAAAAAGAGTTGTTTACTTCGCCAGTAATTATTGAAACGCTTGAATTACTTCGGTTTAATGATAGTTTTTTGTGCCGTGTCCGCTCAAAAGACGGCACTATTGGCATGTCAATTTCAAACAACAGCCAGATGGAATCATTCTATCCGGTTTTTGTAAAGCGCCTGCAGCCATATTTTATCGGTAAAGATGCACGAGAACTTGAATCACTGTTGGAAGAGGCGTATGTTTACCAGAGCAATTATAAATTTCAAAGCTTGGCGCTTTGGGTTCCGGTTGCCACCATCGAATTTGCTATTTTGGATATGCTGGGCCGAATTGCAGGCAAGTCTATTGGTCAGTTAATTGGGGAAATTCATCACACCGAAATTGTTTTTTATCAGGCAAATAGCGAACGCGATATTACCGGTGAAGAGGTTTTGGAGCACCTTCACCAGCAATTGGCCGAATCGAAAACCAAAGCGCTTAAATTTAAAGTTGGCGGGCGAATGAGCCATCCTGAATTTCCACCCGACAGATCGGTAAAACTGATCCCGATGGTACGCAAAATATTTGGCGACGAAATGCATCTTTACGCCGATTCAAATGGTTCATACACAGCTGAAGAAGCCATACGAATTGGCAAATTGCTTCAGGAATACAATTATGAACACTATGAAGAGCCTGTTCCTTTTGACTGGTACGAAGAAACCAAACAAGTGGCCGATGCGCTTACAATTCCGATTGCCGGCGGCGAACAGGAATCGAGTATGCACAGTTTCAGGTGGCTGATTGCCAACAATGCTCTACAGATTGTGCAACCCGATGTTTATTATTTTGGTGGAATGGTGCGTTCGATGAAGGTGGCAAGAATGGCCGAAGCTTTCGGAAAGTCTTGTACACCGCATATTTCCGGTGGGTTTGGATACCTTTATATGATGCACTTTATTTCAGCAGTGCCGAATGCCGGTGCCTTTCATGAATTCAAAGGGAACAGCAAGGAAATCCCTTTCGAATGCAAAACATCATCGCTTTTAATCGACAACGGAGTTATTAAAGTCCCCACCGGACCGGGTTCCGGTATTGACATCGACCCTGATTTTATCAAAAAACATCAGGTTGTAAAAGGTTGACGATCGGTATTTTGTATTTCTTAATCTTCGGTCTTGAATTTTTTAAGCTGGTTCCAAATCATCTCAACATTTTCCTCGCCTTTGTTATAATCAACCTGCGTATTCTTTTCGAATATCTCTTTGAATGGCGAAATGTTTATCTTGCCCGAATCAGGATACTCGCATACATCAATACCAACGGTTGTCCTTATGTCCAGATAGATACAAGGTTCGGAATTGTGGTTGTAAAATTGATGAGCCCCTGTTTCTCCAAGTTCAAAAAATGCAAGTTGTCCTTTTTCAATAATCTCGAATCCCTTTGGCGACCGAACAGTCATGGAACCGGAAAGAACCATAACCAGCTCTTCGGCATTGCGATGAAAATGATACGGAAATGAATATTTCGCCGGTTCAAGTTTTCGGATGTCGAAAACCAAATGTTTTGACCCGACAATTTTAGATAATCTTGGAGCAAGTGTCAATAAGTCAAATTGTTCCAGTGCAGAATCGTCACTTTTAAATTCTAAATCGTCTGGTTTTATTATTGTGGGCATATTCTGTGGTTTTATTTTAGCATGATTCTGAGATAGGCCAATCCAGTCAAGGGCAATGTTGCTATTACCCAGGTAATAATTGTTATAGCCCAGTTAAACTTATTGTATTTTGCAATCCCAACCATTGATATCCGGAAGCTTAAAAGCCAAAAAATAAGGTTTGTAATATAATTATCATGAGTAATAAGCCCGACATCGTTTTTTATAAGTCCGACTGTGATAAAAGGAATAGAAATGACAAATTGCAATATAAATGGCCAGAATGAATAAGCGACCAAATTTCTCATCTCCACGAAACTCGAAACACCTTTAAACCCTTTAGCAACAATATAGTATAAATAGCCTAAAATATAGGTTACTGGATAATATATCAATGGCATTACAATAAGATACGTCATCAGAGCTACTAATCCTTTCTGACTGTTCACTGATGCTTCTATATATTTTGGCAGAGTTACCCCTAATATAGCGACAGTTGAAATTAAATACAGTGTTAAGGTCCCTGGAGGCTTATCCTTTAGCTTATCAAGTGCTTTTGAAGGAAAAACGATGAGTTTTAAGTAATCGATCATGAGGTAGTTTTTTGAGTTATTGTAATGCAAGATAGATCATGATTTTGTTAAAAACAAATTATGTCAGGTGAAATTCGGATGGATATAGTTCTAAACCCGTTGTTTAATGAAGAAATAAATTGATTATTAGTAATCCTCGATGAAATTATAGGACGAAGATATGCTCAGCAACTAGACTTTAATATTACGGGAACAGTTGGTATATTGTTGAAATCCAAAGAAAAAGGACTTGTTTCTTCAATAGGTTCATTGTTGAAAGAATTAACAGAAAAAGGAACATGGTTCAGGTATCGACATTGATCCTGATTTCATCAAAAAACATCAGGTAATTAGTTAATTTTTACCGGTTTAGGGAAAACAGGCAGGCTTTCGTGCCCGTCAGTATCAACCGATTGAACGGCAAAAAAGTAATTGTCTTTCGAGTAAGGAAGCGTAACCTCCGTTTCGGTGACAAATATTTTTCGTTCCCATATTGGTTGATCCGTTTCGCGCATCAAAATATAATAGCCGGCAGGTTTAACTCCTTTCGTTGGAGCTTCCCATTTTAAGGTGGTTTTATTCGTCAAACCGCTGATAACGACTCCGGTATTTTCGGGTTCGTAAGGTGCAGAGGCAAGATTGGCCAAAGTGGCCAGATTAATTCCGGTGTTTTTCCTCACATATTCATAATCGACGTATTCCGGTAGATCGCCCAATTGAATGCCATTTTCAATTCGGGGAACTTTATGGGTGCGGTCGTAGTTTTCGTTGAATTCCGTTATTCTTACAGCCGTAAAACCCAGTTTGCAAAATGGAGTATGGTCGCCACCGCGTCCAAACCGGTCGTTCCGGTAATTCAACGATACTGTAATCTGATCGACGTACCTTTCGCCAATTTCTTTGATGTACCGTGCCAGTTGACGGGCTTTTCCATCATTTTCTCCTGAAGTGTATTTTCGCAAACGGTCCATCTCCGGTGTTTCGTAAGCAGGCACCCCTTCGCTGAAAATTCGGACCCGCATGTTGTCATTTAGAAATGTTTCGCTCGAAACGCTGTTGCCAATCATATCGTTGTTGAGCATGGCCACAAGGTTCCAGTTTTCAGCTTTCGCTTTTTGTGCTATATGGGCCGAACCATACAATCCGTGTTCTTCTCCTGAAACTGCCATGAAAACAATTGTTCCTGAAAATTCATGTTTCGACATAATCCTGACCATTTCAAGAATAGCTGCTACGCCCGATCCATCATCATCGGCACCGGGAGCAAACGAAGTTCCGTCGTCATCCGATTCAACCCGTGAATCGAGGTGGGCACTGATCACAAAAATCCGGTCGTCGTTAGAATTGGTTCCTTTTAATGTAGCTACCACATTTTTGAGGTGCGTTTCTTTTTTTATCCGCTGACCTTCTCCGCCAACAGTATAATCATCAAACACTACGGTTAAACGGCCATTTGACTGAGGAACCGATTTTTCCATTTCGACTTTGATCCAGTTCCATGAAGCACCAATTCCTTCCTTCGCATTGTCCTGAACAGACAGGTTGTGCCGCGTATGGAATCCGACCATGGTTTGTATATACTGCTCAATATTTGCTTTTGATATATCCTGAACCATTTTTTCAATTTCTCCATTGCGTTTGATGATGGTTTGTGAAAAAATTGGAGACCCGGCAATAAGAATGAGGATAAATAATATTGTTAATTTTTTCATGATAGTGTATTTTAAGATAGAATAATCAGTTTGAAGTTTATTTTTAATTTTATTGAATTAGGCATTTAAGCAATAATTTGTTTGTATGAAAAAGGCAGATTCGTTACCATTCGTTTCATGAGATTTTCGAAAATTCCTTCCTTCATATTGCTGCGATTAAACCTATAGCAATACTCATC
>Ga0209124_10000015_pt1 | contig 224345 bp, 236 predicted proteins | sample BarGraIncu01122A_FD_184502 | JGI IMG/M metagenome (GOLD analysis project Ga0209124, IMG submission 184502) | Arctic peat soil microbial communities from Barrow, Alaska - Barrow Graham LP Incubations 011-22A (SPAdes) (version 2) | ecosystem: Environmental > Terrestrial > Soil > Wetlands > Peat...
GGTCAGTTCAAATCATTCAATGGAGCAAAAACTTTTGCAATCCTGCGATCGGTAATCGATACTGCAATTAAAAATAACCTGAACCCTTTGCATTCACTTTCCCAAATTAATGCCATTTAATTTATGGAGTGAATCGTTACAAAAATTTTATGTATTTTTCCTGAATCCTGAATACTTTTCACTGTCTTTCCAACCGTTTTGCTTCGTCCCAAATCACATCCATTTCTGCCAGGCTCATCTTTTTCAGATCTTTTCCTTTTTGTAATGTTTGGCTTTCGAGGTAATTGAAACGGCTGATAAACTTTAAGTTAGTACGTTCCAGAGCCGTTTCGGGGTCAACGCCATACAAACGGGCAGCATTCACCATGGCAAAAAACAAATCTCCAAATTCGCCTTCTATTTTATCTTTATCAATGGCATCAATTTCAACACTCAGCTCAGCAATCTCTTCTTTCACCTTGTCCCAAACCTGTTCTTTATATTCCCAGTCGAAACCAATTCCGCTGGCTTTTTCCTGAATACGGTTGGCTTTTATCAGCGCAGGCATGGCGGCTGGAACACCTTCCAAAACGCGTTTATTTCCACCTTTTTCTTTCAGTTTCAGTGTTTCCCAGTTCTGCTCTACTTCGCGTGCATTGGCCACATCAACTTCGCCAAATACATGCGGATGACGGTAAACCAGTTTTTCGTTGATTGAATTCAGCACATCGGCCATGTCGAATGCACCTTTTTCTGATCCGATTTTGGCATAAAAAACAATATGCAACATCAGGTCGCCCAACTCTTTTTTGATTCCGGTCAGATCGTTATTCAGAATAGCGTTAGCCAATTCGTAGGTTTCTTCGATGGTCAGTTTCCGGAGCGACTCAAAAGTTTGCTCTTTATCCCACGGACATTTCTCGCGCAACTCGTCCATAATCTCCAGCAGGCGGGCAAAAGCATTTAATTTATTGTTCATATCGGCGAATTATCAATGAAGTCCAAAATTAGAATCTTTATTTTGATTGGTGACTGAATTAACAAAAAAAGGCAGATCCTCCGAAAAGAATCTGCCTTTGTATTTTACCAAAATAGTTACTATTTGATCATTTCGAAACTACGTTTTACAAATTTATCGAGGTCTTCGCCTTTCAGCATTCCGTTTGCAAGCAAGGCCAAGTCAACCAATTGTTTGGCTAATTTATTTTCCTTTCCAAATGCGGAAAGTTTTTCTTTGCGGCCATCAATAAGGGCAGAAATTGCATTGCCCAGTTCTTCCGATTTTTCTTTTACTTCGGTTGGAACTTCTTCTGGTTTTTTATCTTTTTTGACCTTATTGAGCTCGTCCTTTTCCGATTCTTTGACTGCAATTTCACTATTAACCCGATCCAATTCTGACCCCAGAACGGCATCACGTTCCTTAAAAATTTGCTTAACCAGTGGATGTGAAGTGTTTACGATCAGACTTAAATTTTCGGGAAGGTCGCCGTAAAAACTCATTCCTCCCTGCATTTGGCTCATGTCTTTCATACGACGCATAAACTCGTTGCGGGTAATGACCATTGGATTGCCGGTTTCGCCCAAATCTTTAAAATCGACATTGAAACCATAACTTTTGTTTTCAGGACAAACAGCTTTGAAAATCGGACTTAACTCTTCCTTTTCAGCCCAACTCAGCTCATTGACGGGGTTTTCTTTGGAAATCAGGTGCTCTACAACGTCTGAGTCAATACGCACAAAACGTTTGTTGCTATATTTTTGCTCCAGTTTGTTGATAAGCGGAGTTGCCAGAACATTGTTCATCACCAACACATCATACCCTTTGTTTTTTGCAGCCTGAACGAAAGAGAATTGATCTTCTAAATTGCTCGTGTACAAATAAATAATATTCTTTTCCTTATCTGTTTGTTCGCCTTTGATCAATGTTTCATACTCTTCCATCGTAAAATACTTATTGTCGGTATTTTTGAAAAGGAAGAATTTTTCAGCTTTATCGTAGAATTTATCTTCGGTCAGCATTCCATACTCTATGAACAATCTCAGGTCATCCCATTTCGATTCAAAATCCTCACGTTTATCAGTAAATAACTGTTGCAGACGATCGGCTACCTTTTTGGTTATGTGGCTACTGATTTTCTTTACATTCGAATCACTTTGCAGGTACGAACGCGATACGTTCAACGGAATATCCGGTGAGTCGAGTACTCCGTGAAGAAGAGTCAAAAATTCAGGAACAATGCCTTCAACCGAATCGGTTACAAAAACCTGATTGCTATACAGTTGAATCTTGTTTTTCTGAACTTCGATGGTGTTTTTCAGTTTCGGGAAATACAAAATACCGGTAAGATTGAAAGGATAATCCACATTCAGGTGAATATTAAAAAGTGGATCTTCAGCCATCGGATACAACTGATGATAGAATTTGGTATAATCTTCCTCTGTCAGGTCCACCGGTTTTTTAGTCCATGCCGGAGCCACATCGTTGATCTGGTTATCCTCGTTGGTATCCACTTCTTTGCCATCTTTCCAGGTTGTTTTTTTGCCAAAAACTACTGGTATAGGAAGAAATTTGCAGTATTTGTTCAGCATTTCAGAAATACGCGATTTTTCCAGAAATTCTTCCGAATCGGCATTGATGTGCATCACAATGTCAGTTCCAACCTCTTCTCTTTCAGATTCTTCCATCATGTATTCCGGACTTCCATCGCATTCCCAGCGAATTGCAGTTGCACCTTCGCGGTACGATTTGGAAATTATATCTACCTGACTTGAAACCATGAAAGAAGAATAAAATCCCAATCCAAAATGCCCAATGATCGCATTCGCATCGTTTTTATACTTTTCGAGGAACTCTTCTGCTCCTGAAAAGGCGATTTGGTTAATGAATTTTTCGACTTCTTCTGCCGTCATCCCGATGCCATTGTCTGAAACGGTAATTGTTTTGGCATCCTTGTCGATTTTGATCGCTACTTTGGCATTTGTAATATCTCCTGAATACTCACCTTTGGAAGCCAAAGTGCGTAATTTCTGAGTTGCATCAACTGCATTCGATACAATTTCACGAAGGAAGATATCGTGATCAGAATACAGAAACTTCTTAATTATTGGAAATAAATTGTCACTGGTTACACCTATTTTTCCTTTTTGCATCGTACTTATTTTTTGGTTAAACATTCCTTTTTGTGAGTATCATCTTTTCAAAGATAATACCACGAGTCAAAAATGACTTTTTGTCACCGAACTTGACAGATGTCCCATTTTACTGGTGACAAAAACTGATTTTATTCTGCTTTTATCTGACGGAAAGGGCTTATTTTGCGGTTTATTTCTGAGCAAACTGTTAGTATGACAAAACTTGAAACTTATTTCGAACCATTCAGAAAGGATATTGTAGGGATTGATCAGCATTTCAAATCGCCGTATGGTGAAAAACGGATTATTTATGCTGATTGGATTGCCAGTGGCCGGCTATATCAGCCAATCGAAAAGCAAATTTCTGAAGTCTTTGGTCCCTTTGTCGGAAACACCCATTCAGAAACCAGTGAGACCGGAGCTTTGATGACCCATGCCTACCATCAATCGCAGCAGATCATCAAATCGCATGTCAATGCCGGGCCAAACGATATCATTTGCTTGAAGTGAGTCATGAATTATCAGACGAAATTACCCGTTATATCAGTCAGGGTGACCTGTCACTAAAACCAGTTTGGGTGCGCTGGTCACTACATCCAACCACCACCAATCATGAAGTTGAATTATTCATTGATGCGCTGAAGGATATTATCGAGAACCACGAAAAATATGCTACCGATTATACCTATTTCCCGAAGGAAAACATTTTTAGGCACCGAAGTGAAAACCAATATGAATCGATTGTAAAAGATTGGTTTATCATTTAATCTTCATTGTTTTAATTCGTTTTCCCTGTCTTTTTTTTCTAACCTTTTCAGAAAAAAATAATTAGCAGCGCCTATGATTACCATTCCAAGAACAAATAATGGATAGGAAATCTTCCAATTTGCAGGATCTGTCATCATAGACCATTCTGACATTCCTCCGATTCCGGCAAGCAGGGTAAGTGGCATAAATATGGTAGTAATTAAAGTCAAACGCCTGACAATGAAATTTGTCTGATTGGCTGCTTTTGCCATTTGGTTGTTCAGTAATGATAAGTGCATTTCCATCAGGCTTGTTACAATTTCCCTGAATGTTTCAGTCAGTTCAAAGAAATTCGCCAAGTGGTCGTATATATCACGAAAATCTACAATTGCCTTTTCAGGAATGAAAGGAGAATCTCTACGACAAATTTTTACAAATATTTCCCTTTCGTGAAAGAGACTCTTTCGTATTGAGAGCAAATCCCTTCTTAAATATTGCAAGTCACCAAGATTGAAATCAGCAGGTTTTGACAGCATGGTATCCTCGGCATTGTCAAGTTCATCTTCCATCGCCTCAATAGTTTCAAACTTCTTATCGACTATCAGATCCAGAAAAATATGCATAAGAAATGCTGGTCCTTGTTTGATTTTCTCAACATTATTTGTTGCAATTTGCACTACATTTTCAATCAGTCTTTTCTCAGAAAGGCCACGTCTAATGGTTGTAACCAAAAAATTTGTACCAATAAAAAGGTTTACTTCTTCTATTGCAAGTATTTTGTTGGAGTAATGAAAAGCATTAAAGAGTATAAATGTATTTCCCGGAAAATCTTCAATTTTAGGAATCTGGATATCATCGATACAATCTTCGAGTGAAAGTGGATGAAGCCCAAGTGGTTCTTTAAGCAATGATAGTTCTTCCAATGTAGGCTCACAATATGACAGCCATATAAAACCTCCCGTTTTTGAAATTTCAAGAGCTTCTTCAAGCGTTTGAACACTGGCTAATTGCCCTGATATATCAATATGATAGAATTTCGATTCCGGCATTTTACCTCCTGTTATATTTAATTTCAGTCATTCGTCATCGGCAAAAATCCGTAATTCTTGCCATATCTCAACATTTGTGAAGTAAAATCTTCATCGTAACGAATCAGAACATCGTTGGGAGTGCCGCAAGGCCAGGTTTTGAGTTCGTAAAAAGGATTTAAAAATCCGGCATAAGGAGCCAATCCCAGTTTTTTGAAACGTTCCAGTATTTCCTCATGAAGCTGACGATCTACTATTACTCCAAAATTCTCAACCAATTGTTTGGCTGCTTCGTAATCACCTTCCGATTTGATACGCTGAATTTCTTTCAGTAATTGACCAAACAACTCTCTTAAAGCCTGATAATCATTGATTTTTATGAATGTTTTTTCTCCTGAATGTACGAACTCAACCACATTTTCAGTTTTTCCAGCTTCATAAACCCAACGTGCAATTAACTGGCGGTTGCGCATGTGCGATTCTTCGATGTCTTTTCCGGGTTCGATGCGTGTTAATTGTGTCAGCAATCCGTTTCTCAGGTAGGCATCATATTCGGCTTTGGCAGCTTCAACAGAAGGAAGTAAACCGAGCTCCAACATTTGATCGTCGAGCATATAATACAAAGCAAAAAGGTCGGCACGAGTTTCTTCAATCGTCGAATAATAATTCTTCAGATTTTCGGTAGTTACTCCGTCCATTACTTTTCCAGAGCCATGACCCAGGCATTCGTGCAAATCGGTGTGCAGGTTTCCGGCCAGATAGCCATATTGCCTGGCTCTTTCAATTTCTTTAACAGAACCTGCAAATTCCTCCAACATTCCGTTATTCGCTGAATCCAAAAAATAAGCTTGAGTAATATTTTCGATTGTAACCGATTTCGAACCGTGTTTCTCTCGAATCCATTCAGCATTCGGCAAATTGATCCCAATGGGTGTTGCCGGATAACAATCGCCGGCCAGAATCGCCACATTGATCACTTTTGCGCTTACACCTTTTACTTCGGTCTTTTTAAACTCAGGAGCAACCGGTGAATGATCTTCGAACCACTGAGCATTTTCGCTCAAAATGGTGGCACGTTTGGTTGCTTCCTTGTCTTTGTAATTCACGATCGATTCCCAGCTTCCTTTAATTCCCAGCGGATCGCCATACACTTCAATAAAACCGTTCACAAAATCGACATCGCCTCCCAACTCTTTCACCCAATTGATGCTGTACTGATCAAACAAAGCCAAATTGCCGGTAGTATAATATTGAATCAGGTTATTGATTGCCTCTTTCTGAAGTGGGTTTTCAGCATATCCGGTAGCTTTATCCAACCAAAAGATAATCTGTTCAATCGCTTTCCCGTATTTGCCGTTTAGTTTCCATACTTTTTCAATCAGCTTGCCATTCTCTTTCACCAAAGTTGAGTTCAGACCGAAAGAAACAGGCTCCGACCCGGCTGATGCTTTTAATTCAGCATAAAAAGCTTCAGCCTCACTCTGGGTAATATCCTGATAATAATTGTTGCACGATGATTGAATCAAATCCTTTTCAGAATCAAGATTCACTCGTTTTACTTCTTTCGCTGGATTAAATATCACCGTAATAACCTCAGCAATAAATGCTTTAAAACTTTTTCCTGAAGGTGTTTGAAACGCTGACCAGTCGGATTCCGAAACCAATTCAGTGAAATAGGTTTCAGGAAAGCCAGCCGGCAATTTTTCGGTTGAATAATGATGGTGAATTCCGTTTGAGAACCAAATGCGTTTCAGATATATTTCGAACGACTTGAACGATTCTGTTCCACGATTTCCGCTGTAAGTTTTCCAGATAGTTTCAAGAACGGTGCGAATGCTTAAATTATAGCGGTTGTTCTGATCCCATAAAATGTCGCGACCACAAAGAGCTGCCTGCGAAAGATAATAGATGTACAGTTTCTTATTTAGTTCAAGTGCTTCGAATCCAGGAACATCATATCGCAATATCTTCAGGTCGGCAAATTTTTCAGCAAAAACATCCATTGGGTCAATTATTTATTCAGTTCATTAAATTTATCTTCCAGCAAATCAACACGTTTGATCGATTGGCGCAACCAATCAAGCATTACTTCTTGTTTTTCACCATCGGTAAGATGCCAATCAATCGTTGAGTGATTTCGAAGCTGGTGTGTCAAGTGGTGCAAGGTTACTGCCACAGAAACAGAAACGTTTAAACTTTCGGTAAAACCAACCATCGGAATCTTCATGAATTCATCAGCCTCATTCATAGCAATATCAGTAAGTCCGGGCCGTTCACACCCAAAAACAATGGCTGCCTTTCCCTTTCCCAGATCAAAATCCTCCAGATCAACTTCATGATTGTGTGGAGTTGCAACAACAATCCGGTAACCTTCACTGCGCAATTTGTTTATTGCTTCAGGAGTATTCATTTCGGTGCGGTTGTAGCGGTTAACGGTAACCCAATTGGAAGCGCCTCTGACTACATCCGGATGAAAATTAAAAATATGTTTGTTTTCGATTACATGTACATTCTGAATGCCGAAACAATCGGCGGTGCGAATTGCTGCACTGGCGTTTTGCGCCTGATACATATCTTCGAGAACGACGGTTATGTAATTAGTCCGCAGAGAAAGTATTTTATTAAACAAGGTGAGCCTTTCAGGAGTCACAAATTCTGAAAGATATTGAATCAATTTGAGTTCCATTTATTCTTTTTTGACGCGGCAAAGATAAAAAAAGGGATGCATATCATTTATGCATCCCTTTCGTAAATTTTTTCAGGATAAATACTAGATAGTATCAGCTAATTCAGCACCTGGTTTAAATTTAACAACATTTTTTTCAGGAATAACAATTGATTGACCTGATTGTGGGTTTCTTCCGGTTCTGGCGCTGCGCGAGGCAACAGAAAAAGATCCAAATCCGATCAGAGCAACACGGTCGCCATTTTTCAAGGCATCGGTAGTAGCTTCTACAAAAGCGTCCAGCGCTTTTTTAGAATCAGCTTTTGTCAAACCAGCTTTTTCAGCAATTGCATCGATTAATTGTGCTTTGTTCATAAGAAAACTTGTTTAAGGTTAATAAATATGTAAAATATACAAATTGGTTAAACAGATCAACAAATAAAACCTTAAAAAAATCGGAACATTAATAAAATCAATGCTTTCAAAAGGTTCGTTTTATTGAGATACTAAATTCCTAAATAAGATTCAAAAAAACAACCATTATGAAAAGATTTTTTAAAAATTATTTATGGTTGATTTTCTGAATTATTTTTGCGGTTTAAAAAATTGTTCTACTTTTGCAACCGCCTAAGGAGAGATGGCAGAGTGGTCGAACGCGGCGGTCTTGAAAACCGTTGACCGTGTGAGCGGTCCGGGGGTTCGAATCCCTCTCTCTCCGCAAACTTAAAGACCTGAATTTCAATGAGATTTAGGTCTTTTTGTTTTTCATCTATTTCTAAATATTCAGGTTTTCAAGAAGCCAAAACATTCCAAAATCTGTATTATTTCATAGATTTATTCTGCATTTTGAAATTATTCAAACTCTTTTTCAATCAGATAAAAAGCCTTTCATACAAAAAAACGGAAGATCCGAAGCTACTTTAAAATCAGTTTTACAGTCAGTTGTCGTCGTTTTTTCCAGAGTTCGATGCCGGGAGTTGGCCGGAAAAATCAAAAATCCCGGATTTTTTTTTGTCAGAACATCTTTTCAGGCTCATTTTTTTACCAGCTTAACTCAATGGTCTGCCCTTTTTTAATGTCAATTTTCTTTTTCTCATTGCCATAATAAAGAGTAGTTTTGCCGGATTTTTTAGCATAAATATTCAATTTTTTGATTGTTTTATTGCTCCACTCCATCGATATTTCGAAACCGCCACGGGCACAAATACCTTTTACAGAACCATCAGCCCAGGCATCGGGCAAGGCAGGCAATAAACGTATCTCGTTTTCAGTTGATTGAACCAACATCTCGGCTACAGCTGCCGCGCCACCAAAATTACCATCAATCTGAAATGGCGGATGGGCATCGAACAAATTAGGGTAGGTCCCTCCTCCTCTGGCGTAATTGGTCTTGACACCATCGGGCTCAACATATTTCAATAATTCACGATACATTTTGTAAGCATGGTTCCCGTCCCACAAGCGCGCCCAAAGGTTGATTCTCCATCCTTTTGACCAACCGGTTGTTTCATCGCCTTTAATTTCGAGTGATTTCCGGCAGGCATTGGCCAGTTCAGGAGTTGTTAGTGGTGTTATGTGGTTTCCAGGGAAAAGGCCGAATAAATGCGACTGATGTCGGTGCTGTGGGTCCTGGTCTGCCCAATCGTAATACCATTCCTGTAGATTGCCTTTTTTACCAATCTGGTATGGATGCAACTTTGCCAGGGCCTTTTCGAGTTTACTTCTGAAATCAGCATCCTGATTCAATACTTTTGATGCCTGTATGGTTTGCAGAAAACATTGGCGAATCATAGCCAGATCTGCAGTTCCACCATATAAAGTAGCACCGACATATCCTTCAGGAGTAACATATAAGTTTTCAGGCGAAGTGGATGGTGATGTTATCAGATTTCCTTTTTTATCTTCAACCAGCCATTCGAGACAAAACAAAGCAGCTCCTTTCATCAGATCGTAGGCTCCATCTTTCAGGAATTTTTTATCTTGTGTAAATTGGTAATGTTCCCACAAATGAGTACTCAACCAGGTTCCACCCATGTTCCAGCAAGCCCAAACCGGATCGCCTTCACCAAATTCGCCAACCGGATTGCTCATTGCCCAAATATCCGAATTGTGGCAAGCTACCCAGCCTTCATTAACACCATAAAAAGTTTTAGCTGTCACTTTACCTGTGGTAGCTATATTTTTTATAAAACTCAGCAGTGGCTGGTGCATTTCTGAAAGGTTGGTATTCTCGGCCAACCAGTAATTTTCTTCGGCATTGATGTTGGTGGTATAGTTGCAGCTCCATGGCGGACGGATGTGAGGATTCCAGATTCCCTGCAAATTGGCAGGAACACCAGGAGTGCGCGAACTGCTGATCAACAAATAACGACCATATTGAAAGTACAACACTTCCAGATTCTTGTCTTCTTTTCCCTCAGCATATCTCCGTAACCGTTCATCGGTAGGTAAATTGGGCGCCTCGGTTTTTCCAAGATTCAGGCTAACGCGCTTGAAATATTTCTGAAAATCAGCAAGATGTGATTTTTTAAGTTTGTCGAATGTCTTTGGAATTGCATTTTTCAACTGATTACCAGCTAGCAATTCTGCATTCAATCCCTGGGTAACCGGATCTTTATCGAAACCATTAAAACTGGTGGCAACCGACACAAAAACCAAAGCTTCAGATCCTCCTGAAAGACCAACAGAATGATCAGTAGTGGTCAGGTTTCCATCTTTGTTTTTTATTTTCACCAAAGTCGAAAAACGGGTTCCCTTATTTTCATCAAAAACGATGGCATTGGGTTTATTGCCACGATAACTTGGTTCGGCATGGATTGGGGCATAACCTTTTGCTTTCAGCGTATTATCGGCAATTGCTACCGAATTCTTTAGCAGGCTTTCAAATTTTATATCGAAGTTCAATGCTCCTTTCTGGCTGCTGGTAAGCTTAATCACCATCATCTGATCGGGATAGGAAACAAAATATTCGCGGGTGAATTTGACACCGTTAACTTCATAACTAACTTTAGATATTGCCTCTGAAATATTCAGCTCACGGTAGTAATTCTCAGCCTTACTCTCATGTTTGAATTCAAGGAAAAGCGTTCCCAGCGGTGCATAGCTTTGGGAAAATCGTCCCTGAATTTTCTTGTTGAGTTCATCAGCCAACTTGTAATTTTCGTTTTTCAATGCCTCCCGAATAGCCGGAATATTCTTGTATGCTTCCGGGTTCATGTTGGCATCAACCGGTCCGCCCGACCAAAGTGTCGCATCATTCAGATAAATTTGGTCTTTTAATACACCTCCAAAAACGGAAGCGCCCATTTTGCCGTTTCCGAGCACCAGGCTTTCCTCAAAATATTGCGCAGGTTGCTTGTACCAAAGGGTATTAATGGATTGTGCCTGACACAGTTCACTACCTAAAAAGAGCAGCAAAAAGATCAGGTAGAAATAATAATTTTTCATAAATATGGTTTTTAGTTTAGCTTTTCAAAGAAACTACATTTTCAATTCTTTATCAGTCGTATGGTAGAAGTATTTCGCTTCGCACTCTGGATTGACACTAAATATATTCCTTTATCCAATTTACTGACATCAATACCGTTATTAAGAAGGGGATCTTCTATCTCCATTACCTTCTGTCTCAGAAGGTTGTGAACAACAATGTGCTTAAGATTATTCTCAGCACCCAACACATAAAACCGATTGTTCGCCGGATTTGGATAAACTGAATAGACTTCTGTTGCAGATATATTTTTGACCAATGTCCCGATTCTGATTTGTGCCGTATCCATTACATGGTATAGAAAGTTAATTCCTTGTGGTAAACTTGTAATCAAGCTGTTCTCATGGTCTCCATAGGGATCTTGTTTATAGGTGTGAGGAAGATGGTATTTATCCAGAGTATCAGAAAACATTTTATTGGGTTTTGCCAGTTTAAATTCATCCAATTCGCCGCAATAAGTATGAATGGCCATCGCCGGATTTCCTTTCCACTGCTTAATTAAGTTGATTGGATTGTGTTTCTCCCACATTTCCTTTACTGAAGGAACGAAAGCGCCTTCAGTACTTATCGGAAACAAAATTGGCGGAGTTGCTCCGGGATTTGGAGAAAAAGCGCCAGCCATTGAATATACCAACTTAGTCACACTACCATCATAAGTAAAATCATAAGGAGGCGCAGATCCATGTTCAGAAAGTATTACCGGCAGCAAATCATCCAGATAAGTAATGTTTAATGGTCCGCTCAGCGAAGACACACCAATAAATTTTTCAGGATATTTTAAGGCAATTTTCATAGCGCCAAATCCACCCATTGAATGTCCCATTATACTCCATTTCTCTCGGCTATTGTAAGTATTGTATTTACTTCCAACCTCTTCCACCATATCATGAATGATATAGTCTTCGTAATTTCCGTAGAGAGCCGAATTGGTGTAGAAACTCCCTTTGTACGGTTCACAAGAACCATCAGGAATGACAAAAATTACTTTGAAAAGGTTATCGAAGAATGATTTTGTTAGGAAATTGTCAAGAAATGGCTCGATGGTATTTGCCATTTCAGCTGCTGTAGTTGAAGCGCCATGCAGGAATATAATTACCGGGTATTTTGTATTTGTATCTGACTCGTTATAGCCTTTGGGCAAACCGATATAGTAGGTTTTTTCCTGCTGAAGCGCTTTGCTGTAAATGGTTTTTTGCTGAAACCATTTGCCCGACACTTGCAGGCTTATCAAACCAAGCAGTAGAATTAGCAGTATAGAAGTTTTTTTCATTTTGATGTTTTTGTTTAAGTTAATTTCAAATTCCTTCCGGCAAATACTTTCAGCAACGTTCCATTCCAAAGTATTTGAGTACACGCTTTGTTCTCAGAAAATCGAATTGATCATCATGAAATTTTTGCCTGAAATGGGTTTCCAGACTGTTTCAATTGGCATGTATTCAATAAAAAGCTTTCCTCTTTCATCAAAACGCCTAAAAACCAGACCCTCCGAAAAACGGCCATTCATCCATTCTTTTTTGGTAACAGCTCGACTCTGATTCTGTTTGTCGTTACCAATGGCACAATAAATGTGCTCATTATCAATATTCTCTGGATGAATTGAAATGATCTCCATATTGATAGTTTTTTATCGCTTTTTAGCTTTTAAATACTTGCTGTACTGTGCTTATTCCTATCCCCGGTTGGTCAATCAATGTAATTTTTCCATTTACAACCTGAACGCCGGAATACGGGTCATTCGATATCAGCAAGTTACCATCCAGATCGGCCCAATCGGCTTTGGGCGATAGTTGCGCTGCAGCAGAAACAGCACACGAAGTTTCGGTCATACAGCCAATCATTACTTTCATTCCAAGCGATTTCGCCAGAGTAAGCATTTTGTGGGCTTCGCGCATTCCGGTGCATTTCATTAGCTTAATATTGATTCCGGAGTAAACATCCTTTGCTTTTATCACATCCGCTAGTCGCTGAATAGCTTCGTCACCAATTATTGGCAGCGGACTATTGGCCGTCAGCCATGCCATCTCGTCAATGGCGGTTTTTGACATTGGCTGCTCAACGAAAACCACTCCTTTTTCTTTCAGCCAATGAATCATCTCAAGCGCTTTATTTTTGTCGGTCCAGCCTTGGTTCACATCCACGCAAAGCGGTTTGTCGGTCACCGAGCGAATGGTTTCAATCATCTCTTTGTCGGTTGACTGTCCCAATTTTACTTTCAGAATCTTGTAAGGAGCAGCTTCGGCAACTTTTTGCTTTACAACTTCAGGCGTATCCATTCCAATTGTAAACGAAGTATTGGACGAATCAGCTGGATCGAAGCCCCAGATTTTATACCATGGCTGCCCCATTATTTTACCAACCAGATCGTGCAAAGCAATGTCAACTGCGGCTTTGGCGGCGCAATTACCAGGCATCACCGCATCGACATAAGCGAGAATATCGTCCATCTGAAACGGATCTTTAAACTGGCTCAAATCAAGTGAAGAAAGGAATTTCGTAGCAGTCTCATCGCTTTCGCCCAGGTATGGTGGCATTGATGCTTCGCCGTATCCGCGAATACCATCAAACTCAATACAGGTAAGCATATCGGGCGTACTTTTACGAGAACTGTTGGCAATTGTAAAAGTGTGTTTCAGTTGTAAATCGTAAGGCAAAAAGCTTAATACCAATCCTTTTCCTGAATGTTTGGTGATTTTATTTTTTGCACCACCAAAAACGGTTTCAATTCCGGAAAGTCCGACAATAGCGGTTAAGCCGGCAGTGCGTATAAAATTGCGTCTGGTATTCATAAGTAATTGATAATTTATTATTTCGGAGTGCCTAAAGTGTATATTATGAGGATTGATTTGTCACCTGACCTTTTCAGAAGTTCTATGTCCTTTTCTGCCTTAACTGTGTATTGAATCTTGTAAACCATGCCTATAGCCCCAGAAGTTTGTCTATATCTTCACGGCTTTCAAGGCGTTTCATTGTACCGTCTTTTTTTTCTTTTTCGGCAGACTCAATAGCTTTGGCCAAATGTTCAACGTTTCTCTTATCCGCCCAGAAAATATCTCCAGATGGGCTTATGTCAAATGGGTTGCAGCGATATTGCTCAGGTATGGCCAAGAAAGCTACAATCCATTTTTTATCAAGAAAAACATCTTCCGGATCTTCAGTTACAATCAAGTTAACGAATTTCCGTCCCCTCTTTATTGAAACTCTTTCATTTTCTGCAAGTTCAAAAAATGCCTTTGTTCCATTTCTAAACTCTCTTGTTGTTACTATTTTCATAATTATTTTTCAATTGTGTACACAAACACATACACAAAGATATATGTTTTTCCAAAACTATGCAACGTTTAAAGTTTCTTTAAAGCCCCATTACCGATATCCATTACCTCATTTATACCACGGATGATCCTTCACCATCACAATTTCTTCGGTATTTAAGGAGTTGATGATTCGGTTGGCGGCGACCAGACTTTTTTTCTCGGTTAAATTGTACAACGGATCTTTCGGATCAATGCTGCTGATCCGAACCAGCCCAGACGCATGAATGTACAAACCTTTGCCCAGATACATGCCAACATGCGTAATTCGCTGGGTGCTTCGTCCGAAGAAAAGCAAATCACCGGGTTGCAGATTTGCCATATTTTTAAAGTCAAGATGTTCACCATATCTGGCTTGCTGCGAAGCATCACGCGCTAAAATCACAGCCTCCGAGAACCAGGCAGACTTGATCATTCCGGAACAATCGACTGCTTTACAGGAAGTTCCACCCCACAAATACGGACTTCCCAACAGTTTTTTGGTTGTTGATAAAACAGCGTTAATGTTAGGTTTTTCTGAAATCCATTTTTCAAAGGTTATACAATCAGCTTTTCTGATATAACCAGTTCTTCCATCCGGAAAGCGAACCTGAAAATATCCTTTTGATTTAGAAATCATTTCAAACAAATCATCCAAAACCAAATCAGACATTGGAGAAGCTTTTTTTTCAGGAGCAGAAAGAGCAAAACCAGCAATTCGATTGAAAATTAACCGTTTACTTTGCTTCCAACTGGCTATTTCGGCTTCAGTTTTCAGCGCGATTCCACGTTCGTCAACCCAACCAATGTATAAATCGGGCGTTTGAATGCGGTACCAGCCTTCCACTTTTTCAAGCACTTTTACCGGAGTTCCCATCAGCGCCTGTGTAACCAATTCTGTTTCATGGTCAGGTTTAAAACGTACATTTGCGGCTGAAATCGTGGCAATTGCCCACGTCTTTTCGCCCATCGACGGTTCAGGCAAAACAATAATAGAATCGCGGCAACTTATTTTCAGCAAGGTTAAAGAATCCAAAACCATGCGTTTGGCTTCGGGCAGATTGGTTTTTCCTTTTAATATAATTTGTCCTGAATTTTCCGAAGAAACAACGTCGAACAACGCTGTCCGTTTATCCGGCGCATATTTTTTGCCCACAGAATCAATCATCCGGGCAACTGTTTTTACATTTTTATTTTCAGCAAAAGCCCCGGAACGAAAACAGAGCATTGAAAGAACAATTAAAATTCCAACTCTTAACATTTGATCTTGTTATTTATTTGTACAATAGATATTTAGCGCGTAATTTTTTGAATTCTGACAAGCCTGGCTCCCACGATTCGCGGATTTCTTTCTCCGATTTTCCGGCGATGATTTGCTTTCTCACCAGTGAAACACCAGCCAACTGATCGAAGTTTCCAATTTGCCGGCTTTGTTTGAAATCGAAGAATTTTTCCTTGTGCGGATAAGCTTTGTACACTTCGATTAACCAGGAAAGATTGATCTTTCCACTTCTTCTCAATTCTGAAGTATCATATTTTCGGAGGTCAAGTCCGTAGCAAACCTGATTCTGAAAAAGAGGAGTTTCGCTCATCCCTTTGATACTTTTAGGAGTGAATGAAAAACTGTATTTCCCTTTCAGATCGGGATTTCCAAGCACTGTGAACGGGAAATGTGTGCCGCGCCCCTGGCTGATAATGGTTCCTTCGAACAAACACAGCGAAGGATATAAAATTACGGATTGCTGCGTATTCAGATTGGGCGACGGTGGAATCGGCAATACATATTCCATGTCGTGCGAATAATTGGCGACCGGTATGATGGTGAATTTGCACTGAACTTTATTTGCCAGCCATTTTTCGCCATTGTACATTTGGGCCAGTTCGCCGATGGTCATTCCATGCGTAATTGGGAGCGGAAAAATACCTACTCCTGAAATCAGTTTCATATCAAGAATTGGTCCGTCAACGCTGAATCCATTGGGATTTGGGCGATCGAGGATTAGTAATTCCTGACCATTTTCGACGCAAGCTTCCATTACTGCCGCCAGTAAATTGATGTAGGTGTAAAACCTTGCCCCAACATCCTGAATATCAAAAATCACCAGATCAACATTCGCGAGATCTGCTTTTGTTGGTTTACTTTTCCTTCCGTACAGTGAAATTACTTGTATTCCGGTCCTGGCATCAATGCTGTCGGCAACAATTGCACCGGCGCTTGCGGTTCCGCGGAAACCATGCTCCGGACCAAATATTTTTACAATATTCTCGCCCAACGCTTTCAGGCTGTCAACCAGCGAAGTTTTACCAATTACCGAAGTTTGATTGGCAACAATGGCAATGCGTTTTCCTTTTAACTGCGGAAGGTATTTTTCGGTTTGTTCAGCTCCAGTTTTGATTCCAGATTCAGTGGAAGTAATGGCCTGTTTTACTTTGGATTGCCAGGCAACTGAACTGAGCGAAGAAAATACAAGCGTAAATATTAGTAGTAAAGAGCAAATTAGCTTCATGATTTTTTGTTTCAGATTGCACTTAATTCCAATTGTTTACAAATCTGTTCAAGTTCTGATTTGGCAGAATTCAAACCTCCGGTTTTTTTGATTGTCATCAACGGTTTTCCTTGATAATCAGTGAGTATCAATCGATAATCTTCATCGGGTATATCAAGAGTCCGATTTCCTCCGCTATAACTTCGCCAGACATTCTTCGATTTTTTGATGACAATTTTCATATCCGAACTTATATTCAACCATTGCCCGGTTTTAATCACTCCAAACAAATTATTGGTAAACCTGATCCGTTTTTTTTCAACATCAATCGATGCACTTGAGTATGAAAAGCTGACAAAAGCGCCAAGCAGAACCAGAATAATCGAGTACAATGAATAATAAAAGGCACCCAATCCGGCTATAAACACCACTATTCCGGCAAAAGATCCAACCGGACCAAATGATTTATCCAACTTGTTATTGATGATCATTTCAAATACATTTAGTTGACAAACACAGCTTTATTTCGGGAAAAGGCAATCAGAATTATCTTTACCGAACGTTGTTCCAATCAATTACAGCCATATCAGCTTTCATTTTTTCGGTAATGGCAGAGAACGAATCTTTAAACAAACTTACCTGTGCAAAGATATCCTCAATATTTTCTTTTGTTACCTTTTTGAAGTCTTCTTTTCGTGGAGTGGTAAAAACACCGCCAAAATCAACCGAAGCCGGCGAAATTAACAACTGATTGTTTCCATCAGCAAAAAATTGCCACGGACGGTGAAGTTTCCGTGGAAAAAGATGAATAACCCAACGTTCGGAAGAAAAAGAACACAACACATTGAGCATCGGTTCTGGTTTTTCGGGCTGAAGCTCATGAAACCGTCGGTAAAAAGCTTCAATAACAGCAAGCCCTTCAGCCGCAGAATCAGTTTCAATTGAAATCATTTTCCGCAAGTATTGATCGAAGGCATTAACCTGGGTATTTTCTCCTGAAAATAGCTGATTAGCTGAACTTTTTAGTTGTTGAAATTCATGCTCAACAGGCAAAAACCCATTTTCTCCAGCCTGAAAATGCAGGTGATCGGGAGCTGATGCGCCACATTCCGGACCATTGTAAAATACTGTAAAGCCTTCCATCGCCCTGGCAATTTCGAATATTGCTTTGGCATTTGGTAAAAAACGTTGATCGACATGGGCATTGGATGAAATGGTGAAATGCGTCTTGAAAATGGGATATGGATTGAGAAGAATTACAAACCGATCGCCAAATGCAACGGCTTGCTGTTCTGCCGGACGATTCTCGTTGCATAAAAAGCATTTCCGCTCTGCAATCGATGCCTTATCGACTTTAGCTGCCGACGACCGCATCCGTTCAGGATTAAACTGAACTTTTACCTGAAAACCATCGAATTGAAATAACTTTTCCTCAACCGACAACAATCCTTTGTAATTGACAGCGGCCAGCGGCCAGCTTTGCTTCTGCACCTCAGCAAATTCCTGGAGAACCTGCACAGCACTTTTGTTTGTATCAGTAATTAAATCAAATAATTGAGCCATGATCACTATTTTCAAAATTTGATTATTTTGCAGGCTGAAAGCCTACTATATTCTAGTCCAATGGCAACGCCTTGGGTTCTAAATTTCCCGACAAAGTATCGCCCTGAATGGGCAATATAAGCCTATGTCCACAAATATTCTTCATTGTATTTTATCCCGTTTTCCTTCAGAAATTGAAGGTATTCTTCCCTAAAAGTATGGTGTTTATGATGTTCTTTCTGATTTTCAATATACCGATCTACAACCTCAGCTTTTGATTGACTAACAGAATATCCGGAATATCCTCCCTGCCATGCAAAGTTTCGGTAATACTCATTTTTTGTTTTGATCCATCTGCTGCTATTCCTTTTTATATCTTCCAATAAATCAGCAAGCGAGATATTTTTTGACATGATACACAAAACATGAAGATAATCTTCTGTTCCATTGATATTGATTGGAATTGATTTTGACAATTTAATGACTCCACCGATATAGGCATACAACTCATTTTCATCTTCTTGCCTGATTAAATAAGCATTGTTCTTGACATGGAAGATCAGATGTACATACAACTTTGATAACGATTGCGACATAATTGCGAATTTTCATTAATTATATTGTCCTTTCAGGACGAAAAATCAACCGATTCATAATTCCCAAGGCGTTGCCTTGGGCTAGGTTATGTAGCCACCTCGTGGCGTTAACACCATAAAATTCACCCGAATGAAATCGAGAGCAATTTTGTCATTGTTGCCACTTCCTGGCGTTAACACCCGCAACCAAAAAGAATTCTATCATATCCAAAATTAATACTTTTTTGTTCCCGACTTTCTCCGGTATATTTGAACAAAGGCAAACGCATCAAACAGCTTTCTTTAAAACTTGTACTGCACTTTTGTTTGTATCAGTAATTAAATCAAATAATTGAGCCATGATTACTATTTTCAAAAATTGATTATTTTACAGGCTGAAAGCCTACTATATTCTAGTCCAATGGCAACACCTTGGGTTCTAAATTTCCCGACAAAACGTCGCCCTGAAAGGGCAATATAAGCCTATGTCCACAAATATGCTTTCTGACAATCAAGCAAATATTTTATTCTCCTTTTTTACTCAGCATCCACAATCCGACAAACATGATTAATCCGTTCAGGAGCAATAATTCGAAGCCAAATTTATAACCACCCAACCAGACTTCGGAGTTAATGTTGATAATGTATGTCAGAACTGGTGATAACAATCCCAGGACAGGAACAAAACGATCTTTCACCTGCTTTTCCGTCAGGATTCCGAAAGCAAACAGTCCGAGCAGCGGGCCGTAGGTATATCCTGCTACCCGAAAAACGGCAGTTACCACGCTCTCGTCGTTAATAACCCGGAATAAGATGATCACAAGAAACATCAACACAGAGAAACCAACATGTACCTTCATTCTGCTCGATTTACTCTCCGGATTTTTTGGATCCATATTCAGAAAATCGATGCAAAATGATGTTGTTAAGGCTGTTAATGCCGAATCTGAACTGGAATACGTTGCCGAAACAATTCCCAGTAAAAACAAAACTCCGGCAATCGTGCCAAAATGATTCAGAGCCAATAAAGGAAAGAAATCATCCGTTTTCTGCGGAATCGCGATACCTTTTTGCTGTGCAAAAATGTAGAGCATCACGCCGAGACACAGAAACAACAAGTTGACGAATATAAATGCCAGACTGAACCAGAAAAGATTCTTCTGAGCGTCTTTCTTGTTTTTACAAGTCAGGCTTTTCTGCATAATATCCTGATCCAGACCATTCATAACGATCACAATACCAAGTCCGGCAACAAACTGTTTGAAAAAATTGGTTTTCGAACGCCAGTCCCAATCAAACATTTTACTGAAAGGATGCTCGTCAATGGCTTTAACCATTTGCCCTGCACTCATATCCAACTGCCTGGAAATGATAACAATGGTTAATACCACCGAAGCCAGCAAAAAAGTAGTCTGAAGAGAATCTGTCCAGATAATCGTTTTAATTCCTGCACGGAAGGTATAAGCCCAAATCATAAAAATAGCGATAGCAACAGTGGCCCAAAAAGGAATTCCAAGCGCGTCAAAAAAAGCAAGTTGCAACACTCCGGCAACCAGATACATCCGGAATGATGCTCCGATGGTTCGAGAAACAAGGAAAAAGAACGAGCCGGTTTTATATGACCGTACGCCAAACCGCTGATCGAGATACGTGTAAATGGAAACCAACTGAAGCTTGTAATACAGCGGAATAAGAACCATCGCAATTACCCAGTAACCAACAAAATTACCCAGCAAAAATTGAAGGTAAGTCCAACCAGAATGACCGACCTCGCCCGGAACAGATATAAAAGTTACTCCTGAAATGGTCGTGCCAATCATGGCAAAAGCCACCATATACCAGCGCGACCGGCGGTTTCCGGTGAAAAATGTTTCGTTGTTTACATTTTTGGAGGTGAAATGTGAAATGCCAAACAGCAATCCAAAAAAACAGACAAGGACAATAAATAATATGGTTGTACTCATAAATTGCTGATTGACAAAACGACAGAATGATTGATCTTTTATCACTCTTTCGGAACTCAGGATAAAAATAGCGTATTAAACAACCTGCACAAAGAATGAACATAGATATTTATGGAATACCCATTCCTTTTAAAATAATTACCTTTACAGAACAACATTATATATACCCATGATACTAATCGCAGACAGTGGATCGACCAAAACTACATGGAAATTGATCGGTAATTCAGGAGAAACGAAAACCATAAAAACCGATGGAATCAATCCATTTTTCAGGACTAAAGAAGACATTTTTCAGGAACTGAAAAGGGTTCTTTTGCCTGAAACAGGAACCGATATTCGGCAAATATACTTTTACGGAGCCGGAATTGTGAACGCCGAAAAAGGCGATGTCATCCGGAGAGCCTTACGCCGAATTTATACTGAAGCCACCATTGAAACACATAGCGATGGGTTAGGTGCAGCGCAGGCTTTGTTTGGCAATCAGCCGGGAATTGCCTGTATTTTGGGAACCGGATCGAATGTTTGTTTTTACGATGGCGTGCAAATTACCGGTGGAGTTTCGCCTCTCGGATTTATTTTGGGTGACGAAGGCAGTGGCGCTGTGATGGGCCGTAAATTACTCGGCGATTATTTCAAGGAGGTGATGCCACCTTACTTACGTGTTGCATTTTCGGAACAATTTAAAATTTCACGTGAAGAGGTTTTGGCCAGGGTTTACCGATCTGAAAAACCGAATCAGTTTCTTGCTCAGTTTGTTCCGTTTCTTTCAAACCAAGCCAATTCGGCTTACTGCCAGGAATTTGTACAGCAAAATTTCATGGAATTCTTTGAACGGAACGTGGTTAAACTTCCTGATTACACGAAATATCCAATTGGCTTTGTTGGTTCGGTAGCGTATTATTTTAGCCAGATTCTGATTAACACAGCCAGCTATTTTGGATACGAACAGGCCATTATCATAAAAGATCCGATTGATGGGTTGGAAAAATATTATAGCACACAACCACAATGACAACCGATATAACCACCGAAACCGATTCATTGTACGACGATCTGGAGAAGAAATCGATAAAAGAACTATTATTAAGCATTCACGAAGAAGACAAAAAGGTATTGCCAGCCGTTTTTGAAGCTATTCCTCAAATTGAAAAACTGGTTGAGCGGGTTTATTTGCGAATGAAAAAAGGTGGAAGGTTGTTCTACATGGGTGCCGGAACCAGCGGGCGACTTGGAATACTGGATGCTTCGGAAATTCCACCCACATTTGGTGTTGGCTACGATCTGGTAATCGGCCTGATTGCGGGTGGCGACCGTGCCATCCGTAAAGCAGTTGAAATGGCCGAAGACAACGAAGAACAAGGCTGGAAAGACCTCGGGAAGTTTCATGTTAACCAATTGGATACAATTGTTGGAATAGCCGCCTCTGGAAGAACGCCGTATGTAATCGGTGCTGTGAAAAAAGCACGGTCAGAAGGTATTTTGACTGGTTGCATCGTGAACAACTCAAATAGTGAGCTGGCTAAAAATGTTGACATTGCAATTGAAGCCATTGTCGGGCCTGAATTTTTAACTGGCAGTACCCGGATGAAATCGGGAACCTCGCAAAAATTAATCCTGAACATGATCACTACTTCGCTGATGATTAAGCTTGGCCGGGTGAAAGGCAACAAAATGGTAAACATGCAGCTTACCAACCAAAAACTGATTAACCGTGGCATCCGAATGATCATGGCCGAACTGGGCTACAACGAAGTAAAAGCCAAACGATTGCTATTACTATATGGTTCGGTAAATGGAGTTTTGGAGGCTGAGAAAGCGGAAAAATAAAACTTGATCATCAATTCAGCACTCCTGATAACTCCTGCAAGTATTCCGAATTCTTTGCAAAGCCGGAATCATGCATACCATTGAATTACTACCCAGGATTCGATCACCAACTAATGTGCTTTACAAAACAAGCCGATTAACTGTTTGAGTTTTTAGGCATTAGTGAGCTGTGTAAACGCCTGCCTATTGGGCAGACAGGCAGGAATGGAATTGCCTAAAATCTGGCAAATGGACGTAAAATCATGGAAATAAAATGTCTGTTGGAACATTTGTGATGCAAGTTTGCAGAAAAATAAAGAAATAACCACCCTCATTCCAACGATAATGGCTAACTCAGCCAATCAGCAAACGCTTCTACTTAGCTCAGCGCAAGCCACAAAAACCTTGATAAATATATAGGATAAGGAAGGCGCTGCACGGGGATTACGTGCAACCCAGACTTCATGCTGGGTCGTGCCGACCATATGAAGTCCTATTTATTATGGCATGTGCTTTATTACTTTAATCGTTTTTGTCTCTATTTTATTTATTGTCAACCGCAATAAATAAATGCCGTTAAACAATATAGCTGTATTGACTTTCTTTTCTTTGCCTTGTATCAACAACCTTCCAAATGTATCATAAAGTTCGTATTCAATTGGTTTATCGATGCTAATTATGAAATAAGAATCAAATGGATTCGGTGAAACAACTAATTCATTGACTAAATTATCCTTAATCGATGATGTTCCGTGCAATGGTCTTAAATAATCACATTCCTTTGACCAATAATTGGCCTTATAAGATATCTCATTGTCACTATAACATCTCAAACACCTTAAACCACCTTCCATTACGAAATTTCTACTTACGCCAAACAAAAATTTGATGGAACCAATTTTGTCAATTATTGGAAAATTCTCCATATTCCAGGAACGATTAAAAACCCAATCAAATGTCTTTGTTCCAGAGTTATAAATCAACTTTAAACTATGACCTTGTAATGATATACTTGAAATGCTATCAACTATATACTCAAAACGGGAACAGAAATAATCGTTTGTAGAACAAGGTTCTGTCTTTTTCCTAACTAGCACAACATCATTGGTTTTAACGTTCAAAAGGTATAATGGATAAAACGAGTTGTCAAATCGATTGTAATGATAAATAGTGTCGCCTGATTTATAAATAACATCTTTTGATTTAATCCAAGTTCTCCAATAATATGAACCATCCTGTCTCATATTTTCATCAGTCTCTTTTGTAATAAGTAATTTACACAACTTATTCAAAACAATTGTGTCCTTAACCGATTCAATTGTTGTCATGTATGGTGGTAATCCATCATCATGATCATATGTCCATTTTGCTCCAATTGGGGCCCAATCTTGTCCAAAAGAAAGAATTGATAATAAAATCAATAGAATAGTAATTCTTGTTCTCATAGTATTTGGTTGTCAAGAGTGATTTTTAGCATATGCCTGTAATCGAGTCACGCAGGGGAATTTCACCCTCACGTTCTCACGGAACCGTGCTTGAAACTCTCGCTTCACACGGCTCTTCTTGTTTAATCACAAAAGTGAAACTAAGTTATGGTGTCATGCTTACTTCATTCGAAAAGATTGCTGGTATAAAACAGCTTGATAAAAGTAGCTAAATAGTTTACAAGATCAAAGTTGTTGATCTTAATTATTGCTAATTGTCGTTTTTTCTGCCGGAACCGGTAGTTTTTCTTTATTGCCGTCTGCTGCCTTTAAAATCAATCGCAGCGACTGGTCATAAGTAACGTAATTCCACATCCAGTTAACGAAAATCAACAAGCGGTTTTTGACACCAAGAATGGCCATTAAATGTACAAACATCCAGGTAAGCCAGGCAATAAATCCGCTGAATTTCAGAAACGGGAGGTCGGCAACTGCCCGGTTACGGCCAATGGTGGCCATAGAGCCCCGGTCGATATATCTAAAAGGCTTTTGTTTTGAATCTTTTGCAATTGCAATAAAATTTTTGGCAAGATTTGCCCCTTGTTGAATGGCAACCTGCGCAACTTGCGGATGCCCATTCGGATAATTGGCTGTTGACATGATAGACGCATCACCTATTGAATAGATATCTTCAAATCCTTTCACTTTGTTAAATTCATCAACCAACATGCGTTTGCCCCGTCCAATCGATTCATTTGGAATTCCTGAAGGGACTTCGCCACTGATTCCTGCTGCCCAGATTACCAATTTGGATTTTATTATATTTCCATCGGCAAAGCTGAGTGTTTCGCCGTCGTAATCGGTTACGCGAGTATTTAAAATAACATTGATTCCCAGTCGTTCGAGATAAAATAAAGCCTTTTTTGAAGCATGTTTCGACATGACGGATAGAAGTGAATCGGACCCTTCCACCAGATTAATCTGCATCAGGTCGAAGTTCAAATCAGGATAATCCTTTGGAAGCACAAACTTTTTCATCTCGGCAATAGCTCCGGCCACTTCTACACCAGTTGGGCCGCCACCAACCACCACCACATTCAATAGTATTTTTTTCTCGTTCGCATCTTTGTCAAAGAGCGTTACCGCTTTTTCCAGATTTGAAAGTATTCGGTTGCGGAGTGTCATGGCTTCGGAGACAGATTTCATCGGAATGGCAAATTTTTCCATATTCTTCATTCCAAAAAAGTTGGAATTGACACCTGTTGAAATGACCAGATAATCGTACCAAACATTAGCAAGGCTGGTTGACAATTGCTTTTTCACCGGATCGACAGAATAAACTTCGGCTACCCGGATGTAAACATCTTTCCGTTTCTGAAATATCTTCCGTAGCGGGAAGAGAATTGAACTGGGTTCGATTCCTGAAGTGGCAACCTGATAAAACAAAGGCTGAAACTGATGATAGTTGTTTTTATCGATCAAAACGATCTGATAGCCTGATCCGACAAGCTTTTTGGCTAATTTTAAACCACCAAAACCAGCTCCTATAATGACTATTCTTTTCTTCGGTGTTTCGGGTATGTTGACTGACATTTTGATTAAATTTGTGTTTTACGGCATATTTTAAACGTTTATCCTGAACTGAATGTTCGTATATATTGAAAATAAAAATCAGGAACCAGAACTTCAGAATTCAGTTAAAAGGCCTAATTTCAGCCTTTATTTTCAATCATTGGGCTTACAAAACATTTAATCTAAAATTTCAAAACAAAATGAAGTCAGTGCAAGCAGACTGGAACGGTTCATTGAATTTTGAGATATAAAGATAAGTGTTATTTTTACATTTTATATTTAAGCATCTGACAAAACATCTAAATTAGTGTATCCCAAAGAGCTAAACAAATCAATCAGTAAATGAAACGATTTTTTTTAATTGCGATTTGTTTTATGCCTTGATTTTGAAACTTGAAACGTAAAATATGCTCGAAAAATTAAAAGAAGAAGTTTGGAAGGCCAATCTTGATTTGGTAAAACATGGATTGGTCATTTTTACCTGGGGCAATGTGAGTGGCATCGACCGTCAGCATGGCTTGGTGGTGATTAAACCCAGCGGTGTTTCGTACGATACCATGAAACCATCAGACATGGTAGTGCTTGATTTATATGGCAAAGTGGTTGAGGGTAAACTGAACCCATCAAGCGATGCGCCGACTCACCTGATTTTATATCGGCAGTTCCTGAATATCGGTGGCGTTGTTCATACACATTCAGAATGGGCAACAAGCTGGGCGCAGGCTGGCAGGGGAATTCCGGCAGTAGGAACCACTCATGCCGATTATTTCTACGGCGAAATTCCCTGTACGCGAAAAATGACTGAAGCCGAAATAAAAGGTGAATATGAACTGGAAACCGGCCGCGTGATCATTGAACGGTTCAAGGGAATTGATCCCGATCAGGTTCCTGGAGTGTTGGTGAACAACCATGCTCCGTTTACCTGGGGAACGAATGCCAACGATGCGGTTCACAATGCGGTGGTTGTAGAAGAAGTCGCTAAAATGACTTTCAGGAGTTTGCAGCTGAACCCCGAAACCACCATGGATCAGGTTTTGCTCGATAAGCATTTCCTTCGGAAACATGGTTCGAATGCATATTATGGACAAAAATAGCCTGGAAATGACACAAGTATCAAGAGGAAAAATGTCTTGATACTTGATACCTGGTGCTTGTAGCCGAATTAAATTATAAACTTTAAACTAAATAAAGATGACACAGCCCAAATACACTATCGGACTTGATTACGGTACCGATTCTGTTCGTTCGTTGATTGTGAACACCGAAAACGGTAAAGAAGTAGCCAGCGTGGTTTTTGAATACCCGCGTTGGAAAAAACAGATGTATTGCGATGCACCTAACAACCGGTTTCGCCAGCATCCGAAAGATTATCTGGAAGGGATGGAATACACCATTGTTGAGGCTTTAAAACACGCTCCGGCAGGTGTAGCCGAAAATGTGGTTGGTATTTCAATCGACACCACCGGATCGACCCCAATTGCTGTGGACGAAAAAGGAACTCCGCTTTCGTTAACTGCCGGTTTTGAGGAAAATCCAAATGCCATGTTTGTGCTTTGGAAAGACCATACCGGAGTGAAAGAAGCCGATGAAATCAATCAGTTGGCCAAAGCCTGGAAGGTCGATTTTACCAAGTTCGAAGGTGGTATTTATTCTTCGGAATGGTTCTGGGCCAAATTGTTGCACGTAGTCCGTGAAGATGCCGGTGTTTTCCGCGCTGCCGCTTCATGGGTCGAACATTGCGACTGGATTCCAGCTGTGTTGACCGGAAATACCAATCCGAAAACATTGAAACGTTCGCGTTGCGCTGCCGGCCATAAAGCCATGTGGCACGAAGCTTTTGGTGGTTTGCCCGCCGAAGATTTCCTTGTAAAGCTTGATCCGCTGTTGAGTGGACTGAAAGATCGCTTGTTTAAAGAAACCTTTACCTGCGATATTGTGGCTGGAACTATTACTCCTGAATGGGCCAAAAAACTGGGATTGCCAGTCAATGTGAAGATTGGTGTCGGTTCTTTTGACGCTCATCTTGGTGCTGTAGGCGCTGAAATTGAACCTTATTACCTGAGCAAAGTAATGGGAACTTCAACTTGCGATATGTTAATTGCTCCGATGGAAGAAGTGGGCGATAAACTGATCAGCGGAATTTGCGGTCAGGTGGATGGTTCTATTGTTCCCGGGATGTTGGGAATGGAAGCCGGACAGTCGGCTTTTGGCGATATTTATGCCTGGTTTAAAAGCGTACTGGTATGGCCTACCGAACAAATTATTGCCAGTAGCTCATTGATTGACGAAGCAACGAAAGTGAAAATGATCAGTGAAATTTCTTCTAAAATCATTCCTGAATTGACCAAAGCTGCCGAACTGATTCCGATTGAAGAAAGCAGTATTGTGGCTCTTGATTGGATGAATGGCCGTCGCACACCGGATGCCAATCAAAACCTGAAAGGTGTCATTTCAGGCCTGAATTTAGGCTCGGATGCACCTCGTATTTTCCGTGCACTGGTTGAAGCAACTGCCTTTGGTTCAAAAGCCATTGTCGATCGTTTTGTCAGAGAAGGTGTTCGTATCGACGGTGTAATTGCTTTGGGTGGTGTGGCTAAAAAATCGCCTTTTGTGATGCAGATTGTTTGCGACGTGCTGAATATGCCAATTAAAGTAGCCCGTTCAGAACAGGCTTGTGCTTTGGGTTCTGCAATGGCAGCCGCTGTAGTAGCCGGTGTTTATCCAAATATATCAGCAGCTCAGAAGAAAATGGGTGGTGGTTTCGAAACTACCTATTCACCAATTCCGGCCAATGTTGCCAAATATGCCAAGTTGTACGAAAAATATGTTGCACTCGGTAAAGTGATCGAGTTTGGATTGAAATAAAAATTTGAAAAAATTCATAAAAGACAAAAGAGTCAACCGGCAGTGAATTACTAAGGGTTGACTCTTTTTTATTGAGACATTAAGAAAGTATTGGAAATTCTTTATAAAATCTACTTGAAGCAAGCAAATTTTTCATAAAACACAAAAGAGCCAACCAACAAACAAGGGGACGAAATGGGTGCTGCCCTCGGTGAACTATCAACTTTAACCGAAATTATTCATCGTTTTACAATTTCAAAACCATAACGCTCAATAAATTTATTGTATTCATCGGCAAACGAAACTTTTTTATGATGTTCGGGTTGTTTTGCAATATAATTCCGAACAATGTCCAACTTATCATCACCAATACCAATAGCCAGATATTCATCCTGCCATTCAAATTTACTGGCGGTCAACTGCATCTGATTGATCCAATGCGATGATTCTCCCTTTATTAATTGAGCTATTTTACCGATGCTTAAATCATCGTTTAATGAAACAAGTACATGAACGTGATCGGTATAGCCGTTAATGAAATCAATGTATATGTTTTTCTTTTTGGCATTTTCACGAATATGTGCAAATAGTTGAGGGCGAATGGAATCAGATAAAAATGGATACCTGTCTTTTGTTGACCATACGTAATGGACATAAACATTGATGTATGACATAAATGGATGGTTTTTAATTTGGGATTAACAACAAATCCAAATTTACGAATTTAAATTGATGGTAGGTGTACCTTAAAAATGGATATTTTGACTAGCAACGCCATTTATGGCGTTGATTTAATGCGTATTATGTCACGGCTTTATCCGAAACGATTGTATGTAAACATTTTTGGCTGAAGCCTGTGTATGGTTAATTATTTTATGGTTCGTAGCCTGAAGGCTACGTCTAGTCAGATTGATCGGAAATAGTGTTGTAAAAGTGCGGCACAGAAGCAAAACAATCAACTCCTAGATTCGGAGAGCGCTCAAAATGAGTACTTGATAAGCTAAAAAATATTCATGATATGTTTAAATATTAACCCTCTTTCATCCAATGATCTATATTTGCCATGCAATACATTTTGTAAAGGAATTCTATCTTGACACATTATGAATAATTCTTCAACGGTTAATACAACTATTCTTGAACTTCTATCTGTAAAGTATTCAATAGCTTTTTCGTCAACACTAGAATAAGTAATAAATAACCCTTTTGAAAAATGTGATTTTAATTCTATTTTCCGGGAGAATAGGATTAAATCGTCTTTGGGGATTGCATTAGATCTGTATTTTGCTTCCATAAGAATAGTATTTCCATCAAGAACAAAACTACCATCTATTTGGTCATATTCTGTGCGATAAGATGCATGAGGGTCCAGACCGAAAGCATTAAATAAACTGTTAAGATACCTTTCAAACGCATAACCTTTAGTTTGAGGGTTGGTAATATTTTCCAGAGCTAATAAAGAAGTATTTAAACTATCATAGTCGACTTCTGGTCTATTTTTGGGTTCAGAATTTTGTTGCTTAGTATTGGCTTGGCCATTGCTTTTACCCAATAATCTTTTTCCAAATTCATATAATTTACCAGCTTTTTCTCCTTTGTCATCAGTCATTAATCCGTTTTCATTCATGTAGTTTATCAACATGACAATTGTTTTACCCACATATATTTCGGATTCATCTTTTAAAAATTCCCGAAGCATTTTAGCTTTTGATAATCCCGGATATTTCGTATATACGCTGTATTGAACTATATCCATCATAAATTCCTCAAAATCCCTGTTAGAGAAATTAAGGACATAACCGGAACTCATTCCCAAAACGGATTCTATTAATTGTTTTTCGCTGAATGTGAGATTTGCCATTTTACTGTTTTTGATAGTACTATATCTTATTCCATTTAGTTATTAACGCAGACAAGTTACATGGTTCTGTCGTAAAACAATATCTTCATATTTACTCAAGCTGTAATTTATCATAGGTATGTGCAATCTTCAACTTTTAGTTTTTATTATCCAAACTTCAAATGTAGCAATTCCTATGTTTAATCATTCCTGATTTATAAAAGATTTTCAGCCATTTACGTGAACTGATCCGATGACTTCGAGTCATCGGATCAGTTGCCTCGCTAGCCTACAAAAAAAGTCAGGGCTTCACTTGGAGTGAAACCCTGACTCTCGGAATGAAACATGCTCAATTTAATTTACATTATTCCCTTTTACGCGGCTCCACATTTCGAGCACCTGGTCGTTTTTATCGAGGAAGTCGTGAAGCAATACACAGCGGTCAACTACGCTGCTGTCGGGGTATTGGATCGGGTCGATGTGCAGTTTGCCATTGCCCGGGCCGAAAAAATAATTCAGGTTAACGGTTTCAGCGAGCGTTGAATCCGATTGTGCTTTAATGATTTTGTCAAAAATAATTATTTCTATGAAACGAATATGCCTTGGAATTGATTTCAAAGGTGGCGACGTAAAAAAAATGAATCCAATTTTAAAAGTGTAATTTGGTTTATCCGAAAAGATAGATTTGCCAAATTCTGATAATTATCGAACCCAGTTTTTGCTTTGATGTGTCATAGAAACACTTATCTTTACGATCCTAAATTCTAATTCAAAAACTATAAATCACCACATTATGAAGAAATTAATCGGTTTGTTGGTTATTGCCGGAATGATTGTTTCGTGTTCGGCACCAAAAAAGGAGTTTACACCATCGTATTCAAAAGCTGACTTCGAAAAAGAAGTGAAGGGCAAAAAGACCACATTGTTCACTCTGAGAAATGAAGGTGGAATTGTTGTAACCCTTACCAATTACGGCGCTAAAATAGTATCGATATTTGCTCCTGATAAAAATGGTAAAATGGAAGATGTTGCACTGGGATATACATCCATTGATAAGTATGTGTCGGGAGAGTCTGGCTTTGGAGCAGTTGTTGGCCCTTATGCCAATCGTATTGCCAACGCCCAGTTTGAAATTGATGGACAGATTTACCAACTTCCACAAAACAACATGAAAGCTTGTTTGCATTCAGGAACCGAAAGCTTTTACCGCCAGGTGTGGGATGGAAAAGAAATCCTGACTGCTGACGGCCCGGCTGTTGAAATGACATTGTTGAGTCCTGATGGACAATGGGGCTTCCCCGGCAATAAGAACGTTAAAGTGACCTATACTTTGACCAAAGACAACGGTTTGAAAATTGATTACGAAGCGACAACCGATAAATCATGCTATTTCAATTTAACCAACCATTGTTATTTTAACCTGAAAGGCGAAGGCATGGGAGATATTTTGGATCATGTATTGGTGGTTGATGCTAATTTCTCGACTGCGGTTGCCGATTCACAATTGATTCCAACTGGCGAAATTGCCGATATTCGCGGAACTGCCATGGATTTCAATACTCCTCACACAATTGGCGAACGCATTAACGATCCGATGCCTCAGCTTAAAATGGGTGGTGGTTACGACCACAATTATATCCTGAACAAAGATCAGAATGGCCACGAAATGACTTTCTGTGCCAGCCTGTACGAACCTGTTTCAGGCCGTTTCATGGTATGTTCTACTACCGAACCTGCCGTTCAGCTTTATACCGGTAATTTTTTGACTGGTGATATCATCGGAAAACGTGGAAATCCATACAAGTACCGCAATGGTATTTGTCTTGAAACACAGCATTATCCCGATTCCCCTCATCATCCAAATTTCCCGAATACCTTACTGAAACCAGGTGAAACTTTGAAATCGACTACGATTTACAAGTTCTCGGTAAAGAAATAAAGTGATCAGTAGGCAGTCTCAGTCTCAGTTGAAAGACGAATATTATACAGAATCCCGGTTGCGCAAACGACCGGGATTTTTTTGCTCTGACAATTCGGTTAAATGTGCGATTCGGAATAGTCCAGGGATATCTTTTTTGAAATTCTATATATTAAATTGCCCTTTCAGGGCGACAAGATTTAATCGCGTAATTACCCAACGCGATGCGTTGGGCTAAAATAATCTGCCCTTTCAGGGCGGTTTTCGGGCTGAAAGCCCAAATTAATCTAGCCCGATGGCATCGCCTCGGGTTTAAAATCACAACAAATAAAGTGCGCCCTGTAAGGGCAAATTAATGAAAATTGCTAATTGCGATTTCCCTGCGGAATAGTCGTATAAAAACATCACCCAATGTTTTTTTACTATCTTCGTTTGTACCAAAGCCTTAACCTATGAAGAAATATTACCTCTCCGTAATGTGTGTTTGCCTTTCGTTGAGCCTTTTTGCACAGGCAGAAAAAAAAGATGAACTGATTAAAAAGAACTGGAATTTCGGCGCGTTGCCTACCATCACTTTCGATACCGATCTTGGGTTTCAGTATGGTGCGCTGGTCAACTTGTACGATTATGGCGATGGTACCCGCTATCCAAAATACAATCAATCATTATATTTTGAAGTTTCGCGCTTCACCAAAGGTAGCGGTATCAATAGGTTCTATTACGATTCTGATAGGTTGATCAAAGGATTGCAAACGTCAGTTGACCTTAGCTATCTTTCCGATCAGGCATACGATTTTTTTGGATTTAATGGTTACGATGCCGTTTATCAGCCAACTTGGATTGATGACAAATCGGGCGATTATAAAACCCGGATGTTTTACAAATACGACCGGAAATTATTCCGTTTTAAAGTTGACCTTCAGGGAAAATTAATAGGCGACCACTTCCGTTGGACGGGAGGTTTTAATCTTCAGAATTTTAAAATAAGCAGTGTCAATCTCGACAAACTGAACAAGGGCAAAAGTGGGAATGGTGTTTTGCCTGATACCATTGGCTTGTACGGACTTTATCAGCAATGGGGAATTATTTCGGCAAAAGAGGCCAATGGTGGGTTTGTTCCGACGATAAAAGGTGGAATTGTTTATGATACCCGCGACAACCGGCCAAACCCGATGAAAGGTGTCTGGATGGAAGCAGTGTTGGAAGGCGCTCCTAAATTCCTGGGTTCCGAAAGTTCGTTTGCCAAGCTCAGCCTGATCCATCGTGAGTATTTTACTTTGGTTCCCAAAACGCTGTCGTTGGTTTACCGTGTGGCATATCAGACCACAATTGCCGGGCACACGCCATTTTATTATCAGTCGCAGGTAATCACATCGGTCTTAACTGGCGCGCTTTCTGAAGGATTGGGTGGGGCAAAGACGATGCGCGGAATACTTCGAAACCGTGTAGTTGGAGATGGCTTTTTATATGGCAATGTTGAAGCACGCTGGAAAATGGTGCGGTTTCAATGGATAAAAAACAACTTCTATCTGGGGTTAAACGCCTTCACCGATTTTGGTAAAGTGACAAAGAAGATTGATGTAAAGAGTGTCATTCTTCCTATGAGTTCTGTCCCTCAGCCTGATTATTTTAACTGGGATGCTGAAAAATTCCATTATTCCTATGGTGCAGGTCTTAGGGTTGTTATGAACGAAAACTTTGTCATTGCCGCCGACTATGGAATGACTCCCAAAGTTCAGGATGGCAAATCAGGCATGTACATTGGATTGAATTATCTGTTTTAGAGATTGGGAAGTATTGTGCCCTCAAAATTGAATTCAAAAAAAGCTTGCAGAACTGATTCTGCAAGCTTTTTTCTTTTGGCTCTATGATGATTTGTATGGATAAATATTTTTTGGCTCCAGCGCAAATTAATAAGGTTTAGGTTTGCGTGGCGCTAAATGTTCTACTGAGGTTTAAAATCAAAAATAAGGTTTTGGGGAATTAAATCATCTATTAAACAAGCAATTAGTCAATAAAATATTCTTGAAACCTTATTTTCTAATCCTGACCTTAGTAGAAATATCAACATAAAAACAAAACCTTATTACCTTATTTAAGCACAATAAACCAATGGGTTTTGTTTACTAATTACCTGATAATAAATACTATTCGTTATAGAACCTTTCTTTTTTCTGCCAACTGAGACTGTAAACTGAGACTGTAACTTGAGACTTTCTTAAACAATCCCGCGCTGCTTTTTAATTATATCCCATGCTTCGTTCACACTCTGGAATTTATCGTTTGCAGCTTTTTGAACATCTTCGCCGAGGTAATGAACTTTGTCTGGATGGTATTTCAGCGCCATTTTCCGGAAGGCTTTTTTCAGTTCATCATCGGTGGCTGTTGGTTCAGCTTCCAGAATTTTATAGGCGGCATCGGTGTTGGCCACAAACATCGACTCAATCGATTGGAAGTCTTTTTCGCTGATACCCATATTCTGAGCAATGTGGGCAATCAATTGATGTTCGGATTCATGAACTTGTCCATCGGCGGCAGCAATTCCAAATAGAAAGTGGAGCAATTGCAAGCGCGATGCATGATCCATGTTTTTCCGGATCTGAATACTGATATCAGTCACAGGGATATTCTGGTTCAGCAGGTCGCGCAGAATTTTGATTGCTTCAGCGGCAGCTTCGGGTCCAAACGAGCGTACAAAGAACTGTTTGGTATAATCAAGTTCAGATTTCAGAATTTTTCCGTCAGCCTTCATAACTGCCGCAACCAATACCAGCAAACTCATTACATAGCCGCCCTGAGTGGTTGGCTGACCGGGCTGATATTCCTGTTGTCCCTGAATTATTTGAGTATTGTCGAACAACGATCCGATTACGAAACCCAATATTCCACCGATTGGTCCGAAGAAAGCCCAGCCTAAACCTCCGGTAATCCATTTTCCTACTTTAGCCATTTGATCTTAATTTTTTATCAATTTCCACAATTTGCGGAATGATTAGTTCATTATCGTTATTTCCAATTACAAAATCAGCCAATTTAATTCTTTGCTCATCCGTCCACTGATTTCGAATTCTAAGACGAATCTGTTCTTCTGTCATCGCATTACGTTTCATCACCCGTTCAATTCGCTCTTCTTCATCGGTCACGACGGCAATGGTTTTATCCATCATTTTGTAAAAACCGCTTTCGAACAAAATAGCAGCTTCGTGAATTACGTAAGGCGATTGCTGTGTCTGGCACCAAACCTCAAACTCATTTCGCACGGCTGGATGAATTATCGCATTTAGTTGCTCGAGCGAAGATGGGTCATTGAATACAATTCCGGCCAGGTATTTTCGGTCGATGGTCTGATTGGACTGGTAAACAGATGATCCGAACAACTGAATCAATTGTTCCCTGATAACCAGATCAGTATCCATAAGTTGTTTGGCAACGCTGTCGGCATCGAAAACGGGAATACCCATCGCCCTGAAAACCTTGCAGGCCGTGCTTTTTCCGCTTCCTATTCCTCCAGTAATACCAACTTTAATCATTTGTTTAGTTTTGAATCAGGTATTCAATTTCTTCAGGAGTAATTTTTAGTTCGTACAGGTAGGCAGGAGTCGATTCCATGGTAATTTTTAACCGCTGTTTGCCTTCCTTTATGTCGGAATAGTTAACCGAAAGCTTAAAATCTTCAGGGTGCATCTCTTGAAAACGACTTAATCCCACCAAAAATGAAACTTTGACTTTTTCGGGAAACAGTTTGATATTCAGATTTGTGGGTTTGTTTATGATAGAAACAGACACCGACAGTTGCGCTTCTGTATATTCTTCGACAGGAATGTTAATTACTACTTTTTTTGGATCGAAATAGACTTCTTTTATGCTTTTGAGTGGTGCTTCTGTTTGAATTGGCTGATCAACAGCATTAAATTTTTGCAATTCGGTGGTTACAAAATGAATGGTGTCAATAATTGTTTGTGGACCATTTACCATAACTAAAGCCGGATTTGCTTTAACATCGCCTGAAATTTGAAACTGCTTTTTCAGGTTAATTTCAACAATGGGTTTCACCAGAACCTTTTTTTGCCCCATTTTGTCAAATCTGAAATAGAGCGTGTCGGGGTTCATGCTCAGAATTTCTATTTCATTCGAAAACTGATTGGATATTTCATTCAGGAATTGTCTCGCAGGAAAGGCAAAGCTGTTTTTTTTGTTTTCCGTCATCCGGTTGCCGGTCATTTCGTTGACATTGAACTCAAAAGGCGTAAAGAAAAAGATAACCTGATGCCTCAGTATTGTGAACCCATGCGCCTTGATTGTTAAGTCGAATTGATCGGGAAGTTGGTTGGCCAATGTTTTGTTATTGGGCAGATTAATGTACCTGACCGGGACAACCATATCGGCTGTGTAGATCTTGTTTAAGGCATTCAGAAACCAGAATCCGGTTGCAATGAGAACGAAAACAAGGTAAGTAGCAACCCTTTTGTCGTTCTTAAAATATACCTTTTTGAAAAATTTTGCAATTCTATATACCCAATTCGTTTTCACGGGGTCAAAGATAAAAAAAAGGGCCGACAAGTTGCCGGCCCTTTTCTATTTCAAGGACTTCAATTATTTTTGAGCCTGAACGTCAGACATATCCCTTACAAGAGCAGCTTTGTCGACTCTGATTTTCACATTGTCGTCAACCTGAAGTAGTACGGTAGTGTCCTTCATTTCAATAATCTTACCGTAGATTCCGCCGGTAGTTATAACTTTATCTCCTTTTGCAAGGCTGTTGCGGAATGCAGCAACTTCTTTCTGTTTTTTCATCTGTGGTCTGATCATAAAGAAATAGAAAACAACGATGACCAGAATTAAGGGAAGAAATGTCATGATCGGATTTGATTCAGCACCTGCTGCTTGTGGAGCCATTAATAAGTAATTCATTTTTGATAGTGTATTAAGTTTAACTATTTATTTCGATTAACTCGTTGGTAACGTTCGCCTTTATAAAAATCTGTTTTTGAGCTTGTTCTGCATTCGAAAACAATGTAATTGTCTTTAATTGCCTTCCAACTTCTCCGGCTGAATTATAAATCACCTCTATCTGTCCTTCCTGCCCTGGTTCGATGGTTTTGTTCTGAATCTTTACTTCAGTACATCCGCATCCCGAATCGACATTACTGATAATCAAAGCTTTTGTTCCTTCATTTCTGAATACAAAGGTGAAAGATACTATTTCTCCTGCTTTCAGCGGACCAAAATTATGGATTTCTTCTGAAAAGACAAATTTTGCCGTCCCCGATGTTTTTGCCTGATCAACTGGTACTGTTTTCTTTGTTCCTGAATTGCATGAACCAAGCAAAACCACGAAGAGTATAAAAACCAACTTAGCCGGGTTTAACTTCTGACTTCTGACTTCCGACTTCCGACTTGTCTTCATTCTTCTTCTTCGCCGATTAAACCACGTCCTGCCTTGATGATTTTATTTAATTTCCTGAGATCTTTCAAGGCTTTATCGAGAATTCCGTTGATAAAATTCCGGCTTTTCTCTGTGCTGTAATATTTCGAAAGTTCGATGTATTCGTTCATCGTAACCTTGGTTGGAATCGATGGGAAATACAAAAATTCACTCAAAGCCAGTTCAAGTATCAGGTTGTCGATAAATGCGATGCGTTCAATGTCCCAGTTAACAGTGTGTTGTTTGATAAGTATCACATTTTCAGAGTGATTCGTTACCACTTTGCGGTACAGGTCTTTGGCAAACTGATGATCTTCATCATCCTTGAACATTGGTAACAAGGCTTGACACTCATCACTGTTTTCCTTGAACTTTTTGAACGTTTTTAGGATCATACTAACCACAAAATCAAGATCGTCGTTCCAGTAAATACTCTGTTCCTCAAGCAACGATTCAATGTCTTCGTTGTCCAGAATAAGGTATTTAAAGATGTCTTCAACCAATTTGCGGTCGTCGGAATACGATTGCTGAGGTGCCTGCATGTACTCTTTGTAAAAGTCCTGATCAATCATTGTCACATACAGTTTTCTAATCAGGTCTTCGTTGTCGGTCCAGCTGAGTTTCGAAGATTGCAGGTATTTGTTGAGTGAAATGTTGATTTTGAGTTGGCCGATCAGTTGATTGTTTATGAAACGGGTATTTGGTGCAAGATCTTCAGTTGTTGGGCGATGCTTTTTCATGCCAAGATCGATACGTTCTTCTGCAAATTTCTGAATATCAATGGCAAGTGCAATCAAGTAATGATAAAGATCGTAGGTTTTCTGAAGGCTGAAAAAAAGTTCCTTTTCAGTGTTGTTGATTGATGTGTCGGGTGAAGTAAAGAACGCATACAATATTTGCAATACTTTGATTCGAATTATTCTTCTGCTAATCATTGTCTTAGAACCTGTTTAAATATGGGTGGGCAAAGTTAGAATTTTTTCTCATACCAGTTAAGTGCCGGATCGTTTTATTGGATTGAATGGTATTTTTTAACCACATGGATACATAAGCTACGGAAAGAAAATCTCCAATGTGGAATAATCAATACTTAGAAGCTGTTTAAATTTTCTCCGTAGGAGATAAATATTAATAGAAAGGGCATATCATTAACCCAGATTTCCCGTAGGGAATTAATCTATTATCTGTTAATGTCCTAGCGGACAATATATTTTTTCATTTTTTTTCTATTGACATTGATGCCCTACGGGCAAAAAAATAAATTTTAAACAGTCTCTCAATATCCAGAATTAATTGCCTTTGAATAACAGTACTATTTGTAACCTGGAAATTCAATATTGTTTATTCAGCATTGGTTCTTTTTTCTACTATGTCTGTGTTATTTTGGTTTTCATCATCTTGAATTTCAGGTTCTTCCGGTTGGTTCCAGTCTGCATCAGACGAATCATCGTTGTCTTCTTCCGGTTCATTTTCCCAACTTGCTGAAGGGCGAACCGGTCCCTGATGACGGTAATAGAAAGAAAGTAAAATTCCGCTTGCAGTTCCCCAAAGGTGACTTTCCCACGAAATTTCAGGTTTGAGAGGGAAAATTCCCCAGAACATACTTCCGTAGAGAAAAATTACAATAATCCCGATGGTTAGCAGATTCGCATCTTTTCGGAGTACTCCGCTGAAAAACAGAAATGCTGCCAGTCCGTAAACGATTCCACTTGCACCGATGTGATACGATTCGCGTCCACCTAGCCAAACACAGATACCCGAAAGAATATAAATCAGAAAAAGGATGCGGTAAGCCAGGTTTCGGTAAAAGTAGAACAAGGCAAATCCAAGTATCAGGAATGGAATGGTGTTCGATAATAAATGGTCGTAACTGCCATGTATGAATGGCGAAAATAATATTCCGGGCAATCCCTCGATTTGTAAAGGTAAAATGCCGAATCTCGACAGATCAAGGTTTTGTAGATCCTCCGTCAGTTTTACCAACCAGAACAACGCAACGATTACTACCGGAAATAAAAGACTGTATTTGAAAATCTTTTTCTCCGTTTCCTTGTCGATAGGCTCGTGTTTACGGGGGTAGTAATCGAATAAAGGCATCTAAACCAGTGATTTAATCAATGCGGCAAAGTTGTGAATATCTTCTTCCTCGGTATCAAACGAAGTCATCCACCGAACTTCCGACCGGTGTTCGTCCCACATATAGAAAAAGTATTTTTCCTGAAGCTGGGGAATGATTTCAGGAGGAACAATGGCAAAAACCCCATTGGCATCAACCTCCTGTGCGAGTTTGATGGCCGGAATTTTCAGGACTTCCTGCTCAAGCAGTTTTGCCATTTTATTGGAATGAGTTGCATTTCGTTTCCAAAGATCGTCGTTAAAATATGCCAGAAACTGAGCGCTCACAAAACGCATTTTTGAGTACAACTGCATACTTTGTTTGCGGATGTATTTGGTGTTTTTGGTCAATTCAGGATTGAAAAAAAGCACCGCTTCGCCCATCATCATTCCATTTTTAGTACCTCCAAACGAAAGTACATCAATTCCTGCATCGACAGTAAAAGCACGGAAAGGAAGGTCAAGAGCGACCGCCGCATTGGACAAACGGGCACCATCCATGTGAACAAAAAGTCCATATTCGTGGGCCAGTGTAGTAATTGCTTTGATTTCTTCAACTGTATAAACGGTTCCCAATTCGGTAACCTGAGAAATGGAGATTACTTTTGGTTGCGAATGATGCTCAAAATCAAATCCATGCAGATATTTGATGATTCCGTCCGGAGAAATTTTGCCTTTAACAGTTTGGACAGGAAGCAGTTTACATCCGGTAAATTTTTCAGGAGCACCACATTCGTCGGTCTGAATATGAGCAGTATCGGCGCAAATCACTGAGTGAAAAGAGTGCGTCAGCGTTGAAAGGCTGAGCACATTGGCACCGGTTCCGTTGAAAACGAAATAAACATCCGTTTGCTCACCAAACTCTTGTTTGAACCGTTTGATCGCTTTTTCAGTGATTTCGTCGCCACCGTAACCGACTGCATGTCCTTCATTTGCCGAATAAATGGCACTTAAAATTTCAGGATGGATTCCTGAATTATTATCGCTTGCAAAACCTCGTTTCATCTTATTAAATTGTAATTTTATCTGGAATTTATTGTCGGTATAAAAGAACTCAAAAATTAAACTTCAACAAAATGGATAAATCATTAAAACTAAGTGAAAAGCTATTTTGCTTGTCAGTTAATCCGAAAAACGGAGGCATTTTGATGAATGCTTCAGCGGCATTGGGAATGACCCTGACTGGTTCTGTATTCGTGGAGTTGCTGAAAAAGGAACTGGTTTCGATTGAAAATGGGGTTGTTCATCTGATAAATTCGACTCTCCAGAACGATGAAATTCATGAGTTTTTCCTGAATCCAATCCGGCTCAGAGAGAAAGACCGGAAAATCAGAACATGGATTTCGTGGTTTAATGGCCGGGGCCGGAAAATTCAAAAAATGTTTGTCCGAAATCTGGTACGCAAAAATGTTCTCAGGACAGAAGAAAAGCGGTTTCTCTTTATTCCATACACCAAAGTTTACCTGATGGATCGTGAATTGGTCGAAAGCATCAGAAAAGAAGTTGAAAACGCATCGCTGGGAAAGGCTGAACCGAATGATGAATCCACCATTTTAGCCATGATGGTTTCCAAAACCAATTTGATGTCGCGAATTTTTCCTGAAAGAACCCAGCGAAAGGAAGCAACCCGCAACCTGAAAAAACTTCCTGAAACACAGGTGTCAAAGGCAGTACAGGAAGCAATTCAGATGATGCATGCGGCTATTTTTGTGGCCGCAACTTAGGCACAGGCTCCCTTCGACAGGCTCAGGGAGCGGGAAGATTGGTTTTTCAAATGACACTAACTGACACGGAAAGGATCAAATAATTTACAAAATTCAATTACTATGACAATCTTCAGTTACAAAAAAAGTAAACCAATTATCAAAGGATTAATTGGATATCACCGTCTTTCTGAATGGTGGTTTTCTGAATTTTCCAATGAAGAGAGAAATCACATTGTAATTACTTATACTCCAATGGGAAGTGGAGGAAATATACTACTTAAAGATAATATTGATTGGTCAAGTTCATCAGTTGTTCATTTTTTGTATAATCTGGCAGGTTGGTTTAATAATAAAAGGGATAGATATCTGGCTATCAAAATATTGGAAAAGGCAGAAAAATTAATTAGTGATGATATACCAATTGTGGATATTCATTTCTTCTATCAACAAATAATACAAATCCATTATGGCAACCGCTTAATTGATCCTAATTCATTAGATAAATCAATTGAGGCATGTGAGCAGCAAATAGAAATTGCCCCACAAGTTGCAAAAGTTTTTAAGGAAGAATTTGAGGATGGGTTTTTCCCAAGCCATGTGGGATATACCCAATTAGCAATTATTAAAAAGAAAGAAAAGAAATATAGTGAGGTGATTGATATATGTTCAAAGGCTTTATTTGAAGGCTGGAGGGGAGACTGGAAAAATAGGATTGAATGGTGTAAGGAAAAACTGAATCAACAAAATGGTACTCACTAATGATGAACGTTTTTGTAATTGTCCTTGGTAATATCTAATCATCGAATGACAATCAGATAAAAAAAGCAAAGGCTAAATTTGGACTACAATTAAATAACTACGATCATGATGCCTGATTTTCAACAAGTAAAGATCCCTTTTTTACAGGTTATGGCTGATAGCAAAGATTGGCGTATGCAGGAAGTAATTGAAACTCTTGCTCACACATTTAATGTTTCAATTGAAGAATTGCAAAGAAGACATCCACATGGTCAAAAAATATTTAGTTGTCTTGTGAGACGAGCAAGAACTGAGTTTCATGATGTCGGATTGATTGAAAAATCAAAAAGATATACTTATTGGCGAATTACACAGAGAGGATTAGATATTCTTTCAAAAAATCCTGATTCTGTAGATCTAAAACAACTCAAACAAGAAAGTAACAAGCAAAATTGACTAACTGAAACAGGAATTATGACACTGCAAGGGTCAAATTTGAATAACCGCGGGCTTCGGCGTGAGCTCAGTCGAACGGTGCAGCGAAGCGGAACCCGTGGAAAAAACTGGAATAGAAACAAGGCGCATCCGGTTATCAATTTTGAAACAGTAATGTTGTATGCGCCGCACGGCAAATGTTTACATTTGAAATAAAACACATACTGCACTCATGGATAAAGTAAACATATTTTGGTTTCGGCGCGATTTGCGGATTGATGATAATCAAGGTCTTTTTCAGGCGCTGAATGCCGGACTGCCTATGGTGCCCGTGTTTATTTTTGATCCCGCCATTCTATCGCAGTTTCCCAATCCGAACGATGCCCGGCTGACTTTTATTCACCGTTGCATCACTGATTTGAACCGCGAATTCGAAAAGCATGGAAGCAGTTTGCAGGTTTACTTTTCGTCTCCTGAAGTGGTTTTTAAACAGCTTACCGTTAAATATTCCGTTGAATGTGTTTTTACAAATACTGATTACGAATCTGTTGCCATTGAACGCGATCTAAAAGTAGAGAAACTGTTGAATTCGCTTGAAATTGGATTCAGGACTTTTAAAGATCAGGTTGTTTTTCATCATGATGAAGTGGTGAAAACCAATGGTTCACCCTATACAATATTTACGCCTTACAGCAAAAAATGGAGAGAAAAACTGGTAGCGGAAGATATTCAGTTTTATGAAAGTGAGAAGCTTTTAGATCGGTTGAAACATCTGTCGGCGGGCTATTTCCCTGAATTGGCAGAGATTGGCTATCAGCCACAAACCATAAAGTTTCCCGACAAAAACTTCGATCAACTTTTAATTGAAAACTATGCCAAAGTGCGTGATTTTCCTTCTGAAAACGGAACCAGCCGATTAGGAATTCACCTGCGTTTTGGAACTATTTCCATCCGAAAACTCACGCAGTTTGCCCAAATTCATTCTATAGTTTTCCTGAACGAATTGATTTGGCGCAACTTTTATATGGATATTCTGTGGCATTTTCCGCAGGTAGTTACCAAATCGTTTAAGCCAGCTTACGACTTTATACCCTGGCGAAACGACGAATCTGAGTTTGAGCGCTGGTGCAATGGGCAAACCGGCTATCCGCTGGTGGATGCTGGTATGCGCGAACTGAACCAAACCGGGTTTATGCACAACCGCGTCAGAATGGTGGTCGCCAGCTTTTTGACCAAACATTTGTTGATTGATTGGCGGTGGGGCGAGGCCTATTTCGCATCTAAACTGCTCGATTACGAATTGGCATCGAACAACGGTGGCTGGCAGTGGGCGAGTGGTTCGGGTTGCGATGCCGCCCCGTATTTCCGGATTTTTAGTCCTGAATTACAAACCAAAAAGTTTGATCACGATTTTAAATATATTCGTAAATGGGTTCCTGAATTTGAAACTGCGGCTTATACAAAACCCATTGTTGATCATGCTTTTGCGAGGAACAGGGCGATAGAAACGTACCGGGCTTCGATAAACTCAGCCACCGGGCGATAGTTTCCAATCTTCATGTCCATCACATAAATGTCGACAACTATTTTGTACCTTTGAAAGGTGAAAAAACGGAAGCAAATATTGGTAGATATTGAGATTGATAAGTTGACCAATTCAATTGAGAATGCGGTTTCGGGAGATGTTTTTGACACAGCGATTTTTCAACTATCTGTGAAGGACATCAAACAAATAAACAAGGCCGACTGGCAATTTGATTGGCAAGAACAGTTAAAACTGAATGACAGAGAAACCTACAAACTTGTGATAGAGAATAATCCGAAAATCATTCAGGGTTTAATAAGTTTAAGCGATCAAGATGACCATATCTACATGCACTTGATTGAAAGTGCAAAGTTCAATAAGGGTAAGGCCAAGATTTACGCTGGTGTTCCTGGCAATTTAGTTGCTTTTGCGTGCAAACTCTCTTTCGATAAAGATTATGACGGCTATCTTGCTTTTGATGCTAAGACAGTTTTAGTGCGACATTATCAAGAGACACTTTATACGACACATTTCAAAGGAACAAAAATGATAATTGAAACACCGGCAGCAACCAGATTGATTAATCAATACTTTAAAAAATAGCCATGGGACTAATCAGGGAACCGAAAAATGTTGATTTCACAGTTTTGGACAAACCGTGGACCGACGAAGAGCGAAGAGAGCTTAGTGCTTATATCAAAATACAAAAGAAAAAGCAAAAAAAACGTGGAAGACCTACTACTTCAACTTCACATAAAGAAGTGATTTCCTGACTCAAAGGTTTTCCTCCCTTATGGATATATTTAAACGAAGAAATCCTTCGCAAAAGTATTATCCTATGCCGCCTGGGTGAGCGTTCGACTGAGCTTTCGCCGAAGTCTAATTCAAACGCTTTCGCCGAAGTCCGACGGACATGAGAATCCTTTCAAATGATTGTTGACCATGCTTTCGCCAGGAACCGGGCAATTGAAACTTACCGAACTGCATTGAAATAAATTCCCAATTCAATTTGTAACTTTGTTCGCCAATAAATTTCAATTTTAGTTTTATCTTTAAGTCAAAATAGACAGATATGAAAGGGATTAGTTTTGTTACCAATGAAGAGAATAAAAAGGTTGCCGTATTAATTGATCTGAGAGAACATGGTGATCTTTGGGAAGATTTTTATGATGGTTTAATTGCAGAGCAGCGAAAGAATGATGAAGTGATCAGTTTCGACCAGCTCAAACAAGAACTTAAAAATGAAGGCAGACTATAAGATACAGTTTGTTTCACTCGCTGCAAAAGAATTAAAGAATTGTTCAACAGGGCAGATAAGAAAAATCATTACCCATATTGAAGCCTTAAGCCAAAATCCCCGGCCGGTAAACTCAATAAAACTTAAGGGAAATACTGAAAATATCTGGAGAATAAGAATAGGTGATTACCGTGTAATTTATCATATCTCAGATACTTTAAAAGTTATTACTATCCGGCATATCCGCCACCGGAAAGATGCTTACCGCATATAACTGACAAGGGATTCCATCCTTTTTTGAGGGATGGAATCCTTACCTATCCCAAATACATCCGCAAATGGGTTCCGGAATTCGAAACTTCTGCCTATCCAAAACCCATGGTTGATCATACTTTTGCAAGGAACAGGGCGATAGAAACTTACCGGGCTTCGATAAACTCAGCTACCAATCGATAGTTTATAATCTTTATGTCCGTCACATGAATGTGAGAGACATGAAGATGCCACATTCAACTCTCATTTCACCGTCTTTATAAAATCCTTATACCTGTTCCTCAAATCTTTACAAAACCTTTACAAAATCCGGCGCAAATTTGTATCGTAAAAAAATATAACGATATGACGACAATGAATTTTATTTTAGGAGTTGTGCCACCTGCGATAGAAGGCGGCTCAAAGACCGGCGAGATGAACAGTCCGGCATGGTATATTATTGGAGCGTTGCTCACAATCTTTCTGTTTGCTTATTTAATCTATGCACTTATTAAACCTGAAAAATTCTAAACCATGAAAAACAAAAAAACTTTGCTCACAGCACGATTTAGGTCTATTATTTGGGTATTTGTGATGGTCTTTGCATCTAGTCTTGCCGTTAACGCGACACCATCGACTCAAATCTGGATTCCTTCAACGGATTTTCAAATGTGGAAAACACTACATTTAGGTATAGATAACTACATCCGTACCCAAAAGGATAATGGCGTTCGTGGCGCAGGAATATATGATTTTGGCTTAACTATGGGTATTTTGCCATTTAAAAAATTCCAGGCAGAAGTTGGCGTTGACTATTTATCAATGGGTGACAATGTTTATGACGACAAACCAATGTATTTTAATGCCAAAGCCGGGATGCCTGAGGGATCAATCTTTAAAAATTCTCCGGCACTAGCTATTGGAGGGTACAATTTTGGAACTAAAAGCAATTTGACCAATTACAATATTGTTTATGGTGAAATTGCCAAAACACTACCTGTTGTTGGCAGACTCTCTTTTGGATACTATGTGGGAAATGAAAAACTTCTTTTAGATAGCAATGGTAACAAAGCAAATTCAGGAATTTTAGCTTCATGGGATCGATCAATGAAAGAAATTTCTGATAAATTATGGTTTGCTATTGACTATCAGGGAGGTAAAAATTACCTTGGAGCATTAAACCTGGGTTTTTCATGGGCTTTCTCATCAAATGTGTCGGTTATCTTTGGATACGATATATACAATGATAGCAAGACGTTGTATAATTCAGTTAATACAAACAAAAACTCCTTCACTACACAGCTGGATATCAACTTTTAAATCTTGGTTTAAAAGCTAAAATGTATTCTCTGGCAAAACTAAAATATTAACAAAATGACAACTCTAGATTATTTTCAGATAATTCTGTTCATTGCCTTAGTAATTGGCTTAACGCCTGTTTTAGGGACTTTTATGTATAAGGTATTTGCCGGGGAAAAGCATGTCATGCACCCGGTTTTTGGCTGGCTCGAAAAACTAACCTACAAATTAATTAAAGTAAACCCAACAGAGGAATCAAACTGGAAGTCTTACACTTTTGGCTTGCTCCTATTTAATCTGGTTGGGATTATTTTTGTGTTCCTGATACAACTGATTCAGGCGCAATTGCCATTGAATCCGGCACATCTTCCAAATGTTTCGTGGCACTCTGCAATCAATACTGCGATCAGTTTTGTAACCAATACCAATTGGCAGGGATATGCGGGCGAAACAACAATGAGTTATTTCACACAAATGATTGCGCTTACCGTTCAGAACTTTGTAAGTGCAGCAACCGGAATAGCCGTAATTATAGCGCTCATTCGCGGACTGTCGCGCAAAACTACTGATAAACTGGGTAATTTCTGGGTGGACTTAACCCGCTCAACTTTGTATATACTTTTACCTCTTTCCATCCTGTTCGCAGTTGTTTACGTAGGGCAGGGAGTTGTTCAGAATTTCAATTCCTACGAAACCGTTCAAACTTTGCAGGGAGGACAACAGGTGCTTCCAATGGGGCCGGCAGCTTCACAAATTGCGATTAAACATCTCGGTACAAATGGTGGAGGTTTTTTTAATGCCAACAGTGCGCACCCTTTCGAAAACCCAACGCCTTTCAGCAATTTGCTGCAAATGCTGACCATATTCCTGATTTCAGGAGGGTTAACTTATACCTACGGTAAAATGGTAGGCTCAGCCCGCCAGGGGTGGACGATATTTATGGTGATGATGTTTTTATTCATAGCCGGTTTGGGAATTTCGTTGTATAGCGAATTTGCTGCCAATCCTGTTATGGGGCATTTAAGCGCGATGGAAGGAAAAGAAACCCGTTTCGGAATCACCAATAGTATTTTGTTTTCAGTAGTCACTACCGATGCCTCGTGCGGGGCAGTAAATGCCATGCACGACAGCCTTTCGCCAATTTCAGGAATGATACCCATGATAAACATGATGTTGGGCGAAGTTATTTTTGGTGGCGTGGGTGCCGGATTATACGGTATGGTGGTATTTATTATCCTCACCGTATTTATTGCAGGGCTTATGGTTGGGCGCACTCCCGAATACCTCGGCAAAAAGATTGGGGCTTTCGAGGTGCAAATGGCCATCATTGCGAACCTGTCAACCAGTTTTGTGATATTGATTTTTACGGCATGGGCTGCGGTTAGTAGTTATGGTTTATCGAGCCTTAACAATGCCGGACCGCATGGTTTTTCCGAAATCCTGTATGCCTTCACTTCGGCTGCCGGAAATAATGGCAGCGCTTTCGCCGGACTCAATGCAAATACACTATTCTATAATCTGGCACTTGGGATGACGATGCTAATTGGCCGCTGTGGAGTAATTGTTCCGATATTAGCTATTGCGGGAAGTTTGGCCGAAAAGAATATTACCCCAACTTCGGCAGGTACTTTCAGAACCGATAACTGGCTTTTTGCCGGGTTGTTGATTGCTGTTATCCTGATTGTTGGAGGGCTGACCTATTTCCCTGCTTTGTCGCTGGGGCCTATTATTGAGCATTTGCTAATGAATAGTGGAATAACCTTTTAAATTCTGAATAAAATGAGTACACGACAAATTAATAGCCTTTTCAATAAAAAGATATTGTTACAGGCAACAAAAGATAGCTTTATCAAATTAAATCCGGTTATACTGATTAAAAATCCGGTCATATTCATGGTAGGCATTGGGTCTGTTCTTACCACAATTACGGTTTTCAGCGGACTTTTCTCCGGCCATTTTTCAGGATTCAATTTAAATATTGCAATCTGGTTATGGTTTACAGTGCTGTTTGCCAATTTCTCTGAAGCCATTGCCGAAGGAAGAGGCAAAGCGCAAGCTGATAGCTTACGAAAAAGCCGTATCCAAACAATGGCACGCAGGCTGGTTGGCGATAAGGAAGAAATGGTTGCTGCTCCCGAATTACGGAAAGGCGATGTGGTTATTTGCGATGCCGGAGATGTAATTCCTTCGGATGGAGAAGTTGTTGAAGGCATTGCCAGTGTTGACGAATCGGCCATAACCGGCGAATCGGCCCCGGTTATTCGTGAAAGTGGCGGCGATCGTTCGGCAGTTACCGGAGGAACCAAAGTGATCAGCGACCGGATTCTAATTAAGATTACTTCGGAACCGGGCGATAATTTTATTGACCGGATGATTGCCCTGGTTGAAGGCGCCAAACGGCAGAAAACGCCTAACGAAATTGCGCTGTCAATACTACTTGCTGGCTTATCAATCATCTTTTTACTGGCGGTAATTACTCTTCCTGCATTCTTTCAATATAGTTTGTCAGCTTCAGGATTGCCGATGTCGCAAAACCTGACTATTCCGGTATTGATTGCTTTACTGGTTTGCCTGATTCCTACCACCATTGGTGGTTTATTGAGCGCCATTGGCATTAGCGGGATGGATCGGCTTTTGCAACGAAATATTATCGCAACCAGCGGAAAAGCCATCGAGGCTGCCGGTGATGTCGATGTACTTTTGCTCGATAAAACCGGAACCATCACCTTGGGCAACCGAATGGCCACCAACTTTTTCCCTGTCGATGGAGTTAGCGAGGCAGATCTAGCCCACGCTGCACAACTTTCTTCACTTTCCGATGAAACACCCGAAGGCAGGTCAATTGTGATTCTGGCTAAAGAAAAATTCGATTTTCGGGGTCGTGAAATTCATCAGAAAAATGCAGTTTTTATTCCATTCACTGCTCAATCAAAAATGAGTGGAGTTGATTTGACAGATGCTAAAGGAACAGTACATCTCATTCGAAAGGGATCGTCTGAGGCCATTCGTTCGTTTATACTGAATGGTAATGGGTTTTTCCCGAAAAAGATGGAAGAGAAAGTTGCTGAACTTGCCCGAATGGGAGCAACTCCATTGGTTGTGGCTGAAGACAATAAAGTTTTGGGAATTATTCAACTTAAAGATATTGTAAAAGGAGGCATCAAACTGCGGTTTGCCCAGCTTCGAAGTATGGGAATCCGAACCGTGATGATTACCGGCGATAATGCACTGACTGCCGCTGCTATTGCTGCTGAAGCCGGGGTGGATGACTTTATGGCCGAAGCAACTCCGGAAGATAAACTCCGCCGAATCCGAGAAGAACAGGCTAAAGGTCACCTGGTTGGGATGATTGGCGATGGTACCAATGATGCTCCGGCACTGGCTCAGGCTGATATTGGTATTGCCATGAACTCGGGCACCCAGGCTGCCCGTGAGGCAGGTAACATGGTCGATCTCGACAGCAATCCAACCAAATTGATTGAAGTGGTTGAAGTGGGCAAGCAGTTGCTGATGACCCGCGGCGCTTTGACCACGTTCAGTATTGCCAATGATGTGGCCAAATATTTTGCGATCATTCCGGCCATTGCTGTTTCGCTATACGCCGGTAAAGACGGGATTGGCCCATTATCAGCATTAAATGTGATGCATTTGGGTTCTCCACAAAGTGCCATATTGAGTGCAGTAATTTTTAATGCGTTGATTATTATTCTATTAGTTCCTCTGGCATTAAAAGGTGTAGCATACAAACCGGTTTCAGCAAATAAGGCATTAATCCGAAACCTGGTTATTTATGGGTTTGGTGGTATTATCGCACCGTTTGTCGGAATCAAGCTTATCGATATGATTATAAATATGTTTGCTTAATTCCGGAATGCTCAAATACAAGTTAAAAAATAAAATATAAATACCATGAAAAAACAAATCTTAATCGCAATAAAGATATTTGCCCTGCTTACTGTTCTGTTAGGCGTAGCTTATCCTTTGGTGATCACAGGAATCGCCCAACTTGCTTTTCCGAAGGAAGCCAATGGAAGTTTAATCAGACAGGGAAATAAAGTAATAGGTAGCGAATTGATTGGCCAGAAGTTCGACAGCATTATCTATTTTTCGTCGCGACCGTCAGCAACCGATTATAATTCAATGCCTTCAGGTGGCTCAAATTTCGGTCCGACAAGTTCAAAACTCAAACAATTGGTAGCCGATCGTAAGGCTCAATGGGTTAAGTCCAATCCAACGTCTGATCCGGAAAAAATACCTTCCGAAATGCTCCTTGCATCGGCAAGTGGGCTCGATCCGCACATTTCGCCAAAAGCAGCTTTATTACAGGTTGACCGGATTGTTAAAGCCAGGAATTTTGACGACAGCAAAAAGCAGCAGCTTTTGAAGTCTATTTCGGAATTATCCGAAGCGCCTCAGTTTTTAATCCTTGGTGAAAACCGTATTAATGTTTTGGTCTTGAACCTTGAACTCGATAAGCTTAACGGGAAACTTTCAAATAATAATTAATACCTACATAAAATGAAACTATCTATTCGAACAAAATTTACTCTAGGAATGGTTTTTATATTTATCATCATTCTGGTTCTATTGGGTTTTTCTGCATTTTATCTGAACAAACTATCAAATAAAACCAGCGCAATCCTTAAAGAGAATTATTTGTCGGTTGTTTATGCCCGCGAAATGTCGGAAGGTTTATTGAATATTAATCAGGAAATTACAACTGGATATTTGCTGAACAAAAATTTAGACAGCCAGATCATTCAAAAAGAATTGGGTACTATCAACAAATCGCTTCAATTGGAGAAAGGTAATATAACAGAATCTGGTGAAGATAAATTGGTTGCCGGCATTGAACAAGGATTTGTTGAATACCAGGATTCTATCACGAAATTTATGGGATCAATACCCTCGGCAGACCGGATTCTTTATTTTCAAAAGAAATTGGGTTCCCTTTCGCAGCAATTAGTACTTTTATCGCAGTTGAACGGTAACGCTATTGAAGTAAAAACCGATGATGCCAAAGTTTCCTCAAAAAATGCTTTAGCAGGCATGACTATTCTGGGCAGCTTTTGTTTTTTAATTGCGTTGAGTTTCATCTATAGCTTTGCATCCTATTTCAACGAGCGTTTCTTCCAATTATACAATGGGATAAAGGAAATCGTTGCCAGTAATTACGGGCAACGGCTTTATTTCGATGGGGTTGATGAATTTTACGAAATCTCGTTGCTGTTTAACCAAATGGCCGAAAAGTTGAGTGGCGAACAAAGCCAGGAAGAAGAGCAGATCGATTTCCTTGCTGATTCGGAAAAGGAACAAAATGACGATAACCTTGAAGAGTTGAAAGACGCTTTGGTTCGTATAAAAAGTATTGAGAAACAAGCAGAAGAAGTAATTTCGAAAATAGAAAGGAAGGAATAGATGATTGCTCTTATCTGCTAAACTGCTCAATCGTAGTACTCTTAAATTGTAAATTGTACATTGTCTAATTGTAAATATTTGAAATTTATGGACTTCAATGACAACCGCCCTAATCCCGATGATTTGCTGGCTTCGTTAAAAGAAGATGAAGAAAAAAGCAAGCGGGGAAAGCTGAAAATATTTTTCGGAATGTGTGCCGGAGTCGGGAAAACCTATACGATGCTACAGACAGCACAAATCGAGAAATTGAAAGGTGCTGAGATTGTAATCGGTTATGTCGAAACCCACAACCGTAAGGAAACTGCTCAGTTGGTCGAAGGATTTGAACTCATTCCCCGTAAGAAATACAGTTACAAATCGGCAAATGTGGAGGAGATGGATTTGGATGCCATCATTGCACGAAATCCACAAATTGTGCTGGTCGATGAACTGGCGCACACCAATGCCCCCGGCAGTCGCCATTTAAAGCGGTACCAGGATGTACAGGAGATTTTGGACAACGGCATTAATGTTTATACCACGGTAAATGTCCAGCATCTTGAAAGCCGTTCAGAAATAGTTGCCCAGATTACCGGCATCATCGTGAGGGAAACACTCCCGGACGATGTTTTTGAACGCGCGGATGAGGTTGAACTGGTCGATCTGACTCCTGATGAATTGCTGCAAAGGCTTTCCGAAGGTAAGGTTTATGCTCCAGAGCGGTCAAAAGAGGCCATTCAGAATTTCTTCCGGAAGGGGAATATTACCGCTTTACGTGAAATGGCTTTGCGTAATGTGGCCAACAGGGTTGACAAGCAACTGCACGATTACATGCAACTTAAACGGATTAAAGGTCCTTGGAAATCAGGGGTACACCTTCTGGTTGCAGTAAGCTACACCCGGCAATCGACAAAATTGCTTCGATGGGCCAAAAACCTTTCCGACACAATGGGAGGCAACTTACAGGCCATTTATGTTGAAACTTCGCATGAACTAACCGACAAAGAGCGTGAATGTCTGGATAAGAGTATTAACCTGGCCAAACAACTCGGAATTCGATTCCGGATCGTTACCAATTCGGATATTGTTAAAGCAATTGTCGATTTTGCCCAAAAAGAAAATATAACTCATATCATTATCGGGAAACCACGAGTTCGGAACCTGCTGACATTATTCCGTTTGGGTAATTTTGTAAACCGGCTTATCCGTTTCAGCGGCAATATTGATGTTTATATTCTTGGCTCCGATATGTTGGTTGACGACAAGTTCAGGAGAAAAGCCTCGTTGCCTTCCTTTACTTCAAGTATAAATCAGTATTTGGCAGCTTCATTGATGATTACTGTTACAGCAGGTATTTTCTTTCTGTTGAAACAGTTTGTTGGCTATCAGGTTGTTTCGTTTGCTTTGTTGTTTATGGTTTCAATCCTTGCCATTTTTTTTGGCAGAGGACCAATTTTACTGGCGGCAACGCTAAGTTCGTTAATCTGGGACTTTTTTTTCATCCCTCCGCCCTATACACTTCATGTCGAGAGGCCAGAGGACATGCTGATGCTGGCCATGTTTTTCATTATTGCCCTGCTAAACGGTGTGTTAACATCAAGGGTTAGGGGACAGGAACAGAAAATCAGAGTACGTGAAGAGCGGACACATGCTCTCTACCAGCTTGCCAAGGAACTCTCAGCAGCATCGGGAATTGACGATGTTTTAAATCTGGCAGTGAGAGATATTCGGAAATATTTTAATCTGGAAAGTGCTATTATTCTGAAAGATGAATCTAATCAACTCGAGAAAATTGTCAGACACGAAACTTCGCTAAGCTTTTCGGAGAATGAAATGAGCATTGCAGAATGGACGTTCAGGCATTCGGCAAAAGCCGGTAAATATTCAGATACGCTTCCTTCCGGTAATTATTCGTTCTATCCGTTAAAAGGGAACAACGATAATATGGGAGTAATTGCCGTGCAGCATATTAAAGTGTTTTCGCAAGGGGAGGAGCTATTTTGGGAAGGATTTCTGCCCCAGATTTCAGGTAAAATTGAACGTGAATTTTTGCGCAATGCCGCCCGTAATGCCTATATCCTGAAAGAATCGGATAAATTATATAAAACGCTGTTCAATTCAATATCGCACGAACTTCGGATTCCGGTTTCGACTATCATGGGCGCTTCGGATGCTTTGCTTGCAAAAGATTATGCGCCTGAAACCAGAAACGCTTTGTATAACGAAATCAATATTGCATCAATCCGCTTAAACCGGTTGATCGAAAACCTGCTTAATATGTCGCGGCTCGATTCAGGCAGGTTAACCACCAGGATTGATTGGTGTGATTTGCATGATTTGTACAACAAGGTAATCCAATCACTCACAAATGAGTTAAAACCATTTACACTTCATTGTGTTATGTCGGATGAAATGCCTTTGGTACAGCTTGATTTTGGTTTGATGGAACAAGTATTGCATAATTTATTACTGAATGCCACTCAACACGCCCCGGAAGGAAGCAACATCAGGATTAAATTCTTTTACGACAATGGTTTTCTGATGATTCAGGTGATGGATCGCGGGCCTGGTTTTTCATCAAATGATTTGAGCATGGTATTCAATAAATTTTACCGTGGCGAATCGGCAGTTGCCGGCGGTACCGGACTAGGCTTGTCAATTGTAAAAGGTTTTGTTGAAGCTCACAATGGGACAATTACTGCTGAAAATCGCGTAAATGGTGGAGCAAGGTTCACAATTAAAATACCTACCGAAATTTCAGATATCTTTAATGTCTGATAAAAAGCTGTTTTATGATATCTGAAAACGAAACAATACTGATCATTGATGATGAAGTTCAAATTCGGAGGTTGCTTGAAATAACCCTTTCATCAAACGGGTACAAAATATTTTCAGCCGCTTCAGGAAAGGAAGGAATTGTAAAAGCAGTGACCCATACTCCGGTACTCATAATTCTTGATTTAGGCCTTCCTGATACTGACGGGTTCGAAATCCTGAAAAGTTTGCGTGAGTGGTATCAGAAATCAATCATAATTCTTTCAGTCCGTAGTTCGGAAGATGATATTGTGAAAGCTCTTGATTTTGGGGCCAATGATTACCTTACCAAGCCATTCAGAACTGGTGAATTACTTGCCCGGATACGTGCTTCAATTCGTCAGCAACAGGGAGCGACAGATAATCCCCGATTGGTTTTCGGTTCGCTGGAAGTTGATTTGGCCAACCATACTGCCCGGAAAAACAATGAAATCATAAAACTTACTTCGACCGAATTTTCGTTGTTGGCCTTATTGGCAAAGAATCAGGGACGTGTTTTAACTCACCAGTTTATCCTGAAAGAAATTTGGGGAATGGGTTATCTGGAGCAAACACAATATCTGCGTGTTTTTATGGCACAGCTCCGGAAAAAGATTGAAGATGAGCCGAATAAACCTAAATTACTCATTACCGAATCAGGTATTGGATACCGGTTTGGGAGCTGAAATTGATCAATTCAATTGGCTTCAATTATTACAATAAAAGCAGACTTGTCATTGGCCATTACAGCAGATGATTTACCGAGGAGCCTGATTGAAAAGGAAGGTGTAAAATCCAAATAAAAAACGGCACTTTTTCAAGTGCCGCCTTTTTCCCAATTATCCAATTCTAATACGAACGTTGAAACAGCAAAATCTATTTTTTAATCCAGCTTAAAATTTCTTCGTTGTTTGGTTTCGTCTTTGGGTCAACCACTTCAACCAGATTGCCTTTTTCATCAATCAAATATTTCTGAAAGTTCCATTTCACTTCTGAATCTTTAACTCCATTTAATTTTTTAGAAGTCAGCCATTTATAAAGAGGGGCCATGTCATCGCCTTTTACTGAAATTTTCGACATCATTGGAAATGTCACAAAATATTTTGAAGTGCAAAATGTTTTGATTTCAGCATTGGTTCCGGGTTCCTGAGAACCAAAATTATTGGCCGGAAAACCAATTATAACGAATTTCTGATTTCCATATTCTTTATAAAGATTTTCAAGTGCTTCATATTGAGGCGTATTTCCACATAGAGATGCAGTATTTACTACCATCACTTTTTTACCTTTCAGGCTCGAAAAATCAAATTCCTTTCCGTCAATGTCTTTGACCTTAAAATCGTAAAATGACTTTTGACTGAAAGCAAGCGTTGAAACTATGGTGAGGCTAAAAATTAATGCTATTTTTTTCATGATTAAATATTTAAAATCGAACTGAAAGTGAAACAGTTCACTGCTTGGAATGTTCTGTCAGGAATAAAAACTTGCTACAATAATTTCTGCCTTCATTTTATTGCCAGTCCTTGTTAATAAGTTTCGCCTTTGCCATTAGGTCAGAATTTGTATATTTGGACGTTCATTTCAGCATATTTTATGGAGAATTTTATTGTTTCAGCACGGAAATACAGACCCGATACGTTTCAGACAGTTGTAGGGCAGGCATCGATCACATCAACCTTGAAAAATGCGATCAAAAACAACCAGCTTGCCCATGCATATTTGTTTTGCGGGCCGCGCGGAGTGGGAAAAACTACCTGTGCCCGTATTTTTGCCAAAACCATCAATTGTCAGAATAAGACGGCTGAAATGGAACCCTGTAATCAGTGCGAATCATGCCTGGCTTTCAACGGAAACCGTTCATACAATATTCATGAATTGGATGCTGCTTCGAATAACTCGGTTGACGACATCCGCAACCTGACCGATCAGGTTCGTATTCCGCCACAAATTGGGAACTACAGTCTGTATATCATCGATGAGGTTCACATGTTGTCGCAGGCTGCTTTTAATGCTTTCCTGAAAACGCTTGAAGAACCGCCACGCCATGCCATTTTTATTCTGGCTACCACCGAAAAACACAAAATCATCCCAACCATTTTGTCCCGCTGTCAGATTTTTGATTTTAACCGAATCAAAATCAGCGATATATCAAGTCATTTGGCGCATGTGGCTATAAGCGAAGGTGTTAAAGTCGAAAGCGAAGCATTGAACGTTGTTGCGCAAAAGGCCGATGGAGCCATGCGCGATGCACTTTCCATTTTTGATCAGATTGTCAGCTTCTCCGGAAAAAACATCTCGTACAAGGATGTTATTTCGAACCTGAATGTACTCGACTATGATTATTATTTCCGTCTGGTCGATTTGTTCCTGAAAAATGATATCTCCGGAAGTCTGCTGCTTTTCAGCGAAATTCTGGATCATGGATTTGAAGGCCATCATTTTATTACCGGACTCAGCTCTCATTTCAGGGATGTTATGGTTTGCAAAGACCCGGTTACCATCCAGTTACTGGAAGTTGGTGGCGATATTAAAGAAAAATACAAAGTTCAGGCAACACACTGTGACAGTGATTTTTTGATTGGAGCCCTTCAAATTGCCAACGAATGCGACCTTCAGTACAAAGCAAGTCAGAATAAAAGGCTTCTGGTCGAATTGGCCATCATCAAAATCTCACAGCTTACCTTAAAAAAAAAATAGCTGACGAACCTGGGGAAGAAACCATTCTTCCGATCTTTAATCTGACAGATCAGCCATTGCAACAACATGTTGGAGCTGCAATTCAGCCCGAACGAAGTTCTGAGTCAATTACTGCATCGAAGCTTGAGCCAGTTGAAAAACCTTCGACCACGAAAGTGATCAGGAAGTTGGGAAGTGCCTATACTCCTTCGATTAAAGATGCTCTTTCAGGAAATACTTCGGAAAATAAGGTTCAGGAAAATACTCCGAATTCCAGCTATAATCAGAAGGAAATCGAGCTTTTAGAGCCGTTTACCCAGGAACTTATGGCTGCTAAATGGCTGGAGTTTATGGATAAAATTGCTGATCGTCCAAGTCTTTGTTCGGCACTTTCAAATGTGCCTGAATTGACTGACGGCAATAAACTGTTACTTAAAATTGGTAATTCAGTTCAGGAAGAAGATATCAGATTGATAAAACCCGAACTGGTATCGTGGTTGCGCAAAGAACTCAGAAATTCAGGAATCGAATTGGCAACCAGGCTCGAAAAGATCGAATCGGAACGTATGATTTTCTCTGATTCGGAGAAACTACAGATGATGATGCAGAAAAATCCTGATTTGAATGTATTTAAACAAAAATTTAACCTCGACTTTATTGATTGATTATTAAACGCTTCCTGAAACTTTTGAAGCTTATTTTTGTTCATTTCTTAATTGGAGTTTGAGCCATATCAAAATTTTGTAATTTTATTGAAAATCGAAAAACTGACTGCTATGATAAAGAAGGAAGTGTTAGACGCAATAAATGAGCAGATTAATGCTGAAAGCTATTCTGCGTACATGTATCTGTCGATGGCAGCTTATTTTGAAAATATGGGTCTTCCCGGATTTGCTAACTGGATGAAAATCCAATATCAGGAAGAATCTGCACATGCCTTGAAATTTATGATGGATCGTGAATTGAGCCAGCTAGTTTTTGTCGATCCAAACGTGGCAGTCTAATGATGTATAAATGATAATATGCAAAAGGCTGCCTTCGGTAGCCTTTTTTGTTTAAAAAAGTTCGTATTTTTTTACCATTTTTACCTTTACTATGAACGAGATAATCGAAAAGACCTTCTCAGGTTTTTATGAAATATGTAAGACCAATATTCCTGAAAAAGATCATTCCAAGATTCGGGAAGCTTTTGATTTTGTTTGCGAAGTTTTTGGCGACAAATGTTTGGATTCGGGCGAAAGTATTGTGGTTCATTCAGTTGATGTAGCAAAAATTGTGGTTCAGGAAATTGGTCTTGGAGCTGATTCTGCTATCGCAGCTTTGATGCACAACGTTTACTATCAGGCAGAGTTGATCAAAGAGGTTGAAATCCGGTTTGGAAAATCGGTATCATCTATTCTTGATGGGATGACCAAAATCAATGCTCTGGGAACTGATACCGTTGAATTACATTCGGAAAACTACCGTAAATTGATGCTGGCAATGGCGGGCGATGTGCGGGTGATTTTATTGAAAATTGCCGATCGCCTGCAGGTTATGCGTCACCTCGATTCGCAAAATGATGCTGTACGCACAAAAATATCAAGCGAAACATCCCATTTATATGCCCCGCTAGCTCATCGTCTTGGCTTGTATTACGTTAATTCCGAGTTATTGGATCTTTGCATGAAATACCAACATCCGGAAGCTTACAATTCGGTTTCGCTTCGACTGAAGGAAACAGATAAAGAGCGTGCTAATTTTGTTGCCGAATTTGTAAAACCCATCGAAAATAAACTGAATATCAGAGGATTTTCGTTCGAGATGAAGGCCAGAACCAAGTCCATCAATTCTATCTGGCGGAAAATGCAAACTCAGAAAGTAGAATTCGACGAAGTCTTCGATTTGTTTGCCATTCGTATCATCCTGAATTCGGAGTTGGACAATGAAAAATCAGATTGCTGGCAGGTATATTCTATTGTAACAGAGGAGTATCAATCGAATCCGAAACGAATGCGCGATTGGATCACAATCCCAAAATCGAATGGTTACGAGTCGCTTCATGCCACTGTTTTGGGGCCAAATGATAAATGGGTCGAGATTCAGATACGGACCAAACGTATGGACGAAATTGCTGAAAAAGGTTTGGCTGCACACTGGAAGTACAAAGGCGGAACCGGTACTTCTGAAATGGAAAAATGGTTGGCCAATGTGCGGGAAATTCTAGAGAATCCCGACCTGAACATGGTCGATTTTATCGACGATTTCAAAATGAATATTTATGCCGATGAGATTTTCGTATTTACGCCAAAGGGCGATTTACGGAAACTATCGGCTGGCGCTACTTTGCTCGACTTTGCCTACGAAATTCATTCGGGAGTGGGTGACCGGTGTGTTGGTGGAAAAGTAAACGGGCGCAATGTGACCTTGCGTCATAAACTGAAAAACGGAGATCAGATTTCGGTGGATACCGCGAACCATCAGCGTCCTAAAATGGATTGGCTTGATTTTGTTGTGACCACAAAAGCAAAAAACAGGATCAAAGCCAGTTTGAATGAGGAGGTTAAGCGTGAAGCAGAAAATGGAAAAGAAATCCTGCTCCGGAAAATAAAGAACTGGAAAATCGAATACAACGACGACAGTATCCGCAAATTACTGAAATATTATAAGCTAAAACTGGCTCAGGACTTGTATTACAATATTTCGATCGGGAAGATTGATCCTCTGGAAATAAAAGAATTGCTGGTTGAGAAAAAAGAAGAAACAGCCAAACAGCTTGTGACTGAGATATTGGCCAAAGAGAAAGTGCAGGAGCTGGAATTTTCGAGTGGCGACGATTACCTGGTGATTGATAATAACCTCAAAAACGTAATTTATAAATTATCTCCTTGTTGCAATCCGATTTTTGGTGATCCTATTTTTGGTTTTGTTACCATTGGCGAAGGCATTAAAATCCACAGGGCAACCTGTCCGAATGCTCCCCAAATGATTGAACGTTATCCATACCGCATCATTAAAGCGAAATGGCAGGATACGAAGAAAAAATCATCATTTCAGGCAACAATCCGTATTGCTGGTACAGACGAAGTAGGCATTGTGGGGCAAATTTCGTATGTTATTTCAAAGGACATTGGTGTTCAAATGCGCTCCATCAACATTGATACAAACAACGGCGAATTCGACGGTACTTTGCGTGTTTTTGTAAATGGACTCGATCATTTGGACTTTTTGATGAATAAGCTAAAAAGTATTAACGGAGTTATTTCAGTTTCGAGAGCTGATTAATAATCTAATTGAAAATGAGCAATTTATTAATAGAGGCTAAAGTGCTTTTTGATGAAAATGAACTTGTTGGTTCAATAGAAAAGGTGAATAAATTTATCTTGAATAATAAATGTGATTGTGATGCGTTAACGCTAAGGGCACGGATTCAATACAAGATGCAAAACTGGGGAGCTGCGATGAATGATTATTATTCCGTATTGGAAATTGATCCGCAAAATCAGGAAGCAAAATCAGGAATTGAAATGGCCAAAAGCATTCTGGGATACTTTACTCCTGACATGTTTAATCCATAAATTCTAGGTTTTATGCCTTGCAACTGCTTTATTTATATAGTTTTACACCTTCTTTCCCAATTTGTAGAATAATGAATTGGATTTTTACATGTAATTACTATTTTTGAATCCGATTTAAAATTTAATAGAAAAGAAATTAATTACGAAGTATATAACCTTTAAAAAAAATCTGGATATGAAGCGTTTCTTTTTAGTTTGTATAATGTTTATTAGTGTATTGTTTGTAAATGCTCAGGCGGAGAAAACATTTGCCGATTTGAAAAATGAAGGCAATGCTGCCATTAAAATCAATGATTTTCCTAAAGCACTTGACCTTTATGAACAGGCTTTGGTAAAATTGGGTACCCAACCGATTGCCGATACTTCGATGATTTATAACATGGGATATTGTGCTTTAAAAGCAAAGAATAATGAAAAGGCTTTGAAATATTTTGATCTGGCAATTTCCATGAAATACAAGACGGTAAGTGCATATCTTTATAAAGCTGAAGTTTATAAATTAATGAAAAATGATGCTGAAAGCCTTAAATCATTGGAAGCAGCGTATGCTATTGCACCTGAAGATGTAAAGGTGAAGAGCAAGTTGGCTACTTATTATGTGAAGTCAGCAACAAGCTTCTATTCTAAAGGAAGTTCGATCATTAACAAGGTGAATGGCGACATTACTGCCGGTAAACTTAAAACTACCGATCCTGCTTATATTGCAGCAGAACAAAAAGCAAAAGATGAATACAGCAAAGCTTTACCATTGATTGAAAAAGCTTTGGGCTTTGATCCTGGTAATGCAACAGCAAAACAATTGAAAGATGCCATTGATGCGGCAATGAAATAACCATTTTCTTATAACCTATATTAAACGAGGCTTCCTGTTAAGGTGGCCTCGTTTTGTTTAATATCGTATTTTTTATCTCCTGAATTAGCCGGGAAACAATCGGCTACCAAAATACTTATCTTTATCAAGCGTAGCCTTCAATTAATTTGATTACCCACACTATCCGTTATAGAACCAAAATGAATCACATGGCGCATCGCGAAGCTAATGAGATGTTTTCGAAATGGATTGGTATTTTGTCGTCAGTTTTGTTGATAAGTTTAATTGTTTTTGGATATATTAGTAACCGAATTCAAAAATATAAGAAAATGACTCTTGAAAATTTTCAGACCATCAAGGTGGAAGGAATGACTTGTTCGCATTGCGAGGCCGCAGTTACCCGCAATCTTTCGCAACTCGAAGGCATTGAGGAAGTTGTGGCCGATAAAAATACGGCACAGGTAAGAATTAAGGGTTCACAATTCAATCTTGCTGAAATTGAGCGGATTGTGACTGGTCTTGGCTATCAGTTTAAAGGAAAATTGTAATGAAACTGATAGACATCAGTGTGGCAATACTAATCAGTTTGCCTATTCTGGCTACTTTTGTTTTGGGAGCTTTTCTTGCCAAAAACGGCAAACATGCCATGGGAAAGCCAACCATTCAGCCGGTTTTATTTTATAGTGGTAAATTTTTGCTTTTTGCTGTATGGGCAGTTTTCGGAATAATTTCTGTGTTCCCGGAATACCGAAATGCTGTTCCTTTTTTAATTCAGGATTATACTCCTGATGTTCAAAAGCTTATGGCTGCAGTTTTTCTGATTCCTGCCAACCTGATCATCGTTCCGGCTTATCTGTCAATGGGCTTGATTACAAATATTGGCTTACCTACCGGGAAACATGAACTTAGGACTGAAGGTATCTACAAATTCAGCCGCAACCCGATGTACGCCAGTTTCATATTCCTGAATACTGCCACTTTCCTTTTTCTTCCAAGCATTCTGTTGTTAATCATCATGTTGTACGGAATGGTTGTTCATCATTTCATTATTCTGGGTGAGGAAAAATTTCTGGAAGGTGAATTTGGTGACGAATACCGGAAATATAAATCGAAAGTTCCGAGGTACCTTTAAGGCCATTCTTTTATTTTTTCGCCATCAGCTCCAACCAGTGAATGAAATCGAAGGTTTTAAGCAACTGGTTCTCATATGGGTTGTGTTTTAACTCCTGAAGACTTCGGATTTGCGCATCAATAAATTTTGCTCTTTTCTGTTCATCAGTCTGTCTGCTATATAGTTTGATCACGTTAAGTATAATTTCCTCGCTATTGAAAAGCTTATCCTTCCTTTTCAGTGACCTTTCGAATGAACGAATTTCGGAATCAAGATAATCGAAATCTTTTAGTTCGAAATGGATAAGCATATTGATATACCGCATCGTTTTAACTTGTGGAACCTGTAAAAAAGGTTTCCCAACATTTAAAAGTGGTCGGATAATTTTGATTGCTTTTTTATAATCCTGATTCCAAAAATAAACAATTGCCACCTGCAAGGTAAGTTCAGCTCTCGAAACAAATGGCTGATTGGTATTCTTTTCTATCAATTCCAATTCCTGACTTTCCAAATGCAGCAAAGCTTCACTGTATTTTTGCTGATCGGTTAAAATTAGGCTTTCGAAAAGGAATATCAGGTTCTGAATGTAACTCTTTCCTGAATTTTGGTTGGTCAGCAACGATTTCATTTTGTCGATAAAAAATGGCATTTCGTTGTAATGACCAAACCACCGCAAATTGTTCAGGATTCCTTTCAGATGATTCAGGTAAAAGTAGGGCGGATTTCCCCAGAGTTTACGGTTGTTTTCAAACAAGTCATTCAGCTCATAATATATTTTCAGGCTCGACTTCGGATTGCCTGTTTTCATGAAATAGGCCGATTGAAACAGCAGATGGAGCTTTTGTGCTTCGAATGAATTTTTAATCTGACCCGAAACTGCCTGCAACTCGTTAAATGCCAAATCATTCAATTTTTCTTTCTCCGCTTCATTCCTGATCGTTCCCTGCTTAATTTGTCGAATACTGATAAGATTGTAAAGTCCGGTGTGATTTTCAATAGCTCGTTGTTGGCGAGAAACAGATTCAATTTTAGATTGAAGTTTAATCAGTTTGTTTTCGTCAATATCCTTAAATTCCAGTTGGTTGAAAAACCTGATTTCGAGTTTTGCAAGCAATAAATAGTGGCTGAAAAGCTCGTATTCCATTGCAATAAGCTTGTATTTTTCAATCAGTTGAAAAGCATCGTCAAACAAATTTCGTTTGAATAGAAATTTTGATTGCTGATAGGCTTTCAATACCTGGAACTCAACTTCTTTTTCAGAATCTTTAACCGATAATTTGTCTAATAGCAAGTTGTACAGGTGATTGCATGTTATTTCAAAACTACCTTCAGGTCGGTGTTTTTTGAACTTTGCTTTCACCGAATCGATTGATAAGCCCGACTGATGAATCAGATCGAAAAGGATTTGGTAATCTTTTCTACCCTCATGCATTTTGGTATTGATCTGGAAATACCGCTTTTCAGTGGTATCCATCGAGTTGATTAGGATGATCAGACTATCAAGTTTTGTCATGGAATGTTCTATAACAGGTGAATGAATAAAGAGTGGTCGAAATTATATATATTGAATTCTGTAAATGATTTACATTTAATTAATTAATATTTTATTGCTTCAATTATATTTGATTGAAATTATAACATATTGGCAAATGTGGTAAAAATATCAATTCACTATATTCTAACTTTGATTTTATTCAAATTGAAAAGCTTACAATATGAATGGTGCAAAAATATTGATCGTGGGAAGTTCGAATACCGATATGGTAATAAAAACGAATAATTTCCCTGCTCCGGGCGAGACTATTTTAGGTGGACGTTTTTTGATGAATGCCGGCGGAAAAGGTGCAAATCAGGCAGTTGCAGCAGCACGATTGGGTGGCATGGTCACATTTGTTGGTAAGATTGGTGACGATATATTTGGGAAACAAGCTGTTCAGCAATTGGAAGATGAAGGCATTAATGTTGACTATGTTGCTGTTGACCCTGAAAATCCAAGTGGTGTGGCATTGATTACAGTTGATCGGAAAGGCGAAAATTCAATAGTGGTAGCCCCGGGTTCAAACGGAACTTTGAGTGCATCTGATTTTGACAAAGCCATTGCTGAGCTTGAAAATTCCGAGTTTGTACTGATGCAGCTCGAAATCCCAATTCCAACCGTCGGGCACATTGCCAGATTGGCGGCTCAAAATCACAAAAAGGTAGTTTTGAATCCTGCTCCTGCTGCTGTATTATCCGACGAATTGCTTAAGAATCTGTATGTTATTACGCCCAACGAAACTGAAGCTGAATTGTTGACCGGAATCAAAGTTACCGACGAACAATCTGCATTAAAAGCGGCTTCAGTACTTCACCAAAAAGGGGTCGAAATCGTGATCATAACCCTTGGTGCTTCCGGTGCTTTTTTGCTGGCCAACGGAAAATCCGAAATTATTGCTGCACCCAAAGTAGAGGCTATTGATACGACGGCAGCAGGTGATACTTTTAGCGGTGCATTGGTCGTTGCGCTTTCTGAAGGAAAAACAATACAGGAATCAATTGCATTTGCCAATAAAGCAGCTTCAATATCAGTTACCCGTATTGGTGCACAATCATCGGTGCCATTCAGGAAAGAATTAATGTTTTGATTATTAACCAAAAACCCACCATACAATGAGAACTAAACTTCAGATATTTCTAATGTTATTATGTGTGATAACCATTTCAGCATGTAATAAAAAGCAATCATCTGATGCCCGAACCATTTCGAATGAAATTTTGAAAGACAAAATCGCAGGAGGTTGGGCCGGGAAAATGATTGGCGTGACTTATGGCGCACCAACTGAATTCAGGGCTCAGGGAAAAACATTCGAAGATACAATCAAATGGGTTCCTGCTGATGTGAAAGGCTCTATCTGGCAGGATGATATCTATGTTCAGCTTACGTTTTTAATGACCATGGACAAGTATGGAATTGAAGCTCCAGCGAAGAAATTTCAGGAGTTATTTGCCAAAGCTGGTTACCAATTGTGGCATGCCAATGTTCAGGCCCGCAAAAACTATTACGACAGCATTTTTCCGCCTCAATCTGGTCATCCCGATTATAACCTTCATGCTGATGATATTGATTTTCAGATTGAAGCTGATTATATCGGTTTTATGTGTCCCGGAATGCCGCAAACGGCCAACAAAATTGCCGACAAAATCGGTCATATCATGAATTATGGCGATGGTGTTTATGGTGGTGTTTTTGTCGCTGCTCTTTATTCTGAAGCTTATTTCGACAATGATATCAGTAAAATCATCGACAAGGCTTTGCTTTCAATTCCGGCCGAAAGTGATTATGCAAAGATTGTGAACGACGTAATTCTTTTGCACAGGCAATATCCGGCTGATTGGCGGGCAGCATGGGTCGAACTGGAAGCCAAATGGGGAAAAGTGCAGATTTGCGGAGCAGGAACTACTTTTAACATTGATGCCAAGCTGAATGGAGCTTTCATTGTAATGGGCTTGCTTTATGGAGATGGCGATCCTGCGAAAACAATGGAAATCACCACTCGTTGCGGTCAGGATTCAGACTGTAATCCATCGAATGCCATGGCTCTTTTGGGTGTGATCAAAGGATTGAGCGGATTGCCGGTTGAATATCAGGCCGCAGTAAAAGCGATTGGCGACTCTGCATTTGTGAACACCAGTTATTCTTTCAATAAGGCGGTTGCCAAAACATTTGAATATGCACAGAAGCTGGCAGTTGAAAATGGTGGCGAAGCGACCGAAAAGGAATTAAAAGTCAAAGTTCAGCAACCTCAGCCTTTTGCGTTGGAAGTGTCATTCCCGAAACTGATTTTTGACAAAAGAGTAAGTGCGTTTGATAAAAATAGCTGGGAACTAAAGGGAAAATGGGCTGGCTACAGTTTCATCGATTCATGGTCAAAAAAGGAAGTGAAAAATCAGTCGGAATTTAGCGGAACCGCGGGCGATGAAATCAGTTTTACCTTTGAAGGAACCGGCGTTTCCATTGAAGGAAATTGGGTGAAAGATGGTGGCAAAGCTGATGTTTTTGTCGATGGTCAGTTAAAACGCACGATTGATTGCTATTTCAACTTCGCCAATCAGCAACATTTGAACATGAATTTGTATCACATTACCAATCTTCAGGAAGGGAAAAACACGGTTCGCTTGGTTGTGAAAGGTGAGAAACGTCCTGAATCACAAGGAACAAACGTGTATATCTCTAATGCTGTCGTTTTTAAAACAGCTGATAAAATCAACGAAAATTTTAAATTCTCATTTCAGAAATAAAAACCTAAACCAACCAGACCATGAAAAAATATTTTTTAATCCTGACGATTTTCCTGTTTGTTTTTTCAGGAATATCAGGCAAAGAACCCGTTAAAATTATCTTCGATTCCGATATGGGACCTGATTTTGATGATATCGGTGCTATTACCATTTTACATGCACTTGCCGCCAAAGGTGAATGTGAAATTCTGGCCACAATGGCAAGCGATGGATATCAATACATTGGCCCAACGCTTGAAGTCTTTAACACCTATTTTAAGAAACCGAATATTCCGATCGGCGTTCCCGGCGCAGATGCACCAGCTTTCTCGTGTCCAAATCACTGGAACGATTCATTAGTGGTGAAATATCTTCCGAAACTCAAAACCAACAAGGATTATCCTTCTGCAACAGAGGTTTACCGTAAAGTTTTGGCCAATCAACCCGATAAAAGTGTTGTGATTGTAACCATTGGGTTTCTTTCAAATCTTGCGGCTTTGCTTCAGTCTGGTCCTGATCGATACAGCAAACTGAGCGGAAAAGATTTGGTGGCAATAAAAGTGAAAAAATGGGTTGCCATGGCTGGAGTTTTTCCTGAAGGAGACGAATTTAACGTCAATCGGGACGCAAAAGCTTCGGTTTATACCATAAACAATTGGCCGACTCCAATCCTTTTCAGTGGCTTTGAGATTGGCGTAAAAATAATGACCGGCAATAAAGTGGCAACTCACGGAACCAAAGGAAGTCCTGTTCAGTGGGCGTACAAATATTGCCTGTCGAATTACGAAGACAGGCAGTCAGTGAACCGTAATTCATGGGACCATACTGCTGTTTTATGCGCAGTTCGCAATCCCGAAGATTATTTTTATGTGGTTGGGAAGGGAACTTTCATTTGTAATCCCGATGGTACAAATTCGTGGAATGCGGATAAAAATTCAAATCATTCATTTCTTGTGCACAAATATCCTTATCAGAAAATCGCCGATATTCTGGACGATTTGATGATGTACGAACCAAAGTAGAAAACTTGAAAATATCCAATATCCAAAGTAAAAAGACAACCAAAAATTTAACAACCTGATAACCAATAATATTAATCAATACTAAATCAATCAGCTATGTATATCGTTAGTTCATACCTATTTGCGATAATCCTTTGTGTGATTACCATGTTGTGTTGGGGTTCGTGGGCCAATACCCAAAAGCTGGCTCAGAAATCGTGGCGTTTCGAACTGTTTTATTGGGATTATGTGATCGGAATTCTACTCATGTCGCTGATTTTTTCTTTTACAATGGGAAGTTCCGGTCAACTTGGTCGTGGATTTCTTGAAGATTTCAGTCAGGCTGAATGGGGTAACATCGGAAATGCCATTCTGGGAGGAATCATTTTTAATGCCGCAAACATTCTGGTCGCAGCCGCCATTGCAATAGCTGGTATGTCGGTAGCATTTCCTATAGGAATCGGAATTGCACTGGTATTGGGAGTAATTGTGAATTATATAGCAAAACCTCAAGGTGATGCTATCTGGTTATTTGCAGGTGTTGCGTTAATTACAATAGCCATTGTTATTGATGCAGTGGCTTATCGAAAGAAAGCTTCCCAATCTCAAAAAGTGCCGACCAAAGGCATTGTATTATCGGTAGTTGGAGGTGTTATGATGGCGCTCTTTTACCGTTTTGTGGCAAGCTCGATGGTCAGCAATTTTGAACAACCTGAAGCAGGATTGTTAACACCCTACACGGCGGTATTTGTATTTTCTTTGGGCATCCTGATCAGTAATTTTCTATTTAATACCATCCTAATGCGAAAGCCTTTCGAAGGTACTCCGGTAACATATTCGCAATACTTTTCAGGAAATATGAAAGAGCATTTAACTGGCATTCTGGGTGGAATGATCTGGTGTGTGGGAATGACTTTCAGTATTATTGCAGCAGGTAAGGCCGGGTTTGCGATTTCTTACGGATTGGGCCAGGGCGCTACCTTGGTGGCCGCTTTGTGGGGTGTGTTTATCTGGAAAGAATTTAAAGGAATCAAAGGCACATCTGGTCTGTTGTCAATTATGTTTCTGTTGTTTCTGGTGGGTATTGGGATGATCATTTTTGCAGGGATTTAAATTTTGTAGTATTTCAGCTTAAATTTGTTATTCATAGGCCAATTGAGTTTGCAATTCAATTCTTTCGCTCATCCAGAACCATCTATTGATAGTTCAAAGGCAACATATTGAAAGTATTTGACTTCAGGCTTGGAATGTTTCATGTTTTGCTTTAAATTCGCCTACTTTATAAATTTAAATCATGAATTCAGCCCAGTTATTCAAGGAATTTTACGAGTCTTCTTTTTCGCTGGGAGAAAATCAGTCTCAGGCACAAAAGCTTGCTGATGAATTTGTTTCTGACTTTATTCATTACACTCCCCTTAAGCTTGAAATGATGGAATCATATCTTTCAGGCGGACATATTGATTTGTTCTATAAATCGTTAACCGATTTGAAATACCTGATAGAGTTTTCGGATGATTTAAGCAGATATTGGCATTTTTTGCGTGGATATTCCGGTGCTTTGGCGAAGTTAAAAGATGACCTTTCGGTGAAGGGTGCCAAAAATCTGTATGCTTACTATTTTAATAAATACGGAGAACGAAGGGATTTACGCAACGAACATTGGTTTGAGATGAAACGGTGGGAATTTCTGGACGAAATACAAAACATTTATTCCAATGCCGAGCTGAAGACTTTTTTTATCAAATACCAACATGTTTTAGCCGAAAATCTGAGGATTTATTCTTCATTTCTGATTTTATTTATAAAAGATGTTGAAAATCAGAATCTTTCTCTGATTCCAGGCTCACAAACAGAAAATTAGTGATTGTATCTTCCTTAAAAGGTAATTGAGATTCATTATTTCTGAAAACAAAACAATAATGAGCGAACCCAAAACATTGAAAATACTTCTGGCCGAAGACAACCAGATTAATCAAAGAATCGCAGTTTTTACCTTTAATCGCCTCGGAATAACGTGTGACATTGCTTCCGACGGACAGGAAGCGTTCGATATGCACTGCCAAAATGGATACAACCTGATTCTAATGGATATGCAAATGCCGGTAATGGATGGACTGGAAGCAACCCGAAAAATCCGTATTTTCGAGAATGAAACAAATCCAGATCGCCGTGTTTACATTGTCGCATTAACCGCCAATATGATTTCAGATAAAAAAGGAGATTGTATTCGAGCCGGAATGGATGATTTCATGGAAAAACCATTTAATGAAGATGCTCTACGTGCTTTGTTTTCAAAGTCATTCAGCTAAATCAGGTAACTTAAATAAACTTACCGCATTCAATTCAATTTGTTTTTCGGGGAATCATAGTGCTCAACAAAAGCGGATTTTGTTGTTAACTTATTGCAATACAATTTGATGAATATATTTGTTCCCTTTTATATTTGTTAATGAATCTTATTATTTAGAACATTATTAAATTCTGTATAGTGTTGTATTACTGTTCGATCCTTAATACTTTTACAAAAAACATTTTAATCTGAACCGATGAAACCAATTTCTTTAATTGTTATACTTTTTTTATGCCTCCTGGCTAGTACAAAAGCTCAGGAAGCAACCAAATGGCGAGGAGTAAATTCTTCAGGAATTTATACGGTTGATAAACTTTTAGCACAATGGCCCGCTGAGGGACCACAAATTATCTGGTCGTTTGATAAACTAGGACAGGGATTTACATCTCCTGCATTTGCCAACGATAAAATTTATATCAATGGGATGATTGACGGGCAATCTGTGTTATTCGTTCTCGATCAAAATGGCAAAGAACTTCAGCAATTCAAATATGGAAATGAGTTTGTTGCCAGTTATCCTGGAACTCGCTCTACTCCAACAATTGCAGGCGATTTAGCTTATTTGTTGACCGGAAATGGACAATTAACCTGTCTCAACTTAAAAACCGGAAAACCGGCCTGGGAGAAAGATTTTCTTACCCAAATGGATGGAAGTAATATTACCTGGGGTTATACTGAATCGTTGTTAATTGATGGCGATAAATTGTTTTGTACTCCCGGAGGTAAAAAAGACAATGTGATGGCTCTGAATAGAATGACTGGCGAAACCATCTGGAGTGGTACCGGATTGGGTGAATTGTCAGCCTATTGTACTCCTTTGCTTATTAAATTACCTGCCCGTCAGTTATTGGTAACACATACTGCCGGCCATGTTTTGGGAATTGATGCCACGACAGGAAAGCTGCTTTGGAGTACTGAACATCCCAATCAGTATGCGGTTCATCCAAATACACCGATTTATTTTGAAAATAAGTTGTTTGTTTTTAGCGGATGGGGACAGGGTGCAGAAATGCTAAAGCTTAGTGCCGATGGAAGTTCTGTTACTAAAGAATGGGATGTAAAAAGTTTTGATAATCGCCAGGGTGGCGCAGTTTTATTTAATGGATTTCTTTACGGTTCGGGTGATGCTGACCGCAGCTGGCAATGTATTGATTGGAAAACTGGTGAACGTAAATATTCATCAACCGAAATGGGCAAAGGAGTCGTCATTGCTGCCAACAATAAGCTGATTGGCTATTCTGAAAAAGGTGAATTATTTATGGCCGATGCCGATCCTTCAGCATTTAAGGTAATCAGCAAAACAAAAGTTGCATTGGGTACCGAACAACATTGGGCACATCCGGTAATCAACAAAGGCATTTTATACGTCCGTCATGGAAATACTCTGATTGCTTATAAAATTTCTGAATAGAAAAAACATAAGATTGAATAAACAAATAAAATATGAAACGAATAAACCTTTCGATTGCATTTATATTACTTGTAGTTATTGCATTTGCTCAACCGGTCCAATGGCGTGGGCCACAGCGCGATGGTAAATTTACAGATACCGGATTATTAAAGAAATGGCCGGATGCCGGTCCTGAATTGTTACTGAAGGTGGACGGAATTGGTAAAGGATATTCGTCGGTAATTGCCACCGACAAGTATATTTTTGCTACTGGCATGAAAGATTCTTCCGATTATTTGTCGTGTATCACTCCTGATGGAAAAATAAAATGGCAGGTTTCTTATGGACATTCGTGGACCAAATCGTTTCCTGATACCCGCAGTACGCCCACCATTGAAGGCGATCGCATTTACACCATCAGTGGTATTGGTGAATTGGGCTGTTACAATGTAGAAGATGGTACTAATCTCTGGAAAGTTAATGTGGACAAGGATTATCACGGCGAATGGCATATTTGGGGAGTTTCTGAATCACCCTTAATTGTTGATGACAAAGTGATTTGTTCACCAGGAGGAAGCACCACATCAATAGTTGCTTTCGACAAAATGAACGGAAAAATGATCTGGGAAAGTGAATCAGTAGGAGGTCCCCGTTGCTATGTTTCACCAACCATTTATGAATATAAACAATTCAGGTATATTTTAGCTGCCACCGGAACGAATCTGATAGCTCTTGAGCCTGCCACCGGGAAAGTGATGTGGACTTTTAAATACTGGGATGGTACCAAGTGGGATCAACCGGGTTTGATCTGGGCCAATACGCCGGTGTTTAAAGGTCGCGATATATTTCTTTCAATGGGCTATGACTATCGGAATGTCATGCTCGAAATGAGTGAAGATGGAAAATCGGTTACTGAAAAATGGAGCAATCTGGTTTTAGATAACCATCATCACGGACTGATCGAATTGGATGGTTTCATTTACGGATCGAACTGGGAAAGCAACAGCAAAGGCAAGTGGGTTTGCATGGACTGGAATTCTGGCGAAACAAAATACGAAACCGAATGGCTTACCAAAGGTGCTTTGGTTTATGCTGACGGGCTACTTTATATTCTGGAAGAAAAAACCGGAACAGTTGCTCTGGTTAAGCCGAATCCGCTGAATTTTGAAGTTGTCAGTTCTTTCAAATTACAGGGAGGAAGCGGTCCATTCTGGTCACATCCGTTTATTTCAAATGGAAAGTTGTATCTGCGTCATGGTGATGTTTTATTCGTTTACAACATAAAAGCATAATAAATTCCATTTACGATTCAATTATTTACTATTTACGATTTTACTAGTCAATTGTAAATAGTCAAATCGTAAATTGCTAAATGATCAACGATGAAATTACTGATATTTCTTTTGATTTTATTTGCTTCAGGAAAACTTGTTGCACAGGATTTGGTTGAATGGAGAGGCTTAAACCGTACCGGTATTTATTCTGATCAAAATCTACTGAAAAGCTGGCCTGAAAATGGGCCGCAACTTCTTCTGGAACTGAAAGATATCGGAAAAGGTTACTCATCGCCACTGATTTATAAAAATACAATTTTTGTTACCGGACTGAAAGATACGCTCGATGTAATTTCGGCTTACGAAATGAATGGTCAGAAAAAATGGGAAACTCCTTATGGTCATGGCTGGGCGAACAGTTTCCCTGAAACCCGCTGTACTCCAACCATCGAAAATAACCGGATTTATTTGGTAAGCGGAATGGGGCAGGTGGGGTGTCTTGATGCAATTTCAGGAAAATTGATTTGGAGAGTGGATGCAAACACTGATTATAAGGGTGAACCGCATCGGTGGGGAATTGCAGAGTCATTGGCGATATCAGATAAAGCTGTTTTTTATGTGACTGGCGGTGAAGAAACTTCGGTTATTGCTTTGGATAAAAGCAATGGCAAACTGATCTGGAAGACCAAAAGTTTGGGTGGAACCCGCGCTTATGCATCTTCAGTGATCATCGAAAAAGCCGGATTAAAATTGTTACTCGCTCAAACGGCTAATGATTTGATGGCTGTCAACATTGATAATGGTGAAATTATATGGAGGTTTAATCTGATACAATATCATACCGGAGAGTCAGGAAAAGGTGGCAATACAAACGCTCCTCTTTTTTACAACAACGAAATTTTTGTGACCAGCGGATATGACCATCCGGCAATCATGTTGAGTCTTGCAGCTGATGGACATTCCGTTACATTGAAATGGACAAATCCTGATTTTGACAATCACATGGGTGGAGTCGTAAAAGTTGGTGATTACATTTTTGGCTCAAATTGGCAGAACAACTCAAAAGGCAATTGGATGTGTATTGATTGGAACACTGGTAAAACGATGTATGAAACCACCTGGTTCAACAAAGGGCCGATTATTTCTGCCGATGGACTGCTCTATTGTCAGGAAGAAAAAAGTGGAAATCTGGCTTTGGTAAAACCAGTTTCTGAAAAATTTGATGTGTTAAGTTCGTTTAAAATAAAACAAGGTGAAGGACCATTCTGGGCGCATCCTACCATTTACGATGGAAAATTACTGGTGCGTCATGGCGAATATTTGGCTGTTTATAGCCTGAAAAAATTAATTGCTAAAGTGATTTAAAGTTGACAGCCAGTCTGCGAGGCAGGGGTCTGACTAAAGGTTGAAGCATTAAGACAAGGGTTTATTCCCTGAAAGGGAACAATATCAATAGTCCGGGGTAAAGTGACGAAGGAACGACACCCCGGGAAAAGAATGGAAAAGGAAAACCCGTATGCGGTAAGTCAATATAAATCGTGAAATTCACGTTGCGGACGGAATATCTTATTCCATCAAAAAATAAGTTTCACAAAGAGAAAATTAAGTTTTGGAGAAGAAAATCAAATATGGTTTATGGATCTCCGGTGTATTGTCACTGGTGCTTTTTTTCTGGTGGTTGCTGAAAGATCCAACCAAACAGTTTGCTGAAAGCATTCCGGGAGCCGACAATCGGGGAGCCGACTCAACGATGGTAAGAGAAGCCGTGAAAATTGGCGAAAATTTTCAGTCGTTTGGCAGTTCAACCTCCAGTTCAAAAGCCACCTGGACAAATTTCAGGGGAGCCGATTACGACAATATCAGTAAAAATTCAGTACCATTAAAAAGCAGTTGGTCGGGGACCCAACCTGAAATTCTCTGGTCGGTTGAATTGGGCGAAGGCCATGCCGGACCTGCCGTTTACGAAGGAAAAGTGTATCTGATGGATTACGATGAAGCCAAGCGCGAAGATGCTTTGCGATGCTTTTCATTGGATGATGGCAAAGAACTTTGGCGGCGGTCATACAAAGTCACTTTGAAACGAAATCATGGCATGTCGCGCACAGTGCCTGCTGTTACAGCCGATTATGTGCTCACCATCGGTCCGCGTTGCCATGTTATGTGCGTCAAACGCGAATCGGGCGATTTGTTGTGGGGACTTGACATGGTTCAGCAATACAAAAGCGAAGTGCCATTGTGGTTTACCGGTCAGTGCCCGATGATTGACAAAAACAAAGCTATTCTGGCACCCGGTGGTACTTCACTGATGATTGCGGTTGATTTGGCGACTGGCAAAGTTTTGTGGGAAACTCCAAATCCGGGAAACCTGAAAATGTCGCATTCTTCGATCATGCTATGGACTTTGAATGGAAAGAAAATGTATGTATATAGCGCTGTTGGCGGTGTAGTTGGCATTTCGGCTGAAGGTGCCGATGAAGGTAAAATTCTTTGGCAATCAACCGCATGGAATCATGCTGTGGTAGCTCCGGCGCCGGTTTGTTTTCCTGATGGAAAAGTATTTTTAACTGCCGGATACGGCGCCGGAAGTATGATGATACAAGTAACTCCTTCAGGATCAGAATATAAAGTGGATATTTTGAAAGAATATAGCCCAAAGGATGGAATGGCTTGCGAACAGCAGACTCCGGTTGTTTGGGATGGAATGATGTTTGGAATTGAGCCAAAAGATGCCGGGCCGTTGCGCAATCAATTGATTTGTGTGAGTCCCGACGATGTGACAAAAGTGATCTGGACTTCAGGAAAAGAAAGCCGTTTTGGCCTTGGACCATACCTGATTGCTGATAATAAGATGTTTCTGCTAAGCGATGATGGAACGCTGACTATGATTAAACCTGACAGTAAAAAATATATGCAAATGGCTCAGAAAAAGCTCTTTGACGGTAATGATGCCTGGGCTCCGATGGCTCTTGCTGATGGCCGGTTGCTGTTGCGTGATTCGAAAACAATGTATTGTGTCAATGTAAGTCAATAAAAAATGAACCGAAAACTGGTAAATATCGTGTTGATCATTCTGGCTTTGGCAATCGTTGTCATTATTGGCAAAGATTTTATTGGAAACAAGGCCGGTAAAAATGTCGAAAATCCTTACAGATACGATGTCGATGAGTACCGAAAAGTGGATTCAACAGCCATATTGTATCGTGAAACGATTACTTTTCCCATAAATGCTGATGAGTCAAAAGGAGTTGCTGTTTCCGGAAAACAGATCATCGTAGTTTCCGAAAAGTTTCTCCTGAAATATGATTATTCAGGAAAAGAGTTGTTACGAAAGGAATTATCTGATACTGCGACTTGTGTAACCGTTGATAAGAATGGTGAAATATGGGTTGGCACGCGTCATTCGGTTGAATTGTTTGATCAGGGAGGTACTTTGCTGAAACGCTGGAATTCCTTTGGCGATCGCTCTGTGATTACTTCGGTGGCTGTTTCTGGTGAAGATGTTTATGTTGCCGATGCCGGAAACCGGATTGTTTACCAGTGCAATACCAGCGGACAGGTGATTTCGAAAATTGGAGAGAAGGATCAACAGAATGGTGTCCCCGGATATATAATTCCAAGTGCATATTTTGAGGTTGCGATAGATAATGATGGTTTCCTTTGGGCAGCCAATACCGGTCGTCATAGCTTGGAAAATTACAAGGCCGACGGTTCATTGCGGACTTCATGGGGCAAAGCTTCTTTAAAAATTGACGGGTTTTGCGGATGTTGTAATCCGGCACATTTCGCGATATTGGCCGATAATTCATTTATAACCAGCGAAAAAGCAATGCCACGTATTAAATTGTACGATCAGCATGGAGTATTTAAAGGTGTAGTTGCTTCACCTGCTATGTTTGATGAGAATGCATATCCTCCTGATGTGGCCATTGATGCCGATCAGCGGGTAGTTGCACTCGATTTGGATCGGAAACAGGTACGTATTTTCGAAAGGAAAGAAAATGGAAACAAGTAGAAGAGAATTTTTCAGAAAAGCGGGTCAGCTTACTTTCCTTTCTGTCATGGTGGGCGGAACAGGTTATCTGCTGGCAAAAAATCGTGTTCAGCTGGAAGGTTGTAGCGATAACCAGTTTTGCAAAAGTTGCCAAAAGCTAACCTCTTGTTCATTGGATCAGGCTAAAAACTTCAAGAAAAATGAGCGATAAAAAAGAGCCTAAAAGCATGGAACGAAGGCGGTTTATCCGTAGCGGAATGCAAATGGCCTTGGCCGTTTCGCTGGGCGGCATTGCGGGCGTTTCGCTCCTGAAATCGACTTCGAAACCGATGGTTTGGCAAATAGATCCTTTTAAATGTGTTCAATGTGGGCGTTGTGCCAAGGAATGCGTGATGACTCCTTCAGCAGTGAAATGTGTTCATGCATACGATTTGTGTGGCTATTGCGATTTGTGCGGGGGATATCTGAAACCAGATGCAAACGCCCGCAGTACGGCCGCCGAGAATCAGCTTTGCCCAACAGCCGCTATCAAACGCAGATTTATTGAAGAACCGTATTTTGAATATGTGATTGATGAATCTTTGTGTATCGGATGTGCCAAATGTGTGGCAGGTTGTACCTCCTTCGGAAATGGTTCGCTACACTTGCAAATTCGTCACGATCGATGTAAAAACTGCAACGAATGTGCAATTGCCCGTGTTTGCCCTGCCGATGCATTTCAACGTGTTCCGGCAGATACGCCATATATGATTAAGGGTGGTTTCACAAAAGGTGGAAGTAGTAAGGATCAATTGAAGAAAAGATAAAAGTGGGAAGTCACAGTTTTCAGAAAATTTTAAGGTCGCAATTTGTGACCTTAAAAGAGTAGTGGAAAACTTTAAGGTGCAAAAGTTGCACCTTAAACAAACATTGAAGAAAAAGATAATGTGCCAGTCTAAGATGAGCTAATCACAATTTGTGATAAGCTCATAAAATTAGTCCGAAATTGAAACATTGTAATCGAATAGACTATAAAGTTGATAAATAATTAGCATTCAGTTATATGCAATTTGAAAAGATTCAAACTAAAATCTACGAAATCCACGGGCAGAAGGTCATGCTGGATTTTGATCTCGCCGAGCTTTACGAGGTCGAAACCAGAGCTTTAAATCAGGCTGTAAAACGAAATATTGATATTTTCCCTGAGGATTTCATGTTCCAGCTTTCACAATCCGAATGGGAAAGTATGTCATCACAAATTGTGATGACATACCCGGCGAAACGGCCTAAAACATCTTTGCCGTTTGCATTTACCGAACATGGCGTTACTATGCTTGCCAATGTTTTGAGAAGTAAAAAGGCCAGACAAACCAGTATTGCCATTGTGCGTGCTTTCATCACTTTAAAACAATTTGTTTTAAATTATAAGGAACTTTCAGGAAAATTACAAGAACTCGAAAACAAGTACGACAAACAGTTCAAAAACGTGATTGATGCAATAAATTTCCTGCTTCAGAAGGATGTTCAGGAAACAGAACAAAAACAGCGTAAACGAATAGGTTTTAAAAGTGATGGGACAAATTAAAAGATATTTTTTACTGGTTTCGATACTGCTTTTTGCTGCGATTCAATCGTTTGCAGCCGATGCCAAACAACGATTTCCGAAGCCGGAATTTGATACTGGTTACGTTCAGCCGCGCACAATGGCACCTTCGCCCCGGTTCCTGTTTTTGGAATATCTGGATGTGGTTGTTTTGCTGGTGGTGATGTCGCTGGTAACCTGGTTTGTATTGAAAAAACGCTCACGGAAAGGTATTTTCTGGACCTCAGTTTTCTCATTGCTCTATTTCGGTTTTTATCGCGAAGGTTGTATCTGTTCAATCGGCTCCATTCAGAACGTGGTATTAGGAATTTTCGATCCAACTTACGCCATTCCATTTACAGCATTGCTGTTTTTCCTGTTACCACTCATTTTTTCACTTTTCTTCGGACGCGTCTTTTGTGGAGGAGCCTGTCCGCTGGGTGCTATTCAGGACATTGTGGCTATCAGACCCATCGAATTGCCAAAATGGATTCAGAAAGTATTGGGTTTAATTCCGTATTTGTACCTCGGACTGGCCGTTCTATATGTAGCTACAAAGTCTGAATTTATTATATGCCGGTACGACCCGTTTGTCGGATTCTTTAGATTCGACGCGCCTTTCCACATGTTGGTCTTGGGCATTTTGTTCCTGGTAGTTGGTGTTTTTGTAGCTCGTCCGTATTGCCGCTTCTTTTGTCCTTATGGTGTTTTGCTTGGCTGGATGTCGAAGTTTTCGTCGAAACATATAACCATTACACCTGCGGCCTGTATCCAATGTAAATTGTGTTCCAATTCCTGCCCATTTGGTGCCATCGACGAACCTGTTGTAGAAACTGGTAAACGTCGCTCCAATGTGAATCGTCTGATGACCTATTTTGTGATTTTGCCCTTGTGGATTGGCATTGGCGGATTTGCAGGTTCGATGATGCATGTGCCATTGTCAAAGTTCAACCGTACCGTTTACCTGGCCGAACTAATTGTCGAGCATCCTGAAGTGAAAAATGATCCTTTAAATATTGATGTACGTACATTTATGAGTTCCGGAAAATCTTCAGAACAATTGATACTTGAAGCTGATGCCATTCGGCATAAGTTCTATATCGGAGGTTGGTTGTTGGGTGGTTTCATGGGATTGGTTATTGGTATCAGCCTGATTGGTTTGTCAACTTTCCGGAAACGGGAAGATTGGGAACCCAACAAAACCAATTGCCTGAGCTGTGGAAGGTGTATGGATTATTGCCCGGTAAAAAAAGAATAATTTATAATATATGCTTTTCAAAGTCCCCCTGTGGGGGATTTAGGGGGCTTTTAATATTTCAAAATAATGAACGATAAAATTAAGCTGGCTCGACGGATTGCATGGATTGCCGCCGGATTTTCATTTATGGTGGCCGTTTTGCTGATTGCCAATTTTGTTCAGACCAAACTGAACGACCCGATTGAAAATAAAACAATCCCGACATTGGTAAAACGGCTCAGCCAAAGTCCCGCTGACGAAACTTTAAAAACTGAAATCCGCGCTTTCGACCTGATGGCACGGAAAGCATATTTTACAAGTCAATGGCAGTTGCGGACAGGAAGTTACCTTTTGCTTCTAGGTGTGATAATCACCATTCTTTCAGTTCGCTACATTTTATCGGCCAAATCGAAGTTGAACGAAATCGACAGCATTGAAAAAGTCAACGGACTCGATCAACTGGTGGCTCAGAAATGGGTGATTTATACCGGTTCAGGTTTGTTTTTGCTTGCCCTAGTGTCCGGTTTCTTATCTTACAACTCGCTGAAAGAGTACATGGTGAACGAAAATATTGTGGTTCAGGAGGAAAAACCTTCTGAAACGGTTGCTCCTGCCAGGCAGCAGCAAACCACTGCTCCCATTGCTTCAACGACAACTTCAGGGAACACCGTAATTACCGAGAAACCCATTGCCACAAGTGTTTCATCAACCAATGCTGCTGAAACGCCAACGGCTGCTGTTTCAACTCAGGCTGTAGCTTCTGTAGCTTTTCCAACCTTGGCTGAGTTAAAAACCAATTACCCGTTTTTTCGTGGAGCTGAGGGAATTGGCGTAGCTTTTCAGAAAAATACACCGACTGATTGGAATGGAGCCGGTGGCAAAAACGTAATTTGGAAAGTGAAAGTTCCGAAAGCAGGGTTTAGTTCGCCGATCATCTGGGGAAATCAGTTGTTTGTAACCGGCGCCGATGCTCAGGCACGGATGGTTTACAGCTACGATAAAAGCTCCGGAAAATTACTTTGGGAAGCTGCTGCCGATAACATCGAAGGATCGCCCGCTAAAATGCCAAAAGTGACGGGCGATACTGGTTTGGCTGCTCCAACCATGGCAACTGATGGTCGTGCAGTGTTTGCGATTTTTGCTACTGGTGATGTAATTGCACTCGATATGTCAGGAAAACGGCTTTGGGCGCGCAATCTGGGTGTTCCTGATAATCATTACGGACATGGTTCTTCGTTGATAGTTTATAAAGATAAATTACTTATTCAGTACGATACCAACAAATCAGGAAAGTTGATCGCATTGTCAACCAAATCAGGAGAAACTGCCTGGGAAACTGTGCGTAGTTCGAAAATATCGTGGTCGTCACCCATTCTGGTTAATACCGGAAGTCGTATGGAAGTGATTTTGACCACCAACCCGAATGTGAATGGCTATGATCCTCAAACAGGGAAAGAACTTTGGAACATTGCCTGCCTTTCTGGCGAGGTTGGTCCTTCAGCCGGATATGCCGACGGAATGGTGTTCGCAGCAAACGAATATGCCAAACTCGTGGGTATTAAAATTGGTAGCGGAACTCCGGAAGTGGTCTGGGAAGCTGATGAGTTTCTTCCTGAAGTTTCGAGTCCGCTGGCTGTTAATGGATTACTTTATATAGCCACAACTTATGGAGTATTTGCCTGTTACGATGCCAAAACCGGAACAAAAAACTGGAGTCAGGAATATGGCGGCGCTTTCTATTCCTCACCTGTTTATGCTGATGGTAAAGTATATATTACCGATATGACTGGCAAAACCTACATAGTAAAAGCAACCAAAGATTACCAACTGGTTGGAACTCCTGAATTAGGAGAAAAAGCCGTTTGCTCACCAGTTTTTCAGGATGGTCGGGTATATTTGAGAGGCATGAATCAGCTGTTTTGTCTGGGAACGAAATAAATTGCATTGTTTCACACAATAAAATAGTAGCATAAAATGGATAAATTACGCATTTCTCAGCTAAAGTCAATCTTTGACGAAATAGGTCATTTTATCAATAATGAGGATAATAGCGAACAAGTAGAAATCTGGTTTGCCCGCGAATTGCAGGAAATACTAGGATATGCCCGTTGGGAGAATTTTATTGTTGCCATAAACAGGGCGGTAGATTCCTGTAAAACACAGAATATCAACATTGATGATCATTTTCGTGAGGTCACGAAAATGGTCGAATTGGGAAGTGGTGCAAAACGCGAGATTACTGATTTCATGCTTACTCGTTATGCTTGTTAAAAAATTGGAGCGAAGCGTGGCAAACGATGAAAAGAAAATTGAGAAGGCAACAAAAAAATTACCGAAACAAAGGCAGTAATGTTTGGGTTCTAAATAAAAAAGTGCAGAAATGGACATTTCACAGAATAATTATCAGGAATTAATTGACCATATTGGAGTTTTGCTTCATGAAGGCCGACAAAAAGCTGCCCAATCAGTAAATACAATTTTGGTTCATACTTATTGGGAAATTGGCAGGTATATCGTTGAATTTGAGCAATATGGAAATGAAAGAGCTGAATATGGCACACAATTGTTTGAAAGGCTTTCAAGAGACTTATCGCAAGTTTATGGAAAGGGTTTTAGTCGTTCCAATTTATTGTATATGAGAAAACTATACCTCTGTTTCCCAATAAGTGAGACACTGTCTCACTTATTGACTTGGAGTCATTACTTTGAAATATTAAAAGCAGAGAATGATCTTAAATTCGCATTAATTTAATTAACCTTTTTAGTCATGATCATATTTGTAGATAAGAAGTACATCAAAGCTCCTTTCGTAAATGAAAGTGAGATAGAAAATGTTGTTATAAATAACTATGAATACCTTTTTGGACCAAGTTCGATTTATTTACCAAAGGCATTAATTAAAACCGGCGATGGTGGTGGTACAATCCCTGATGGATTTGCTATTGATTTAGCTTCAAGAAGATGGTATTTGGTTGAGGCTGAATTAATTCAACATAGCGTTTGGTCTCATATTGCTCCGCAAGTGACAAAGCAAATGATTGCATCACAACAGATGATAACTAAAAAGATACTTGAAGATTTGACTGTTGAGATTTATCAAAAAGATGATACAACAAAAGAAAAATTTAGTGAACTTGGGATAAAGGAGATTAATATTCGCAAAATACTTTCAGAGATACTTGAAAAAGAACCAATCGTCGGAGTACCTATTGACTCCGTTTCAAATGATTTAAGGGATTGGGCTAGAACATTGAAATACAATGTAAAACTTTGGGTTATCTCAAAATATGTTGAGTTTAATAATCCCACAAGTATTGCATATGAATTTCCTGAAGAATTTAAGCCTGAATTGGATACCGAAGAAGACACATTAGAAACAAAAGAAAAAATCGGTAGGATTTCACGTTCAGATATAAGTATTCTCGATTTATTAAACTCAAAACTGTTGTCGGCGAACCAAAAACTATCAATGATTTATAAGCCCAGAAATGGCGGTTCGCAGAAAAAATACATTGCTACTGTTCTGGAAGATGGAACATTAAATTTACTTGATCAAAAATATTCAAGTCCCAGTTATGCAGCGCTAGCAGGGATTCAGAATGCTGGCAGTGATAGAAAAACTGTAAATGGTTGGACTTCATGGAAAACGGAGGATGGAATTGTAATTGCAGACTTGCGGGATAAAATGAGTTTAGAATAGGAATAATCAGTTCTGTCAAGACTTGCATTATTTATATAAATATTTAATTACCACGTGAATAACGAAATAAACATACAACAAACTGTTGATCAAATCATCGCTGAAAAAGGTACGGCTGGGAAGTCAGTCATTCCGATTTTGCAGGCGATTCAAAATACGTTCAATTACCTTCCGGAGGAAGCGCTGAAATACGTTTGCCAAAAAACCGAAATTACTCCGGAACAGATTGTTGGAGTGGCTTCGTTTTATTCACAATTCCGAATGCAACCTGTTGGCGAACACATTATCAAGGTTTGCGTCGGAACAGCTTGCCACGTGAAAGGTGCCGGACAGGTTTACGATGCTTTTCGCCGCCATTTTAAACTGTCAGGTAACGAAGAAACCGACACTTCAAGGAAATATACCATTGAAAAAGTGTCGTGTTTGGGGTGCTGTACTTTGGCTCCGGTAGTTCAGATCGACGAAATCACTTATGGGCATGTAGCTTCCGATAAAGTTGGGAATGTGTTGGCCGATTTCGAGAAACACGCCGGAATTTCAGGAGCTAAAAAAGGCTTGTTCCGAAATGTAGATGGACAGGAAATTCAGGGTGAAATCCGCATCGGGTTGGGTTCGTGTTGTGTGGCCTCCGGAAGCGAAGATGTGAAAAAGGCTGTGGAAGAAACAATTGCAGATACCGGCATCAAAATAAGTCTGAAAAATGTGGGTTGTGTTGGCATGTGCCATCAGGTTCCACTGGTTGAAGTTATTCCATTGAATGGTAAATCAACACTTTATGCCAAAGTGCGACCTGAAGAAATTCAAGGAATTATTGAAAGTCATTTTAAACCACTTGGAGCCTTTAGTAAGCTGAAAAACAGTGTCTATAATTTTTTCGAAAGTGTGCAAACCGATACTGTTTGGGATGGTGTAAAACAATATTCGATCGATGCCCGCGAAAAGCAGGTGTCTGATTTTCTGGATCGCCAAATTCCGATTGCGACACAATACCGCGGAATTATCAATCCGCTCGACATTGAAGAATACAAGGCGCACGAGGGTTTTGTTGCGATGAAAACTGTTCTTTTTGACCTGACTCCGGAAGAAATTATACAAACCATCAAAGATAGCGGACTTCGGGGAAGGGGAGGAGCCGGGTTCCCGACTGGCCTGAAATGGAGCCTGGTTGCTCAAAACAAATCGGATGTGAAATACCTGATTGTCAATGGTGACGAAGGCGATCCGGGTGCTTTTATGGATCGTATGTTGCTCGAATCATACCCCTACCGGGTGATTGAAGGCATGGTGATTGGTGCCAAAGCGGTTGGCGCAACTCATGGTTATTTTTATATCCGGGCCGAATATCCATTGGCTGTGAGGCGCATACGTCAGGCGCTCATTTATTGTCGCGAACACAACTTGATTGGTGAAAACATCATGGGTTCTGGCTTTTCATTCGATGTTGATATTTATGAAGGAGCCGGTGCTTTTGTTTGTGGCGAAGAATCAGCATTAATGGCTTCCATCGAAGGTGAACGTGGTTTCCCACGTATTCGTCCGCCGTTTCCTGCTGTGAGTGGTCTGTGGAAACAACCAACACTGATCAACAATACCGAAACTTTTGCCCAGGTTTCGTACATTATTCGCGAAGGCTCGGCCAAATTTGCCGGTATCGGACACGGCAAAAGCAAAGGTACCAAGGTTTTTGCCCTCGCCGGAAAAATCAACCGTGGTGGACTGATTGAAGTTCCGATGGGAATTACTGTTCGGCAGATTGTGGAAGAAATTGGCGGAGGCGTTCAGAATGGCAAAAAATTCAAGGCTGTTCAGATTGGTGGACCATCGGGTGGTTGCGTTCCCTATCAATTGTACGATACTCCAATCGACTACGAATCGCTGCTTGAAGTCGGTGCCATGATGGGTTCCGGTGGTTTGGTAGTTCTGGATGAAGATGATTGTATGGTCGATATCGCTCGTTTTTTCCTGTCATTTACTCAAAATGAATCGTGCGGAAAATGTACATTTTGCCGGATAGGAACCAAACGAATGCTCGATATTTTAACCAAAATTACCACTGGAAAAGGTAGTTTGAAAGATTTGGATGAACTGGAATACCTGGCAAGCTGGACCAAAAAGGGTAGCTTGTGCGGATTGGGAAAATCAGCGCCAAACCCGATTTTGTCCACTTTGAAATATTTCCGCGAAGAATATATCGCCCACATCAACGGCAAATGTCCGTCAGGTAAATGCCAGAGCCTGATCAAATATCAGATCAACGATTTGTGCATTGGTTGCACCAAATGCGCCCAGAAATGCCCGACCAATGCTATTTTATTCAAGCCTCACGAAAAGCATGAAGTGATTACCGACCTGTGTATCAAATGCGATGCCTGTAAGCAGGTTTGCCCGGTTGACGCTGTGGAGATCATATAGTTTCAAATTTCATAAGAAAAAGTAAAAAAAGCTTGTCCATTGGTTTGGATAAGATGTTTGTCAAACTACTTTTGTCGATTAAGTGCAAACAGATCATCAATATCACCTGAAACTGAAAGTACAAATGTTTGGCCTGTCTTTTGGCATGGCTATTGCAAAATTCAGCATCGTTATTTTATGCTGATTGATATCGGTCAGTATGTCATGCGAGTTGAATGAGTTTTTAGAAAGCAAGAAAAATAAAATTATGCAGAATATATTAATTTCCAGCCTGATGGACGATGATAGTGATTTTATTCCGATTTTGGCTGATGGAGATGACTCTGAATTGACCATTACGGATGTTCCTGACATTTTGCCAATATTGCCTTTGCGAAATACTGTTATGTTTCCCGGGGTGGTTTTGCCAATTACCGTTGGAAGACAAAAATCTTTGCAGTTAATTCAGGAAGTTTACCGTGGAAACCGTTTAATCGGAACACTTGCACAAAAAGATGGAAGCATTGATGATCCAGGACAAGCAGATCTTTATCATATCGGCACGATAGCCCAGGTTTTGAAAATTCTTGAAATGCCTGATGGAACAACTTCTGTAATTATTCAAGGTAAACGACGGTTCGAAATTTTAGAATACATACAGGAATTTCCTTATTTCAGGGCAAAAGTAAATGCTTTAAACGATGTGCAACCAGTTGATGATTCTGTTGAATTTTCGGCAGTAGTTGGATCATTAAAAGATTTGTCGATTAAAATTGCCCAATATTCATCACAAATTTCGCCTGAAGCTTCGTTTGCAGTAAAGAACATCGAGAATTCAACCTTCCTGATTAACTATATCTGTTCGAATGCTGATCTGAAAGTTGAAGAAAAACAGATAATGCTTGGTATTGGCGACCTTAAAGAGCGCGGAATACAAGCCATTGGTTATTTGGTACGTGAAGTTCAGATGTCCGAACTGAAGCGTGACATCCAAACCAAGGTAAAGGCAGAACTGGATCAGCAGCAACGGGAATATTTGTTGAATCAACAAATGAAAACTATTCAGGATGAATTGGGCGGAAGCCCTGCTGAACAGGAAATCCTGGAGTTGAAAAATCAGGCAAAAGATAAAAAATGGAGCGAAACAGTTGCGAAATACTTTGAAAAAGAGGTTCATAAGTTGTCGCGGTTAAATCCGGCAGCCGGTGAATATTCGGTTCAGTATTCGTATTGCCATACACTTGTCGATTTGCCCTGGAATGAATATACCGACGATAATTTTGACCTGAAACATGCGACCGAGGTTCTTGATGAAGACCATTATGGCTTAGAAAAAGTGAAAGAAAGAATTCTTGAGCATCTGGCAGTCCTGAAACTAAAGAACGACATGAAAGCGCCCATTTTGTGCTTGTACGGCCCTCCCGGAGTTGGAAAAACTTCGCTTGGACGCTCGATAGCAAAAGCTCTGGACCGCAATTATGTGAGGATGAGTTTGGGTGGTTTGCACGATGAGGCTGAAATTCGTGGACACCGCAAAACATATATTGGTGCAATGCCAGGTCGTATTTTGCAGAATATAAAGAAGGCAAAATCATCTAATCCGGTATTTATTTTGGATGAAATAGATAAAGTTTCGCAGGATTTTCATGGCGACCCAGCTTCAGCTTTGCTCGAAGTTCTTGATCCAGAGCAGAATTTCGAGTTTCATGACAATTACGTGGAACAGGAATTCGATTTATCGAAAGTGATGTTTATCGCTACCGCAAATACCTTAAATACAATTGCCCCGGCACTGCGCGACCGACTTGAACTAATTGAAGTCAGTGGTTACCTTGTGGAAGAGAAAATTGAAATTGCCAAACGTCATTTGATTCCAAAACAGTTTGAAAATCACGGAATTGAGTCGAACAATGTGATTATTCCTGATGAAGTAATTCAACATATCATTGAAAAATACACCCGCGAATCCGGAGTTCGTGAGCTCGATAAAAAATTAGCAAAAATTTCGAGACGTATGGCCAAGAAGATCGCTTTTGCTGAGGCTTACAATTCAACTCTCACGAAAGCAGACATTAAGGAATACCTCGGGGTAACTCAGTATTCAAAAGAGATTTATCAGGGCAACGAATTTGCAGGAGTTGTAACGGGTTTGGCATGGACAGCTGTTGGCGGTGAGATTTTGTATGTCGAAACCAGCCTGAGCAAAGGAAAAGGTTCACTGACATTAACCGGAAACCTGGGGGATGTAATGAAAGAATCTGCTATGTTGGCGCATGAATATATTCGCAGTCATGCCGAGCAATTGGGTTTAAATCCTGAATTGTTCGACAGGTACAATGTTCATGTGCATGTTCCTGAAGGAGCTATTCCTAAAGACGGGCCATCGGCTGGAATTACAATGGTGACTTCGATTACATCGGCATTTACCCAGCGAAAAGTAAAGGAAAATTTGGCTATGACAGGCGAAATAACGTTACGCGGTAAAGTACTGCCTGTTGGTGGAATCAAGGAAAAAATACTGGCAGCCAAACGTGCCGGAATCAAGGAAATTATCTTATCGGAGGCCAACCGCAAAGATCTGGAAGAAATAAAAGAGGTTTACATTAAAGGTTTGATATTTCACCATGTAAATACCATTCAGGAAGTATTGGATATTGCATTACTGGAAACAAAGGTTGATCATCCGGTCAAAATTGAATAAAAGCAGAAAGAAATAAGAATGAGGGAAGAGAACCATGATATTTAGTTTCATCGGTTCTCTTTTTTACTATCCAAAAACTCAGGGTCGGGGGAAAATATCAAGTTTCTCGAAATTAATCAGATTATTTCTGGTGATGAATTCTACTTGCAGTTGATTATTAAATCGGATAATACATACAGATTTCTTTCTGTCAATTCGCTGTATGTAATTTAAATTCACATAAATAGCTCTTCGGATTTGAAAAAAGAGTGTTGAATTAAGCATGTGGATAAGGTTCTTGATATTTTTGGTCACCGTTTCAACAGTTCCATCCTGAAGATAAACCAAAGTCTTGCTTTCACTTGATTTGATATAAACTATATCATTGATTTCGACAATAAGAAAGCTATGGAAAATAGGGAGTGAAATTTTGGGAGGATTCGCTTGCGATTGAATAAATTTATCCAATTTCTGTTCGAGCTTTTTTTTCTCTGCTTTTGCCATGTACTTTTTGATCACTTTTTCGAGATCTTCAGAACTGAAGGGTTTGGTTAAAAAGTCAAGTGGTTCAATGGTTAAGGCTTTGTATGCATAATCCTGATAGGCAGTTGTGAAAACAATTTCGGAATTAAAATTTCTGATTCTAACCGCATCGGCAACCTGCAATCCAGTCATATCAGGCATATCAATATCAAGAAATACAAGATCCGGAAACTTATTAATTACCAAAGAGAGTCCAATATTGGGATCGGTACTTTTGCCAACAACCCTGATGTTCGGAAATTGTCGGAGAAACATCTCAAGCAAATTGATTGCATCTGAATCATCGTCAATGATAATGGCCGAAATATCAACGCTAACCATGTTGTTTTATTCTAAATGAATTTTAGCGAGTGCTCTGATTGGTAATCTTGATCCTTTGACTTCGCATTCAACGCCATTCGATGATAATACGAGCAAATTGTCATTCAAAAAGACTTTGCGAATATAATTTTTGTTTACAATTATTGATCGACTGATTCGCACAAAATTATACGGCAAAAGGATTTCTTCAATTTTAGACAGCCCAATGAAAGTCCGTTCGAAATTTTTATTTGTGAAGTGGATTTTAGTAATATGAGCCTCTGATTGGCAATAGAGTACTTCATTTGGGTTGATAATTTCGAACCCTTTGATTGTTTCAAATCTCAGCCTTATTTCTTCCTGATTCTTTTCAATTATTTCATTTATTCTGGAAAATGGATTGGTATGCTTTTTTAGTTTAACTTTTTCGAGCATTCTCATTAATTCAGTTTTTCTTACTGGTTTTAGGAAATAATCATAGATACCATAGTGAATTGCTTCTACAGCATATTTTTTCGAATTTGAGATCAATGCAATCTCAGTATCAGGAAGTTTCGACTGAATGAAATTGATGATTCTCTGGCCAGTCTTACCCATAACAGGATATTCCAGAAAAATAAGTTCAGGATTCAAATCTATGATTTTCAACAAAGCTTCATCGGAATCACTGGCTATTTCCACTAAATTAACCATCGGATTATCTTGAAATGATTGTTCTATTTGTTGTTGAACAACCGAATCACTTTCAATAATTAATATGTCGATTTTGTTTTTTTCCATACAAAAAACACCTAACGAATATTGAGGCAATAAAGATAACGATATATGTTGTATTTGCCACTTGTAGTGAAAATTAGATAGTTTTCTAATAGGCTCCCCTTATATTATCAATCCAGACAGTTTTTTTTATAAATTGAACGACCCAAGGCAAACCAATGTAAAGTCTCATAAATAAAAGGATTCCACCTCATTACAGGATGGAATCCTTTTATTATCAATGAAAATGAAATTCATATTGATTATTGTTTTAAAAATTTCAATGTATTTCTCTGATTGCTGCTATTGACTTCCATAAAATAGATTCCGCTTTTAAAATTGCTTATATCGTATCTGAATGATTCCGTATTTCCGGAGAGAACCTTTTGGTCAATCAATGCCCCGGTGATAGAATATACTTTTAGCGAACTGATATTGGTATGTTTAGTTGGAACCATCAATTCGATATATTGGCTGGCAGGATTCGGGTAAAGACTGAAGTTATCAGCAGAATTATCAGCAAGATTTGCAACACCTGTTGTCGATTTTGGGTTAACAATCACTTGTCCTGTCATCCCAAATGCAGCATGAGGGTCGCAATGGTAATTATAAGTACCCGCAGTATTAAAAACAAATTCATAGGACCAACCTAAGCCTACACTATTTCCGAATGATACAGGATTGTTGGGGAAAACTGTTTGCAAGCCATCAACATTGTGTCCCATGGCTCCAGTATTTGTCCAAACAACTTTATCACCAGCTGTAATAGTTAATTGTTTTGGAGTAAAGGCATAATCGGTTACCGAGACCGGGTGTGTGGTCTGGCCAAAAGAAACCAAGGCGAACAATACACTTACGAACGTCAAAAAGAGAGTTCGAATAGACGAATAGGTAAATTTTGTTTTCATCGGCGTAAATTTAAAATGTTAATAATAAACTGTTTATTGACATTTTAACACCTGATGAATCAATTTGTTTATATAAAAAGACAAATAGGTATTTTATTATTCTAAAATTGATTTTTGCTGTTTTTGGAAGCTCTATAAGTTTCTATGTCGGTGGATGAAGCCTTTTCTGAAACCAAACGCGAACTGAACGCATTTTCCCCAATTGATTAGCTGGTACATGACGATGGCAGGTAGATCGTTCCTCACTATTTTCGGGTGCTCCCCAGCGAATTTCGATTCCATCGTTTGGATTATAGGCCATCTCAAACGCTTCTTTTCTTTTCAATATCTCCTGAAGTGTCAGTTTTTGTTCGGCTCCATTCATGCGGGTGTAGGTAATTGATAATTCGGATAATTTCTTGTTTAAAAGAGCTTCCAGATTATTTTTAACATGTTCCGGAGATTGAAGCATAGGTAATTTGAAGTCATCAGGTGAGCGAACAACCTTACTGGGGAAATCGAGTACCGCATCCATTGCAATCAGGAGGCGCAGGTCTCGGTTTGGGGTTGAAAAATCCTCCCATTGTCCACCTGCCTGAAATACCCCTGAAGTAGTTCCTGGCATTTGTATCACTGCACCCGGATGCGATTTCATATATTCTTCTCCATTCGCAACCGAGGTGATTCTAACTATAAGCTGCTCATTTAAAGCCTGAATCAGATCAAGTAACGCTACTTCCGGATCAAGTGGTTTCGGATTAATTACCCGCTCCATGGTATGATAGAATGTATTTCCATCCATTTTCTTTTGCTGAAGTGAGAATTGGTTCAGCCCACGATTGGCAGTTATCTCATTCGATTTCATCAAGTGAGGCTTACCATCTTTCATAGCGATTGGCCGAAATGCTTTGAATCCAGGATCACCAATTACTTCAGAGGTGGTAAACAAAAAGTTTCCCTTCCAGAATCGTTTGATACCAACCGTACCGTCGGGCTGGGCATCTACCGAAAGCAGCACTCCCGGAAGATCATTGGTTTGCGGTATTCGTCTGACTAGTATCAAAGTATGGCCATAAGGATCGGCAAATACAACTCCGGGGCGCAAGGCATCTTGTGTAAGTGAAACCGGATAATAATCGGAACTTTCATCATTCAATGCCGTTCGGGCAGTTCCTGAATGAACACCATTTGCCACCATCCGCACGAAAGAATTGAATTTCTGCGTCGGATTTGCTTTCCCCATGGGTGAATCATTGGTAATCCATCGGCCGGTTTTGGGAGCGCCACCAAGAAACCCCCTGTCGCATAGGTGGTATCCGAATGGGAGTCCAAGTTTCCATGAAAAGTAGGCCCGAAGGTAAAATGGATTATCGGCACAATCGGGTTGCATAAGAACTTTGGTTTTCCCAGTCGGGTCATCTTCTCCAAGTGAGAGATAATTGTATAATAAATTACGTTCACTGTTCTGGGTTACTTGATCCAGTGCAGTCCAAGATGAGCGTTCATCAGCATCATAAAACAGAGCATTAATCCAGGCTGAATAGAGTTCTTCGGTTCCGGCATCCCATCCCTGCTCGGTATTCCAGATTGCGTTGGTGCCAGATTGCGATGGCTTGTCAGTGACCAAAAAATCCAAACCGGAAGCATTTCCGTCTATAGCAACATGGTATTTGCCTTCTGGTCCTGCTCTATATTCATCAATCCGCCAGAAAGGCAATCCATCTCCACTTCTGCTTTTCTCAGATTCGATTGAACCGGAAGGGCTGGTCACCACAAGTTTAGCTTTTCGGATACTTTTACCACCCACAACCATCACGCGGAATACCTGTCCCGGATGGGGATTTTTCGGCGAAACCAACAATGCACTAACCAATTGTGCATTGTCATCGTCATTCACTTCTTCTGGTAATTCAACCGATGATTTTGTAATCGGCTGATTTTTATCACCTTCTGAACGATTACCGCAGGAAAACATCCCTAAAAAAATCGTCGCTGAGAGTAAACTCAGAAACAAACGAGCAGAAATTCCTCGCATAATATTTTTGCTATTATTTAAGGTTCAAAGATAAGCGGAAAACGGATAACCTTGAATTTTCAGGATCATTGATTCAAATCGGTTTCAATTTCAGGGTTAAAAACCATCAGAAATTCATTTTCAGAATTAATTAACGAAAAATGCCCGCTCAACTTTTGTTGAACGGGCATTTCTGATAATCTAGTAGATGAACTTTATTTTTTCAAAATAGCCTGAATCATAGCTTCATTTTTAACTCCATTGCCATCAATCAATCCAAATTGCCCGCTTTTGTAATTCCAGTTAGCCGATGCAATATTATTTTTATTGAATATTGAAATCATGTCGTTGTACCATCGGTAACGGTCGGCTTCAGGAGCGCCGGTAATCACTCCATATTCGCCGCAATATAACTGAAGGCCCAGATCCTTGGCTTTTTGAAGTGCAGGTTGCATCATTTTTTCAAGCTTTTCAATGTTCCATTCCACGTCGATAAACTCCTTGGCAATGGCTTGCTGAGCGGCAGGCAGCGAATCAAATTCGGCCTGAGAGATCAAAGCTCCGGGATAATGCACCGGTCCCGTGTAGTCGCGAAGTCCTGTCCAGCTTGCATGATGATGAGTCAGGAAAAATGGTTCGTAAAAATGAAAGCTAAGTATGATATTTTTATCGTTCGGAACTTTCAGTACATCAAATGTTTGAGCCGATTGCCACATGTTTGAGCCGATGACGATGATCCGATCAGGCTCAAGGCTGCGAAGAATTTTAGTGGCTTTGGCAACAAGGTTGTTCCATTGTTCAGGATCGTCTGCAACGGCCTCGTTCATAAGTTCGTAAGCAACATCGCCAACCGAATATTTCTTGAGCGCTGATGAAAGATCGACCCAAAATCCGTAGAATTTTTCCTGTTCTTTAGGTTCGGTCCATAAGGGTCTCACATCGGCAATAAAATGGTGTGAACGTAGAATGTGCAAATCGATGATGACTTTTAGCTGATGTTTCGTACACCATTCTATAGCGTTGGTCATCAGTTTGAAAGCATCGTCATGACGGACTCCTTTTGCATCCCACATTTGTTCTTCATCAATGGGAAGGCGAATATGATCGAAGCCAAGTTGCTTAATAAACTTCACATCTTTTTCCTGAAAGAAGCTATCTCGTTCAGCGCCACGTGATTCCGACTGCGAAAGACAATGGGCAACATTGGTTCCTTTGAAGATTTTAAAATCGGATGGCGTTCCGTTTGTAGCAGGTTTTGGCTGGCACGAAGACAGAAGTGTCAGAACCACAATAAATAAGAAAATGTTTTTCATTGCAAATCAGTTTAGCAGGTTATCATCAATAAATTCTATGCTAATTTACTGATTTTTTCTGACAATTGATTGATAATAAAATCCAGAATAGTAAAACCGAAAAGCTGATATGAATAAGGGTATGCCCATTGTAACATACAACACTGAAAGGTAAAAGGGTGGAACCACTCCTGATTTTCGGAGAAATACCCCCATCGAAATCATCAAAGTCATCATGATATAACTTCGGACATTGAAGAAAGAGAATGTACACGGCCGATCAATCTTTAGTCCAATGATTCTTTCAACGTGTTTCTTTGATATTTTTGAGAACAGAAACCAGAAAAACAAGAATCCGCCAATTGTGCTGATAATCAAACGAATCAATAAAAAATCACGATCAATGGACAACATCATGATTCCTCTTGTTAAAAGCATTCCTCCGGCAAATGTCCAGACAAAAGCGGCAACAAACAGCAGGTTGCGTTTCGATATGCGCGGTGTGAGTGATTGAATTAAGTTCAATTTTTCTTGAGAGTTTAAAGATCAATAATTTAATCGTAATTAGTCCTGCCAACTGCGACTACCAACTGCGACTACACTTAATCTTTTTTATCTGTTTTCTTCAGCAAATGCACGTCCCCGTCGCAGGGCTTCCAGGTTAAGATTAACAATACTTTCTCCTTTTCGTTCAAAAATAGTGCGGATACCACTCTCAATTTTTGAGAATTCGATGTCGATAAAAGGAGACGCAGCGCCAAGCATTACCATATTCGAAGCACGTGAACTACCTACCTCTTTGGCAATTGTATCAGCATCAATGGCAATAAAACGGGGCAGTTTGCGAATTTCTTCCATCACTTTACCGATCTCCGGATAATTCGGGATATTTATAAATGGAGTAATATTGGTGACCAGGTAACCTGTTTCCGATAAATATGGCAGATAGCGAAGCGATTCCATTGGTTCCACTGACAAAATCAGGTCGGCAGCACCTCCCGGAATTAAATCTGAAAAAATGGGTTGATCGGAAATGCGCATGTGAGAGTACACGGCTCCACCACGCTGGCTCATTCCATGGGTTTCGGCTTGTTTGATAAGCAGTCCGTCGGCCAGGGCAGCTTCGCCCAATACGGTTGCAATGGATAAAATTCCTTGTCCGCCAACACCTGCCAATATAATGTCTGATTTCATTCTCTGGTTTATTAATTGAATTGTCGTTTTACCAAATTCTATTGTCACTTAATTGTGCCTTAGGTCGGCCACAGTCATTCTTTTCATTTCGACGAATAACTAATGGTCGTCCACAAAGGGCCGACCCTACCGATCATTTTTCATTTCGTTTCCTGCGACTTGCACGCTGAATACATTCACGGCGTGGAATAATGACCGAAACACCATCGTATGCGAATTCCTGACTGAACAAGCGAACCATTTCATCATGGTTCTTTTTCAACGGAACGATGGTGTGAATATGTGCAGGATCGACCCCAACACCCATGCAGATGGATTCAATTTTTCCGAATGCTGATGAGTCCTGTCCTCCGGTCATCGAAACTGATTCATTGTCAGAAATAACAACAGTGATGCTCGATTTTTCGTTCACTGCATCCAGCAAACCGGTGATTCCTGAATGGGCAAAAGTTGAATCGCCAATCACAGCAACCGATGGCACCAATCCTGCATCGGCAGCTCCTTTGGCCATTGTAATCGAAGCGCCCATATCAACGCACGAATAAATAGTTTCGTAAGGTGGCAAAGCGCCTAGTGTATAACAGCCAATGTCTGAAAATACGCGGCCTTTGGAGTATTTGTCCAAAGCTTCGTTCATAGCCACATAAACATCCTGGTGGCCACATCCGATGCATAAAGCTGGCGGACGATTGGCAACCACTTCAGGAATAGCGAACTCCTGAAACAATTCTTTTCCAAGTGCTTTTGCAATCAAATCAGGATTTAACTCACCATCGCGAGGCAAAGTGCCATCTAAACGGCCTTTGATGGTGGTTCCATTGGCGAAAAAGCCTTTAAGCATTTCTTCTACCATTGGTGCACCTTCTTCCAATACCAATATTTTGTCGCATTCCTGATTAAGGCAATGAATATAATTTTTGGGAAGTGGATATTGAGAAACCTTTACTACCGGAAATGGACAAGAATCATTCGGATAATGTTCCATCAGGTAATTATAGGCAATTCCACAAGCTACAATTCCAAGGCTTTTATCTTCGCCATCTTCGTAGCAGTTGTATTTTGATTCTTCAGAAAGCTTTAAAAATAGCTCCTGACTTGCAAGCAATCCCTTGTATTTCCGCCGGGCGATGGCTGGAAGCAGAATAAACTGACGTGGATCGGTTGGTAATGAAAGTTGATTTTCATCAAGGACTTCTTTGCAGATTACCCCGGCGCGCGAATGTGCCAATCGTGTGGTTATCCGGAGCATAACCGGGACTTTAGTCTGTTCTGACAGGGCAAATCCTTCACGCGCCATGTCATAAGCTTCTTGTTGCGACGAAGGTTCAAGAATCGGAACCATGGCAAACTTTCCATAGAAACGCGAGTCCTGCTCATTTTGTGATGAATGCATGGATGGATCGTCGGCTGCGGTCACAATCAATCCGCCGTTTATACCGGTCATGGCTGCATTGATAAAAGCATCAGCCGCCACATTCAGCCCGACGTGTTTCATACATGCCATGGCGCGTTTTCCGGCGTACGACATGCCCAATGCAGTTTCGAGAGCGGTTTTCTCGTTGGCCGACCATTTTCGGTGAATATTGCGTTTTTCAGCCAACAAATTATCCTGAATAAATTCGGTTATTTCAGTAGAAGGAGTTCCGGGGTAAGCATAAACGCCTGACATTCCGCCATCAATGGCTCCCTGTCCGATCGCTTCAACTCCTAAAAACAAATGCTTTTGCATAGTCAGATTGTTAAATTTCAAAATCGAAACCAAAAATAGTGGATTCGGGCCGGAAAACAACCCGATAATTGAGGTTTTAGTTAAATTGCTCAAATTTAGATTCGTTCTAAATCCAACCTCTTAATTTATAATAAGCCAAGGCGGTCATCTCGTGGGCAATGAGGATTTCGTATTTCAAATGGTTCCAAAATTGATAGCGTACCTCAGTATTGCCACCAATATCAGGAATAAGGGTTTTGTTGCCGCCTAATTTATCGTCATCAAAAAAAAGATTGGCCTCAATTGCATTTTCGAAGGCTGGCAAAGCGCTCACATTCGTAAACCCAGCCTTTTTGAAAACCAACACAGCCCGCCGCATGTGTTCGGGTGATGTAACCAGAAGTATTGATTTTTCAGTCAATTTTTCAGCATTAAATAGTTGCAAATTAAGGGCTTGAGATCTTGTGTTGGTGCCAAGTTCTTCATAAAAAATTCGCGTGGAGTCAATTCCTTTGAGTATTAGTTCGCTGGCAACCAAACGTGCTGTGCTTTTCGGATCTGAAGGATTGCCGGGAATGGAAATCACAATATGGCTTTCCGGAGATTCTTTTGCCGCTTTGAATACAAAAAATGCACGCATCAGGTTCGATTCACTGGGCATTCCGCCTCCGCCCAGCAACACAATATAATCAGGCTTTCCGGTAATCTTTGATTGACTGGTTCCCAACCAGTAATAACCCCAATATGGCAAAGTGGTGAAACTCAGAATCAGAGCAGTCAGGAACAACCCGCCCAACGCCCATAAACAGAGGCGAAGCGTGATCAGGAACCGTTTTAAAATCGAAAGTTTAGCCATTCAATGTCAATTTTTAGAATATTAGATTAAGACAATTCCATAACTGCCTCTTTTGTTAGGAGTTGGACTAATTTAGCCAGCCATTGCAACTCCAATGATTTCACCGATGCCAAATGTGATTGCTGCTGCTATTAACCCAAAAATTACCTGCCTGAATCCTGAATACCAGACATTTTTGCCTGTAAATAATGTGATAGCAGCACCAATGATAAATAGTCCAGCCGCACTGAGACCGACACTTATCAGTATTGCTTTAAATCCATTCGTAAACATAAATGGCAGAACTGGAATAACTGCACCGACTGAAAACAGAATAAAAGAATAAACTGCTGCTTCAACCGCTGAACCTTTTAATTCTTCGGCATTTATCCCCAACTCTTCTTTTACCAGAATTTGATGGGCCTGATTTTTATCTTTCATTATTTCGTGTGCCATTTCGTGTGCCTGTTTTTCCGGAATGCCCTTTGCAATATAGATCAGAGCCAATTCCTGGCGTTCTCCTTCAGGATTAGTTTCCAACTCGTCCATTTCCAGTTGCATTTGGTTTTCGTACAATTCCTGCGAGCTTTTTACTGAAATCCATTCGCCCAGCGCCATCGACAATGCTCCGGCCAATAAGCCCGCCAGTCCGGCCAATAAAACGCCTTGTTGTCCTGAAGTTGCACCAGCGATTCCCATTACAAGGCTAAAGTTCGAAACCAAGCCGTCATTTCCTCCCAAAACCGCTGCTCTAATGGCATTTCCGCCAACCGACCGATGCCTGCTTTCGAATTTTGAAAGTTGTGGTCCGGTCACTTTATCCTCTTTTTCAAGGATTGATCGAAGTATAGAAACGTGATTTGTTTCAGCACCGGTTATTTCTAATTTGTTCTTTTTCTTAGTCGCAATAATGGCTGATGAAATACTTTTTTCAGTGTCCATCAATGCTCCTAAAACATAGTCGTACCCAAAAGTTTTACCGATGATATTTAATGTTCTGGCCCTCCATGATGGCTGTATCAGATTTTCTAGACTGACATTTGACTTTGTTGCAAATGCCTCTGCATGACCTCTTTCAATGCCACTCATTTGACTGAATACATTGGCAATTGTTGGATCAGGTTCATTTTCGGCTAGTTTTTTATATAAATAACACGCGTCAATTTCGGTCTGTAGATTTTTCTTCTTCATTGGTTCCTTTTTATTGCAATACTATGTTCTTCCTTTTGGGATTCAACTTTTTTCTGATCAAATATAGGCAAAATGACAGGGAACGGGAGTAGGACTTTGGTAAACTTCGAAATTTTGACCAGAAAAGTCTCTTTCCTTATTGTGTATAATCTTATATTCTATAAATTTGAAACTTAAATCTAACAATCACACTGAATAAATTCCGAAAACTAATGGATCCGGTAAAGAATGAATATGAAGAATTGACTCAGAAGATTAAACTATTTCTTCCGATAAAAGCTTTCCCAACTCGAGAATTGGTTTCCAAAATCAGGAACCAGCAACCAAAGGTTACCCTAAAATCTGTATTTATAATTAAAGATGTGGTAAATACCGGTGATATTTCTGGAATTCTGTGTGTGATTGGAGGTGAGGATGTTGAAGGTTTGGCCTGTGCTTTAACCCATATAATAATTGAACCATCAGAACCATTAAGAATTGAGATTGAAAAGTATCAAAAGAAACGTGCAAAAAGGGTAGATGCTCAATATAAACAAACTGGAAATTGATAATTTTCTACTTAAATCATAAACAAAAAAACCGGTTCATCGCCGGTTTTCTTATTTATCAAATTCAATACGATTAATCGTATTTGTGATCGTCGTCTTCATCTGTTGGCTCGTCGTTGCCACATTCACAGTCACAGCCCAATCCTTTTTCATACTGCAACAAGGCTCGCATGCTCATGCCCATCGATGAGAAACCTCCGTCATGGAAAAGGTTCTGCATAGTCACTTTCCTTGTCAGATCTGAAAACAGCGTTACGCAATAGTCTGCACATTCGTCGCCGGTAGCATTTCCCAGTGGTGACATCCGTTCCGAAAAATCGAGCAGTTTACCCATTCCTTTTATGCCACTTCCTGCGGTGGTCATGGTTGGAGATTGTGAAACGGTATTGATTCGTACATTACGTTCGCGACCATAAATGTATCCAAAACTGCGGGCAATTGATTCAAGCAATGCCTTTGCGTCGGCCATGTCGTTGTATCCATAGAATGTTCGTTGTGCTGCTACATAAGACAATGCAACTACCGAACCCCATGGATTGATTGCATCCAATTTTCGGGCAACCTGCAAAACTTTATGGAATGATACCGCGGAGATATCAAGGGTTTTTGTAAGGTACCCATAATCCAGATCGCTGTAATGGCGGCCTTTCCGAACATTTGGCGACATTCCGATTGAATGTAGTACAAAGTCGATTTTGCCTCCCAGCACTTCCATGGATTGTTTGAAAAGATTTTCGAGATCTTCCACGCTGGTTGCATCTGCTTCAATTGCAATAGTGTTGCATGCTTCAGCAAGCTGTGCTGTATCGCCCATGCGCATTGCTACTCCGGTGTTTGACAAGGTAAATGTTGCACCTTCTTCGAATGCTCTTTGAGCTACTTTCCATGCGATAGAATCGGCATTCAAGGCACCAAAAATGATTCCTCTTTTGCCTTTCAATAAATTATAAGCCATATTTAAATATTTATAATTACATAACAACCAATTTTTTAAATGGTTGTTGGGGGTTGCAAAATAAAACAAATTGCCAGTCCGATAATAAAATCAGACTGGCAACTATATAATAAATGATGATTTCTTAAATTCGTTCAATCGATTCGGTCGGCAACCAACCTTTGTTTCCGTCAGATAACCTTACTTCGAGCCAACCATCCAACTTATCTGTAATCCTCACTTTCAATCCTTCGTGAATCACAAATAAATTGGTTCCTTTTTCGGATGGAGAACTTTTTATTGTAACAGTTGGTTGAATTACAATGGCGTAGTTATGACCGACTAACCGGCTTTTCTGTTTGGCGGCAAACGACCAGCTGAACAATGAAAATGTAATTAGCAAACAAGCAGCCCAGAATGAGATACGTCTTATGTCGCCAGTTCTGGAAAAAAAGTAAAATCCTGTCAGGGTCAAAAATAATAAGAATGTGATAATACTAATTACTGCCCAGGTATCTGTGGTTTGACTGTTGATTAGCGAATTCCACCACCTGACAATAAAAATCCCGGGCAATTCCTGAATGGAGTCAACCACATGCTGATTGGCTATCTGAAGGTTGAAGTTAATATCTTCGTCGTCAGGCGAAAGCAATTTAGCCCTTTCGAAGTTCAGGATGGCCTGTGTGTATTGTTTTGATTTGTAATAAGCGTTGCCAAGGTTGAAATACAATTCCGGCGATTCAACATTGGTCATCAGTATTTGGTTGTAAACATCGATGGCTTGTTTGAACTGATCTTTTGAATAAAAGTCATTTCCTTTTTGCATCAGATCGGACTGAGCAAAGACGATTGAAGTAATCAAGATCGCCAATATGGTATATAATAGTCGTTTCATGAGAAAATTGTTTCAGCTGTTTATTTGATTTGCTTTTCAAAAATGCCCATTACTTTGGCAGCGCCGTCATACACTTCATTCATGGTTCCGGAGAAGGCTGCAGGAGCGTAACGGGCAAATTCACAGTCGTCGATAATTTTGACCAGTTCGGTTACAGTTTTCTGGTCAATTCCTCTATCAAACAGGGTCATTGATGCTCTTTCGCGGTTAAGATCGGCAACCGGAATCGATAGTTTATCACTAAGATAGCCCCAAAGCGCTTTGATTACAGATTCGTAAAATTGTTCGGCCTGATTGTTTTTCATGAACCCGGAAGCTTCTTTCAGCCGTTTCAGCGCTACTTTATTTGCCCGTTTGTTCCGTACCAAGGCAAGGTTGGCGCTTTCTTTAATTTTCTTACGGTTAACAACAAAAATAACGGCAAAGGCTATCAGACTAAGAAAGTAGATCGAATAGAACCCAAAACTTGCGTAAAATGAACTTCCTTTTGTAATAAATTTTGGATCATTTTTTTTGATGAACCGGATGTCTTTCCCGATCATTTTAACATCTTCTTTCGAATAGGAATTTACAACAGACGCATTCTGGTCGTCACTTCCTTTTTGAACGTTGATTTTGAACGTCTCGGTTGAGCGGGTTTCGTATTGGTGGGTGTTGGGATTAAAATATACAAACTCAACAGGAGGAATCGTGAAACTACCGGCATACCTTGGAATAAAAAGATATTCAAAAGTAACTGATCCACTTAAACCTTTGTCGCTTGCGGCAGTGTGGTCGGTGGTTTTGGGCTCGTATGCTTCAAAATCCTGGGGTAAATCAATCTTGGGCGCATTGATGAGTCCGAGGTTTCCACTTCCGTTTACGGTGAGTTTCAGCGTAACAGCCTCATTCGATTTAACATTGCTTTTATCCAACGCTCCTGAAAAGCTGAAATTTCCAACAGCTCCTGAAAAATTGGCTGGTTGGTTTGGCAAATCTTTGGAAATCACGGCAATCGGATCGCTCACTACTTTTGCTTTTACAACACGGTAATTATCGAAAAAATCGTCGAAAAATCCTTGCTGTTGGCGGACTCTCTGACGCACCAGACAAGTAATTTCAAATGGAGAAATGCGTATTGTTCCTACTTGCTGAGGGAAAAGAATGGTTTTTTTGAGAATTCCTACCTGATAAATTTTGCCGTTGTAAACTTCGCGGGTGAAATTTACTTGCTGCGGAACCTCGATTTCTTTGGTCCAAAATCCTTCATAAGTTGGCAGTTTTACATCATCAAATCCGTTAAGCGGGATATTTTGGCTGATATATAATTTTACGGTTGCCAGAATTTGTTCGCCTTTCCAAACATTGGTTTTATCGAGTGCCAAACGCACAAAAAGGTTGTCTTTACTGATGTTTCCGGTTGGCGCTTCTTCTTGTTGCTGTTGATTATTCTGCTGTCCTCCGGCATTCGATTGTGGAGCTTGCCCTTTTACTACCTGAATATCAAGGCTGTTTGATTCGTAAGTTTTGCCGTTTGCTTTGATCGATGCGGGTCTGATGGTGAATTTCCCTTCTTTTTTCGCCCGAAGTACAAAAATGTAGGAAAAACTCATGGATTGAGTTGTTTTGCCATTAATCATCTGGAAATTTGAGCTTTGAGAGGTTGATGGACCCATTAAAACATCAAAATTTGACAGATCGGGCAACTGAAGGTCGGAGCCACTTTCGTTCAAGGTAAAACTTAATCTGAACTGCTCACCTACGGCAATCACATTCGGTCCTTCCATTGTGAATTGAGTACTGTCGGCCATCGCTCCATAAACGACAAGCATTAAAATCAACAGTATTTTAATTTTTCGGATCATAGTTTTTTTCAATGTTTCTTTTTTCAAAAACGCTTCAAAAATACAAATTTTAGTTTCAAGTTCAGACTTCTACAAGTTCAGTCACCGAATTCGACATAAATACCACTACTTTTTTCTTCGGTCTTCAGACTCCGGTCTCCGGTCTTCTTCTGAATTTACCAATTCTTATCCATATTTTTCGATTTGGCTTTCAATGCTTCTATCTTTTTTACTTTCTCCTGAGTTTTCTTTTCACGATTTTCCAATGCCTGCAACATTTGTTCAGCATCCTGTTTTGAGATTTTACTTTGCTGTTGTTGCTGGTTCTGATTTTGGTTCTGTTTTTGCTGATCCTGTTTTTTGTCCTGATCCTTTTTTTGATCCTTATTCTGGTCCTTGTTTTTTTCTTTATCCTTGTCTTTGTCCTTGTTTTTATCTTTATCCTTTTTATCCTTGTCCTGTTTCTTCTGTTGCTCTTGTTGTTTTTTCTTCCTGTTCATCGCATACAGCAAATTATACTTGGATTCCAGATCTTCCGGATTGCTTCTGAGAGATTGTTTGTAAGCATCAATGCTTTCATCCAATTTGTTGTTCATCAAAAGTGAATTTCCCCGGTTATACAATGCCCGGCTTTTGTCCAATTTATCTGAAGTACGGTCTGCAATGTCTTTAAATTTCTCAGCCGATTCTTCAAATTTTCTTTGTTTGTAAAGAGCATCAGCCAAGTTGAAATTCCATTTCGGATCATCTGGCTTTTTTTCAATTGCTTTTCTATATTCAATTTCAGCTTTGTTAAACTGAATAGTATCGAGTTTGGTCGAATCTTTCATCGCCGCCTCGTAATATTTATTTCCCTGCCGAACGAATTTTCGCTCGTTTTGGGCCTGGCTTGCAATTGCCATAGCAAACAGAAAAATGATCAGTAATCTTGCTCGTTTCATATCGCTTTATTTTCTATCGCCAAACAGTTTGAAATTCTTCAGATATTTATTCTTTCGCTCAAGTATCAGAAAATCAAGTAAAATAAGGAATAGACCTAACCCTATGAAGTACTGGAACTTATCATCGTAATCAGCATAGATTTGTGATTCCATTTCGGTTTTTTCCATCTTGTTTACTTCCTTATAAAGGGTATTCAAACCTACCTGAGAATTGTTTGCCCTGATGTACATTCCTTTTCCGGCCCGGGCAATTTTTTGAAGCATAGGCTCGTCCAACTTGGTTACAATTGTATTGCCACTATTGTCTTTCATATAGCCACTTTGTCCGTTCGAATTAACTGGAATAAGTGCACCACTTGGTAATCCCATTCCAATGGTGTGTACTATAATTCCTTCTTTAGCTGCTTTGGCTGCAGCGCCTTCAGCATCGTCTTCATGGTTTTCACCGTCGGTAATTACTATTATTACTTTACTTCCCGTAAACTGAGGTGAGAATGATTTGGCCGCAAGATCGATTGCTGCACCAATTGCAGTTCCTTGTGTTGGTACAATTTGAGTATTAATTGATTGCAAAAATAATTTTGCCGATACGTAGTCAGAAGTAATTGGTAGCTGGGTGTAAGCTTCACCTGCAAAAACAATCAAGCCTATTTTGTCATCACTAAGTTTGTCAACAAGTTGCGAGATGGCTCTTTTTGAACTTTCCAATCTATTTGGCTTTATATCTTCAGCCATCATACTGTTCGAAACATCAAGTGCAATAATAAGTTCAATTCCCTCGCGTTTGACTGTTTTGAGCTGAGAGCCAAACTGTGGCCGGGCAATGCCAACAATAATACTGGCGAGCGCAATTAAAAGCACTGCGAATTTTATTGCCGGGCGTGCTATACTGGCATTGGGCATCAAAATCGACAGAATTTCTTTCTGTCCAAATTGTGCAAGTGCTTTTCGCCTTTGTCTCCTGAAATACCAATAAAAAACCATCAGCGCCGGAATCAGCACCAAGGCATATAAATATTGTGGGTTTGCTATTCTAAACATTTCTCAAAGTTTCAAGTTTCAAGTTCAAAGTTCCAAGTTTATCTTGTGTTATTGGTTATTCAATCTTGGTTATTAAAAATTTCATTTGCTCAGTTTCTAGCCACTGAAAACTGAGACTGCCAACTTATTTTTATGGTATATTCCTGAAAATAGTAGTTTTCATGAACATTGCCATCATTAGCAACAAGGCTCCGGCCAAAGCATATTTCAGGTATTCTTCCTGCTTTTTGCTATATTCCTTGACATCTATTTTTGATTTCTCCAATTTGTCAATTTCCTTATATATTTCAGCCAGTTTGTTGTTGTTTGTTGCCCTGAAATACTTTCCATCAGTAGTTGAAGCAATTTTTTGCAGGGTAGTTTCGTCAATTTTCACTTCCATATCGCGCACCTGCACTCCAAATGGTGTTTGAATCGGGTAGGGGGCCATTCCCATTGTTCCCACGCCCACGGTATAAACGCGGATTCCGAAAGTTTTTGCCAGCTCGGCAGCCGTTACTGGTGCAATTTCGCCCCGGTTATTTTCGCCATCGGTAAGCAAAATTACCACTTTGCTGATTGCATTACTGTCTTTCAATCGCGAAACAGCCGTAGCCAAACCATTACCAATGGCAGTTCCATCTTCAATCATGCCACTTTCAATACCTCTAAACATATTGATTACGGTTGCACGATCGGTGGTTAGCGGGCACTGGGTAAAACTTTCGCCTGAAAATATTACCAACCCGATACGGTCGTTTGTACGGCCTGAAATAAATTGAGTAGCTACATCTTTAGCTGCTTCGATGCGGTTGGGTTGAAAATCCATGGCCAACATTGAGCTTGAAATATCGAGGGCAATCACAATGTCGATACCTTTGGTAGTAACATTTGACCAGCTGTTCGATGATTGTGGTCTTGCCAAAGCAACAATCAGCATAGATAGACTTAACATCTGAAGAACAAGCACACTGTGCCTTAAATAGTATTTCCAGCTTTTAGGTATCCGCGCAAAACCCATGTCGGATGAAAACTGAAGACTGGCTCCTAACTTTTTCTGTCGCCATATATACCAGGCAATCATGGGAAGTAAAAGAAGAAGCAAGTAGAAAAACTCTGGATTTTTATAACTGATTCCGTTCATTTTCGTTCTTTTTTATACAGCAACAACTTCTTCGCCTCCTTCAGGCTGTGTTGCCTGTTTTTCCGGAGTCTTTATTTCTTCTTTTTTGGTCTGATTCACAAAGAAATAGGCATTCCTTAATGTCAGGTTATTATCGTCAACCAGCGGAGTATATTTGGCGAACTTAACAAGATCGGCCAAACTCAGGATATGTTGAATTTCATTAAGTGATTCACTGTCAATTAATTCTTTGTTTTGTTTGAAAACTCCAATGGTTTCAGCCGAAGTTTGCTCCATGGCTGAAATTTCGAACCGGTTTTGAATGTAGGTGCGAATCGTATCGGCAACTTCGCTGTAATATTGTTTGATTTTTTCCTGCTGCCAAAGCTTCTGAGTTTTAATACGGTCGAGCTCGCGCAAAGCAATAATGTGGGCCGGTTCCTTCGGCTTTTCAGGCTTGCTGAATAGCGGAACATTCTTTTTCTTCCACATGAGGTAATAAAAGATGAAGAAAAGGATGGCTGCTATCAGGATGATACCCAGAATGTAAGGTGTAACTTCTTTCAGTGTAACAGGAGCTCCGTAAGGAAGCTTGATGTCAACTGGTCCTTTGGTAGTATCAATCTTCATGGTTAGTACCTTAAAAACCAATGCTTTGGTTGCAATTGAGTCCGTTAGTTTGTTGTGCTTCAGCTTAAAGAAAAATGAAGGAATTACGTGTGAACCGCTGTCGAAAGATGAAATCAAATAACTTTGAGACAGTTTTATGCGATCTTTGTCACTCGATTTGATGGTATCGATTGGCAAGCGTTTCACCACTTCAATATGAGAACTGAATGTATCTGGCACCACTGGAAACTGAAAATCCAGATTTTTTGGCTTTTCAATTTCCAAAATCAGTTTCAGTTGATCACCGATAAGTATGCGCGTTGAGTCGATACTGGCCTTAACAGTAACTTGTTGCGCTTTCAGAAGGTGTAAACTTCCTGAAAACAAAACAAACAGTACGACAAATAATATTCTTCGCTTCATTTGAAAAATGTTTTTATTCTCTTTTTTTAAACAGGCTAATCAAAGATCTTACATAATCGTGATTGGTGCTGATGTTCACATAATCGACACCGCTCTTTCTGAAGTTATTATCGAGTTGTGCCGATAAATCAGCCCACCACTTCCGGTAAATATCTCTTGCCCTACGATCTGAACTGTCAACCCAGGTATAATTACCGGTTTCAGCATCTTTCAGTTTAATCATTCCGATATCGGGAAGTTCTGTCTCTCGCTCGTCGTAAATTCTTAAGGCAACCACATCGTGGCGGTTATTGGCAATCGACAGCGCGTTTTCAAGCGACCCTTCTTTTTGAATGAAATCGGAAATAATGAAAGCAGTGCATCGTTTCTTAATGGCGTTGGTCATATAACGAATTGCTCCTGAAATATCGGTTCCACGAGCTTCTGGTTCAAAATCAATTAGTTCGCTGATGATGCGAAGGATATGGCTTCTGCCTTTTTTTGGCGGAATGAACTTCTCGATTTTCTCGGAAAAGAAAATTACCCCGATTTTATCGTTGTTCTGAATGGCTGAAAATGCCAGAATGGCCGAGATTTCAGTAATGGTGTCCTTTTTAAGCTTGTCCATTGACCCAAATTCGCGCGATCCGCTCATGTCGATCAGTAACATCACCGTCAGTTCGCGTTCCTCTTCGTAAATTTTCACAAACGGCTTGTTGTAACGCGCAGTTACATTCCAGTCGATGTTTCTGATATCGTCGCCAAACTGATATTCACGAACTTCGCTGAAAGCCATCCCTCTTCCTTTGAAGGCACTATGGTATTCGCCTGCAAAAATATTGCGGCTCAATCCACGTGTTTTAATCTCAATTCGCCGGACCTTTTTAATTAGTTCGCTTGTTTCCATTTATGGAACTTCAACCGTATTTAAAATTTCAGCAATAATTTCTTCGGAAGTAATGTTATTTGCCTCAGCCTCGTAACTCAATCCGATACGGTGGCGCATTACGTCGGGGCAAACAGCACGAATATCTTCAGGAATAACATAACCGCGACGTTTAATAAAAGCGAATGCTTTGGCGGCTTGTGCCAGACTGATACTTGCACGTGGTGAACCTCCGTACGAAATCATGTCAGCATATTTATCGAGTTTGTAGGCTTTCGGATCACGGGTAGCAAATACGATGTCAACAATGTATTTCTGAATTTTTTCGTCCATGTAAACATCTTTCACCACTTCGCGGGCTTTCAGAATGTCTTCGGGATGCACAACTTTCGATGCAACCGGGAATTGTTTCAGAAGATTTTGCTGAATGATCAGTTTTTCTTCCTCTTTTGTTGGATAATTGATCACTACTTTCAGCATAAAACGATCGACCTGAGCTTCAGGCAATGGGTAGGTTCCTTCCTGCTCAATTGGGTTCTGAGTAGCCATTACAAGAAAAGGTTCCTGCAATTTATACGTGGTTTCGCCAATGGTAATCTGACGTTCCTGCATGGCTTCGAGCAATGCCGATTGTACTTTGGCGGGTGCCCGGTTAATTTCATCGGCCAATACGAAATTGGTGAAAATTGGACCTTTTTTTACGATGAATTCTTCTCGTTTCTGACTGTAAATCATCGTACCCAAAAGGTCGGCGGGCAAAAGGTCGGGAGTAAACTGGATACGGGCAAATTTGGCGTCAATACTTGTTGCAAGTGTGTTGATCGCCAGTGTTTTTGCCAACCCTGGAACCCCTTCCAGCAAAATATGCCCACCCGACAGAAGTCCTACCAAAAGACTTTCAACCAAATGTTTCTGACCAACAATAACTTTGTTCATCTCCATGCTGATGATGTCGACAAACGAACTTTCTCTTTGAATTCTTTCGTTTAATTCGCGAATATCAATTGCTTGATTCATATTTTTAAGATAAATGATTTAATTGTTTGTTTTTTTGAGAACACGAAAATAATCTATCTCTAAATGAAAAGACATAAATTTTCGTTAAATTTTGTTAAGCTATTTTGACTTAAATGGCCGTGAAATTAATAAAAACGGCGATCTTTAACAGAATAAGCCAGCACTTTTTTACTTTTGCCAAAAATCAATCCATTGACACAAAGGTATTTCATAGAACTGGCCTACAAAGGCACTAAATTTCATGGTTGGCAGGTTCAACCCAACGCTACGTCTGTTCAGGAATGTCTTGAAAAAGCGGTGAGCACCGTTACCCGCGAAACAATTGCAGTTACCGGAGCCGGAAGAACTGATACCGGAGTTCATGCCAGCTATTTTGTTGCGCATTTCAATTCTTCAAAGCTTAATCTCGATCATCCTGATTTTGCGCATAAACTGAACAGTTTCCTGAAAGATGATATTTCGATTTTCGCCATCAGCAAAGTTGATTCGGAGGCTCATGCACGTTTCGATGCGGTTTCAAGAACTTACCATTACCATCTGAATTTGTTGAAAGATCCATTTTTGGTTGAGACTTCCTGGTATTTCTTTAAGCAACCTGATATGGAACTAATGAACGCAGCATGTCGGATTTTATTTGATTACACCGATTTTACCAGTTTCAGCAAGTTGCACACCGATGTGAAAACCAATAATTGTAAAATATACCAGGCCGAATGGACTCAGAAGGACGGCAATTTGGTCTTTTCAGTAAAAGCCGATCGTTTTCTGCGGAACATGGTACGCGCCATGGTTGGGACTTTGCTTGAAGTGGGGCTTGGCAAGATGGACCTTTCAGATTTTCGTGCTGTGATTGAGCAAAAAAACCGTGGTGCAGCAGGACTATCGGTCCCGGCACATGGACTTTTTTTGACTGATATTGAATACCCAAAAGAGATTTTTAAGCGAACTGCACTAAAATGGCTGAGATTCAAATAATTGTCGATTTGGTCATTTTCTTTTTATATCTTTTTTTTATCCAAAAAACTATTCTAATTCTTTAAAAAGCGGCCACCCGATATATCCCAGAATTTATTGAAAAATGCACCCAATTTTTCGAGGACTGTATCACGTTTCTTTGTACGGTCGCCAGTAGGAGTAAAACGTGATACCGGTGGCAATACTTTGGTGATTGCCGTACCAGTATTTTGTACGAATCCATCTCGAAAAGCATTGTTAATGAATTTGTATGCTTCGTCTTTATCCAAATTTTCTTCTGTAATAATACTGTCTAATTCCTCCAATTTTTTTGCATCAACAAAAGAGTGCCAATCATCGTCAACATTGGTTGTTGGGGTTAAAGATTCAATAAATTGGTCGATAAGTTCTTTTTTGTTGCGTAGTTCGACACTGGAATCAATGGCTTTGCCGATGCTTATTATTATCTCTTTGTCTTTTAAATGACCTGAGTGATATTTGCGAATTAACAGCAAAATATAGTCAATGTTGATTTCCACTTGCTTAATCAGCTCCATTTCAAACACGATATCATCGTTTATATTTTCATTGTCGCCTTTGTTCTTTCCCCGGAAATCATTGTAAAGGTTGATATACATACTATGGTAATCCTGAACATCACGTTCAGTCAAGATTTCATGACCCGCAAACTCGTCGAAAGTGGTAAGAATGTTTTTTACCTTCAAAATGGCACCATATAATTTGATAAAATCTTTCTGGTTCTGTTCGCCAACAATCTGACCTCCAACTTGATAATTTTCCTGTAATTCGTTTACCAAATTAGCATAACCGCGAATATCTTTATCTCCGTTTTTATACCCGTTGTAATATTCATCGTAGGTTTTCAGCAAAACAACTCCACCAGCTTCCTTGTCGCCAAAAAGCGCTATACTCTCATTGGTTGCTTTTTCCAAATTCCGGAAGCAAATGATGTTGCCAAAGGTTTTGACAGAATTGAGAATACGGTTAGTGCGTGAAAAGGCTTGCAATAGCCCATGCAAACGCAGGTTTTTATCCACCCATAGCGTGTTCATAGTGGTTGCATCGAACCCAGTCAGGAACATATTGACCACAAGAAGCAAGTCAATTTCACGGTCTTTTACCCGTTGCGATACATCTTTATAGTAGTTTTGAAATTTATCGCTCGAAGTATCGAAATTGGTTTTGAATAGTTTGTTGTAATCTTTTATAGCTGTATCCAGAAAATCGCGTGAACTTTGGTCTAATTTGCTGGTATCTTCAGGGTTTTCATCGTCAATAATCCCATCTATTTCAGGGTCGCCTTCATTGGCACTAAAACTATAAATGGTGGCTATTTTTAGCTGTTTATCACTTGGCAAACCAGCCATTTGTTTTTGAAACTCAGTGTAATATTTTTTTGACACATCAATTGACGAAACCGCAAAAATGGAATTAAACCCAGCCAATCGGCGGTCTTTCAACTGATAAAAACTGTTGCGTTTGGTTTTTTGGTCAAAATGCTCACGGATATAATTTACAATATTGCTAATCCGTTCGGGGTCTGCTAATGCTTTTTCCCTGTCAATGTTCCATACTTTCTCATCTTTAATATCTTCTTCCTCTCGCATAGTGCTGATATAATCAATGCGAAACGGTAGCACATTTTTATCGGTAATGGCATCTACAATGGTATAAGTATGTAGTTTAGCGCCAAAAGCCTGTTCGGTAGTTCTCAAATCGGCACGGCTATTACTGCTTGAGTTTTTGGCGAAAATGGGTGTGCCTGTAAAGCCAAAAAGGTGATATTTTTTGAAAGCTTTTGTAATTGCCGTGTGCATATCGCCAAACTGTGAGCGGTGGCACTCGTCGAAAATGATAACGATATGTTGATTGAAGGCCGCGTGATTTCTTTGTTTCTTAATCAGAACAGACAGTTTCTGAATGGTGGTTATGATAATTCTTGAATTGGGGTTTTCGAGTTGCTTCTTGAGTATGGCGGTATTGGTATTACTGTTTGCCGCTCCTTTCTCGAACTTGTCGTACTCCTTCATGGTTTGATAGTCCAGATCTTTCCGATCCACCACGAACAGCACTTTATCAATAAATGGTAATTTGCTTGCTAATTGAGCTGTTTTAAACGAAGTGAGCGTTTTACCACTGCCGGTGGTGTGCCAGATATATCCCCCGGCATCTATTGTTCCGAAAGTTTTGTAATTGTTTGAGACATTTATCCGGCTCAAAATACGCTCGGTAGCCACAATTTGGTAGGGGCGCATGGCCAGTAGCAGTTTGTCGGAAGTAAAAACACAATACTTTGTAAGTAAATTGAGCAGGGTATGTTTGGCGAAAAATGTACGGCCAAAATCCATCAAATCGATAATCGGACGGTTATTGCCATCGGCCCACCATGAAGTAAATTCATAACTGTTGCTTGTGCGTTTGCCTTTACGAACAACGCTGCTGCCCATTTCTTTGATATGCGTAAACCGTGTGGTATTGCTGTAGTATTTTGTGTATGTGCCGTTCGAAATCACAAAAAGTTGCACATATTCAAACAGACCGCATCCAGCCCAAAACGATTCGCGGTTATAGCGGTTGATTTGATTAAATGCTTCCTTGATATCTACACCGCGTTTTTTGATCTCGACATGCACAATCGGTAAACCGTTTACCAGCATGGTAACATCATAGCGGTTTGCACGTTGGCCGTTATCGACAACATATTGGTTAATTACCTGCAAGCGGTTGTTGTGGATATTTGCCTTGTCAATGAGGTAGATATTTTTTACCGTGCCATTGTCGCGGTCTAAGAGTTGGATATGGTCTTCCTGAATTAGTGTTGTTTTTTCCTCAATGCCGTTGTTTTGATTGGCAATTTTACTTTTGAAAAATTGTTCCCATTCCGGATCGGTGAATTGGTAATCGTTCAGAATTTCCAATTGCCGACGCAAGTTGGCTATCACTTCTTGTTCGGTGGTAATGGGCAGATATTCATAAGCTTGTGTTTGTAGCTGCTCGATAAATGCTTTTTCGAGGTCAGCCTCCGACTGGTAATTTACCTCCCTACGATAAAGCGGTTGGTATTCGGATACTACCGTACTTTCAGGATTTTCGGCAACTATGCTATACTGTTTCATTGTCATTGTTGGTGGTTTTCGTACTTTCAATGGATAGAATGCTCTTTGCATTGAGCGGACTGACCACTTTTTTGCCTGTTTCAGCCTCTAACTTCATGCGGGCTTCCTTGGCTATGTTACCACCACGCCGGGCTACATCTTCATGTTCGGGGAATGACTCAGGATTTGCAACTACCGATATTTCTTTGGTTGAAAGTTCGGCAAGCATGTTGAGAACCAATTCCTTATTAGTCATGTTGTCACGAAGGTTTTCCTTTTTCAAACCTTTGAACTTTTTATATTCTTTCGCCGTTTTATCAGCCCAGGTTTTGTATATAATATCGGTGAGCGTTGCAAATTGAACACCTTCTTCCAAACCTCTCGCCTTCCATTCATCAGTTAAATCCTTGCGAATTTCGATACTTTTCAAGCGTTGGTTAATCCAATTGTCGGAATAGCCCAAACGTTTGTAATCGGTCATTGCCTGTTCGATGGACAATTCGGGGTCTTGCATTTGATCGAGGCGTTGTTTTGCCACTTCGGCTAACCACAATTTGAAAGGTTCTGCCTTTTTCGAAGGAATAGTCTGGATAATCCGGAAAACCTGCTCGGTATCAACTACATCTGTCAATCGCATTTTACCATCGGGTGCTTTTAATTTCAACTGGTTAGTGATACTAACCACTTCGCTACCTTCCTCTTTTAGTTTATTTTTCAACCATTTCCAGTAGTTTCTTGCTTTTGTGTAGTCTGCCTGGTCAGTTAATATGGCAATAATATCCAAAACAGAAAACCACCATTTTTCTGAATGTTCGTCCCAGACAGTACGAACTTGTTGTGCTTCAAATAATTGAACTTTGTTTTCCATATTGGTTTCTTGTTTTTATATGCTTTTAAAATCCAACAATTTCCCTCTGTAATATTCGTATTGCTTGCGTCGTGCCTGTATTTCGGCAGGCAAACCCACTGATATGTCGTTTACGAGCTTATCGAATTTATCCAATATACACACAATGCGGTTTTGCTCGGCAAGGGGTGGAATGGGAATTTTGATTTTTTTTACGCTGGGAACTGTTAATTGAGGAATGCCACCTTCTGTTCCGACAATAGATGTCATATCTAAAATATAATTCAAAAACTTTGTTATTATAATATCCTTGTTGGGGATTAATGAGATTAAACGTATAATTGGAGTAAATTTTGCTTCTCTTATAGTATGATAACCAATTTTCGCACCTCTTGCTGAAATTGTCACGGCATCGCTTCCTATCTTATAATTATCTGTATAACCATATAAGCCTTTCTTATCGGTTGCATTTGCAAAAATAGGGTATGGATATTCACTTGAAGGTAAAGTTTGACCTTTCATATAATTTTTCGGCACATCCCCACCAGCTGAAATGGATAAACAAATTTCACCCAATGTGCACCACTCGACCTCTTTGTTTTCAAAATTCAGCAACTCATTCCGGTAGTATTCATATTGGGCGCGACGCGCCTGGAGCTCCGCCTGGAGCTCCGCCTGGAGCTGTGTAAACTTATCAAGGATAGTTACTATCTCTTGTTGAATGGGGAGAGGGGGAATAGGGATAGAGATTTTTGCAATATCAGTCGCTTTTATTTCAATAACCTTAGTTCCTCGTGCATACTTTTTCTTTTGATCAAAAAAATGTTGCGTTTTAAAATAATATGCTAAATATTTGGCATTTTGTTTATGTTTAAAGATAGTAGCGTGTCCGCCTGTAACAATTTCATCTTCACCTAACCAAGCAACAGTTTTACAAACATCTTCGAGATTTTCGCTTGTAGTAGCAATTATCAAATCATTTTTTTGAACCTTTTTTAATTTTTCTGACAAATCAGATGAAACAAAAGTTTTTGTTTTGTAGGCAAATATTCCAAAATACGTATAAATTTGACCATAATGAATACAGCCAACACCACTTTCAGCAAAATCAGTTTTCGGTAAACCATTGCCTCTTATAAGTTCTCCAAACTCTCCTAATTCCCTAAATTCCACTCCATCCGGGCAAAGCTGTGCAATAAGCGTTTCTATGTTGTTCATTTTATTCTTCATTTCAAAAGTTTCCTATTTTCCACTTGTTGCAACACATTCATTTGCTGAATGGCAATCCGGTTGAGTTGTATTAATCGTTCGCTTTGCTGCATGTTTTGGTTAATAAAAACGGCATTCAGGTTTTCAAAATTCGAGAGGCAAATAAGTTCGTTAATGGAGGCATAGTCGCGTATGTTTCCTTTCAGGTTGGGATTTGCATCGCGCCATTGTTTGGCTGTACCAAATAGGGCTACATTCAGCACATCGGCTTCGTTGGCATACACATAGTTTATTTGTTCTTTGGTGAGTTCGGCAGGAATTAAATTTTGCTTTATAGCATCGGTGTGTATATGGTAATTGATTTTAGCCAGTTCGCGTTTTGCCGACCAACCGAGTAGTTTTTGTTCTTCTTCTTTGAGGCGTTGGAATTCTTTGATCAGGTAAAATTTAAATTCAGCACTTAACCATGAAGCAAACTCAAATGCAATATCTCGATGGGCAAATGTTCCACCATAGCGACCTGTTTTAGACACAATTCCAATCGCATGAGTTGTTTCAATCCAGCGTTTGGGAGTTAATGCAAAGCTGTTTGAACCTGCCATGTTTTTAATTCCATCGAATTCGATGGAATTAAAAACCGGATTATTGAACAATTCCCAAAGACCAATAAACTCAATGGTACTTCGATTTCGCATCCAGTTTTGCAGTATATAGTCACTTCTGTCGGCATCTCTATACCGGGCAATGTCGGTCAAACTAATATACTCATTATCTTTTTCAGTATAAATAAGTACTTCAGTTCCTTGCACATCAATTTTTTTGCTCTTTGTCATGATAATAATATTTGCTCCTTTCTAAACCCATCGAATTCGAGCTTGTAAAACGGAGTTTTTCTTGGTACACTTCGGTTACCTTCCATTTGAACTATCCGGAATTTCCGGATAGTTGATGTTTCAATCAGTTCGTTATCTGCATATATGTTTAACAAATGTTCGTTGATAGTTCGGACATCAACACCATAAAGTTCAGCCATCATTTTTTGTGTTAGCCAAACATTTTCGTCCTCATAACGCATTTCAATACTATCTGGATGATCGCCAGTGGCAGCAATAAAAGTAAGGTATTCAGCAGCAGAACTGCAGATCGTAACCTCCTGACGAATCACGTTTTTATTGTGCAAATTTTTCTTTTTCATAAAGCGCCTCCTTCCAAATCGGCTACAATCTCATCAATGGCAGTGCGTAGTTTATTTTGCTTGATTACTATCTCTGCAATGTGGGCATTGAGCTTTAAAATATCCACCTCTTCGGTAGTGTTTTCCTGTTCTACAAAGCTACTAACGGCGATATTGTATTCGTTTTCGGCAATATCGCTATTGAGTACAAGCTTTGCAAAGTGGTCAATGTCAATCCGCCCGACAAAGGCATTCAGGATCTTTCCCCTGTTGGCTTCGGTCAACTTGTTTTTGTTACCTCCTCGCACAAACTCGGCAGACGCATCAATAAACAACGTTGCATTGTCTTTCTTGCTTTTTTTGAGTACGATAATACAGGTGGCAATGCTTGTACCAAAGAATAAATCGGGAGGAAGCTGGATAACCGTATCAATATAATTATTGTCGATCAGGTATTTGCGTATTTTTTGTTCGGCACCGCCACGATACAATACGCCGGGGAACTCAACTATGGCAGCCGTGCCGGAAGTTGCCAACCAGCTCAACATATGCATGGTAAAGGCGAGGTCGGCTTTACTCTTTGGAGCCAACACACCGGCAGGCGAAAAACGCGGATCGTTGATAAGCAAAGGGTTGCTGTCGCCGTCCCACTTTATTGAATAAGGTGGATTAGAAACAATGCAATCAAAAGGTTCATCGTCCCAATGTTTGGGTTCAAGCAAGGTGTCGCCGTGTGCAATATCAAACTTTTCGTAATTAATGTCGTGCAAAAACATATTGATACGGCAAAGGTTGTAGGTGGTAATGTTGCTTTCCTGACCGTAAAAGCCCTGCCGCACATTTTCCTTTCCGAGAACTTTAGCAAATTTAAGCAAAAGTGATCCTGAGCCGCAAGCGGGGTCATATACTCTATTTACTTGTTTCTTTCCCACTACCGCAATGTTGGTAAGCAGTTCGGAAACTTCCTGTGGGGTGAAAAATTCGCCTCCCGATTTTCCCGCATTACTGGCATACATGGTCATCAGAAACTCGTAGGCATCGCCAAAAATATCATTGGTATTGTCCTGATAATCTCCCAGTTCTATGCCTCCTATTGACTCAATGATTTTGACTAACTGTTCGTTTCGTTTTTGTACGGTTGCCCCCAGTTTGTTACTGTTTACATCAATGTCGTCGAACAAGCCTTTTAAATCATCTTCGCTATCAGTGCCTTTGGCGGAATTTTCGATATTCTTAAAAACATTGCTCAATGTTTCATTGAGATTGGCATCGTTTTTAGCGTTTTTCCGAACATTTTCGAACAACCCGGAAGGCAAAATATAAAAGCCCTTTTCTTTTACCGTGTCGGCTCTGCCAAATTCAGCATCTTTGTCTGAAATTTTAGCATAATCGAACTTGCTGTTGCCGGTACGCTGTTCTTCTTTGTTGATATAAGAGGTCAGATTTTCGGATATAAAGCGGTAGAACAGCATTCCTAACACATACGATTTAAAATCCCAGCCATCCACGCTACCACGCAGGTCGTTAGCTATTTGCCAAATTGCGCGGTGCAGTTCTTCCCGTTCTTGTTCTTTCGTCATTGTGTGTTAATTATTTGGTTTTGTTTGTTGTGTATATAGATAGTCTTTCATATTCAATTAAAATTAGGCTTAAAAAAACGGATGATATTTTATTGAATAGAACATAACTTGCAAGCCTTGCAAACATAGAATAATAGATTTTAGAAACCAACTTATCCATCAGGTCATTTTGCCTTTGCTGAAATGTCTGAGGCAAATAACTTATCACGTTGGTTGCATTTTCAGGAGAATTTCTACCAAATCCTTACAATAAAACTATCTGCGCGCCACATTTTGTCTCCTTCTTTTACACCGAAAGCTTTGTAAAACTCAGGCATGTTTGATAATGTTCCAATCACACGGTATTTTGCAGGCGAATGCTCGTCGCTGCGAACCTGGTTGGCTATGGCTTCAGGACGCATATCAACCATCCAGGCCAATGCAAACCCGAGAAAGAATCGTTGGTCAGGAGTGAGGTTGGCAATTTTCTCATTGTTCTTGTATTGTTCGGTTTTCTTGAATGCTTCATATCCCATGATGATACCTCCCAAATCGGCAATGTTTTCGCCCTGGGTAAGTTCTCCGTTAATGTGAAGACTGTCAACCGGATTGTACTGATTGAACTGCTTAACAATCATTTTGGTTTTGCCGTAAAATTTAGTGCTGTCTTCGGCAGTCCACCAGTTTTTAAGATTACCATTGGCATCAAATTTACTACCCATATCATCAAATCCGTGGGTCATTTCGTGCCCAAAGGTTGAACCTCCAATGATCGAATACAAAATGGCATCGTCGGCCATTTTTCGCTCGTAACCCGGTACGATGATATTGCAGCCAGGAACTACCAATTCGTTGTTTGAAGCATTATAATAGGCGTTGTAATTTTGTGGCTGCATCTCCCATTCAGTGCGATCAACCGGCTTCCCGAATTTCGAAATCATGTATCCAAAGTGCCAAAGATTGGCATTCACGGCATTTTCAGCGAACGAAGTCCTGCTAATTTCCAGACTGCTCAAATCTTTCCATTTGTCAGGATAACCAACTTTCATGATCATTGAACTAAGTTTTTTCAAAGCTTTTTCTTTGGTGGCGGCACTCATCCAATCAAGGTTTTTAATTCTTTCAGCATAAACACTTTTTACCGCGTTGCCAATTTCAACCAACTTTTCTTTAGTGCCAACCGGCAAATATTCAGTCACATAAACCTGACCAATCAGTTCGCCCAGGTAACTGTCAGTTTGTTCTACTACTCTTTTCCATCGTGGTTTTGGCCGTTTTATACCCCTGATAGCCTGTGAATAAAAGCTGAATGTCTCATGATAGGTAGCATCGTCCAAATACATTGAAATTCCTCTGGTGAAGTTGTATTTTAGATAGTTTTTCCAATCTTCAAGCGTGAATTTCTTCAGGCTAACGTTCAGTGCTGAAAGAAATTCAGGTTGACCAACTATTACTGTGTCAACATTTTGTAATCCGGTTCCCTGAATAAAAATTTGCCAGTTGAAGTTTGGCGCTAATTCTGTTAATCTTTTGAATGAAAGCTTGTTGTAGTTCTTGTGAGGATCGCGGGTGTCTTCCTTTTTGCGTGAGGCAGTAGCCAAAGTGGTTTCCAGTTTCATCTGGTTCGTTGCGGCTGCTTTTGCCTTTTGTTCATCGTATTTCAAAATCCGAAACATGTTTTCGAGGTGTTGTTCAAATTTTTTCCTGATTTGGACTGCTTTTTCATCGGTATCAAAATAATAGGAACGCTCTGGTAAACTCAATCCACCTTGCCAAATTTGTACGGCATTTTTACTGCTGATCTTGCTGTCTTGGGCAACACCAAAGGCAAATAGAGGCGAGCCAGTACTCCTGTGAATGAATGATGCGATTGTTGCCAACTGATCAAAATCAGTGATGGCATCAATTTGATCCAGGTATTTTTGGATGGCTGCGATTCCTGTTTTATTCAGATTTATACTATCCATTCCGGAGAAATAGAAATCACCGATTTTCTGCTTGTTACTACCTTTTTCAGGATTTGCCACTAATGCGGATGATTTGCATATTTTCAGGATTTGCGAATTAATGGTATCCTGAATCACCTGCCAGATACCACTGCTCTGTTCGCTGGCGGCAATCGGATTTTCCTTGAACCACTTGCCGTTTGCATAATCGAAGAAATCGTCGCCGGGTTTGAAAGTGGTGTCGATGTGAGCAGTAAGGGCATCTTTTGTGTCGCTTTTCGCAGTCGGCTGACAAGAAATACAGGCCCAAATCATGGCCAAAAAACTAATAGGAATCAGAAATTGTTTCATCTTGAATTATATTTTTCGAATTTTAGTTTTATTCTTTTACCTCCTAAATATAAGATTATCTCATGGGTATTTCAAACGTATTCTTCATTACAGTAGGTTTTGAATGAATGAAAATATAGAACTATTAACATCCAGTTTTTGATCAAATTCCGAAAATTTTTGTTGTAGTAATTATTTTCCCCTCAAAATTATAAGCTACAACCAGATGTATAACTGGTATAATTTCATCAACTATGAGTTGACTTTACTTTCAGCGTTTTTAGTTTAAATATTTAATAATGAATAGTATGGCATACACTCTTGATATAGGAAGTCAGGCACCAAACTTCAGTATGAAGGCTACTGACGGTAAAATCTATCGGCTAAGCAATTTTTCGGACCATGGCATTCTTGTTATGTTTTTTACATGTAATCATTGTCCTTATGTACATGGAAGAGATGAGATTACGAGAAAAACGGCTGACCATTTTTATTTCAAAGGTGTACGGTTTGTAGCAATCAATTCTAACATTGCTGAGGATAACGAAGAGGACAGTTTTGAGAGTATGGTCAAACGGGTGGAAGAGAATTGCTTCCCATGGCTTTATTTGCATGATCAAACGCAGAAATTTGCACGGGCATTTGGAGTAAGTCGAACTCCTCATTTTTTTGTGTTCGATGAGACCCGCAGATTGGTTTATTCAGGAAGTGCAACCGATCAGCCACACCATTCTTCAAAAATTACAGAGAACCATTTGGAAAAGGCTCTCTCAGAGTTGTTGACTGGCAAGCCTGTTTCCATTCCGGTAACCGATCCGATCGGATGTAGTATTAAATGGAAAAGAAAAGACAAGAAATGGATGCCATCCGAGGCTTGCGATTTAGTTTGAAAGATAACGAAGCCGATTAAAGTCTGATCTTACCTTCTATTTATTAAATTTGCCGGAAATTTAAAAGCATATTTGATGATTAGCGATAATATACAAAACGATCAGGGTATCATTTTAAAGAACCTGAAATCGGTAGATTCGGAGAAAGTAATTGAAACTATTGAGGAACTGCGTGTTTCAGGGAGAACAAGCGATATTCCGGTTTTACTTGAATTACTTCATTCAAGTGAAAATGTGGAAGTTAAATCAAAAATCACCTCGCTGTTTGGTAATTTAAAGGATAGCGCTGGTATCCCGTTGATCATTGAAGCTATTCATGATCAGAAATATGCACCTGAATTAAAGCAACTGGTTTCGTGTTGCTGGGAAAATGGTCTCGATTTCAGTAATTATTTAACGATTTTTGTCGATTTACTCATCGAACAAGACTTTCTGGTTGCATTTGAAGCCTACACGGTTATCACGAACATGGTTACAGTAATCGATCAGGCCAAAATTGATGTTGAGATCGAAAAGCTCGATCATGCCATGCACACAACTACTGAGGAGAAAAAAGTGCTGATGCTTGATGTGATTGATTTTCTGCCTTCTATCGGATTTTAGCGAATTTGCTCTTTTCCTGAGAAATACCTCATAAACTGAGCCCGTTCATACAACATCGGGTCAGGAATGTTTCTGTATGACAAACGGCCTCGAAAATCTTCAATCTTCTTAAAATCGTTTTTCTTCATAAAGGCGCTTAAATCGTTCAACATTTCAGTAATAACTTGTGATCCGTTGATGTAAATACTTGAACATATTTGCGTAACCTGAGCACCTGCAAGTAGTTGTTTAATAACTACCTCGCCATCGTGAATGCCGGTACTGGCAGCAATTTCAACTTTAGGTAATTGCGATGATATCAGTCCAATCCACCGCATCGAGCGACGGATATCGGTTGGCGCACTGAATACTTCGGAACTGGTGATTTCCATCTTTTCAATATTGATGTCAGGTTCATAAAACCTGTTGAATAATACCAAAGCCTTGGCACCATTGGCAATCAACTTGTCTGACATTGCTATCAGATTGGTATAATTAAGACCAATTTTTACTGAAATCGGAATTTGAACCTGCTTTTTTACATCAGAAACAATGTTAATATACATCTGCTCAATTTCTTCCGAACTTTTGGAGCGGCTGGTTGGCACAAAAAACAGGTTGAGTTCAAGGGCATCGGCACCGGCATTTTCAAAATCTTTAGCGAAAACTGTCCATTCAGAGGCCGACATGCAGTTGATGCTTGCAATGATTGGTATCTCGGTTTCTTTTTTTGCTTCACTCAAGAGGTTTAAATGCCTGGTAATTGAATTGTTACGGGTGTAATTCCAGATAAAATCGTCATCATCGGGATATAAATTCTGTGGATCGCGGTTGATCAGATGGTTCACTTCGTTGTTGATCTGTTCCTCAAAAATCGATTTCAAAACGATTGCTCCGGCACCTGCATTTTCAAGGACTTTAATTTTTTCAATCGAGTTTGTCAGACCAGAACTGGCCACTACGATGGGATTTTTGAGTTTTAATCCCATATATTGAGTTTCCAAATTTGTCATGTTGATTTGATTTAGTGATAAATCAAAATAACAACAGAAACTTCTCTATGTTTTGGAAATGTAATTGCGTTCGCCAAAAATATTGCTTCCAATTCTGATCATCGTGCTTCCTTCCTCAATTCCAACCTGATAATCGCCCGACATTCCCATCGAAATCTCTTTGAAATCCTCATTGTCCGAGAAATACTCCGACTTCAACATTTCGAAACAGGTCTTTAAGTATGAAAATTCTTTTCTGATTTGATTCTCATCTTCAGTATAAGTTGCCATTCCCATAACTCCTGAAATTTTAACATGTTCCAACTTTTTGTATTCATCAGAATTCAGTAATTCAATTGCTTCTTCCATCGAAAGTCCAAACTTTGTTTCCTCTTCAGCAATATGAAATTGAAGCAAGCAAGGAATTATCCGCTCGACTTTCTTTGCCTCTGAATCAATCGCTTTCAGTAGTTTGAATGAGTCAACGCCATGGATTAAATGGACAAACGGGGCAATGTATTTTATCTTATTCGATTGTAAATGACCAATGAAGTGCCATTGGATGTCTCTGGGTAATTCTTCGGATTTCCACACCATCTCCTGAACTTTGTTTTCTCCAAATGCTCTCTGCCCTTGGTTATAAGCTTCCAAAAGAAGTTCAGTAGGTTTGGTTTTTGAAACAGCTACCAGCCGGACATTTGTCGGCAAATTTGCTTTTATATTGTTTATATTTTCAGCTACACTCATAAGTCAAAAATAACATACTAAAACAAATTACCATCAATTTTCCTCATTATTTTCCGGGTAATGGCGAAATTTGGATACTGCGACTGAACACTTTTACTTTTACCTATCTTTGATGCCCACTATGAACGAAAGAATGCAACATACTATACAAAGAATGAATGAAATGGGGGCAATGGGCAACCCTTTTGTTTTTATTATCGATTTTGACTTTGAAAAGCCTCTTATTTTTGATTTCGACAACTCATCAGAATTGCTTTGGAAAACTCCCCAATCAAGCAATTATACTCCTGAAAAACAAGCTTCTAAAGAAATAAAATGGACAATTCATCCGGTTGAATTTCATGAATATAAAAAAGCATTCACGATGGTTCAGGATCACATTCATAATGGCGACACTTATTTGCTGAATCTGACCATGCCAACCAGGGTAGAAACGAATCTTTCTCCTGAAGAAATGTTCCACTTAAGCGATGCGCCTTATAAAATATGGCTCAAAAATCAGTTTGTATGCTTTTCTCCTGAAATTTTTGTCAGAATTAATGAGGGCATTATTTCATCATATCCAATGAAAGGAACCATTGATGCCAATGTTGAAAATGCAGAACAACAATTGCTTAACGATACGAAAGAAGTGGCCGAACACTATACCATTGTTGATCTTCTTCGCAACGATTTGAGCATGGTTGCTAGTGATGTAAAAGTTGATCGGTTCAGGTATGTTGACCGTATTTATACCAACAAGGGTGATTTATTACAAATGAGTTCTCAGATTTCGGGAAAGCTTCCGGAGAATTATCAGCAATCAATTGGAACCATTTTGGTAAAAATGCTTCCTGCCGGCTCTATTTGCGGAGCTCCAAAACCGAAAACCGTTGAAATTATCAGGGAAGCAGAGCCATACGAACGGGGTTATTATACTGGTATATTTGGAATTTTCGACGGAAAAAACCTTGATAGTTGTGTGTTGATTAGGTATTTGGAACAAGATGGCAAACAGCAAATATTTAAAAGTGGAGGCGGAATTACTTTTTTGAGTGACTGTCAGACCGAATACAACGAACTAATTCAGAAAGTATATGTACCCATTGGTTGAATCACTTAAACTAAAAGATGGTATCGTTCCAAATCTGGAATACCACAACCAGCGTATGAACCGATCGAAAACGGAGCTTTTCCCTGGTTCGTCAGAAGTAGATTTGGAGAAAGAAATCAAGATTCCGGAAGTCTTTCATAAGGGGGTTTTTAAAATTCGGGTTAAGTACGACCAATTGATCCGTAAAATTGAAATCGAGCCTTATTCATATCGTTCGATCCAAAGCCTGAAAGTAGTTCACCACGAAAGCATTGATTACCATCTGAAATACACCGACCGTCAAATTCTTCAGGAATTGTTTGCCCAACGTGGAAACTGCGACGATATCATCATTGTTAAAAACGGATTCGTAACTGATTCGTTTGCAGCCAATTTGTTGTTTTTCGACGGCAATAGTTGGTTTACTCCAAATACTCCGCTTTTAAAAGGTACAAAACGGCAATTTTTGCTCGATGAAGGAATCATCATTGAAAAGGAAATCAGGGAAGTAGATATTCGAATCTATCAGAAAGTTGGACTGATCAATGCGATGATCGACTTTGATGAAATGCCGGTTGTGCCGGTTGAGAAAATATTCTAATTTTGATTGGCAGGTTGGTCTGAAGAAACTAATTTCTTTGAACAAATCATATTCGTTGAAGGTACTGTTCTGCTGTTAATACCGGTATTTTTGATTTCTGAAAATCTTTCAGGTTGCGTGTAATAATCATATCGACTCCGTTTTCAAGAGCAGAATAATATTGCATCGCATCTTCATAGTCTTTAAAATCGCTGTCATTCAATGATAATCCAATAATTTTGTCATCAAGACTAATCACCTTAACAAGCAATTTCAACTTACGAAGAATCAATTTGGCCTCTTCAGGTTTCCTTTCCTTCAAAAGGATATAGTTCGTATTGGCAAATGTAAGGGCAGAAACACACAATTGAAGTTTCATTTTATCAGCCAGAGAAAATAGTTGAGCTGCCGATTGGTAGAATGGTTCCCTTTTCGCCAGCAAATCAATTACAATGTTGGTGTCCAGAAACAGATTTTTCATTTGTACTTTTCTGATAGGTAATTAGAGTAGTCCTTCTTCAAATCAAAGTCTTCAGATAGATGAATGACACCGCTTAAACTTTCGACCAACGGAGTAATTTCAAGATCATCTTTTTTTTGTTCAGTAATAGATTCCAGGTAGGATTCAACCATTTTTGAAAGACTTATTTTGTGATTCTGTGCATAATCTTTCGCTCTTTCAATCACCTTCTTTTTTAGCCGAATTGTAAGTTTTGTTTCCATGATAATTGATTTTGACGTACAAATATAAATTTTTCATACGTCATTAGCAAGTTTCTATAGATGCCAATTACAATTGTATATTTATTTTTCAAACCTCCATTTGCAATCCATCAAAAGCCAAAAAAACATTCTCCGGAAGTTCATTTTGTACTTCATCATGAAATCCCATCTGGTGTGAAAGGTGTGTCAGATATACTTTTTTAGGTTTTACTTCGACAATTATTTCAAGCGCTTGTTCCAGATTGTAATGCGAAACATGTTCTTCTTTCCGCAAAGCATTGAGTACCAAAACATCTAAACCTCGAAGTTTATCAATTTCAGCATTTTCCAAACGATTTACATCAGTTACATAGGCTATTTTACCAAAACGAAAACCGAAAACAGGTAGCATGTAGTGAAAGCCACGAATGGGTAATACTTCCAGATCGCCAATAGTGAATGGCTTATTCTCAATTAAGTGTAGGTGCATTTGCGGAATTCCGGGGTATTTGTAAGTAGCAAAAACGTAGTCGAAAATACGGCGAATGGCAATTTGTACGCGCTCTTCAGCATAAATATCAGTTGGTTGTTTCTGTACCCAATTGAAGGCGCGGATATCATCAAGACCGAAAATATGATCGGTATGTTCGTGCGTAAGCAGAATACCATTTAAATGGCAAACCTTGTGCATTAGCATCTGCTGCCGAAAATCGGGACCGGCATCAATTACCAGGCATTGAGTTTCGCTTTCAATCATCACCGAAGCCCTCAATCGCTTATCTTTTGGATTGTTTGACAAACAAACCGGGCATTGACATGCAACCACCGGAATTCCCTGCGAGGTACCTGTTCCTAAAAAAGTAAGTTTCACTTCCTGAATATTGTTTTATGCAAAAATAAGGATTGCCCTGTCGCCACCGAAGGTTTTTGACTATTTTTGAGAAAATTTTACACATGGCCAAATTATATCTGATTCCCACCACTTTAGGCGATACCAGCATCGAACGGGTTTTGCCACCCGATTTAACACAGTTGATTTCGTCGATTTCGGTATTTATCGTCGAAAATATTCGTACTGCCAGAAGGTTCCTGAAAAAAATAAATCCAACCATCGTGATTGATGATCTTACCTTTTTTGAACTCAATCAACATACCGAAAAAAAAGAAATCAGTCGCTTTCTGGAGCCTAACAAACGGGGATTTGATATCGGTATTATTTCGGAAGCAGGTTGCCCCGGAGTTGCCGATCCTGGTGCTGAAGTGGTGCGCATTGCACATACAAAAAACATTCAGGTGGTGCCTTTGGTCGGACCTTCGTCTATTCTGCTGGCTTTAATGGCCTCAGGAATGAGTGGTCAGAATTTTGCTTTCAATGGTTACTTGCCAATAAAAAATCCCGAGAAATCGCAACAAATTAAATTGTTGGAGAAACGAATGCAAACTGAAGGTCAAACGCAGATTTTTATTGAAACTCCTTATCGAAATGCGCAAATGCTCGATGAATTACTTAAAAACTGTGACCCTCAAACTATGCTTTGCATTGCTGTTGATATCACTTTGGACACCGAATTTATCCTTTCAAAACCTATTTCATACTGGAAAACCAACATTCCGGATATTCAAAAACGACCAGCAATTTTTATGATCGGGAAAGTTTGAGCATTTAGGACAGAGAGCTTTGGTGCGCAAGAATAAAGAGAATCAGCTCATAATAGTCACGACCAATCTTCTCCGTCCGCCAAAATTGCGGAATTCGCACAAATAGATACCCTGCCATGTACCAAGGTTCAAACGGTGATTAGTAATTGGAATGGTCAATGTTGCGCCAATAAGCGATGATTTTAAATGTGCAGGCATGTCGTCGCTACCTTCAAGGACATGAATAAACAAAGGATCATTTTCGGGAATCAATTTATTCATAAAGGTTTCAAAATCGTGTCTTACTGATGGATCTGCATTTTCGTTCAGGCTGATGGCTGCAGAAGTATGTTGAATCAGAATATTTATCAACCCAATATCCGGAAGTGTCGGTAATTGTCGTTCAATCAGTTCGGTTATCAGATGATAACCACGTTTAAATGGTTGTAGTGTAATGTTAAGTTGCTGAATCATTTGTCGTCATGAAGTTTAGTGAGTTCAATTTAATTTCGAAGTATCTGTTGAATTTCCAAAATCTTATCTTCCCTTTCAAGCGAAAAATTGATACTTGTTTTCTGAAGGTGATTGTAAAGATAGAGTGATTTTTCAAGGTAATTAAGCCTTTCGGGTGACATAGAAGGCTGAATTGACATTGCGGAGAGCAACAACAGTTCTGCCATTTTTTCAAGATGGCTTTCGGTCTTAAAGTGCTCTTTCATCAAGTTCAGAAAAGCAGAGTTGTTGATTGTAATGGCCTCGTCAATACTAAAGGACAATCTCTCCTGAATGGAATCATGCAGTGCGCTCGTTAATTCGGTTTCCTGATTTTCGTCTTTCATTTTCATGAGGCGACGAAGTAAACTTGCAAGGAAATAACCCATTTCCTCTAATTGCTGCATCAGATAATCGCGTTGTGCCATAGGAAGAGTCGCTTTTTCAAGGTTAAGGCACAAAGATAGACAGACTTTTTTGATTGTACCAAGGATATTTCTTTGAGTAAAAAATGAAAAATAGTCATTCAATAAATGATTATTAACGCAACTTTTTTTCGTGCTAGGGAATCTACTAGGTAAACGATGAGAAACTGGAAAATGCTTTAAGCTGTGAAAGCTTAATTGCTTTGATCAATTAATGGTTTTACAAATGAAAACAATTAACATTAAATAATCAGAAAATGAAAAAGTTAGTATTTTATTTAGCGGTAGGATTCATGATCAGCTTTTTATCTGGCTGTGATCTGGACGATGAAGGGTATTATCTGAATGATTCTTGGATGGGTCTTGGGCTGATTCAGAAAGATACTGTTTCAGAAAATTTTACAATTGAACTTGATAATGGAGTTGTACTTTCCCCTGTGAACAATTCTGGCTGGTGGCGCGAAGTGAAAGATAATCAAAGAGTTTTAGTCAATTACACCATTATCGGTGACAAGAATAATACAGAAAATACAGAACAATACTCTGTGCGAATTAATTCGTTAAGTAATATTCTTTATAAAGGTATTTTTAATATCACTCCTGAAATTGAAGACAGCATTGGTAATGATCCGATTCATGTGAAAGACCTTTGGTTGAAGAAAAACATGTTAAATTTTGAGTTGCAATACCGGGGTGGAAGCAAAATTCATTTTATTAATCTGGTTAAACAGACCATGGCTTCAGCCAATGCTAATGATCCTGTAATTCTTGAATTAAGACATAATAACAAAGGCGATCAGGAAATGATCCCATTGTCTGCTGTGGTGACATTTGACTTGAGTTCACTAAAAGTGGTCGGAAAGACCTCTATATCTTTCAAAGTAACTGCCAAAGATTTTGATGGAAAGAATTTCGAATATACAGGAGAATATAAATATTAGATATTAATTCAATCAATTCGGTTTTTTTAAGAATCTGTTTTAAACAACAGGTTCTTTTTTTTAGCTTGATGCTAAAAAACAATTAACCCAACTAATTGAATAATAATTAGTTGGGTTAATGCTTGGGTGGATGATGGGATTTGAATATTTCGCGAAACAAAAATCGTAATCGCCTGATATTCAATATTCAGTTTTTTGAAAAGCGAATTATAAGCTGTGTCAAACTGTGTCATTTTGAGTATCAGCATTATACACCTCAATTTTGTGTTTTAATAGTAGCGATTTTAAGTAGGCATTTTCCCGGAGCAATGCCCTATTTTCTTCAGTCAAATAATGTATGATTTCCTTTTTTGATTCCTTATCTTTTATCGGGTCATTTCTGAATGATTCAGGATCGATCAAAGGTTCTTCAATCTTATCTGGAAAATCTGTATAGAAGTAACTTGGCTCAACACCAAGTAGTCTGGCCAGCTTTACAGCATGTTCCATTTTTAAGCCCTTGATTATACCATTTTCAATTTGGTTTCCCCAAGCTCTAGGGTTTTTAGCACCAATGGCAAGTCCTAAATCGGCTTGAACAAGATTTTTTTTCTCTCGTAACTTCTTGATTTTTTGACCTAATTCCATATTATTCTATTTGTACCAAAAAAAATTACAGAAAACATTTGTTTTATTGTAATTTAATTCGATACATTTGTAAAGATTTATTTACAACCCGTTAAATATATACTACAAATGTATCCAAAAGTTTCAAAGTACAGAGTTAAGAAGATGTTAAACGATTTGCCTGCAATCGATCGGGATACGGCGATGAAACAATTGCCGGAATATTTAAATGTCAGTCGGCAAACCTTCAGTAAAATACTGAATGTCAAAGCAGATGATACTTACGAACCCGCTGCTGGTACGCTTATAAAACTTGCCTCATTTCTTAATTGCGCGGTCGAGGATTTACTCGAACAAAAGCCCGAACCTATCACGATCGATCAACTTCGTGTATTGTCATCTGGAAATACAGCGAAGGATCTATATCTGTCGAAATGAGCCAATAGCTGTATGATTTTATAATACAAATATCAGCCACAATAAAACCAAAAAATACTACCTATTATGATGATTTTAAAAAACATCGAGTTTCACCGGTCTGTCGAAGGTAAAGATGCTATGTACAGATCACCCGGCGAAAATCAGAGCAAAACAATTGAGCAAAATTCAACAGAAATTATTATTCCACTTCTGGCCCAGGTTGAAGCTCAATTCCCAAAATGCCACAGACGGCTGAAAGACATCTACGGGCAAAGCAATCAATTCCGATTCCTCGCAGCGCGCCGTTTCGCAAAGTGCAATTGTGGCGAATTCGATAGTGTACTTGATATCGATGCTGAAGGAATTATTCACACTGAATTAGTAACCTGCCCGATGCGCGGTGAATGCCTGGACGAAGGAATTATTTGCCTTCCGGAGCGCGAAACCGGTTTAACCTGTCGTGAAAAGGAAATTGCACGATTGGTAGCCAAAGGCATGTCGAACGAAGAAATTGCAAAACAGTTATTTATCGGTATTGATGCTGTTAAGTCGCACGTTCAAAACTGCCTTCGTAAACTCGAATTACCAAACAGGGCAGCGCTTTCCACCTACATTTCAAAACTGACATAACAACCGGGGCTTCTGACGTTCTTTCAAACTACAACCTGTAAAATGGAAGCTCCGGTTTAAAAATATTTGATTGATTGAAAGCGGTACTGCCCCGCCGCAATACAAGCGGGTATGCGTTCTCGAACCAAAATCATCCAAGTCCCCGGTTAGGTTAATTGCCGGGGCACAAAATGCCCAAGTATTTCGCGAGGTAGAGCAGTTGGCAGCTCGCAGGGCTCATAACCCTGAGGTCGCAGGTTCAAATCCTGCCCTCGCTACATGGCTACATGAAGCCAGAGCCGCAGATGCTTGGCCGCGAAATTCATGTTAAGCATCCGCTTTTTGGTTGGGGAGTCAAGAACCAAAATTGGCCACAAAGGACGAAAGATTTTAAGAGAGATGAGCGGGGTTCGACTCCCCGCATGGCCACAACGGTGGATGAAGCAAACCGGGATAGAATCCTGATCGGTGTCCCGGTGCTTCCTGCCAATTATAAATAGTAAATTGATAAATAGTAAATATAAACCGCGTTCCAACGCACAAAAAGAACATCATGATCTACATTTCAGGACTTATAGGAGGATCGACACTCGAAGGTATCAAAGCTAAATTTCAGGAAGCTGAAGACCATCTGCATGCCCTTGGATTGAAGATTGTAAATCCGATGAAACTTGGATTCACCGGAAACTGGACATCAAAGGAAATGCTCGAAAAGCGATTAGATGTCATCCGGGAAAGTGCTACCGCCATCTTCCTGTTATACGATTGGAAAAACGATATAAACGCAAAGCGCGAGTTTGCCGAAGTTGCCAGTATTAATCTTCATAGGGCGCATAAAATCAGGATATACTTCGAAGAATCTGGCGGATATCGCGACATCGCCGAAGATGTTAAGGATAAAACAATCACTTGCATACAATTAGAATCTTGATGCCATGTTCGCCCAGGAAGCCCGCCGCTATATCGAGAAACTTATCCGCCTTCAGAAAAAAATTGAAGAGAAAGGTTACCGGCGTTCAGACCAGGGAGCGGTAATTCAAGCCCGGAGGCACCTTAAAAACCAGCTTGAGTTCTACCCTTACGAAACCGATGAAAAAATGCACGGCTTCTGGGAACACAATCACGACGAAATACGGTCGCTGATACCGGCTGAAAGTCACCGGTGCTTTAAAAAACTAATGAACGAATTTATAAACCTTAAAAACCAATAATTATGAGTTGCAATTGTATTTCAGAAGCAGAAAAAAGAATCACTGAAGCATTAAGAAAGGATTTTCCTGACGCGGAAGACGCTGAATTATCGAATAAGGCGCTTTTGACAGATGGTAGAGTGAAAGTATTCTTAGAATTTGAAAGTGCCAGGGTAATTAACTTCAAAAAAGGTGGATCAAAACGGAATAAACTGACTACCAAAATGCTCCTTTCAAAATGCCCGTTTTGCGGTGAATTATACGACGAACCTCAAACTGCATTAGAATCATGAAACTCACCAAAACAGATCATCACGAACAGGCACTTGTTTTGATGCCGCGTACGAAATGCCTTATCCGCGAGGGCATGGAGGCGATAACTAACGACAGCCGGTTACCTATAGAATTGCGCGACGATGCGCTGCAGTTGCAACGCGCGCTAGAGGATTCGAGCCTCGAAGATCACCCGGCCATCTTCCTAAAATCGCACGGAAATATGACCAATTGCACACAATGCCTGGGTACCGGTACTGAGAAAATTTACGATCCTGATACGAACGCAGAACCTGAATATATTCCATGTTCTGCATGTAAAGGTGAAGGACAATTATACCTTGAGGTAATTCGTAAATTTTACGTGCCCACCGATTACCACCGCCGAAAACTCGCCAAATGAAACGAAAATTGATTGCACTGCTGCTGCTGGTATCAGCACTTACCGGCTGCACTTCGGTAAAATATGCAACCCGGAAACATCACAACCACGTTGCCCAGGATGTGATTCAGTATGAACATAGTCGGCCAGCATGTAAAGATCCAGGCCGGATCGACCGCCACTGGAGCGAACGCCCAAAAGGTAGCTGGCCATTTCAATTTTTACAATAAATTTTAAAAAAATGCCCAGACTCGACAAAATATTCTCACTCGAAATTACTCCGGAGCAATTCCTTCGCAACTGCTCCAGGGAAGAACTGATTGAAACCGATCTACTGTTGCAATCGCCCTTGAATCAAACACGGATGCACGGGACTTATGCGCCAGATGCCGATACTAAGAAACAATTGAATATTCAACCAATAAAAATTGAAACAACTTAAAATCATGGAATTAAAACTTAACAAAAAAACAGCAAAAGCGCTTTATCCGGAATCACCACAGTGGTTTCAGAAAGTATTGATCGAAACGTTTGGAGAAGATTACTTCAAAAAAAGAGACTTCACCGAAATCAAAACATTTGCGGATGCCTGCGAAGAATGTGGCACTACGGAAGAAGAGTTCAATGAACGGTTTGCCAACTTCGGACTGGATATTGATACCATCAATTACGAAAAGGCGAAGATTGTAGTGAAAGCCATTAACCAGGGCTGGACTCCTGACTGGAGCAATTCATCGCAATACAAATACTGGCCTTATTTCAAGCTGTCTTCCGGTTTCGGTTTTTCGGCTTCGGCTTTCAACTACGATTACTCGCTTACGTCTGTCGGCTCTCACCTTTGCTTCGAGACTAAGGAGAAATGCACCTATGCAGCTCAACAATTCATTGACATTTACGAACAATTCTTAACCATAAAAAAATAAAACCATGGCCAAAAAATCAACAAAAAAAACACCGGTGTTTGATTTCAGAACAATCAAATCGTTTGAAGATGCATGTGCTAAAGAAAACATTGATCCAACAGCGCTGCCGGATGTATCGATGATCCCGGAGGATATGCGAAAACCAATCATCAACGCCTATAAACTCCTGATCATTTTCAAGGCGATAAATAACGGTTGGAGACCAGACTGGAGCAATTCATCGCAATGGAAATACTATCCATGGTATGGAGTTCTGTCTTCCGGTTTCGGTTTTTCGGTTTCGTATTACGACTACGGTATCACGCGTACGATTGTCGGCTCTCGCCTTTGCACTGATACAAGCGAGAAGGCCCTATATATAGCCGAACAGTTCAAAACAGAATACCAGGAATATTTCCTGTATAGCGAATAAAATAAAAGGTTGTACGCTGCGATGCTGCTAGTTCTGTCTTCCAGTTTCAGTTTTTCGAATTCGAATTACAACTACGATAACACGAATACGAATGTCAGCTCTCACCTATGCTACTTGCAGTGTAAACCCTGCCAACAGTGCAAAAAATAAATCATTTTCAATGGGCGTCGGTATCTTCCAATTGGCGGAAAAAGCGACCATAAAAAAGCAAAGGCATGAAATGTAAAATAAGCAGTTAATAAGAGAAAAATGAAATATCAAAACTTTTCAAAAGTGAAGTCAATTGTAGAAACGATTGATAAAAACAACAAAATTATTGGAGAATTAAAGGGAGATAACATTTCCGTAAAAATATTGGATGGACAATTTACAATTATGACCATTGGCATTTGGTCAAATTGCGAACATTGCTGTCAAGATATTGCGGAAAGTTTTGTCAAAAAAGTTCGAGAACATTATGAACTGGAACTTGAAAAACTACATACTGAATTATCGAAGTTATAGCATTTGTATTGAAACAAAACATGAAAAGGATCGGAAGGCTCTATCAAAGAATTTACAGCATTGAAAACCTCCAACTGGCCGATGCAATTGCCCGGAAGGGTAAGTCGAAACAACCTGGAGTAATCGGGCACGACCGGAACAGGGAAGAAAACATTCAAAAGCTTCATGAAATGCTGAAGGATAAAACTTATCAAACGTCTGAATATACCACGTTCACCATCTTTGAACCAAAAGAGCGCCTGATCTACCGGTTGCCTTACTTCCCTGATAGGATCACCCATCACGCTGTAATGAGCGTGCTGGAGCCTATTTTCGTGTCGACATTTACTGCCGATACTTACAGCTGCATCAAGGGCAAAGGTATCCATGCTACGGCCAATGCGGTGAAACGCGCACTGAAAGATGTTGAAAATACGCAATACTGCCTAAAGCTTGACATTAAAAAGTTTTACCCAAATGTCGATCATGACACCCTGAAGCAATTGCTCCGCCGAAAAATCAAGGATAATGATCTGTTGTGGTTGCTGGATGAAGTGATTGATAGTACGGACGGCCTTCCGATCGGGAACTACCTGAGTCAATATTTTGCCAATTTTTATTTAAGCTATTTCGATCATTGGATGAAAGAGGACCGGCGCGTAAAGTATTATTTCCGCTATGCTGATGACTTGGTGATTCTATCCAACAGTAAGCCTTATCTACACCAATTACTTGCTGAAATAAGGACTTATCTGAACGACCGGCTGAAACTTACTGTCAAAGGAAATTATCAAGTGTTTCCGGTCGATGCCCGTGGAATCGACTTTGTTGGCTATGTGTTCCGACACACGCATACGCTGCTCCGGAAGAGCATCAAGCAAAACTTTGCCCGGATGCTTAAAACGCGAAGGAATGCAAAATCAATCGCATCATACAACGGATGGGCAGCGCACTGCAATTCCAAGAATCTAATGAGAAAACTACTCGCATGAACACGTTTAGCCAATTTAATATTAAGGTAGAAAGCCAGGCTTTTGAAGGTGATAAAATAAAGATGTCGAGAATATTGAACCGGGAGATCGTGGTACATCACTTCAAGCTGGAAGACTCGAAAGTAAAGGCCTTTCAGGAAAAAGGAACTGGTAAATGTTTGCACCTACAGATATCATTTGATAATAAAAAGCATGTTGTTTTTACCGGAGCAGGTGGATTGATTGAAGTAATACAGAAGATTCCTGAAACAGGATTTCCGTTTAGAACGACCATTGTTGAAGAAAATGACAGATACCTATTTACCTAAAAATTAAAAACTGATGATCATACACCACAATGGACGGCCATTGAAGCTGATCCCGAAAAAATATAGAAAAATCAAGAACATTACCGATTTTCTTGAAGACGAACATCAGCGCAGGTTAACCGCAGTAGAACGCAAATCACTCGATCAGGAGTTATTCCGGCTCGAAGCCGAAAACTTCCTGATGCTGTTAAGCCTTACCGATTCGCTTGTTTTTGAGCGGGTAAAAGATGCAACGCCGATAGCTGCCGGAAAAGTGAAGGATGCAGACGGTGAAACATGCTCAGTACTATTAATGAGCAATGGCCTCCATGTTAGGTGCGACGAAACGCTTTGTTCGCTCTCACCTTATAAGTTCCGGCCTGCAAAAGAAAATGTTGAACAATTAAAATGCTTGTGATGGGAAAATCAGTTTACACGCCAGAACAAAAAGACTTCATTCGGAAGTATTATCCGGAGCATGGATATGATTGGGTTGCCGAAAAATTAAATCTGAAAAGAAGCCAGATCAAGAATTTTGCTTCCGTAAATAAGATCCATCGAACAAATTTCCACCATAACTGGACAGAACAAGAGATCGGTAAACTAAAGCAGGAGTATTCGCATCGGAGAACGGACTTGATTGCTACCGAAATGGCATTAACTTATCGCCAGATATGCTGCATGGCCTATACTCTCAAACTTAAGAAAACAGACGCCTTTCTGCATTCGCCCGAATGCAACCGGCTTAATGGCATTAGTGGATATAAATATAGATTTAAGAAAGGACAGATACCTCCGAATAAAGGATTACCCATGAGCGATGCGCTTCGCGAAAAAGTAAAACATACCTGGTTTCCGAAAGGGTATGAACCGCCTAACACAAAATACGATGGCTACGAGCGAATTTCGAAAGATGGGTACCGTGAAGTGAGGGTGAGCAAAGGAAAATTTGTAGCACTTCACCGAAAAAACTGGGAAGCCCAAAACGGGCCGATCCCTGAAGGCATGATCATGAAATCGATTGACGGCGACCCGACCAATTGTGACCCGGCGAACTGGTACCTGATCAACCGTGCCAACCAGCTTGGCGAAAACTCCGGGCGCAATGAATTAACCGATAAATTCATCGTTGACAGCATGACCCATCGGGCACCCGAATTAAAGGCTGCATTCGCCGGAATGCCCGAAATAATAGAATTAAAACGAAATCAACTTAAATTAAGGAGAACAATCAATGAGCTTACTGAAGTTACAACAAATGATTGATGGTGGTAAAACGTACTACTATCGCGATCAAACTGCCGTCATTAAATCGTTCGAAAGCCGATCGAATGGCTATGAAATTGTGGTTGACATATTTAGCAAGCCGCAAATTTTCATCAAGGAAACAGAGGAGAAAATTAGCCTGTGGCTCGAATGTTTCAAGGAACTACCGGTAGTAACCGAAGCTGAAGAGATGACCAATCAAGTGCCGGCCACCAATAAACCAAAAACAGAAGTACCATTGCTGTTTTTGGAAACTAAAAACATGTTTTCGGCGCTGGCCCAAGGCTTAATTGCCGATTCAGAACGAGTGCGTACTGATCCCAGCTATATTCCACAGGCAAAACAGGTTTGCAACAATGTAAATGCGATCGTAAATATCGCAAGGCTTCAGTTTCAATTGATTCAGCAAAAATAATAGGGCTATGAATTACGTCACTCACTTTATATCCCCGGAACAACGATTAGGAAAACCATATATACAGCTGTATTGCGGCAAAATGGTTCACGAAACCAAGGATAAGTATATTGCTACCGAAAACCGCGACGAAGTAACCTGTAACAGTTGCATCGACCGAATTGATAACCCGGTTCGCGCACTGAAACAATATGGCGACCTGCATATTTGTCGTCAGCACATTTCAATGCGGCCACTGCCTCACACCAAACTATACGCATCAGCTCAGCGAGTCCCGGCCAGCGATTCCTGGAACTTTATCATTTACAATTCAGAAATGATAATGAACGAAACCCGAACCTGCCACACATCGAAACAGGTAGTTTCTGCATTGCTCGAATTGGTTGAAAACGAAATAACTAAAAAAAATGATTAAAGAAATACCTATCCTTTTCAGTACCCCAATGGTGCAGGCCAACCTTGAAGGCCGCAAAACAATGACCCGGAGAATGACCGGGCTTGAAAAGATTAATGAAAATCCTGATGATTGGCAGTTTGAATGGGCCGATTTTAGTTTAAAATTTCCATGGTGCTTTACTCAGAAGTTAACAGTTAATGAAATATCGCTAGCCGAAAGAAACTTCAATCAGGAAAGAATTAAATGCCCGTACGGCCAACCGGGCGACATGCTTTGGGTAAGAGAAAGTTTTCAGAATATTCTTCGAGAGAAAGGAAAACATGAAAATATATTTAAAGCAGATCCTCTTATTTGGGGAGGAAAATGGAAACCATCCATCCACATGCCAAAAGTAGCCGCTCGTATTTGGTTGCAGGTTGAAGAAATAAGGCTGGAACGTCTGAACGAAATACATTATCAGGATGCCATTGCTGAAGGAATAGAACGATTTGGAGATGACTCATGGAAGGATTACCAAAGTAAAACTGGCGAAACATATTATAGCAATCCAAGACTATCATTTAAATCTCTTTTCCTGTCAATTAACGGAAAGCCAAAGCCAGTAAGAGAACGTGGAGAAACGGGTAAAATACTTTCGTACACGGCCATTGCCTGGGATCAGGAAGACTACGAAAAAACCTGGAGGAAATTTTACGGAGAATACCGAAATAAACCACTTCATGTAATTATCAACCCATGGGTTTGGGTAGTAAAATTTAAAGTTCTGAGCACAACCGGAAAACCTAGTCTTGAACAGGATTAAAGGATTAAATGATTTTCAGGATTAAAAAACAACCAATCAAGAATAAAATCATGGACGAATTAAAAAAACATAAATTGACTGAAAAGTTAAAGGTGATTGAATGTGATATTCATGATCATCGGATTGACCTTAAATCGATACAGGCGAAACTAAATACAGCCTACGAATACGAAGATGCCCTATTGGTACGACTTGAAACTGCCCGTAAAAAGACGAAAGAACTTCAGATTGAATTCTATACCAAAAGCGGAGTTATCTCGCAATTGTATGACCAGATGAAAGAAATTTTCGATTTCTGGACCGGTAATTTTTACACTCATCTTTAAATTATCATCATGTCAAACACAAAAGAATATTACCATGACCAAATTGAAGCAGGACAGCGCGGCAAGCTGCACAAAATCAGCTGGCTAAATATGCCCGGCTACAAACCCGAAACATGGAACCCGGTGATTGGTTGTACAAAAGTTTCTCCCGGATGCGATAATTGTTATGCTGAGCGCATGGCTTTCAGGATTGCCAATATGCAACTTAAAAACCATGGTAAAAACGGGTATCACTATTCTGAAGTTTCAAAACTTACAAGTATTGGCTGGACTGGAGAAACAAGATTAGTTAAAGAAGTTCTTGATAAACCATCAACATGGAAAACGCCACGTATGGTTTTCGTTTGCTCTATGAGCGATTTATTTCATGAATCAGTTTTCTCCGGAATGTTTCAAATGGTTTTGGATCGAATATCGAGATACAGGCAACATATTTTTATTCTGTTGACCAAACGCCCCGAAAATGTTATGCCTTTAATGAAACAAGTTGGCTGGGGATTACCTTTCCCTCCAAACGTTTGGCTTGGAGTAACTGCCGAGAACCAGGAGCAAGCCAACCGCCGAATTCCAATCCTATTACAGATACCAGCCGCCAAACGATTTGTAAGTATTGAACCGATGCTGGGGCCGTTAAAATTTAAATTCTGTGAAGGAATTGAACTTCAATATGACTACTTGACTGGTAAGGCATTTTCATCAGGAGAAGAATATACAGACGGCTCAAAACTTGATTGGGTTATCTGTGGTGGTGAATCAGGTCCCAAAGCACGGCCAATGCACCCCGATTGGGTTCGCTCGCTGCGCGACCAGTGTAAGAAAGCCGGAACTCCTTTCTTTTTCAAACAATGGGGCGAATGGGGAACCAGCTGGATTGATTTTACTACGGGTAAATCCACATTTAAAATGTATGATACCTACCAACGGTTTACTCAAAAAGACTGGGTACGCAAGGGCGATGCCTGTATAAGCCTGGATGGTAAAATCTGTAAAACTGGTAGCGACATGCAACAGGCTCAATATCCGGTTGCCATTATGCAAAAGGTTGGCCGCAAGGTTGCCGGTGATCTGCTCGATGGAAAGGAATGGCACGAATGGCCAAAACTTGAAACTTTGAACCTGAAACCTGAAACTTACCAATCATGCAAATAATTACTCAAGGCCGGCCGCGCTCATCTTATTTCTACATTATTCAACCACCTGGTGTTAAAGTAGCGATAGGAGAAGAGATTAAATGTATCAATCCAGTCAATGAGAAAGAAACAATTGCCATTTGTCATGCTAAAATAACATACGCGTGGTCAGATGTTTCTGATTGTTTCTGTTTACGAAATTATGGGTGGAATGCGCAGGAGATCAAAACAAAGATTGAGGAAAAATATCCTGAGTTAAAAAATACGACCGAAGTTAAATTTTTGTTCCTGAAGGTAAAAAAATAGCACACTATGGATGTTCGCGAAGTCATTGACCGCATCAACGAAGATATTGCCGAGGTTATAGGCAATTACGTTGAATTGAAGACAATCGGCAATAAATACAGGGCATGTTGCCCGTTTCACAACGAAAAAACACCTTCGTTCACCGTTACTCCAGCCCGTGGAATTTACAAATGTTATGGCTGCGGCAAGGGTGGCGATGCCATCAGCTTTTTGCAGGAAAGCCAGGGCGTAGGCTTCAAAGAAGCCGTTGAAATTGGAGCCAAAAAGCTGAATCTTGATTTTACATGGATAGCCGATAAATCGAACTTTAACGACGAAGAATACAAGCACAAAGAAGCGCTCCGGATTGCCTGCCAAAAAGCGGCTGAATTCTTTGCCGATCAGTTAAAAGCCAGTCCTGAAGCAATCAGGTATCTTGCCGATCGTGGGTTTGATCCTTTTTCGTCAACATGGACCGAACCAGTAAAGCCAAAAATAGAAGCGCCGGTGGCTGAGCCTGTCGAAGTCGTCGAACTCGATTCGTTATTATATGCCGCTGCAGAACTTGTTATATTTAGTCAAAAATGTTTAGCATCAGCACTTCAGAAAAAGTTTTCGATTGGGTACAATCGTGCCGGAAGAATCATTGATCAGCTTGAGCTTGCCGGAATTATTGGCCCAATTAACGGATCGAAACCAAGGAATGTTCTGATTTCTGATTTGGATGTTGATTCTGATCAGTTGAAAGCGTTGCTTGCCACTTCTACAAGCTCAGTGGCTGATGCTCCGATCATCGAAGCACCGTCGCCTGAGCGCGAAGCAGTCGAAGGCGATAACAATATTCTGCCGTTCTCCATCGGATTTGCGCCTGATGGTAATGTGCTGTTGAAATGGGCAAAAGAAAATGCGATCGGGTTAAATTTGCTGATCGAAGCCGACCTGATCAAGTCTAAAGATGGGCGCGAATACGACACTTTCCGAAATAGGATCATGTTTCCGATTTGCAGCAAGTCGGGAAAGGTGGTAGGTTTTACAGGCCGAACCCTAAGCACCGACAAGGCTATTCCGAAATACCTGAATACCGGAGACACGCCAATTTATTGCAAAGGCAATGAATTGTTTGCCTTGAACCTGGCACGAAACGAAATCAAGAAAGAAGATAAGGCTTACCTGGTTGAAGGAAACTTTGATGTGACCCGGATGCACCAGATTGGAATTACGAATACGCTTGCACCCTGTGGAACTGCCTTAACTGTCGATCAGGCCAAATTACTGAAGCAATACACCAACAAAGTCACTTTGATTTACGACGGCGATTCGGCTGGACAGAAAGCAATGGCCAAAAATGCGGAGATCCTGATCAGGGAACAGTTCCACGTTTCGGTGATTATCCTCCCGGAAAAAGAAGATCCGGATACGGCATTTAAAACCATTGAAGCGTTCGAAAAAGCAAACCAGGAACAGCCCGACTACATTATTTGGAAAACAATTAATGTTTCAGAAAAGAGCCAGAACCCGGCATACAAGTCCGATCTGATCAAAGAAATATCATTCCTGGTTACCCGGTATGATGAACCTTCGAAACACGAGGTTTACCTGGAGGCAATATCAAAGATTATCGGTCCAAAAAAGCTTTGGCAGGATCACTTCAAAACATGGCTGGCCGATAAAGCGCCGGTTGAAACTAAGAAGTCGAGGGCTATTCCTGCAAACGTTTCGCTCGACGAATATTACGAACGTGGTTTCTATGTCGATCACAATTGCATGTATTTTCAGGATTCGAAAGGCTCACCAAAACAGCAAAGCAATTTCACCATGACCCCGCTGTTTCACATCGAAAGTACAGTCAATGCAAAGCGATTATACGAGGTGAAAAACAACCATGGTACGGTAAGGGTAATCGAGATTCCGCAGCGCGACCTGGTATCGATATCGGCATTCAAGGTAAGAATTGAAAGCCTGGGAAACTTCCTGTGGACCGGATCCGAAACCGATTTAAACCGGTTGAAAGCCTGGCTCTACGAAAAAACAAATTCGGCCAAGGAAGTTGCGCAAATGGGATGGAATAAAGATGGGATCTATGTGTGGGGAAACGGCATTTTCAACGGCAAATTTACCGAAACAGACAGTTACGGAATCGCAATGAACAACGGCGAAAATTATTACATCCCATCGGCCTCGCGCATTTACTCCGGAGAAGAAAACCTGTTCGAATTCGAACGCAAATTCATACATGTTGAAGGAAATATATCGCTCCGGGAATACATGAAGAAATTCACCAAGGTATTTGGCGACAATGGTAAAATTGCACTTAGTTTTTATTTTGCCAGCCTGTTCAGGGATCTGATCATCCGGAAGTTCTCAAAATACCCGATGCTGAACCTGTTTGGTCCCAAAGGAGCCGGTAAGAATGCCTGCGCCGAATCGCTTCTCCATTTCTTTGGCCGGTTGCCAAGGATTCCAAATCTGCACAACACTACGAAACCCGCTTTGGCCGATCATGTGGCCACCAGTTCGAATGCTTTATGCGTGCTCGATGAATACCGGAATGATCTGGAAATGGAAAAAAGGGAGTTCCTGAAGGGATTGTGGGATGGTACCGGTCGCACGCGCATGAACATGGATAAGGACAAAAAGAAGGAAACGACCTCGGTTGATCAGGGAGTGATTGTTTGTGGCCAGCAAATGGCGACCGCTGATATTGCCCTGTTTTCGCGCTTCGTGGTGCTGTCGTTCACTCAGACGGAATTCAGTAAGGAAGAGATTCGATTGTACGAGGAATTGGAAGAAATCAATAAACGCGGCCTGACACACATCACTCACCAGATACTGAAGCACCGGGCATACTTTAAAGAGAATTATTCGAAGAAAGTTGACCAGGTATCGATAAAGCTGGAAGAATTGCTGAAAGGTCAACCCGTTGAGACCCGCGTATTTAATAACTGGCTAATGATCATGGCCGCTTATGCTACTCTTGATGATGAAATTGAATTGACATGGGATCAGACTGAAACGATGCAACTGGCCGTGACGCTGATGTTGACTCAAAACGGTGAAATGAAAAAGAACGACGACCTTGGTCACTTCTGGAAAATTGTCAGCTACCTGGCCAGCTCGAACCTGATTTTTGAAGATGGTGATTACAAACTCATCTATGCCAAAGAAGCCGGTTATACCAAGATGGAAAACGGCAAATGGCTGACTCAGAAAATACAATGGATTAACCCCAAAAACTTATTTTACCTTACTACCAGCCGTGTATTTTCGATGTATAAAAGCCAGTGCCTCCGCGAAGGTGACAAGCCATTGCCCGAAAGTACGATTGAATACTACCTGCGCAACTCGAAAGCCTTTCTATTCGAAACGAAAAAGGAATCGTTTAAGAAGATCGATCCACGGACCGGCGCCCAGGAAAAGAACGAACTCGGAAAAAATAAACGGACAAGCACAACAGCATTCGTTTTTGATTACGACCTGCTGAATATATTTATCGAAACCGGTGGCGATGAACTGGCCGAAGAAGATCACGATCACAACGCACCACCTCCGGTCGAAAAACAAGCAAATATCAATTTTGGAAACAAAACTGATCCTGATCCGGAAGATCCGGATAAAGATGATTTACCATTCTAAACGAGTTAATAATGATTTCATACGACCACAATTGGTGCCGGTCAGGTTTGATCGACGAAGACGACTGCCGGCAGTTCCGGATTGATGAAGCATATATCATTGGAAAGTTTCTGGAACGACAGGAGGATGTAGTTCCCAAACCAGGTTCAGTGTGGATAATTGATCATTGGGAAAACTACAATTATGTAGATGATAACTGCTATAAATGCGGGGCACATTACATTAAGCATTATACCAACCAGTGCTTATGTGTCAATTGTTTTGTAAAGTATCACACTACCTGGGAGGCAGTCGGACAATTTGAAACTACTAAACGCTTCAGGGAAAATCAACTGGCTTACAAAAACAGAATAGACCAATTCAACTAAGGATAAACTTATGAAACCACAATATCTACTCGAAAAAATTAAGATTGGTCCGCTAATAAGATGGCCTTCTGATCGTTAAATTTCACGTTCTCCAGCGCGATGAAGATACCGGCAAAACCCGGCATAAGTTCCTGTTTGCAGAGCAAAGGAGCATTTTAATGACCGGCACACCTGTAACCCATGCTGGTATAACTTACCAGGTTAATTCGCAGGAGTGGATTGACAAGAGAGCCGGAGTATTGAAGGCGGTTTGTTTAGAAGTACCGAAATAATGTCTGAACAGGATTAAATGATTACAGGATAAACACGAAAAACACACCTTAAAATATAGCTCTGGGCGGGCTTTATAAAACCCACAATCTATATGAGTGATTTAAAACAAAGGTTGCAAACCGAAAAAGACGAACTGGAAGCAAGTCTAAACAGGCTAAATGCTTTCAATGCAAGTGAAGAAGCCAATGAGATTGACCAGATTCAAAGGTCTATTTCGATAATTCAGGCGGGAGCAATGTACACCTATCTCGAATGTCTAAAAGAAGCATTAGCGAGGTTGTAAAATTGTGTGTTCAATCGCGAAGCAGCCAGATCCCAAAGGGTCTGGCTTTTTTAATTGTGTGGCCGTAGTATTCAGAAAGGGTATAACTAATAATTTAGTTTTAAAATACTGTTCAATATAGTGGCAGCGGTGCCGGTGGCTGAGCTTGTCGAAGCCCCCCCCCTTTTCACCCCCCGCTAAAAAAAATACATCAAAAATGGAGTTTTCGAAAAATAAAAAGCGAATAGCGTGGTTTAGACTTAAAAATGGTTACTTCGCTTACTTCTCTTACTTTTTTACTTATAATATACTGTATTTCAAACAATTAGACATACATAAATAATGTTATTCGCTTACTACAACTTACTTTTAGTTACTTCGCTTACTTTTTTTCTCAATTATTTACGACATAATTTTATTACTTACTTCGCATTTAAAAACCTGACATATTGACAGTTAACCCCCGCGAAGTAAGCGAAGTAAGCAAAACAGCGAAAATGTAGGCAACTTCGCGAAAAAAAAATAGGGGTATAGATTTTTGACCATTTGGATTAACAAAATAAGTTACTACTTTAGCAAAGCTTCATTCACCGGTTTTAAAACAACGACTAATTGTTAAACCCGTGAATATATACCCATGTTAAAAAATGTAACCCTCGATACAAAGCCACAGATCACCATCTCGCTCTATCCTGTTCTCGAAGCTTTCTGCCGTTACATATTCAAAACACCCTCGAATCAAAAGCAAATCATTGTATGCCGGAACCAGGATCTTGGCAAACTGATACACTCAAATGTCATCACCAGCGACCTTACTATTCGCCGGCCTTTCATTATCAATCCGGTTACCTTTATTTTACCTGTGAACAAGGTTAATAAGTTTAATATCTAAACCCAAAATATAGCCATGCTTAAAAATGTAGACCTCACCACCAAGCCGCAGGTAATTATTGACCTGCCGCCAATCCTTGAAGCTTTTTTGCGCTTTGCCACCGAAACGCCAACAGATCAGAAAGAAATTACGGTCAGCCGTAAAACTGATTTTGGCCGGTCAATCAATGGATTTTTATCGAAGTCACATTCGCCTTTTCTCTATCAATCATCAATAGAAAACCCTGTTTTTATCATTGTTCCGCGAACGCCAAATAACTGGTACTCGCTGGAGACCATGTATGTGTATATTAGCAGGGAGGACCAGGAGCAAATTGTTGACCGTATTGAAGTATTTTTCAATAAATGGATCGATGTATTTTTTCAGGATGGATATGCGATGAATCTTTGTCAGCTCGATATTATTGAATCGGTTTTGGATATACTGAACCAACGGATGAATACAGCAAACTTCGATCAAATCAAGAAACGTGACTACCGAAAAACCAAGTCGGAGATACGCGAACGGTCGAAGCAAATACTAAGACAAAGATTATCAATAACTTAACATCTCCAAAAATATTTTTATAAAATGCAGATCAAAAACAGTGATATATATTAGAAAAAACACCCACCATGAACACACCATTTGAAGATCAAAACCTGGGAAATATCAAATCGATCAGCCTGATCGCCCTGGATAATTTACTATTGATTCCGCAGCCGGTTGCCGGTGAAATCAGTTTCGATGGACTAACTATTAAATCAGGCTGTGAATTTCAGGAAATATACTTTACTCCGGAGACCGGATCGTTTGTTGAAAACGAAGAACGGACCGGTGCCGGAAGTCAATGGAAAAAGGAAATTAACATCCAGATTCCAAAAATCAGGTCAGAAATCATAGCAGGGCTTCAAAACTTCGAAAACCGGAAGAATGCTGCTTTGGTGACCGATATGAATGGAACCAGTTTTTTGGTTTTTCCGCTCCGAATTTTAAGAAAAAAACAAATTCCGGGGCAAATAACTTCAATTAATGCCATAATGGTGAATTTAACCGGATCATCGCCCGACGAATCGCCTGTAATTACAGACCTTCCATAACTTCAAGTCCTTTATTTACCCTTTAATCTATTGTAAAGTTGTAGTGCTTAAAAGCTACAACTATGCAATACTCAGTCGCAAAAGAAATTTACGGTAGTCCCTGGCACATTTCAGTGCAGGGTATTCAGCAATATATGCCTGTTGTCGTTGGAATGCTTAATGGGGCAATGATTACTGAAGAAACTGAACCCAAAGAAAATCTTCCCTTTGCCATTTCGGCTGATACTCATTTGCTGGTTGACGGTTATTATGCCGACGATCAACCGGAGTTAATGGATCAGCAAGAACCAAAAAACGAAAAAGTTATTCATGTTCTTCCGGTGCGTGGTGTATTAATGAAAAATGACATGATGTGTGGACCGGTTGGAGCCAGAACATTAGGGCATCGATTAAAAGAAGCTGAAGAAGATGAATCAGTAATTGGCCATGTAATGATTATTGATGGACCCGGTGGCGCTGCCAATGCAGTACCTGAATTAACCGACATTATGCAGCAATGCACTAAACCAATTGAAGCATGGATTGATGGTTGCGCCTGTAGTGGTCATCAATATATTGCAGCCTATGCAGATGAACGTATGGCTTCAAGGGTAACCGATTCGGTTGGTTGCATTGGTACTATGATGAAATTCTCAGGTCGTACTGCGAAAAGCGATGAAGACATAATGAAAGAACGTGAAGTTACCATCTATGCTGACGATGCTTTCGAAAAAAACGAAGAGTATGAACAGGCTATCAACGAATTCAATTTCAAACCCGCCAAAGATCGGATTCTTAATCCTCACAATTTACAATTTGTAGCCGACATGAAGGCTCAGCTTCCGGGAGTGGAAGACAAACACCTGCACGGTCGCACATTCCAGGCTGGAGAGGTCATTGGCTCGCTGGTAGATAGTATCGGCTCATTTGAAGATGCCGTTAACCGGGTGATCGAACTCTCCAACTACACAAAAAAAGAAATCCCTGCTTCCAATTCAGGAGGTCAGACGGAAAATAATAATTCATCTAGTTATACATCCATGAAATTTCCAAAAATTCAATCCGCCCTGGCTCAGGATTCACTTGAATTCGAAGCCGATGGTCGCCGTACTTTCGACGAAGCCGAAATGACAGCGCTCGAATCCGCTATTGGTGGAACCAGTTCAGACGAATTGGAACACCAACTTGAACTGGAAAATGCTGCAAGGATTGCTGCTGAATCCAGCCTGCAAACTGCTGAAGCATCCATTTCTGAAAAAGATCAGATCCTTTCTGAAAAAGATCAGATCCTTTCTGAAAAAGATCAGACTATCGCCACTTTACAGGGCGAGATTTCTACCCTCAAAGCAGGTCCAGCTGAACAGGCTGCAATTGCTCCATCTGAACAAGACGTTGAAGGAGCTGCTAAGCCCGGACCGATCAGTTCGAAACATGAAGATCTTGGCTCACAGCTGGAAGCTGTATCGCAGGAATACCTTGGTAAAACCCTTAAATAATTTATACGATGACAACTGCTGTTAATGTAATTGGATTGCAACGCGCAGCCGAAACCTATCAAAAGGATTTCATGCTGCTTCCTTATGCTTTGTTGATTCCTGTATTGCAAGAGCTTAAAATCTCGATGCTTGAGGTGAACAATAAAGACATTGTTATTGTGAAAGAACGTGCCGGTGGTGCTGCCCGTCCATATGTGGCCGGAGCTATGAACTACAAAAACGAAATTTCACGTTTGATTGAACGCACCCTGGAGACTTACACCGCTGTTGCTCCTATCAAGGACAACATTACGAATTACAAATCGAAACAAGTATTGTTCGATGCTGCAAAAAACAAGATCAACAACCAAAGCAAACAACATCCGCTCGAACGCGATATTATTGCCGACATGATCACAACTGTTGGTGAAGATATTATCGACTGTCTGTTTCACGCTGTGCGTAACGTAGCCGACCAAACCCCACAGGGTATGGCCAACGGTTACTGGACTTTGGCTGATGCCTTGATCGTAGCCGGTGAGATTTCTGACGCTAAAGGTAACCTGGTTGATTGTGATGCTTTGACCGCTCCTGCAAACGGAACCGACCTGACTGCTTTCAACAGCCTTCGTGACTGGTTGCGTAATGTGGATCAGAAATGGAGACAGAAACCTGCTGTTCTGTATATTCCTTACAGTTCACTGATCAACGTGAAAGATTCACTGGAAAACAAAAAGACATCTTACAAGGATGTGACTTTTGCCAGCCTGCTCACCCAGCTTCAGGAAGATGCCGGAATTCCAAACCTTCAGATCGTATCACATTACTGTTTGGGTATTGGCGATCGCCTGATGCTTACCGAACCAGGTAACCTCGATTTGGGTATGAACACTTTCGGCGATGCCGGTTTTGTTCAGGTTCGTAATCCTTTCGAAGATCCGAACGAAGTACAGTTCTGGAACCAGTTCGAAATTGGTATGCGTATCAAAAATCTGAACAAACGCGGATTCATGATCAGCGATGGTTCGGTAACTGCTAACGAACTGAGTGGAGATTACGTTTCCGGATCAGGTTCAGGCGTAGGAGTATAATCAAAAACAGGAGGAACGACTATGAACTTTGAAGCATTAGAATTTGAAGAAGGTACCAACAATATGGGCGGACTCCGCCCAATTGGGTATTACGGCTTTTTAGCCGATGTTTCCGTATTTCCTACGGTTGGTGCAACTCCAACTGATTTGGCTGCCAACATTACCATCACGGAAGATTTGGTGATGAAGGCCGGAAAAACCATGTTTGCCATGTACGGCACTGCCGAAACAGGGAAACTGGACGGAGCTTCACAAGGCGAACGTGATGCACGCTCGACCAAGAGAACTGCCAGCTGGTTTATTCCAGGGAATAAGAAACAGGCACTGGGCGCAGCAAAAGCATTCCTGAACAGGAATATGTTTTTTCTGTACCGTGAACAGGATGGTAAACTAAGGCTCCAGGGATCACCTGATTTTCCGGCTGAAGTTGCACCAGCTGACTCTACCGGCGCAGCCGTTACCGACCGTAAGGGTGTAACCTTCGAAATTACTGACAATGGTTTTGGCCCTTGCCCGGTTTACGAAGGAACCATTCCATGTGATTCGGCTATGGATTTAGGTATTTAACCTCTTTTTGAAATATTAGAAAGCCCCCGAATGCTCGGGGGCTTTTTTTATATCCTATAAAAAATGGCAACAAAAACTGAACTTGAAAAACAAGTAAAAGAACTTGAGACAGAGGTAATGCTCATGAACGAGAGGTTTGAAAATGAAATTAGAAAGCAAGCATTTGGGCAAATTATTGATATTATCTATCCCAATGTCGAACAGTTTGTACAATGGGAAGAAATGAAACATTCGATCCGTTCGCTCGAAAAGAACCTGGTGGATGTGAAATTCCGCTTATGGATTGTTGGCGAACTACCCGCTTGGATGAATGCCGATGAAGTAAATTTCATCCCGGTTGAATATACCAAAGAAACTCCACGCATCGATATTTTGCACAAACACCTGGCTGTGATTAATCATCCGGATGTGAACGAAGAATATTTTTGGATGAATGATGACATTTACCTGGTGAATAAGGTGATGTATGCCGATTTGTGCCTGCCGGTAGCTGTCAATAACCTGAAAAGCAATGTTTCGGTGCTTTCGCCCCAAACTGTTTGGGGTCGTGATAACATCCGGACCCTGAAATTATTACAGGAGGAAGGTTTAACAACCTGGAATTATGGCGTACATATTCCATACCGGTTTGAGAAAAATAAGGTGAAGCAGTTGATTGAAAAATATGACATGCTGAATGATCCGATCGTGTTGGAACAAATTTATTACAACTACTGGTTTAAGGACTTTCTTCCTTACTGGGACACACTCGACCTTAAGAATAACCAGGGATTTTGTATAAACCGGCAAAACCCCAATATGCAGAACATGAAAGCCCAGATTAAGGTGAAAAAGTATTTGAATAATTCGGAGGCCGGAATGAGCGATGACTTGCAAAAGGTGATTAAGGATATGTTCCCGGATAAATCGGGATTTGAAAAGTAAAACATTCGAACGAATAATCAAAAGCTCCCGAGGATTCGGGGGCTTTTTTTATAGTCCTTTTTTTGTGCGCACAAAATGGAGAGGTTTAAAAAGTTTAATTGAATTACCAACTCACACATCAAAAGCATGGGAAATATTGAAAACAAAAAAGTAGTATGCATCTATCATTCTGCTGATCTGGATGGATGGATGTCGGCAGCCATTGTAAAACTTTGGGCAAAATTGGAAAATATTCAAATTGATTTCATAGGATGGAATTATGGACAATCAATTCCTGATTGCACCGGGTATGATGAAGTTATGATGTGTGATATTAGTTTTCCAAAAGGAGAAATGTTGAAAATTTGGACTACCCGCTCAAATTTAATTTGGATCGATCACCATATTTCGGCAATTACGGAAATCAATTTATTGTGGGAAATATCGCAAATCAAATGCCTGGAAGGATTGAGAGATGTAAGTTTCTCAGCATGTGAACTGACATGGAAATATTTCTTCCCAACTGTAAAAATACCGGAAATAGTTCGGCTCCTTGGCCGTTACGACTGCTTTGGTCATAAAGGAACGCCGGAAGAAAAAAAGGTTCTCGAATTTCAATATGGAGCCAGGCAATTCATCACAAATTATGATGAAGCATTTTTACACATAGAACATTACCTAACTAATACTGAATATCAATTTTTGAAGAATCAGGTTAATGTAGCTGCTATTCTGGAAAAGGGTAAAACCATTTATGAATATCTAATCACCAAGGCAAAACAAATCTGGAAAAGAGCCTATGAGATTAATCTGTTAACCGAAAGTCAAGGCGTCATTAAAATTGCATGCTTGAATGAGGAACGATTTAACCCAATAAATTTTGGTATCGATTACCATGCTGAAGGTTATGGCGCTGTATTGTGCTATTGGTATGAAGATCAAAAATGGAAATTCTCTGCTTACAACGAAGATGGTAATGTGGATTGTTCTATCCTGGCTAAATCGTTTGGCGGTGGCGGTCATAAAGGAGCTGCTGGATTTGTTTCGAAAACTATTGAAGAATGGACTAAATAAAATTATAAGAATGGCACCACAGGAAGAATTGGCCAATTATATGGCTACTGGGATGAAGGATTATACAACCGGCTTAAAGATTTTCAAGAATCTGGGCGTTGATCCGGCTTCGAATACTTTTTTAAGTATCAAAACGCCCGGGAAGATCCACATCAACATGCTCCGCAATAAATTGCTGTATCATGCCAGAGTATATGAAATCAAGCCCAAGGCCTCACCCCAGCCCTCTCCAAAGGGAGAGGGAGCAAGAACAGCAAAGATCAGGATTTCTGAACCGGGAAAAACTGCGCCTCAGGGAAAAGCGCCGGCAGGAACATCACGTGTAATTGTTGATGCCAATCCGGTTGTAAGGTTTGAAGAACTTCCGGCATTGTTCCAGGAGAAATTCAGAACTGCAGGTGAATTGTCGAATCAGAACAAAACACTTCATGCTTCACTTAAGCTGTTGATTGATGATGATACGAAAAAGGAAAAACGTGGTGAACTGAGCGGCCAGATTATCGACAATAAAAAGGTAATCCGCCAGTGTTACGATGATATTGATGAATGGTGGAAGGAAAATAAGGATAAAACCGTAGAGCAGCGTCTGGTGGATCAGGCCGGAAAGGATGCCATTGACAAACAAAAACGCATAAAGGCCAATAAAACCTATATCCGCAGAACTTACGGAACGGGAAAAAAGGCTGAAGAACTGCAGGCGCGTATGGATGAATTGACAAAGTGGGGAATCGATTATACTGAAGACATTGAAAAATCAGATTACAATTCAACTAAAGCCTGATCATGTTCTTCCGTATGCGTCGGATAATGATTTTTCGACTCATGAGCTGATTGAACATCTATTGGAACAAACAGGTCCGGCCAGGGTACGAATCAGTTCGTTTTCGATCACTGAAACGGCAATCCGGAGTTTTATGATGCTTCAGGAAGAAGGATTGATTACCTCGCTGACTTGCCTGATCGATTTGAGTGTGAAAAGATACCGGATTGGGTTGCTGTTTTTCGCGTCGAATGTGGTCAATGAAATCGGGATGACCAATATTCATGCAAAAATGGTATTTATTGAAAATGAAAACTGGAAGGTAGTTGTGATCACCAGCGCAAACCTGAACATCAACGATAAAAAAGAAGCCGGGGTGATTATTTCAGTTCCCTGGCATTATCAAAGTCTATTGACCCATTACGAAAACTGGTATACTGAAAGCTTAAAAGTTACTCCCGATGAATTTGAATGAAGCCCAGTTGAAGGAAATTGAAACCCTTTCCGGAATATTCCTGGAGCCTGAAGAAATAGCTGTTTTGATGGATCTGGACGAAGTCGAATTCTTGAATGATATCAGTAGGAAAAGAGGCACTGTCTGGATCTCTTATTTCAGGGGGAAAACGGAGAGCAAAAAAGATATCCATGCGAATATCGTGAAAATGGCCAAACATGGCAGTCCACAGGCTGAAGAAATGGTCCAGCAAATGATAAACCAACAAGAAATAGCCGAACGCCGTGCAAAAAGAGACCGATAGTTTTCTGGAGAAATGCAGTAAATACCTGTTCGATGATCAATCTGATCTTCCGGTCCATTTTGATTCTGACGAGCAAAATATGATCCTTCGCTATCGCGATGCCTATACACATTGGTTAGCCCATCCGGAAAAGAACGATTCAGAAATGATTTATTACCTCACTGATATTCTGGATGTCAGTAAATCAACGGCCTATCGTGATCTTTCGCGGATAAAACTTTTGATTGGAAATGTAAAAAGTGTAAGCATCGAGTTTCACCGTCATACGGCAAACTACATGATTCGTGAAGGCTATAAAATGGCCGTTGATGCCAAAACAATTCTGGAAGTAAAACAAGCAGAAGCTATGATTCGTGCAGGTCAGGCATTGGTGAAGGTGAACAAACTCGATAAAGACGTATCGGAACAAATTCCATGGGGCGATATTATTCCTCTTAACCTGGAACCATCGACCGACGTTTCTGTCATTGGCCGTAAACCAATTCCTGACCTGGAAAAAGTACAGGCCAAACTCCGGAAAAAATATAGTGGCGGTCAGATTGAAGATGTTAGTTATTCTGAAGTAATGGAAGAAGAATAAAATGATATTAAGTAGATCAGCATGTAAACCGGCCTATTTCAATAAAGCACAAATGTATGTGCACGAAATAAGCCCAAACAGCAAATGTATTGTTGGATCCCGTCGTTTCGGAAAGTCTGATGGTGTAGAAGGACCTGATTTATTATACGATATTCAGAATATGCCCGCATCATCTGGTTTTCTTTACCAGCGCAACTTCAAACAGTTACTTGGTAAAACACTGCCGGCAACCCTTACTTTCCTGAAACGATACGGATATCAGCGCGATGTTCATTATTTTGTTGGTCGAAAAGCACCCAAATGGATGAACTTTGCACTTCCAACAGTTGAACCGGTCAGCTGGGATCAGGCCATTCATTTCTATAATGGTACCTGTGTTTATTTGCTGAGCCAGGATGTAAAGTTTTCGGCAAACTCGTTGACTACTGACTGGGGAAAAATAGATGAAGGCAGGTCGATCAATAAGGAAAAACTATTTGAAGAGGTAGTTCCAACCATGTCGGGTACCGATCCTATATTTGAAAAATGCCATAAATGGAAAGGATTGACCATGGTATCAGATATGCCAACCAGCAAGGAAGGTCAGTGGATACTTGATCAGGAAAAAAATATGGATCCGGAACTCATCATGGCCATTGAAAATACAATTTCCCACATCAATTACCTGAGAGATAAGTATAGCGCTATGCCCGAAATGCCGGTAAATGCCATACGGCAAATACAACACTTAAGGGAAGAACTATTCTTCCTGAGAAAAAACGCATTTCTGTATAAAGAATATGATACCATTGAAAACCTTGAAATTGTTGGAGTTGACTACATTAAACGACAGAAGTTGATTTTACCCCCGGTCATATTCCAGACATCGATTATGAATAAACGAATCAGGAAGTTAACTGATGGGTTCTATCCGAATCTTCAACCAGAGATACACTATTACGATGCAGACAATACGACCTATATTGATAACCTCAGAACAGTAAAAGGAACGCTTGACCTTGATCGAATATCAGAGGACAATTGCCTTAAAGATGGAGATATAGATCCATCGGTACCGCTTGCCATTGCATTCGACTACAATGCCAACATCAACTGGGTCATAACAGGACAACGACTCGAGCCGGTGATGAAGACCCTATCGAGTAAGTTTGTAAAGTTCAACCATAAGCTTAGGGAACTGTGTCGCAACTGGTGCGACTACTATCAGTATATCCGTAACAAGGAAGTGATCTACTATTATAACTCCACTGCACTCGATGGCGCTTATGCTGATGAAGACGCTCCCAACTTCCAGGAGATAGTTGTCGAAGAACTGTCGCGACGTGGATGGAACGTTGAACCTGTCTACATAGGCAACACCTGGACACATAAGGTAAAGCATCAAGTTATAGATGATGCACTGAAGGGACGCAAGTATTTGTTCCCAAAGTTTAACCGGGCAAACAATCCTGCACTCCTTCCATCCATGGAGATGTGCGGGATCCGGATGGGTCGTACAGGTTTCGAAAAGGACAAAGCCGGTGAGAAACTTGGAGAGACCGAAGATGATCCACTCGAACTCCGCACGGATGGAACTGATGCCTGGGACGATCTGTTTATCGGATTGAACTTCTTTCCAAGACAAGTCACATCATTACCAATGTCAACGGTGTTTAACCAATAGCCCGATACACAAACATTCAAAATTTCATTCCATCCTTTCATTCAATTCTGAATGATTGTTCCACTACCCGCAACAGGAGAATGTGCTTCGCATTCACCTGTTTTTTGCTTTCACACACATTCGGTATCGCACTACCTTCGTCCGTGCGATGGGTTTTTGGATAGAGTATCCACTATACATAATATATGAAACTTTCAGCATATAACGCCATTTTTGACCTTGTGAGCACAAAAGACGAACAGGGCGGTTCGGGGTCTTTTTCAGACAAAAGGAAGAATTGCATATCCCTTTTGAATCCGATTGCTTGATTTTTAGGTTTTTGATGTTTTTTTGATGGGAAAATCAATATTATTTAGAATGATTCCAAGCACAAGATTTCCTCTACGCTTTTTCTTGTAAGAAAAAGCGGGCAAAAAGAACCTTGCGCCATCCGTTATACAAACGTCTGAATTTTCAGGGACCACCTACGGCCTGAAAATTTTGCGCAGTTCTTTTCTCTGGATTTGCAGGCAAGGCATCAGAGAAAAGAACCAAAAGAGAATGCCAACTAAGCGCCTATTCAGGCAGAGAGGTATTATCTCTCCTACAATTTTGCCCCGAAGTTATTGATCGCATCCCGGAAAAGTAAAGGGTTTGTGTTTGCCGGATGTGATTTGCATAAACAACGCTTCGCGCTTGGTCACTTTCTGCGTGCCTCGAAACTGACATTCGCCCTTGACTAGAATCCGGTCTGCTCAATGGGTAGTTGGCTCAAAATTAACAGGAGAGCCAGCCTACATAAATCCGCAGGGCAGCGGTGAACTCACATGAAATTTTTCGAGGATGTTAAGACGTTGGATGAATTGCGCAAGGAATACCGTCGCCTTGCTTTTCTGTATCATCCGGATAAAGGTGGTGATACTGCAACTATGCAGATGATCAACGATCTGTATGACCGGCTTTCAAGAAAGCTGATCAACAGCAATACTGATTTTTCGGAAGCACGGAAGGAATATGAGCAGCAGGTTTCAGAAGAAATGCGTGAACGGCTGGACCGGATCATCTGCTTACCAGGGATTGTTATCGAACTTATTGGCTCGTGGATCTGGATTACCGGAAACACATTCGCACTCCGGGAAACGCTGAAAAGTGAAGGTTACCGCTTCTCACATCCGAAAGCTGCCTGGTACTGGCACAAAGGGGAGTATCATAAGAAGTCGGGCAAATTGATGTCGATGGATGCTATGCGTGATGCCTGGGGATCGGAAAAGGTTGAATCGAAGTTTGGCAATCAGGAAAATTTCATTCAGTAATTCAAGGGGCTATCGCCCCTTTTTTTGGTCGCTCTTTAAAAGTCACCAGGCTTTCCGGAGTTTGACAGAGAAATTCTTGTTACACTCAAATTCCGGATGAAGTTATTGATCGCCGTCCGGAAAAGTAAAGGGAGGTTTAGTGGTTTGGTTTAGCAGTTTAGTCAGAACTAAGCCTTGCTTCGCACTCGGTCACTTTTAACTTCCGTCTTCGGTCTTCCGGCTCCGGTCTCCGTTAAAACTTGACATTCGCCCTTGACTAGATTCCGCCCGGCTCAATGGATACTACCCGTAATTTAATTTTAACCGGCTGAGCCAGATGCCAAAATAAGTCCGCAGGGCAGCGGCAAAATGTTATGGGTAAATCAAATAATGCAGAGAAAGCAGTCAATGTTGCTGAAGTTGTTGAAGTGGTAGAAGTTATTCCAACTATGACAGTTGTGAAAGACGTAGTTGAAGAAGCAGCTCGTAAAATGACCCTCGAAGAACGGATCCAGCGGGTGGAAGATTTGTCGATGCTGATTGACAGGTGGAAAACATTGAACGATTCGCGCCGGAAGTTGCAGACCTTCCAGATCGGGGCCGATTCGCTGAGTTCTGTCATCAGTTTGAGGGATGCTAACGGCAACGAGTTCAAAACCTCAAACTCGGCAGTGATCAGCTCAGTGATCGACGAAATGAAACGGACACTGGATGTGAAAGTGCACGACGTTGAAGAACTGATCAACCTTTGACTTAAAGAGGGGCTAACGCCCCTTTTTTTGTTCGTCAACCGGATGGTGCTATGAGAAGGCCGGGATTTTGAAATAATTCTTTGTCAACGAAGCACCGAGCCCCGGCTTTTGTATAGCACGTATTAACGCCTGTTTTTGTCCATTGCTTATTTAGAATCAAAATAAATTACAACGATTATTGTAAATAAGTGTTAAAACATTTGAAAGTAATACAACAAATGTTGTATCTTCGGTGTATACAAAAATACTAAAAAACCACAAAATGAAAACTTACAACGAAATCAAATCAGTAATTGAAGCTATTGAAAATGAAGGACAAATAGTTATTTCAAAGCCAGAAGTATTAAGCGCAGAAGAATGGTTTTATTACAATGAATTAGAAAAACTTGAAAATGCAAAACAACAAGCACAAAACCAAGTTTTTAGTTTTGAACGCCAAATAGAAGATTTTAAAGCTCAAAATGGTGAATTTTAAAATGAAAGCGACTTTAAAAATTGAGTGCATTGGCGACAATGACACTCAATTTCTTAAATTTTGGAAATCCGGTTCAACTACAATGATTGGAGAACAATTGACAGAAAATATATTCGGAAATATTCCATTAAGTTTCTTTGTGGCTGAAATTATAGGGTTACATCCAAAGTTCAATTTTGAAAGGAATTTTATTAGATACAAAAAAGATTACAGACATTCTAACAGCAAAGGAAGTAGAGGAATATTTGCTTATTATATTCTTGAAACTAACAAAATTTATGAAGTTAAAGAACCCATTTCATGGTCTAAAACAGATAGATACTTTTGTTTTATAAATGAAAACGGTGATATTATTAAAATTAATAAAGAACAAGTTAACAAATGCCTAAAAGATCGCTTGGAATTGATGTATTAATGGCTGCAAAACAAAGGATTTCGTATATTTTTGATTCGTTTCCAAAAATATATGTTTCATTTTCAGGCGGCAAGGATAGTTCTGTTATGCTTCATTTAGTTATGGACGAAGCAAAAAAAAGAAATAGAATGGTTGGTGTTTTATTTGTTGACCTTGAAGGACAATATAAAATAACTATCGAGCATATAAAAGAAATGTTTGCAATGTATGCTGATAATATAGAGCCTTTTTGGTGTTGTGTTGAGATTGCTCTTAGAAATGCAGTTTCTACGTTCCAACCAAAGTGGTTGGCATGGGATAGAACAAAGAAAGAAATATGGATTCGTGAAATGCCAAATGGTGTTAAAACAAATGAAGACTTTCCATTTTTTCATAGTGGAATGGAGTTTGAAGAATTTGTTCCAAAATTTGGAGATTGGTATTCAAAAGGGAAGTTAACAGCTTGTTTTGTTGGTATTAGATCAGACGAAAGCCTAAACAGATATAGAACACTAGCAATGAGTAAATCAAAGTTTGAAGATAAATCTTGGACTACTTGGTGCGGTGAATCAGTTTATAATGCGTATCCTATTTATGATTGGAAAACTCAGGATATTTGGCGATATAATGGCAGGTTTTTAAAGCCATATAATAAGCTTTACGACTTAATGTATAAGGCAGGGGTTTCTATTCATCAGCAAAGAATTTGCCAACCTTATGGAGATGATCAACGTCGTGGATTGTGGTTGTTTCATATTATTGAGCCTGAAACATGGGGTAAAATTGTAGCCAGGGTTAATGGAGCGAATTCAGGGGCTTTATTTAATGGCGAACACGGTAATATTAATGGTATGTTAAAAATTCAAAAGCCAGATGGACATACATGGAAATCATTTGCTATGCTATTGTTAAATTCTATGCCACAAAAGACAAAACTACATTTTGAAAACAAAATAAGCATTTTTATAAAATGGTATATAGATAGAGGTTATTCGAATGATATACCTGACGAAGCAACACTGGACGAAGAAGCTCATAAAAAAGTTCCATCATGGAGAAGAATTTGCAAGGCATTATTAAGAAATGATTATTGGTGTAAAGGGCTTTCTTTTACTCAGACAAAAGCTGAATCATACGAAAGATATTTGAAAGTAATGAAAAATAGGAGGCAACAATGGAGAATATTTTAAAATGGACACAAACACATCCAGTTTCATTCGTTAAGTGGATATCTATTGAATTAATACAAGGGAATGATTATAATCCCAATAAGGTAGCTCCGCCAGAAATGAAATTACTTGAATTATCAATTCAAGAGGATGGATATACACAACCAATTGTTGTGTGGAAAATTGAAGATAGATATGAAGTTATTGATGGATTTCATCGCCATTTGGTAGGTAAAAAACTTGGATTTACCCATCTTCCGTGTGTAATTATAAATAATGACAGAACTGAAAAGGGCGACAGGATTGCTTCAACTATTAGACACAATAGGGCAAGGGGAAAACATCAAATACAAGCGATGAGCGACATAGTCGTTGAATTAAGTCGCCGAAATTGGAATGATGAAAAAATTGCTAAAGAACTTGGTATGGATGCAGATGAAGTATTAAGGCTTAAGCAAATAACAGGACTTGCAGAATTATTTATGGATGAAGAATTTTCTGAAGCATGGGAGGTTGAAAAATGAACCAAGAAGAAGCTAAAATTAAAGCAAAAGCCTTACTAAATTGGGCTGAATTGAGCCGCACCCTTGCAAGTGATCGCTCGTCAATTACCCGTGATCGCGTGTCAGATGTTCACAAAGAAAAAATTGAAACGCTCATTAATATTGTCGCCGACTGGATTGTCACGCTGCCAGTTAAATAGGCGCTAACACTGAAGCTCCATGCCCTTTGCCCCATGCACCGTGCTCCCCTAAAAGCCTTTCGGCATTTGGTTTCAGTTCGTAAGGCCATCTTTCGGGATGCTTGTTCGTTACTTTTGTGTTTTTGTTCCGGCCACCATGCTGTTGATGTCGCCACCATGGTCCGATTAACGTGGGTTGCCGGTCATCTTCATTTCGTTAGCACAGCCTCAATGGTTACTTCACCGATATTCTACCGAACACGATCAGGGCTTCACCTGGCAACAATACTATCCCAATCTCCCGGTTTACCTAGGTAACCTTTCGCCGGTGCAAATTTTCTACGGTTGACAGAATATTGAGCGTTAGTCAAAAATTATCTACAAAGGTGTATTCTTTCAAGGAAGGAACCCGTCAATGGATTTTCCCGGCATATCCTCGCTACGTTCCGGTATTCCAGTTCCTCCATTGCCACCCTCATTCAGAATATTCTCACCCGGTATAAATTTTTTTTATAACCTTAAATTCAATATTATGACAACTTTTGAAAAACATTACATCGGAAAAGGAACTCAGGTAGAAAACCTTGACATCGTGAGAATTGTATTACCAGTTGAAGGCCTCGAAAAAGCAGTGTTCGAAAAGAACGGAGTAAAGTACCTCTCATTTGAGGTGGCTAAACTGAAACAAGACGACAAATTCGGACGCACCCACACCTGTTATTATCAGACCAAAGTTTCGGCAGCCATCCCAATACAGCCTTATGGTCCTGAAGAACAAAAAAAGGCACAAAAACCTTCCAAAAAGAAATCGAAGAAAGAACCGGCTAACGATGACTTTCCCTTTTAACTGAAACCAAAGAAAGCCGAAAGGCTTTTTTTTATGTCGCTCCTGATCCCCGAACCTGTCGAAAGGCCGTCATTGCGAGGTACGAAGCAATCTCATACTCCACTCTACCTCTGCCAACTGCGACTGAATACTGAACACTTTCCCTGGTACCTATACCTGAACACTGCGACTGAACACTGCCTTCGCCTTCATCCCTGGTTTTATAGCAAAATTACACGCTAAGAAACGGTCAATATCCAGGGCTAAGGATTATACCTAAACAAGGATTTTCCCGGCATATACTCACTTCGATCCGTTATTCCAGTTCCTCTTTGTTTACCCCTGATTTTGACCCTGAAAAACTGCATATAATTTTTAACAAAACTACAGTATGAAAACTTACAAATTAAAATCAGCCGCAGTAGATCAGGAAAACCGACAGAACCTATGGGAAGCCTTCGTTACTTATTTAGATTCGGTTTACTTCGAAGGAGCTGCAGAACTTCTCGATCAGGAGTTGATCAGCTTCGAGTACAATCAATTTGTTAGCAGCATCGCAAGTTGATGCTGCTAATAAATATTTCAAATGTTCGCATATATATGCGAACATTTGAAAAGAATTTTGTAGATTTGAACATGAAAAAATTAAAGAGAATCCCAGGATACTACTGGATTTGGATTAAACGAGACAATGAATGGATTATTGCTGAGTATGATGAAGATGGTAAATGGTGGTTTATTGGTAATGATGGTTCTGAAAAACTTGGAATAGAAGACATTGTCGGTGAATTAATTATTAGGTATGAAATTGGATAAGAATAAAAACCACTATGCTCAACCTCATAGAAACCTACATCAAGCAAAAGTTCAAAGGCTGGCCAGCTTACGAGCGTGCCGCAGGCCTTCCTAAAAACCATGGCAAACGCCGTGTAGCTTTTTACCTGGATAAACTTTCAGCATTACTAAAACCACTCGGATTAAAAATTAAAATCGAAGAAGATGAAAAATCCATTTAAAACATATTGGAATTGGTTATTAAACAAAAATTATCCATCATGCCTTGCCGAAGAACTGGCAATTAAAACACCATATACCGTTGAAGAACTTCAGCCAATGATTAATATAATTAAAGTATATTCAGGTTTCGACAAAAACTCAAAAGAAGCTGAGCAAACACATATAGTTAAAGAAAAAAGTTACAAATGTGTTGTTGCTGCTATGGAGGGAATGTTTGATCCTTCACGGGTAGCAGTTACATTATTTGAAGGAAATGAGTTTATATCTAAAATTGCTGAAGATGGAAAATAACCAACTTGCCCAATACTATAACGAACAATTCAAACAGCCGTTAGATCCACCATTCGAAACACTCACTCCGGAAGATGCTCAAAGATTTAAAAAAATATTTGAGCGCTCAGTCGGTTTTGCGGCATGGAAACGCGATAAAGCAATACAACAACTCACGGTTGCAGTTGCAGAATCCTTCAAAAAAATAAATGATTATTTTATCTCAATTGGCCAAAGCAAAGCCTTTGAACAAATTGAAATTTCGCTCAAAAAAACAACTAAGAGGCTCAAATTATTTAAGTAAAAGATGAAAAATCCATTTAAAACATTTTGGAATTGGTTGTTCCCAGGTAAACCATCAGAAGTAAAGTCGATCTTAAAAAGTATCAGGTCTGAATTTGCATTCATGGGCTTTGATTTATCCGATATGTCCGACGAAGAAATCAGTAATGGCATCGTTAATGCTCAAAAACGATTTCAGAATTGCGGGTTTACTGTCGATGAATTTATTCAAGCATCGAAATTGCTAGGTAAGGCCTTGAATTCAGTTTAACCATAAAAATTGAAGAAGATGGATATTAAACTACAAAAATTCTCATTCACGGCTGAATGTCATGCTGACATTATCGGTTTTATTACAAAGTTTGATGTGGAGTTTCTTTCGTATAAGATGAAAACACCATTTAATGAAGTTGAATCCTGTGATTTCAAATTCAAAGCATATCTATCAAAAGAAGAAGTTATAGCAATGATGCAGGATTTACCAGGGTCACAGCGTATGATTCAAACCCTTATCGGTTCAGACGTTTATCCTTAATAATTTAAAATTTGAGTTATGGAAACTTTGGAAAAACAGGCGTTTGAATTGGTTGAACGCATCTTTAAAGATTGTGATCCTGAATTGAAACAATTAACTTACATAGACAGAAGCCATATTAAAATTTCTGCCCCACAGGTTTTTATTGATCTATTGGTTGAAGGTCACAAAAGAGCTTTAGGAATATGGCCCTATAGATCTCCTGAAGGAAAATTTTATTTTCGTGACATCGAAGTCATTCCAAATTATCAAATGGAAGTTGTTTTATTTCATAGGGATTATCCAAAACTACTTCAACCGTGGATGATTCATAAAGTAAAACTTAGATCAGCGCCAAATATGACATCATTTGTAATTGATAATTAAGAAGAGGCTCACGCCTCTTTTTTTTGCCCAAATTGTAAATAGTAAATAGGCTAATCGTAAATCATAGAAAGACTACTCTCACTCAATTTTGCCCCGAAGTTATTGATCGCATCCCGGAAAAGTAAAGGGAGCTTTTCTCCTTCCGGAAGGGAAATGAAAAGCTTGCTTCACACTCGGTCACCTTTTTGCTCCGTCATCCCGAACTTGTTTCGGGATCTGTCAACATACCTGCCTTCCCATGCAAAAACCTGACATTCGCCCTTGACCAATTCCGGTCTGCTCAATTTTAGTTGGCTCAAAATTAACAGGAGAGCCAGCCTACATAAATCCACAGGGCAGTGGTGCAACGAATGACAAAAGTAATTAAGCTTCAACCCGAGTATGTAAAAGGTAAGTACCAGGACAATTACCACCAGGTGCCAAAACTAACACTCAAAGGAAACTGGTTAGCCGCAGCCGGGTTTCAGCCACACCAAACCGTACATGTCACAGTCGAGAATGGCAGAATGACAATCGTTCCAACGCTCCCTGAGCGCGAAGCAGTCGAAGGGAGGGCTCTCTAATGGAAAAACAAAAAAGCTTTGCCCAGTACATGCAGCAGTTAGCGCGTCGGAACAGCATCTCAAACGTATTCAGCGACTTTTTAGAAATGGCAGTTTGTGCACTATCGCTGGGGGCCATGGAAGACCGGTACCTTGAAATAGTGCGACGGTACGATAAACCCGAAGCCTACCTGATGGCTGAAGCGTTTGGCGCACTGGTCTGTGAAATGGATAACCACGGCGAAGGATTACGTGATGTGTTTGGCGATTTCTTCATGGAGCATATCAGTTTTGGACACAATGGCCAGTTCTTCACTCCGGAACCGATCTGTGAAATGATGGCACGAATAACCAACCCAATCGAAACTGGATCCCGTGTGCTGGATTGCGCCTGCGGAAGTGGACGAATTCTAATGGCAGCCGCGAAGATCAACCGAAATGCCACATTCTACGGAGCCGATATCGACCGTAACTGTGCCATGATGTGCCTGATCAATATGTGTCTGAATGGAATGTTTGGCGAAGTTGCCTGGATGAACTCACTCAGCAACCAATTTTACGGCGCCTGGCAGGTACAGATTCATCCAACCGGATTAGGTCCTTACATTGTACCCATCACCGAAGCCGAAAGCGTAATTGTGCTGAAAATGCCGGAAACTGTGACGCAAAAACCAAAAACCATAACAATTCCGGTTACTTCCGAACAAACGGATCTTCTCGACGATTTGCTCAGTGCAACATCGGTGACTGAGCCTGTCGAAGTCCAGCAGCTCACTTTATTTTAAGCCCTTCGGGGCTTTTTCTATTTGCTAAACTTTTCCCTATCTTTACACCGCACAACACTTTTATCCATTATTCCCTCAAGGACAGATCGGGTCACACTTTGGCCCTTTCTGTCTTATATACATTTATCCTTGGGGGTAGTGTTGTGCAAATTAAGATGGGAGGGGCTTTTATGATACACACAACCGACATCCGTCAAGAACTCATTGAACTCCGTCAGCTCGAAGAAGCTGCACGGGTTCAATTCGACCAGGCCAAAAACCAACTCCTTAAAATAAAGAAACGCATCCGCAAACTCGAAAAACTCCTCACTCCCCAAGACAATTAAAAGCCCCCTCTAAATCTCCTCCCGGTAAAACCGGGAAGACTTAAAAACCGTCATTGCGAACTGCGAGGAACGAAGCAGAAAGCAACCCCACTGAGACTGAACACTGAGACTGAATACTTTTTTTGTCCTTTCCTTCCTGTCACCTATCTCCGATATTTGAAATATAAACATCAGTAACCTTTCAATTTATCGGATATGGACAATAATAGTTCAATTAATAGCATCCGTTCTTTCTCCCTCCCTTCTGGGGAGGGACGGGGTGGGGCTTTAAAACAAATATTCCTCAAAGCTCTCCGGCATCTTCTGGATCCGTTCGACCGTAGTATCGAGCGGTTGCCATTTGATATCGTTTATGGCGAAAAAGACGGAACGGTCGTCAACGCCCGTGTGATTTGCACATCATCAAATTTCAAAAACGACACATTCAATTTTAAATATCCTGAAAGTGGCGAGGTACGCACAGTTCATGCCCAGCTGCTTTTTAATGTTAATGGTATGGAGGTAATGATATGACACAGATAGAAAAAATCAAGGAAGAAATAATCATGCATCACGATGGGACTACCGCTTATTCACCGGGTACTTCCGCTGTTTTTCTGCAAACGACCGACACCTCGAATATATTTGGAGTACCTGATCGGGAACCGGCCAACATTACAGTGAAGGGTCATGATAAAGAAACAATGCCACGAATGGTACCATGGGGCGCTAACAACGATTTGCCCAATAAAATCATCGAAAAATCAGGCAAACTGGCACAAATGAATGCCAATCTTTGGTTTAACGTGCTGTTAAGTTATGGTGACGGCATCAAACCGGTGAAGATTACCGGCGAAGGTGAAAACAAAAAAATTGAACCCTATACCGGGAATGATGAAATTGACCGCTTTTTTGAAGAGAATGATATGCAATTATATTTGCTTGAGCAAATGACCGATATGCATTGGTTTTTTAACTGTTATCCCGAAATCATATTCAATGGCGAGGATGGTGACAAGCGCAAGATTGTTGAACTTCGCAGCAAAGAAGCTTCATTTTCGCGCTGGAGTGAGATGAATCCGGAAAACGGGCGCATCGAATGGCATTACTATTTTGCTTATTGGGGCGTATATCAACCCTGCGAAAAATATCCATGTACGGCCACCAATGTACTCGATCATCACACTCCTTTGCGCCATCTGCGCGAAGCGATGACCGAAGATCTGAAAAAACCGGTGAAAGCCCGCCGTAACCGTTTCATTGTTCCGGTAAATTTCCCTTCACCCGGGCGAAATTATTATCAGAAGCCGTATTGGTATGCCATTTTTGAGGGTGGATTATACGATTTTGCCATGAAAATACTTCCATTTAAGGATGCCATCATGCGAAATCAGGCATTGATCAATTACATCATACTGCTCGATCCTGATTATTTCAAGGAAATATTCCGACGCGAGAGCATTACCGGAGACAAAGAACAAAAGGCCCGAATGAAGAAGGAATATAAAGACATCAACGACTTCATTAAGGGGAATGAAAATAGTGGAAAATCGATTATTACCTTTCAGAAAAAAGACCCTGCCGGTCAGCCATATCCCATGATTAAGATTGATGTAGTGAAAAACGAGATGAAAGATGGCGCTTACATCGAAGATTCGGAAGAAGTATCGAACCTTATCGCTTATGCCATGATGACCCAGCCCGCATTGGTTGGTCCGCCACCAGGCAAGAACAAAACCATCAATGGTACTGAAGCCCGTGAGCTTTTCATCATTAAACAGGCATTGATGAAACCATTCCGCGACCGCATCCTTCGACCGCTCTACCTCATTAAGTCGATTAACAAGTGGCCTGCCGATCTTCACTTTGTGATCCCTAACCTGGAGCTTACCACGCTCGATAACAATAAGACCGGAAGTGTAACCAAAGTAAACGAACCACTCAAATGATACTTACAATAGAAGATATAAAAACACATCTGCCGCTGAATTCAATCAACGACATCTCGAAATACGAAGCATTCGAGATCAGGGCTTTGTACAAATATTTGCCCAAATACCTGGGTGATATTTTAGTTGAAAGTATCTATGATTTTGGGACTCCGCTGGAAGATTCGGCAAATTCAGAACTGGATCCGGACGCTGAAGATATAGATCGCTTAATCAATGCTTTAAAACCGGTTCTGGCCAACCTGACCATACTTGAAAGTATTCCACAGTTCAATCTTGTGGCTACCGGCTTCGGTTTTGGCATTGTCAGCAACCCCAACCAGGCTCCGGCCAGCATGGACCGGGTACGCGATTTGAAAGACTCGTGTCTCCAGGCCGCCAACGACGGCCTCGACCGCTTATTATTGTTTTTGGAGAATCATGCAGATAAATATACGGCCTGGAATAAATCGTGTATCAATACCGGCAGCCTGATCCCATCGGCAGCCGTGTATGATCAGTTCGTTGATATCAACTGTAGTCGAAGGCGCTTTGTCGATCTGAAACGGCATATCAATTTCGAAGAGCTGACTAATTTCAGCAATATCTTCAGCGCTGAATTTCTTACCGAACTTCGTGCCGCAACTGATACTGCCGTTAAACCAATTATTCAGCAAGCCCTGGCATGGTCAGCAGAAATACAATTTCAACGTTCTACCAATCCTACTGCAGATGTATCCTACTGGCGCAATAAGTATGTTTCGGCATTGAGCAATGCTATGGCTTATTTGCGCACTCACCTCGATACTTACCCGGTATATGCGTCAAATGCTTATGAAGCGCCTTTTAACAATGCTACTGCTCTCGACGATGACGGCGAACAATATGGCTTTTTTATAGGAGGGATTACCGGATGAACGAAGTAAATTTACACCTGCCCAAATGGAATAATCTTACCCGTAAACAGCTGCTGTACATCTGCCAGCTATTCCGTAACGGGTACGACCAAAATACTTTTCGCCTGAAAGCCTTTCTGCACCTAACCGGTGTAAAAGCATTGCCACGAAAGATCAGGAAAGATCAGGAATACTGGCAATTTCGAAAAAGAAAAGAGGAATTCTGGCTCACGTCAATCGAATTAACCTGGTTCCTGAAATCGGTGGATTACCTGACTGAGAATTGCAAACTAACCATCAACCTTTTCCCGTCGTTTCTGATCGGATTGCGCCGCTACTGGGGACCATGCCGCGAATGCCGCAATCTGTCGTGGAAAGAATTCATACATGCCGAAGGCCAGTTTTTTGCTTATAACAATGCAAAACCCGAACGCAAACAGTTTTACCTGAACATGCTTTGTGCCGTGATGTATCGCCCACAACAATCGCATTATCATCCCATGAGCCCCGATTATAACGGTGATCGTCGTCAGCCGTTCAACGATTTTATTTATCCACAACGGGCAAAATGGTTCCGTTTGCTCTTGATGAATAAACGCTATGCTGTTTACACCTTTTATGCAGGGTGCCGCAATGTCATGGTCAAAGCACATCCACAGGTATTTAAATCAGGCGGCGTTTCATCCGAAGCCCCGGTAAGCCCGGTAAAAGGATTTATTCAGTTGGTATCAGATCTTAACCAGGGCGACGTCACTAAAAACGAACAGATTTTCAACTCACCCGCATGGGATGTTCTGGATCTGCTCGAACGTATGATCGAAAAACAACAACCGAATTCAAAGAAATAAATCATGCCAAAAATATTTGAAATAAAACCGATATTCATTGAAGGTTACATGCCTGAAAATATGGAAGAAGGAATTATTTATATTTCATGGCGTTTCAAATTAGCCATTCATTTATGTGCATGTGGCTGTAAGCAAAAAACGGTTACTCCCATTCAGGAAAATACAGACTGGAAGTTAACCGAAAATGATGGTAAAGTCACACTCAGGCCCTCAATTGGAAATTTTAAGGGAGAATCGCCATACCACGCATATTATTTTATAACTGACAATAGGGTTGAATGGCTTTAACTTATAATTCATAACTTATAACTCAACATCATGTTCAACTTCAAATCATACATGCTCGATTGTGCCACCCGGTTAAAAGATATCGGGCACACCAATTCAGTCAAACGTTTTTTCCGTTGCTCCGGAATTGCCGGACTGGAAGAATTGCTAAACCAACAAACCGACGTTACTGGCCGCGTATTGGTCATTCACAACAACGAAGAAGGTTCGGTAGGCGATCAGGTTCATTCCGACAATTTCCTCGATTCGCCTTACTATGTGTTTTACGTGCTCGAAAAGGTGGAAGATTACAACGATTTCGACGCTGAAGAACTGGCCAAGAAAAACTGCAAAACCACCGGGTTTAAAATCCTTGCCCGAATGATCCGTGAAAAACGACTGGGACTGAACGGTCTTTCGTTTCTCGATTTCTCCAGCATTCCCTACCAAAATGTAGGACCTATTGGTATCAATTTTCATGGGGTCATGTTCTCGTTTACCGTCACCGATGGCGATACCAGACTAATATACAGCGCTGCCGACTGGGATAGTCTATAATTCAACCCGTCATTGCGAGGAGGCACGACGAAGCAATCCCAACGAATTATAGATTGCTTCCCGCCACGTTCCTCGCGGTCGCAATGACGCTTCGAACAAGGCAATGGGGTTAAATCGTAAATCGTAAATAAATAAATTGTAAATATCCAATGGCAGATAACACCAACATATCATTAACCGTCGAAGCATGGGCCGAGATAGTTGTCAAGACCTGGCTCGAAAAAATAATCATGCTCAAGATTAATTACAGCCATGACCTGTACAATAGTTTTGCACACCATGTCATCACCAATGCCAATGGAGATCCGGATCGTATCGAGTTCGCATTTTTATATTACGGTAAGTTTGTCGATATGGGTGTTGGCAGGGAGTTTTCCCGAGGCAATTCAGGTAATATAGGTTTTACACCAAAACGTAAGCCAAAGCCCTGGTATAGTAAAGAATTCTATCACCAATTACAGATCCTTCGCGAATTATTGGCCGAAAAATATGCCATGAAAGCATCACAGGTGATCATGGTTAATCTTGAATCATTTGATGTGGATAGTTCATTGGTAAATTCTCACAGTCCAAAATCAACACCAAATAATAATCCAACGGCCAGGGCTTACGATAAGGCCCGGGGAAGAGGATATTAATTTAGCAAAACTTGAAAACAATGGAAGGTAAAAACATTTTATTTGTATGTGCTGCCAATGTAAACCGTAGCATTACCGCACAATTTTGGTTCTCCTTTTTGAAACCCGAAAATCAGTACGAAAGCGCCGGATCATGCCCCACTGCATGTCGTATTCATGGCGGTAAATATGTCACTAAAGATCAACTCGATCAGGCCGACCGGATCATTTGCATGGATCAGCGGAATAAAAACGAATTGCTTAACCTGTTTGGAGAAACTTATTCAGAAAAAACCGAATGTGCCGGCATCAAGGATCGTTACCTGTTTTTGCAACTCGATCTGATTTGGGAACTGGTAGATAAGGTGAAGGTTTAGGAAAAGGAAAGGGGAAAGAGAAAAGAGGAAAAAACCTCTGGTGGAAACGCCGGAGGTTTTTTTGTATTAAAATAGTATCAAAAAAGTTACTTTAAAATTTGCACATAAGTATCAATAATGTTACTTTTGAAACATGAAAACGAATGAGATCATAAAATTCATTGAGGACGACGGCTGGCAAATGGTAAGGCAGAAAGGAAGCCATATCCAGTTTAAGCACCCGGTGAAAAAAGGGGCTGTTACCATTCCTTACCATGGTAACAAGGAAGTTCCGAAATGGCTCGAAAGTTCGATTTTAAAACAGGCGGGGCTGAAATAGCCTCTCCTATTAATGATAGGAGATAACGATATGTTTAAAGTAGCTGTGATGGTACGGCCTAATAAAGATGGCTGGTGGGCCGAAATAACAAGTTTGCCCGGATGTTTCTCGCATGGTGAAAGCCTTGACGAACTGAAAGTAAATATTCGCGAAGCGATTGATCTGCATCTGGAAAGTATGCTCGAAGATGATGATAAAGTAGCTGATGAATTGATCAGGGGTGAGTATGAACCCGACCTTCATATTAATATTCAGGACCTGTTTGAGCATTTTCCGGTAACGGTTAAAGGGGTATCGGAGCGGGCTGGTATGAACCGTGCCCTACTAAACCAATATGTGAGGGGAGAGAAAACAATGTCGGAAAAACAAGCCCTACGCATTTCCGATGCCTTACACCGCATTGGTACGGAGCTTACACAGCTTCAGTTTTAAAACAAAAAAACCCGCTCACTCAGCGGGTTTTTTTATTCCATTCAAATGGTTTAACTTAGTGGGATAAACCAAAAAATAAAACCAATGAAAAAAGCAACCTTGTTAAAGTATTTGTTTCTGGGATACCAAAATGTCATGGATAACAAAGAGTACGAAGACCTTAAAAACTCGGTAATTCAGCATGAAAAGGAAATTAAAGCAGAAAATACGGCAGTTTTGGCTGAAAGTATTTTGAAAAACTATCCACAGTTTGAAATTATGCATCAGGCATATATCAGAATTAGAATTGATAAAATAAGTTCTGGCGTAAATACAATTAAGATTATCATGGTAATTTTGGTAATCGCTTCAGTAATTTCCGCAATCGCCGTCGCTTCTCAAATAAAATGAAACTGGGTATGAGAAATTTTATCGCTATTGACTTCGAAACTGCAAGTGAACAAAGAACTACTCCAGTTTCTATAGGTATCGCAAAAATAGAAAATAATGAAATAGATCTTGATAAAACTTTCTTCTCACTCATAAATCCACGGACTACTATTTTTAATCAAATAAGTATAGGTAAACATGGGTTAACATACGATATGGTAAAGGATGCACCAGACTTCGTTGAAATATGGAATAAAGTGCTAAAATCATTAGTGGCAGATAATATAGTTATCGTCCACCAAACAGCATCCGATATTTCAGTAATACGTAAGTGTATTGAATTATATGAGCTTGATCAGGTTAATTTTGAATATATTTCAACGCTCGAAATTGCAAAAAATTTGCATCCTGAAATCAAGCCGTGCGGAATGAAAGAATTATGCAGGTATTATGGAATTTCTTATTTAGATGACCATAAATCTGATACAGATGCAATTGCTTTAGCTAAATTATTCATAGAGCTTTCAAAACATGTAAAATTTAATCTATACTCTTACTTAAAGAATGCATTTAATGAAAAGTCTACAAAAAATAACTTTTATACCGAAGATTTAGATGATATTGAACAAAAGTATGAGGTTCCCTTTGTAGAACTTAAAAATCTTAATTTTAAAGATAAAACATTCTTGATTTTCGGTAAATCTATTGATAGTTTTCCAATCTCAAAAATTGAAGAAAAAATTAAAGATAAGGGTGGAATTATTAAATATGATATAAGCTCAAAACTTGATTTTTTAATTGCAGGAACTGGAGTGGGCTCAGCAATATTAACTAAAATAGATGCCTTAAATTCTTCTGGTATGAGCAATATTAAGATAATTCCACTTTTTTATATCATTGAATTGTAAACAAAAAACCCCGCTGAGTAAGCGGGTTTTTTATTTCATCCAAACTCCGTAACTTGCAGGGATAAACCAAATATCAATACAATGAAAAAACCAGCTTTATTATTTATTTTGTGTATTGTGCTTTTAAGCACTTCAATTGCCCAGACAACCCCGGTAACAGGAACAACAAAACGGCAAATATCTGTTGAAGTTGGAACTGATGTAAAAACAACTCTAAAGATTCCATCTGGAGAGGCTGTTGACATTATTGATGCAAACAAATATTTCTTTACTATCCTGTACAAAGGCAGTAGGGCAGTCGTTAATCGGAACAAAATTGATTTCGATCAATCTGCATTAAACCAATTATTGAAAATAAAGACTGATAAAGAATTAGTTGAAGGTAAGCTTACCCTTAAAGATATTGAATCGCAAAAGATTACTGACAATGCCAGAATTGCAGATAATTATAAATTTGAAATTGACCATATTCGTTATTGTACTGGTAAATACAGAAACGAGATTATGTCTGGATATACGTTTTCTTTTCTTGGTACTGCATTGGTTAGTTCTGCATTATTTATAAAAACAGATGATCCAAATGATTTAAATACAATTAGAAAGGTTGGCTATGGATTTAGCCTTTTGGGTGCTATACTAATAATTGATAGTAATAAATGGATGAAAAAAATTAGTATTGGCCCCGATGGAATTGGATTAAGATATAGATTTTAAAAAAAAGCTTTTTACCCAACAAAAAAACCCGCTCACTCAGCGGGTTTTTCTTTTAGTATGTGAGCCTGTCGAACCTGTCCTTTCCTTCACTATTACCCCAAACTACATTTGAAATATAAACAATCGCAGCCTTCTTAAGCCTCCCCCTGTGGGGGAGGTTTGGTGGGGGCTGCTTATTTCATTTGTTATGAAGAACGAAATAGCCCGCCCAAAAGTAATTCTCGATGGTAAACAAGCCGAAGATGAACTCGATAAACTCACCCAGAAAGCCAAAAAGCTAAAAGATGCATTGCTTGATGCTGCATCTGCTGGTGATCCGCAGGCCGAAAAGCGCCTTCAGCAGCAGTTAAAGGCTACCAATACCGAGATACGGAATATGAAAAAGGAAGCCTTTGATGTACAGAATGTACTGAAAAATATCAATGGCGCCAGTTTCAACGAGCTTTCTCAAGCAGTTCGTAAAGCCACAAACGACCTCCATAAAATGAAGCAAACCGATCCCGGACTTGCCGGTCAGCAAAAAACGGTTGTTGCTCTGAAAACCAAACTGGCCGAACTCAGCAATGAACAAAGGGCCAATACTCCATTGTGGGGACGAATTACCAATGGGGCAAATAAATATTTCAATGTGCTGGCCGGAGGCGTTATCGCAATAACCGGGCTTATTTTTTCTGTTCGCGAAATTATCAAGTCGTTCGAAGATTTTGAGGCACGCATGGCTAACCTTTCAGCCATCACCGGACTGACTGGAGAAGATTTAACCTGGTTAGGCGAAAAAGCCAAAGAATTATCGACCACCACCCTCGAAGGTGGAATCCGAATTACCAAGAGCGCAACAGATATTGTTGATGCGTTTGAAAAAATGGGATCAGCCCGTCCTGATTTGCTGAAGAATAAAGAAGACCTGGTGGAGGTGACCAAGGCTGCGTTGATATTGGCCGAAGGTTCGAAATTGGAAACCCTGCCGGCCATCGAGGCCGTTGCTGCAGCAATGAACCAATTCGGTTTAGGAGCTTCAGAAGCCAACCGGATTATCAATGCAATGGGAGCCGGTTCGCTGGCTGGAAGTTCGGAAGTTGACGACCTGACCAAATCACTGTCAACCTGTGGTACGGTAGCCGCTAATTCAAACCTGAGCCTTGAGCAAACTGTTGGCGTATTGGAAACCCTGGCCGAACGCCAGTTAAAAGGCGAAGAGGCCGGCACACAATTCAAAACTTCATTGATCAGCCTGAAAGCTGCCGGATTGGGTTATGTCAGCGGCGTTTTTAACATGCGCGACGCTATCGTGGAATTAAAGGCCAAAATAGATGCCAAAAACACCTCACTGGAAAAAGATAACGAATTGATTAAGGTCTTCGGGAAAAGAAACATTACTGTTGGAACTATTTTAACCACCAGTATCGACCGGTTTGATTACTTCACCAAGGCAGTAACCGGTACCAATGTGGCATTCGAGCAGGCTGCAGTCAATACCGATACCCATGCAGCTAAACTTGCCCAGGCATCGAACCGGCTCAACCTGATGAGCATTGAGTTGGGCGAAAAGCTTACCCCAGCTCTTACCATCAGCACTAGCGGATTAGCCTATTTTGTTAAAGGCTTGAGTATTGCAATTGATTTATTTATTGAAACCAAAGGAGTGCTAATACCGCTAACCGCTTCTGTTATTGGATATACGATAGCTGCTAAAGCGGCTGCAATATGGGAGGAAAGAAGAAATGCCGCAAATATTTTAAATATTGTACAAACAAAATTAAAGGCATTCTGGACTGGAGCTGAACGAGCTGGTCTTATATTATTAACCGCCGCGCAAGCATTATTAACCGGAAATGTTGAAAAGGCTACGATTGCTATGCGCCTTTTCAGAATTGAAACCGGGATTAGCCCAATTGGAATATTTTTTGCCATACTCGCTGCTGGTATTACCGTACTTACTATGTATTCACGTGGACTTACTGCTGCCCAACAGGCCCAAAAAGCCGTGAATGATGTGAACCTGGAAGCTCATAAAAGCATTGTAGAAGAAAAAATAAATCTCGAAGCGCTAGTTGAGACTGCAAGAAATGAGAAACTTTCAAAGGAAGAGCGTTTGAAAGCAATCAAACAGTTAAATGAATTATCTCCGGCATACCTGGGGAATCTTACGCTTGAATCTATCCATACCCAAAAGGCTACCGATGCGGTTAATGATTATACCACAGCGATTTTGCAAAACGCCAAAGCCCAAGCTGCAAAAGAAAAACTAATTGAAATTGAAAAAGAGTTACTTGATTTGGCATCAGGGAAAGGTGCTGATCCTACAGTTTGGCAATCAATATGGAACGGTTTTATTATTGGTGGAACTCAAGCTGAATTAGCCGCAAAACGACAGGAAGTTATTGCATCGAATCAGAAAAAAAAGATGGACGAACTTAATCAGCAAAAAGAAAAAATCAAAATAATCACAAAAGAACTAGGTCAGGAAGAGCAAAAGAATTCGGATGCATCAGTTGCTTATGCTGAAAAAGAAACTGGGGCGATGTATAAATTCATGTCAGCGCTAAAGACTGTTGGCGATTTCGTGAAAAATAACCCTATTAAATATATTATTCCAGGAGGTTCCGCACCAAAGCCTGTTGATATTAAACCTGAACAGGACCTGATTAAGCTCAAAGAAGAAGAATTGAAGATTATTAATGAACGGATTGCCGCGACACCTAAGGATATTGCTGCCAGGAATAAGGAAGCTGAAGCAAAACAGAAAGAAATTGATGCATTGAAAGAGTTGGGGACTTCTAAAGCAGATAAATCGAAAGACAAGATTAAAGAAGATGCCTATAAAGCACTCGATATTTCAAACCGTAAAGAATTGAACCTGGTTAAGCAACACCAGATTGATATTAAGGCCACAGATGAAGAATACAATAAAACCTTGGAAGAGGAAGAGATGAACGCTTTAAATAAAAAATTGGCACTCCAGATAAAATATGGCGACGATACAAGCGATACCATGGCGGCTATTCTTGATAAGCAATTAAAGGCTCAAGAAGAACTCGACAAGAAAACTGCCGAAGACAAAAAGAAATCGTACAAAAAAGACCTTGATGATCTCGAAAATAAGGGTAAAAACGAACTGGCACAGGTTAAAAAAGATGCCCTTGCCAAAGGTTTGCCAGAGGAAGAAACAAATGCGCTGCTTATTGCCAAAGAAATTGAATACCTCAATAAAAAATTGGAGTTACAGCAAAAATACGGTGAAGATACTGCCGATACCGCCGCTGCAATTGCCGAGAAAATCAATGCCCTTGCCGAAAACGCACTGAAAGGCGACGAAGACCGGTTAAAAGAGCTTGACAAACTGAAAAAGAAATATGGCGAAGACGAAGTAAATGCCAAAAAAGAAAGAGACGATGCACTTGCCGAACTGGACAAAGCGCAAAAGGCTGGTTTAATCAAAAATGAAGAAGAATACCAACAGCTTAAAGCGAAGATCAATAAGAAATATGAACAGACTAAGTTAAATCAAGCCATAGAATTTGGTCAGAAAGCTCAGCAAATTGTATCGTTTGGTTCAAATCTGGTACAGACATTAATGGATGCCGAACTTGCCAAAGCAGGCGACAACGAAGAAAAGAAAGCGCAAATACACAAGAAATACGCAACCGCACAGTTTCTGATGGCCACCGCCGAAATAGTTGTAAATACCGCTGTTGCAATCATGCAAGGTTTTGCCCAACTTGGCCCTATTGGCGGAGCAATTGCAGCCGTATTACTCACAGCAACCGGAGTTGCACAATTAGCTATTGCTAATTCTCAACGTCAAACTATGTTAGAAGGCAAGCAAGAAGGTGGCTATTCCAATTATGGATCAGATTCCGAGCCAGACGGTATTTACCACAAAAACGAATTTATTGCTTCAGCTCCTGCAGTACGAAATCCAACCGTTAAGCCTATACTCGACATCATTAACCTGGCACAGCAAAACGGTACCATTGCCCAACTTAATCTGCCCAATGTGTTAGCTGCAACAGGTATGCTTCCGGCTGGAAGACAGTCAGGTGGCTATTCATCAGATGCCTCACCTTCTTCCACTTCAGGTTCAGGTGGCACGGCTCCTGTCATCATTCCTTCTTCCGGATCCGGAATGTCTGACAAACAACTCGACCGGCTTAGTGCGATTCTCGAACGACTCGATTCAAAAGACTTTGCAATCTCAATCGAAATGCTCGAACGCAAACAAACACAGTATAAAAAAATCACAGGTGGCGGACTGAAGTAATTACCGTCATTGCGAGGCACGAAGCAATCCGCTGAAAGTAGAACAATAGTAAATCGTAAATATATTGTCCTTTCTATCGTTGCAAAAACAAAGCAAATTTGATTATAAACCATAGCGCCAAACTCCCTCCCTTTTGGGGAGGGTTGGGGTGGGGCTTTAAATCACAAATCCCATGGCCATAGCTCTTATAATTCCAGGTGGTGCAATACAAGTCTTAGACAGTTCTATTTGGTTGCATGTTTCGGGTGTTGTGATCCCTGAAGGCGCCACAGGCTATTCCTTGATGTTTAAGATTACCATGCTCGACGGCGCCAATGTCGGAGATATTGTTTATTCTTCCGATGTTATTCCTGATGTGTCTGGCGATGCATGGACCGACATAAACAGTTTGATACCTTCGCCGGGGAACATACTGATAGAATGGGTCGAGCTTTATAATGATGAAACCGGAGAATTAGTGGGCAACTGGCATGACGATGAAACTGCAAATATTCAGTTGTTGGCGACCGGTAGCGGGGAAATACCCGATGAAGATACAGAACTGGTACATGGAGGCCTGGTACATTTATCAGGCAATATAATACAAGTCACAGCTACCACCACTTCGGACATGATGGCGGGCAAATCAAAATATAAACTGGCTGTGAAAGTTACTTTCGCCGGTCCGTTTGGATCACCTGCACCCGAAGAAATTGCGCCCGACGAAAACCTTCAGGCTGTATTTCACATCAATGGGATGATTAATCCGCCTGATGATTACGATTTTACTTTTCCTGCAGTCGGAAAATTCGCGGCACATCCATTACTGGTCCGAATTGTGACAATTGACATCGGCGAAGTGTATAACGACGAAAATGGAGTCAGGATCGAATCGTGGAGGCACATCAATACAAACAATGTAATCCGGGTATTAAAAGGCAAACTCAGGCCTTACGAACTCGCATTACTGAACGAGGCTGGTCAATCGTTTGCATCGGAATACATCGACGGCGGAAAGTTTTTAACAAACCTTCCGAACAATCAAAAGGTAAGTGACCGACAGGAGATGAAATTGTGGTACTTAAGCCGGTGGACTGAAGACCATCCGGCCACCCTTCATTTGGAGGTAAAAAGCGATATTTCTGGTCCCGGCATCCCTGATGGCGCGCCAGTTGAATATGAAGAAGATGTGATTCTCATCCCCTCCGGATCGTTCGAATTTACAATCAATCCCTATTTTTTTGGTTTCAACATTCCCCCTGGCGTGAATATGCCGTTCGATACCAAGGCTCTGGAATACACCTTTTGGCTAACACATTTGGATGGCGAAAACATTGTTGACATTTCGGAGAGGCGAAGGTTTGTTGTCGATAATACCTATCACGAAAAAGAATTTGTGTTTTACTATGTCAATCCGAAGTCGGGAGTGGACTGCATCCGGCTAACCGGCGAATATGTAGAAAAGTTACCAACCGAATCAGAACAGGCTTATAAGCCAATACCGGTTGGTTCAGGAACAAAAGTTGCAAGCCTGGTAACTACATCAGCATCCGATCAACGAAGCTGGGAAATTAACACCGGCGCAAAAACAGCCTCCGAAATGCGCGGATTGCGTGATTTTTTAACATCAAAACAACGGTTGATGGTCGATCCTGAACGCTCGACCTATAAAAAGCTGATCCCTGTTTATCTCGAACCTAGTGATAACCTCATTTTCGACAGTATGCAGGATATCCAGAATTTCAGTATCAAAGTTTTTGAAGCCCATAAATAAATTGACTCCCGACCGTCATTGCGAGGTACGAAGCAATCTGTTGTTAAATAGTAAATGGTAAATAGTAAAATCGTAAATAAAACAAGATGCTAACACTCGATATAGCCGGAAGATTTCTACCAATACCGAAGGATTTCTCGATGCAACTTACCTGGAAAAGTCCGGTGTGCAATTTCGAGAAAATTCCAAACGGGTTTTCCCTCGATTTTAGTTTCCCGATCAACGATTTTTTTCAGGCATTGTTTGGCAACCCGCATCGCTATGCCAAATACAGGGCCGCCAACGATCAGAAGTTTCCAGATTTTCATGTCCGGGATGATGGCGCGTTGATGATGGCCGGCACCTTAACAATTACCGATTGTGCGGGCGGTAAATACAATTGCTCGTTGATCGATCAGGTGGGTGTGTTGGGCGAAAAAGAAGCCGAACGCTCGATCCTTGATATTTCATTTTTTGCGCAGGAACAAACTTTTGTCAATAAAACACAATATACGCCTGACGATGATACCTATTGCTGTTTCCCGATTTTTAATTCCGGGTTTTTTAAGGAAAAAGGGCTGATTGTTGAATGCCAGCGAATGGTGACCGATCCGAACAACCCTGCAAAGCAAATCGCCGAAAAGTACGATACCGAATTACTTACCAATTTATTTGCATATACTACAACCGCCATCCTGGGCGAACTGGTTGGCGGGCGGGTAAACAGCACCGTGGCCGGTGGCGGGTTAATTAACCAGTTTGCTTCAAATATCAGCCTTGCCGATCCTGCAAACCGGAACCCTGGCGGTTTCCCCAGCGCTTCGAAGGTAAGCGTTGTCTCGCCATTTTTCTTTTTAAATTACATTATCCAGAAGTCGCTGGCCGATCACGATATCACCATTGGTGCAAATTACCTGGGTTCGCACGTCGCATTGAAAAATCTGGCTATTTATAACACGTTCGACATCACAAAGGCAACCTTCACAACTACTAGTGATTATATCACCATTGGCGAGTCTAATGTTAAAGTATTGGGAAAATCAATTTCATACTACGTCCGGGCAAATCCAAACAAGATCATCCCCAAAAATCACCTGCCAAAACTTAAGGTGGGCGAATTGCTCCTTTCAACTCAAAACCTGTTCAACGTCTGTCTTCATTTTTTACCGAATTCAACCGTAAATATTTATTCGCGCGATGCCCTGTTAACTGGTAGCTCTACCGATCTCGACAAGTATTTCCTGGAAAGTTGGGACATTGGCGAAAAGAAAAACGTAGCGCTCAAGTTCACCCGCAAGCACGACGATAAAGACCTGGTGTTTTCAGAACGCTTCAAAGATTTAAGCGACCGACGTGGTGACCTGAAAGAAAAGGTGATGGATTGGGACGATCTTAGATTTGTGCCAGGTCACGACGGCGACATACGATTTGTGTCGAATTCCGGAATTTTTGCAGAATGCAAATGGATCACCATATCGGAGGATGATCCGGTAACGAAAAAAGCTGGATCGAAAGATATCCTTGGATGGGAAGAAGCCTCTATTGGGTTCCAGGACGGATGGTACGAATTTGGCCGCGAAGAAGTGGAAGAAATCAAAACACTGTGGAGCACGCCTTATGCAAACTTTGGAACACTTGCGGTCGAGCAAAGTGGCAATACATCTGCATGGCCATCTAAATCGCAGGAGTTTGGTCCGCGACTAATGTTCCGGGTACCAGGTTACGGAAATTACGGAAACAATGCTTTCACCGGGTATTCGATTTCTGACAACAATAAGTTTTATCTCGAATATGAGTATATCTCAGGCATATTCGAAAAGTTCTGGCGGTACTGGAACCCATTTTGGGCGAATAGACTTCCGGTAACCGGAACCTTCGATTTCCCCGTCAATGTTCTGAGGCATTTGATTTACAACATCTGTAAAAAATACCGTACCCGCGAAGGTGAATTCCTGATTGACGAAATGAGCTGCACCCTATACATTGATCGCATCAGCGAAACAACCATCAAAGCATTTAAAGTTGATTAAAAAGCCCCCTCTAAATCTCCCCCATGGGGGGAGACTTAAAGAACGCTTTTAATAAGATAAATACATAATTATGAATGAAATACAAATAATCAGCGTGATTCTTATCACCCCTCCTTCGGAGGGGCAGGGGGGAGGCTTTTAATGGCACGAGGTTACTTAGATACACTGGCACTTACGACCGACACAAAGATGAAAGAGATCATCAGGGCATTGTGGCGCTCTTATCCCGCAAAAAATGTGAATTGCGAATGGCACCCTGATGGTATCATATTTTCGTGCGCCGTAGTTGATGGGGTAGAAATAGTGAGTTTCACCGGCGGAAAAATATTCATCCACAACTGGAACGCGATCCGCGAAATGATGATCCCGATAGTTCCGGCGCTCCTACCGGTTGACGAAGATGATCCTACCGTAGGCATACCAGTTTTTATACTGGGCGAAACATCCGAACGTATCCAGCGGCACAAAAAAGTGACTTATACGGCCACGGCGGTAAATGCCACGCTGCTTACCTACACGCTCGATGCCGATGCGTTGCTGGCAGGGAATACAATCAATGCCAGAACCGGCGAAGTAAATTACGATGAAGACTGGTTTGGCGATGCTGTTATTACCTGCACTGCCTCCGGCGAGCCGGAAGCTACCACTGCAACGCATACGGCAACTACCACAGCCGCAGTTGAAGGTGAAGATATTATTAGCCTGGCTGATGTGCTGGAGGCGGACACAACTCCGATACACCGCGAATGCTTAGTTTACGGCGATAGGGTTGGAACAATAGACGATGGTACCCATTATATATATGGGAAGGTAGCAGCTGATGAAGCAATCACAGAAGCAACAATTGTAATTTCAAAAGAATATTACCGTGAGCGAATATATGAAGGGTATATCAATATACTTATATTAGTTCTGAATGGGGCGGATACCGGAAGATCATTCAACGCAGATTGGTCCAATTTTGGAAATGTAACCCGGACCGTTCCGGTTACCCAGTCCAGGGATATTGATACCGATGTAAGTTGCGTTCTTGACGAAAATCTGGACAATACCGGCGTTCAGATTGGTACACGCCAAAAGCAAACCAAAAAGACCGGATCTGACTGGGTAAATTCGGGCGATCCATATCCATTTTCGGAAACTAATTTATCGGCATGTCCGTTGCCCGAACCAGATCCTTACTTTATAGCTGTTTGTGTTAATGGCGGGGATTATGACCAGGCGAATGAGGTACAAATAGGTTTTTCTACATCCGAAATAGAAGTGAACAGTCCCATCAAAGAAGGAGATAATTACCTGTTCTTTTCGACGCCAACTGCTTTTGGCAAACCGAAAATTATAAACCCTTCCGGAAAAAACATTAGTTACCAGTTTTTTGCAGAACCCGTGGCTGATACCCGTTTGGGATTTCAGCCAAATACGATTTGGAAAAGAGGCAGCACATTTGTAACCACGATGTCAGTAATTTACAGACTAACAATATAAGCGATGAGCGATTTTTTTGACATAGATGGAAATGTTAGTCCTTACGTTAATTCGTACAATGAGGAATCCTCAATATTTGCTTTGCTTGGAACTCCCAGGGATGCCAAAAGTGTGAATTATTATCAATACAGAAACAGCGTCATTGTTGAGTCTGTTGCCGATTATCTTGACCGGATTATTGCTGGGACCAGATCGGCCGGAGCACAGGTTACCATGTTGCTCCCAAAAGCAGGTTACGAACCGCTTGCAAGTTATACCAAGCCTGAATTTGCATCGGCCCTGGTCAATTTCGACACGAAGTATTATACATTTATAGGAGGCTTGGCCGATGTGAATTTTGTCGAGATTGAATTTTTCGATACTCCATTTATCGGCGAAAACGGAAATTGGTGGATTGGAGAAACCGACACCGGAATAGCAGCCGCAGGGCCTAAAGGCGACAAAGGCGACGATGGTGATACTCCCACTATTGGAGAAAACGGAAATTGGTGGATTGATACAACCGATACCGGAATAGCAGCCGCAGGGCCTAAAGGCGACAAAGGCGACGATGGTGATACTCCCACTATTGGAGAAAACGGAAATTGGTGGATTGGAGAAACCGACACCGGTGTGAAAGCTGCCGGAGAAGATGGTGAAGATGGTGCACATGGAAGTATTATTTATGCTGGCGGACAACCAAATACAGAGGGAAATACAAATTATCCGTTTACGCCGGCATGGGAAGGAAGTTATTATTTAGATCAGAACAATAAGGTTCTTTATGGTCCTATTGATGCTGGTGGTTCTGCTGGTTCAATATCGTTGGTAGGCGAAGATGGAGAAGATTCAACGGTGCCGGGTCCTCCCGGAACAACTCCCACAATTGGGGAAAATGGCAACTGGTGGATAGGTGACACCGACACCGGTGTGAAAGCTGCCGGTGAAGACGGCGAAGATTCAACAGTGCCTGGTCCTCCCGGAACAACTCCCACAATTGGAGAAAATGGCAATTGGTGGATAGGGGCAGTTGACACAGGCGTGAAAGCTGCCGGTGAGGACGGCTCTAGTGGGTCTGACATTTTCCAGGTACATTTTATTTTTGATGCAGCAGGAGTAATAACCTATCCCTGCCCTTATGCCTTGAAATTTACCGCCATGATCCATCAGCAAACTAACGCGCCAACATTGTCAACAGCCCTGAATGTTGATCAGGCACAATACAACAATTTTACGGTAACAGCTGATGCCGCAGGAATAGTAACATTAACAGGAACATGGTTATGACAGTAAGACCTTTATCACAACAGATTTTAAGAATGACCGGAGCGGGGACAGACCCAGATCCGGCAGTATTTTGTCCATTAAATGGATATGTGCCTGATCCGGCCATTTATGTTCCACCTGAAATAATTGAGTCAATGCCAACCACAGGCGACGGAGAAATCCAATTGTTATGCAATAATCAAGGATCAAAGCACATTGAATTTAATGCAAGTATTAGTAATTCAGGAAAATTCAGGGTAATTGTATATAATTCATCAAATGTTTCCGTATCAAATACGTTGTCCAATAACTATGCTACATTTAAGTATGATTTTACTACAGATAATTATTATAGAATACTAATTAAACCAGAACTAGGTGCAAATAGTATATTAGGATTCTCATTTGTTGGAAATTATACTCTTTATCCTGATATCAGTTGGAGAGTTATTGCAGCTAAAATAAAGTGCCCAAGCTTAACAGGCGCAGGTAGCATGTTCAATGCTCTTCAATATATAACAGACATTGAATTTATAGGGCCACACGATCAGATAACAGGTTGCTCAAATGTTGCATCTAATTGCCCTGAATTACTTTCAATACAGATGCCTACCAGTTTAAATAAGGTAACCTCACTTTCACAGGCACTTTACAATTCACCTAAAGTTATCAAGTTAACACTTCCAGATTCATTGCCTTTATGCACCGAAATGGTTAGTATGCTTTATAAAACTAGCATTTCAACGTTTACATTTCCATCGAGCCTACCTAAATTAACCACTGTGGCTAATTTTGCTAGTACAATGCCTTTATTAAAATACATCAATATGGGTGGTTCATATCCAGAACTGACTAGGATTGATGGATTTGCACAATCATGTCCTAAATTAAAAACAGCAGTAATTCCTATAAGTATGCCAAAAATTGGAATTTACGGAGTTACTTATATGTTTGTGGGTTGTCCAGACTTAGAAGGTGAATTTACATTTCCATCAATGCCGTTATGTGGAGATATGTATGCCGTATTTGGGTCTAATAAAGTAACAAAAGTTACTTTTACCGGAACGATGGACGTATTAACCAGAATAAATAATTTAGTTTCTGGCTGCGCTGCATTAACGGATTTAGTTTTCCCAACATCAATGAAAAAAATGAACTTAGGAGGTTTTAGTAGCGCAATTGTATCTGATTTCAATTTAAAAAATGTTACGCTTCCTGACGCATTTGATTTTGCAACAACACAAGATACTGATATATTTAGCATAGGTTGGACAACATCAATAGAAAATATTGTTTGGCCTACTCAATGGCCTGCAAAAATGTTCAATTTTAATGGCACCAACTTGATCAAAGTAGGTTCTTTAAATTGTCCAAATGCAAGGCTCTATAACGTACAATGGGGGTTAAGTTATCCAACTCCACCAGCCGGAACATATTGGGCAATGTCTTATTTCGAGATTGCTTGGGAATTAATGTTCGAGGCAGGAATATCAAAAACGCCGCAAGTATCTTTCTATTATTGCGCTTTAACTTTATCCGAAATTAATAGAATTATTGGGCGTTTACCAGAAAAACCTGCTGCTTTTGTAAATAATGCAGGTGTTAATTTTATTGGTTGCTCTGGAGCAGCCGGTAATGTAACTGTTAATTTTAATGGATGGTATTTAGCCGATAATAGAAAGTGGGTTCGGTCAGGCGGCGGAACATTGGCATCTTTATATGTTGGTATGGAAATATGCACTCCATCTTATGCAAAATTTGTAACAAGAAACGCAACACTCGCTGCAAGTATATTTACAAAGGTTGGTCATAATATGCCAGAAGGAACAGAAATCAGTTTTAGGGTACTTACTGGTATAACAGGTATATTATTGTGGCATAAGTATATTATTGTAAATGTAACAGTAGATACTTTTCAGGTAGCTGAAATAGAAGTAGGAACCCCTATTACGATAACTGGTTCAGGTGCGGTTGTTTATTCCGCATTTCCGCATATAATGGAAATTGGAGCTACATGGATCAGGGTAGACTTTCAAAACGAAACCCCAATATCAACGGATGGTCCTGCGGTTCTAAATACACCAATTCAAAAAAGTCTTGGATGGCATAAAGGATGGCTTGTGCAATAGATCGATAATATAAGGGGGAATAAAAGCCCCCGGCTCCACTAACCGAAAACTCTCACATCGCCGGTTAAATGATAAAGGTGCACAAACACCACGCCAGAGGCCAAATGCCTTTTGCGGTGTTTGTGCACCTTATTTTTTTGATATGAGAGGAAGCAAATATAGAAGCGAAGCGTATCGAAGCTGTCCTTTCCCGGCCTCGCCTTTCGCCTTACATTTGTAAATAGTAAATGAATAAATAGTAAATTTTTCGACATGGACGAATACTTAACCTTCCCAAACCTGGTAAAAGGCATCTGGGAAATCCTCTGCGGAATGCTTGGCACAATCATCGGTTATTTTTTGCCGGTAAAAGATATGGTGAATTTCATCGTATTACTTTTCATAATTGATATGATCATGGGCTATTTGGCAGCGCGTAAATTGCGAAACGAGAAGTTCAGTAAGCGAATCATCTTTCGTACTACCATTCCCCGCATGTTAGTTTCAATGCTACTTATCGTTATCGCTTACATGTGGGACGATGTTTTTCACCAAACCCTGTTGCAAACCTATAACCTGGTAGGCTGGTTCATTGCCGGTGTGTTGATTTTCTCAATCGCGAAAAACGGTTATAAACTCACCAGTTGGGAAGTATTCCCGTTAATCGGCAAGCTATTTCAAAAGAAGATTGAAGAACAAACCGGCCTTGATATAGGCCCCTCTAACTCCCCCGAAGGGGGAGAACAAAAACGCACTGAATAATGAAACAATATGACCATGAACAGAATAATTAACTACGGAGCATTCCGGCTCCCTCCCTTTGTGGGGAGGGTTGGGGTGGGGATTTATGGCTGATTTTAAAAAAGCAATAATTCCAATACTTGCATCTGAAGGCTATAGAACGTCAATCAGTATCGGATATGTGAATGATCCGGATGACCGTGGAAAAGAAACGGTGGCAGGTATTTCACGCTATTTCTGGCCGAAGGCAAAGATCTGGCCTCTTATCGATGCTGCTAAATTAAAGCCAAATTTTCCGGAATCATTGGTAAATAACGAAGAACTGTTTGCGCTTATACTCGAATTCTACAAACTGAATTTTTGGGATGTAGTTCAATCCGACAAAATTAAAAATCAGGATATTGGTAAAATCATAGTGGATACTGCCGTACTGGAAGGACTCAAACCAGCCATCAAGCGAGCTGAAGAAATTGTCGGAATAAAACTAACAGGGATAATGTCACCCCAATTGCTACAACTTTTAAACATTTTGTTATGAAACCACTTATTTTTATTGTGCTTCTATTTATAATTGCTTTTCTGAGCAATTGCAAGCAAGGTTCCGAAATGGTATTAAAATCGGAATATGTCACCTTGCAGGATTCTATACAAACGCTTAACTCAAAGGTTGATTCCATTTCAGAAGAAATCGTAATCCTGAACGATTCAATTGAAGATTTGCTGATCCGTCCGTTGATGACCAGTGATCAGTTCATACAACTATACAAATTCGGCAGCCTTACAAAGTATTATCTGCTATGTAAAAAAAATCCTGTGAACTGGAAGTATTACCGTGGCTGGTCTTCACAAGTTTTTGAACCATAGTCTTGAACAGGATTAAACTGATTAGAGGATTAACAGGATTAAAAAAAAAGGAATTATGAAAAACTTACTCATTATTTTGCTGGTGGTCCTGATATCAGGGTGCCACTTAACCAAAAAGGTTGCTAAAAGCGAAGCGCTCACGACACAATCGGCTCAGACAAACGAGACGGCCAGCGCAAAAGAAAATTTGAAGGTAAACAACAACCTGGTAACTGATCAGGAGACAACCACAACCATTACCGAATTTTACCCACCCGATTCTATTGTTTCAGTTGACAATGTTTCGAACATTGTAACAGTATCTGTATCAAATGCAGTTAAGTCGATCACCACAACGACCATAAAAACCACAACGCGCGACCAGGGAACTGCTGAAACAACTATCGAACAGCAAGCCGCAAAAACTATCGTTGACAATTCGAGTAGTAATGTAAAAACTGATGATACAGAGAAACCGGCCCCTGATCCCAAACGCTGGATGTGGATTTGCTTTATCCTGGTAATACTGGTCGGTATATTCATTTACCTGAAGCGGTCGCCAATATTCACCTGGGTAAAATCTGTCCTTTCGCCTTTATCGAAAATTCCGAAAATTTGATTTTCAATTATTAATAACCAAAAATTTCATCACAATGAAGACTATTTTAGCTCTCTGTGTTTTGATGATCGGGTTGCTGGTCATGCCACCTGGTCCGGTTCAGGCTTCCGATCTACCGACTGGATCCTGTTTTGTTTTGCATGTTGATTTTGCTCCTGCAGGATTTGTGCAGGAAGTGGCCACGGCTACTGTAATGCAGAATTTTGTATCATCAATTTGCTTTTCAGCAAACGTGATCAACTTGCCGGTTATCAGTTATTGCACCGAAAAGCTGGTGATTATGAAATTACCTGTTGTGAATTTGTTTTATGTCGATCGATTATGCCAACAGACATTTGCTGCTAATCTAAGACCTCCCAAATTACAACGCTCAAAAGCCCTTAATAATATTGCATCTGCCAACAGGCCACGGGCGGATACTTCGATTTAAGTTTGTTGGTTAATTTTTTCATATAATTAGGTTTCCCCAAACTCGAGCTGTGTCGAGTTTGGGGTTTTTTGTTGTAGGTTGTAAGTGAACTAGAGTGGAGGCATTTTTAATCTGATTTCGAGATTTTCGTACAGTCCCATGCTCTTTAAATAATTATCAGTTTCGGCAATTGAATGATGCCGGCACTGGAGCTGGATCCGCTTCAGATCAACACCGGCTTTATATGCTCTCACAACTCCGGTATGTTTCCAACTATATAAGGTATGATCACTCGAAAAACTGTGCTTTTCTAAAAATTTCCGGTGCCGGTCGTTCATCCTGTTTTTTGAAATTGGACCGTTCTTCCCGGGGAAAAGATATTCTCCGGAAGATTTAAATTGCACCAGGTTAATTATTGAATCGATCAGCGAATCCGGGATGGTAACGAATTCGCTTTTATTGTTTTTTGAAATAGATGCATCCACATAAATTAACCGATCGGAAAGCCTGATATCAGATACTTTTAATTGCCTGAGTTCATTCGGACGAATGAAAGTATTATAGATGATCTGGATGAAACTCCAAAGTTCAGGATCGGCTACTGAAATGTCATTTTTGAGCAGTTCTATTTCCGAATCAGTATAGGCTATATTTTTAAGACTGCGTTCCTCTTTTTGTTTTTCAACTTCCGAAAACGGATTGTCCTGTATAATTTCCCTTTTTCGCAAAATGCTGAATAGCCGTTTAATATAGCTAATATCTGAATTTATTGTACTGCCTTTGATTCCGCAACTGATACGCCAGTCGATATACTGGTAGGCATCTTTCCGTTTAAATTTATCCAGAAAAATCGAATCAAATCCGTTTGTTTTTGCCCATTCAAGAAAAATATTCATCGTTGATGAATACGAATTGTACGAATTGCCTTTCAGACCGGATATTTTCAAAGCATATTCCATGCCTTGACGGACCGTCAGATCAATAGATTTTGCCTCAGTCTTATTGTTGATATGATATCCATCCTCCAGCAATTTATTAATCGATGCGACTCTGGCTTTCGCATAAGCTCTGCGAAGGCGAATAGTATCATTATCGTCTTTCCCTTTCGGTTGATCGACCGAATAATCCCACCGCCTAACGGTTTTTCTCTCCTGCGCATTCCATACCCAAAACTGGATATACCAACGCTGTGTAAGTTTGCCACCACGATCGTTCAATGTAGCCCCTTTGTAAGGTAATTTTTCTGTCTGTGTCTCCATTTTTTTCAGATTAAGTATTCCGATCAGAGACGCCGAACAGGTGACCAAGTGTGTCAGGTGTGTGTCAAGGTAAAAAACAATTAACCCAACTAATTGAATAATAATTAGTTGGGTTAATGCTTGGGTGGATGATGGGATTTGAACCCACGACCCCTGGAACCACAATCCAGTGCTCTAACCAGCTGAGCTACAACCACCATTTTTTTGTTTTGAGGCTGCAAATATAGTATTTAAATTTTTACTTGTGCAATACTAAATATGCAATTTCCTTCAGTTGTTTGAATATTTTTTGTTTAAAAAATAAATACCAAAGAATCTTTGAATGATTGACATCTTTGGTATTTATTGTATCTGTTTGAAATATTGTTTGTTATAATAATTCAATTCTAAGGGCGGCTTTTCCGAACCTATTAAAGCTTGCTTTTGTGTATCAATCCGCCTTTTTCATTCAATAAAAGTGAAAAACGAATTAATGTTTCATCGCGGACTATTAACTCATATCCAACAATTTCATCTTCACAAATTTCTATTACATTCATCAATTCTCCATGTTTAGCAGCTTTTTCTTTTATATGGGGAGGGGTAGAATCAATAGGAAGATTTTTTTTTAGATTAAGAATTTTTCCAGTAGAGTCAAAACGACCAATGTGTTCAATATAATTGAGATAGAAGATAGCCTCATAGAAATCGTCTGTTTGAAGCCATTCAACATTTAATGACTCACCAAACTTTTCAGAAAATGATTTTTTTACTGGAGGAGGCAATGCAACATTCGTGAATTTAAATATTTTGCTTAAAATGTTTTTCATTGAACATTATTATTTATTCTAGTTTGCTGGTTAGTTCAGGTTCGAATTTGAACATGAATATATAGTCTATATTATTTGTATTATAGACGGCAAGGTTATAAATAGTAACGCTTAACTTTTACTAAATTACTTGTTCAAATTGAATTTTTGCTGATACATATAAATGACCCTTGTCCGTGCCCTCTTCAACCTCATTTTTACGGCATCTTCGCTTATGCGAAGGGTCTTTGCAATGTGTTTTATTGGTAAGTTGTCCTGATATTTCATTAATAACAGAACTTTTTCTTCAGGATGAACCAATTCAAGAATGGTCAAAAGATTTTCATAGTTGGCTTCTTCAAAATCGGTTTCAGTCTCATCAACGATTTCAGGAATTTCATTATTGCTATTCCAGTTTGGGTAATGTAGCTTTTTTTTAACTCTTAGATAATCGATACAATAGTTATAGGTAATTGAATATAGCCAGGATGAAAAGGATGAGTTACCTTTAAACCCAGGTATTTTTTCGTATGCTTTAGTCAAAATGTCGTTTGCAAATTCCTCGGCCTGTTTACTATCCTTCAAAAAACTATAACATTTATCTTTTACTTTTCTAAAATAACGTGAATAAAGTACTTCAAATAATTCCTGATTTTCTGAATTCATTATTAAATGAACCATTTCTTCATCAGACTCGTGTTGATATTTAATCTTTAATGCCATCTAAAATGTACTGGAAATGAGAAAGGTCAAAAAAAAAAACAAAAAAAAAATTAAACATGTGTTACTTCTCGCTAAACCTTCGTCACAATGATAAATTTGACTGAAATTCCTTTTGTATTTCAACGCAAAATTAGAAATTAATAGAAGTTTTTAGTTATATTGAAAGTTAATAATTTTAGAGAAAACCAAAATTTAAATTGAGTATGAAAAGTAAATTAATTATTGCTATTGCAGCAATGGGTGTCGCAGTGTTATTTAGCAGTTGTGCTAAAGTTCCTCAGACTGAAATTGATGCAGCAACTGCTGCTGTTCAGGAAGTTAAAGATGCGGGTGCAGATTTGTATGTACCAGAAGCTTACACAGCTTTGGTTGATTCAATGAAATCAGCTAACGAAAAAGTTGAAGTTGCTAAAGCAAAATGGTTTCCTAACTATTCAAAAGCTAAAGCATTGTTAGCTGTTGTTAGCCAAATGGCTGTTGACACAAAAGCTAAATCTGAAGCTCGTAAAGTAGAATTGAAAGCTGAAACTGAAGCTATGATCGTTGAAGTTAAAGGTCTTGTTGAAGGAAACAAAGCTTTAATTGCAAAAGCTCCAAGAGGTAAAGAAGGTAAAGCTGCTTTGGAAGCTATTTCTAGCGACAATGCTGTAGCTGAAACTACTGTTACTGAAGTTGAAGCTCTTTTGGCTAATGGAGATTTGATTGGTTCAAACGATAAAATCAAAGCTGCAAAAGAAAAAGCTACTTCTGTTAAAGGTGAATTGGAAGCAGCAATTGCTAAAAAAGGTGGAAAAAAATAATAACTCTTAGGAGTTGATCGTTTATAATACCCGGGGCTTTCCCCCCGGGTATTTTTTTAATACTGATGTGATGGTTTTAAGTAAGAAGAAGATTAAGTGGTTGCTAATATTTTTGTTTTCAGTTATATTTGTTACGGTAAGTGTTTGTGTGATAATCGTTTCTCAAAAAGATTTGCCAACTGATGATTTAAGACTTGCACGAGAAGCTTTAGGTGAAGCGAATGAAGCCGGGGCTGATATTTATTCCGAAAAGATGTATAAAGAATCAGTTCGTTTGTATGATTCAGCAATGAAAAACTGGTCCAGGGAAAATGAAAGATTTATTCTTTTTCGTGACTATAATTCGGTAATAAATTTCGCAAAGAAGGCAAAAAAGATAGCTGATGACGCTAAAGATGAATCAATTAAAAAGGCTAATAATTTAAGTAAGGATGTTGAAGCTGCATTTGTAAGTTTAGCAAAAAAGATAGAGTTATATAACAAGCTTTTTAAAAACCTTCCATTACCAAAATCAGTTTTTGATGCGCATAATAAATCAAAAATGTTTTTAAGCGAATCAAAAATTGCCCATGAAAGTGGTAAGTTAAAAGATGCTGAAATTTTATTTAAAAAGGCTGATATATATGTTAATCATGCTAATAATGCTGCCGGCAAAATGTTACGTGATTATTTTGATACCTATCCTACATGGAAACGTTTGTCTAATGATGCAATAGCTGCTTCCCGAGGTGGAAATAAGGTAATCCTGGTTGATAAAGTTGCTCATATTTTGTATGTTTACCAATCTGGAAATGCAATTAGAAGTTATGAAGCAGAGTTTGGACCCAATTGGATGGCGCACAAAGAAACTGCTGGAGATAGGGCAACACCTGAGGGTAACTATCATATAACCAGCAAAAAAGATCGAGGGAATACCACTTATCACAAAGCATTGCTCCTTGATTATCCAAATGCTGAAGATCGTATTCGATTTGCAGCTAAAAAGAGTAAAGGACTGATTTCACGTAGATCTGGAATAGGTAACTTAATTGAGATACATGGCAATGGAGGGAAAGGATTTGATTGGACGATTGGTTGTGTTGGTTTAAAAGATCGTGATATTGACGATTTATGCCGTTTGGTCGGTGCTGGAACAAGAGTTACTATAGTTGGTTCAATTCAGCCACTTTCTGTAATTACAAATGGGTTGGATTTTTAAAATTTGTGAAACCTTTTTCCGAAAAAATAGTTGATGGTAATATATGATTGTAAAAATATCTAGTAAAATAATAATTTTTAATCTATGATTCGTACTTTTTTAATATATTTTGCTATTCTGGCAATAGGAATTATATTCTTTGCAGCCATGATTTTATATGCTATTCCAGCACTTCAGGAGTCTACATTTATTTTGCCAAAAGTAAGTGAAACGCTATCTGATGCCGGTGATACTGATGCTCAAAAAGAATCTCTTAATAAAGAAGTACAAAAACTTCAGACAAAATTGGATAAGTTCACTCCCACTAATTCTTATATTATAGTCAATACTTCCGATAACCATTTTTTCCTGTACAAAGGGACTCAATTGATTCGCGATGGCAAGTGTTCTACGGGTAAAAACGAACGACTGACATTTAGTAATAGCAAGAAAGAATATATTTTCAAAACACCAAAAGGAGTATTGCGAGTGCAAAGCAAACAGCCAAATCCGGTTTGGGCAAAACCCGATTGGGCATTTCTTGAAGATGGACTTCCAATACCGCCCCCGGGTGATGCCTCACGTTTTGAATCAGGTACTCTTGGTGCATATAAACTTGTTCTTGGAGATGGTTATATGATTCATGGAACAATTTATAAACGTTTTATAGGGCAGAATGTTACTCATGGATGTATTCGTCTGCTCGACGATGATTTGGAAGTGGTTTATAAGACATTGGAAGTTGGTTCAAAAGTTTATATTTACTAAATGAAAAATAATTCATCTGAGGACTTTGAAAGTCTGTTCGTAAAAAAGAAACATAGTTATAAATTTTTTTTAATACTGTTTTTTTTAATACTCATTGGCATTGTTGGGATATACACTTATTTAACCATTGGTGCTGTTCGCTCGACTATGGAGTTAGCCAAAACAAAGGTTCAAGGTGACGTTCCGGTTAATCCATCATTAATTGGGTTGATGAAAAATAAAGCATGGGTTGAATCAAGACTAAAAATGGCTTCTGATGATTCCATTGGAATGTCCATTGATTTGGAACAAAATGAGATTCAATTGCTATTAAAGGGGGTTGTAATAATGAAATCAAAAATTAAGGAATCGTCTATTTCAGGCTTCTTTAAACGAATGGACGGCAATGTTTACTTTAATATATTTGGAAGTCCTTTAACCATTCGTCATTTAGAATCATCCATAGCCAAAAATCCTTTGAAAGTTATCCAGGCACCAACAACTGCTGATACGGCAGTTGTTATTGTTACAGCTAAAGATTCTCTGCTAAATGGAAAAAATTCGCCACCAAAGGAAAATATCTATTGGACGGTGAAACTTGATCATGATATTGAATTAAACATTCAGGGAATAGATTCTGTTACAAAGGCACAGAATAAATACAAATTGGGTAAAGGATTTGAATTTCAGCGGGATTTGAAGAATATAAAAAGTTCGTTCGAAAACATTATTAAGTTTCATAAACCAATATACACACCTGAAATTCTAATAAGTATTCCTGAAAATGATGCCAAAGCAATTCTTCGTGCGTTACCACGAAATTCTTGGGTTACAATTCGAATTTAAAATTTGAGATACTTTGGAATAAAAAACGGAAACCGGGAAAAACATATCAAAAATGATTTTTCCGGTTTTTTTGTAGTAGGTTTTTCATGGTAAAAATGTTTAGCCTCAACCATTGTTGATTATAAACAATAAAAGTTGAGATGGAAATCATCAAAATATTTCAGGATTTATCTTTGTTGGAGGGAAACTTACGAATATGTTGTTGAAACTAAATACACGATACGCTGATTGTAACGATTTGATTAAAAAATTTCCCCGATTGTTCTTCGATATTAACCGACCAGAAGATTATCGTTCTATCTAAGTATTTCAGTCCATGATTTTTTTTAGAATCAAAAGTGAAGCTTTTCGCAAACTTTGAAATAAATTAGTTTTTATGTCGCAAACTTTGTTTTTTATCATTATTGGTCTTGTTGTGGCCGATTTTATTTTTGAGAGAATTCTTGAATTTCTGAATTCGACCCGTTGGAGCGATAAGTTGCCGGCAGAAGTTATAGGTATTTATGATGAAGAGAGATATCGTCAGCAACAAGGATATGAGAAGGTAAACTTTCGTTTTTCATTGATCACTTCAACGTATAGTTTTATATTGCTTCTGCTAATGTTTCTTTTTGAAGGATTTGCATGGGTGAACAACTTAGCTTCTTCTGTATCCGGTAATCCTATTATCGTTGCATTGGTGTTTTTCGGAATTGTACTGTTCGCTTCTGATATACTAGCAACCCCTTTCTCTATTTATAACACATTCGTAATAGAAGAAAAATTTGGTTTTAATAAAACGACACCTAAAACTTTCTTCTTTGATAAATTGAAAGGATGGTTGCTTGGTGCAATCATTGGCGGTGGCTTACTTGCCCTGATTATCTATATTTATCAGCTTACTACGAGTAATTTCTGGATATATGCATGGGTGGTAGTAAGTACTTTCTCGATTTTCATGGTACTGTTTTATTCAAACCTTATTGTTCCTTTGTTTAACAAACAAACGCCTCTTCCTGAAGGAGAACTGAAATCAGCTATTGAAAATTTCTCATTAAAAGTTGGCTTTAAGCTTGACAATATTTATGTGATCGATGGGTCCAAACGTTCGACAAAAGCAAATGCCTATTTTACCGGACTTGGTGCAAAAAAACGTATTGTATTGTATGATACGCTAATCAATGATTTGACAGTAAATGCGTTGGTGGCTGTTTTGGCACACGAAATCGGGCATTACAAAAAGCACCATGTAATCTGGAGTCTATTGCTTGGAATTCTGCAAACTGGTATTGTATTATATATCTTCTCATTATTTGTTGGTTGCCCTGAACTTTCCTCCGCTTTGGGGGTAGTAAAGCCAAGCTTTCATATTGGTTTGATTGCATTTGGTGTATTGTACTCGCCCATATCAATGATAACTGGATTAGCAATGAATATCTTTTCAAGAAAGAATGAATATCAGGCAGATGCATTTGCTGCGAAATACTTTGGTGCCAGCCAATTGGCTTCAGCCTTAAAGAAATTATCAGTAAAAAACCTGAGCAATCTTCGGCCTCATCCGGTTTATGTGTTTTTCCACTATTCTCACCCAACACTATTGCAGCGACTTAAATCTTTACAAATCGGATAATAGTGTTCTTTAGTACTTTTTATTAGGTAAATAAAATTTGGACCAATTTTGGCGTAGTTATCGCGCCTTATGCCATCATTTATTGCAATTTTGTAACCGTTGATAGGTTATTCCAATTTTTCAGTCAATACAATTAGGATAATTGTACATGAATTGATTAGTTTTATGAATCAAAAAAATCAAAATCTATGAAACGAATCAATTTTCAAAACAAAGTTAAGTCTGTTATTCTAATCGTTGTTTTAATATTTTCGTTACAGATCGTAAAAGCCCAGTTGCCAAAGGGGTATGAGACTCATTTTTACAAAGGAATGAGGTATGGCCTGTTTAAACCTGTCAATTACACTCCGCAGCATAAATATCCGCTTGTCATTTATTTGCATGGAAGCGGCGATACGGTTTCATGGAACTTCGGCTGGTACAATCCTCCGATTAGTGCTGACGACCCTTGTTTTGTCATTACTCCAAAAAGTATTATCAGAGGTGGCGGTTGGGGCAGCAGCTGGAATAAAACTCACAGTGCAGCAATGAAAAATACGCTTGAAATAATGGATTCCCTTATAAAAGTTTATAACATTGACCAAAACAGGTTATACATTAATGGTACATCAATGGGTGGATTTGGCACTTTCTCAGTATTGGCCAAAGAACCTGGAAGGTTTGCAGGTGCTTATGCTGTTTGTGGTGGCGGAAACCCTGCTGAAGCGGAAAATATCAAGCAAACTCCGCTCTGCATTTTCCATGGCGATGCCGATCCGGTTGTCAATGTCAGCAATTCACGGAATATTTACAATCGGATACGCGAGATTGGAGGCAAGGAGGTGCGATATACCGAGTATCCGGGAGTTGGGCATAACAGTTGGGAAAATGTAGGCAAGGAAAAATTGCTGACCAAATGGCTCTTTAAACAAGTAAAAGGCGTAAAGCACGGAACACCCGATCCGGTTGAAGGATTTAAAGTCGTTTCTTCGGCGAAGGGCAAGGTTGAACTGGTCTGGAATCCACCTTTAAACCCAACAAATAACAATGAAGTTTGGTATTATCAGCTTTTTAGAAATGGCACTTTGATCGCCCAGATTGATGGGACTGAAAATACCTACAGCGATTTAAACCCAACGGACGATAAAACATTCAAATACAAGCTGGTTGCTGTGAACTACTTTTTTAAAGAATCAGAAGCATCGAAAGAGGTTGGGGCTAAACAATGAAACTGAATGGTTGTGGCTTTGCAGATTTGTTTTATCGTCACCCAGTTTCTTCGACAAACCGCACGAAGCCAACAGGATTGACAGCAATAATATGACCCACATTTGTATTTTAAAATTCGCCATAACCAAACAGTTTACCCGCCTAAAAATAAGCAATTAATAACGAAATGAACACTCTCGTTTACTCGGTAGAAATCATTCCTCAAATTCAAGAAATGATCCTTCATTCTGTCACGATGACAGTTGTGTTTTAAGAAATGGAATCTCGTTGTTGAGAAATGATATCTCATTGTTGAGAAATGGAACTTCGGATTTAAGGAGGATTTTTGGACTACAATTTTAGACATCATTCCTTGAAAAATATTATTGAAAACTCTTCTCTGAAATCAAGGTATTTCGGAGAAGAGTTTTTATAAGCTGTGCAAGTAAACATGCCTGTTAACACGGTCCGGAAGGGAAATCCCTCAGTCCGGAAGCAAAATCGAGAGTGTAAATTAGATTGTGTAAACAGGTAGATTTGAACTATAATTTTAAGCCATCATTCCTTGAAAAATATTGTTGAAAAACTCTTAGCTGAAAGTGTTGATTTTCAACTAAGAGTTTATATATTTATTAAAAATATAAATTACTGTTTGATTACAGTACGTTAGCATTCATGCTCGCAGCATAATCATAAATTATGGGAATACTTGACTTTTTAAACCCAAAGAATACTGGCAATACAAAAGAAAATACCAGAATTGAAAGTATCAACTCTTTTGAAGAATTGAAAAGAGAAACAGACAGACTTAGACAGGAAAATGATGCATGGCGAAAAGAATTCAATTATATTATTAAATTTCGAGAAGAAGCAACAAAACTTGACAAATTAGGTGTAAGCGCAGAGGCTATTGAAATCTATTTAAAATCAATTGATTATGGAGAGAACTCCAATCGGCTTAATGTTTCCAATTATGTCCATGATATTGAACGGGTAATAATCTTATATGGAAAAACAAAACAAATAGAAAAGCAAATAACATTTTTAGAGAAGATAATCAATACCTACTCTGATTATCAGGATATATCTAAATGGAAAATTAGATTGGCGAAACTAACTCAAGAAAACTCTAATGAAAATACATTTGGATTGTATCCAAATGATATAATTGAACCAAAACCTGGAAATCCAACTTTAGGCAGAAAATTTCAGGATTTTAAGGATTCATTGCCTGATTTCAATTTCTATTATGATATGCCCGAAGGAATGCAAACTTTTGAATATTTAACCATTTATAAACCTGTGCCATTTAAACAATCACAAAAAGCAAGGGAATACAAAGAGACATTTTATTCAATTTTAAGTTATGCCCAATTAGCAGAAAATCAAAATAATCTTAAAATTGCAATTGAAACCTATATGAAGTTAATAGTAGAAGAATATGAAGGCAAAGAACCATTTGAAAGACTTATGATTATTTATAGGAAATTAAAATGGAAAGAACAAGAAGTTGCTATTCTCAAAAAAGCTATGAAGTTTTTTGAAGAATTGAAAGAAACTCAAAAAATCAAAATCATTTCGCTTTCAAAAAAATATTGTGCTGAAAATAAGGCAATTGAGTATATAAATGCAAATTCGAAAATTCAATATTATGGGGGAGCATTTGAATTGTATAATCCTTATCCCATAATAAATAAATGGAAAGAACGATTGAAAAAACTTAATTAAATTGTATAATTCAGAATATATAGAACTCATCGTAGAAAGCAGAAAACTCTTTTTTGCTTGTAAACTGGAATTAGCTAATGTTTTTGATAGCCTAAAATGCTATGAAATGGATTCCTCGTTTAAATCAAAAAAAATTGGAATCTATAAGTATATAAAAAAATTAATACCATGTTTTAATGTTTTGTTAGAAGTTTCATATTCAAATTCTATTCAGTCCCTGATTACTTTACAAAGGATGATCGTGGATAATTACGCTATATTATACCTTTTAACAACTTTTTCTACCAAAGAGGAACAACTTCTTAGATATTATTTATACCTTCTTGATGCAACACATTCTCATTCCGAAATTTTAGATAAATTCTCATCAAATCTTAAGAGCAAAATACCAGATGAAGCATATAAAAATGCATACAATGCAAAAACCCAGGACAATAAATCGTCGATCGAATTAATAAAAATAATTAATGAAGAAAAATTAGATCTGATTGTAAACAAGGAGATTATAAGCAAGTCAAATTGGAAATTTAAAGATGCAAATGAAAAAGATCAGAATAAGAACCAATATAAATGGATAGAGTTGTATTCAATTGCAAGAATTCCAAATCATCATGCTCAAATGTTGCAAAATTATCATTCAGCATTTGTTCATGGGTTAGGTATTTCGTTAATGATTGAAAACGATAAAGATGTATTCCCATTTACCATTTCAACAACAGATTTCTGTAGCATATTAATGTCCCTGATAATTAAAATCATAATAACAGAATTTAAAGAGGAAACAAAAAATGTTAAGCTAAATCAAAAGACAATTGATTTTGCAAATGGCAATTGGAATAATTGGAAATAAATAAAACGAGAAACTTGATAATTGCCTGATTGTCTTTAGCATAAACCGATGGGTTGTTGGTTTTGCGTCTGGGACGCACTTTAAAACCCGAAAACAATTAAAAAGCCATGATTGATAACGAATTGCAATCGACCAAGAATTTTGTTTTATATTCCACTCCCAATGGAGAGGTAAAACTTGAAGTCTTTATTCAGGATGAAACACTTTGGCTCACTCAAAAAGCGATCGCTGCTTTATTGGGGGTTGAAGTTCCTGCTATTAGCAAGCATTTAAAAAATATTTTCAATACGGGTGAGTTAATTGAAAACTCAGTTGTTTCCATTTTGGAAATAACTGCCTCAGACGGTAAAAATTACAAAACTGCTTTTTATAACCTCGATGCCATTATTTCAGTTGGTTACCGGGTAAATTCGAGTAAAGCTACCCAATTTCGGATTTGGGCGACACAGGTATTGAAAGAATACATTATCAAGGGCTTTGCAATGAATGATGCGCGTTTAAAGCAAGGCGACAAAGCGTTTGGAAAGGATTATTTTCGGGAACTGCTCGAAAGAGTGCGTTCAATCCGAACCAGCGAACGACGTATTTACCAACAGATTACCGATATATTTGCAGAATGCAGCATCGATTATGACCCAAATTCTGAAATCACACATAACTTTTACGCAACGGTTCAAAACAAATTTCACTACGCTATCACAAAACACACTGCAGCAGAAATAATTTTTGATAAAGCCGAACATTCACAACCATTTATGTGCCTGTCAACCTGGAAGAACGCACCAGCTGGCCGTATTTTGCCATCGGACGTAATCATTGCAAAAAATTACCTCACTGAAAAAGAAATCAAAAAACTGGAACGAACCATTACTGGTTTCTTTGATTATATCGAGAATGTGATTGAGAATGAAAATACTCTGACTATGAATGATATGATCGTTAATGTTGATAGCTTTCTGAATTTCAACAAATTCGAGGTTTTAAAAGGGAAAGGGAAGATATCAAAAAAAGAAGCCGACGAGAAAGCATTGAATGAATATTCGGAATACAACAAAATTCAGCCAATTGAATCAGATTTCGATAAGATAGTGAAGAAATTGGAGAATATATAGAAACAAACTTCTTGTATTTAACAACCAATATGAAAGCAATCATTCACACCAAAAATGAACCACCAGAAGGGATTCAGCTCAGCGAGGTTGAAAAACCTACTCTCAAGGAAAAAGCAACAGCAGAACCTTTTGCAGAGCTTGAGCGGGGAGTTTATGCAGCACTTGAGACTTATTCCAATGTTCACAGGGGAAGTGGCCACAACTCGATGTTGACAACGCGTTTATTCGATCAGGCCAGGGACATTGTGTTGGAATATCTGGGTCTGAATAAAGGCGGATACGTGGTCATTTTTTGCACACCCCGAAGTGCAGCATCCCTCACGAAGCAACTTCAACCAGAAAGTTTTCAAATGCTGTCAAGTCAAGCCATCGGCTTGACATTGGGAGTTAGGGCATTGGCTGTTCAGCGAAAATCGTTGCCCGGTGGTGTTCCATTTCAAACCGGTGGAGGTACAACCAGGCTTGTTTCAAAGAACTGGATCATTTGGGCCAAGGCACCCGACAAGTTCGAAGCAGGAACTCCCGCCATCGTTAACATCATCGCATTTGCCAAGGCATTGCGAATGGTAAAACAATCAGGGAAAGACATTTTCCTGAATCCAGAGCCTGAAAAACTGATCGCTGCCGACATATTGTACCACGATGAATTGGAGAAATACTCCGGACGAGAACTGTTGGAGGAACTCCGGAAGACCTTGATCGGCCGTGGCATTCAAGTTCCAACAATCGAAGGAAACAAGTCCTTTGTCAATCTTGACAATAGTGCCAGTACTCCGACCTTCACTTCGATATGGACCGCTTTTCGCCAGACCTATTGCCAGACCCAAAAAGTAAAGCAAGAGATCATCAATGAGGTCAAGTCTATCTGTTCCGAAATGTTGGGTGCGCCAAAGACAAGCTATGAAGTGGTCTTTACTTCCAATACCACAGAAGCTATCAATCTTGCAGCCGAAAGTTTGAACCTTGAATCCGAAGAAGGAATTGAACCTGTTGTACTCAATACAATCCTCGAACATTCCTCAAACGATCTGCCATGGCGCATGATTTCAGGCAGTTCGCTGATCCGGCTGTCGGTTGATGCTGATGGATTTATTGATTTAAAAGAATTGGAAATGCTCTTGAACGAATACAACCAGAAAGGTATTTACGGAAAGAAACGAATTAAGCTTGTGGCCATGAGCGGCGCTTCGAATGTTCTTGGTGTTTGCAATAATATCGAGGAGATAAGTCGGATCGTTCATCGATATGATGCGCGCCTGCTGGTTGATGCAGCACAGTTGATCGCTCACCGTAAGGTAAATATGGAAGAATGCGGAATTGACTATCTCGCTTTCTCCGCTCATAAGGTTTATGCGCCATTCGGATGTGGAGTTTTGGTGGTTAGAAAGGGACTGCTTAGATTCAACTCCGAAGAACTTGAACTGATCCAATCATCCGGCGAAGAAAACGCAGGAGGTATCGCAGCATTGGGCAAAGCGCTTGTGCTGTTGCACCGGATTGGCATGGACTTGATTCAGGAGAAAGAGCAAATTTTGACAGAACGGGTTTTGTGTGGCCTGTCGCAAATAAATGGCCTGAAGATATACGGGCTAAAAGACCCGGAATCACCCGCATTTGCCCATAAGATTGGTGTAATAGTATTTGTGCTAAAGAATAAAATGGCACCCAAGGTAGATAAAGAACTGGCTTTACTCGGTGGAATAGGAGTACGAACTGGTTGTCATTGCGCTCATATCATCGTCAAGCACATTCTTCATGTTGGGCCAGGTCTTGAGAAGTTCCAAAAGCTCATTGTGACATTATTTCCCAAATTATCTCTTCCTGGAGTGGTACGGGTAAGTCTGGGCCTCGAAAACAGCGAAGATGATGTTGACAGATTGATTCAGACACTGGACAAAATCGCCAGTAAGCCGCGAGCCTTAAATGACCGGGACTTCGCTTCTACACCTGACTTGTCCAGGAAGGTTGTTCAACAGCAGATCGATAATTTCGTTGAGGCTGCGACCCAGAGAGTTTATACTCAGTCGTAAATGGCTCGTCATTAATAATGGTTTCACTTGGAGTGATTGGCTAAATCAACATTTTCAATGAACCTACAACATCAAAAAAATATAGTAGTTTTGGGCAATACAGAATGATTTAATATGGATATATTGATTGATGATTCTAAAAGTGAACAACATTTCCGCCTGATTCTGACCCGCATTCGTTTGGCGAAGAACGGCGAAACGGTCGATCAGATGAAACAGCTTGGACTGGTTTACAAAGTCAATTGGGGCGCATCAATTACTTCGTTGCGCGAGATAGCTTCTCCATTTGAACCCAATCATTTACTTGCCCTGAAGTTGTGGAACAAACAATGGCGCGAAACAATGATTTTGGCTGCAATGATAGATATTCCGGCTGAGGTGACCGAAGAGCAAATGGATTACTGGACAAAAAGCCTGGAAACGACTGAAATTGCCGAAACTTTAAATACTTTTCTTTGGTGTAAAACCCGCTATGCTTTTATTAAATCATTGGAATGGTGCCGGGGTAAAAAGCATTTGGTTCGTTTTGCCGGTCTCCACCTGATGGGGCGGTTGGCGATTGTCGAAAAGTCTGCCATGGACGAACTTTTTGAGCCTTTTTTCGACGTTTTGTCACCTTTATCAAAAGATATAAACTTGAAACAGGTTTTTTACCGTTCGTTTATTTTGCTTGGCATGAAAAGCAAAATCATGAATGAGAATGCAATTCAATTTGCTGAAGGACTGAAAGAGCTTGATTCAGAAGTGAGTAACAGTCTAAGCGAAATGATCCTGACAGAGTTGAAAAGCGAGTATGTACAAGAACTTTTTGTTAAGAATACTTAAACCTGGTAAGGATTTACTGAAGACTCGCTATTTTTGGAACAATTTTTATAGGTGAAACGGAAATTTAAAACTTTAAACAATGGATATTACAAAATCATCGAACCCGGTATTCGGTAAAAACATATTTAATCAATCCGCCACCGGCACTGCTGACGGAGTGATGACCGTGAACGGAACGATCAACAAAACCGGGTTAATGTTGCTGATCGTTATTTTTGCTGCCACTTTTACATGGCGCAAATTCTTTGGAGCTATTGATCCGTCAATCCCGGGAGCAATGCCTCCGGGAGTGATTGGTTGGATGATTGGTGGTGCAATTGGCGGGTTTATCACTGCAATAATCACAACTTTTAGTCCTCGTCGTGCAGCAATGACTGCCCCAATTTATGCTGTTTTTGAAGGTCTTTTCCTGGGAGCAATTTCTGCAATGTTCGAAGCAATGTATCCAGGTCTCGTAATGCGTGCCGTTTCACTGACTTTTGGCGTGTTCTTTATTATGCTTCTGCTGTATCGTTCAGGAACTATTCGTGCCACTGAAAAATTCAGGACAGTAATTTTTGCTGCAACAGGTGGTATCGCGTTGGTTTATCTGGTAAGTTTTATCGCCGGAATGTTTGGTGCAAATCTAGGTTTTATGTATGGGAATGGCCTGATGGGAATTGGTTTTAGCCTGGTAGTAGTCGTAATTGCTGCACTCAACCTGATTTTAGATTTCGACATGATTACTCGCGGAGCTAACGCTATGGCACCAAAATATATGGAATGGTATGGCGCTTTTGGCCTGATGGTAACTTTAATCTGGTTATATCTCGAAATACTTCGTTTGCTTTCCAAATTATCAAGCCGCAATTAATTTTCGGTATTTTCCGAATCTTAGATATTTAGCAGGGACTTCGGTCCCTGTTTTTGTTTTACGTCTATTAATGTTATTTTCGGCCTGCCAAACGAAAAGCAGAAGCGTTTTATGGAGATTATTCAGGTAGATGAAAAAGAATCAATTGCCGCATTCCACGAGTTGCCATTGCTTATTTATAAAAAAGATCAGAATTGGGTTCCTCCATTGCGGATGATGATCGAAGATATTTTTAATCCGCACAAGAATGCTGGTTTTCTCCATGGAGATGCACGCAGATGGCTGGTTAAAGATGGAAAAAATACGATTGGTCGGATTGCTGCTTTTTACGATCGTAGCAAAATAGAGGAAGGATTAGAACCGGCCGGAAATATTGGTTTCTTTGAATGTTTCGACAATGATGAAGCTGCCAGACTTCTTTTTGATGCAGCACGCGACTGGCTCAAAAGTGAAGGTTTTTCCGCCATGGACGGACCGGTAAACTTTGGAGAAAATTTCTTCAATTGGGGTTTGCTGGTTGATGGTTTTCAACAACAGGGTTTTGGAATGCAGTACAATCCGCCTTATTACAAAAAGCTTTTTGAAAAGTACGGATTCCAAACCTATTATCAGCAATTTAGCTATCATTTGGACATTACAAGTCCTGACCTTCCCGACAGGTTTTGGAAAATTGCTGAGTGGGTCGCCAGGAAGAAAGATTTTCACTACAAAACCTTTTCATTCAAAGAGCAGGACCGCTGTATTAACGATTTTATAACCATCTATCAGCAAGCGTGGGACAAACATGCCAACTACAAGCCCATCGAACATAAAGACCTTAAAGCTCTGATTCGGGATGCTAAATTGGTGCTTGAAGAAGAATTTATCTGGTATGTATATTATAAAGATGAACCCATTGCCTTTTTCATGATGATTCCGGATTTGAACCAGATTTTAATTCATTTGAAAAACGGGAAGCTGACTCTTTTCAATGTTCTAAAACTTTTATATCTGAGAAAGAGAAAAACGATGACTCGTTGCCGGGTATTGGTAATGGGTGTAATACCCAAATTTCAGGGTACAGGAATCGAATCGGGTATTTTCTGGCAACTCCGACAAGTAATGTTGAGGAAACCCTGGTACAAGGAAATTGAATTGAGCTGGGTGGGCGATTTCAATCCTAAAATGATAAAGCTTTTTGATTCAGTTGGAAGTAAATACGCCAAAACGCATGAAACTTTGCGTTATTTGTTCGATCGCAGTAAGCCTTTCAAACGTTTGCCAATCATCGAATAAAGCATCATTGAATCAGCCTTTTTACTTATTATTTAATGGGCAAAATGTTGTAAATTGAACACAAAATCAAAAGCCATGCAAATCATAGAAGTTACTGATAAACAATCCAGAAAACAATTTCACCAGGTTCCCCATCTCATTTACAAAGACGATCCGAATTGGGCCTGTCCGCTGCACGGAATGATTGAAGATGTGTTTACTCCGGCAAAAAACCCATCATTTAAAACCGGTGAAGCAATCCGATGGGTACTTACTGACGATCAAGGGAATTTACTTGGTAGAATTGGCGCTTTTTATAATTTGAAAAAAGTCCACACTTTTGATCAACCAACCGGAGGGTGCGGTTTTTTTGAATGCGTTAACAATTTCGAAGCAGCCAAAATGCTGTTCGATGCTTCGAGTGAATGGTTGAAAATTCGCAACATTGAAGCCATGGATGGACCGGTAAATTTCGGTGAAAACTACCTGAACTGGGGTCTGCTGGTCGATGGTTTTATGCACCAGGGATTTGGAATGCCTTACAATCCACCGTACTACATCGATCTTTTCGAAAAGTACGGTTTCGGTATATATTTCAAACAGTTCAGCTATCATTTGGATTACAGCAAGCCATTTCCGGAGCGTTTCTGGAAAATTGCAGGCTGGGTGGCTCAAAAACCGGGTTATTCATTCGAGCACTTTTCGTTTGACAAAGCCGAAAAATTCATCGACGATTTTTGCTATATCTACGACGAAGCATGGCGTTTCCATGAACATTTTCAGCCACTCGATAAAGATGAATTGCGGGATTTTATAAAATCAGCCAAGGCAATCCTCGATCCTGAAATGATATGGTATGCTTACCACGATGGCGTTCCAATTGCTTTATTTGTAATGATTCCCGATATTAATCAGATATTGAAGAAGCTCAACGGTAGGATGAATTTCATTGGTATTCTGAAGTTCCTTTATTACAAACGTAAAAGAATAATGACCCGTACCCGGATTATGATCATGGGCGTTACGCCAAAATATCAGAAATCAGGCATCGAATCGGCGATTTTCTGGCATCAGGATAAATTGATGAAGCACAAACCTGAGTTTACCGAGGTCGAATTATCGTGGGCTGGCGACTTTAACCCGAAAATTATAGCACTTTACAAGTCGGTTGGAGGCATTCATGTTAAAACGCACTATACCATGAGGTACTTATTTGATCGTAATAAACCATTTGTAAGGGTTCCAATCATTGGTTCAGATGAATAAATTGAAAAAACAAGGAATTAATAAACGGAAATATTTGGAAATTACATTCCTGTATGTAACTTTGCAAGCCGATAAAAAAATAGTTAAAGAGATATAAAATGAAAAAAGGGATACATCCAGAAAATTATCGTACTGTTGCATTCAAAGATATGTCAGACGGTCATGTTTTTATTACCAAATCAACGGTAAACACCAAAGAAACTGAAATCATTGATGGTGTTGAGTACCCGGTTGTAAAACTTGAAATTTCAAGTTCATCGCATCCGTTTTACACAGGAAAAATGAAACTTGTTGACACTGCAGGACGTGTTGATAAATTCAATTCCAGATATTCGAAACACATGGAAAACAGAAAGAAATAATTCTGTTTTTGAAAGATATTTTAAAAGCTTCGTTAACGCGGAGCTTTTTTTTGCCCCAAACAATACTCTTATCCCAATCGAATCCTCATTATCTGCTTGGTCCTTGCAGTAATTTTAAATCGGTCGTCAAGGCGTTTCCCGACAATCCAAACCAACCTATCGCCACTTGCAAGTATCCAGGCATTTTCCTTGTCAGGAATAGAGTACTTTTCATCGATAAAAAAATCGCTTAGTTTTTTTAGTCCTGTCATGCCAAGAGGCTGAAAATATTCGCCTTCATGCCAATGACGAAGGATAAGTGGAAAAACAAGCTGATCCAAATCCAGATCAACAATTTCAGAATGAGTCGAAAACCGGAAATCACTAGTCCTCTCAAACTTTTCAACTGTCAGATGGATTGGATGACTCAATTTGGTGCAATCTTCATCAATGTAAAAAATCTTGTCCGGTTTCGACTGAAAAGGCGAGATCAGCAGATATTCACGATCCTTCACCAAACGATATCCCTCTGAAAAGAATTTTCGTCCCGATTCTTTACTCAGAGAATGAATGATATCATCAATTTGTTCAGCCTGAAAACCAAAAGAACGGATCAACTCAAATAAAATGGTTCGGATCGGATTGAGGTTTAGTAGTTTATCTATGTGAATCATAATTCCTTGCTCATCTTCCGAATAAACCGAAGCCTTGATTTCGCTTATTCGCTGTTGAAACAGGAGTCCCGTTTCATTCAGATTTTCAATGGTTTTCAAGGCATTTCTCCTGAAAGCAGGATTCACTTCTTCAAGTAAAGGTAGAATTTGCTGACGGATCAGGTTCCGTTTGTAAACGATATCCAGATTGCTCGAATCGGTTCGGTAATCAATTGACATTTGCTGGCAATAATCCATAATTTCAGCACGGTTGGTGAAAAGCATAGGGCGGATAATCCTGCCCGATTTTGGCTGAATGCCGCTTAGTCCCTTGATTCCACTGCCACGCGAAAGGTTGATTAGAAATGTTTCAATCACATCATCCTGGTGGTGGGCAGTAGCGAGATAATCATAACCATGTTGGTCGAGCAAGCGGTTAAACCATTCGTACCGAAGATCGCGGGCTGCCATTTCGATCGAAATACCTTCCTGTAAAGCAAATTCCGTAGTGTTAAAATGCTCGATATAGCAGGTCAGGTTGTGCTTATCGCAATATTCTGCTACGAACTTTTCATCGCCATCAGATTCGCTGCCGCGCAGGCCAAAATTGCAATGAGCCACAGCTACCGGAAAACCGACATTGGTGAACAAATGCAACATCAGCATCGAATCGGCTCCGCCACTTACTGCAAGCAGGATTCGCTGTGAAGAATGGTAAAGGTTTTCTTCGTGAATGAATTTTAAAAATTGCTCAACCATAAAAGAGTTTAAAGTTTCGGCTTCGACAAGCTCAGCCACCGGTTCATTTAAAAACATTTTCGACATAAAAAAGTTATCCACCTATACAACCTAACTCCCTTCCCTTGGGGGAAGGTTGGGGATGGGGCTTTTCACTGTTTTGCCACCAATTCTGCAATACGAACAATCACGTCAACTGCTTTTTGCATAGAGAGAACCGGAACAAATTCGTAAGGACCATGGAAATTGTGTCCTCCGGCGAAAATGTTGGGGCAGGGTAGTCCTTTCCACGAAAGCTGTGCTCCGTCAGTTCCACCGCGAATGACTTTTATTTTTGGATTGACTCCGACATCATTCATGGCATTTTCAGCAATATCGACGATGTATTTTACCGGTTCAATCTGTTTTTTCATGTTGTAGTATTGATCGGCTAATTCGAGCGAAACGGTTCCTTTTCCGTATTGAAAGTCAATCAGACTGCATATTTCCTGCATCAGTTTTTTCTTCGCTTCAAACTTGGTGAGGTCATGATCACGGATGATAAATTGAATTTTTGTCAATGAAACATCTCCTTCAAAGGATATCAGGTGAAAAAAACCTTCATATTTTTCAGTATGTTCCGGTCTTTGTTGGGGTGGAAGAGCATCAATAATTTGTTTGGCGACCAACATTGAGTTGATCATCGTATTTTTTGCCGAACCGGGATGAACACTTCTTCCTTTCACGGTGATTTTTGCACTGGCAGCATTAAAATTTTCGTATTCCAACTCTCCAATTTCGCCCCCATCGAGTGTGTAAGCAAAGTCGGCCCCAAATTGTTGAACATTAAAATGTTCGGTTCCATGGCCAACTTCTTCATCAGGAGTAAAGCAAATCATTATTTTTCCATGTTTCACTTCCGGATGGCGGATCAAAAAATCCATCGCCGTAACAATTTCAGCGATTCCGGCTTTATCGTCGGCTCCCAGCAGGGTTTTTCCGTTGGTTGTAATCAAATCCTGATTGATGTATTTCAGCAATTCAGGAAAATCGGACGGACTTAAAACCAGATTTTGTTCGGCATCCAGCACCAAGTCCTGTCCCTGATAATTTTTCACCAATTGCGGATTAACATTTTCTCCTGAAAAGTCAGGACTGGTATCAATATGCGAAATAAAACCAACAACCGGCACCGGGCGTTCAATTTTCGATGGCAAAGTAGCTGTCACGTAGCCAAATTCATCGAGTATAACTTCACTTAAACCAATGTCCCTCAGCTCTTCAGCAAGTTGATTGGCAAAAACCAATTGCCGGCTCGTGCTCGGAAATGTTTCACTTTTAGGATCGGATGTAGTGAACACCCGGACATATCTTAAAAATCGGTCAAGTACTTGTTCCATGTGGTTCTTTTATTAAACATCGTCAGAATTAAATTTAAAGCCAAGCCGTTTCCCAGTCTGGATTCTGGAATGATTGATTTCCACCTGCATTTGCTCAACAGTGGCAATCTTAACCTGATCGTAAGGCGGTACCAGCAAATCAAAATCAATTGCATACTGAATAGCCGTTTCGATGATATTCTTCAGGTATTCTTTGGTTAATTCGTCAGTTCCGAAATCTTTCAAAATTTCTCCTGATTGTCTTTTACCTTCAACAAAAAAATGATTTTCACGGTTCACAAAAATGCGGGCAATCAGGTAGCCCAAATCTTCAAAGCGGCTGTATTTAAATGAGTCGGCCAGAAAATTATAAATATTAAATACTCCGCAATACGAATTCTGTGGATTGGCTTTAATGTAATCCAGTTTCCAGATTGGATGTTCGCGATTGAAAACAAATACATTGGAGTGCATACTGAAAATAAGCAAATCGCCTCCAATCCTGAACTCAGCTTCAAAAAGTCCTTTTTCCTGAAAGAAGGGCAATACATTCTCGTCAACTTTGTCTTTTAACTGCTCATGATATTCCTCAGACAATTCTTTCAAGACTTCTTTTAACAAGGTAAACATTCTGACAGTGTTCCGATAAACTTCCTGTTTGAGGTTTGTTTTTAAAATCAGGCCATCCAATTGATTGACATCTTTATTGATCGCATCCATAATTGTTGTATTAATTAATTGATAAAAATAAGAAAAGCAGCCAACTTTGACTGCTTTTCCGTTATGCGAATTTGAATATTTTAGTAGGACAATGCAAATAGCACCCGGCCTTTCGATGGTTTTCCCGAATACATGCAAATTCCATCTTCCGCAATCTGATCAAATGGAATACAGCGAATAGTCGCTTTTGTTTCATCTTTAATTTTCTGCTCTGTTTCAGGAGTTCCATCCCAATGGGCTGAAATGAATCCACCTTTATTTTGAAGTATGTCTTTAAACTCTTCATAAGTTTCAACCGGAGTGGTCATTTCCTTGCGGAAAACAAATGCCTTATTGAATATATTTTCCTGAATATCATTCAGTAATTGCTGAATATACAATTCAATATTGTCGATCGAAACAACTTGTTTTTCCAACGTGTCGCGACGGGCAACTTCAACAGTGCCGTTTTCAAGGTCGCGTGGACCGATGGCAATGCGCACCGGAACGCCTTTTAATTCATATTCGGCAAATTTCCAACCTGGTTTCTTATTGTCGTTGTTATCGTATTTTACCGAAATGCCCAAAGCTTTCAATTTCGAAACAATGGTGTTTACTCTTTCTGAAATGGCTGCCAGCTGCTCCTCTTGTTTGTATATTGGAACAATAACTACCTGAAATGGCGCTAGTTTTGGAGGAAGTACCAATCCGTTATCGTCAGAATGTGCCATGATCAAAGCTCCCATCAGGCGGGTTGAAACCCCCCACGAAGTACCCCATACAAATTCTTCATGTCCTTCTTTAGTCGCGAACCGAACATCAAAAGCCTTTGCGAAATTTTGTCCGAGATAATGCGAAGTTCCTGATTGAAGCGCTTTTCCATCTTGCATCAATGCTTCAATACAATAGGTTTCCAATGCTCCGGCAAATCGTTCATTGGCAGATTTGCTACCTTTTATAACTGGTAGAGCCATGTATTTTTCAGCAAAAGTTGCATATACATTGATCATTCTTTCAGTTTCCTCAATTGCTTCCTGACTTGTTGCATGAGCAGTGTGTCCTTCCTGCCACAAAAATTCAGCAGTACGAAGGAATAAACGCGTACGCATTTCCCAGCGAACAACGTTGGCCCACTGATTAACCAAAATAGGAAGGTCACGATATGATTGTATCCAGTTTTTATAGGTGCTCCAGATAATAGTTTCTGAAGTTGGCCGGACAATTAATTCCTCTTCCAATTTCGCATCCGGATCAACAATGATTCCTTTTCCATTTGGATCGTTCATCAGACGATAATGAGTTACTACCGCGCATTCTTTGGCAAAACCTTCCACATGGCTGGCTTCTTTACTGAAAAATGATTTGGGGATAAACAAAGGGAAATAAGCGTTCACATGATCGGTTTCTTTAAACATGCGGTCTAATTCAGCCTGCATTTTTTCCCAGATTGCATATCCATAAGGTTTAATCACCATGCAACCTCTCACCGCAGAATTTTCGGCAAGATCAGCCTTTACAACCAGGTCGTTGTACCATTGTGAATAATTTTCACTGCGTGAAGTCAATTCTTTTGCCATTTCTTTGTTTTTGGTATGGTATTTGAGTTTTTCGTACTAGTTTTATGGGCTACAAAGAAAGTAAATTTATCAATCATTATAAAGGAGGGTGTACTATGAAAACCAAACTTCTAATCATCGCAGTTGCTGTAACACTAGTCAGTGCATGTACCACGGGAACACATCTGGCCAAAACTTACGATGATGATATCTATTTCTCACCCGCAGATGCACCACCAGTTTCAATGGTTCAAAATGAAACTCCTGTCAGGAATAATCAAGGCAGAGCTGGAAATTCTGATGTTGGAAATAAAAGAATTGTGATGAGCCAGATGCAAAAAAATGCTGATGGTTCTTCGACGTTGAACAATAGCATCTATCAACCTGAAGATTCGACTAAAAATTCAGATTATCAGTCGTATAACATGGATCGCCAAAATCTGGCTGGATCGGACACCACTCTTTATTACAATGATGACAGCGTGAAATATGTGATAAACAACTATTACGACGAAAATGATAACGATTTAGACTTCTCATATCGTATCAACAGGTTTCATCGCCCATATTACTATGATTCATTCTTTTATGATGATTGGAATTATGGTGGTTATTCTCCATATTATTCAGGATATAATAGCTGGGGTTATAATTCCTGGTATGGTGGGTATGGTGGCTGGGGCTATCCATATAGTTATGGTTACTATTCTCCGTTCTCATTTGGTCTAGGTGGATATTGGGGCGGCGGTTACGGCGGTTATGGATACTATGACGGTTATTACGGCGGAGGCTACTACGGAGGCGGTTACTACGGTGGAGGCGGATATTACAATAACCATGAAAATAGAGACAATGTAAGGTATGGAAGAAGTTCCGACTTTTCGAACTATGTTGTTGGAGGAAATAATCAAAGAAATAGTAATGTACTAAAAGATGGTAGTGTTTCCAGAACAACTGGTGAATTGCCTGGAAACTCATCTGACAGTAGATTACCAAACGGTATATACTCAAATTCTAGAGTTCAGAATTCAAATTCACAAATCCGGTCGGTTGATGCATCAGGCAATAACTTAGTAAACAAGAGTGCCACAATCATCAACAATAGAAGAGCTTCCGGTAGCATTTCAGGAAGTCAGGTTCAAAATAATATTAACTCACGGTCACAGATTGCACGTCCTGGTGTAAATACTTCAGGAAATGCCAGAAGATCCTATGAACCTTCTACAACAGGAAGAACTTATCAACAGGGCAGGGCTATTAGTCAAGGTCAGAATTACACGCCGAGTTATAACAAACCAAGAATTGTAAATCAATCGAATTACAATAACAACAGTTATACCCGTCCGCGTACCTCTGAAAGCTACCAAAATTCTTCAGTCAGAAGTGCCAATACCGGAGGTCAAAGCTACAGTGCCCCAAGAAGTTCATCCTCAATGAGGCAAACCTACCGTTCAAGTTCATCATATTCAAGCGGTTCCAGCAGTTCATCTTATAGGAGTTCAGGTTATAGCAGTCCGGCAAGTTCAGGTTATAGCAGGTCATCAAGTTCTGGCTCAACATACAGTGCTCCACCAAGCTCAAATTCTTCATCAGGTGGTGGTAGTTATAGTGGTGGATCTTCGGGTAGTAGTAGTTCCGGAAGTAGCTCAGGTGGCAGCTCTGGCGGAAGAAGCGGATCAGGCGGAAGACGATAGATGTTAATTAGCTAAAATGTTAACTTGTAAATTAATAGTCATGAAAAACTCAATCATTATAGTCGTTTTTGCATTGCTTATTTCAAATATAGCAAGTGCTCAAACTTTGGCTGATGCCTATCTTATATCTAATCAAAGAGTAAATGGAACAGCAAGGGCAAGTGGAATGGGAAATGCATTTGGAGCTTTGGGAGGCGATATTACTTCCCTTTCTATAAATCCGGCAGGAATTGGAATGTACCGCACTGGTGAGTTCGTTTTTACACCTGTTATCAAATCTAACAGTTCAGAACTTACGCTAAACGGGAACAGTTTTACTGATAGCAAATTTCAAATAAAAATTAATAACATTGGGCTGACAGGAGTAGTCAAGATCAATGATGGTACTTCAGGAATCACAAGCTTTAATTATGGATTCGGTTACAATAATATTCTGGACTTTAATCGGAATTTTTATGGCAGCAACAATAATTCTTCTACATCCTTTCTTGATGGTATTGTGAATTGGGCAAATGCAGAAAACTTATCTAATAATTACTTGAATCAAAATATCAATAAAATCGAATACCGCGATTGGCCTACAAAATTGGCTTGGGACACTTATTTGATTGATCCACAATTGGATAACAATAATAATGAGATTGACGGAAAATACAAACCGATTTTATATCAAGATGAAAAAGTCAATCAAAATAAAAGTTATACTCAGACCGGAGGAATCGATGAATTTACCTTAACCGGTGGATTAAATATCAATCATCAACTTTATTTTGGAGCCACTTTTGGAATACAAAATGTTGACTTGAGCCAAAGAACAGAGTATAGCGAGACTTTTAATAACAACGGGGCTGGAAATACAAATTCTTACGTATTTGGAGAGAACACTTCATTAAAAGGTACAGGCTATAACCTTAAGTTTGGCGCTATTTATAAGCCAGTCAATAACATACGACTCGGAGCATCCATTCATACTCCGACTTATTACGTACTAAATGAAACAAAAAGCCTTTGGATTAATTCAATGCTCAATGAAAATTATAGTTTAGAGGGAATTAACCTTTATGATTATAATTTTTTCAGTCCATGGAAAGCAATCATTAGTGGAGCTTATATTTTTGGCAAAACAGGTCTGATTAGTGTTGATGCTGAATATCTTGATTATTCAACAATGAGATATAGAAGAAGCACAAGTTCAAATGAAGACCTAAGCAGTGTTAATACAGACATCACCAACGGCTTTAATAAATCGCTAAATGTACGAATTGGGGGAGAATTAAAAATTACGCCTCAATTTAGTCTTAGAGGTGGTTATGAGTACTATCCAAACTCTCAGAAGAAACCGAATCCTACAATTTATCAACCCGTTAGTATTGATAATAGTTCAGTTTATGCACTTGGGTTTGGATATGCTACCAATGGATTCTTTGCCGATATGACATATAGAAGGACAACTGATAAATACTTGTTAAATGAGGTACAGCCAAATTTTGATTCGATGAATTTGACCAACTCAAATAATAAGATTCTGTTGACTTTTGGTTTCAAATTTTAGCTTTATTGTAAAGGGAAAAGCCAGTTGCCATAAATAATCGGCTTTTCTTTTGAATGACAATTCCCAAAATATTCATAAAACTTTCAATTTTCGGTTGAAAGTTTTTTTTTGAACTTGCTTTACCCTAACTTAGCTTAAAATTATTATTCAATTATGTCCCAATTTATTGAGATAGACTTCGAAACAGCCTTGCATATTTTTGATCAGGCGGAGAGTGACGGAAGCCGGTGGAGAGTAGGTGATTTTACCACTTCACAATGGCTTCAGAAAAACACCATCCATTTGGACGACATCGTTTCATTTTCCAAAAACATGCCGGATTCGAAAATCGTGATTATTGGTGAAGGTTCTTCTGAAGGTTTTTATATTTACTCTCAGAAACAAAAAACATGTTTTAAATTTGAGCAAAAATTGGCTGAAATTTAATTTGAGTAAAGAAATCAACTATGACGAAACAATTTGATGACCCGATTGGGAGGGCTGTTTACGACTATCACTTCAACGCCATCAATCAGCCAATAATTGTCCATTCCGATGATTTTGATGATGATAGCATTGATACCGGATATCTTTTCAGGTCGTACAAACAAATGCCTGCGCTCGAAAAAAAGGCAATGACCTTGTGCAAAGGAAAGGTTCTCGATGTAGGCGCTTGTGCTGGTACTCATTCGGTTTATCTTCAGGAAAAGGGGTTTGAAGTGACTTCATTGGAATCTTCTGAATTGTGTTGTGAGGTTTTAAGAAACCGTGGATTACACAATATCATTCAGCAGGATATTTTCAAATTCAGCAATCAAACTTTCGATACCATACTCATACTGATGAACGGCACCGGAATTTCCGGAACACTTGCGGGACTTGATGTTTTACTACACCATCTTAAAACATTGCTCAATCCTGGCGGACAAATTCTGATTGATTCGTCAGATTTAATCTATTTGTTTGAACAAGAGGATGGTTCAGTGTTTTTGGACATCAATGCCGGTAAATATTACGGCGAACTGGTGTTTCAAACTGAATATAAAAACTGGCTCAGCCAGCCATTTCCCTGGTTGTACGTTGATTTGAACAATCTGGAAAACGCCATTGAAAAGAATCAGCTTAAACTTAATAAAGTATTCAAAGGGCAACATTATGCATATCTTGCCCAGATAACCTTCTAAAAATGAATAATTTGAAAAAGAATCAGGAATACCGGACAGTTTCTCAGTCTGAAATACAAATTCTAATGCAACAAGGTTGTACTTCAGTTGATTGGGATCAGATTAGTGTAGGAAATGGTTTCATTCCGCAGAATATCCGCAATGTACAGTTCTCCGGAACGGTCAGGTTGGGTGATACCTCCGGAACGATTGCATTTACCGGTGGAGTCGTTCGTAACTGTGGGATATACAATGCAAGCATTCACAATTGCACCATCGGTGACCACGTATATATTCATCATATTTCAAACTATATTGCCAATTACGATATTGAAGATCATGTTGTTATGGAGAATATAGAGTTGTGCTATGTTGCAGATGAAACCAGATTTGGTAACGGCATCAAGGTATCAACACTCGACGAAACCGGTGGTCGTGGAGTAATGATATACGATAAGCTATCGGCTCATCTGGCTTACTTTCTTGCGTGGTATAAACATCGGAGCTGTCTGATTAAAGAGTTGGAAGCAAAAATTACCGAATATGCCGAATCTGTTAAGAGCAACAGGGGAACAATCGGAGCATATTCATACATCTGCAATTGCAGGCAAATAAAAAATGTAAAATTTGGACCTCATAGCCAGATTTCTGGTCCAACACGGCTTGAAAACGGTTCGGTTAACAGCAACGAATTTGCTCCGGTTAAACTGGGTGCCGGTATTTTAGCCGAGGGTTTCATCATTTCTTCGGGAGCTGAAATATCTGATGGAGTTATTATTTCCAACTGTTTTATTGGTCAGGGCTGTATTCTTGGTAAACAATACTCTGCCGAAAACTCGTTGTTCTTTGCCAATTGTCAGGGATTTCATGGTGAGGCTTGTTCTATTTTTGGCGGCCCATATACCGTCACCCATCATAAATCGACGTTGCTGATTGCCGGTATGTTCTCTTTTTGTAATGCCGGTAGTGGTTCGAACCAGAGTAATCACATGTACAAATTGGGCCCGATTCACCACGGAATTGTTGAACGAGGGTCAAAAACAACCTCTGATTCTTACATTCTCTGGCCGGCAAAAATTGGCGCTTTTACCCTGGTTATGGGACGACATTACAAAAATACAGACACTTCAAACCTTCCGTTCTCTTATCTGATTGAAAACAAGGACGAAAGCTGGATTGCTCCCGGAATTAACCTGCGTAGTGTTGGAACCATTCGCGATGTATTAAAATGGCCTCGGCGCGACCGTCGTAAAGATCCCGAAAAACTGGATTGCATCAACTTTAACCTGCTAAGTCCGTTTACGATTCAGAAAATGCAAAAAGGACTGGATATTCTTCAAAGCCTGAAAGAGATTTCAGGAGAAACGACAGAAGTATTTGCTTACCGGAATACCTTAATTAGCAAAAGTGCGCTTGAAAAGGGTATAGATTTGTATGAAAAGGCGATTTATAAATTTCTTGGGAACTCAGTCATTTCGCGGATCAATAAATGCAATGTCCAAACATGGGATGAACTTCTGGCATGTCTCAGGCCGCAACACGATATTGGTCAAGGCGAATGGAGCGATCTGGCTGGTTTGATTGCACCAAGAACCGAGATACTAAAATTGATAAAAGGTATTGAAAAGAAAGAAATATCAAGTTTGGTTGAAATCGAGCAGGAATTTAAAAATATGCATGCCAACTATTACGAGTATGAATGGATATGGGCTGCGGAATTGCTGGTGCAACAGATTGGTAAAATGATAGATGATCTGCGTATTGGCGATGTCATCGGTTTAATTGAAAAATGGAAAGATAGTGTGATTGGATTGGATCAGATGTTATACGAAGATGCAAAAAAAGAATTCAGGATGGATTCGATGACAGGATTCGGAATGGATGGAAATAAGACCACTCAAAGGCTTGATTTCGAGCAGGTAAGAGGAAATTTTGAGAGCAACGATTTTGTGAAAGAAATAGTGAGCCATATTGACAAAAAAACAATTTTGGGCGATAATATGCTTGAAAAATTGGCGAAAATTGAAAAAATGGTTCAGAATCAAATACTATGAGACTAATTATTCAGGCTAATCACGATTTGACATCAAAATGGGTGGCCAACTACATTGCCAGAAAGATAAATCTGGCCGCACCTACAGAAGAGAAACCGTTTGTACTCGGGTTACCTACCGGTTCGTCGCCACTTGGAACCTACGCCGAATTAATTAAATTGTACAATGCTGGAATGGTTTCATTCCGTAATGTGGTGACTTTCAATATGGACGAATACGTAGGCATTCCCAAAAATCATCCGCAGAGTTACCATACTTTTATGTGGAACAATCTTTTCAGCCACATCGATATTCAGGAAAAAAATGTGAACATCCTGAACGGAAATGCTCCGGATATAAAGGCTGAATGTCAGGCTTACGAAGACAAAATTAAAGCTGTTGGAGGAATTGATTTGTTCCTTGGAGGAATTGGCCCCGACGGTCATCTGGCGTTCAACGAACCCGGATCGTCGCTGGCATCGCGCACCCGCGACAAAGAACTGAATTACGACACCAAAATTGCCAACTCGCGCTTCTTCGACAATGATGTGAACAAGGTTCCGGCCTCTTCATTGACAGTTGGAATAGCCACCGTAATGGATGCCAAGGAGGTTTTGATTATTGTGAACGGATACAACAAGTCGCGCGCGTTGCAACATGCAGTTGAGGAAGGTGTGAACCATATGTGGACCATCAGCGCTTTGCAACTGCACCCACGTGGAATGATTGTTTGCGACGAAGCCGCTACCTACGAGCTGAAAGTGGGAACCTACAAGCATTTTAAAGACATAGAGAAGAATAATCTAGATCCGGATAGTTTACTGAACTCTGATTTGATTTGGTAGAAATAAAAGATCGATAGATGGTTAAAAAATTAATCTCATTAAACGTACTATTAATACCACTTGCCGTCATTGTTGGTTGGACACTATCTAAAGCAACAATAATCGGTAAAGTAGGGATTCATTTTTTGCACAGGGAATACATGTTTTTAAACTCCTGGTGGAAAGGTGCCCTGTTAGTCTGGGGCGTTTGGGTTGTTTTGGAAATCATTCAATACCTGCTTTGGAAAAGATACCGCCGGAACATCAACCTTGCCGTTCAAACCTCATGTATATTTCTGGCAGTATTAGGTCTATATTTCACTTATTTAGATTTCAGGACATTCTCCCATGGGATATTGGGCGAGCGTTTTCATATTGGAGGATACCTATTTTGGATTGGATGGTGCATCATTAGCATCTTCTTCATAAAACTACAGAACGATAAAATCGCAACTAAAGAAAACCGGACCTCACATACCAAAGAGTCAGATTTTCACTCTACGTGAAGTCCTGACTTTTTTACCTAAAGTGCATCCTTTTCTAAAATTAAGACATTCTGGACATCCGATTTGCTTACATTTGCGGCTATTATAGACTGTCTTATTCCAGGAAATAGCATTTTTTTATGAAGGTTAACGATTCACATTCAGCAAAAAAGAAAAGCTTTATTAAGCTGCCCCAATATCCGGGTGGTAAAAATGCTTTTAAGGAGTTTGTATCTCGAAATCTGACATATCCTGAAGAAGCACTTAAAAACAGTATTGAAGGCGTAGTACATGCTGAGTATGAAGTGAATGATCAGGGGAAAGTAATAAGTGTCAGGATAAAAAAAGGCATTGGTCACGGATGCGATGAAGAAACCATTCGCGTACTAAGTCTGATGGTTTATGAGCCTGCACACAACCGTGGAATGCGGGTAAAATCGAAGGTGAAAGCCCGGATACCCTTCAAATTACCAGCACCAACTATTGACAACTCTATCAGTAATGTAAACATCAATTATGCGATTACTGAAAAAAAAGCAATCGCTAAGGAGCCAAATAAATCGTATTCCTACACGATTAATATGGGATGAAGATCTTTCAGATCTGATAACTAATGCAACCCGGCTTATTTTGCCAATTTTCCCCGTGCAAGTTTCAATTCGAGTATAAAAACGAATAATACGCTCCGAGAAATATGTTTGGACGTTTTTTTTTGGTTCTATAACGGATAGTGTGGGTAGTTAACTTACGAAATCAATACATGCAAAACTCCTGTGCCTTTAGGCACAAAATATTTATAGAAAGAAATCAGGCCGATACCCGGCGTGCCTTTTGGTACGCTACAAGAGTTCATATGTCAATTAATGTTTTGAGTGTTAATGTTTTGTCCCTAAAGGGACAATGGAGCTTGAATTGAATTGACATTTTCTATAAATATTCTGTCCCTAACGGGACAAAGTGCATTAGGGTGTCTCTGAAATGCAATTGTTTACCCATACAAAACATCATAGAACCTTTTTTTGGGTCCTTTTTTCGAAAAATGAAATTCAATACAAGTAAAAATTGATTTTTTGATCCCAACATTTTTCTCAAGGCAGTAAAATGCGTTTTTTTTACGCCTCGCAAAGTTTCAATTCGCGTAAAAAAAACATTCTGACACGAATTGAAATTTGTTTGGCTCAAAAATCTGGATAAAACCGAAATACACGTCCGTTTGGACAAAATTATCCCATTTTGAACCGGACCCAAGGTTTAAAAATGCGGATAAAACTCATCCCAGCCGTTTTTTGACTCATTCCACAAATCTTTAGGATAATTCTGCCACACTGAGCATAGAAATTGGCTACATTTGAAAAAGCTTACTTAACAGAAACTGACATGTATATTGCCAACATTGGTATCATGCGCATGGTATTGTGAGATAAATGAAAACACCTGCAAGATATTGGTAACTAGCCTTTAGGTAATTGGATCACATTAACTAATCAAACACAACAGAATGATCATAAAAGACTCTATTACTGAATTAAAGGAAACAAAGATTTGGAATTATTTACATGAAATTAATAGTGATTATGCGGAACGTGCCTTTGTTTTTGTTGAGTATTTAACCCCAATATTAAAATCTATCCAGAAAATATTTCCTTTATATACCCGTCATGACGCGCATCACAGTTACAGAGTTTTAAACAGAATGAGTCAGGTGATTCATCCTGACTGCTTAACTATAGGAAAGGAGTTAAGTTTTAATCACATTGAAACATTCTTATTAATATGCAGTGCTTATGCCCATGATCTTGGTATGGCTATCTTCCCAAATGAAGAAAAAGAATTATTGAATTAGGCACTTTGTAAATACTGTTAATATGCGTATCTTACAGGAAATTAATATTGAAATTATGGAGGATAGATTCAGAAGCCTTACCATTTTTGAATTCCAGAGCCGATTTCCTGATGACGAT